>Ga0209909_100066_pt1 | contig 235982 bp, 221 predicted proteins | sample FECB22metaG_FD_188302 | JGI IMG/M metagenome (GOLD analysis project Ga0209909, IMG submission 188302) | Cyanobacterial communities from the Joint Genome Institute, California, USA - FECB-22 (SPAdes) (version 3) | ecosystem: Environmental > Aquatic > Thermal springs > Hot (42-90C) > Microbial...
CGTCGAGGCTCTGGGCGCCGTGCATCGCCAGGGCGGCGGCGTTGGCGTAGGCGATGGTCTGGTCGGGCTCGACCAGGATCACGCCCTCGCTCAACCCGGCGATGATCTGCCGGAGCTCATGCCTGTCAACCCCCGCCGTCACAGCTCCCGCGCCCCCCGCCTGCCGTCACTGCCCTCGCGGCAGCGGGGCACAAACGGGTTGCGCACAAGCCGGTTCCACCAGATCCGCAATTTTCACTGGTATACCTGCACCATTGACGGCGTTGAGATCAACCAGAGATAAGTCCGCGTCCCTTCAGCGAGACCTCTTGCCCGTCGCGGCGATGTCTCCGTCCTCACGAACCCAGAGCTTCACCGTGAAGCCCGCTGACGAAGAGCGCGATCCGACCGGCAGGTCCGATCCCGTCATCTCGCCTATCCACGCGCAGCTGGCTGAACGGCTGCGACAACACTATTCAGAAGTTGCACCGATCGAGATCGGCCCCCGTCTCGCCGCCGTGCTGAATCGGCTGTCCGCGGCGCTGGATGCCGCCGAGGTCGGGCGGCAGGTGCCCCATGCCTTCAAGGACGATCTGATTGCCCTGGCGCCACGCCTGCGTCGCTACGCCCTGACGCTGACGTTCGACGGCGTCGAGGCCGACGATCTCGTGCAGTTCACGCTTCTCAAAGCCTGGGAGCATCGGCAGCGCTTCCAGCCCGGCACGAGCCTCGTGGCGTGGCTGTTCACGATCCTGCGCAACGGCTTCATCAACGGACGGCGCAAGCGACGCCTCGAGGTCCCGGATCCCGACGGCGTGCACGCCACGGCCCTCTCGGAACCGGCCGCCCAGGAACACAGCATGGGCTTGTCGGAGGTCCGAGCCGCGATCGACCGGCTCGAACCAGCCTATCGCGAGGCGCTGATCCTGGTCGCCGTCGACGGCCTTCCCTACGAGGCCGCCGCTTCCGTGATCGGGTGTCCCGCGGGCACCGTGAAGAGCCGCGTCAGTCGCGCCCGCGACCGGCTGCTTCAGGAGTTGGGCGAGCGCTGATCCGGGGCCGCATGCGTCGGCGGTGCCGGACGCTGCCGGGACGCGGGCGCGGTCAGATCACTCGATGATCAAGCCGACCGCCGATCGGACCGCGCCTGCACGGGCGCCCGCTCGATGGGCAGGCGTGCGACCGAGGTCCCTCTGGCATCGCGCACGACCAGCACCCAGTCCTCCCCGTACCCTTCGTCGGCAAGCTCCTGCACCATGTCCCGGATGACGCTGCGGGCGTCGTCCAGCGCCTGATCGAGGCTCGTCGCCTCGATCCCGATCTCGTCCTTGATGATCTCGCGATCGTGCTCGATATCGAAGTAGAGCCGCCGCGGCACGAGCCGGAGGTCGCGCCGATCACCGCTCTGAAGGCCGGCGATAGCGAAGATCTTCGCGGGATCCTGCGCGTTTCGGGACGTTCCGATCCTCAGGAGCGCGAGTCCGCCACCCGCCAGCACGGCGGTCGCGCTGGCGACGCAGGGCGCCAGTACCAGAGTTTGGAAATCGAGCGATTGCCAGCCGAAAACAAGCACGGCCAGTCCGCTGCACAGAGCAGCCGAGATGACAACCAGCAGCATCCCCCCAGCCCTCGATCACGCGCCGGCTCAATCACATCGGGGTATACGCCAACATTCGGGTTCGCAAGAAGGGATAAGCAATAGGTGCGCAATCGTCCGATCCGCCTCGAAGAACCGCACAACCAGCAAATCGAACCTCAAGGCCCCGCAGCCATGACGCTGGCGCGCGTAAATTCCAGCCTCGGTCCTGGGATGATCGATGGATCACCGACCGATTGGAGAAAAATTTAATATTCCACTCCCAGGGCCTCTCGCGCGCGTGCACACACTTTCGTGAACCCTCCGATCGACTGTCGCGATTGCGCGATCAGCGCTCCGTGCATCGCGACCCGGCGCCGGTCGGGATCCTGCGGCGAGCCGATCGAGCCAGCACGTGGCGCGACGATGCCGCGTTCAAGACCCAGCGGCCAGCAGATCATCGACATCACTCGCCACGACGGCAAAGCCCAATCCGCGCAGCGATGCGGTCGGAGTGTCGAAGAGAATCACAGTTGGCCACCTCAACGATCGATTGACCCATCACGACGCCAGAAGACGCGGCGATAGGAGGCTCCATCAATCCCAGACGCGGCTGCAAGGCAACCACAATGCTCAGGTCTCGGTTTTGGTTGTCAACTTCTGAGTGAAAATTGACGAGCGGGCAAGGTTCCATTCACAGGCAGAGCAACCCAAGTCGTCGCACAATTTTATGTTTTCCTCTGCTTGGCATAGTGTCTTCTCGGACGCTGGAAATATGCAACCATGCCTGTCGGCTCGATGGGCTCCGGCCCGGCAACGGAGAGAGTGAGTGGACAGCAGAGACGTGGCTCGTGAGCCGAGAATCGAGACGCCCGACGACGCCCCCTTCGACCGTGTCGCGGCTATCGAAGCGAAGCTCGACGCGCTCGTAGAGCGGATCTCAGCGCTTCAAACGCACTTCTACTACGACGCACTCAATTGGAACGATTTCAGATCGCGCTTCGACCGATTCGTTCTCGAGTGCGAGGATCGGCAGCGGGACATCTTGGAAGCCGTGATCAGGAGAAGCGAGGTGAAACCCGTGAACGTGCGTGTCGTGACCGCGAAAGCGCTGGCCGACGACACGCCCGATCATCTCTTTCCGAGAGGCACGGCCGTCGACAATACCCGGTCCCCGCGCTTCGTCGCAGCCTGCGAAACCCATTTCGGCAGCCGCCTGCGTCACCTCGATATCGGTTCGGCCGGTGGAGGGCTCGTCTGGGATTTCACCCAACGCGGACATTTCTCGATCGGGATCGAAGGCTCGGACTGGTCGCGGAAGGAGCAGCGTGCGGAGTGGCGCACGATTCCGGATCGTCTCTTCACCGCCGACGTGCGGTTCCCGTTCCGCGTCGAAGACGAGGCCGGAGAGAGCCAGCAGTTCGATCTGGTCACGGCTTGGGAATTGTTCGAGCACATACCGGAAGCGGATCTACCCACGCTGCTGCATTCGATTTGCCGACACCTGAGACCGGGTGGGGTCGTCGTCGCCTCCATCGCGACCTTCGCGGATCGCGACGAGGCGGGCCACGACTTCCACGCGACAATTCGCGACCGCGCTTGGTGGGAAGACGTTTTCATGGCGTCAGGATTGATCCCGATCGAGAGCCCCTTCCAGCTTCGCGATTATCCGCGCGGATCAGGCAATCCCCGCGCCCACGATTGGGATGCGCGCGCCAATCCGGAACTCGGATTTCATCTCGTCGCGAGACATCGCCCGGAGCAACCACAGAGAATTTCCGAGTGAATCATACCGCCGTTTCGCGGTTCATCTGAATTAGTCAGACACTGCGAGAGAAAACCTTCCGCGCAAGGGCCGCGAAATCTGGTCCTCAGCGCGCTGCGGGATACGGGAACGGCACCCGATCTCGTGCTCGAACACGCACCCGATGAAGGCTCGGCGAAGCCACCGACACCTGACATCATCGGGGCAGCACACATGGCGCGCGTTTCCGGCGTCTATGCCGAACCGACCCAGCCGCCTCGTGCGGAGAGTCCGCGACACATATGGTGCTGCCACGCTCATGCCGGCTCGAATTCCGCGTGCCGGGCTTGCGACGTCACGCGCTATGGTAGACCGAGGACGATCGCTGGCTGCGCGGATTGCCCATGAAGTTTCGATTGCCGATCTCGTTCAATCAGCGCCGTCCGCTGTTTGCTAACCCGCTTCCCGGCTTCGATCCGGCCTACTACCTGGATCGTAACCCCGACGTTCGTAGGGCCGGTCTAGATCCACTTCAGCATTTTCTGAACCATGGCTGGACGGAAGGACGCGACCCCAGCGCCGGCTTCAGCACGGCGGGTTACCTCGCGGCGAACCCGGACGTCGCCGCCGCGGGACAGAATCCGCTGATCCACTTCTTGCAGAACGGCCTTGCCGAAGGACGGAGCGGTTACAAACCGGGCGCCCCGCCGACTCAGGTGGGGCAGAAAGGGACCTCACAGGCTCAGGGCGCGCCCGGCTCTCCGGAGTCGCACGATCACGTACCGCTGCAAGGCTTCATCGACGAGGCTGATCACAGCCGGATCCGCGGGTGGGCCTTCACACCATGTTCCCCGAATTCACCGACGGTGATCGCCATCGTCGTCAACCGATCACCCGTCAATACGGTCGTTGCTGGCAAATTCCGTCCGGATCTGCGCGAGGCTAATATCGGCAACGCGCATCACGGCTTCACATACGCGTTCTTTCCGCCCCTGAAAAAAGACGTGGAGCAGACGATCGTGATCCGCCGCTCCGCGGATGGCCAGGAACTGGCCCGGACGGTCCTGCCTCGGGAGAACCAGATTTGATAGACCAGTCATCAGTGCTCGGGGGAAACCTAGAGCTGGCCGGTCCGGCGTCTCTGACCGTCAGGAGGTAGCATCGGCGTCAATCCTTGCATTCCAGATCGCCGGTGAGCAGCGGCTGAGCGTTGGCGCTCGCCGGCACTGTCCCGTCCATGCTGTAGATGTAGACCTTCGGATCGGCGAAACCGATCCGGCCCTGGACGGAGCGACCGGTCGCTCGGTCGAATCCAGTCAACACCGTGTCCTTGAACGGTTGGCAGGGAAGCGAGGCCGTGATGTAGCCCGAGCCGCCCGTGACTTTGATATCCAGCCGAATACCGAGGATCTCTCGACCGAATCGGCGGTAATCGGCCGTGGCCGAGACTGAGGCGGCGGCCGCACCGCCGCGTGCGACCGCGGGCGTGTAGACCGTTCGTGCGAGATTCGTCGTGAACCCAGTATTCCCGATGGACTGGCCGTTATCATCGGTGATGTTGACGCCCGCACCATCCTCCCATTTTGGCGGCGCCTCACCGCTCTCGGTATTGTACTTGGCCACGACATTCCTGACGCTCGGCCGTGGCCCGCCGCGCGCGACTAAGCCGCCCGTCGCCGAGATTGTCCCGAAGCGGTTGGCCCGGGCAGAGGACGCTGACGTCCAGACTCCGCCCTTCAGGTCGACTCCAATCCCGGTATGTCCTTCGCGATCGGCGCGTATGAAGATGAACTCGTTGGTATCCGCGTTGCCGATCTCGAACCCCGTCCCCTGTTGGGTCAATGTCAGCACATTGATCCACTGGCTCGAGTTGGTGTCGAGCCACGGCGACCCCGGTCCGATGCGCACGCCCTGCGCCTTCAGGCTCGCTCTGCCTTGCTGCGTCACGCGGAGTTTCCACTCGTTCTGAGATGTGTCGAGGAACGAGGACGCGGCATTGCCGGAATTCGCGACGGTGATGGACACGTCCCGCGTTCCGCCGATGTCGGGGGGCTCGACGGTCAGGACGTCGCCCAGCACGTAATTGGCTCCCCCCTCCGTGACGTCGATCGCGGATACGGAACCGCCCTTGACCGTGATCGTCGCGCGGGCGCCCTCTCCGGCTCCCGCGCTCGCGTTCGCGAGGGGGACCCCGGTGTAGGTCCCGCTCCGTCCACCGGATCCCGGTGTGACCGCCGCCCAGACAGGTCCTGTGAGCGGGCCTTTCGCGAGAGGACCGCGGGCCTCATCGACATCGATATCGGCGCCCGGACCGGTCGTGTCCCGCACCATGATGTCGATTCTGGAATTTTTCAGCCCGCGCACGAACAATCCCGTCTTCGCGCGCCCATTCCCGTTGAGCGTCAGATCCGAAACCGCAACGGCGGTCACCGGTGTCTGAGCCGTCGTACTCCGCAGATCGACGATCACGGCTCCGGGCGCACCGACCCATTTCAACTCGGTTCCCGCGATGGAGAAGGCACCTGCACCCTGGCCGATAATCTTGATGCGGGACATGTTGGGCGCACGCAATGACGTCGCGCAGCGAGCCGCGCCGGGAGGCAGCACAAGGGTTCCTCCCCCGCGCGCGTTGAGGAAGGCGAACGCAGCGTTGAGAGCCGGACACACGTCGGCAGATTCCGTCCAAGCCTTGCCATCGCCGTGGGCGGCAAAGTCATCGTAGGTCGCCAGAACGGTTCTGAACTTCGAGACGAGCGGGCTGTTGATCGGGTCCGCGAGGTCGGCGCGACTAACGACGCCGCTCGGTGGCGTAAATCCCAAAGTCGCGTCTGAGCGACCGGCACTGGTCTCTCCCTGCCGATTGCCATCCTCGACGGGATGATTCTGCTTCGTTCCGGGCGTCGGCGGTGTCGTTCCAGAATCGAACCCCCCTGCGCAGACCGTGCCCTGAGCGAAGCACAGAGCGATGAGAAGACCGCGACGCGTAAGTGAAATCCCGTATCCCAAGCGTCCCTCCGTGCGGCCTCGCGCGCCGCGTGGCGAGTCTTGCCGATCCCAGAGCGGCCCACCCATGATACGACGGGCCGCGGCGGCGCGACGAGGACTGGGTCGACCTGCTGACAGGACGCTGCCTTCCGTGAACAGCGTTCGACCAGCCGAATCGCCTCGGCAGACCGGCTGCGGTGGATTCGCCCGTCGAAGAGCCAGGCTGAGCCTCTCGCGTCGGGACGCGGAACCGGGCGATTTCCCGGTGACAAGGATGAGCGCGAACGGCGTCGCCGGGGAGGACCGCAGGCACTGGTTGTACGATAGCCGCCTGCTGGTCTGCGGCTTCTGCTTGGCCGCGTGTGTCGCCATCACTGGCAGGTCAGCCAGTTCGAGGCCCCCTGCCGCTCCTCTCCAGCGCCCACAGGGACGACACGGACGGTCAGTCGGTGCGCCTGAGGATGAATGCCTACATGCGCGACGCGCGCTCCCGGTCGACACGCGAGGGCTGCCCTCGGACCGCCTATGGGCTCACCTGCACGCACGAGCGGAGGATTAGATCGGCCAGGCAACGGACCCGAGAACTCTTCGGAGAGCTGCGTCGGAAGTGATCGCCTACAGGAGGCCGCTCGACGCTCCACCACTGAGCGAACGGCTAGCCCGCGCGACCAGCTCATCGAAGGCCAGGGCCGCCGCGAGGGCCTATGTCCGAGAAAGGAACGGCCGATGAGATTCGGCTACCGTCATCTCGGTCTCGTCGAGCACTTCCCAGGTCCAGAAATGCTGTCCGACGGCTTGGATCTCGAAGTGCGCGGTGATCGCGCGGGTTGAGGCACCGTGCAATCACGCCCGACGGAAACCTACTCGACACAGTAGGGTACGCCGCACAACATCCCGTTTTTGAGGCGACCCCGATTGATCCCTGATTGCGTCGCTGATCGCAGGCCGTGCAGCCTCGCGGCCGTCGGCGATGGACCCGCGCCACCGGCGCGACCGGCGGCCGGCCTCACCGCAACGCATCTTTTGATGGGGACATCGACGGCGGATGTTGGTCGTAACGCGCCGTTGTCGCCGATTGCAACCACGGGGGCCTCCCGGGCTCAGGGCGAGGAGCCTCCGTGCTTACGATCGGCAGGGGATGCCGTTCGCCACACCTATGGATCAGATCACTCACGTCCGCCCTAGCCGCACGCGCAGGAGGCCCCACGCGGCCCTCGTCGTGGCATCGCTCATCTTGGCCGTCGGGCTGTGGTTCGTCATCTACGCGGTGTCGGGCCGCGTCATCTGGTTCTGGTAGGCGGAACACCGATCCCGTCTCGCAGAGCGTGACCCCATCCGTCGGCTGCGCCGCGTGCTCGGCCCACGCCAAGTTAAACCCTCATCCGCGCCCTGATCACCACCATCGGGCTACATCGGCATGGCGACGGTTCGTGACTCGAGACCTCGCGGTAGAGCCAGCGCGATCGTTCGACCGGTAGCGCCAGCTCGGCGGTAGCCCGCGAAACGACGAGCAGACACCGAAGGCGCAGAGCGCCGGCAATACACCGGCCCATAAGCCGCTAGCAATTTCTGATAAAACGATGCGCAGCCCGCGATGGCTGCCAGCGCGCTGGCGCTCCCAAGGGGACTGCGCCGAGGCTGACGCATCAATGCCTTAGACGAGAGTGGGACCCGAAATCCGTCCACGGAATCATTGGGTTTTTTGCCCCTGAGGTCCCACCGGTTGGCGCCCTCCCCTGCCCGCGGTAGCTTCACCTTATGAGCGAGGGCCACCACCCGATTCGTTGGCAGGAGGCCGATCCGATCATGGAGGCGGTCGAGGCGCTAGTAGCCGCGAAGATCCCCGTCATCCCAATGGGCAACGAATTCGAACGTTGGCAGATTGGCGACCTGATCTTCTCAGACGCTGAGCTTTGGCGCCTCGCCGCGAGCTGCGGGCTGGTCGACGACGGCGACCCGCGCTAGTCCTCCGCCCAGCCGAAGGCTCCTTAGATTCGTGGTGCCCACAGAAATGAGGGATTTGTGCTTTATATCCTCCACGCCGGATCTGGATCACTTGACATCAGCACATAGTGCCGCATTTGTCCAGGCAAAATAGATTTGGAGCAAAAGATAGTGGATAGCCCAGTAGATTTGACAGAAAGATTGAGCAGGCTGGAAAGCCAGCTTGCTAGTCTTGCCTCCTTGGTGGAGCGGCGAGTTAATACAGCAGAAGCATTCGAACGACACTGCTGCAGTCAATTTGATGGGATTATGCATTGGCTTACTTTTTTGATTAAGGAACATTCTGATAATTCAAGAAGCATTGCCAAAAATTTGCTTGGCGGCGTTGATTATTTACAGGATATTATTTGGCTCTTGGAGCGCTCGCGCCCTAAAACTTTGCAGTGGAAACTTAATGCCGAGAAATTGATTGCAACTGACAGTACCGATCATATGCACCCTCGCGGCACCATAAACGACAATACCCGACATCCCAGATTTGTTCGTGCATGTGAAAAAATTATTCAGAGATCATGTATTAAACACCTCGACCTTGGATGTGCAGGCGGCGGTCTGGTATGGGATTTTACCATGCGGGGCCATCAATCCGTTGGTATTGAGGGCAGCGATATTTCGCTCAAGGAACAGAGAGCTGCGTGGCGTCTTATTCCAGATCGGCTCTTCACGGCAGACATTAGAAAAAAATATAGATTTACAGATATCGATAAAGAGGAAATTCAATTTGATATTGTCACTGCCTGGGAGGTGTTCGAGCATATAGATACGGAATTGGTCGACGATGTCCTATCCCATATAGCGGACAACCTCAGACAAGGTGGCCACCTAGTCGCTTCGATTTCGAAGGTGGATGATCGAGATCTATCGAGCAATATATCTTGGCACAAAACAATAAAAGACGAAAATTGGTGGCATAATAGGTTGAGACAAAATGGATTTGTGATTGATTCAATCGGGTGGGAAATTGGGGATTTTGTTCGTGGTGTGGGCAATCCACGAGCAGACGACTGGAACGTGAATACCAATCCATCTGAAGGGTTTCATGTTGTTGCGAAGAAAGTTGGGCCGTAGTTTGTGTTTGCCACGGAAGAGTTTTCTGGAGCGTGGCAACGTGTTTAAGTTATCAATTTAGCTTTCCGCCAGACAGAGCGACACTCCGCGGCGGCAGCTCCCGCTTCCGGACGATCCGAGCCCGATCCCGAAGGGTGACCTCGTTCGTCGGCCATTCTAGGCAGGCCGCTTCAAGGGCCGCGGTCGCCATGGACAGCGGGTAGATCGTGGCGAGGTGTATCTCGAGCTTGCCGCCGATCTGGTTCCAAACCTCGATCGTGAAGGGGATGCCGGGTGGCACCGGCAGGATTTTCTTGGCGGCCGGCGGCAGCGTGATCGCGGCGTGACAGAGGTGCTCGTATTTCCATGCGGACGGCGCGTCGCGCTCGCGGCGGCAGGAGGCGATTGCGGACGGGATGTTGGACATGGCCGGTGGGATACGGCCAAAGGGTTGCCGGTCCGCTACCAGCCGGCTCGGGCTCGCCTCGATCTGCTCACGGTGCGAGGGAGCGCCTGATTTTCACCAGTGAGTGAGCCGATACGCAACCTGGATCGGGGATAGAATGGCCGGCACCGGTTACCATACCATGCCGGCGCAGGGCGGGCGAGCGTCCCGAACTGAGATCGATCCATCCGGACTTGCGGCGCGGCCCGGGATGATGGATCGAGCGCTCTTCTCGTCGCCTCGGATCTCCTATGAAGCTGCGCCTGCCCAAACTCTTCGATAAGCGCTCGCCGCTCGTCCAAGCGCCGCTCCCCGGGTTCGATCCGATCTACTACCTCTTTTGGTATCCGGACGTGCGCGCGGCCGGCTTGGACCCGTTGCGCCACTATCTCCTCGCCGGTTGGAAGGAGGGCCGGGATCCGAGCGCTGGATTCAGCACAGTAGGCTATCTCGACTCGAACCCCGATGTCGCGGCCATGGGCTACAACCCGCTGCTCCACTTCCTGAACGCCGGCTTTTCCGAAGGGCGAGTGGGCTACCTCAAGGATCCCGCGGCCCCAGCCCCACGACCAAATTGCGCCGCGGGGCCAATGAAGCTGCTGACTGGACCTAGCTCGAAGTCGATGAGCGAAGCACTGCAGGGCTACGTTGACGAAATCACGGAGACATATGTCCGCGGCTGGGCGCTGCCCCTCAACCCGTCTGAAACACCAGCAGAGATCCATATATTCGTTGATGATGTTATCATTGGCCGCATAAATGCAGATCAGCTTAGAGAAGATCTCCGCGAGAAAAGCATCGGCAACGGCAGGTATGGTTTCAGGTTTGAATTTGATGCGCTTCACGACGCTTCACGGTCTCGCGCCATCTTCATCCGGCGAGCGGGCGATGGGTATGAGCTCGGGCGCGCCGTGATCTAAACAAAAAAAATGATTTAAGACAAGAAAGCCCCACGCGGCAGTGCCGGCGGGGCTGAAGGTGATTGCTTAGGGATGCTGGGCAGACACACGGGAGGGGCGGCGGTTCCGGACACATTCGGAGCTCCCGGTCCAGCCAGTCCCGGACGTGCGGGGTCCGCCTACCCAAATCGCTCGATCTGAATTATTTCAGGCTGTCGCATCGGTCCGGGGCATCCTGAACCCGCTCGAACGCGCAAACGCGGCTTAACGGTTACAAATGAGGGCAAGCGCCAGTTTGAGCTGGGGTACGGTCATAGCTCGCACAAGCTTCCGTTAGCGCCAGTCGCTGTAAATGCCCTTGGCTGACGCAACCAGATAAGAAGAGCTTAAAATGTCAGAAAAGCGCCTGAGTGATGCTGAGTACGCCCGGAAGCTCACACAATACGATCCGCTGGAAATCCCCAGAGTCGATGGCTCTTTCTTCGCAGAAGTAAAGGTTGATCACGAAGGCGTTTTTCGCCCCAATCCGTCAGATTACCTCTATCAAGAAGTGAAAAAGGTCTTCGATAGCAAAATGGGTAGCATCGGCGCGTTGCTTGATGCGCTTAAACCATATTGTGATGATGGAAAGATAAATAACATTTCAGACGAGCGCCGGAACGAGATTGATCCTTATTGGAACAATCATATGTTCGAGGCTTATGACGCCAGGATGCTATATGCCATGCTGGCGTATCTTAAGCCGCAAAAAGTGATCGAAGTCGGCAGCGGGCACTCATCGAAATTCATGCGGCGCTCGATTTCGGATCACGGCTTAAAGACACATATTACTTCGATAGATCCCTACCCCCGCGATGAGATCAGCAAAGTATCCGACAAAGTAATCTACCAGTCGGTGTTTGATGTTCCAGTGGAGACTTTCGATCAATTGGAAGGCGGCGATATCCTTTTCTGGGATGGAAGCCACATTGTATTCAACGGGACCGATACAACGCATCTTATGATGAACATCATACCCCGGCTCAATAAGGGGGTTTATTTGCACATCCATGACATACAGTTGCCGTTCGAGTATGATCGCGGATATTCGGCCCATTACTATAACGAACAATACATGGTCGCCATGCTCGTTCTTCATTCGCAGAAATGGGAACCAATACTGCCGCTTCAATACATCGGAAGATGTCACGCGGAAAAATATCTTGGGCGATCTATCTGGTTTCACAAGGTTGCAGACTAGTAATTTTGGAAGCATCAGGGCGCGTCTGTCTTAGGGACGCGCCCGATTGCGGTGGTTGCCGCCTATGGTATGTCATCGCTCGAGCCAGTCGAGGGCTGCGGCGAGGGAGAGGACACCTATGAAGGTGGCGTCGGTTTTCTCTTAGCCGGTTGCGATGGCATGCCATTCCTTAAGCCTGGCCCAGATGCGGTCGACCTGATTGCGGTTCTTGTAGATCCAGTCCGGACCGGCGACGGGGGGCTCGTGGCGCTGGGGTGGGATCGCGGGGTGTGCACCCATTTGGCAGATGAGCGCGAAAGGCGTAATTGGTGTAGCCGCGGTCTCCGACCACCCACCTGGGCACGCCTGACAGTTGGTCAGCATGGCGCGGCCTTGCCCGTCGGCGATCACGCAAGCCTTGGTGCCATACCCACCACGCAAGCGGCCAACAGCTTCACGAGCGTCTCGCTCGGCCTTAGATCCCCCTTTTGGCGGCACCGGCCACCTTCTGATGTGCGCGTATGTTCGTGTCGTCGAGGAACACCGTCCTGAGTTGAACCCCGCGCTCCTGCGTGAGGCTGAGGAGCCATTCCCAACGCCACGGGGCTGCAAGCCGGCAGCGCTCACCGCGCGGAGCCCAGCCATAGCGGCGCGCCATGTTGGTGGCAGCCGACGTCTCATCCAGGAACACCAGCCGATCCTGGTCGAGCTCGGGCTGTGCCTCGAACCACGCCTCGCGAGCAGCCCTTACGTCTGCACGCTCCTGCTCAGCTGCGTACGTCGCGCCTTTTTCTAGCTGATCCCGTGGCGGGCAAAGATGCGCGACAGGCCGCCCGTGCTGGTCTGCACGCCCTGCTCCGCCAGCCGGTCGCGCACTTCGCGTAGGAAAAGACGCGGCTCCTGCTCGAAAATCCTCGGGATCAGGACGGCATGCGCTTCGAAGTGCGATCACCGCCCATCGGCTTGGAGACGAGTTGGCCCTCGTGGCGGGAGCGCTGCGACCAGCGGCTGGCGCTCGACACGCTGACCCCGAAGCGGGTTGCGGCGCGATGGCAGGAGGCGCCTGCCACCACGGCGGCCCCAACACGCTCGCGCGGGTCCGCAGACAGGGATCAAGGTATGAGCAAGCTCCTTCACCCACCAACGCGCTAACCGCCAACTCGTCTCAACCAGCGCGGGAACGGCTCTAGTTGCCCGGCCGACAAAGCTGGCAGCGCGCAGACGCGCGAAGGCGTCCGCGATGGAAGCGGCCAATGCCAGGGTGATCCTCACGATGTCAAATAGAGCATATGGCGGTGCGCCGGGTTCAGCGCGCCAGACCATGTTCAGTAGGCGATGTTTCCGCCGACGCTCTTGTTTGTCCCCATGCCGCCGTCGAAGATTTGCGAGCCGCCAGACGTGTTGCCCATGCACATATTGTCGCGAACAATATAATTATTGTTGGCCGGACCGGCCAAGTACACGCAGTGAGTCTGCTTCATAGGCTTGCCCTGTTTGATCAGGTCGGTGATGTTGAGCTTCGCCCAGCCGCCGAGGCCGCTGTTAATGCCGGTGATGCTGAAGCCCTTCACGTTGTTTTCGACGGCGACACCCACGCCCCCAGCGCCATTGCCATTGTAATAGAACTCGCCGCCGCGCACGGTGACGTTGGTGCCGCCTCCGATGCGAGCGCCATGGTGGCCGTTGAAAGTCGACTGGAAGTCGGTCAGCAGAAGGCTATCGAGTTTGGTCCCCGGCTCAATCGTCAGGCCGTGCGCCCCGCTGGAGCTAGCCTGGGAGGCAGTGATCTTGACCTCGGCGATCTTGCCCGTGCCGCCGACGTACCAGCCGTTGGCCGCGCTGCTGTCAGCCAGCGTCTTATTGAACCATACGCCCTGAACGCCGAGGTGGGCACTCGTCGGCTGGACGACGATACCGTTGTTGGTCGATTTGTAGATCGACAGCCCTTCAATGTACCCTCCGGAAAGGCTGTAAATCGCCAAACCAGTCCCGCAGTGCGCGGCAACACTATTCAGAACGTATATCTCATTGGCGAATAAGGCTGGGGAGGTAGAATATTTACCGAAGGAATAACACTCCCCGGTCATATTTTCGGCGATGACATTCTCGATGCGAGCTGCCGTCTGCCCGAGGCTGCCAGACTTATTGTCGACGAGAATACCATCTACCCCTCCTTGAAGTTTTACGTTCCGAACCAGCAGGTTGACGCCGTTATAGTCGTTGATCCACGCGCCCGACGTCCGCGGCACCGAGGCCGCCAGAGTCATGTCGCGGATGGTGAAGTTCGAATACTGGGTCCCTGGCGCATTCGATCCAAACCGAACGACGTCGCCAGCGGGGAAGTTGGCGATGATCGCGGTCGCCAAGCGGCCCTTGCCCGCGAACTCGACGTTGCTCGCCTGTACTTCGAGCAGGCCCGACACGATGCAGGCGCGTGGCGGGAAGTTCAGGATGCCGCCGCGTACGCGGTGCTTGAGCGCTGAGATGCCCTTGTTGATCGCTGCCGTGTCATCGGACCCACCGTCGCACTTGGCCCCGAAGTCGGTGACGTCGACCTCATCGAGCCACCTGTTTCGCAGGCTGCGCGCGATCGCGCCTGAATCCGGCAGCGTCACGTTCATGTCGTCCACGGGGCCGGTCGACCCCGGGCTGTGAACGATCAGCCGGTCGACGTTCGGCCGGTACATATCCGGCGAGCCATACCCTGGCGCCCTCGCAGCATCGAAGGCGAGGGCCCGCATCGGCAGGAGCACGGCGGCTAGCGCCAGCAGGCACGTGAGGAAGCGCATAGCTTTCTTTCCGATCATGGATGGGGGCTTACGGGACTTCGACCACGACGCTTAGGTCGGGACGCGCGCCATCTGCGCCTGGATGGCTGACGGGATTCTCTAAGTAGGCCGAAAGGTTGGTCTGTCCGGGACCGGCCACGTAGAGCAGCCCCTTGGTGCCTTTCGCCTCCCATGCGCGGAGATGCGACTCGTTGCTTAGGGCCAGCTCTAGCGGAATGCCGATGTTGACTGATCCGGCCGCGCTGCCGTTGGTGTTGATCGTCTCGCTTAGGGACAGATAGAGCGTCATGCCGACGAGCAAGTGGCGTGACGCGAATGCGCCCGCTTGTTGGTGGGTGAGCGGATTGGCGCCCGTGCTCCTGATCTCGATAAATGGCCAGTTCGGGTCGGCTGCGGCCGCCAGAGCGGCAAGCGCCAACGGAAGGGGGGGTGATGAACCGCTGCATCGCCCGGCTCTCATCGGAGCGTCGAGTGCGGATCGGCAGCAGCGCGGCAAAATTGGATTGGATCATGAGGCGGCCCAACACGGTGGGCGCGCTGCGCAGCAACGCCTGGCCATACCTACGCAGGAGAAATACGGCGGCGGCGTCGCTGGCCGATCTCCAATCCCACGCGCGAGCCGCGACGGCGGCGCCGAAGGCGACGAAGCCGTCTTCCATCGCCCAGCGCGGTTGCAGCGCCCTAATGCCCTCACTGCATTCGAGCCCCGCCAAGACGAGATGCGCGGCCGTGAGAATGGCACAGACCGGGTCGGGCGTGAGCGGCACCGCGGCGGCTGCCGCGATCGAAGGACTGAGAGTGTTTTTGACGGAATCTCGGGAGAGCGAACGAAGCCGGGCCCAATCGGCCTTCTCCCAGAGCCGCGCCAGTTCGCCCCTTAATGGATCCACTCTGGCTTTCATCCGGTCCCGCCTTTCGGATGGTCCGGAGTCGCTCGCCGCGAGGTGATCGCATCATCGCTAAGAGCCGCGTTCTGGTACGGAATCGCAGCTAAATGTTTGTTGTTGCACGGGATTCGCATGCAATGACCCGTCGGGCGACACCGACGTAAAGATTGACAAATTGATACCAACTCGCGAAATGCAGGTCGTCATCCACGTCGCCGAAATGGAGCTATGTGTCCGGTGCAGCACCCTAGAATTCGAGAAAATGGTTCATTTGGGCAACTAGTTAGTATCTATTCCGCAAAACGACGACCGTGACATGCCTGACCAGCCACAATGATTATTCAAACATGGATTTAGTACTCTGTAATAGCCGACAAAATAGCAAAATGTGCAACAAAAAAGGCTTTTACAGCAAGAAGCTCAAATAGATATCTCAAACAGGAACGAAGATACTCAAGCAGCAAAGATGGTAAAATCAAATGCGGTCCAGAATTGAATATATTGGAGCCCGGATAACCAAAGCAATTCGGTCACGAGGAAAAAATGGTAGCACACAGTCGACAGAATTCCGCACTCAGAGAAAGAGCAGATTTTTCCTTTTGGACCAATCCCTAAAGAGTTATTCCGGTCACTGCTATGAGTATTTTCTGCCAATAGAAAGACAACTCAATAATTTTGGGCTTCAAACTCATCTGGTTGGCCATAAATCAATGGACGACACCTTTGCAAAACAAACAGGCGCTGTTCCATTGTTTACACTTTGGTGCGATGAGAGATTTCAATCGTCGCAAAGAACTATATCCGACGATGCTGAACTTACCCGTGAGAATCACGAACGGTTGATGAAAATAGATTTGCATAACCTTCATCGTCAATTCTCGCTTACATCTGAGGACGTGATAATATTTAACACTCTGCGCCACTGGGCCTTACGTGCGGTGCCCATTTGGTTGGAAGAACTCCCCGTCGAAAACCGTCCAAAGATTTTTATTGTACTTCATTTCACACCAACACCGGATGCCGGCAGATTTGATTACGCCGTCCCATATTTCTCCGATGCCTTCCGAGCGATCGAGGATTCCTCAGTAAGGAATTTAATTCATCTGTCGGCTGACGCCGACATACTCATCGATGAGTATAAAGAGCTGACTAATTTGCCAATAGAACTAGCGCCAATTCCGCACATATCGGATACGACCCAAAGAGCATCTCGACGGGGTAGTGGCGCAATAAGTGTCGGCTACGTCGGAGAGGCGCGCCTACACAAGGGATTTCATCTTCTCCCCTACTTGGCCACTTCGTTTCTGAAATCCGAACTCAAATCCGAAGTAAAATTTCAGATCCACGCATTTTGCGCAAACCCGGATCAGGACTTCTATAGAAGCGCAGTCGCCAATCTCGAAACACTGCCTAACGTCGATCTATTCTACGAGGTCCTTAGTCCCAGCGATTATGCCAAATTCGTACAATCGCTCGACGTGATTCTAATCCCATACTCTCTCTCCAATTACTACGCCCAGACTTCTGGCATATATGCTGAAGCTCTTGGGTATGGGATCCCTACAATCGTAAGCCGCGGCACCTGGATGGCCAAACGGCAGAAAGAACTGGGCGGCGGACGAGAATGTATTGCCGCTGATTACTTGAGTTTGACTGACGAAACGTTTAAACTTTGTTCCGAATACGATCGATACGCCGATGAGGCAGAGACTGCCCGTAGTATCTGGATCTCGCAGAACTCTGCGGATGCGTTCCTACGGATGATTAGAAATGCTGGAGTCAGCCTGTGAATTTTATCGGTGGCAGAAAAATTATCGGTGTCTGGGCGCAAAATCTTTCCGCGGGCCGACCACGCGGCGTTCAACGCGTAGCTCGCGAGGTCGCAGAGAATCTAGTTGACACCAATGATACCGCCTATTTAGCCATAACAAAGATAAGCTTCGAATATGGCCTTGTATCCGTTCATTGTGTGCCCCTTATCTCGTACCTTCACGCTGTTCCTTACCAAATATCTGATCACGAGCGGGCGGCCCGGTTGTCCGCCTGCAAGCCAATTATACTACCTGCGCCTTCTATTGCCGCCATTTTATCTTTCGAATGTTTCGAAAGCATATGGGATTGGCCACTGGCGACACTGGGCCTGCGTGTTGTTGGCGTTGTACACGATTTGATCCCGTTCAGAATTGAGGAAAATGTTGAATACGAAAACAAAAATCGTTACTTCAAGAGCCTCGGCAATATGATCGATCGGGCGACGTATATTGTAAATGTTTCTAAGGCGACGGAAAATGATTTACTTGCCGTGTTCCCTTGCGCCTCCGAAAAATCGATTGTGATCAGCAATGCTTTTGGGAAATTGACAGAGTCACGAAACCGCATCGCCCCGACCGCTCGAAAAGATATGAGGCGGACGATCACTATGATCGGAACCGTCGAGATCCGAAAAAATCACGTTGCCGTAATGAGGTCCATCCCAAGAATTGCGATGGCGATCAATGACCGTCTCCGATTCTTAATCATTGGAGACAATTCGGGCTCTGCAGATATATTCGGTAGTACGTTTAAATACTCCCTGGAACATGCGCAAAAGTTTGCGGATATTGAGTTTACAGGTTTTATAGATGACGCGGCTATCCAAGAACACCTTTCCAAGACTGATCTATTGGTTTTTCCCTCGCTTTGGGAGGGGTTCGGGATGCCGATACTTGAAGCTTTGGCATACGGGATCCCCGTCGTGGCCAGCAATACATCTTCGCACGTCGAAGTTGGCGGAGATGTCGTCAGTTATTGCGATCCTTATGATATCGACGACATAAGCAGCACTATCTTGTCCGCGCTGTCAGTTTCCTCGGACAAAAAGACCGAGCTGATTGACAGAGGCCGCAAGTGGACGGAACGATTTACGTGGGAACAAACAGCCGAATATTATAACAAATTACTCCAATCCGTCGGCAATGCGGGAAGCCGTCCGAGCGACCTGCTTTCCGGGGAAGATGCAAAGCCTGATCAACTTTCGTCTATGGCTGTCCCGCGTGCAGTGCGGCTTATTGCACGATATGGGTCGCCCTGGAAGGCTTGGGCGCATTTGGGCGGCAGACGACTTACCGTCGCACAGTTCAATAGATATTTGAACGGCGGATCGTTAGATGGCGCCGTCCGCGAGAATGATGATTTTAGTTTAGCTTCTAATTTTCTGGAATCTATATCGTCCATAACCCGTAATGGAAATTTATCGGAGAACGCAGACGAGGTTTCTGGCGTCTGGTCGTGGAGCATAGCTTCGATTGCAGAAGAAATTATAATTTTTGGGTTCAATGGCCGGTGGCCTGCCCGCTCCATCACTAAAGATGCTATTTCCGGCGGCCGCGAGGAAGTCGTAGATCGGTTAGGCTTTTCCCTGTTAGGCCAACGGAATTATTCGACACTCAAAATGACGATGCGTGACGTGCCACATCAAGTCGCGCGGCATATCTATCAGCCAGAATTTCTAAAGCTGGGTTCCACCTACACCCACCTGCGCATCCCTTGTCCAGTATCGACATTTGAGATTGCGGGAATTCAAGATCTGGATGAATGCGTCTCGGCGGCAATCTGCAAACATGACTGGGCTGATCTGCACAGAGGATGGCTTACCAATTCAACCGATCAGATTTTGCGCCTGCAAAAGATCGATAGTTTCGATGCTGTCGTTCCTGCCGGCGAGATTTGGTCTGCATTCAAAATCCGAGTTCAGGATTTAGATGTTAATCTTCGCGAGGCCCTCAGCAAGTCTGGAGTTTCATTGGTTATAGCCGGTGGCGTGGGCTTTGCACCTGCGAACGAATATTACGCGACCGGTGAATGTGAGGCGATGAGCCCGCTATTTGCAGCATCGCGATATGTCCTCATCCCGCTTCGTATCGATGAGAGCCTTTGCGAGGTCTTCAATAATCAAGCTTTGCGGGGCCTTTCGGAAGGCTTAATTACACTCGCGCCGAGCTTCTTTGTACATAAATTTTTACTGGATCATCCAGAGCTTGATACGGGGTGGCTCATCCCATATTCCGACTTGTCGGAAGCGTGCGGCTATATTACGGCTAGTGCGTCACAATTGGATGCAGCCATCGATCAGCGGGTGCAGAAGGCGAGAAATTTCATAGGATTGACGCATGATAGCCGCCCGATCATCAATGATGTTCACCGGCTTCTCAGTCGAGCAGTTCATAGAGAAGTTGAGACCGATATGAATGATGCGTCCGTCTTCATCAGACGCGCCGAGGATAATTATGGCGCCGACACGTTGCGTGACTTGCAATACATATTCAAACATGGGCTGCTTGAAGATAAATCTGCCTTAATCCTGAAGACAGGACATCCGGTTTTTTCCAAGATATCGAGTGGATTGTTGTCCGATTTGCAGTGCTTGAGACATTCCAGCTAGGCGAAACACATATGCGGTTCTTTATGCCTCGCGTTCTATGCGCGAGAAGGCACACGCTGGCAGATCGCGGAGAGTGGTTCGGTGAGCAATCAGCTACGAGCCGCGTTACACCTATATTTCGTTTGATGCGAACAGAGCTGGCAGATTTTGGTCGACAGGCCATGTCGCTGCCGCCACACCGCTTATGGATCAAATCGCTTTCACCCACCCCAATTGAGCTCGCAAGAAGCCACCTCTAGCTCTAGTCGTTTAGGCGACCATCCTGGCGATCGGCCTCTGGGTCGTTATCTACGCGGTGTCCGGCCGCGTGATCTGGTTCTAGTAGGGAAAACGAAAAAGCCCGCACCGGCGGTCCGGGCGGGCTCCTCGAGATCCGAATTATGAGGGGTCAGTTGGGCCGAATTCGGTGGCAGGATGCATGTCCGCAGTTAATGAAAAAGCCCCGCCGGCACCGCCGCGCGGGGCTGAGTGGGCCCTGAGAGGAATGCTGGACCGTCGCAAGCCGTGGATCACCGGCACGAAATAACCGCCCCGGCCGGAGCCGAGCGGTTTAAGGTGATCTCGCTTGGGGAATGTCGAGGTCCCGTCTATGCGCGGGGCAGCATGGTGGTTCTGATCAGCCAGGTGGCGGCCGCGATCGGTCCGCGACCCAGCCGCCGACGAACAGGCCGATGATGAGGCCGACGCCGACCCACATCATGGTCTCGCCGGGATGGGTCCAGAGCATCAGTGACGGTGCTGTCGCTCCGCGTTGAGGCGGTGCTCCAGGCGCTGATCTTCGGCGATCTCCTGAAGTAGCTCGGTCTGCCTCTTCGTCTCCTCCTTGATGATCCGCACGCACTCACGGATGTGGGTGCTGTCCTCGGTGCGGCGGCGATCCATGTCCCGCTGCTCCCGGATGATGTCGATCAGCTCGCGCGGGCCCTGCGAGAAAGGGATCGGCGGAACGTCGGCGATCGTGCCAGCAGCGGGGGCCGGCAGACTCTCCTTGTCATTGCGACCACGCGTGACCATCCAGCCGATCAGCCACATGGTGCAGCCACCGACGAAGACCTGGAAGAACTGCTGGGTCGCGACGATGTTGGCCAGGAACGTCAGGAACGCATCCATCAGCCAACCACCTTCTCAAGCTGGTCTAGGGCTTTGCCGATGCGGCTCTTGCGAGCCACACCGTCGAGCGCGGCGATATAGACCGAAAGCGCCTCGAAGCCGGCTAGCGTCCCGAACACGGGTATGACGAAGCTCGGCGCCTCTGGTCCCTTGAACGCCTCGAAGATCAGCGCGCCGGTTAGCTGCCCCATGATGAAGCAGCCGCCAGCCGCACAAGCCGCGCGGATGTAGGCTCCTTTCGGGCCGACCACGATGTTGTTGATGTGCCCGTTCAGGTAGAGCGCCATAGCGCGCAAGACGCCTACTGCGCCGAAAAACAGGGCCATGTTCTCCTCGGTGAAGCCCATGTCAGCGATCGGTTTCAGTGCCGACCGCTCCATCGTGTCGCCAGGCATCACGAGTGTAACGGCGATGAGGATCATCATCGTCGCCATGCACCACTCGAACAGGCGGTAGGTGCTGTACGGCCCGGCTGGATGCGCCGGGATCAGCGGCCTTCTGTTGTGAGGCACGGGCTTACCTCTTGACCGGCTGCGGTCCTGGCAGCGCGCCAGGCACGCCCTGGACGCGCTCCGTGGTCCTGAGCGCCCCGAGACCGAGGATGCCGGTTAGCACCACCATCAGATCGTTGATCGAGAGCGTTGGTGCAGGCGGGATCTGTGCGCCGATCATCACGCCCGCGAGGTTGGTCGCCCACGTCAGGATCGGCGCCAGAACGAACTGGTAGCCGAAGCCCGCTGCGCAGATCCAACCCACGGACGGCCGCCACCGAGCCGAGAAGCGGTCGTTTCCCTGCGCCTCAACGAGGTTCACCTGCGTCTGCGCTTTGGCGATCTCCATCGTCGCATTGACGATGGCCACCTCGCGCGCGGCAAGCGCCTGCTCGACCTCCGCCTGGGCTTCGGCCTTGGCGTTCGGATCCGGGACGAGGCGGTCGACTAGGATCTTCGCCGTGTCCGCGATCGAGGGCAGAGCCGCGCCGAGAGCCGGTCCCACGCCGCCCGTGATGACGCCGCCGATCATGGAGCCGATCGCTCCGCCGATTCCGCTGGCCATGATCAAACGTCCTTTCGGGGATAGGCGGCGCGCAGCCGCGCAGCGATGGTGCCCCAGAATCCAAGCACCACTGGTTCGGGCTGGGGGGCGGGAACGGGGAGCGTCGGTGAGCCACTGCTGCTCGGCGCGGGCGCCACAAGCGGCGGCGTGGGCGCCGGCAGAGGTGAAACCTCGACAGGCGGGACCGGCACGGCCTTGCTGACCGCATCCTGCGCCGGGGACCATGGGGTATCCGGGATCTTGGCCCACTTCGCGTAGGCCGCGGCCAGCTTAGTGTGATAGCCGTTCTCGGCGTACTTCGGGCCATTATAGCCGCGGGCGAAGGCTACCCAGTTATGGGCTCGGATCTCATCGTCCAGGTGGTTCTCGACGATAAACCGAACCATCGCGCCGAGGTGTTCACCCTCACCGCTCTCGACGAACGCCACGACCATGTGCTGGGGGCTGTCGTAGCCGGCGGCAACGTGGTTCTCGCCCAAGATCTGGCCGAGCCCCCACGAGGCCGATTTTAGCGCCGCGGTCTCGTCGATCGCCATTGCCTGGAACAGGCGCGGGTAGCTGTCGGCGGGATAATCCCGCTTCCAGTTCGGGTAGGCGAGCCCAAGTGAGACGGCGCGCGTGCGCTTCTCGCCCGACAGGTTGGCGTAGAAGCGATGCGGCTCGAACAGCATCTTCGGCCGCTTCAGCTTGTCGAAGCCGCTCCCGGCCGCCTCGACGTCGATCACGGCGTGGATCTCGTCCTCACCGACGCCGATGGTGTAGCCGACCCGTGGTAGGTCGAGGTCCGCAAGCTCGATCGCGCGACCGGCGAAGCCGGCGGCGCGCAGTCGCGCGAAAGCGTCCGCGATCGAAGCGGCCGATGCCATGATGATCCTCACGATGTCGGGAAGTGCTAGAAATCAGCGCCCGCAGAGTAGCGCGCAGCCTGATCGGCAGCCTCTGATAGAACCGCCGATCAGTGTTTTTGCAAACTCTGCAGATATCTACTGCTGTCGTTCGAGTTTTATTGCAGCGCCATGTTGGTCAGCCACGTGCCTCGGACTTTGGTAACCGGCACCGGCGCCGCCACCGACCATCGTCAGGTTAAGCGCGTTGGCATCTTGCGAATGACCGTCCGACGCGTAGGCGGTGGAACCATTCGCGGCGGGACCCCATGCGTTGATGTTGGCCACCGTGTCGGGGATCTGATCGCGCACAGTCACCACGCCAGAACTCGCCAGCACATAGCGGGTGCTTATCTTCCGGAAGAGATTGTCCGCCACCAGAATCGGACCGACGAGAGCGCCGTTGCTCCCGACGCCCGTCATCTGCAAGCCGATGACGGCGTTGTTGCTCAGCTCCTCACTGATGTTGCCGATGAACTGCATCGTCCGGCCACCGTTGATAAAGAAATGGCGGCCGCCCGCGGGTAGCTGGTGACGGGTCGTGTTGTAACTCACTCGGACGTCATCAATCCACGGGACGCCGCCGTTCTCATCAATATACACCGAGCCCACGTACGTTGGTCCAGTGATGATTGAAGAGAACTCATTATGGTGAATTGACACCATTGATGATGCGACCGTCGCACTCGCGCCAGTCTTTTTCAAGCTGACACCGCTGTAATAGTTTTCCTCGATCGTATTGTTGTGGATCTGTATAAACCCGGCCGGGTAGTTCGCGATGTCGGCGAGCACGCCATACTGGGCGCCGAGGATCTCGTTATGGGCGACGATCGCGTAGCCGTTGCGGAGGTACACTCCCGCGCGTTGAGACCCATCAGGTCTGCCGAAAATGTAATTTCGCTCTATGAAGCCGGCGCTTCCTTCGACGGAAGCATCGGTCTCAGACATAATGGCCGAGTCGGTCCATTCACCAAAGTAGTTCCCGGTGATCTTGTCCCAAGAAGGCGAGAATAAGTATATACCCTGATATAGATTGTTGAAAGCTACACCTTCAATGATTGAGTTAGCTTGCGTCTCCGTGCCAGTAATACGAGGAGCGTGAAGAGCAATTCCGGCGCCGGCAGCGGCCGGACGGAAACCCGGATTGACCCCGATCTGGATATTCCGGAAGATCGAAGGACGTGTCGATGTAACTTTGAACAGCGTCGGATTGGCCCAGTTTAGCAAGAAAATCGTGGCTTGTGTGGTGTACTGCTCAGCGCCACCCGGCCCAGAACCGTTGCCCGAACCCATAATGTTGACTGGGATCGTGCCGTCGTACCCGCAGTTGAACTGGAAGACTCCCGCCACGGAGGTCAACAAGCTCCCCTTGGCGTAGGCGATCGCCGAGCGCAGGTTGGGGCAGTTGTCGCCGTTCGTCGGGGCCAGCCCGAACGCAGCCAGCGGAATGGGGCCCATGTCGAAAACCCGCTTCCAGCGCGAGTTGTCGGAGAGCACCACCACCGAGCCGCCATCATCGACGCTGGTGGTGTCGGACGCATCCCGCACGAACACACCGCCGCCGGGCGTTCCGGGCCCGTAGTAGCCCCTCACGTGGACCACGGAGATGAACGAGGGCACCGTGGCCGCGCGGAACGCCGCCACGGTGTTGAAGCTGATGTTCAGGCTGTTCGTGAGGAGAGAGGTCAGGTCTCCCGCCGCGCCGCCCGTGGCGCTGCCACCTCGCAGGACGAGGCTGTCCACGTTCGGCCGGTACATGTCCGGCGACGGGTAGCGCTTCGACGCTGCGGGATCGAAGGCGAAGGCATGGGTGGAGAGCAGCGCGGCCAGGACCGCGCCAATCAGGCGTCTGAACATGCGTGGATTCCTTGTGCGGTTGGCTGCGGTCAGGTGGTGGGCTGCGCGACGAAGGCGATCGTATCGCCGTTGTCCCACGGGTCGCCGGGGTTCAGACCGTCGGGCGTCTTCGGGAGGGCCGCCTTGACGGCCTTCAGGACAGCGCCGGACTGAGCGAGGAGCAGGGCGACAAGCAGTCCCTGGCTCATCGAGGCGGGGGGAATAGCGGGGGCCGGCATGGTCAGTTCCCTTCGAAGGAGAAGACGTCGCCGGCCGTGCCGTTGACCCAGACGTTGCTGGCGTCGGCACAGGCGAAGGAGGCGGCTTCGCCCGGCGAAAGGGGGTAGCCGTTCCCGTGCCCGTCGTACTGCATGGTCACGTTCTGCGGGCCGACCATGGCGCTGGTCTTCGCCGTCGCGTCGGGCTGCGCGTTGCCGACCGACGCCTTCACCACCACGCCATTGCGCAGCGGGAAGGTCGGGAGCTGCACGGGCGTGCCGGTGGTCACGATCACGATCTGCCCGGTGACCACGCTGCCCGGAACGGGCGTGGCGATCACGAGCGCGCCGTCGTCGCTGACCTTGAGCGCCCGCTTACGCCCGAGTGAATCCAGCGCCGCGATGTGCAGCGGCGGCGTCGCCGGGGCGGCTCCGATCGCGCCAACACCGGCCACCGGCTGGGTCACCCCGGAGCCGTCGACCGCGAGCCGACCGCTCGAGAGGGAGGACGGCAGGCGCGCCTTGATGTCGGTCAGCAGGCCGCCGAGGCCGGTGGTCGACATCAGCAGGCGGGTCAGCTTCGCGATGATCGATCCCGGCGACGTGTCCGCGCCGGGATCTCCATCCGTCGGCGCGCCGGCCGCCGTCACGAGCTCGCCCACAAAGAGGTTGGCCGCGGCCTGGTTGTCGGCCGTGGCCGCCCCATCCGGCAGCGGCGCCAGCGGCGTGATCGAGGCCGAGGCCGGCGGGTCGATCCGCGCGCCGGTGGTGACGTTGAGCCAGAAGCTCGACACCAGGGCGCCGGCGGCGTTATCGGTCACCGCGAGGTGACTGAGCACGTCGCCGATGCTGAAGCCGGTCCCGGCCGCGGTGGCGCGATAGGTGGACTGCGACACGACCGTGCCGCTGTCCGTCTCCGGCCGCGCACCGGCGCCGGGCGGGCTGCTCGGCGCGCCGGAGATCGTAGTCCAGGAGATCGAACCCGCGCCGTTGTCCAGGCGGACGTAGAACTTGCCCGTGTTGTCGGTCCAGAGCGTCTCGGCGCGCTGGTTGCTCAGCACGCCCAGGATGCTCTGGAGGATCGCCTTCTGGTCTTCCTGCTTGGCCGCCGATGCGCCGCCGTTGAGCCCGTCATCAAGGATGCAGAGCAGCGGGTCGTTGTCGTTGAGGCCGGAGGTGTTCGCCTTCAGCGTCAGGACCGCGCCGTTGAGCGCATCATAGCCCAGCATCGGCAGGCCCGGGAAGTAGAGGAACGTCCCGCTCGGGAGGTGGAAGATCCCCTTCAGGATCCGGATGTCGAACCCCGGCTCAGCCGAGAAGTCGACGGTCCGGTTCGTGTGGTTGAAGGAGTAGGAGACGGCTGCCGGATTGCGCATGGTTCACCTTCAGAGCAGGAGCGCGAAAGCGGCGGCGAGGGTCTCCGCCTGGTGGTTCTGCAGGTCGAAGTCCTGCCGGATGGCGGCCTCGCGGGCGTCCGTGTAGGAGGCCACGTCGGGCACGCCGCCCATCTCGATGACGACCCCGCCGTCCGTGACGGTCAGGTCGAGGGTGCGGATGGCCGGGCCGGCGCAGTTCGGCGACGACAGGGCGATCGGGCCACGCGCATAGGTCCGCCGGATTCCCGGGGCCGGGATCCGCACGAAGGACCACTCCAGCGGCGAGCCGCAATCGCCGCCCGCGGCGCGGAAGCGGGCGGTTTCCTCGGGCGAGAACTGGCGCGAGAAGGTGGTGCGATCATCGTTGGCCAGCACCTGCAGCCGGCCCTTCCCGGCCGCGGCGGTCGAGGCGACGATGCGCCCGACGGTGAGCACGAACACCTCGCCCGGCACGATCTGGAGCGGCAACTTGTTGCCGTCCGTGCCGCTGTAGAGGTTGATGAGCACGTCGAGAGAGTCCCCCGGCACGAGGCCGAGGGAGGCGCAAGCTGGATTCATGGTCTGGCTCCGTCAGGCGTCGGGGGTGAAGGCAAGCACGCCGTTGTTCAGCCAGGGCACCCCGGGATCCGGCGGCGGCTCGGTCGGCAGCAGCCCGCGGAGGGCGCCGGGCTTGGTGATCAGGTCGCGCACGGCCGCGGCGGCAATGTTCTGCGCCTCGGCGATCACCGCGCGGGCGACCGCCTGAACCATGGCGGTGTTGGCGGCCTGCCGGCTGTCGTCGTCGACGTCGGGGGTGTCGACCAGTGGCGTGCCGAGGTCCGGGGCCGCGAGCAGTTCCGCGACCTTCTCAGCAGCGGCCGCCACCGCCTCATCCGCCGCGCCGAACGGATACCAGACAGCGACCTCGACCACGTGCGGCTCGATGCGCGGGGCGATGGAGACCACCGACGCCGGGGCGGGAAGCGGGCCAGCAGCCATCTCAGCACTCCAGCGAGATCGTGCCCGTGAGGAACGGGACCGGGGTCCCATCGGCCATCAGCAGGCGGATACGGGTGTCGACCGGGCGGGCCGCGACCTGGAGCGCCTCGACGCGAGCCCGCTCGATCGGGAACATGACGAAGCCGCTGCGGGGGTCGATCTTCAGCGGCGCGCCCGAGAACTGCGTCCGGACCTCCGGCTCCTCGTCGGGCCAGTCGATCGCCCACTCGATCGTCACGCCCGGGATCGGCAGGCGCCGCACCTCCTGGGTCCGCGGATCCCGGCCATGCAGCCGGACCGCCAGGAACGGCACGCCGCCGCGCGGCATGCGGAAGTCGGCTCGAGCGACGCTCATTGCGACACCGTCGGGATGCCGCCGCTATTCCAGCGCGAGCCGGGCGTTGGCGGCGGTTGCGTCGGCAGTCCTGCGACGAACTTCTCCCACCCAGCATCCATGGCGGCCGCTGCGAGGTCCGGCAGGACCGGCACCCGCTCGAACACCGCGCCGCCCGAGGTGAAGGTGTCGGCCCCAGCCGCGGGATCACCGCCGACTCGGACGAAGAGCCCGCCAGCGCCGTCACCAGCGAACCGCAAGCCGAGGAGCTCGACGACCTGCACGTTCTCGGGAATCGTGGCCGACGCGGCATCGCCCCGTGATCCGAAAGTTATCTTCCCGGGCGTACCGGCCTCGCTCTCCAGGACCTGCACCCGCGCGGCGAGGCTCGCCACGAGCGCATGGAGCCGAGCCTCGAGCCCGTCCGGGGGCGGCGCCAGGACGAACGAGCCCGTGACGTCCTCAAGGTTTAGTACCTCGACATCGGTCAGCGCGTCCGGGCCGTAGACCGCGACGACCGGCACCATGAAGCGCGCGCGGGGCGGCGCCACGAAGGCTTCGCCGAGCCCGGCCGTGCGGGCGATCAGCGCCTCGCATTCCTGCCGGCCGAACGCGGTGGTCAGTGCAGGATAGGCCCGGATCGTCACCACGTCTCCGAGCACGCGCAGGGACTGGTCGAGGAAGACGAGCCCGCACAGGACCGCGTCGCCGCTCGGGTCCGCCGGGTTGGCGCGGCGCTGGATCACGTACCTCGACCGGTAGAGCCGGCCCGGCTCCAGCGGACATGCCGCGCGCCCCGCCACGATGCCGGCGCCGTCCACGCGCACCACCGCTCCGTTCTCGGTCCCGGCCAGCATCGCGGGCGAGATCAGCGGCAAAGCCGCGCGGGGCCCGGCGAGAGCTGCGGCCGCCGCCACGAAGGTGTAGCGCGTCGGCGCGTCGCCGGGCCGGCCTGGGTAGGCGATAAAGTCGAGCCGCTGCGCGGTGATGGTGGCCGAGATCCCATCGGTGACCACGCGCACGGCGGCAATCGCGTCCGCGAGAGCCTTGGCCTGCGTGACACCAGCGGCATCCAGATCGTCCAGGCTGGCCTTGGTGGCGATCTTCGCTTCAAGGCCATCGACAGCGTCGGCGAGGGCCTGCGCCTGCGCGCTGATTGCCTCCACGCGGCCCTTCTGCTCAGCGGCGTCAGCGCTGGTCCTGGCCTGCGTCTCGGCGCGCAACGCTTCGCCAAGGCTGTCCCGCAGGTCGCTGATCCGTTGGCCGAGGTCCTTGGCCGCCGCGGCGATGGCGGCGCTCCGATCCTGCTGCTCCTGCTCTATCGCGGCCACCCGGGCATTGGCCTCGCCCGTCAGGGCCTGCTGCCGAGCCTGCGCCTCCGCCGACACCGCGGTGCCGCGAGCCTGTGCCTCCGCCGATACCGCCTGCTGCCGCGCGGTGACTTCCGCCGTCACCGCGGCCTGCGCAGCGCCGACCCGGCCCTCCAGATCCGCGATCTGAGCGGCCGCCACGTCAGCCGCATCGCAGAGCGACTCGATGCTGGCGAGCGTCTGGGCGGTATTGCCCGCCTGAGGGCGAGTGACCATGCTGGCCTCGAATGCTGAAGGGCCGCGTCAGAACGCTTCGACGAGGTCGAGCGCGACGGTGCTGAACCGAGAGAGCTGCTGCTCCATCGCCCCGGTATCGTCGGAGGCGAGGCGCATCAGGCCGTTGGGGGAGCCGAACTCGACGGGCGTCCCAGCGTCGACATCCACTCGCAGCCAGGGGCGTATGACAATGGCCACCGTGCCGGCCGCGGCCCCTGGCTCCCCGGATCCGCAAGCTCACCGTTCGGTAGATCCACGATCGTGTGCATCCGGCCGCCGATCGAGAGCAGCATGCCGTGCTCAAGCACGCCGCCACGATTTCGCTGGATCGTCAGCTCCACGGCGTTCATGGCAGCGGCGACGGCCAGCTTGAAGTCTAGATCCGGACGCTGGTCCCCGGTGTAGACGTCCGGGCGTTTCGCCGCTCGGCCGTATGTGATCTTGCCGCCCACGAGGTCGATGTTCCAGGGCGCGCGGGTGTTCTCACAGGGGCCGACGTTCCACACCGCGCTGCGGCCCAGAGCGATGACGCGGCGCATGGCGAGGCTGGTCTCGCGCGTCATGCACGGGATCGTGCGGCTGGCCTTCCACCGTGCCGTCGGCGATGCCACGACCTGCTCGTTTCCGAGGAAGGTCTGGCCACCCGAGCACGTCCCGCCTCGCAGCGACCAGTCCTCAGAGGATGGCACCAGCAGGCTCGGCCAGATGATCGGATCCGCCATGCCGGCCTCAGTTGTAGGTATCGGGCAGCGGTGGCCGCTGGCCTTCCTCCCCCGGGTCCCAGGCATAGGCCGAGGCGTCGAGCGAGATCAGGTCGAGCTTCACGCTGGTCAGGGCGTTGCCCGACATCGCCAGCGTGCCGCGCATGATCGCGAACGTCGTGTTGATGCCGAACGAGGCCAGGTTCAGCGCCACGGTCGGCTCGCCGTAGGCCGGCAGCCCAGCGGGTGAGAGGCGCAGTCCGGCGATCCGGAAGCGCGGGTTGCCCTTGGCCATGGCGATCTTGGCGAGCCGCCGCGACTGGCTGTGCGACGGCGCGGCGATGAAGCTCTTCTCGGTCTCGATGACACCCTGGACGGCCTGCGCGCCCAGGTCGTCCCAGGGATCGCCCTCGGTCGGCTGGTAGTCTTGGAACGGGTCCGTGTACGTGTGCTTGATCCGGGTGAAGGTGTTGTAGGCCTCATCACCCTCCTCGAGCTGCTCCCAGCCGAGGATCATGCTCTCGTCGATGGTGAAGGTCGGCGGCTGCCAGCGACCACCGCGCACCGCGATCCGCCCGTCGGCGTCCTGATAGAGCTCGGCGTCGCAGGCCGCGAGCAGCCGGGCCAGCACGTCCGAGCGCTGCTCGTCGTAGGTGTAGCTCCCCCATGCGCGATAGCGCGGCTCCGAGGTCGAGCCGTTCGGATCCGGCAGCACCAGCGGGATCACCTCGTCGCAGACATTGGCCAGATCGGCGAAGGTCTGCATGTTGAACTCGGCGAACGGGATGCCGTACCCGCTCTCGTGCATCAGGTAGTCCAGCAGCACGATCGCGGCGTTGTCGTAATAGGCGTAGACGCCGGTCCGCGGGTCGTAGCTGAAGGCGGCCGCCACGAGCAGGCGGACGTCCGGGGCGCCCTCGGGGAAGATCTGGCTCCCCTTCCGCAGCGGCGTCGCCACCACTACCGAGTAGCACAGCCCGTTGAGCTGCATGCTGGCGTCCCAGTAGGGCAACTGCAGCAGTGACGCGGATGCGGGCTGGTCGGCTGCGCCGACGTGGCCCTCGATGACGACCTTCCCCTGGTAGACGGGATCCGGAATAATGCCGCCCGGACCGGACGGCAGGCTCGTTTTGATGTCGCCCAAGAAGTACTGGAGGATGTTGACCGGGCCGACGCAGTGGACCGCGCCTCGGTAGAGGATCTTGTTGTCGTCCTGGTACGGCCGGGTATCCAAGGCGAAAATGACGCCGCCGACCTTCGCCTGCCCGAACACGCGCCGCCGGGGCGCGACCGCCTGACGGATCGTGATCTGGGCGTCGGCGCGCTTTTCGCTCCCCTGGAGTGCCTGCGCGGCGTACTGCGCACCGATCAGGCCGGCCGAGATCGCCGCGTAACCCACGAGGGTCTCGGCGGCGACGCCGGCGATCGTTGTGCCGATCACCGAGCTGAGACCGACCTCGCCGAGGATCGCGATACCGACGGCAGCAGGCATCAGACGGACCAGGCCACGATGGTCGGGTATTCGTCGACGGCGAACCCCTCCGGGCTTTTCACCGCCCAGCCGAGGGCGCACCGGATCGCGAAGACCGGTCCGACGAGGGGATGCGTCACCAGCCCGACGTCGCCGACGCGGGGTGCCGCGGTCACCGAGAAGCCGCAGCCGGCCATGAGCGAGCGGCCCATGGCCTCGAAGCCGCCCAGCCGGATGACGTGGCGCATCGCGCCGGCCGCCGTGCTGTAGCGTCCCCGCAGGCTGGCTGCCGGATCCACACCGCGGCGCGCGCGGCACCAGTCCGCCATGACGAGCGAGCAGTCGCACGAGCCCCAGACGAACGAGGCTCGGGCCATGGCGCGCATGAACGCGATCAGGTTGGCGCTCACGTGTCCTTCTCCGGGATCTCGGGATTCCACGGGCGCCTCCGATTGATCATCTCGGCGATGTCGAACAGGCCGTTGTCGCCGGGGTAGCGGCGCTGCTGGTCGGCGTTGGTCAGGTTGCCGAACGGTGGCAGGCCGCGCCGAGAGAACTTGGTCTCGGCGGTGAGCTGCACGGTCCAGGCATCCGCGCTGGCCGCGGTATGGATCAGTCGGTCCATCACCCCGCGGTAGAGGGTGTAGAGGCCGCTGAGCGGGTTCAGGAACGGGTCGTAGAGCTGCAGGTAGACCGCGCAGTCGCGGCCCTTCACCTCCGTCTTCGCGTTCACGACATCGTTCGCGACCTCGGGTCCGACCCCCTCCAGGGTGAAGGTGACCACCGGGGCGATTCCCCCGACGGCGCTCTCGATGTCCGAGATCGAGCCGAGGCCGCCAATGCCTTGCCAGTCGTAGCCGCCGGCCCGGAGCGTCCCGAAGCCGGCGTGGATCCGCTGTGGCGCCGACGCGAAATCCAAGAACGCCAGGATCTCGGCGGTGATCGTGGCGCCGCGCAGCGCCGCAGCGCCGGCCGCATCGAAGATCGCCATCGCTCAGCCGCGGCCGTAGCGCCGGCTCGCCGTCGCGGTGCGCGCGCCGAGCGTCCGATTCAGGTTGCGGTCGTAGGTGCCCAGCGCCGCCGTGATCTGGTCCGCAACGCCGACCTGGGCGCCGCGGGCGTCGATCGAGTAGCTCCGGCTGTTATCGACCGACTGCGCCCCACCCATGGCGCCGGCGGTGATCGGGATCACCTTGCCGTCGGCGTTCGGCACGAACAGCTCGCGCCCCATCTCGCCGACCGTCACCGGCTGGCCGGCCGCGACCGGCCCGCCGTTCGCCCGGAACAGGCCGGCGATGGTGTCGAAGATCCCGACCGACGGCAGGCTGGGTCCCTGCGCGCCGGGAAGCGGCGAGCCGGCCGAGCCGCCACCACCGCGCAGCGCGCTACCGAACACGCTGCCGAGGAGGCCGCCCGTCGCGTTGCTGCCGGCGCTGGCCAGCGGCGCCGTGCCGAGCAGCCCGGCGAGCGGGCCGGTCCCGGTCAGCAGGCCGGTGAGCAGCGAGCGCTCCAACTGCTTCGAGATATCGGCCAGCACCGAGCCGAACGACTTGCCGTTGATGATCGCGTCGGCAAGCCCGTTCGAGGCAGTCTCGGCGAAGTACCGGGCCGCATCCGCGGTCTGCCGCAGCGCCTGCTGGGCGTTCTCGGTCGCGTCCTTGTACTTCTGCATGGCTTCGGCCGCGGCGAGCACGCGGGAGCGCTCGTCATCGTCCAGGGCCTGATCGGTGCGGTTGCCCTTCTTCACCTCCTCGCGCGCTGCGGCCTCGGCCTTGGCCAGCGCCACGGCCTTCTCGCGCTCGACGTTCGTCTTGCCGACGTTGTCGAGCTCGGCCTTCGCGGTGTCCCGGGCCTTCTCAAGCTGGTTGATCAGGGTCTCGACCGCGTCGAGGCTCTCGGATCCTCCGCTCTCTCGCGCGCGCGGCGTGCGCAGCGACGGCAGTACCGCAGACCGGTCCGGCCCCTTCGGACGCACCTTCACGGACAGCGGCGCGGGCGGCCCCTGCACGTCCGGCTCGATCACGCCCGTGGCCTTGCCAACCTCCTGGAGGAAGGTCAGCGGGTTGCCGGCGGTGATGATCTTGCCGATGCCCGGGATCGATCCGACGAGGTCGCGGACCTTGCCCACCACCCCGCTGATCGTCGTGTAGAGGTTCGCCGCGATCTGCACGACGCGGGCGATCACAGCCTCCACGCTTAGGAAGGCCTGATAGGTGTCCAGCACCGCGTTCGAGATGTCGCGCTGAATCGGCGCCAGGGCGGTCGCGAAGGTGTCGGCGATGTCCTTGGCCTTGGCGTCGAGCTGGTTGGCCCGCTCGACCTCGTCCGGCCCGACGATGCGCACACCCGCCACCGTGGTCGAGGTGCTGTTCAGCGTGTCCCGCAGCTGCGCGGTCAGGTCGACGCCGTTCCGCAGCTGCCGCTCGAAGTCGGCGCCGAAGAACTTGCCGGCGAGGTCGAACGCAGCGAGATCGCGCTGGCTGGCCCGGAGCTTGTCGATCAGGTCCAGGATGGCCTTGATCTTGGCCTCCTGGCTGCCGGCGTTGTCGAAGCTGGCCTTGTCCGCAGCCGTCAGGTTGCCCGCGCGGACGTTCTGCTCGAGGCGCCCGTCGATCGCTGAGGTGTTCGAGCCATCCTTCCCCTCACCGATCCGGATCTCGCTGGCCTCGCGCGCATGCTGCAGGGCGGCGACGACCTGCTCGACCTTCAGGCCGAACTTGTCCGCGCTGAGCGTGGCGCGCTGGAAGAAATCCGTGCCGACCCCGACCTTCTCGGCGTCCTTGCCGATCTGCACGTACTCCTGGATGTGCTTGCGCGCCGCCTCGATGGAGGCCGCCACGCTGTCGAAGACGAGCTTCGCGGCCTGGAAGCCCAGGAATGCGGCCAGCAGCGTGTTGAGCGAGGGAATCTGCACCGCCACGCCCGCGATGGTGCTGGTGGTCGCCGTGAGGCTGGCGCGCACGCCGGCGCCGGCGGTTTCCGACGCGGCGGCCGCGCCGGTGAACGCGCGGACCACGCCCTCCAGCGTCGCTCGGTCCGCGGTCGCGGCGTTGGCCGTGGCCGTCGAGATGTTCTTCACGTCCCGGCCTACCGCCGCGGCCGCGCGCTGCGCGTTGTTCGCGAGGCCCTGGAGCGCCGCGCCGAAGCCGTTGCAGTTCGCCGCGCCGCCGGACATGGCCACGCCGATCGAGGTCATGTTGCCCACGATCTGGCCGGCCAGCGTCGCCATCGCGCTCTGAGCGCGCGAGGTGTCCGCGGCAAACGATATGACGAGCGGTTCGGCCAAGTCGGCGATCCTGCTGTGGTCGGGCGGTCAGGCGCGGCCCGCGGCCATCTCTTCGGCCAGCACCGCGATGAACTCGTCCTCGGTGCTGCCCTCGTCGGGCGGGCTGTTGGCGGCGATGAAAGACTCGATGACGACGTGCCACTCGGCGAGCGTCATCCGGCGGACCTCTTCCGGCGAGAACCCCGCGACCGCCCCGGCGCCGATGAAGACCGAGAGGTCGCCGGGTCGGCTTCGCTCCCCCCCTCGGTCTCGGCTTTTCCCTTGGGGATGGGCGACACGCTGGCCTCCGGCGAGGCCTTCACGGCGGTCCGATACGAGCTGCAGCGCATCTGCGCCGCCGCGATCGCCGCCCCCTACGACCCCGAGCACATCGAAGCCGTGAAGGCCGAGTCCGCGCACTTCGCCCGGCAGGCCGGCGGGAGGCGCCAGTGAAGATCCTCAAGCACGAAGCCGGCCGCGTGAGGAAGCCCGGCCTCTATCAGATGCCGGCCGCGGTCTACCACGCGGATCCTGCGCCCGAGCCGAGTCTGTCGTCCTCGCTGGCGAAGGTCCTGCTCGACTACAGCCCGGAGCACGCCCGCGCGGCGCACCCGCGCCTCGCGCCGCCCCGGACGGCCGACGAGGAGGTCGAGGACAAGCCGACCCGGCCGCGCGAGATCGGCACCGCCGTGCACCGGCTGGTCCTCGGCGCGGGCTGCGACCTGACCGTGATCCAGGCGCCCGACTACAAGGCCAAGGACGCCCAGGCCGCCCGCAAGGCCGCCTATGCCGCCGCCGGCGCCCCGATCCTCGCCCCGGATCTCCTGAAGGCCGAGCGGGTCGCCGCCCGCGTCCTGAGCCACGTGGCTTCGGTCCAGGGCTGCGAAGGCTTCGCGACCGCGCCGGCCGAGGTCGTGGCCGTGCTCCGCGACCGCTCCGGCGCCTGGCTGCGGACCATGATGGACCGCGTCGAGATCCACCCGACGCACGCGGTCACGGCCGACATGGTGCGCAAGGCGCGCGCCGCCGGGCTGCCGGTGGTGGAGGCGCGGATATGAAGCCGCTCACCCCGCGCCAGGCCGAGGTGCTGGCGACGATCCGCGAGGCGGGCGTGTGCCGGATCGCGGTCCGCAAGACGCAGCGCCGTCCGGGATTGCACGGCCAGTTTCGGATGACGCGGCCGCAGCTCAGCGACGAGCCGACATCCTACCGCGCCGAGTGCGGCGGTCGACGCCTGCCGATCCGGACCGTCGTGGCGCTGCTGTGCCGCGGCGAGCTCGTCCCGCTGCGCCGAGGCTGGAGCCTGTGCGTACGGCTCCGCGCGCGGGATCCACGGCCGCTCCAAGCGAGCGGCGAAGGGAGGTCCGCTTGAGCGCCCCCATCTGCCCAATCTGCGAGACCGCGGCCCGCCTCACCGACGGGCGCGAGATCTACCCGCATCGCCCCGACCTCGCGGACAAGCCGATCTGGGCCTGCACGGTCTGCGAGGACACCTACGTCGGGTGCCATCCCGGCACCGAGGAGCCGCTGGGCTTCCCGGCCGACGCCGCCCTGCGTGAGGCGCGTATCCTCCTGCATCACCGCAGGATCGACCCGCTTTGGAAGGATGCCCCGCGGACCGGCGGATATGGCCGTCTCAACGCCGAGGGCATCAAAACCGTCCAGCGCGCCGCCCGCGGCCGCGTCTACGGCTTCCTCGCCGCCCGCATGGGGCTCACCCGCGAGGCCTGCCACACGGCGATGTTCACGCTGGAGCAGTGCCGCGAGGCTTGGACCGCGCTGACCGGCGTCGCGTACCCCGAGATCCGCGAGTGGGCGAAGCGCGGTGACCGGCCGAAGCCGAAGGGCCGCAAGCGGCGGCCTGCGGCGAGCACTGATGGGGTGGCCGCATGAGCACGCTCCTGCTCATCGGCCTCGGCTTGGCGATCGCCCTGCTGCCGTCGCTTCTGCTGATCGCGCTCTGCACCATCGGCGCGCTCCGGCGGGACCGCCACGAGGGCGACTCCCGGCCGGCTATCGACGACGAGGTCGCGCCGGTCACCACCGGCCGCGCGGCGATCCGCGGCCTGGTCGCGGCGAACGATGCGAGGGCGGCATGACGGCGCCCGCACCAATCCTCCGCGGATCGAAGCAGCACGACCTCTTCGCGCTGACGGCCGAGCGCCTGGTCTACGACGACGCTGTCGAGATGACGCTCACCTCGCTCCAGGCCTACGGCCCGCAGCACGAGCACTGGGCCATGGCGTGGTCTGGCGGGAAGGACTCGACCGCGACGCTGACCCTGATCGTCCACCTGATCGAGGCCGGCCGGCTCGCGCCGCCGAAGACGCTGACGGTCTATTATGCCGACACCCGTCAGGAGCTGACGCCGCTCGCGATCGCCGCGGCCGACGTCATGGCGCGGCTCGCCCGCTTCCCGTGGATCCGGCTGCGCGTTGTCACCGCGCCGCTCGACCGCCGCTTCCTCGTCTACATCCTGGGCCGGGGCGTCCCGCCGCCGAACAACAACACGCTCCGCTGGTGCACCCGGCAGATCAAGATCGACCCCATGGCGGCCGCGATCGAGGCGGACCTCGCCGGCTTGCCCGAGACCGACACGGTGCTGACGATCACCGGCGTCCGCCAGGGCGAGAGCGCGATCCGCGACAAGCGGATCGAGATGAGCTGCTCGAAGGACGGCGCCGAGTGCGGCCAGGGCTGGTATCAGCAGGTCCTCCCCGACATGAAGGGCGTCCGCGGGCGCCTCGCGACCCTCGCGCCGATCCTGCACTGGCGGGTCTGCAACGTCTGGGACTGGCTGCGGGTCTACGCGCCGATGCGCGCCTATGGCGGCTGGGCAACGGCGATGCTGGCCGACGCCTACGGCGGCGACGAGGCCGAGGAGGCGAACGCGCGCACCGGCTGCGTCGGGTGCCCGCTGGCCGCCCGCGATAAGGCTCTGGAGGCGGTCGTCGCCCTGCCGGCATGGTCGTACCTGGCGCCGCTGCTCGGCCTGCGCCCGATCTACCGGGAGCTGCGGCTCGCCCGGAACCGGCTGCGCCAGCCCGGCGGCGAGACCCGCAAGGACGGGACGCTGGTGCCGAACCAGCAGCGCATGGGCCCGATCACCCTGCCGGCGCGCCTCGACGCGCTCGACCGGATCCTCGCCATCCAGGCTGCCTGCAACGCCGAGGCTGACCGGCTCGGCAGGCCGCACGTCGACCTGCTCAACGCCGAGGAGGAGGCGCGCATCCGCGAGCTGATCGCGGCCGGCACATGGCCGCAGCGATGGACCGGCGACGAGCCGACCGCGGACGTGCCGCTCGATGCCGTCTTCTCGGACGGGTCCGTGCAGCCACTCCTCATCACCGACCACCCAGCCCTCACGATCGCGGAGTAGCAGCATGGCCGAGTCCAGCACCATCACGCGCGAGCGAGGGCCTCTAGGCCACCAGTTCGAGCTTCGCGCCTTGGAGGGTGATGTACCTCAGGGAGCTTTGCGCGAGGCAGCGGAATTTGGCGCCGCCATCCGGCTCCTGATGACTACTCAGCACTATCAAAGTTTCCCCGCCGCCGGTCAGGCGCACGCGGCTGCCGATTTGCACGCGCCACAGATCCCTTGCGTTGATCATCGCGCCGTCGCTCCGTCTCCTCCCGCACAGTGTCGTTGCACTGTGCAGACAGGTTTTATCAGTTTTGGCCGAATGGCAATAATCCATTCTGGTGACCCATGGTCACATAGTTTACGCGAAGATTGCGCAACTCAGAGTAGGATTTCGGGCAATATCAGTAGCGGCGACCATGCTTTTGCCTACGCGGTGACGTCAGAGGCGCCGCCCCCCCCTCCGCACACTTCAGGCTGCCGGGGAGGTGCGCCATGGGTGAGCAAAAGCGCAAGGCCGCGGCCGGGCACAACCCTCCCGAGGGCATGGCGAACGTCTCGGGCCGGCACGTCACCGAGCTCGCCCGCGGAATCATGGACCTGCTGGAGAAGCCCTTGAGCGAGGGCATGCAGGCTGACATCGCCGCGCAAGTCATGGTCGTCACCGCCGTCGACCTCTGGCGGGCGAATTACGGCGACGAGCAAGCGGCCCAGGCGCTGAAGCGGGTGATCGACCGGCGGCTCGAGATGCCGACCGAATACTGGGGCGGCACGAAGGGGGGCGCCTAACCATGATCGGTCGGACCTACCTCGAACGCGGCCAGCCGGTCGTGGTGCTCGTGCGATGGGGTAAGGGCGGCGGCCCCCGCAACGTCCTGATCCAGCGAGCCAGCGGCGAGCGCGTCGTGCGCCCGTTCCGCGGCCTGCGAAAGCCGACCTCGGACGACGCACTTGATATCGCGGGGGCGGCATGAGCGCGATCCGGGACATTTGGCGGGCTTTCGTCGCACGGGTGCGGGCGATCCGTCAGGATCGGTGCCTGCATGACCGGAAGCGCGAAGGCGAACCGTTCCTGCGTCCGGGGCAGAACAATTGGCTCAACGCTGAGCAGCTCTACCGCTGCCGGAAATGCGGGGCGACGTATCAGGATGGCATCTTTTGATGACCGCCGCCGCGTTCGCCACCCGTGACCTATTCGGCGTGCCGTTCACCGACACGATCGCCCGCTCGGCCAACCTGTCCCGCTGCGGCACCTACCGCTTCGGACTGACCCGAACCTGGTCGAGCGAGGGCGGGCACGTCTGCTTCATCGGCCTCAATCCGAGCACGGCCGACCACCGGCAGGACGACCCAACGGTACGTCGCTGGATCCACTTCGCCCGGTCTTGGGGCTACGGCGGGTTCACCGCCGTCAACCTCTACCCGCTGCGCACATCCTCGCCGGCCGAGTGCCGCGCCTGGGCGCAATACATGGACAACGGTCCGGACTGGCACGCGCGGGACGTGATCCACTTCAGCAACCTGCCGGTCCTCGTCCGCGAGGCGAAGGCGGCCGCCCGGGTCGTCGCCTGCTGGGGCGCTGGCGCCTGGGATCCCGAGTTCGTCGACCACGTGATCGAGGAGATCACCACCGGCGAGGCGCCCTGGCCCGACGTCCACTGCTTCGGCCTGACCGCGGACGGGTCGCCGATCCATCCTATGGCGCGGGGCCGCTCGCGCATCCCTGATCACGCTCAGCCGGTCCTATGGAAGGCCGGCACACCAGGAGGGAACAGTGCCTCGTAGCACTCAGGAAGCGATCGCCGTGCTGCCGGCCTCGCGGATCGAGGTGAGCCCGCGCCGCGGCCTGCGTCGCGAGGAATCGGCCCGCTATGTCGGCGTCAGTCCCTCAAAGTTCGACGAGATGGTCCGGGACGGCCGCATGCCGAAGCCGAAGCGGATCGACGGGTGCGTGGTCTGGGACCTCCGGCGCCTCGACTTGGCGTGGGATGCGCTCGGCGGCGATGATGCTGCGTCGAATCCCTGGGACTGAGCGCCGTGGTTCTCGTCGATCTGCCCTTCGTCATTGCCGACAAGGATCGGCACGGCAACGTCCGCTACTACTTCCGCCGGCGGCCCGAGAAGAAGGTGCGCCTCCACGGCAAGCCGGGCTCGGCCGAGTTCCAGAAGGCCTACGAGGCAGCCCGGGACCGGGCGCCTGAGGCCACACCGGCTAAGGGCGGTCGCCCGGCCGTCGGCTCGTTCGTCGACGTGTCGCAGCGCTACATCGCGAGCACGACCTTCAAGAAGCTCGATGCCTCGACACAGGGCTGGCAGAAGCGCGCGTTGAACGAGATTGCCGCGAGCGACAAGGGTGCGGCGCCGCTCGCCATGATGCAGCCGCGCCACGTGCGTCGCCTGCGGGATGAGAAGGCGGAGACGCCGGCCGCCGCCAACACGATGCTGAAGGCGCTCCGGGCCATGTTCCAATGGGCCATGGAGGAGGACATCGTTGATGCGGACCCCGACGCGGGACGTGAAGCGCGCACAGTACGTCACCAAGGGGCATCACACCTGGACGCTGGACGAGGTCGATCAGTTCGAGCGACGCCACCCGCCCGGATCGAAGCCGCGCCTCGCGTTCGCTATCCTGCTCTACACGGCTTGCCGGCGCGAGGATGCGACGCGCCTCGGGCCGCAGCATATCCGCGATGGCCGCCTGCGCTACGTCCAAGCCAAGAATGAGCACCGCAAGCCGATCTCGGTCGACGTGCCGGTGTTCCCGGATCTCGCCGAGGCGATCGCCGCCCTGCCCTCCACGCACCTGACCTTTCTGGTCACGGACTACGGCAAGCCGTTCTCGGTGGCGGGATTCGGCAATCGCTTCCGGGAGTGGTGCGACCAGGCCGGGCTGCCGCACTGCTCGGCGCACGGCCTGCGGAAAGCGACCGCGGCGCGACTCGCCGAGCGCGGGTGCACGCCACACGAGATCATGGCCGTCACCGGCCATCAGACGCTGGAGGAGGTGGAGCGGTACACGCGCGAGGCGCAGCGCGCGGGCCTCGCCGACAGCGCCTGGAAACGCTTCGCCGCGGGGCAGCGTGGTCCCACTTCGGATGCGGGTGAGGGTCCCACTTCCGGTAAGCCACTAGCAGAGATAGAGAAAATTGCGCCGGTGGCGCTCCCAAGGGGAATCGAACCCCTGTTTTCGCCGTGAGAGGGCGACGTCCTAGACCGCTAGACGATGGGAGCTTTCCGGCGGCGCGGGGCTGCTATAGCCACCACCCGGCGGCGGAGCAAGTGCCTTTGTCAGGAAATCCGCCGCGGCGGGTCAGATCGGGAGCGTATAGGGGTCGTGGTGGATAACGCGCAGGACGAGCGGGCCGGGATCGTGGCCGAGGGAGGCGTGCGGCTGGATAGGGCACTGGTCGCGCTGTTCCCGGATCTGTCCCGGGCCCGCCTGCAGGACCTGATCCGCACCGGCCAGGTCCAGCGGGACGGCCTCCCGGCGCTCGACCCGTCGGGCAAAGTCGCCGCCGGCGCGCACATCGTGCTCAGGGTGCCCCCGGCCGCTCCGGCAGAGCCGGTGGCCGAGGCCTTGGATCTACCGATCGTCTACGAGGACGACGACCTGATCGTCATCGACAAGCCGGCCGGCCTGGTGGTCCATCCCGCACCGGGTCACGAGAGCGGCACGCTGGTCAACGCGCTGATCGCCCATTGCGGCGCCAGCCTGTCGGGGATCGGCGGCGTGCGCCGCCCCGGCATCGTCCACCGCCTCGACAAGGATACGAGCGGCCTGATCGTCGTCGCCAAGAACGACACGGCCCATCAGGGCCTCACCGCCCAGTTCGCCGATCACGGCCGGTCCGGACCGCTGGAACGCGCCTACGCCGCCGTGGTCTGGGGCCTGCCCCAGCCGCGGGCCGGGACGATCCAGGCCAACCTCGCGCGGTCGCGCTTCCATCGGGAAAAGATCGCCGTCGTGTCGGACGCGAGCGGGCGCCACGCAGTAACCCACTACGCCGTGGCCGAGGCGTATGGCGAGGCCGCCCTCGTGCGCTGCCGCCTGGAGACGGGCCGCACCCACCAGATCCGCGTGCACCTCGCCCATCGCGGACACCCCCTGCTCGGGGACACGGTCTACGGCGGCGCCTTCCGGACCAAGGCGGCCCGCCTGAGGTCGGAAGCCCGCGCCGCCCTCACCGCGCTCGGGCGCCAGGCGCTCCACGCGGAACTGCTCGGCTTCAGCCACCCGCGCACCGGCACGACGCTGCGGTTCGAGAGTCCGCTGCCGTCCGACATGACCGCGCTCGTGCAGGCACTGAGGGCGGAAGAGAACGGAGCGCCGCGCCTGTAACCGCCCCGTCGCGGCGTGCGAAAGATCACCCCGTACCGCGTCACATCGTGACATGGTACGACCAAAATCGCCGGTGGCGCGTTGTTGACGACGTGGGTGTCATCGACCGCGACCGGCTCCCCGGCGTCCCTTACGAGATGGGGGGCCGGCAGGGTCGGCTCAAGAGCGGCCCGAGTGGACGGCACTGTTGTCCGTCGCGTCCGCCCGACAGGGGGACATTAGGTCCAGGAGAATGCCATGGCCGGTACGCTGCCCGTGCTCGCCAACGAAGGTGGCCTCTCGCGCTACCTCGACGAGATTCGCAAGTTCCCGATGCTGGAGCCGTCGGAGGAGTTCACGCTGGCGAAGGCTTGGCGGGACGCCGGCGACCGCGAGGCCGCGCACCGGCTCGTGACGTCGCATCTCCGCCTCGTGGCCAAGATCGCCATGGGTTACCGCGGCTACGGCCTGCCGATCGGCGAGGTCGTGTCGGAGGGCAATGTCGGTCTCATGCAGGCGGTCAAGCGCTTCGATCCCGACAAGGGCTTCCGTTTGGCCACCTACGCGATGTGGTGGATCAAGGCGGCGATCCAGGAATACATCCTGCGCTCGTGGTCCCTCGTGAAGATGGGCACGACCGCGAACCAGAAGAAGCTGTTCTTCAATCTGCGGAAGGCGAAGGGCAAGATCTCGGCCCTCGACGAGGGCGATCTGAAGCCCGATCAGGTGAAGCAGATCGCCACCCGCCTCGGTGTGCCTGAGCAGGACGTGATCGACATGAACCGGCGCCTGTCCGGCGACACGTCGCTCAACGCGCCCCTGCGCGAGGAGGGCGAGGGCGAGTGGCAGGACTGGCTCGTGGACAACAGCCCGAGCCAGGAGACCGTGCTGGCGCGGGAGCAGGAGGGCCAGAACCGGCTCTCCGCGCTCAAGGACGCTCTCGGCGTACTGAACCCGCGCGAGCGCCGCATCTTCGAGGCCCGGCGTCTCGCCGAGGACCCGATCACTCTCGAGGATCTCTCCGGCGAGTTCGGCGTCTCCCGTGAGCGCGTCCGGCAGATCGAGGTTCGCGCCTTCGAGAAGGTGCAGGAGGCGGTCAAGCGCAACATCGCCACCCGCGAGTTGCCCCGGACCGGCATCGAGGCCCGCTGACCCGCACGCCCGGCGCTCGCGAGGCGCCGGGCTCGCCCAGCCCGGTCAGGGCTCGGCGGTCAGGGCTCGAACGAATGCCGACGCCGCGCGGTCACTGCCAGGCGTCGAACGCGTTCTGCATCACTTGGGCGCCGGCTGCGCCCTTCTCGAAGGTCAGCACCGCCCGGCGGCCGGACGTGTAGCGCAGTGCGATGTCGAACCAGTTCCGATGCAGGAGCAGGTCGGTGTTGCGCTCGACGTCGTTCTGCAGCGACGACAGGCCGATCAGGAACAGGTTGTCGCGTACGCGGACGGGCAACCCCGAGACGGGCGAGCCGCGGGCGCTCTGCTCGTCCTTGGCCTGGAGCAACCCGACATCCTGGACGGTGCGGGACGCGCCGTTGCTGCCGGTCTGGCTGAACGCCAAGCTGACGGTGTGGGACGCCGGCAGCGTGGCGTCGAGATTGCGCTGGATCGTCATCACCAGCGTCAGGCCGGCATCCGGAATGGTCACGGTGGCGATCACGGCGTTCTGAACCGGCTGCCCCTGATCCCCGTTCACACTCTCGAGCCGCCAAGTCACACGCCCCGGCGTCACGGTCGGCTGCCCGCCCTGGGCGCCCGTCGCCTCCTCGACCAGTTCCGCCCTCTGCGCGACGGCGACGCCCGCATCGGCGGGCGCGGGCGTGGCCGCTGCCCGCGGCGGCGCGCTGTTATCGACACGCGTCGGGGCCTTCGGGGCCGGCGCGGCGTCGCCGCCGACCCGGTCGCCGAACTTGGTCTCGCCCTCCGGCTGCTGCGTATCCCCGGCCTCCGTGCCGCTCGACGGCAGGTTCTGCGGCCTGTCGCGCAGCAGGAAGGCCGCGACGGCGATCAGGCCGATCACCACCGCCAGGACGCCGCCGACGAAGACGTTGCGCAGCACGCGGGACCGACCGGTCCGGGGCGGGACCACTTCGATCCGCGGCCGCTGACGCCCGCCGGCGCCCTCGGCGGCCTCGGCGTCCGGATCCTCGACGGCGGGCGCCTCCGTGGCCGATGTCTCGGCGACCGGCGGAGCCGCGTCGGGCGCGGCCGGCGGTGGCGTCCCGGGACGCGGCGGCGCGATCGGGATCGGCGGCTCGCGCGGACCGTCCTCAGGGTCCCGGTCACCCTCTCGGGCCGTGACCGCGAACGGCGGCCTCGCGGGCGGCAGGATGGGCGCCGGCACCGGTCCGGGTCCCGGTTCGGGGGGGGACGGCTCCGGGATCTCCGGCTCCGTGGCCGTGGGCACGATCGGCTCGGGCGCGGCGGGTACGGGCACGACCGGTGCCGCAGCGGGCGTCGGAGCTGGGGCCGTGGCCGGTGCGGGCTTCTCGGGCGCCCGCGCGGCATCGTTGGCAGGGGCCGGAAGACCGCCGTGATCGACCTCGAGCCGTTCGATCGCCGCGTCGAGCGCCCGGCGCTCGAGATCGATGTCGGCCTCTGACAGCGGCGGATCGAGGGAGCGCAGCTGGCTGATCAGGGCATTGCGCGCGCGGTCGTAGACCGCCTTGCGGAGGGCGGGCGTTCGGTCCGGCAGCGCGTCGAGCGCGCGGGCCAAAAGCGGGTAGTAATCGGCCATGATACTCTGGTCCGCCCCTTCGGCCGCCGTCCGGCAACGCCGGTCGGAGGCCGGGGACCGAGGTCCGCGCCCGCCCGACAGGTCCGGTCGCGGCCGTCGGCCGGTTTGTCGTGTCCCGCGCGCGAGATCAGGGCCCGCGCGCCGGCTGCCTTCGAGGCGGCGGGCGGATCGCGATACGGACCGCCCGGCCGCCAGCCCGTTCTAGATCAAGCCCGCGCGGACTGGATACAGGCAGGGCCGCCGAAAACACGCGTCGTCAACGAGATAGCGCGCGGAGGGTCAATCCTCGAACGGGTTGTGCATGAGGATCGTGTCGTCGCGCTCGGGGGAGGTCGACAGCAGAGCCACCGGCGCCCCGATCAGCTCCTCGATCCGGCGGACATACTTGATCGCCTGCGCGGGCAGATCAGCCCAGGACCGGGCGCCCGCGGTCGTCTCCGACCAGCCCGGGATCACTTCGTAGACCGGCTCGATCCGGGCCTGCGCGGCCTGGCTCGCCGGGAGATGGTCGACCGGCTGGCCGTCCAGCATGTAGCCGGTGCAGACGCGGATCTCCTCGAACCCGTCGAGGATATCGAGCTTGGTCAGCGCGATGCCGTGGATGCCGGAGGTCCGGACCGTCTGGCGCACCAGCACGGCGTCGAACCAGCCGCAGCGGCGCTTGCGCCCGGTATTGACCCCGAACTCCCGCCCGCGGCTGCCGATGGTCTCGCCGATCTCGTCGAACAGCTCGGTCGGGAACGGCCCCTCGCCGACGCGGGTCGTGTACGCCTTGGCGATGCCCAGGACGTAGCCGATCGCCCCCGGGCCGAGGCCCGAGCCCGTCGCCGCCTGCGCGGCCACGATGTTGGAGGAGGTCACGAACGGGTAGGTGCCGTGATCGACGTCGAGCAGCGCGCCCTGCGCGCCCTCGAACAGGATGCGCTTGCCGGCCCGGCGCTCCTCGTCGAGCAGCGACCAGACGGTGTCGGCGAACGGCAGGATCTTCGGCGCGATCGCCTTCAGCTCGGACAGCAGCGCCTCGGCATTCACCTCGTCGATTCCGAGGCCGCGCCGGAGGGCGTTGTGGTGGGTCAGCACGCGCTCGATCTTGGCGGGCAGCGCGTCGGGGTCGGCGAGGTCGACGACGCGGATCGCGCGGCGGCCGACCTTGTCCTCGTAGGCCGGTCCGATGCCGCGCTTGGTCGTGCCGATCTTCAGCCCGGCATTGGCGGTCTCGCGGAAATGGTCCAGCTCGCGGTGGAGCGGCAGGATCAGCGTCGCGTTGTCGGCGATCCGCAGGGAGGACGGCGAGACGTCCACGCCCTGCGCCTTGATCCGCTCGATCTCATCGATCAGGTGCCAGGGATCGACCACGACGCCGTTGCCGATGACCGAGAGCTTGCCGCCGCGGACCACGCCCGACGGCAGCAGCGCCAGCTTGTAGGTCACGCCGTCGATCACGAGCGTGTGGCCGGCATTATGGCCGCCCTGGAAACGGACCACGATGTCGGCCTGCTCGGAGAGCCAGTCGACGATCTTGCCCTTGCCCTCGTCGCCCCACTGGGCGCCCACAACGACGACGTTGGCCATGCCTGCCTGCTTACCCGCGACGGAAACCGGGACGGCGCCGCCCACGGGTGCAGGCGGCGCACGTCGTGAGCCGTTTCCGCGATCCGGGCAGCGAAATCAAGCAAGGGGCCGCATGATCGGACCGCATGGCGGCCAGCCGGGGCCCGTCGCGACCGGCCTACTTGGCCTCGGTGCCCGGGTCCCGACCGGGAAGTTCGTGGGGCTTGATCACCGGCATGGAGCCCGACTGATCCGGCTTCACAACCGTGCCGGTCGTGCCGGAATCTGGCGGCTTGATCACGCCGTCGTTCTTCTGGAGCTTGTCGCTGAGCGACTGGTCCTGCGGCGGCGCGTCCGCGTTGGGGCGCACGCGCTCGGGCGGCGTCGGGGCCGGTCCGGTCGTCTGGGCGCGGACGGGTACCGCCGCGACGGCCGTCGCCAGGGTCGTCGCGAGGGCGACGAGCAGGGTCTTCTTCGGCATGAGGGCCTCCCCGGTTCGAGACACGAATTCGGGGAGGAACAGTCGGAGACGGGATCCGTTCCTGTCGGCTGTCGGGCCCGATGCCCCAGCCTGTGGACGGGATACGACGGCCTCAACCCTGGCGGGCGGCCTCGATGTAGAGCTCCCTCAGACGCCGGGTCAGCGCACCCGGCCGCCCCTCGCCGATCGCGCGCCCGTCGATCTCGACGACCGGCATCACGAAGGCGGAGGCGCTGGTGTAGAAGGCCTCCTGCGCCGCGTAGACCTCGTCCACCGGGATCAGCCGCTCCTCGATCCGCAGGTCGGCCTCCTGCGCGAGACGCAGCACCGAGGCGCGGGTGATGCCCGGCAGCAGCGCCGTGGAGAGCGGCCGGGTCACGAGCACGCGGTCGCGGCTGATGATGAACGCGGTGGAGGAGGAACCCTCGGTGACCGCGCCGTCCTCGATCATCCAGGCCTCGGCGACGCCGGCCTCGGCCGCCTGCTGCTTGGCGAGGACCTGCGCCAGCAGGGCCACCGATTTGATGTCCCGGCGCTTCCAGCGCAGGTCTTCGACGGTGATCACCCGGGCCCCGGTCTCAGCGAGCGGGTTGGCGAGCACCGTCTTGGCCTGGGTGAACATCACCACGGTGGGCTCGGTGCCGGCCTTCGGGAAGGCGAAGTCGCGCTCGGCCACGCCGCGGGTGACCTGCATGTAGACGAGCCCCTCGGCGACGCCGTTGCGGGCCACGAGCTCGGTCTGCAGGCGCTCCCAACCCGCCGCGTCGTGCGGGTTGCGGATGCCGATCTCGCCCAGCGAGCGGTCGAGGCGCGCGAGGTGCGCGGCGTTGTCGACGAGCTTGCCGTCGATAATCGCCGAGACCTCGTAGATGCCGTCCGCGAACAGGAAGCCGCGATCCATGATCGGCACCCGCGCCTCCTCGTAGGGGAGGAACTGGCCGTTGAGGTAGACGATGCGGGGAGCGGTCACGGGGAGCTGTCCTGTGTTCGTCGCGGGCCCGAGGTCTCAGGTCCGCGGTCGCGGGCCAAAGCAGGAATCGTGCGGGACCCTCAGCGGTCGCCGAAGACCCGCCCGAAGATCGTGTCCACGTGCTTGAAGTGGTAGCCGAGATCGAAGCACGCCTCGATCTGCTCGGGCGCGAGCGCCGCGGCGACCTCCGGATCCGCTTTGAGCAGCGCCAGGAAATCGCCCTCGCCGCGCCAGACCGGCATCGCGTTGCGCTGGACCAGCCGGTAGGAATCCTCGCGGGAGACCCCGGCCTGGGTCAGCGCCAGCAGCACGCGCTGCGAGTGGATCAGGCCGCCGAGCCGGTCGAGGTTCTTCTGCATGTTGGCCGGGTAGACCAGCAGCTTCTCCATCACCCCGGTCATCCGCGCCAGGGCGAAGTCGAGGGTGACGGTGGCGTCGGGGCCGATCATCCGCTCCACCGACGAGTGGGAGATGTCGCGCTCGTGCCAGAGGGCGACGTTCTCCAGGGCCGGCGTGACGTAGCCGCGCACCATCCGGGCGAGCCCCGTGATGTTCTCGGTGAGCACCGGGTTGCGCTTGTGCGGCATGGCCGAGGAACCCTTCTGCCCCTCGGAGAAGAACTCCTCCGCCTCCAGGACCTCGGTGCGCTGCAGGTGGCGGATCTCGATCGCCAAGCGCTCCAGCGACGAGGCGACGACGCCGAGGGTCGCGAAGAACATCGCGTGCCGGTCGCGCGGGATCACCTGGGTCGAGACCGGCTCGGCGGTCAGACCCATCTTCTCGGCGACGTACTGCTCCACCCGCGGGTCGATATTGGCGAACGTGCCGACCGCGCCGGAGATCGCGCAGGTGGCGACCTCCTCGCGGGCCGCCACGAGGCGGCGGCGGTTGCGCTCGAACTCGGCATAGGCCTGGGCGAGCTTCAGACCGAAGGTCACCGGCTCGGCGTGGATACCGTGCGACCGGCCGATGGTCGGGGTCATCTTGTGCTCGAAGGCCCGCGCCTTCAGGGCGGCGAGCAGCGAGTCGACGTCGGCGATCAGGATGTCGGCGGCGCGTACCAGCTGCACGTTGAGGCAGGTGTCGAGGACGTCCGAGGAGGTCATGCCCTGGTGGACGAATCGCGCCTCGGGCCCGACGATCTCGGCGAGGTGGGTCAGGAAGGCGATGACGTCGTGCTTCGTCACCGCCTCGATCGCGTCGATGCGAGCGGCGTCGAAGGCCGCGTCCTTGCCCTTGCTCCAGATCGTCTCGGCCGCCTCCTTCGGAACGACGCCGATCTCGGCGAGCGCCGTGGTGGCGTGGGCCTCGATCTCGAACCAGATCCGGAAACGGCTCTCGGGCGACCAGATCGCCGTCATCGCGGGGCGGCTGTAGCGGGGGATCATGGGGGCCTCGGCACGGTCCGGATTGCGTGCGAGGCCGGTAGCATGCGCCGGCCCGGCCGCTCAATGCGCATCGGCCATGTCAAGGCGGCAACGGATGTGGACGCGGGCGGACCCGCGGCTTAGTCGATCCGGACCCAACCCTGACCCATCAGGCGCTCCTGCGGGCGGAAGCGGGACTTGTAGTCCATCTTCCGCGAGCCCTCGACCCAGTAGCCGAGATAGAGATACGGCAGACCCAGCCGGCGGGCCCGGCGGATATGGTCGAGGATCATGAAGGTCCCGGGGGAGCGCGCAGCCTCCGCGGGGTCGTAGAACGAGTAGACCATCGACAGCCCGTCGGAGAGCACGTCCGTCAGGCAGAAGGCGAGCGGCGGGCCGGAGCCGCGGCCGGTGATCGCCGTATCCGGCCCGTGCCGGCGATACGACACCAAGTGCGTGTCGACGTGGCTGTCCTCGACCATCATGGCGTAGTCGAGCACGGTCATGTCGACCATGCCGCCGTCGCCGTGCCGGGCGTCGAGGTAGCGGCGGAACAGGGCGTACTGCTCCGAGGCCGGCCGGTTCGGTTCCGGCGTGCCGACCCAGTCGGCGCCGCGCGCCAGGATGCGCCTCTGGCTGGCGCTCGGCTCGAACTCGTCGACCACGACGCGAACCGAGATGCAGGCCCGGCACGTCTCGCAGGCCGGCCGGTACGCGATGGTCTGCGAGCGGCGGAAGCCGCCCTGCGTCAGGATCTCGTTCAGGTCGCGGGCGCGCCGTCCGACCAAGTGAGTGAAGACCTTCCGCTCCTCCTGCCCCGGCAGGTAGGGGCACGGCGACGGGGCGGTGAGGTAGAATTGCGGTGTGTCGCGCGGATGGCTGGTCACGCTTCTCACAGACCCTGCGCCGGGTCCATCCTCACGGCGCCGGCGTGCCAGTGTACAGGTGACCGGCCGAGGCTCAATGGCCCGACCGGTCGCACCGTCGGATTTTCATCACCGGAATCGTCGCTCAGCGCGCGTGGACGACGGCCAGACCGAGGAGCAGGTCGTGCCCGAGGCGCCGGTCGGCGCGCATCAGCCCGAACGCGATGTCGACGCACCACAGCAGGAAGGTCGAGATCGCCACGTAGAACAGCAGCGCATGGACGGCGGCCGTGACGACGTCGACCCGAGCGCCGCTCTCGGGCGCGACGGTCCGCAGGCCCATCATCCGCTGGCCGATCGTGCTCTGTTTCGGCCCGCCCACCGTGATGGCGCTGTAGATGATGCCGCTCGCCGGAAGGACCGCGAACAGGGTCCAGCCGAGGCCGAACGTGACCACGCCGATGACGGTGATCAGCAGCGTCAGCAGGGCCGTGAAGCCGAAGATGAACACGATGTCGAGGAGATAGGCGACCGTCCGGCCGCCGAGGCTCGCCCGCACGAACGGGATCGGCAGCGAGGTGGCGTAGCCGGGCGCTTCGAAGCGCTGCGCGTATCCGGGTTGAGGGTTCTGCATGGTGTCGCGTCCTGCAAGCGAGGCTGCGGACGTGAAGGTGGGTGCAGGCGGCGAGCCCCGCAAGAGGAGCCGGATGCGCGGCCGCTTCTCAGCGCCCGGCCGGGTCACCGGCCGCGGCGTCGGGCGTGTCGAGGTAGAAGCGCTTCAGCATGTAGAGCGCCGGGCCGGACAGGGTGCTCGCCTCGGTGGCGAGGGCGACCAGGGTCGTGCCGGCATCGAAGCGGCAGGTCAGCCAGTGCTGCCGGTTGCCGTCGGCGTAGTCGACCCGCACCGAGTTTGCCGACGGCCCCGGCGCAGCGCGCAGGAGCCGGATGCCGTCCCGCGGCGCGATCGCCGGGAGCGCCCGGCGGCAGGTGGCGACGCGATCCCGGCGCAGGGTGTCCTGACAGGCGGCGAGGCCGCCGAAGAAGCCGACCACGACCGCCGCCCCGAGGAGCCAGCGGTGCCCGCGCTTCACGGATGGTTGCGCAGGCGCTCCGCGACCCGCGGCGCGTGGTAGGTGAGCACACCGTCGGCCCCGGCCCGCTTGAAGGCGAGGAGCGCCTCGATCATCGCGCGGTCGCCGTCGAGCCAGCCGTTGCGGGCCGCCGCCTCGATCATCGCGTACTCGCCCGACACCTGGTAGGCGAAGGTCGGAACCTGGAACTCGTCCCGGACCCGGCGGATGATGTCGAGGTAGGGCAGGCCCGGCTTCACCATCACGGAATCCGCGCCCTCGTCGAGGTCGAGCCGGACCTCGCGCAGGGCTTCGGCCGAGTTGCCCGGATCCATCTGGTAGGTGCGCTTGTCGCCCACGAGGGCCGCCTTGGTGCCGATCGCGTCGCGGAACGGCCCGTAGAAGGCGCTGGCATACTTGGCCGCGTACGCCATGATCTGCACGTCGAGGAAGCCGGCCTTGTCGAGGCCGGCGCGGATCGCGCCGACGCGCCCGTCCATCATGTCGGAGGGGGCGATGATATCGGTCCCGGCCTCGGCCTGGATCAGGCTCTGCTCGACGAGGACCGCCACGGTCTCGTCATTGAGGATCGCGCCGTCCTTCATCAGGCCGTCGTGACCGTGGCTCGTGTAAGGATCGAGGGCCACGTCGGTCATGATCCCGATCTCGGGCACGGCCCGCTTCACGGCGCGGACCGCCCGGCAGACGAGGTTGTTGGCGTTCAGCGCCTCCGAGCCGGTCGGGTCGCGCAGCGACACCTCCGTGTAGGGAAAGAACGACACCGCCGGGATGCCGAGCTTCGCGGCGCGCTCCGCGTCGCGGACGATCTCGTCCACCGAGAGGCGCTCGACGCCCGGCATCGAGGCGATCGGCTCGCGGCGCCCCTCGCCGTCGATCACGAACATCGGCCAGATCAGGTCGTCGACCGTCAGGGTGTGCTCGCGGACGAGGCGGCGCGACCAGTCGGCCTTCCGGTTCCGGCGCGGACGCTGGGTGATCTTCAGACCCTCCACGCGGGCGCCCTCGCGGGCGGCCTCCACGGCGAGAGGGCGCGGCTCTGGCAGGGTGTCTGACATGCGGCTTCGCTACCGTTCGCGCGGACCACGCCGCGGATCGCGCGGCGCCCGTGCGCCGGAGGCGTCCGACTACCACACCGGGCTGGCGCAACGAAACCCGACCGTTGACGCAGGGCGGCGGAACCGCTTCAACCCGGCGACCCCCGTCCGATCGATCAGGATCCCGGCCCTTCCCGCATGAACCGCCGCATGAACCGGCCCCTCACGCCCGCGAGCCCTCGATAGTGCCCGGCTACCTTCCGATCCGGCGCAAGACGCCGAGGCCGGGCGGCATCCCGAGCGACCGCATCGAGCGCGCCCAAGGGCCGGCGCCCGGCACGTGGGACACTGTGCTGATCTGGTTCATGCGGCTCACGGCCCTGGTCTGGCTGCTTAAGAGCGTCTTCGCCTGGGCGACGATCCTCGACGTCCTGCCGGGCGTCCGCCCCTTCGAGGCCGAGCCGTTCGGCCGCCAGTCCGCGATCGTCTACTTCGCGGTGATCGACGCGGCGGCGGCGATCGGATTGTGGCTGACGAGCGCCTGGGGCGGCGTGATCTGGTTGCTCGCCGTCACCTCGGCGATGACGCTCGCGGTCCTGACACCGCAACTCTTGCCGTTATCGGTGCCGCTGCTCGTATTCGGGGGCTGTGTCGTGACGTTGTACTTCCTGCTGTCCTGGCTGGCCGCGCAAGAAGCACGGTGAACGAACCGTTCTTATCTTCATTCAGTTTGTCTTTACCGCGAAGAGTAAATCGCGAATTCATCCTGTCGCTTAAATCGCCTTTCATTCCCGAGCCCTAGCTTAGCCATCATCAACGGCGCCGTATCGAACGGGTGCCGGATCATCGGATGGCGAGGCAGAGATGAAGACCCAGAACGCCCGAGTCGCGCAGATCGAGGCTCCCGAGGAGGCCGCCTCCGCCAAGGGCTCCTACCTCGAAGCGCTGCACCTCGTGGAGCGGCTGCATCGCCGGCTCCTCGACGTGATCAAGGACGAGTTCGAGCGCCGCGGCCGCGAGGACGTCAACAGCGTCCAGGCGCTGCTCCTGTACAACATCGGCGACAAGGAGCTGACCGCGAGCGAGCTGCGGACGAAGGGCTACTACCTGGGCTCGAACGTCTCGTACAACGTGAAGAAGCTGGTCGAGGCCGGCTACCTCCACCACGCCCGCTCGAAGACCGACCGGCGCTCCGTCCGGATCAGCCTGACCGACAAGGGCCGCCAGGTCCACGAGATCATCCAGGGGCTGTACGACAAGCATGCCCGGACGATCACGCCGATCGGCGGGATCTCGGAGGAGGACTTCAACCGCCTGAACCAGGCTCTCACCCGCCTGGAACGCTTCTGGACCGACCAGATCCGCTACCGCCTCTGAGGCGCCCTCAGAGGTTCAGCAGGCCGACGATCCCGGCGATCACCGCGTAGGCGAAGCCGGCGTTGATGGCGACGCCGAACATCCCGATCACGAGGCCGCCCAGCACGACGAGACCGTCGCGCTCGACGAGACCGAGCCCGACCAGGCAGACGGCGAGACCCAGCGGGATCTGCCCGACGATGGGCGCGGCCACGATCAGCGCCAGTGCCAGGGCGAGCAGCACGATCCCCATGCCGCGCATGCCGAGCGCGGTCTCGAACACGCTGACGCGGGGGCGCGACCAGCGCTCCAGGCGGCGCAGGATCGGCACCGCGCGGGTGACGGCGCGCCGGACATCCGCCAGGGCGATCGACCGGCCGAGGAGCATCCGCGGCAGCCACGGCGCCGACATCCCGGCGGCGATCTGGATCGCCACGAGGAGCAGGAGCAGGCCGCAGATCAGCGGGATCGGCGGCGGCATGGGCAGGCAGTTCGGCAGCCCGAGCAGGACCACGAGCAGCGCGAAGGCACGGTCCCGCAGGACCGCGACGATGTCGCCCACGGTGAGGCGCTCGCCCTCCTGGCTCGCCAGCACGGTGAGGACGTCCGACGTTCGTGCACCGGAGGTCAAGGATCTGCCAACCTTCGCTTTCCCGCGGGGGCTCTAGCCGAGATCATCTGGCACGCCAAGCACGGCAGATTCGCGACAGCGCGATGGCGCCCGCCGGGCGGGCTAGCAGCCGCGTGCCCGCGAGGATCCGGCAAGCATCGCGCGACGCTTCGCGCGTTCTCTGACAGCATCGCTCAAGGTGACCGGCAGTCGATCGTGATCAGACAGGACAAAACCGGGGACAACGACGCGACGCCAGGTGCAACACAGTTAATTTTATCTTACCGCTATCCTCCGATGCCGGAGGATCGACTGTGTCGAGCCAGCGCCCCGCCCCGAAGCTTGCTCTTTGCGGCCCCTTCCTCGCGACGCTGCTCTCGGGCCTGGTCGGATCTACGAGCCCGGTCGGCGCCGGCGAGATCGACACGCTGCTGTTCGGGAGTCTCGACGCGGGCAGCGACACATTCCTCACCGTCGGCGCGAAAGCCGGCCTCACGTCCCTCGAACAGGACGGGTTCGCCGCGCTGGCGAGCGTCGGCGGCGGACGGCGCACCGAGCGCGGTCCGGACGGCCCGCGCGCGCGCTACACCGTCGCCGCCGCCGCCCTCGCCGGATACCAGTGGTTCTTCGACTGGGGCGCGGTCGCGGCCTTCGCCGGGCCCGAGACCGCGCGGGAGATGCTGATCGCGGGGCCGCAGTTCGATGCCCTGTCGACCCGCTACGGCCTCCGATTTCACGGCGAGGTCTGGGCACGCCCGACCGAGGCGACGCTGCTGCAGGCGAGTGCCGTCGCGGGATCGGCCCGCGACAGCCTGTGGGCGCGCCTCGCTTGGGGCTACCGGCTGTGGGAGACCTATCTGGGACCCGAGGCCGCGCTCTACGCGGACGGGAGCGGCTACGCGAAGTGGAGCCTCGGCCTGCACGGCACCGACTTCGCTCTCGGCAGGTACAGCTTCCGGGCGTCGGCGGGCCTCCAGTCCGAGAGGGGCCGGGCCTGCCCCTACCTGACCCTGTCGGTCTGGTCGCCGCTCTGATCGGGTCCGGGGCGGGCCTGAAGTGAGTCGAGGAACGCGGCCGCGTCGCGGCGGATCTCGGCGCGGCGCCTGTCGCCCAGGCCGCGGAGCGTGCGGTACGGCATGGCCATGCGCTGATTGCCCGCCAGCCGTTCCTCGTTCTCGATCAGGAAGTTCCAGTAGAGATAATTGAACGGACAGGCCTCAGGCCCGGCCTTGACCTTCACGTCGTACGCGCACGACGCGCAGTAGTCGGACATGCGGTCGATGTAGGCGCCCGAGGCCGCGTAGGGCTTGGAGCCCATCACGCCGCCGTCGGCCCACAGCACCATACCGTGGACGTTGGGCAGCTCGACCCATTCGTAGGCGTCCGCGAACACGATCAGGTACCATTCCTCCACCTGCGCCGGATCGAGGCCGGCGATGAGGGCGAAGTTGCCGGTCACCATGAGGCGCTGGATATGGTGGGCGTAGGCGTGGGCGCGCGTCTCGCCGACGACCTGCGCGACGCAGTTCAGCGCCGTCTCGCCTGACCAGTAGAACCACGGCAGGTCGCGGCCCGCGCCGAGGGCGTTGCTGTCCCGGTACCCGGGCATCCGCGCCCAGTAGAGCCCGCGCACGTACTCCCGCCAGCCGAGGATCTGCCGGATGAAGCCCTCGACGCAGTGGAGCGGCGCCGCACCGTCGCGGTACGCGCGCTCGGCGGCCCAGCACACCTCCTCGGCGGTGAGCAGCCCGGCGTTGAGGGCGGGCGACAGGAGCGCGTGGTAGAGGAACGGCGCGCCGGTCTTCATCGCGTCCTGATAGTCGCCGAAGGTCGGCAGGGCGTCGGCCAGGAAGTGCCGGAGCGCCGCGAGGGCATCGGCCCGGGTCACCGGCCAGGAGAAGCCGGTGAGATCTCCGAAATGGTCGCCGAACTCCGCCTCAACGAGGGCGATGACTTGGCGCGTCACGGCATCGGGCTGGAAGCCGATCCGGTCCGGCGGTTGGTGGCCCTTGGGCAGGCGCTTGCGGTTCTCGGGATCGTAGTTCCAGCGCCCCCCCGCGGGCTCGCCGTCGTCCATCAGGAGGCCGGTCCTGCGCCGCATGCCCCGGTAGAAGGTCTCCATCCGCAGATGATGCCGGCCCTCCGCCCAGCGAGAGAAATCCTCCCGCGGGCATAGGAAGCGGTTGTCGGCGCGGATCTCGACCGGGATTGCCAGGGTCTCGCGCCAGTCCTGCATCATCTCCCAGACCCGCCACTCGCCCGGCTCGGTGACCACGACTCGATCCGGCCGGTGGCGCGCCACGGCGCGCTCCAGCTCGCCGGTGAAGCTGCCGGTGTTGCCCGCGTCGGTCAGGCGGACGTAGTCGACCGCGAGGCCCTCCGCCTCGAGCTCGGCCGCGAAGTGGCGCATAGCGGCGAACAGGAAGGCGATCTTCTGCTTGTGATGGCGGACATAGGTCGCCTCGTCCCGGACCTCGACGATCAGGACCACGTCGCGCTCGGGATCGAGGTCGACGAGGCTCGACACCCGGCGGGTCAGCTGATCGCCGAGGACGAAGCGCAGCGTTCCGGCCGTTGCGGCACTGCCGCGGCGTTTCCCGGCCATGCTTCAGACCGGGCCGTGAAGGGCGGAGCGGCAGCCATTCGCGGCGCGGGCGCGGGTCGTGGCGCGGCCGATCTCTCCGGTCGAGCCGTCGATGCTCACCCGAACCACGCTGTCCCCCCTTGCCACCGTCATCGGCCCAATCAAGGTAAGGCCGGGGACGCCGCCGGGCAGGCGGCGGATCCGCGCCCTCCACGTGCACAAGGTCGCAGGCGGCAAGCATGAAGTTCGCGTTCGCCGGCATCGACTTCCTCGGCGGGGTCTTCGAGGGGCTGCTCGACGCCGGCTGGACGCCGGTGAAGCTGTTCACGCGCCCCTGCGACGGGGTCTACGACCACAACGAGGTCATCGTCGCCCGCGCCCGGTCCCTGAAGCTGCCGATCCAGCTGTCGCGGATCCGCGAGCGGGACATCGAGGCGCTGCAGGCCGAGCACGGCCGGGACTGGGCGCTCGTGGTCGCGGGCTATCCCTGGCTCATCAAGGGCTGGAAGGGCCGCGCCGCCTACGGCCTCAACTTCCACCCCTCTCCCCTGCCCACGGGCCGGGGCCCCTACCCGCTGTTCCGGGCCGTGCTCGACCGCTACGAGACCTGGGGCGTCACCGCCCACGTGCTGGCCGACGGCTTCGACACCGGCGATATCCTGGCACAGGAGATCTTCGCCCTGAGCTCGCGCGAGAGCCACGAGACGCTGCTCGCAAAGTGCCAGATGGCGGCGCGCCGCCTCGCGGCCGGTCCCCTCGGCCGGGAGCTGCCCAACCGCTGGCGTCGCTCCGAGCCGCAGGGGGACGGCTCCTACTGGCCGCGCGCCACCGATACCGACCGGACGCTCGATTTCCGGCAGGACGTCGAGACGGTCCTGCGCCGGGTGCGGGCCTTCGGCACGGTCGAGACGATCGCGCGGCTCGGGGACGCCCGGGTCTTCGTGGCGGAGGCGCACGGGTGGCAGGAGCGCCACGCGCACACGCCAGGCGCGGTGGTGCACCGCCACCGCCGCCACGTCGTGGTGGCGGCCCTCGACGGGTACGTTCAGCTGACCCGCTGGTCGCCGGTCCCCCTCGCGGATGCCGGTCAGATCGGCCGCTGACCGGCCGGGGCGGGAACCGAAGCGCGGACGCTGATGTTTCCGGCGGCCCGGCGATTCGCGCCCGGGCATCACGGGAGTCCGCCATGTCGACCCGCGCCAGCCTCGCCGCAGCCCTCGGGTTTGCCGCGCTGTTCACCGGCTCCGCCTTCGCGCAGGCGGTGATCGTCACACCCGACGAGTTCGGCCCCGACGACGACGTCGTGGTGCGCGACTACATCGTCCGCCGGCCAGTCGGGCCCGGACCGATCGTCGGATCGATCCCACTGCGGCCGGGCAGCATCGTGCCGCCCGACGTGCGGCTCGCGCCCTTCACGGACGCCCCGAATCCGCGCCTGCGCCGCTTCGGCTACTTCGTCGCGCCCGGCGACAAGATCGTGGTCGTCGACCCCGACACCCGCGCGGTGGTGCGCATCCTCGACCGCTGACGACGGGCGGGGTGCTCACCAGTCGCTGAGCGTCGCACGCTTCCAGCGGTCGGGCGCGACGCACCGGTACTCGTAGGCCTCGTCCCAGGCATGGTCTCCGGGGGTACAGGGCGCGCGGCTGCTCGCGGGCGGCAGCGGCAGGCTCTCGCGGAGGGAGGCGGCCTCGATCCGACCGCTATCGGTCACGCGCACGACCGGCCCCGCCCCCGTGCCGTAAACCAGATCGCGCCCGTCGAAGCCGAGGCTGCGGGAGAAGCCGCCCTCGCGGTTGCCGTCGAGCCCGATCGCCTGTCCGGCCGCGAGCAGCATCGGGACACCGGTGAAGCGCGCGGCGGCGGCGTCGATCCCGATGCCGTAGGTGCCCTCTCCCTGGAACGAGATCGCCCGGTCGGTGATCGAGCCGGTGAGGTTGCCCATCAGGATCCCGTAGCCGGTATGGGCGCCGGGCACCCCGCCGTTGGAGATCTGCAGACCGACCCGCTGCCGGTTGCGGTCCGTGGTCGGCGACTGCGCCGAGACGTCGATCTCGGCGCCGATGCAGGAGGCCACCGGATCGGCCTCGTCGGTCATGTCGACACAGTTGAAGTTCCCGGCCCACGACGGCCCGACCGGCCCCAGACCGTTGGACTCCTTGAAGATCGTGCCGTTGACGGCGACGTTCTGCGCCCCGGTGCTGGCGAGGGCGCGGTTGTGCAGTTCGCCCGTGATCGTCCACTCGTAGCCGGCATTGTGCGGTCCGGTAGAGCCGAGCGCCCAGAGCGCCTTGTAGGTGTGGGTCGCCTCGCCCGACCCTTCCGGCACGTGCCGGTCGACCCGCAGGGTCGAGACCGGATCGAAGCCCTGCGGCCTGTTCCAGAGGAAGACGTGGCCGCCGTCCAGGCCGGGCACCCCGGTCCCTTGCACGCTGCGGGAGAAGTTCGGCGGCCAAGGCTGCGCCGCGGAAGCCGGATCGGTCGCGGGTGCGGCGCGGGGCGGTTGGACCGGCGCCTCGGCAGCGGCGAGCGTCGGTAGGCCGATCGCGACGGACGCCAGCAGGGCCGTGCCGGGGCGGTTGCGCATGATCGTCTCCGATGTCCTCTCAACGCGGCCCCGCCCGGGAACCCACTGGCAGAGGCCGCCCGCGGGACCAGATAGGTTTCAGGATCGCATCGGCGACGCCGGCCCCGGATGGTCGCGCACGGCCGCGGATGCGACACCCGCAACGCTGCCGGAGGGAGCCGATGACCGCCCTGCGATTCCTGCGCACATGGTTCCTGGTGTCGATCCCGCTCGGCCTCCTGATCGGCCGGTTCATCAAGGCGGGCGAAGGGCCGCCGAGAGAAGACCGGCGGTGATTACCTGAGATCGATCTTATAAACCGGACGCGACTTGCCATCTCTCGGCGCTGCGACCGATTATCAATAACATGTTAGCGAATCCGGCGCATTTTTACTGATATCGCGCCATACCGGCCGACCTGGGCAGGAACCTCGGCCGTGTCCCGCAACGCCAGCCCCGCTGCCGCCTTCGTGGAACGCCGGGCTTCCGACCGGAAGCCCACCGCCCTGCTGGCCTTCGCGCAGAACCGGGACGGCGCGCGTTTTCCCTGCCAGGTCAAGAACATCTCCGATCGCGGCGCGATGCTCGAATTCCTCGGTTCCCAGGCGGTGCTGCTGGAGGACGTGTTCGACCTTGTGCTGGCGAGCGCGGAGATGCGCTACGCGGTCCAGCTCGTCTGGCGCAAGGAGCGGACGGTCGGCGTCCTGTTCTGCGGCGACGCGGTGTGAGACGGGAGTCCCGTGCGCTCAGACCGCGAGCGTCGCCATCAGCGTGAGCCCGACGGCCGGCAGTGCCAGGGCCAGAACCGCGAGGGTGTCGAGCGGCGCGGGCCGGCTCGCCGCGAGCCAGCGATGCTCGGCGAACTTCTCGGCTGCGAACCCCGCGAGAACGAGGCCGCAGCCGATGAACGTGACAAGCGCGGACATGGACCGGCCCTTTTTCGCGACGCCGCGCGGAGTGGTGCGCATGACGGAAGTACCCGCGGCGCGGCCATAAAGTTTCACCGGGAGGTCGGTCCGCGGGTGAAAAAGGCCGTGCGCCGCGGCGTGTCCGCCCCTCCCGCGGCGAAGGGGTTGCAATCCCGCGCAGATCCGTCGAGGCGGGACGTCCAGCGTCATCGACGGGGATTGTCGCGGGCAGTGGGAGGCCTGGAGCTTTGAGGACGAGCGGCAACGGCGTGGCCGTGGGACACGATGGCTGGCTCTACTGGGTCGGACGCGCCCGCGAGGTCGAAGCCTTCTACGGCGAGACTGCGAGTTCACGACGGATCCTGAAGCGCTGGACGCGGCTCATCGGGCGGCGGGCGCGCCGCCTGGACGCCCTCGGGATCCGGCACGTCCACACCGTCGTCCCCGACAAGCTCGCGATCTATCCGGACCTCCTCGGCCGCCCCTTCCCGGGGCTCGACGATCCGCCCGGGGTCCGGCTCGCCCGGCTGGTTGCCGGCGACAGCGGGGCACCGATGGTCGACCTGCAGACGCCGCTCCTGAAAACGCGGGGCGAGGAGCCGGTCTACTTGCGCACGGACACGCACTGGACCTACCGGGGCTACCTGACGGCGTACCGCGCGCTCTGCGAGGCGCTGGACGCGCCGGCGGCCGCGCACGTCTTCGCCGGAACCAGCGTGACCGAGCGCTTCACCTTCGACCTCGGCGAGAAGCTCGTTCCCCCGGTCGATGAGGCGTACGTCGCCTACGATTTCCCGCGCCGCGCGGCGCGGATCGAGGCGAACGCGCTTGTGGCGGTACGGGAATCGGGACGGGCCGCGCGTCCGCGCGGGCTGTTCGTCGGATCCCGCGTCGTCCTTCAGAACAAGGAAGCGCCGGATCCGCGGCGCGTGGTGCTGTTCGGCGATTCCTACATCTACAGCCCGGGGGCCCGCCTCACCGCGATGCTGGCCGAGACCTTCGGGGAAATCCACGCGATCTGGTCGGCGAACATCGATTGGGCCTACGTCGAGGAGGTCCGGCCGGACATCGTGATCTTCGAGATCGCTGAGCGGTTCCTGCGGCAGGTTCCGAATGACCGGATCCGGATCGATCGCTTCGCCGCGGCGCGGGCGCGGCGGGCGGTCCGCCCGACACTGCGGGAGCGGATCCGGCGCTGGCTGCGCTGAGCCAGGCTGCCCTCATAAAGGAGAGTCCCGCCGCGGTGGCGGCGGAACTCTGCTCCGTCAGACCGCGACGGCTCAGTAGCCGCGGCCGTAGTAGCCCGGGCCCCGATCGAAGGCGCCCGCCGCGGCAGCGCCGGCGGCCGCACCCGCGATACCGAGGCCGATCGCGGCCCCGGTCGACAGGCCGCGGTGCCGGCGATAGCCGAAATCGCGCCGGTGGCCGTAACCGCGATCGTAGCCGCGGCCGTAGCCGTAGCCGTGATGGCCGCCGTAGCCGTAGCCATAGCCCTGCGCCTGGGCGCCGGTGGCGCCGAGCGCGCCGAGGGACAGGGTGACGGCTGAGATGAGAGCGAGCTTCCGCATCGGTGACTCCTTCGCAGTTGCGTTGGGAGCCCAACCCAAAGCGCAACCAGGGGTTCCGATCTTCGTGCGGGCGGAGGGGTGACCGCGCCGGCTGTCGGGAACGACGGTCGAGGATTTAGTGAGCGCGCCGGGACTGATACACGAGAGCTCGATATTAGCCGTCCGTGCGCCGTGACACTGCGGCACCCTTGTGCATCGGGCATGTCTGGACCGCCGCGTCGCCGCGGACGCACGGGAAGCAGCACCGATGCACGCATTCATCCTCGCCACCTTCGCCCTCGTCGGGGCCCTGGCTGTCGCATCAACCCTCCTCACGCTCGTCCAAGCGATGGCATAGGTTTCGACCGCGAAGCGGCAGACTTCAGGCGGGCCTCGGCGAACTCCCGTGCGGCGCGCCAGGACGGCCTGCGCGCTGTCATCCTGCACAGTGCCGGGGCCGACTTCGATGACGGCGTGCGCCGCGCGATTGCCGACAGGCGTCGCGTGATCGAGCTGCGGTCGCGGGATCGCACGTCGCTGTGGCGTCAGCCAGCCGCTCGCAAGTCGCATCCGTGCGGGGCGGCAGGGTCTCCTCGGTGGACAGCGGTCACATCGGCCGGCAGCAGCCGGAGCCCGAGCCGGCGGTCCGAGTCCGCGGATCAGGGCGGCGGTCCGGGCAGAGGCGCCATCTGCCCGCGCCCGCTGACGATCCCGGCAACGTGGTGGCGCTGAGGTCCTGCCCCACCATCATGCCTTCGTTCGAGCCCAGTCGAACTTCGCGACACCTCGGCCGTTCCAGTGCCGCAGCAGCAGCATGGACAATCGCATGAACCGCACCACGATGGCGCTCGCCGGCGCTCTCAGTCTCGTCCTGGCGGGCCCCGCCGCAGCCCAGGTAGTCACGGGAGGTGCCGGCAACACCGGGGTGAGACCCCCGACCAGCACTGGTGGGGCGCCTCCTGGCGCTCGAGATCTTGGCCCGAGACCGTTCACTCGCGGCAACGAGGCCAACTCTAGCAACACCCCCGTGCCCGGCACCACGCCGGGCGTGAACATCGGCGGCACGCCCACAAGCGGGCCGCCTGGGACTGGCGGCACCTCCGGTGGTCCGTCGCTCGGCAGGTGAAGCGCTCCGCCCCGGTCAGATCTCCTCACAAGCGGGCGAACCTGTTCTCACCCGCGCGACACCCGAGCCGATACGCGACGCCGCCCATGAGTATGGTGGCGGGCTCTGTCAGGGAGCGATCATCGATGGCAGGCCGGCGCTGTCGCGGGCCGGGGCTGTCCCGTGCCGATCAGTGCTACCCGCGTGCACCCCAGGCTTCGCGCGGGGCAGCAGCGAATTGTCGGGCCACTCTGAGAAACAGATCGTGCTGGCAGAATGGTGAGCGCGCTGGGACTCGAACCCAGGACCTACAGATTAAAAGTCCGTTGCTCTACCAGCTGAGCTACGCGCTCGCGTCCCGGGCCGCGCGGCGGCCCGTCGGGGACGGCGCGTCCGCAATAGGTGAGCGGGCCCGGGGGGTCAACACGACGGAGGTGGACAACCCTCAGGCCGCGTCGCCGCGGGTCCGCTCGACGATGTCGCGGGCCTCGTTGAAAGCCGCGTCCGCGTCGAGCTCCGTGGTGTCGAGCCGGACCGCGTCGTCGGCCATGCGCAGGGGCGCGGCGCTGCGCGACGCGTCCCGAGCGTCGCGGGCCTCGATATCGGCCAGGATCGCCGCGAAGGTCGCGGCCTCGCCGCGGCCAGCCAGTTCCCGGTGGCGGCGGCGGGCGCGCTCCTCGGATGAGGCGGTGATGAACAGCTTCACCGAGGCCTCGGGGCAGACCACCGTGCCGATGTCGCGCCCATCGAGCACCGCCCCCTGCGGGTCGGCGGCGAAGCGGCGCTGCCACGCGAGCAGACCGGCGCGGACCTCGGGCACCGACGAGACGCGGGAGGCCGCCTCGCCCATCGCCCGCTCGCGCAGTCGCGGGTCTTCGAGCCGGCCGGCGTCGAGGGCCTGGGCAGCCCGCGCCGCGGCCGCGGCATCGTCCAGCGACAGGCCCGCATCGATGACCGCCAGCGCAACCGCCCGATAGAGGAGTCCGGTGTCGAGATGCGGCAGGCCGTAATGATCGGCCAGGCGCTTGGCGAGGGTGCCCTTGCCGGACGCGGCCGGTCCGTCGATCGCGATGACGAGCGGCATGGCGGTCACGCCCCGATCCGGCCGCCGAGGGCCTGCATGGTCGGAAGGAAGCTCGGGAAGCTCGTGGCGATCATCGCGCCGTCATCGACCGTGACCGGGTTCCGCGCCGCGAGTCCCATCACCAGGAACGCCATGGCGATGCGGTGATCGAGATGGGTCTCGACCGTCCCGCCGCCCGGCGCCGCGGCGCCGTCGCCCTCGACCACGAGGTCGTCGCCCTCGACCGTGTGGCGGACACCGTTGGCCGCCAGCCCGGCCGCCACGGCGGCGAGGCGGTCCGATTCCTTCACCCGCAGCTCGTGCAGGCCGCTCATCCGGGTCCGGCCCTCCGCGAAGCTCGCCGCCACCGCCAGCACCGGGTACTCGTCGATCATCGCGGGCGCCCGCTCGGCCGGCACGTCGACGCCGTTCAGGCGGCTCGCGCGCACGCGCAGGTCGGCCACGGTCTCGCCGCCCTCCTCCCGCTCGGCCACGCGCTCGATCTGCGCGCCCATCTCGAGGAGCGTCGTGATCAGCCCGATGCGCAGCGGGTTCATCATCACGCCCTCGATCACCACGTCGGAGCCGGGCACGATCAGCGCCGCCACCAGCGGGAACGCCGCCGAGGACGGGTCGGCCGGCACCACGACGTCGGTGCCGCGCAGGGTCGGCTGACCGGTCAGCGCGACCTTGCGGCCGTGGCCGCCCGGACCGTGCGGCTCGACGCTGACCGCGGCGCCGAACAGGCGCAGCATCCGCTCGGTGTGGTCCCGCGTCGCGGCCGCCTCGATCACGGTGGTGACGCCGGGCGCGTTGAGCCCGGCGAGCAGCACCGCCGACTTGATCTGCGCCGAGGCCGCCGGGGTCTCGTAGGTGATCGGGATCGCCTCCCTGGGGCCCCGCAGGGTCAGGGGAACCCGGCCGCCCTCCGCCTCAGACAGGACCTGCGTGCCCATCCGGGTGAGGGGGTCGAGGATGCGGCGCATCGGCCGCGAGCGGAGGGAGGCGTCGCCGTCGAAGGTCGCGGTCACCGGCTGTCCGCCGACCACGCCCATCATCAGCCGGGAACCCGTGCCGGCATTGCCGAAATCGAGCACGTCGGCCGGATCGCCGAGGCCGCCGATGCCGACGCCCTGGACCCGCCAGCGGCCCGGACCGAGGCGCTCGACGCCCGCCCCGAGCGCCTTCGCGGCGGCGGCGGTGCGCAGGACGTCGTCGCCCTCCAGCAGACCTTCGACCCGCGTCTCGCCCTGGCTGAGCAGGCCGAGGATCATGGACCGGTGCGAGATCGACTTGTCGCCGGGCGGGCGCAGGCGTCCGCGCAGCGGAGCGCCCGGCGCGGCGGTGAGGGGCTGGGGACTCGAATCGTGCGACACGGGACGTCCGTTCGGGCTCTGAGACGTGGGCCTGGATCCGGCGCGTCGCGCGGGCCTGCCGCGGCGCTGCAATCGGACGGTGAGATCGCCGCGCGGTTAACACGGGCACCGCCCGCCGTCATCCACCCGTCGCCCGCGCCGATCCCAGGCCGCGGAGCGCCGGCGCGCGCCGCCCCGAGCGCCCTGCGCGGGGTCGATTGACAGGGGCCGCCACCGCGACTAACGGGGCCCCTCCCCCGAGACAGTACTGACGACGAGGTGTCCGCCCGTGGCCCGACCGGAACTTGGCTTGAAGCGCCAGTGCATGAGCTGCGGCGCGAAGTTCTACGACCTCGCCCGCGATCCCGCCGTCTGCCCGAAATGCGGCGCGGTCTACCAAGCGGTCGCCACGTCCAGCCGTGCGGCGCCCCCGGCACTGTCGCGGGGGCCGGCCAACAACGACGATGAGGACGAGACGGACGAGAAGGGGCCGGAGATGGTCTCCCTCGACGAAGTCGAAGCCGCCGAGGACGACGCGGATCCGACGCCCGAGGACGACTCGGTCGAGGACGGGGACTCTTCGGACGACGACACCTTCTTGGAGGAAGAGGACGCCGGCGACGACGACGTCTCCGACCTGATCGACGGCGATATCGAGAACGACGAGGAGGGTTGAGGCGGCCTCCATACCCCCCGACCCAGCCCCCCGCAGAAACCTCGGGCGGCAGCGAAAAAGGGGGTTGAGTCCGCGAGGCGAGCCGCCTATAGAACCGGCCTCGCCGGCCGCGACCCGGAACGGCGAGACCCCGCGGGACCCAAACCGCGGCGGGTGTTAAAGTGGGGCCTTAGCTCAGCTGGGAGAGCGCTTCCATGGCATGGAAGAGGTCATCGGTTCGATCCCGTTAGGCTCCACCATTCCACCCTTGCGTGACGCAGCCCTGTCGGGGATGCGGACCGCTGTTGAAAATATGGGGCCTTAGCTCAGCTGGGAGAGCGCTTCCATGGCATGGAAGAGGTCATCGGTTCGATCCCGTTAGGCTCCACCATTCCTCTCGCGCGCGACGCGGCCCTCTCGGGCCTCCGCCCCCGAGATCCTTCGGTCCTCTAGATTCGACACCGGGAGCCCAGGCGGTCGCCGCGCTCGTCAGCGGGTCAGGTGCCCGAGCGGCAGGGCGGTCGTGTACTTCACCTGCCCGAGCGCGAAGCTCGAGCGGATGTTGGCCACGCCGGGGATCCGCGTGAGGTGATCGAGGACGAGCTTCTGGTACTGGCCGAGATCCTCGACCACGACCCGGAGCATGTAGTCGGCCTCGCCGCTCATCAGGTAGCACTCCATCACCTCCGGTCGGCCGCGCACCGCCTCGTCGAACGCCTGGAGCGCGGCCTGGGTCTGCTTCTCCAGCGACACGTGGACGAACACGTTGACCGCGAGCCCGAGACTGAGCGGGTCGACCACCGCCACGCAGCCGCGGATCACGCCCGCCTCCTTCAGGTCGTTGACGCGGCGCCAGCACGGCGACGTCGACAGACCCACCCGTTCGGCGAGGTCCGCGACGCTGATCTCGCTGTCCTGCTGCAAGCATTCGAGGATGCGCAAGCTCGCGGCGTCGAGGGCGGCCGGACGTGCGGGCATGGGTTCGATCTCCGGTCTCCGGCCGCTGTGCGCAGCCACGGGCGCCGGATCGGGAGCAATGACCGGCGCGGCATGATTTGCCGCCTATAACCGGCATCGCGAAATATCAATCCGCGCAACGCGGAAACACAGCAAATAATCGGCATGTCCCGCCGCGGCGATCCCCGTATGATCGCGCTGAACAGGGAGGCCGCGCCGATGAACGCCATACCGCCGAAAGCCACGATCGCGCGGTCCGCCGAGGTGGATCACGACCCGGCCGAGACCCAGGACTGGCTCGCCGCGCTGGAATCCGTCTTCCGCACCGAGGGCGCGGCCCGGGCCCGGTTCATCCTCGACCGCCTGGAGCGGCGCTCGAAGGAGATCGGCATCCTCGACGAGGCCCTGCCCTACTCGCCCTACCGGAACACGATCGCGCTGGAGAAGCAGCCGCGCTACCCCGGCGACCTCGACATCGAGGAGCGCCTGACCTCGATCATGCGCTGGAACGCCCTCGCCATGGTGGTGCGCGCCAATATGGCCTACGGCGAGCTCGGCGGCCACGTGGCGAGCTACGCCTCGGCGGCGGAGCTGTTCGAGGTCGGGTTCAACCACTTCTTCAAGGGCGGCACGGACGGCGACCTCGTCTATTTCCAGCCGCACTCGGCGCCGGGCGTCTACGCCCGGGCCTTCCTCGAGGGCCGGCTCTCCGAGGAGCAGCTGAAGCACTACCGCCAGGAGATCGCCGGCGACGGCCTGTGCTCCTACCCGCATCCCTGGCTGATGCCGGATTTCTGGCAGGTCCCCACCGGCTCGATGGGCATCGGGCCGATCCACGCGGTCTACCAAGCCCGGTTCATGCGCTACCTCGGCGACCGGGGTCTCGCCGACACCGGCGGCCGGCACGTCTGGGGCGTGTTCGGCGACGGCGAGATGGACGAGCCCGAGTCGATCGGCGGCCTGGCGCTCGCCGCGCGCGAGAATCTCGACAACCTGACCTTCGTCATCAACTGCAACCTGCAGCGGCTCGACGGGCCGGTGCGCGGCAACGGCCAGATCATCCAGGAGCTGGAGAGCCTGTTCCGCGGCGCCGGCTGGAACGTCATCAAGGTGCTGTGGGGCTCGGAGTGGGACGGGATCTTCGCCCGCGACACCAACCACGCCCTGCTGCGCCGCTTCGCCGAGACGGTGGACGGCAAGTACCAGACGCTCGGCGCCAAGGACGGCGCCTACAACCTCGCGCACTTCTTCGGCGAGGACCCGGAGGTGCGCGAGCTCGTCGCCCACATGTCGGACGCCGACGTCGACCGGCTGAAGCGCGGCGGCCACGACTTCCGCAAGCTCTACGCGGCCTTCGCGGCCGCCAAGGCCACCAAGGGCCGGCCGACGGTGATCCTGGCCAAGACCAAGAAGGGCTACGGCATGGGCGGCGCGGGCGAGTCGCGCATGACCGCCCACCAGGCCAAGAAGCTCGACGTCGACGCGCTGCGGGCGTTCCGCGACCGGTTCGCCCTGCCGCTGTCGGATGCCCAGGTGGAGGGTCTCGCCTTCTACAAGCCGGCCGAGGACGGCGCCGAGATGCGCTACCTGCGCGAGCGCCGGGAGACACTCGGCGGCGTCCTGCCGGCTCGCCGCCGCACCGCGCCGACCGTCGCGGTTCCGGCGCTCTCCACTTACGCGGGCTTCGCCCTGGAGGCCGGCGGCAAGGAGATGTCGACGACCACGGCGGTGGTGCGCCTGTTCGGCAACCTCCTGAAGCACAAGGATCTCGGGCCGCGCATCGTGCCGATCGTCGCCGACGAGGCGCGGACCTTCGGCATGGCCAACCTGTTCCGGCAGGTCGGGATCTACGCGCCGCAGGGGCAGCTCTACGAGCCGGAGGATGCCGGCTCCATGCTCTACTACCGCGAGGCCAGGGACGGGCAGCTATTGGAGGAGGGCATCACCGAGGCCGGGGCGATCTCGTCCTGGACCGCGGCGGCCACGTCCTACAGCGTCCACGGCCTGTCGATGCTGCCGTTCTACATCTACTACTCGATGTTCGGCTTCCAGCGAGTCGGCGACCTGATCTGGGCGGCGGCCGACCAGCGGGCCCGCGGCTTCCTGATCGGCGCCACGGCGGGCCGCACGACGCTCGGCGGCGAGGGCCTGCAGCATCAGGACGGATCGAGCCACATGCAGGCCGCCGCGATCCCGAACTGCCGGGCCTACGATCCGGCCTTCGCGTACGAGATGGCGGTGATCGTCGACCGGGGTGCCCGGGCGATGATGGAGGAGGGCGAGGACGCCTTCTACTACCTCACCGCGATGAACGAGAACTACGCCCAGCCCTCCATGCCGCAGGGAGCGGAGGCCGGGATCCTGAAGGGCATGTACCGCCTGTCGGGGCCTGAGGCGGGAAGCGCCGCCGTGCGCCTCCTCGGCTCCGGAGCGATCCTGCCGGAGGTGATCGCGGCGGCGGCGCTGCTCGCGCAGGATTTCGGCGTCGCGGCCGAGGTGTTCAGCGTGACGAGCTTCAGCGAGCTGGCCCGCGATGCCCGCGAGGCCGAGCGGCAGGCGATGCTCAACCCGGAGGCCGAGGCGCCGGTCAGCCACGTGGCGGCGCTGCTGCCGGGCACGGCGCCTATCGTCGCGGCGAGCGACTACGTCCGGGCCTATCCGCAGCTGATCGCCTCCTATGTCGGCGCGCGCTTCGTCGCCCTTGGCACCGACGGGTTCGGGCGCAGCGACACCCGCAACGCGCTCCGCCGATTCTTCGAGGTCGACCGACAGCACGTCGTCGTCGCCGCCCTGCACGCCCTGGCCGAGGCCGGCACGGTGCCGCGTGCGACGGTGGCGGACGCGATGCGCCGCTACGGCATCGCGGCGGACGCGCCCGCGCCCTGGACGATCTGAGGCCGGGCGCCCCGCCGAGGGGCGCCGCCCGTCCCACCCCTTCTCCGAACGCCCGACCTACGGACATCCGACCGCATGAGCGCCGCGCTGCAGATCGCCCTTCCGGATATCGGCGACTACCGGGACGTGCCGGTCATCGAGCTTCTGGTGAAGCCCGGCGACCGTCTCGCGGTGGACGACCTGATCCTGAGCATCGAGTCCGACAAGGCCACCATGGAGGTCCCCTCCCCGGTCGCCGGCATCGTGCGCGAGTTGCTGGTCGCGGTGGGGTCGAAGGTGTCGGAGGGAACGCCGATCCTGACGGTGGAGCCCGCGGAGGGCGGCGGGGCCGCATCGGTGCCTGGCCCATCGCCCGTTGTCGCGGCCTCGGCGCCCCCCGACCGGAGCGCGGCGCCCCTCTCCCGTGCGGGAGAGGGACAGGGTGAGAGATCAGGGCATTTCGGAGACGGCGCCCCCCTCACCCCGCCCCTCTCCCGGACGGCAGACGGAGTCGGTCGCGCCTCGTCGGAGCCGATTCAGGCGACCCGCGGCGACGTGCATGCCAGCCCGTCCGTCCGCCAGCTCGCCCGCGAGCTCGGCGTGGGTCTCGACCGCGTCGCCGCCACCGGGCCGAAGGGGCGGATCCTGCGCGAGGACGTGCACGCCTTCGTCAAGGCGGCCCTCGGTGCGCCGGCCCAGGCGCCCGTCGCCGCGTCCGGGATCGGCGCCGGCCTACCGCCCTGGCCGGAGGTGGACTTCGCCAAGTACGGGCCGGTCCGGCGCGAACCGTTGTCGCGCATCCAGAGCCTCTCGGGGGCGAATCTCAGCCGCAACTGGCTGACGATCCCGCACGTGACCAATTTCGACCGTGCCGACGTTACCGAGATCGAGTCGTTCCGGCTCGGCCTGAACAAGGAGACGCGCACGCCGCCTGCCCGGGTCACCATGGTCGCCTTCCTGATCAAGGCGGCGGCCTCGGCGCTGCGCGCCTACCCGCGATTCAACGCCTCGCTCGAGGGCGGCGACCTCGTCCTGAAGGACTACGTCCATGTCGGCTTCGCGGTGGATACGCCGAAGGGCCTGATGGTGCCGGTGGTGCGCGACTGCGACCGCAAGGGCCTCATCGAGATCGCTACCGAGATGGCCGCGATGGCCGAGAAGGCCCGGTCCGGAACCCTTCCGGGCTCCGACATGCAGGGCGGCTGCTTCTCGGTCTCGTCGCTCGGCGGCATCGGCGGCGACGGCTTCACCCCGATCATCAACGCCCCCGAGGTCGCCATCCTGGGCGCGGCGCGCTCCCGCACCGAGGCGGTGTGGGACGGCAAAGCCTTCCAGCCGCGCCTGATCCTGCCGCTCAGCCTCTCTTGGGACCATCGCGTCGTGGACGGCGTCGCCGCCGCCCGCTTCCTCGGCCACGTGGCGTCGGTCCTGTCGGACCTGCGCCGCGCCCTCCTGTGACGGCCGCCGCCATGCCCGAGACCTTCGACATCCGCGTCCCCGATCTCGGGGACTACGCCGACGTGCCCGTCATCGAGATCCCGGTGGCGCCCGGCCAGCCGGTCGACAAGGACCAGACCCTGCTGGTGGTCGAGTCCGACAAGGCGACGCTGGACATCCCTTCCCCAGCGGCTGGCCGCCTCGTGGAGATGCTGGTCGGCCTCGGCGACACGGTCTCGGCCGGCACCCTCGTCGCCCGCCTCGCGGTCGAGGCGCCCGGCGCGCGCGCCGAGCCGCTCACCGCTCCGGTCCCCGCGCCGCGCCCCGCCGCGCCGCCGCCGGAGCCCCGGGCGGAGGCGGGCTGCGACCTCCTGGTGATCGGCGGCGGACCGGGCGGCTACTCGGCCGCCTTCCGGGCCGCCGATCTCGGGCAGCGGGTGGTCCTGGTCGAGCGCCACGCGACCCTCGGCGGCGTCTGCCTCAACGTGGGCTGCATCCCGTCGAAAGCGCTGCTGCACGTGGCCGCGGTGACCGAGGAGGCCGTCCGGCTCGCCGCGCACGGGATCAGCTTCGGCGCGCCGACGATCGACCTGGACAAGCTGCGGACCTTCAAGGCCGGCAACGTCCGCCGCCTCACCGACGGGCTCGCCCAGATGGCGCGCCAGCGCAAGGTCGAGGTGATCCGCGGGACCGCGCGCTTCACCGGCCCCGACACGGTCTCGGTGGCGCTGCATGGGGGTTCCGCGCGGGACGTGACCTTCTCCGCCGCGATCGTGGCGGCGGGCTCGTCGCCGGTGGCGCTGCCGATGCTTCCGGACGATCCGCGGATCGTGAATTCCACCGGTGCCCTCGAACTGCCCGCGGTGCCGCGCCGGCTTCTGGTGATCGGCGGCGGCATCATCGGCCTGGAGATGGCGACCGTCTACAGCGCGCTCGGCGCGCGGGTCGACGTGGTGGAGCGCCTGCCCAGCCTGCTCGAGGGCGTCGACCGGGATCTCGTGAGCGTCTGGACGAAGCGCAACGCGCACCGTTTCGACCGGATCCTGACGGGTGTTCAGGTCGTATCGGCAGAGGCGAATCCGGACGGCATCGCCGTGGCCCTCTCGGACGGGTCCGAGCCCCGGACCTATGACCTCGTGCTCCAGGCCGCCGGTCGCCGCCCGAACGGCGCGACGCTCGGTCTCGACGCGGCCGGCGTGGCGCTGGACGGCGGCTTCGTGCCGGTGGACGCCCAGATGCGCACGAACGTGCCGCACATCTTCGCCATCGGCGATTGCGTCGGCCAGCCGATGCTCGCCCACAAGGCGGTGCATCAGGGCCACGTCGCCGCCGAGGCGGCCGCCGGCCACAAGGCCGGGTTCGACGCGGCCGTCATCCCCTCGGTCGCCTACACCGACCCGGAGATCGCCTGGGCCGGACTCACCGAGACGGCCGCGAAGGCGGCCGGGCGGGCCGTGGAGGTCGCGCGCTTCCCCTGGGCCGCCTCGGGTCGGGCCATCGCCAACGGCGCCGATTACGGTCTGACGAAGCTGCTGTTCGACGCGCAGACCGGGCGCGTCGTCGGCGGCGCCATCGTCGGTCCGAGCGCCGGCGACATGATCGGCGAGGTCGCGCTGGCGATCGAGATGGGCGCCGACGCCACCGATATCGGCCGGACGATCCACCCCCACCCGACACTCGGCGAGACCATCGGACTCGCGGCGGAAGCCGGCCTCGGCCTCTGCACCGACCTGCCCCCGTTGGCCCGTCGGTAGGCGCGTCGACGGACCCAAACTCGGCCGTCCCGACGCGCGGCCGGCTCGACGGATCGCCGCGTGTTGTCTAGATCTCGCCCTCCGTCGCCGGCTCGGCCGGGAAGCGGCCCGGCCGGCGCGTTCTGCCGGGCCTCGGCGCTGGGGCAGCTGGCGAAGATCTGGTGGTTCAGCTGCGAGGATATAGCCCGAGATGCTGTGGCACACCGGAAAGTCTTCCCGCCATGCCGTCCGCATTGTGCCGTCACGGGTGCGGGATCGATCGGCGTGCAGGGACCGTCGGCGCACCGGGCCCGCACCCGGCCTCCGGGTGCCGCCCCTTGCCCTCGCGGTGCTGCTGGGATCGGTCGCGGTGACCGTGTCACCGGGCTGGGCACGCGATGCCGCCGTCGCGCCGAAGCCGGCCGACGCGCCGTCACCGGCCGAGGGACCGCAGGCGCTCATCGCCTCGCTACGCAGCCGCATCCTGGCGGCGCACAGCGCGACCTTCGCCCTTGAGAGCTGGTGTGCCGACTACAAGCTCGCCGGAGACCCGCACCTCGTGGCGGAACGCGTGCCCGTGGCCGACAAGCCCCTGACGGCCGCGCAGCGCGCCCGTCTCGGGATCGGCCCGGACGAGCCGGTGCGCTACCGCCGCGTCCGCCTCGCCTGCGGGGACCGCGTGCTGTCCGAGGCGGATAACTGGTACGTGCCGGCCCGGCTCACGCCGGAGATGAACGCGACGCTGGACACCACCCGCACCCCCTTCGGCCGGGTCGTGCGCCCCCTCGCCCCGGTGCGCAGCACCGTCGAGGTACGCGCGCCGGTGCGGAGCGCCGCGCCCGGACCGGACGATCCGCTCTTCGAGATCGACGCCGTGCTGTCGACCGGGGCCGGGCAGCCGTTCTGCGAGGTCGTCGAGACGTATCTGGGCGGTGCGCTGCCGCAGGCATCGCGGTAGAACCCGACCGCGTTCTCGGTTGGGAGGAACAGGTATGGGTTCGAGGTTTCGTCGCACGGTACTGGCCCTGCTCGCGACGGGCGCGGCGTGCGCGCCGGCCCTGGCGGCCGATCCGGCCGGCGTGTGGCTGACGGAAACCGGCAGCTCGAAGATCCGCATCGCGCCCTGCGGCGGCGGCTTCTGCGGCACGATCATCAGCGCGCCCGGGAAGGGGCTCGACGCGAAGAACCCAGATCCGGCCCTGCGCGGCCGCAGCGTCGTCGGCGTCCAGATCCTCGACGCGCGACAGCCCGAAGGCGGCGGCTTCTCGGGGTCTCTCTACAACCCGAATGACGGCAAGACCTATTCCGGTTCGCTGAAGCTCACGGGACCCGACTCGCTCGAGGTCTCCGGCTGCGTCATGAGCGTGTTCTGCAAGCGGCAGACCTGGACGCGCGTGAAGTGAGCGCGCGCGGCCGGTGCCGAAGCGAGACGGTGCCGCGTCGCAACATCGCGGGATCGATCGCGCGCGACCGAGGTTGCCAGGGTCTGGAATCAGCAAGGATTCTCATGACCCGGACATGTCTCGCCGCCCTTCTCGCCCTCGCCACCGTCGCTCCGGCCAGCGCCCAGGTCGAGGCCCGGCCCGTCGCGCCCGCTCCCGGCGCGCCGGGCGTGGTGAGCCAGCAGATCGACGCCACCGGGAACGAAGCCGCCGTGAGCTACTCGCCCACCGGCCGGCCGGCGGACACGATCTCCAACAACTCGGCGGCGGCGGGCAATGCCAACCAGCCGTCGCGGGTCGCGCCGCAGGGCGGTGGTGGCGGCGGCAGCCGGTGATGGCGCCTGCCCCCCGGTGACCCGCGCGGTGCAGGACCCGCGAGGGGGGCCGCGGTGTTCGCCCGGGGCCGGAGCGGGCGCGGGGCCCTCTCGGGGCGACCGCGCCGGTCTCGCGGAAGACGATCGGGCCGCGCCGGTGACGCTGCGGCCGCTCCGCGGGCCGTCGCGCCTCAGGCGGCCTCGGTGAGGGCCTGCGCGACGGCGTCGAGGGCGGCCTCGGCCCCGGCCCCGTTCGGGCCGCCGGCCTGCGCCATGTCGCGGCGGCCGCCGCCGCCCTTCCCGCCGAGCGCCCCGGCGCCGGCCCGGACCAGCCCGACCGCGTCGTAGCGCGCGGTCAGGTCGTCGGTGACGCCGACCACCAGCCCGGCCTTGCCGTCCGGTCCGATGCCGACCACCGCCACGATGCCGGAGCCCAGGCGCTTCTTCTCCTCGTCGACGATCGGCTTGAGGTCGCGCATGTCGAGCCCCTCGATGACGGAGCGGCGGAAGGCCACCCCGCCGATCTCGGTCTGCTGCGCGCCCGAGCCCGGGCCGCCCTCGCCGCCCATGGCGAGCTTGCGACGGGTCTCGGCCAGCTCGCGCTCCAGGCGGCGCCGGTCCTCCATCAGCGCGGTCAGGCGGTCGGGCGCCTCAGAGACCGGCGCCTTGAGGATGCCGGCGAGCGCTGCCAGCGTCCGGGCCTCCTCGGCCCGGTGACGGCGCGCCGCGTCGGCCGTCAGCGCCTCGATCCGGCGCACGCCCGCGCCCACCGCGCTCTCGGCAACGATGGTGATCGCCCCGATATCGCCGGTGCGCGCGGCGTGAGTGCCGCCGCAGAGCTCCACGGAGAAGTTCTTGGCGCGCGGTTGCGCGGCGTCGCCGTCGACCGGCAGCCCCATCGAGACCACCCGCACCTCGTCGCCGTACTTCTCGCCGAACAGCGCGCGGGCGCCCGACGCGATCGCGTCGTCGACCGCCATCAGCTTCGTGACGACGGGCGCGTTCTGCAGCAGCACCGCGTTGGCGATGTCCTCGACCCGGGCGAGTTCGTCGGCCTCGATCGGCTTCGGGTGGCTGATGTCGAAGCGCAGGCGCTCGGGGCTGACCAGGGAGCCCTTCTGAGCGACGTGGTCGCCCAGAACCTGCCGCAGGGCCTCGTGCAGCAGGTGGGTGGCCGAGTGGTTGGCCCGGATCGCCTTCCGGCGGACGTTGTCGACCTTGAGCTCGACCGGCTGGTCGAGGCTCAGAGCCCCCTCCTCGACAGTGACGTGGTGGACGAACACGTCGCCGAGCTTCTTCTGTGTGTCGGTGACCCGCGCCCGCACGCCCGGAGCCAGGATCAGCCCGGTATCGCCGACCTGGCCGCCCGATTCTCCGTAGAACGGCGTCTGGTTGACGAGCACGAGGCCGGTCTGGCCCGCCGCGAGGGTGGTCACCTCGGCGCCGTCGCGCAGGAGCGCCGTGACGATGCCCTCGGCGTTCTCTGTCTCGTAGCCCAGGAACTCGGTGGCGCCGACGCGCTCGCGCAGGCCGAACCACACCGTCTCGGTGGCCGCTTCGCCGGAGCCCTTCCAGGCCTCGCGGGCCGCCTGCTTCTGGCGCTGCATCGCCGCCGCGAAGGCGTCGGTGTCCACGCCGATGCCGCGGGCCTTGAGGGCGTCCTGCGTCAGGTCGAGGGGGAAACCGTAGGTGTCGTAGAGGGTGAAGGCGGTCTCGCCGGAGAGCTTGTCGCCCTCCCGGAGGTCGCGGCTCTCGGCGTCGAGGATCGACAGGCCCCGCTCCAGAGTGCGGCGGAAGCGGGTCTCCTCGAGCTTCAGGGTCTCGGCGATCAGGCTCTCGGCCCGCATCAGCTCCGGGTAGGCCTGGCCCATCTCGCGCACGAGGGTCGGCACGAGGCGGAACATGGTGGGCTCGCGAGCGCCGAGGATCTCGGCGTGACGCATGGCCCGGCGCATGATCCGGCGCAGCACGTAGCCGCGGCCCTCGTTGCCCGGCAGCACGCCGTCGGCCACCAGGAAGGAGGACGCCCGCAGGTGGTCGGCGATCACCCGGTAGGACGCCATCGTGGCCGGCTCCGGCGCCCGCGAGACCGCGTGAGCGACGGCGTCGATCAGGGCGCGGAACAGGTCGGTGTCGTAGTTCGAGTGGACGCCCTGGAGGATCGCCGCCATGCGCTCCAGGCCCATGCCGGTGTCGATCGACGGCCGCGGCAGCGGGTTCCGGACGCCCGGCTCCAGCTGCTCGTACTGCATGAACACGAGGTTCCAGAACTCGAGGAAGCGGTCGCCGTCCTCGTCCGGCGAGCCGGGCGGGCCGCCCTGCAGCGCCGGGCCCTGGTCGATGAAGATCTCCGAGCAGGGGCCGCACGGGCCGGTATCGCCCATCTGCCAGAAATTGTCGGAGGTCCCGATCCGGATGATCTTGTCGTCGGAGAAGCCGGCGATCTTCTTCCACAGGCCTGCGGCCTCGTCGTCGTCGGCGTAAACGGTGACGAGGAGCTTGTCGGGCTTGAGGCCGAACTCCTTGGTGATCAGCGTCCAGGCCAGCTCGATCGCGCGGTCCTTGAAGTAGTCGCCGAATGAGAAGTTGCCGAGCATCTCGAAGAACGTGTGATGGCGCGCGGTGTACCCGACATTGTCGAGGTCGTTGTGCTTGCCGCCGGCCCGCACGCATTTCTGCGCCGTCGTCGCCCGGTCGTAGGCGCGCTTCTCCATCCCGGTGAAGACGTTCTTGAACTGCACCATGCCGGCATTCGTGAACATCAGCGTCGGGTCGTTCTTCGGCACGAGGCTCGAGGACGGCACGACCTCGTGGCCCGCCTTGGCGAAGTAGTCGAGGAAGGTCGACCGGATCTCGTTGACGCCGCTCATCGGGGCTGACTCTGGCAGGACGGACGGGAAAGGGCGGCCGCGCGTCATCCGCCCGGCGCCCGCATGGCGCCCTCTTAAGGAGGGATGCCGCGCGAGTCACGGGCGGCCTGCCCCGAAATCTCCTCGGGACGCCGCAACTCGGCCACAAGCACGGCCGTGTTGTCGCCACATCTGTCAAGCGATGGTGAGTCCGTCGCGCCACGACGGCGTGTGGAGAGTCGGGATAACGATGCAGGGCCGCACGGTCGGATCGCCGAGGACCATCGCCGGTAAGCAGGGCCATTTCGGCTCGGGCCGCGCCGACGTGATCGCCGCACAGCCCATGCTGGGCCGCGCCCATGGCAGCCGCCCCGCGCTATTCCGCTCGCTGCTCACCGTCTCGATGATCGCGGGCGGCCTCAGCGCCGCGCTGATCGGATCGGGCGTGGACCTCGCCAAGGTCGGCCTGTCGCCCGCCGTGTCGGTGGCGGAGGCCGCTACCGAGATCCCGATGCCGCGCCCGCGCATCCACACCGTCGCCCTCAGCACCCCGCTCGAGCAGACGCCGCTGCGCGCAGCCGCCAGCTTCGCCCCGGTTCACGACCTCGACACCGAACTCGGCTCCAACACGGTCGACCGGGTGTCGTACGACTTCCTGCTCTCGGAGAGCGCCGTCGGCGACCCGAACGACATCCTCGAGTTCGGCCCGATGAAGATCCGGCGCCACCTCGTGCAGACGATCGTCCGGGCGGCCCAGGCGGTCCAGACCGATCCGGTGCTGCTGATGGCGGTGGCCGACAAGGAATCGAGTTTCGTCACGGCGGTCCAGGCCAAGACCTCCTCGGCGACGGGCCTCTACCAGTTCATCGAGCGGACCTGGCTCGGCGTGGTGCGCGACTTCGGCGCCAAGTACGGGCTGGAGAAGGAGGCCGCGCTGATCACCTCCGACGCCAACGACCGGCCGGTGATCACCGATCCGGCGGAGCGCGCCCGGGTGCTGGAACTGCGCCGCGACCCGTTCCTGTCGGCCCTCATGGCCGGCGAGATGCTGAAGCGCGACGCCGCCCGCATCGCCCTGCGCATCGGCCGCGAGCTGACCCTCGGCGAGGTCTACCTCGCTCACTTCCTCGGGCCGGACGATGCCGAGGAGTTCCTCGCCAACGTCGTGAACAAGCCGGCCGCCGCCGCGGCGGCGCTGCTCCCGGGTCCCGCCCGCGCCAACCGCTCGATCTTCTTCGCAGCCGGGCGCTTCGTCGGGCGCGGCCGCCACCGCAAGCCCCTGAGCCTGTCGGTCGCGCAGGTGCACGAGAAGTTCGAGGCGATGATGAGCACCCGCGGGACGCGCTATCAGAACGTCCGCCAGGTCTCCGGAATCATGGCGTATGCCGACGCCGACGCCGGCCTCGTCACGCAGTAACGGCCCTGTGACGCCGGGCGGGATTCCGAACCCCCGGCGCAACCAGCGGCGGATTGCCGACTTTCCTCCTGTGAGCGCCGAGTCCTCGAGCGGCGCGGAAGTCGACTTCGGGGGGAGTCCTTGAAAAAGCACCAGACGAGCGCACCCCTGCCGCTCACCGATACGCTGTCACCGGGTATTCCGCTCGACCAGATCGGTCAGACACTGGCGTCGTTCTACGATAATCTCGTCACCGAGGGCGTGCCGGAGCACCTCGCCGCCCTGGTCCGCCGCGTCCGGCAGAGCGAGGACGACGAGACCGCCCGGAGCGGGCCAGACGTCGCGGTGCCCGAGGCCGATCCGCCGCGCCTCGCCCTCGTCGTCGAGGATGATCCTGAGATCCGCGCCCTGGCCGAAACCCTCCTGGAAGAGACCGAGCTCGACGTGGTCGGCTGCGACAGCGCCGAGGCCGCCCTGTCGGTCCTCCAGGCGCGCGGCGGCGACGTCGCGCTGGTCTTCGCCGATGTCCGGCTGGCCGGACAGATGGACGGCCTTCAGCTGGCGCGCGCCGTGGCGACGCTGTGGCCGCGGGCCCGGCTGGTGATCACCTCCGGCCATGGCCTGCCGCGCCCCGAGCTGCCGGCCGAGGCGGTCTTCATCGCGAAGCCCTGGCGCCCCCTCGACGTGCTCGTCGAGGCGGAGCGCGCCGCGGCCGATCCGGCTCCCCCGGTGGTCTGAGGCGCTCCGCGCGGACGGGCCCGGCCCTTGCATCGCCGGTGAGCGTGTCGGCGCGAGCCCGGAGCCTGCGACCTTGCCGATCCTCTCCGTCCGCCACCGCACGGTCTACCGGTACCGGCGTCCGGTCGCCTTCGGCGAGCACCGGATCATGTTCCGGCCGCGCGACAGCTACGACCAGCGGCTGATCGCGGCGACCCTCGACATCACCCCGGAGCCGGCCTCGCTGCGCTGGCTGTTCGACGTGTTCGGCAACTGCGTGGCGGTCGCGACCTTCGACACCCGGGCCGAGACCCTGACGTTCGACTGCGGCATCACCCTCGACCACGCGCCGGAGCACGCGCCGGTCTTCCCGCTGGCGCCGCACGCGACCCACTACCCGTTCGGCTACGGGGCCGAGGACATGCCGGACCTCGCCCGGTCCATCGAGCGGCAGTGGCCGGACCCGCGGCACGAGGTCGATGCCTGGGCGCGGAGCTTCCTGCCGCCCGAGGGCCGGATCCCGACGCAGGAGCTGCTCGCCGCGATGACGCGCAGCGTGCGGGCGAACTTCACCTACCTCGCCCGCTCCGAGAAAGGCGTGCAGGACCCGCTGACGACCCTGCGCACCAAGCTCGGCTCGTGCCGGGACTTCGCGGTGCTGATGATGGAGGGCGTCCGGGCACTCGGCATGGCCGCCCGCTTCGTCTCCGGATACCTCTACAACCCGCGCAACGACCGTGCGCGCCACGTCGGCGGCGGCTCCACCCACGCATGGCTGCAGGTCTATCTCCCGGGCGCCGGCTGGGTCGAGTTCGACCCGACCAACGGCATCGTGGGCAATCGCGACCTGATCCGCGTGGCCGTGACCCGCGACCCCGCGCAGGCGGTGCCGCTGCACGGCTCCTTCTTCGGCCTCGCCAGCGACGATCTCGGCATGCGCGTCGACGTCGACGTGGTGGAGCTGCCCGCCGACGGGCCGGCGGCCCGAACCGTGCAGGGGCCGCACACGTCCCTGGCGCGTTGAGTCCCCTCGAGCACCGGGACCCGGAACGAGCGTGCGTGGCGACCCCGCGCGGAAGGCGACAGAGCAAGGTGGCCGCGATGAAGATCAGGACCGGTTTCGATATTGCCTTCACGCTGTCGCAGCCGACGCCGATGATCCTGATGCTGAGCGTCCATCCCGCGCGGACCGGGGACGTGCTGACCCCGCAGGCGATCCGGTTCGACCCGCCGGTCGAGGCGCGCGAGTACCGGGACGTCTTCGACAACATCTGCCACCGCATCGTCGCGCCGCCGGGCCAGCTGACGATCGCGGCCGATTTCACGGTTCAGGATTCGGGCCAGCCGGACCCGGTCGTGCCTGAGGCCCGGCAGATCCCCGTCCAAGACCTTCCTGACGACGTCCTGATCTTCCTCCTGGGCTCGCGCTACTGCGACACCGACAAGCTCTCGCAGACCGCGTGGTCCCTGTTCGGCGGCACCCCGGAAGGCTGGGCACGGGTCCAGGCGATCGTCGACTACACGCACGAGCGGATCCGCTTCGACTATCAGCGCGCCGACGCCACCCGGAGCGCGCACGATGCCTTCATGCAGCGCGAGGGCGTGTGCCGGGACTTCGCGCATCTGGCGATCACCCTGTGCCGGTGCATGAACATCCCGGCGCGCTACGCCACCGGCTACCTCGGCGATATCGGCGTCCCGAAGGACCCGGCGCCGATGGACTTCTCGGCGTGGTTCGAGGTCTTCCTCGAGGGGCCCGAGGGACCGCGCTGGTACACGTTCGACGCCCGCCACAACCGGCCCCGCATCGGCCGCATCGTCATGGCCCGCGGGCGCGACGCCACCGACTGCGCCATCTCGACGAACTTCGGTTACGCCCACCTCGCGCGCTTCGATGTCCACACGGACGAGATCCCCTGAGCCGAACACGCCTTCGTGATGAGGCGCACCGCACGGCCAAGCTGGCCTGCGTATTCCGCCGGAGAGCGAATTCTTGGCGGGTGTATGGAACTGCCTGCCTATGCTCACGCTTGTAATGGCAAAGGTTATTGCACAGGTAGGCCACTCATGAAGACCACGGTCACCGCACTCGCCGCGCTCCTCGGCGTGTCTGTTCTTGCCGCCACGCCCGTTCTCGCCGCCTCGTCGTACGATCCCTTCGGCACGGACAATGCCGACGAGTACTACTCCGATCAGGGACAGTACGGTTACCAGGGCACTTACGCCCCGGGCTACGGCCAGGGCGTGCAGGCCGCGCCGCAGGCGCAGGTCCAGCCGATCCCCCGTGAGATCGTGGCGTTCAACGGACCCTACGCGCCCGGCACGATCGTGGTCTCCACCGCCGAGCGGCGCCTGTACTACGTGCTCGGCAACGGCGAGGCGATCCGCTACGGCGTCGGCGTCGGCCGTCCGGGCTTCAGCTGGAGCGGCACCAACAAGATCACCGCCAAGCGCGAGTGGCCGTCGTGGACGCCCCCGAAGGCCATGATCGCCCGTCGTCCCGACCTGCCGCGCTACATGGCGGGCGGCATCGAGAACCCCCTCGGCGCCCGGGCCATGTATATCGGCAGCACTGAGTACCGCATTCACGGCTCCAACGAGCCGGACACGATCGGTCAGGCGGTGTCGTCGGGCTGCATCCGGATGACCAACGAGGACGTCACCGATCTGTACGACCGCGTGAAGGTCGGCGCCAAGGTCGTCGTCCTGAACTGAGGACGCGGCGCGGGAATGCTCGCGCCCAGGTCCGCCTGCGCCGCACGGGCCGCGTCATCCGAAAGGGGGCGCGGCCCGTCGCCGTCGAGACCGCGTGCAATCAGGGAACGACGTGACCGACGGCCGTCTGCGGCGGGCTGAACGAGGCGATCGGCAGGTCGCAGAAGCAGCGCACGCCGAGGGGACGCGGCCCCGGCAGCGGGCACGAGAACGGCTTCGGGCCCGTGATCCCCTGCTGGACCGCGTCGCAATTGTAGCCGACGGGGGCGCGCTGCGCTCGGCGCGGGACCGGGCGGTATCCGCCGTCGTAGCCCGGATCGTCGTAGTACTGGGCCCAGGCCGCGCCGCTCGGAACGACGGCGGCGAGCGCCAGGGCGGCGACCGCCAGGCGGAGAGGTCCACGCAGGCCGGATCGGCCGGAAACAGTGAGGCGCATCCCTGAACCCTTCAGTCGGCGCGGACCCAACGCGTCCGCCCGGCGGCTCTCGGCGGCAATACCGGCGAAAACGAGACGGCCCGCCCCCCTGAGACGGGAGCGGGCCGCGGCTCGTTTCGTCGATGTCTGCCTCAGTGCGAGGCGCGCTCGGCGGCGTCCTGGGCGTTCTGAGCCGTCTGCTTGGCGGCGTCCTGGCCCTGCTCCATGGCCTTGCGGGCCTCGTCGGCGCCCTGCTGCATCGCCGACTTGGCGCGTTCGGCGCCCTGCTGCATCGCGCTCTGCGCGAGGCCGCTGAACTCTTTCGCCTGCGCCTGGATGGCGGCGAACTGGCTGCGGACGAACTCGGCCTGATGCTGCATCGCCTCCTGCATGTCCCTGGAGCGGACCAGCTTCTGGGCGAGGTCGAAAGCCGCGTTCACGTTCTGCTCGGCATATTCGAAGCCGCGGGAGGAGGCGTCCAGCGCGTTCGAGCGGGCCAGTTCGGCCGAACCCTGCACCGTGTCGGCGGTGCGGCGGGCGGCGCCGATGAAGCTGTCGAACGCCTTGCGGGCCTGCTCGACGCTCTTCTCGGCGAAGTCGCGCATCTCGGCCGGAACTTCGTAGTTCGGGGGGTTGCTCATACGTCGTCTCCTCTCTTCATTGGCCTGTGGATGGCGCTTTGTGCGGTGCACAATAACTGATTCGCCGCCATATGCCACCCGCGCTCACGGCGTTAAGGTTGACATAACGTAAACGTGTGACGGTTGCGCCGAGAGTCCAGCGTCGCGGCGCGAGGGAGTTTACAATAGGGCTACGGTCGCGGGCGTTTCTCGGGCAAAGCGGGACCGCGGAGCGTCTGGATCGCGTTGGGGTTCGAGGTCGCGGGCTTTGGAGACGACAGTGACACCGACGGCCGCTACAGTCCCGGCCGGGCTGGCGAATGCCTTCGCGACCTGGGAGCGGCTGCCCGCCCTGGCGGCCGCGCTGGCCGCGCGCGACGCCGTGCATCTCGTGATCGATCCGACGGACGCGCGGATCCTGTCCGCGTCCGAAGCGGCGGCCGGTCTCGCCGAGTCGCTGGCCGGCCCCGCCCTCGCCGGTCTGAACCGGCAGATCGCGGCGGCGGTGGCGGGCGACGCCGCGCCCCGCCTCGCGCGCCTGCGCCTCGATGCCCGCCGGATCGCGCCGCCTGTTCTGTGCTGGCTGGCGCGGGGCGCGCAGGCCGACGGCCGGCCCGCGATCCTCGTCGTCCCGACCGCGCCGGTGTCGGCGGGCCGCGCCCGTCCCGCCCGCCCGGTCGAGGCTCCGGTCGAACCGCGCGCCGCGCCTTCTGGGGCGGAGGGCGCGCCACCCCTTCAGCCGCAATCGCCCTCAACGGTGCCGCTGCGGCGCGACGACCGCTTCCTGTGGCGCCTCGATGCCGCGGGGGTCCTGACCACGCTCACCGGCCCGGAGGCCCTGTCCGGGCTGGTCGGGCAGCGCTGGCAGGATCTGGCCGCGAGCGGGCGATTCTCCGGCGCCGACGCCGTGCTGGCGGCCCTGCGCGACCGGCGCACCTTCCGCGGCGAACCGGCGGTACTCGATGCCGGCACCGGAGCGTTCCGGGTCGATCTGTCGGGCGCCCCGCTGGGGCGGGGCGACGCGGCCTTCTCGGGCTTCGGCGGCTTCGGTCTGATCCGAAGCGTCCCGGCCGCGCCTCCGGAGCCGACCCCCGAGGCAGTACGGGAGCCGACGCCGACTGCGATCCCGGAGCCCGCAGCCTGTGAGGATGCGGGGGCCGCGATAGTCCCGGCCGAGCCCGGCGAGGTCGCTATCCCTGTCGGGGTGGACGCGGACCCCGTCGCCGCGCCGCTGTCGAACGACGAGCACGCCGCGTTCCGCGAGATCGCCCGGGCGCTGGGGGCCCGCTATGCCGGCGACGAGGCCGAATCCGGTTCGCCCAGGACCGAGAGCGGTTCGGTGATGCCGTTCCCCGCTCCACAGGCCGGTCCGGCGGAGACCCGCGCGGTCTCGGACGATATCGGGGCGGACCTGGACACGACGGAGATCGCACCGGTCGCCGACGCGGCACCGGCGCCCGCGACCGATCTCCTCGGCGGATTGCCGCTGCCGGTGCTGGTCCATCGGAACGGAACGATCGTCGCGGCGAACGGCGCCTTCCTGGACCTGACCGGCTATCCTGACCTGCCGAGCCTCGCGCGGGTCGGGTTCTCGGGATTGCTGCCCGGTCTTCCCGCGGCGGAAGCACCCGAGCCGTCCGCACGCCGCACGACCGTCACGACGGCCGACGGCGGCGCCCGCCCCGTGGAACTGCTGGGGGGTGCCCTGCCCTGGGCGGGCGCGACCGCCACGTGCCTGGTCGCGCGCCCCGTCGAGGAGGCCGACGTCGCGGACGCCCTCAGGGCCGAGCGCCTCGCCCGCGCCGCCCAGACCGAGCGGACGGCCAGCGCCGAGGCGACCCTCGACGCGCTGGAAACGGGCGTCGTCACGGTCGACGCGGCCGGGCGCATCGTCGCGCTGAACCGCGCCGCGACCGACCTGTTCGGCTGCGACCCGCGCGAGATCGTCGGCAGCACTTTTGTCACGCTGTTCGACGGGGACAGCGTCCTGACGGTCGCCGATGCCCTTCGCGGCGCGGCGCCCGGGCGGCGCGTCGTGCGCCTCGCCGGGGCGCCCGTGTCGCTGACCGTAGCGGCGGCGCAGGGCCGACGGGTGGTCCAGATCGGGCGGGCCGAGAGCGAGGCGGCGGAGCGGGCCGCCGAGGGCCGCCCGGATCCCGCGCCGGCTCGCGCCGACGCCCTCGGCCGGCTCGAGGGCGCCGTCCGCCAACCGCTGACCGGGATCATCGACCTCGCCGCCGCGATGCTGAAGGAGCCGTTCGGCCCCCTCGGGGACGCGCGCTACAGGGGCTGCCTCGCCGAGATCAAGGCCTCGGGCGAGGCGATGCGGGAGCGCGTCGGGAAGCTCCTGGACCTCGCCGCCGTCGAGGCCGGGTCGCTCCACCTGGAACCGCGCGCCCTCGATCTCAACGACGTGGTGGCGAGCTGCGTCGCCCGGCTCCAGGGCGAGGCGGCCCGGGGCCGCATCGTCATGCGGACGAGCTTCTCCACCGATATCGGCGACCTGGAGGCCGACGAGCGTTCGGTCAGCCGCGCGGCCAGCTTGGTGATCGAGAACGCGATCCGGCGGTCGACCGCCGGCAGCCAGATCATCGTGTCCACCGGTTCGACGGAGCGGGCGGGTATCGCCGTGCGGGTGCGCGACACCGGTGCCGGCCACGCCCCGCGGCCGGAGGCTCCGCAGGACGATGTCGAGGACGGGCTGGCGCTGCCGCGGGCGCTGGTGGAGGCCAATGGCGGGCGGCTGGAGCTCTCCGCCCGGCCGGAAGACGGCACGCTCGTGGAGATCATCATGCCCACGCGCCGGGCGGCCAACGGCTAGGGTCGATCGCGACCACGGGCGGTCTCCGGCAGCGGAAACAGAGGGCTGCCGGTGACAGCCGCCTCGTGCGGGCGCGCTTGACAGCGCAGCATCGAAGCCTCAAGCAGCTCTTACATTGTGCCCAATCTATTCACGGGGATTGTGCTGCGCAGGTGCGCGCCAAACTGCGATGATATCGCCATCGTAGATTGTCGGCTACGTTACTTTGGAAGTCCTGGCTGCGCGGCGGCGACCGCGATACGATCGGGCACCAAAACAGGGATGGGACGCCATGGAAGGCAAGGTGATCGAGGTCCAATCCGCGTGGCGCGAGGGTGCGCACGTGGACGATGCCAAGTACCGGGAGATGTACGCGGCTTCCGTCGCCGATCCCGACGCGTTCTGGGCCGAGCACGGCAAGCGCATCGACTGGATGAAGCCGTTCTCGACCGTGAAGAACACCAGCTTTGAGCCCGGCAAGGTCTCGATCAAGTGGTTCGAGGACGGCACGACCAACGTCGCCCACAACTGCATCGATCGCCATCTCGAGACCCGGGGCGACCAGACCGCGATCATCTGGGAGGGCGACAACCCCGACGAGGCCAAGCACATCAGCTACCGCGAGCTGCACGCGCAGGTCTGCCGGATGGCCAACGTGCTGCGCAACCGCGGCGTCGGTAAGGGCGACCGCGTCACACTCTACATGCCGATGATTCCGGAGGCCGCCTACGCGATGCTCGCCTGCGCGCGGCTCGGCGCGATCCACGCCATCGTGTTCGGCGGCTTCTCGCCGGACTCCCTCGCCTCGCGCATCCAGGGCTGCGGCTCGAAGGTGGTGATCACCGCCGACGAGGGCCTGCGCGGCGGCCGCAAGGTGCCGCTGAAGGCCAATGTCGACGAGGCGATCAAGCGCCTCGACGCCGACCTGGTCGACCACGTGATCGTCGTGCGCCGCACCGGCGGCAGCGTCGCCATGGAGGCGGGCCGCGACGTCTACTACGACGAGGCCGCCGAGCAGGTGACGGACGAGTGCCCCGCCGTGGCGGTGGAGGCCGAGCACCCGCTCTTCATCCTCTACACCTCGGGCTCGACCGGTCAGCCAAAGGGCGTGGTGCACACCACAGGCGGATACCTCGTCTACGCGTCGATGACGCACGAATACGTCTTCGATTACCGCGAGGGCGACGTTTACTGGTGCACGGCCGATGTCGGCTGGGTCACCGGCCACAGCTACATCGTCTACGGGCCGCTCGCGAACGGCGCCACGACGCTGATGTTCGAGGGCATCCCGACCTACCCGTCGACCTCCCGGTTCTGGGAAGTGGTCGACAAGCACAAGGTCAACATCTTCTACACGGCACCGACCGCGATCCGCTCGCTGATGGGCGGCGGCGAGGGCCCGGTCAAGAAGACCTCGCGGCAGTCGCTGCGGGTTCTGGGCTCCGTCGGCGAGCCGATCAACCCGGAAGCCTGGGAATGGTACTACAACGTCGTCGGCGACAGGCGCTGCTCGATCGTCGACACGTGGTGGCAGACCGAGACCGGCGGCATCCTGATCACGCCGCTGCCGGGCGCCACCGCGCTCAAGCCGGGCTCGGCCACACGCCCGTTCTTCGGCGTGAAGCCCCAGATGGTCGACGCCGAGGGCAAGGTGCTGGAAGGGCCGTGCGAGGGCAATCTCTGCATCGCCGATTCCTGGCCGGGCCAGATGCGCACGGTCTACGGCGACCATGAGCGCTTCGAGCAGACCTACTTCTCGACCTATCCGGGCAAGTACTTCACCGGCGACGGCGCCCGGCGGGACGCCGACGGCTACTACTGGATCACCGGCCGAGTGGACGACGTCATCAACGTCTCGGGTCACCGCATGGGCACCGCCGAGGTCGAGTCGTCGCTGGTCGCCCACCCGAAGGTCGCCGAGGCGGCGGTGGTGGGATACCCGCACAACGTGAAGGGCCAGGGCATCTACGCCTACGTGACCCTCAACGACGGCGAGGAGGGCGACGACGCCCTGCGCAAGGAGCTCGTGACCTGGGTCCGCAAGGACATCGGGCCGATCGCCTCGCCGGACCTGATCCAGTTCGCCCCCGGCCTGCCCAAGACCCGTTCGGGCAAGATCATGCGCCGGATCCTGCGCAAGATCGCCGAGGACGATTTCAGCTCGCTCGGCGACACCTCGACGCTGGCCGAGCCGGCCGTCGTCGACGACCTGATCGAGAACCGGCAGAACCGGGGCTGATCGCATCCGCGCCGCCCCGGCGGCGCGGGTCCGGACCGGGGCGGGTGCCGGGGCGGCGCCCGCCTCCAACAAGAACCACGAATCCCAACGCGCAGAACCGGGGGGCCGCGAGCGTGCCCTCGCGGGAGGAACACCCATGAGCGGCACGACACTGAACACCCGAGGGCGCACGGCGCCCCCGGGAACACGCCCACGCGAGATCGCCGCCGATCCGCAGGTCGAGCGGATCGCCCGAACCCCCGAGTTCCAGCAACTCGTTCACGAGCGCACCCGCTTCGCCTGGATCCTGACGATCCTGATGCTGGTCGTCTATTTCGGCTTCATCGGCTTGATCGCCTTCGACAAGTCGCTCCTGGCCGTGAAGGTCGGCGGCACCGCCTCCCTCGGCCTGTTCGCGGGCGTGTTCGTGATCCTGTTCGCCTTCGCGCTCACGGGGGTCTACGTCGCCCGGGCCAACACGCGCTTCGACGCGCTGAGCGAAGCCCTGAAGCGGAGCGTGGCCCGATGAACCGCCTCCTTCTCGGCCTGACGCTCGCCACGATCGTCGCGAGCGCCGCCTACGCGGCCGGCCCGGATCTCGGTGCCGTCGCGCAATCGGCCACGAACTGGCCGGCCATCCTGATGTTCCTGTTCTTCGTGCTGCTGACGCTCGGCATCACCTACCGGGCCGCCAAGGGCACCAAGTCGGCCGCCGACTTCTACGCGGCAGGCGGCGGCATCTCGGCAGGGACGAACTCCCTGGCGATCGCCGGCGACTACATGTCGGCGGCCTCGTTCCTCGGCATCTCCGGCCTCGTCTACACCTCGGGCTTCGACGGGCTGATCTACTCGACGGGCTTCCTGGTCGGCTGGCCCATCGTGCTGTTCCTGATCGCGGAGCGCCTGCGCAACCTCGGCAAGTTCACCTTCGCCGACGTGGCGAGCTTCCGCCTCGACCAGACCGCGATCCGCATCATCTCGGCGGTGGGCACCCTGGTGGTGGTGGCCTTCTACCTGATCGCCCAGATGGTCGGCGCGGGGAAGTTGATCCAGCTCCTGTTCGGCCTGCCCTACCTCTACGCGGTGATCATCGTCGGCGTCCTGATGATCGTCTACGTCGCCTTCGGCGGCATGAAGGCGACCACCTGGGTGCAGGTGATCAAGGCCTGCCTGCTGCTCGGCGGCGCGACCTTCATGGCCGGCGCGGTGCTGCTGAAGTACGGCTTCAACCCGGAAATGCTGTTCGCCAGCGCCGTTCAGGTCCACCCGAAGGGCGACGCCATCATGGCGCCGGGAGGCCTCGTGTCGAACCCGGTCGAGGCGATCTCGCTCGGCGTCGGCCTGATGTTCGGCACCGCCGGCCTGCCGCACATCCTGATGCGGTTCTTCACGGTCTCGGACGCCCAGGCCGCCCGCAAGTCGGTGTTCTACGCCACCGGCCTGATCGGCTACTTCTACATCCTGACCTTCATCATCGGCTTCGGCGGCATCGCGCTGCTGATGTCGGACCCGGTCTACTTCAAGCTCGGTCCGGCCGGCGCGTTCGACAAGCTGAAGGACATGATCGGCGGCACCAACATGGTGGCGGTGAACCTCGCCAACGCGGTGGGCGGCCCGTACTTCCTGGGCTTCATCTCCGCCGTGGCCTTCGCCACGATCCTCGCGGTCGTCGCCGGCCTGACGCTCGCCGGCGCTTCGGCGATCAGTCACGACCTCTACGCCCAGGTGATCGCCCGCGGGCGGACCACCGAGAAGCACGAGGTCAACCTGTCGAAGATCTCGGCCGTGGTGATCGGCATCGTGGCGATCTACCTCGGCTACGTGTTCGAGAACCAGAACGTCGCCTTCATGGTCGGCCTCGCCTTCGCGGTGGCGGCGAGCTGCAATTTCCCGGTGCTCGCCATGTCGATCCTGTGGCGGGGCACCACCACCTGGGGCGCGCTCGCCGGCGGCCTCGTCGGCCTGCTCGCGGCGGTCATCATGGTGGTGCTGTCGAAGGCCGTGTGGGTGACGACGCTGGGCAACCCCGCCCCGCTCTTCCCCTACGACAACCCGGCGCTGTTCTCGATGCCGCTGGCCTTCGCGACGATCTGGGTCGTGTCCCTCTTGGACAAGACCCGGCGCGCGCAGCGCGAGCGGGCCGCCTTCGAGGCCCAGTACGTGCGTTCCGAGACGGGCATCGGGGCCGCCGGCGCGCACGCGCACTGACGCCGATCCGACGGGTCTGGCAGGCGGAGGGCGCGGCGCGAGCCGCGCCCTTCGTCGTTCCGGTGACAACTCGGTACGCGCCCATGTTGATGAGGGTCTTCACAATCGCTTTACCGGTTGACCGCCCCACCACGTGCGATAACGCATAGGTGATCTGCGCCTCGCGCAGAACCGCCCGGGAAACGGGCCGGTGAGCGGGCGATCCGTGTCTCGGGCCGCCCATGTGCGTCTGGGAGGACCTGTTTCATGCCTGTGGCAACCGCGATCCCGCGAGCGGGAGACGCCGCGAGGCCGATGACGTCGGCCGAGAAGCGGGTGATCTTCGCATCCTCGCTCGGCACCGTGTTCGAGTGGTACGATTTCTATCTCTACGGGTCGCTGGCGGCGATCATCGGCGCGCAATTCTTCTCGGCCTACCCGCCGGCCACGCGCGACATCTTCGCTCTGCTGGCCTTCGCGGCCGGCTTCATCGTCCGGCCGTTCGGCGCGCTGGTGTTCGGCCGTGTCGGCGATCTCGTCGGCCGCAAGTACACCTTCTTGGTCACGATCCTGATCATGGGTCTGTCGACCTTCATCGTCGGCATCCTGCCCAACGCGGCGACCATCGGCATCGCGGCGCCGATCATCCTGATCGTCCTGCGCCTCGCCCAGGGCCTCGCGCTGGGCGGCGAGTACGGCGGCGCGGCGACCTATGTGGCGGAGCACGCCCCCAATGGCCGGCGCGGCTTCTACACGAGCTGGATCCAGACGACCGCGACGCTGGGCCTGTTCCTGTCGCTCCTGGTGATCCTGGCGACCCGGACCATCACGGGCGAGGCCGCCTTCGCCGAGTGGGGCTGGCGCATCCCGTTCCTGGTCTCGGTGCTGCTCCTCGGAATCTCGGTCTGGATCCGTCTCCAGCTCTCCGAATCCCCGGCCTTCAAGAAGATGAAGGAGGAGGGCAAGACCTCGAAGGCGCCGCTCACGGAGGCCTTCGGCGAGTGGCGGAACGCGAAGTTCGCGATCATCGCCCTGTTCGGACTCGTCGCCGGCCAGGGCGTGGTCTGGTACACGGGCCAGTTCTACGCGCTGTTCTTCCTGCAATCGATCCTGAAGGTCGACGGCTACACGGCCAACCTGCTGATCGCGTGGTCGCTGCTCCTCGGGACCGGCTTCTTCGTCGTGTTCGGCTGGCTGTCCGATAAGATCGGCCGCAAGGTCATCATCCTGGCGGGCTGCGCGATCGCTGCGGCGACGTTCTTCCCGATCTTCAAGGGGATCACCTCCACGGCGAACCCGAAGCTCGAGGCGGCGATCGAGAACGTGAAGGTGACGGTGACGGCCGATCCGGCCGCCTGCGGTACCCTGTTCAACCCGGTCGGAACGCGGGTCTTCACCCAGCCCTGCGACCTCGCCCGCGACTTCCTGTCGAAGTCGTCGGTCCGCTACACGACGGTGCCCGGCGCGGCCGGCCAGCCCACGGCGATCCGCGTCAACGACACCGAGATCCCGTACCCGCAGGGCGGCAACGTCGAGGCCAACAAGGCCACGACCGCCGCGCTGCAGGCCGCGGGCTATCCGAAGGCCGGCGATCCCGAGATCGTCAAGATGTCGAACCCGTTCGACATCTTCCGGGCTCAGCCCGCGCAGGTGATCGGCCTGCTGTTCATCCTCGTGCTCTTCGTCACGATGGTCTACGGCCCGATCGCCGCCATGCTGGTGGAGCTGTTCCCGACCCGGATCCGCTACACCTCGATGTCGCTGCCCTACCACATCGGCAACGGTTGGTTCGGCGGCCTCCTGCCGGCGACCGCCTTCGCCATGGTGGCACAGACCGGCGACATCTATTTCGGCCTCTGGTACCCGATCGTCATCGCGGTCGCGACGGTGATCATCGGCGTGTTCTTCGTGCCGGAGACCAAGGATCGCGACATCTTCGCCGACACCTGACCGGCGCGAGCCGACCGGACCCCGGTCAGACCCGCGGCAACGGCGCCCAGGCAGCACACGCTGCCTGGGCGTTCTCGTTCGGGACAGCGCCCCGCGTCAGTCGCGCTTGTGTCGACCCAGCAACGCCATGGCGAAATTGCGATCCGTGCGGTTCGTCACGGATTGCGTTTTGTCGGATCCTATACGGAGGTGACAAGTATCGAGGCCCGGCTGAAACGTCGCCCCATCGGACGATGGCCGTAACGCCGACTGTTTTCGAAAAGATTATTGACGTTGTAAGAGGATGTTTATTGCAACTGAAAGTAAATTATCGGTCAGCCCCGGACTTCCCTGGAGGCGCGCCGACCACATGAATCTGTACGAATTTTAATTCGCCGACAATCGGCCCGGCGGAACCCTATGCGGTACAAGTCCGTATGAGGTTTCCCTCCGCTCCAGGCCCTTGGGATCTCGAACGTGAACACCGTCCTGGCACATCTGCGCCGTCAAACCGGGTCGAAGCCGCCGCTTCTCCTTGTGATTACCTGGTCCCTCATCGCTGCGGGGTTGTGGATCCTGATCAACAGTCTCGCCGGACGCGTCGTCTGGTGGTGGTGATTTACCTCAACGCCCCCCGCTGTTCTCGGGGCAGCCGCTGAGATAGGCGCCGAGGAGATATCCCGCCTGGTGCGCGGTCAGATATCCGATCACGATCAGCACGCGCAGCAGGTCGATCCCGTAGACGGACATGAAGATCGTCATGGCCGCGAACAGGATAACCGACGAAGTCATGGCGACGACGATCACCGAGTAGGATCGGCCGATCAGCCATCCCACGACGAATAACAGCGCTGCGACCACCATCTCGTCACCCGACCCGGACCTGTTCCAGGAAGTTCTTCACACGAGCTTCCGGCGCATATCCGTGTGATGATGGCGCGCGACCGAGAAAATTTCAACCCGGGCAGCAGACGCCGAACATATTCGCGAAGACCGAGATATTACACCGGTAATAATGCCCGAAAAATAGCATTTCTGGATGCCAGACATCCATTGCCGAGCTTCGAACCGACCCGCACCTGTTCACGGCAATGCTGGCCGGGATCGCGCGCCCGGCTCAAAATCGGCCCGGCCGATATGATCGCGGCGGATCGTTAACGGCGCGCAACAGGGAGACCTCCGCGGTGTCCGGACAGTTCCGGACACCGCGGAGGTCGCGCGCCTTCTCGGAGAACCGGGGAACGGCCTGCCGGCTCAGTGCCGGAAGTGGCGGTGCCCCGTCAGGACCATGGCGAGCCCGGCCTCATCGGCCGCCGCGATGACGTCCGCATCGCGCATCGAGCCGCCGGGCTGGATCACCGCGGTGGCGCCCGCCTCGGCGGCGGCCATCAGCCCGTCCGCGAACGGGAAGAACGCATCCGATGCCACGACCGAACCGAGCGCGAGGCTCTCCGCGACCCCGAGACGCTTCGCCCCCTCGGCGGCCTTCCAGGCGGCGATGCGCGAGGAATCGACCCGCGACATCTGACCCGCGCCGATGCCGACCGTGGCGCCGGCCTTCGCGTACACGATGGCGTTCGACTTCACGTGCTTGGCCACCCGGTAGGCGAACCGGAGATCGGCCAGCTCGGCCTCGCTCGGCGCGCGCTTGGTCACGACCGTGAGCGGCATGTCGTCGACGACCGCCGCGTCCCGGGTCTGGACCAGCAGGCCGCCCGCGAGGGTCCGCACGGTCTCGCCGCCGGCCCGCGGATCGGGCACGCCACCGGCCAGCAGCAGGCGCAGGTTCTTCTTGCCGGCCACGATCGCCGCCGCCTCGGGCGTGGCGTCGGGGGCGATGATCACCTCGGTGAAGATCTCGACGATCCGGCGGGCCGCCTCGGCGTCGAGCGTCCGGTTCAGGGCGACGATGCCGCCGAAGGCCGAGGTCGGGTCGCAGCTCAGAGCCCGCTCATAGGCCTCGAGGAGGCTGGCCCCCTCGGCGACGCCGCAGGGGTTGGCGTGCTTGATGATCGCCACGGCGGCGGTCCGGGCCGGATCGAACTCGGCCACGCACTCGTAGGCGGCGTCCGTGTCGTTGAAGTTGTTGTAGGACAGCTCCTTGCCCTGGAGCTGGCGGGCGGTGGCCACGCCCGCACGGACCTTGCCGGGCGCGCGGTAGAAGGCCGCCGACTGGTGGGGGTTCTCGCCGTAGCGCAGCTCCTGGCCCAGGGCACCCCCGAAGGCGCGGAACCGGGCCGGCGCGTCGGCGCCGAAGCGGCCCGCCATCCAGTTGGCGATGGCGGCATCGTAGGACGCGGTGCGGGCGAACGCCTTCTGCGCCAGGCTCCGGCGCAGGTCCGCGCCGAGCGACCCGTCCTGCGCCTCGAGGGCGGCGAGCACGCCTGCGTAGTCCGACACGTCGGTGACGACGGCGACGTCCGCGTGGTTCTTGGCCGCCGCGCGGATCATCGCCGGGCCGCCGATATCGATGTTCTCGATGCAGTCGGCGTCCGACCGGTCGGCCGCGATGGTGGCCTCGAACGGGTAGAGGTTGACCACGAGAAGATCGATGGCGCCGATCCCGTGGGCGGCGAGCGCGGCCTGATGCTCCGGGTTGTCGCGGATGGCGAGCAGGCCGCCGTGGACCGCCGGGTGCAGCGTCTTGACCCGACCGTCCATCATCTCCGGGAAGCCCGTCAGGTCGGCGACCTCGGTGACCGGCAGGCCGGCCTCCACCAGGGCGCGGTGGGTGCCCCCGGTCGAGACCAGCACGATGCCGCGGGCGTGGAGCGCCCGGGCGAAGTCGACGAGTCCGGTCTTGTCCGAGACCGAGAGGAGCGCGCGGGAGACCCGCACCTGATCGTGCGCCATAGCTTCGTGCCGAAAGTTCGAGATTTTCCGGCGCGGTAGCATGGAAACGGTGACCCCGGCCAGCCGCCCCCGTCGCGGACCTGTCAGGGCGCCACGCCGCGCAGGGGCGCGGAGGCCTGGCGCTCGAAGGTCCACCGGACCTCGACGTCGTCGGCGACCCGCAGGTGGAGGACGATCTGGTCGGTCCGGCGCGGCCCGGTCAGCCCCGAGAAGTAGACGCTCTCCTCGATGGCGATCTCGGCGTTCTCGGCGCGGAACGTCCAGATCTCCCCGAGCGCCGAGGCGAGTTCCAGCCCCTCGGGGATGCTGCGCACCGCGATCCCGGGATGGAGGTGGAAGCGGATCGCCACGTCCTGCGGGCGCAGCCGCCGCCCGCGGCTGAGCCCCTTGCCCTGGCGCAGGAAGGCGTCGCGGCCCTCCAGGCGGGCCGTCGCGTGGAAGAGCTGCCAGCGGCGCTCGTGCACGATGCCGAATTCGGGGCCGTAGCCGTTGTGCCGGGCCGCGAGGACGACGCTGTCGGTCTCCTCAGCGCGCTCGGCGGCCACCGCGGACGGACCGCTCAGCACCACCGGGCCGCGCCGGCGGATCAGCCAGTCGGCCAGGAGCCGCTCGCCCCACCAGCCGGTGCGGGTGAGGAACCGGCAGGACGAGGCGTGGGCCACCGCGGCCGTGGAATGGGCCGGCGTCGAGCGCGCCAGGAGGCGCAGATCCGCGCCGCTGGCCGGCAGGCCGCAATTGACCACGATGCGCTGCGGCCCGCTCGACATCTCGAAGGCGAGGCAGCCGGCACCGGCATTGACCGAGTAGGGCAGCGGCGGGCTGGCGCCGACATCGGCCACGATCACGACCCGGCCGCCCTCGAGGCGCTCGTAGCCGGAATTCGGCGCGTGCATCAGCGGGCGGGCGAGCGCGCCGTCGTAGACCAGCAGGGTCGCGAGATGGTCCGCGTCCGTGGCACCCATGCCGTTGAAGTGGCTCAGCGAGGCGTCCGGGTGGCGCAGGAGACGCAGCAGCGGCAGCATCCGGTCGATTGCGCGCAGGAGCGAGAGCGGCGGCTCGACGCTGCGGCTCAGATAACTCTGGCGCAGGGGCAGCAGATCGAGGAGCAGCTCCATGGCGAAGCGCGGGTCGCGGGAGCGGTGGCCGCCATCGGTCAGGATCTGCCGGTCGAGTTCCCGCGTCAGGATCCGGGTCGCCCGTCGCAGGATCGGCTGGATGCCGTCGCAGCACAGGCCGGCGTAGCAGAGCGCCACCGCGGCGTTCAGGCGCCATTGCGGCGGCACGCCCCGCCGGAGGTCACGCTCGAGCTGCTGCGCGTTGCGCCCGATCGCCTTCAGGAAGTTCTGGTAGAAGCCGTGGTCGGCGCCCTCCAGCACGAGGGGCGACTGGCACAGGAACGAGATCAGCCGGCGCGCCGCCACCGGCGTCTGCCGGGCGAGCACCGCGTCGCCGCGGCCGGCGATGAAATCGGCCACGAAGGCGCGGGCATTGGCCCGGGCGAGCGCGGTGTCGGCGGCGCGCAGGTGACGCAGCCAGCCGAAGCCGTAGAGCTCGTCGGCCCATTCCGGTGACGGCGCCGCGTAATCGAAGGGCGAGCCGCCGCTCGCCGCGAGCGACCGGCCGGCGAAGACGAACAATCCGGCATAGATGTCGTCCGCGAAGGTCGCGTCGGAGGTGCGCAGGTCCTGCGGCGCGATCACGAGCCCGGCCACCCGCATCCGGGCGAGGATGTCGGGCGAGGCGGTGACGCTGGCGCCGGCGGCGCGCACCGCGCGCGCGGCCTCGCGCGCGACGAGCCGATAGAAGCGCCAGCGGTCAGGCCCCCAAGCCACGCGATCTCCGAGCTACGCGTTCTGACAAGGCCCCAAGGCCTTGAGCCCTCGCGTACGAGGATCGGCTGGCACCCGTTTCGTAAGGCTAGTGGGGGCCTCTTAACCGGCGGTTTACGCTATGTCATGTCCGACGCCGCCAAGGCGAACGGCGGCGGCGGGCCTTCTCCGCGGCGGGGCTAGCCCGGCATCAGCGCCGCGTCGAACGCCTTGAGGTTCGACCGCATCAGATCGAGATAGGTCGCGGCCGGACCGCCCGGCGCCGAGAGCGCGTCGGAATAGACCTTGCCGCCGACGCGGGCGCCGCTCTCGCGGGCGATCTGCTGCATCTGGCGCGGGTCGCTGATGTTCTCGAGGAACACCGCCGGCACGCGCTCCTTCCGGATCTGGCGGATGATCGCCGCCACGTCCCGCGGACTCGCCTCGCTGTCCGTCGACACGCCCTGCGGCGCGATGAAGCGCAGGCCGTAGGCCGCCGCGAAGTAGCCGAAGGCGTCGTGGGTCGTGATGATCCGCCGCCGCTCCGGCGGAATGCGGGCGATCGCCGCCCGCACGTCCCGCTCTAGCGCGTCGAGCTCGGCGAGATAGGCGGCCGCCGCCGCCCGATAGGCGTCGGCATGGGCCGGATCGACCTTGGCGAGGCCGTCCCGGATGTTCGCCACGTAGATCCGCACGTTGGCGACATCCTGCCAGGCATGCGGGTCCACGGCGTGGTCGCCGTGCCCGTGGTCGCCGTCGCCGTGGGCGTGCTCGTCCTGCGCGGGGATCGGCTTCACGCCCGCGGAGGCCACCACGACGGGTGCGCGCGTTCCGGAAGCTCGGATCAGCCGGTCGAACCAGCCCTCCAGCCCGAGGCCGTTGACGAACACGATGTCGGCTTCGGCGAGCTTGCGCGCGTCGGCCGGGGACGGGCTCAGACCGTGCGCATCGGAGTCCGGCCCGACCAGCGTCGCCACCGTCACGTGCGATCCACCGACCTGCCGGACGAGGTCGCCGAGGATCGAGAACGTCGCCACCGCCCGGACCGGCCCGTCCTGCCCGGCAGCCGAGGCCGGCCCCGCCGACCCGAACCACAGGGACAGGATCGCGAGCGCCGTGATCCGGAATGTTCTCGCCACGCGCCGCACCGCTCCACCTGCCCGATTCCCCGTCGCGCCTGCCACTAATGTAACATTGTTACATACACAAGCGGGATACACGGTCGGTGCCTCATGCGCGGCGTTGGGCGCCGCCGCGGGCCGCGACGACGTCCCGAGCGTAAGACGGAGATGTCCATGTCCCGACGTATGAGAGCGGCCATTCTCATCAGCGGCGCCCTCGGCCTGGGGCTCGCCGGCGCGGCCTTCGCGCACGATCACGGGCCCGGCGGATTCCGCGGGCACGGGCGCTGGAGCGCGCTGACGCCCGAGGACCGCGCGGCCTTCACGGATGCCCGCATCGCCGCCCTGCATGCGGGCCTGAAGCTGACGCCCGACCAGGAGAAGCTCTGGCCGCCGGTCGAGGCGGCGATCCGCGACATGGCCAAGCTGCGCCAGCAGCGCCGCGCGGCGATGCGCGACCGGCCGAAATTCCGCGACGACGCCCCGGCGGCGCTGCGGGCGATGGCGGACGCGGCGAGCGCGCGGGGCGACGCCCTGCGCAAGCTCGCCGACGCGTCGCAGCCGCTCTACGCCAGCCTCGACCCCGATCAGAAGCGGCGCGCCCTGATCCTCGCCCGGCCGATGGGCCCGATGGGCGGCCACGGCATGCGGGGCGGCTGGCAGCGCGAGCACGACGACGATCGCGGGCCGCGCGGCGAAGACCGCTGAGCAAAAGCCTTGATCCGCGGCGGCGGCGGCGGCAAACCGCTGCCGCCGCGCATCCTGACCGGGGGCGGCACTGATCCGACCCGGTAGGTCTCATGGCGCGCCTTCCCGGCGACACGGCTCCCCTCCTCGCCCGGCTCTGGCGCACCTGGCTGTACCCGCACCGGGCCACCCTGGCGGTGGTGCTGGTGCTCATCGCGCTGGTGGGCGCCTCGACGGGGCTCTACCCCGCGCTGATCAAGGCCGCCTTCGACGCCTTCGACCGCAAGGACGCCGCCGCCATCGCGTACGGACCGCTGGTGGTGATCGTGGTCACGGCCACGCGCGGCTTCGCCCTCTACGGCCAGACGATTCTGACCAACCGCGTGGTGACCCGGGTCGAGGCCGACATGCAGTCCGCGCTCTACGGCCACCTGATCGACTCGGACCTCGCCCAGCTCGGCCGCGAGAGCCCGGCGGCGCTGACCCAGCGCTTCACCACCGACTTCGCCTTCATCAAGGAGGCGCTGACCCGCATCTCGACAGTCCTTCTCCGCGACATCGCGATGCTGATCGGGCTCGTGGCCGCGCTGATCTGGATGGATCCTGTGCTGACCCTGGTGGCCGGTGTCACGGTCCCGTTCGTCGCCGGGCCGATCGGGCGGATCGGCCGGAAGCTGCGGCGGGTCTCGACCTCGACCCAGGAGCAGATGGGCGCCACCGCCAGCCTGATCTCCGAGAGCCTGCAGGGGGCCCGGGTCGCCAAGACCTTCGCCATGGAGAGCTACCTCAAGGGCCGCGCCGCCGCCGCCCTCGACGAGGTGCGCCGCCTCAAGATGAAGGCCGCCAACGCCCGCGGCCGCCTCGACCCGCTGCTGGAGATCGGCGGCGGCATCGCGGTGGCGGGCGTGCTGGTGCTGGTCGGGCAGCGCGTGCTGGCCGGGGAGAAGACGGTCGGCGACTTCACCGGCTACGTGGCGGCGCTGCTGCTCGCGGCGCAGCCGGCCCGGGCGCTCGGCAACCTCAACGCCATCCTGCAGGAGGCCGCGGCCGCGCTGCGGCGCTACTTCGACGTGATGGACGAGGTCCCCACGATCCGCGAGGCGCCGGACGCCCGGCCGCTGGCGATCGCGGGCGGCGGCATCCGGTTCGCGGACGTGCATTTCCGCTACCGGCCGGACGCGCCGGCGCTGGAGGGCATCGACCTCGCGGTTCCCGCCGGCTCCGTGACCGCACTCGTCGGGCGCTCGGGCTCCGGGAAGTCCTCGCTGCTCAACCTCGTTCCGCGCCTCTACGACGTCACCGGCGGCGCGGTGACCATCGACGGCCAGGACGTGCGGACCGTCACGCTGGCCTCGCTGCGCGCCGCGGTCGCGGTGGTGTCGCAGGAGGTCGTGCTCTTCGACGACACGATCGCCGCCAATATCGGCTTCGGCCGGCCCGGAGCGACGCGCGCGGAGATCGAGGCGGCGGCCGCGGCCGCCGCGGCCCACACCTTCGTCACGGCCCTGCCGGAGGGTTACGACTTCCGGGTCGGATCGGGCGGCGGGCGGCTCTCCGGCGGCGAGCGGCAGCGGGTGGCCCTCGCCCGCGCCTTCCTCAAGGACGCGCCGATCCTGCTCCTCGACGAGGCGACCTCGGCCCTCGATTCCGAATCGGAGCGCCTCGTCCAGGAGGCGCTGACCCGGCTGATGCGCGGCCGGACCACCCTGGTGATTGCCCACCGGCTCTCGACGGTGCGCGAGGCCGATCAGATCGCCGTGATGGACGCCGGCCGCGTTATCGAGATCGGGCGGCACGACGACCTGCTCGCGGCCGGCGGCCCCTACGCGCGCCTCCACCGGTTGCAGCTGTCGGAACCGGCGACCGCGGAGTGACACGCAGGGTGACTCGCATGTGCGGCGACGCCGTCATGCGCCGGCTCCGTAGATTCGCGCGCCGGAGCGCGCCATAAGGGCCTCAGTCGATGAGGACCACACCGTGAGCGACCTGACGTTCGAGATCCAAAGTCATCCCGCGCCGCGGACCGCCGAGGAGCGGGCCGCACTGATGGCGAATCCAGGCTTCGGCAAGGTGTTCACAGACCACATGGTGGTGGCGCGGTACACGGCCGGCCGCGGCTGGCACGACGCGCGGATCCAGGCCCGCGAGGCCATCCCGCTCGACCCCGCCGCCGCGGTGCTGCACTACGCGCAGGAGATCTTCGAAGGCCTCAAGGCCTACCGCACCGCTGACGGCGGCGCGGCCCTGTTTCGACCCGAGGCGAACGCCCTGCGGTTCCGCCGCTCGGCCGAGCGCATGGCGATGGCGCCGTTCCCCGAGGACGCCTTCGTGGAGGCGATGCGCAAGCTCGTCGAGATCGACCGCGCCTGGATCCCCGACACGGCGGACGGCAGCCTCTACCTGCGCCCGTTCATGATCGCCAGCGAGGCCTTTCTCGGGGTCAAGCCGGCCTCGGAATACCTGTTCGTGACGATCGCCTCGGCGGTGGGCTCCTACTTCAAGGATCCGACCGGGACGGTCACGGTGTGGATCTCGGAGCACTTCACCCGCGCGGCCCCGGGGGGAACGGGCGCGGCCAAGTGCGGCGGCAACTACGCCGCGAGCCTCGCGGCGCAGTCGGAAGCGGCGTCCCAGGGCTGCGAGCAGGTGGTGTTCCTAGACGCGGCCGAGCGCCGGTTCGTCGAGGAACTCGGCGGCATGAACGTGTTCTTCGTCTTCGAGGACGGCACGCTGGTGACGCCGCCGCTCTCGGACAGCATCCTGCCTGGCATCACCCGCGACTCGGTGATCACCCTGGCCCGGGAGGCCGGCCTGACGGTCAAGGAGGAGCCCTACACGATCGACGCGTGGCGCGCCGACGTGCGGGAGGGACGCCTCACCGAGGCCTTCGCCTGCGGCACCGCCGCGGTGATCACACCGATCGGCACCGTGAAGGGCCGGGAGGAGAGCTTCACGATCGGGAACGGCAAGGCCGGCCCGGTGGCCCAGCGGCTGCGGAGTCTGCTGGTGGACATCCAGCGGGGCAATTCCAATGACGCCCATGGCTGGTTCCAGAAGATCTTCTAGGAGCCGTCTCCCGTCCGCGGCGGTGCATTCATCGTCGGGACGGCCGGGTTCACCGCTCGGACCCGGAGGGCGCCTGTCCAGCTCCTATCCTGAGGTCCCGGACGCCTCCGGGGCCGCCGTGCGGCCCCGCGGCCCGCGGCCGGCCGACCGGAGCGTCCGCCTCAGGATACGGCGGCCGCGCGCGTGACAGACGCGGCGGTCCGCTCCCCCGAGGCAGCGATCGGCCCCTGGAATCCGGGCGTCCGGTCCGATCTGCCGTCCGCGTTCGTGCCGCTGGTCACCGTCTACCGGCCAGAGCACGTCGAGACGCCGCTCCGCGACGCCCTGGATCTGAGCGACCTCTGCGGGCTGCCCGCCCGCCAGCTCACCCGGTTCCGGGCCGGCCGCCTCGTCGTCCACGAAGTCCTGATCCGGGTCATGTCGGACCTGTCCGTGCCGGTCGGCGCGGTCTACGCCGATCTCGGCGTGAACTTCCGCGCCATCGTCGCCACGATCCTGCGCGAGGGGATCGAGCCGCGCCTCGGCGAGATCGAGACCGCCCTCGCGGGGATCCGCGCCGAGGCCGACGCGGTGCTCGCCCGCGAGGTCGCCGCCATCCTGGACGACCGGCCTCCCCCGCCGCCGGAGCCGCGCTGGCTCGACCGCCTCCTCGGACGCCGCCCTCCGGCGCTCGAGGCCCCGCGCGAGGATCTCGCGACCCGCGCCCTGCGCCATCTGGAGACCTGGCAGCGGCGCGCCGCCGAAGCCGGCGACGCCCTGGAGATCGCCGCCTGCGAGGCTCTGCGTGCCGTCGTGGCCGGCCTGATCGCCCGGCAGAACACGGTCATCCGCGACGCGGCCCTGCTGCGGACCATCGCGGGGACGCTGGTCTCGAACGGCTACGGCAGCCGGCGCATCGGCGAGCAGATCGAGCCCTGGATCGACGCGGTCGTGGAGGCGCAGCGCTACCGGCGGCTGGCGCCCCAGGATCATCCGGTGGTGATGAACGTGAAGGGTGCCTCGGCGTCCGGGAAGAGCACGATCCGCCCCTACCAGCTCGGCCTCGCCAGGCGCCTGGGCATGGCGTGGTCGGATTTCGCGGTGATCACCCCCGATGTCTGGCGCAAGTACCTCCTCGACTACGACAGCCTGGGCAAAGCCTCCCGCTACGCCGGGACGCTGACCGGCTACGAGGTCGAGATCATCGATATGAAGCTCGACCGCTACGTCACCCGCAAGGCGGCGGAGCGGCGGATCTCGAACCTGCTGATCGACCGGTTCCGGTTCGACAGCTTCCAGGCCGAGGCCGGCTCGGACGGTGGCGGCCAGCTGCTCACTCGGTTCGGCGATCGGGTCTACATGCAGTTCATGGTCACGCCCCCGGCCGATACCGTGGAGCGCGCCTGGAAGCGCGGCGAGCTGTTCGGCCGCTACAAGGCCGTGGAGGACCTGCTGGCCCACAACGTCGAGGCCTATACCGGGATGCCGCGCCTGTTCTTCAACTGGGCGCTCGCACGCGACAAGCAGGTGGTCTGCGAGTTCCTCGACAACAGCGTGCCGCTGGGCGAGCGCCCGCGCACCATCGCGTTCTGGGCGGACGGGATCCTCAACATCCTCGACGTGAAGGGGTTGATCGACATCGACCGCTTCCGGAAGGTCGACATCTTCGCCCGCGGCCCCGAGGCGGTGTTCAAGGGCGCCGACCTCTCTGCAGCCGCCAACACCACCTTCCTACGGGAATGCCTGCGCCGGATGGCCACCGTCCGATTCGTTCAGGCCGAGACCGGGCGGGCGATCCTGCGCCTCGACCGAGGTCGGATCACCGCGCTGGATCGGGACACCCTGGCGGCGGTGAAGGCGGGCCCGGACTGGGAGGCCGCCTGTGCGGCCATCGGCTTTCCGGCCGATCCGAGTTCCATCCCTACCCTGGAGGAGACGCTGCACCCGGCTGACGCGCCGACGCTCGGCGCGTGGGGCCCGATTCCTGCAGCGGGGCAAACGGAATAATATCGCCGCCCTGACAGTTCATCCGGTCCGTCTCACGCTGGTATATTGCATACCTAGAACGGATGTGCATGATCGTCGGTGCACCAGAGACGCCGCCACAGCAAGGCCGCGCCGCCCAAGAGAGAGGCTCAGGGATGGAACGCCAGGATTCGCCGTCGGCGAAATGGTGGCAGCTCGCCTTCGGCGTGATCTGCATGGCCATGATCGCCAACCTCCAATACGGTTGGACACTGTTCGTGGACCCGATCGATCAGCGTTACCACTGGGGCCGCGCGGCGATCCAGCTCGCATTCACGCTGTTCGTCGCCACCGAGACCTGGCTGGTTCCGGTCGAGGCTTGGTTCGTCGACCGCTACGGTCCGAAGATCGTGGTCGCCTTCGGCGGCGTGATGATCGCCCTCGCCTGGACCATCAACGCGTACGCCGACAGCCTGGCGATGCTCTATCTCGGCGCCGTCATCGCCGGCATCGGAGCGGGCTCGGTCTACGGCACCTGTGTGGGCAACGCGCTCAAGTGGTTCCCGGATCGCCGCGGCCTCGCCGCCGGTGCCACCGCGGCCGGCTTCGGCGCGGGTGCCGCCATCACGGTGGTGCCGATCGCCCGCATGATCGCGTCCAGCGGCTACCAGGACGCATTCCTGTATTTCGGCATCGGCCAGGGCGCCGTGGTCCTCGCCCTCGCCTTCCTGCTGCGCAAGCCGTCGACCAACACGCCGGTCCAGCGCAAGAAGACGCGCCTGCCGCAGACCAAGGTCGACCGCAGCCCGCGCGAGGCGGTGCGCACCCCGGTCTTCTGGGTGATGTACGTGATGTTCGTGATGGTCGCCTCCGGTGGCCTGATGGCGGCGGCGCAGATCGCCCCGATCGCCCACGACTTCCAGGTGGCCGGCGTCCCGGTGAGCCTGTTCGGCCTGCAGATGGCGGCGCTGACGCTGGCGATCTCGCTCGACCGGGTCTTCGACGGGTTCGGCCGGCCGTTCTTCGGCTACGTCTCCGACAACATCGGCCGCGAGAACACGATGTTCATCGCCTTCTCGACGGCGGCGCTCGCGGTGATCGTGCTGCTGACCTACGGGCACATCCCGATGGTCTTCGTCCTGGCCACCGCGGTCTATTTCGGGGTGTTCGGCGAGATTTACTCGCTGTTCCCGGCGACCTGCGGCGACACGTTCGGCTCCAAGTACGCCGCCAGCAACGCCGGCCTGCTCTACACCGCCAAGGGTACCGCGGCCTTCCTCGTCCCCTTCGCCAGCATCCTGTCGGCGGCCTACGGCTGGTCGGCGGTGTTCACGCTGATCATCGTCCTCAACGTGACGGCGGCGGCGCTGGCGATGTTCGTCCTGCGCCCGATGCGGGCCCGCTACCTCGCCTCGGAAGACCAGCCCGCGGCGCTCGGCGCCCAGCCGATCCGGGCGGCCTGACCGGCCTCCCACCCCACGGCGTCGCGGAAGCGACGCCCAACCTTCCCGGATCTCCCGCCCGCCCCGTCTTCGGGAGCGCGGGGGATCCCCAGCCAGCCGGCGCCGAGCGCCGCCCGTCCAAACCGATCTTCCGGGAGAAACCGTGATGACCGCAGTCGCCAAGATCGTCCACACCGCCCCCGAGGTCGAGGCCGAGCCCGATCTGACCGACGGCTTCCACCTCGTCATCGACGCGCTCAAGCTCAACGGCATCGACACCATCTACGGTGTCCCGGGCATCCCGATCACCGATCTCGGCCGCATGGCCCAGGCCGAGGGGATGCGGGTCATCTCGTTCCGCCACGAGCAGCACGCCGGTAACGCCGCGGCGATCGCGGGCTTCCTCACCCAGAAGCCGGGCATCTGCCTCACCGTCTCGGCGCCGGGCTTCCTGAACGGCCTGACCGCGCTCGCCAACGCCACGACCAACTGCTTCCCGATGATCCTGATCTCGGGCTCCTCCGAGCGCGAGATCGTCGACCTGCAGCAGGGCGACTACGAGGAGATGGATCAGCTCGCCATCGCCAAGCCCCTGTGCAAGGCGGCCTTCCGCGTCCTGCACGCCGCCGATATCGGCATCGGCGTCGCCCGCGCGATCCGCGCGGCCTGCTCGGGCCGGCCGGGCGGCGTCTACCTCGACCTGCCCGCCAAGCTGTTCTCCCAGGTGATGGACGCCGAGGCCGGCCAGAAGTCGCTGGTCAAGGTGATCGACCCGGCCCCGGCCCAGCACCCCGCTCCCGAGGCGATCGCCCGGGCGCTCGAGGTCCTGAAATCCGCCAAGCGGCCGCTGATCGTGCTCGGCAAGGGCGCCGCCTACGCCCAGGCCGACGAGGCGATCCGCGCCCTCGTGGAGACGAGCGGCATCCCCTACGTTCCGATGAGCATGGCCAAGGGCCTCCTGCCCGACACCCACCCGCTCTCGGCCGGCGCGGCGCGCTCGACGGCGCTGAAGGACTCGGACGTGGTGCTGCTGATCGGCGCCCGGCTGAACTGGCTGCTGTCGCACGGCAAGGGCAAGAGCTGGGGCGAGCCGGGCTCGACCAAGTTCATCCAGATCGACATCGAGCCCCGCGAGATGGACTCGAACGTCGAGATCGTCGCTCCGGTGGTCGGCGACATCGCCTCCTGCGTCCAGGCACTGCTCGACGGCATGGGCCAGGGCTGGCAGCAGCCCCCGTCCGACTGGATCGAGACGCTCAAGACCAAGCGCGAGGCGAACATCGCCAAGATGGCGCCGAAGCTCATGAGCAACGCCTCGCCCATGAATTTCCACGCCGCGCTCGGGGCGCTCCGCACCATCATCAAGGAGCGGCCGGACGCGATCCTGGTCAACGAGGGCGCCAACACCCTCGACCTCGCCCGCGGCATCATCGACATGTACCAGCCGCGCAAGCGCCTGGACGTCGGCACCTGGGGCATCATGGGCATCGGCATGGGCTTCGCCGTCGCGGCCGCGGTCGAGACCGGCAAGCCGGTCCTCTGCGTGGAAGGTGACAGCGCCTTCGGCTTCTCCGGCATGGAGGTCGAGACGATCTGCCGGTACGGCCTGCCGGTCTGCATCGTGGTGTTCAACAACAACGGCATCTATCGCGGCACCGACACCGACCCGACCGGTCGCGATCCGGCCACCACGGTGTTCGTGCCGGATTCCCGCTACGACCGGATGATCGAGGCCTTCGGCGGCGTCGGCTACCACGTCACCACGCCGGACGAGCTGACCCGCGCGGTCAACGAGGCGATGAACTCGGGCCGCCCAGCCCTGGTCAACGCCGTCATCGACCCGGCCGCCGGCAGCGAGAGCGGCAACATCGGCAGCCTCAACCCCCAGAGCGGGATCAAGAAGAAGAAGTGAGGGCCGCGGGCGTCCTCAGCCCGGTCCCCTGACATCGACAGACCGGCCGGATCGCTCAGCGGTCCGGCCGTTCGTGAATGAGCGGCATCCTCTCAGGCCGATCCGCAGGTCCCCTCGCCCCTGTGGGAGGGGCAGGCCTTCGCGGCGGCAAGCTACGTCGCGCGATCCCAGACACCGATCCGACGAGTCCCCGCGATGATCGATCCCGACCTCGCCGGCCGCCTGCACTTCCGACACCGTCTCCCGACTGAGGAGCCCCTTCCCCCAGGCCGGCACGATCTCGGCCTCTTCGCCGAGCGCGACGCGGTGCTGGTGGTTCCCGAGGGTCTCGATCCGCGCCGCCCCTGCCCGCTCGTGGTGCTGTTCCACGGCGGCGGCGGCAGCGCCGAGCGGATCCTGCCGATGCTGGAGGCGCATGCCCGGACCGAGCGCTTCCTGCTCCTCGTGCCGCAATCCCTGTTTCCGACGTGGGACCTCGTCATCGCCGGTCACGGGCCGGACCGGGAGCGGGTCGCGGCGGCGCTGGATCACGTCGCTGACCGGTTCCTGCTCGATCCGCAGCGGCTCTGCTTCGCGGGCCACTCGGACGGCGGCAGCTACACGCTCTCCCTTGGGCTCGCCAACGGCGACGTGGCGCGCCACCTGATCGTCTCGTCGGCCGGGTTCCTGTCGGTTCACCTGCAGGTCGGGGCGCCGCGCATCTTCCTGTCTCACGGGACGCAGGACGAGCAGATCCCGATCGACCGGAGCGCCCGGGTCCACGTGCCGGCCCTGCGCGAGGCCGGCTATCCGGTGACCTTCGTCGAGTATGACGGCCCGCACGCCCACCAGCCGGCCGTGGTGGCGCAGGCCGTCGCGTTCTTCCTGGCGGACCCGGCCGAACGCCCCTGAGGCTCAGGCCAGGGCGGCCCGCGCCGGCGCGCGGGCGCGGACCGGTGCCTCGCGCGCGTCGGTCTCGGACAGGAGCGCCGGGATCAGGTCCGTCTGCGAGACGATCCCGACCAGGCGGCCGTCGGTGTCGACCACCGGCAGGTGGTGAAGCCCCGCCTCCGACATCCGCGGCACCAGCGCGGCCACGGGCGTGTCGGGACCGACCGGCTCGACGGCGCTCATGATGTCGGCCGCGCAGCCGTGAGGGGCGCGGCCGCGCTCGGCGGTGAGGCGCAGGCGGCGGCCGAGGCCGAGACGCGGCCCGTTCCGGTCCCAGGCGGCCTTGTCGAGCAGATCGGTCTGCGTGACGATGCCGAGGACGCGCGCGCCCTCGTCGGTGACCGGGAGCGCCTTGATCCGGTGACGGCGCAGCAGCCGCATGGCCTCGGACAGCGGCGCGTCCGGCGCCACCGCGATCACGTCGCGCGACATGATCGCCGCGCAGGTGATCGGCCCCGAGCGGCGGCCGTAGACCCGCATCTGCACGCGCCGCAGGATCTGCTCCAGGTCGCTCCGGTCGACGTCGAGAAGCTGGTCGAAATCCTCCAGCGCGGCATCGAGGTCCGAGGCCCGGAAGCCCACGCGGGCGCCGGAGGGCGGATCGGCCGTTCGCGGCCCGGCGGGTCGCAGGTGCGGGTAGGCGCGCCCGGTCAGGTTGTTGAACAGCAGGGCGGTTGTCAGCAGGAGCAGCGAGTTGGCCGCCACCGGCCACAGCACGAAGCCGTAGCCCAGCTCCCGGATCGCCGGGCCGCCGAGGACCGCCGTCAGCGCCACGGCCCCGCTCGGCGGGTGCAGGCAGCGCAGGGCCATCATCAGCGCGATCGCCACGCCGATGGCGCAGGACGCGGCCACGAACGGGTCGCCGATCCAGGCCGCCGCCGTGACGCCCACGAGCGCCGCCACGGTGTTGCCGCCGAGGATCGACCAGGGCTGCGCCAGGGGGCTCGCTGGCACGGCGAAGAGCAGCACCGCCGAGGCCCCCATCGGGGCGATCAGCACCGGCAGCGCCTCGGCCGGGACGGAGACCCGACAGACGAAACCGGTCGTCAGGATGCCCACGAGGGCACCGGCCGCGGAGCGCAGGCGCTCGCGCTTGCTGACCGGGGTCAGCTCCGGCAGGAAACGGCTGAGGAATGCGCGCATCGGATCCGGGGCTCGCACATGAAAAGGACGGCGCCGGGGGAGCGCCGTCCTGTCTCAGGAACGCTGAGGTCGGGCGGTCTCTATCAGACCGCGCGGGCCTCGTGCATCGCCCGGATCTGCTCCGGCGTGTAACCCAGGTCTGCGAGCACCTCATCGGTGTGCTCGCCCAGCAGTGGCGACGCCTTCACCTCGACTTTCATGTCGGAGAACTTGATCGGGCTTCCGACGGTCAGGTACTTGCCGAGCTTCGGGTGCGCCACCTCGACGACGGTGCCGCTCTCGCGCAGGGACTTGTCCTCGGCGATCTCCTTCATCGACAGCACCGGCGCGCAGGGGATGTCGTAGGTGCGCAGGATGTCGACCGCCTCGAACTTGGTCTTGTCGGCGAGCCACTCCTCGATCGTCTTGAAGATGTCGAAGATCTTGTCCTGGCGGGCCCGCGGCGTGTTGTAGCCCGGGTCGGTGATCCACTCCTCCTTGCCGAGCGCCTTGCAGATCGGCGCCCAGGCGTGGCCCTGGATGGTGAAGTAGATGTAGGCGTTCGGGTCGGTCTCCCAGCCTTTGCACTTCAGCACCCAGCCCGGCTGGCCGCCGCCGCCCGCGTTGCCGCCGCGCGGCACCACGTCGGAGAACTCGCCGTGGGGGTACTGCGGGTACTCCTCGAGGTAGCCGAGGGCGTCGAGGCGCTGCTGGTCGCGCAGCTTCACGCGGCAGAGGTTGATCACCGAGTCCTGCATCGACACGGCGACCTTCTGGCCCTTGCCGGTCTTGTTCTTCTGGTGGAGCGCCGTGAGGATGCCGATGGCAAGGTGCATGCCGGTGTTGGAGTCGCCGAGCGCGGCGGCGCTGACGGTGGGCGGCCCGTCCCAGAAGCCCGTGGTCGAGGCGGCACCGCCCGCGCACTGGGCGACGTTCTCGTAGACCTTCAGGTCCTCGTAGTGGTGACCGTCCGAGAAGCCCTTCACCGAGGCGAGGATCATGCCCGGGTTCAGCTCCTGGATGCGGGCCCAGGAGAAGCCCATCCGGTCGAGGGCGCCGGGGCCGAAATTCTCGACCATGACGTCGGAGTCCTGGATGAGCTTCTCGAGGACTTCCTTGCCGGCCTGGGTCTTGGTGTCGAGGGTGAGCGAGCGCTTGTTGGAGTTCAGCATCGTGAAGTAGAGCGCGTCCGCGTCCTCGACGTGGCGCAGCTGGGTGCGGGTCACGTCGCCGGCGCCGGGACGCTCGACCTTGATCACGTCGGCGCCGAACCAAGCGAGCAGCTGCGTGCAGGCCGGGCCGGCCTGGACGTGCGTGAAGTCGATGATCTTGATGCCTTCCAGCGGCTTGCTCATTGGGCGTTCTCCCTGTGCGGTTTGGTGATCGGGACCTTCGGCACGTCCGGCGGGATCAAGGTGCCCGGCGGTTCGCATCCGAGGAAGCTTCGAGTTCGGCCACGCGCTGGCGCAGGCGCTTCTCCTCGGCCCAGCGATCGGTCTCGTCGCGGATCACGGCGACGATCCCGGTCACGTGGTCGGAGGCGTCCCGCACCATCCCCACCGTGAAGGCGATGGAGAGCTGGTGGCCGTCCTTGTGGAGCGCCGGCACCCTCAGGGTCTCTGCCCCGTACCGGGTGACGCCGGTGCGCATGGTCTTGGCGTAGCCGTCCCAGTGGCGGCGACGGTGCCGCTCGGGCGTGATGAGGTCGAGGCTCTGCCCCAGCGCCTCGGCGGCGGTGAAGCCGAAGATGCGCTCGGCGGCCGGGTTCCAGACGGTGATGGCGCCGTCCGGATCGGACACAACCACGGCGTCGCCGATGGCCTCGACCAGACCGTCAAGTTCGGAGGGACCGGGCGCGGCCAGGGTCGGCCCGGTCGTCCTCATGGACGCCACCCGGTCGGCGGCGCGGATGAGAGGTGAATCGCGGCAGTCCGGCGCCTTGTCATGGGGCGGCCCTTCCTGAACGTCACGCGCGAGAACGGCGGTAAATTTCCGGTCCCGCATCCCTGAAGGGCCGTCACCCGCCCTCGTCGGTTGGTATTTGGTATGCCAAATGGGAAATGGCGTCAACCGAGGGAGTGACAGGTGGAACTTTTCTTCAAGCGGCCGAATGAGATCTCCGGCGAGGCCGAGGAGCGGTCGCACCCTGCCCGACCGAGTCGGCGTGTCTCGGCAAGGCGCTCATGTTGTTCTCAGATTCGCCGCTTTCGGCGAGCAGGAGATCGTGCGTCAGGCCGCTCGTACCGGCGGTTCGGCGAGCCGCCCGGGAGACCATTTCGGTGATCCGTTTCGAGAAAGTCAGCAAGGTCTACCGCACGGAGGGCCACCGGCGGACCATCTTGGAGCAGGTGTCGTTCACCCTGAAGCCGGGCGTCTCCTACGGCATCCTCGGCATCAACGGCGCCGGAAAATCGACCACGATGCGGCTGATCGCCGGCACCGAGGACGCGACGCGCGGCCGGATCCACCGCGGCCTCAGGGTCTCGTGGCCCCTGGGCTTCGCGGGCGGCTTCCACCCCAAGATGACCGGGCGCGACAACGTCACCTTCGTGGCGCGCATCTACGGCGAGGACCCGCGCAAGGTGCTCGATTTCGTCGAGGACTTCTCGGAACTCGGAAGCTACCTCGACGTGCCGATCTACACGTACTCGTCGGGCATGGGCGCGCGGCTCGCCTTCGGCATGAGCATGGCGATCCCGTTCGACTGCTACCTGATCGACGAGATCACCTCGGTCGGCGACGCGCGGTTCTCGAAGCGCTGCGACGAGGTGTTCTCTCAGCGCCGGAAGAACGCCGACATCATCATGGTCTCGCACTCCATGGAGACCATCCGACAATGGTGCACGCAGGGGCTCGTCCTGCTCAACGGCCGCGCGATCATCTACGAGGACGTGAACGACGCCATCGAGGTGTACCGGCGCCTCAACGCCTGACCGCGCCGGCGGCCGGCCGTGACGACATGCTTTTGCCGCCTCGCCGTGCGAGAGACGATCGCGGCGCCGCGTGCGGCGCGGTCGGGATCCCGGTGACGGATCGACCTTCGAGGCCGGGGAGGCCGGGAATCAGACCATGAACATGGAGATCCGGAAGGCCGAGGGGCAGCCGGTCACGCCCGCGGACCGCCAGCAGGCTGTCAGCGAGTCGCTGCGGCAGATCGCGCGCATGTCGCGCTTCGCCGACCGCAAGAAGGGAATCCGATCTTACCAGGCCGATGCCAAGAATGATCCCTGGATCCCGATCCTGTTCGTCGTCTGCTTCCTGCTGCCGACCCTCGCCGGCGCGGTCTATTACGGCCTGATCGCCTCGGATCGCTACGTCACCGAGGCGCGGTTCGCGATCCGGCCGGCCCTCGGCTCCGCCGAGAAGACGTCCTCGGAGACCGGGGGCACGAATTCCGGCATGGCGAACCAGATGGTGGCGCAGGACACGCTGATCACGCGCGAGTTCATCCTGAGCCGGCCGATGCTGGAGCTCCTCGAGGCGCAGCTGCCGCTGCGCCAGTGGTACAGCAACGATTCGATCGACTACTTCTCGCGATTCGATCCGGAGAAGCCGATCGAGAAGTTCCTCCGCTACTGGAAGCGGCGCGTCGGCGTCGAGGTCGAGTCCGGATCCGGCATCCTGTCGGTGGAGGTCGAGGCCTTCGATCCCGAGGAATCCCTCGCCATCGCCAAGGCCGTCATGAAGGAGGCTGAGCGCAAGGTGAACGACCTCACCGTCAAGTCGCGCGAGGATGCGGTCGCCGAGAGCACGCGCGAGCTGCGGCTCGCCGAGGAGCGGATGACCAAGATCCGCCTCGCGACCCGCGACCTGCGCAATCGCGAGGGCGTGCTCGACGCTCAGAAGACGAACGACATCAACGTCAAGATGATCGCCGAACTGCGGGCCTCCCGAATCAACCTCGCATTGCAGCTCGCCATCGGACAGCGGGACCTCGGGCCCGACGCGCGCCGGATCATCGACATCAAGCAGCAGATCAAGGACATCGACGAGAACATCGCCCGGATCGAGCGGCAATCCGCCAGCCAGGATCCGGAGCAGAAGCGCCTGCTCTCGGACGCGTTGACCAAGTTCGAGGTCCTGGAGAACGACCGCAAGAACGCCGAGAAATACTATCAGCAGGTGCTGACCGCGCACGAGCGCGCGCGCATCATCGCGGCCCGGCAGATCGAGTTCTTCAGCCCGATCGTCGAGCCGGTTAAGGCGGAATCCTCCACCGAGCCGCGGCGGCTCCTGATGATCGGGCTGATCACCGCGGGCGCGGGCGTCCTGTTCGGCGCCGCGATGTTCGCCCGGAAGATGATGACCTGACCACCGCCCGGCCGGGCTTCCCGGGGACGGTCCGAGATCATCAGCGGCCGGACCCGGTGCCCCGGTCGTCGGCCGCCGGGCCGATCGTGCCGCCGGTCCAGCCCTGCGCCCGCCAGCCCTCGGCACGCTCGTCGAGATCGATCGACCCCGCATGGTCGAGAATGGACAGGACGCGCTCGGCCCGGGACTCGTCGGCGCGCACCGTCACCAGGGTGCCGCCCCGGCGCACGCCCTCGGCGTAGGTCTCGGCCTCGTCCGCGCTGAGACCCGCCGCCGTCAGGCCGCCGATCAGGCCGCCGGCCGCGGCCCCCACGCCCGCCCCCGTCACGGTGGCGACGAGCCAGCCCGCCGCCACCACCGGGCCGAGTCCCGGTATCGCCAGCAGCCCCAGGCCCGCGAGCAGCCCGGCGCCGCCGCCCAGCACCGTGCCGACCGTGGCGCCGGTGCCGGCGGAGTCGGCCGCATCCACCGGTCGGGGAACGGCGGCCCCCGGCGCCCGCGGCGGGGCCGCGGGCTCGTCGCGGTTCGCGATGATGCTGATGTCCGCGTGGGGAATGCCGGCGGCCTCCAGCCGGTCCACCGCACCTGCGGCGGCGTCGTAATCGTCGAACAGGGCGGTCAGGGCGCGAAGGGCCATCGAACTCTCCCGGGATTCGCGGGCCTGGGCCCGGAGACGTGGCGGCGGCGCGGGCGGCCCGGACGCGGGCTCGGTCGGTTGCCGGATCGACGCTCTCGCCGTCCGATCAAGCGATCGCGGCGGCCCCGGTTCCCGTCACCGTCGGCCGCATCTTAACGCCGCGCTAACCATCCGGTCGGCAGATCTTGCCGGGTACGTCCCGGTCGCGTCCCGGGTGAGCGGCAGCGGGTGGCATCGATGGCAGAGACGGCGAGCGCGCCGGCACAGACAGGGGCGGCGGCCGTCCTCGGCCAGCTGACGCTGCCGACGCGCGGCGACCTCCAGGCGCTGTCGAAGCGGTCGGACCTCCTCTTTGCCACCGGCGTGCTGGGGATCCTGGCGGTCCTCATCTTCCCGCTGCCGGCGATCCTGCTCGACCTGCTGCTGGCCGTGTCGATCATCATGTCAGTCCTGATCATGATGACCGGCCTGTCGATCGATAATCCGCTGGAATTCACCGTCTTCCCGACGCTGCTGCTCATCGCCACGATGCTGCGGCTCGCCCTGAACCTCGCCTCGACGCGCCTCATCCTCGGCCACGGCCACGAGGGTACGGCGGCGGCCGGCCACGTCATCGAGGCCTTCGGCCACTTCGTGATGGGGGGCAACTTCGTCATCGGGATCATCGTGTTCGCGATCCTGATCATCGTGAATTTCGTGGTCATCACGAAGGGCTCGGGCCGGATCGCCGAGGTCGCGGCCCGCTTCACCCTCGACGCGATGCCCGGCAAGCAGATGGCGATCGACGCCGACCTGTCGGCCGGCCTGATCGACGAGAAGGCCGCGAAGGCTCGGCGCGCGGCCCTGGAGGAGGAGTCCTCCTTCTTCGGCGCCATGGACGGTGCCTCGAAATTCGTGCGCGGCGACGCGGTGGCGGCCCTGCTGATCACCTTCATCAACGTGGTCGGCGGCATCATCATCGGCGTGGCGCAGCAGGGCCTGAGCTTCGGGGAGGCCGCCAAGAGCTACACCCTGCTGACCATCGGCGACGGCCTGGCGAGCCAGGTCCCCGCGCTGATCGTGTCGACGGCGGCGGGCCTGCTGGTCTCGAAGGCCGGCGTGCGCGGAGCCGCCGACAAGGCGCTCGGCAAGCAGCTCGCGCATTATCCCAAGGCGCTGGGCATGTCGGCGGCGGTGATGCTGCTGATCGCCCTCCTGCCCGGCATGCCGATGCTGCCCTTCGTCCTGCTGGGCGGCGGGGCCGGCTACGCGGCGTGGCGCATCAACAAGACCGCCAAGCTGGCGCCGCCCCTGGACGCTCAGGGCGTCCCGATGGATGCGGCCGCGGTCGCGGCGGCCAGCGCCGCCAAGGAAGAGACGGTCACCGACCTGCTGAAGCTCGACGACCTCAAGCTCGAGATGGGCTACGCGCTCCTCGCCCTGGTCAACGGCGAGGGCCAGGACCGGCTCACCGACCAGATCAAGGCCCTGCGCCGCCAGCTCGCCGCGGAACTGGGCTTCGTGATGCCGTCGGTGCGCATCCTCGACAACGTCCAGCTCGACGCCAACGCCTACGTGGTCCGGGTCAAGGAGATCGAGGCGGGCACCGGCCGGATCTTCCCGGGCCAGTTCATGGCGATGGACCCGATGGGCGGTCAGGTTCAGCTGCCCGGGCAGCACATGCTGGAGCCGACCTTCGGCCTGCCGGCGACCTGGATCGACGCGGCCCTGCGCGACCAGGCCCAGCTCAAGGGCTACACCGTGGTCGATGCCGCCACCGTCGTGTCGACGCATCTCACCGAGGTCATCAAGGCTCACGTCTCCGAGCTCCTCAACCACGTCGAGGTCTCGAAGCTGCTCCGCGAGCTGCCCAAGGAGCACGCCGAGCTGCTCAAGGAGATCGTGCCGTCGCAGATCTCCACCACCGGCATCCAGCGCGTGCTGCAGTTCCTGCTCGCCGAGCGGGTCTCGATCCGCGATCTCGGGGCGATCGTGGAGGCGGTCGCCGAGGTGGCGGGCGCCGTGAAGAACCCCCGCGACGTCGTCGAGCACGTCCGGGCACGCCTGGGCCGGCAGATCTGCGCGCAGTACCAGGATCCGAACGGCATGCTGCCGATCATCACCCTGTCGCCGGCCTGGGAGCAGGCGTTCATGGAGTCGATCGTGGGCGAGCGCGAGGAGCGCTACCTCGCGATGCAGCCTTCGAAGCTCAGCGAGTTCGTCAACACCGTGCGCGACCGCTTCGAGACGGCGGCGCGCCAGGGCGAGATGCCGGTGCTGGTCACCTCGGCCCAGACGCGCCCCTTCGTGCGCTCGATCATCGAGCGCTTCCGCCGCGAGACGCCGGTGATGAGCCAGGCGGAGATCCACCCGCGGGCGCGGCTGCGGACGGTGAACTCGATCTGAGGATCGACCGGCCGCGGCGCCGGCGCTCTGCCGGGGCCGCCGCAGCCGCCACGTGGGCCCTCAGAGGCATCGGCGCGAACCGCGCACGCACGCGGCAAGACGATCCGGGGCGGTGTGCGGTGTGACGCTTGAGGGCCGACGTGACGGCGTGATGCCGCTCGCGGAGACGGCGTCCAGCCCTGTCAGATCGCCTTCTGTTTGAGCTCCCGCTCCATCTCGTGCGCGTCGAGGCCGGGAACGACGACGGGCGGCTCCGGCACGGCGGCCGCCTTGGGCCCGTGCGCGGCCGAGCCGATCGCCGCGGCCAGCCGCGAGCGCTCGAAGGCGATCACCACGATCACCGAGACCAGCGCCGGCAGCCAGAAATAGAAGATCCGGAAGATGATCACCGCCGCGATGATCGCGTCCTTCTGCGCCTCGTCGGTGATGTGCATCGCGGTGATGAACACGATCTCGAACACGCCGAGGCCGCCCGGCGCGTGCGAGGCCAGTGCCACCGAGAACGAGGCCAGGAAGATCGCCAGGACCGGGATGAAGCCGGGATTCATCGCCTCCGGCAAGGCGAAGTAGATGATGCCCGCCGCGCCCAGGAGCTCCAGCGGTGCCGCCAGAAGCTGGCGTCCCATGATGCCGGGCCGGGGATACTCGAGCTTGAACGAGCGGATGTGGAGCGGGCGCAGGTGCAGGATCGAGCCGATCACGTACAGGCCGACGAAGCCCAGCATGCCGATGCCGACGATCAGCGCGGTCTTGGAATCGGTGAGGAAGCCCGGCAGCTTGCCCTCGAGCCGCGTCAGCAGGTGCGGATCGACCACCAGCGTGAAGCCGCCGAGGAGGACGGTCCCGAGGAAGAAGGTGAACGAGCAGAGCGCCACCAGCACGGCGACCTGCGCCGCAGTCAGGCCCTTGGCCGTGTAGGCCCGGTAGCGGACGAGCGCGCCCGAGAAGACCGAGGCGCCGATATTGTGCGACAGCGCGTAGGTCGTGAACGAGCAGAGCGAGACGAAGAGCCACGAGATGTGGCGGACGCCCAGATGCAGCAGGGCGATCCGGTCGTACCAGGCGAGTGCCGCGTAGGCGACCAGGGTCGAGAGGGCCGCCAGCAGGATCCGGTGCGGCGGGATCGCCAGAATCGCGGCCCAGATCGCCGAGAGCGAGGTCGTCTTCAATTCCTGGTAGAGGAAGTAGCCCGATATCACGACGGCCGCGAGGCCGATCAAGGGCCAGATGAACTCGCTGATCTTCTTCATGAACACCGACGCCCTGGGGAGAGCCCCTGATGCGCCGGCACGCGACGCGCTGCAAGCGGCATGAGACCGCCGCGATCCCCCTTGTCAGGTGATCGTGACGGTTTCGTGCCGCGGGAGCCGGTCAGCGGCCCGCCGGACCGCGTCAGCCCCGGGCGCGGTTGAGGCCGATCCCGTCCATGGCGGCCTGGTCGCGGGCCGATTCGGCAGCGCGCTCGGCGGTCCGCTCGCGATCGTTCAGGATCTCGACCTTCTTGAGCTCCTCGAACGCCTCGCCCAGTTCGGCCTTCGCCTCGGCGAGCTGGCCCTCGAGCGCCTGGGCGGACTGAATCATGTTGTCCCGGCGCGTCGCCGCCGCGCGGGCGTAGGTCGGGTAGGCGAAGTGACCGACGTCGGTGATGCCGGCCCGGGCCTCCTCGACGGCGACCTCGCGATCGAGCTCCACCGCCATGCGCTGGAAGTCGGCCATCATCATCTCGATCTGGGTCACGCGCCGGCGCTTCTCGTCGACCTGGAAGCGGCGCAGGCGGATCAGCGTGTCACGCGATTTCATCAGGACGCTCACTCCACGCAACGCTTGAGGCCGCGTCCGGGATCGTGCCCGGACCGAGCCTGTGCGCGAGCCTGCCCACGGCAGACCCGCCCGAATCCCCCACGTGCACCATGATCGCGCCGAAGCGTTAACGCCCCGGCCCACAGTGCCTAGGCCCCGCCGACGATCTCGGAGAGCCGTGCGTAACCATCGCCGATGGACGTTGCTTCTTCCTTACCCTGCCCCAGAAAAGCCTCAAGATGCGGCATGAGCGCGACCGCCTCGTCGACCTCCTGGGAGGAGCCGGCCCGGTAGGCGCCGAGGCGGATCAGCTCCTCCATGTCGGCGTAGGTCGACAGCAGCCGCCGCGCGCGCCGCACGACCGGGAGATAGGCTGGATCGCAGGAGCGCGGCATGGTGCGCGAGACCGAGCGCAACACGTTGATCGCCGGGTAGCGCCCGCGCTCCGCGATGGCGCGCTCCATGACGATGTGGCCGTCGAGGATGCCACGGACCGCGTCCGCCACGGGCTCGTTGTGGTCGTCGCCCTCGACCAGGACGGTGAACAGGGCCGAGATCGTCCCCTGCCCCACCCCGGGGCCGGCGCGCTCGAGCAGGCGCGGCAGCTCCGAGAAGACGGTCGGCGTGTAGCCCTTGGCGGTCGGCGGCTCGCCGGCGGCGAGGCCGATATCGCGCTGGGCCATGGCGAAGCGCGTGATCGAGTCGATCATGCACAGGACCTTGGCGCCCTGATCGCGGAAGTGCTCGGCGACCGACAGGGTCACGTAGGCCGCGTTCCGGCGCATCAGGGCCGGCTCGTCGGATGTCGCCACCACGACCACCGAGCGCGCGAGGCCGGCGGCGCCCAGATCGTCCTGGAGGAATTCCTGCACCTCGCGGCCGCGCTCGCCCACGAGGCCGATCACCGCCACGTCGGCGGCTGTGTAGCGGGCGAGCATCGACAGCAGCACGGACTTGCCGACGCCCGACCCGGCGAAGATGCCCATCCGCTGGCCCGCGCACATCGTCAGGAAGGTGTTGATGCATCGGACGCCGAGATCGAGCGGACCGCCGACCCGGGTGCGGGCATGGGCCGGGGGCGGATCCGCGCGCAGGGGGTAGACGTCGGGCCCCTGCGCCAGGGGGCCGAGCCCGTCGACCGGCCGCCCGAGGGCGTCGATCACCCGGCCCAGCCACGCGCCGGAGGGCCGGATCGCGCCGGCCGATTCGTCGCGGACATAGGCCGGGCAGCCGCGCCGCACGCCTTCGAGCGAGCCGAACGGCATCGCGAGTGCCCGATCGCCCTGGAAGCCGATGACCTCGCACGGGACCAGCCCGTGGCCGTTGGCGCCCTCGACGTCGACCCGGCCGCCGAGTCGCATCGCGGCCACGGGTCCGGCGACCTCGACCAGCAGGCCGCGGATCGCCACGACCCGCCCGAACGTCTCCAGCACCTCGATCCGCTCCAGGGCGGCCCGCGCCGACGCGAGGGAAGCAACGGATCTTGCCGGATCCTGTGTCATCGGCCTGGCTCTCAACGCTTCGTTTACCGGCCTCCTTAACACTGCGGGTCACGGGCTCGTAGCGGCTCGATCCGGGTCGCGGCCGTGGTCGCGCCCGACGAAGTCGTACCGGTGTGTCCGACGGACAACACCGGGGATCGGATCGTTGCGGAGGAAGTACTTACGCCGAAGGGGGCGAGCGGCCTGGACGCGGACGGAACGGAATCGGGACCGTGGGCGTGACCGGAGAGGCGATGTTTCTCCTGTCAAGCTCGCGGAACTGCGAACGAGACGCTTGCGGGCAGGAATCAGGTTTTGTTAACGATTAATCCATAGCGTTCCACGTCAAGAGCGACGGAGCGCCCGTCCACAGGCCGGTGGCGGGCGAAGGCTGGGACGTGTCTGCGCGCTGATGCGGCCGGCGGGGCTGGGGACCGACGATGCGGGTACTTTTGATCGAGGACGACAGCGCGACCGCGCAGAGCATCGAGCTGATGCTCAAGTCCGAGAACTTCAACACCTACACCACCGACCTCGGGGAAGAGGGTGTCGATCTCGGCAAGCTGTACGACTACGACATCATCCTCCTCGATCTGAACCTGCCCGATATGTCGGGCTACGAGGTGCTCCGCTCGCTGCGTGTGGCGAAGGTGAAGACCCCGATCCTGATCCTGTCCGGCATGGCCGGCATCGAGGATAAGGTGAAGGGCCTCGGCTTCGGCGCCGACGACTACCTCACCAAGCCGTTCCACAAGGACGAGCTGGTGGCGCGCATCCACGCCATCGTGCGCCGCTCGAAGGGCCACGCCCAGTCGGTCATCACCACCGGCGACCTGATCGTGAACCTCGATCAGAAGACCGTCGAGGTCGGCGGCGCCCGGGTGCACCTCACCGGCAAGGAGTACCAGATGCTGGAACTCCTCTCGCTCCGGAAGGGCACGACCCTCACCAAGGAGATGTTCCTCAACCATCTCTACGGCGGCATGGACGAGCCCGAGTTGAAGATCATCGACGTCTTCATCTGCAAGCTGCGCAAGAAGCTCGCGAACGCCAGCCAGGGCAAGAACTACATCGAGACCGTCTGGGGCCGCGGCTACGTGCTGCGCGAGCCGATGGACGGCGAGGAGCGCATGGCGGTCTGATCCGCCGGTCGCACCGTCCCGTGAAAAACCCCGCGCGGTCCGGCCGCGCGGGGTTTTCGCGTTCCGGCGGTGTCCGAAGCCCTCACCGCGTCCCGGTGGCGGAGAAGACCTGCGCGGCCGGCGCGATCACCACGTAGCCGCCGCAGGGCGCGGCCCGGCTGATCACCGCGCTGGCCACGCCCCAGATGTAGGTGCCGCGGCGATCCTGCGCGACGACCGGGCCGCCCGAATCGCCGAAGCAGACCCGGGCGCCGTTGGCCCGGGCGATGGTCAGCCCGGTGCTGCTCGCCGCGACCGGCGTCAGCGTGGCGGTGCGCAGGCGTCCGACGGTCCGGCCGGAGAGGCCGGCTCCGGCGATGCGCAGACTCTTCGGAACGCGGCCGGGATCCGCCGCCAGCGGCACGGGCCGCCGGTCGCGCACCGGGTCGGTCAGGCGCAGGACCGCGAGGTCGAGGGAGAGATCGGAGAGGCTGACGCCCGACGCCTCGTTCGGCAGCATCTCCCCCGGATCGGGGCTGTAGCGGGCGGCGACCCGCGCGCCGTAGACCGGCCGCGCCGGCTCGCTGCCCCGGAAGAACACCACCAGCGCGCCCAGCGGATCGCCGTTCACGCAGTGGGCCGCCGTGAGCACGAGATCCGGCGCGATGAGCACGCCGGTGCAGCGGGTCAGCTTCAGCGCCTCCTCGGGCTGGGTGATCGTGCCGATCGCCACGGTGGCCTGCGCCAGGGCATCCCGGCCGGCGGCCGACCCGCCGTCGATCGCGGCGGCCGGGCCTGCCAGGCCCAGACCGAGGGCCAGGGCCGACGCGGCGGCGCCGCGCCGCGCCCCGACGGTCCGGAAGGTGGTCCCGAAGCTGGTCACGTGCTGCTCGTCTCCGTCGCGAGTCCCCGGACCACAGATGCCGCCCGCGCCGCGCCGCGCAAGCGGGCGCGAGGACGCGGCCCCCGTCACATCCGTGTCATCGGCCGCCGGCTCCGCGATCAGCGCGCCACCGTCCAGGTCGTGGTGCCGTCCTTGTTGTCCTTCACGGCGACGCCCATCGCCGCGAGGGCGTCGCGCGCCCGGTCGGAGGCGGCCCAGTCTTTGGCGGCACGCGCCGCGCGGCGCGCGGCGATCAGCGCCTCGACCGCCGCGACGTCGACCCCCGAGGCCGCGACCTGATCCTGCTCGCGGTCGCTGCGGGTGCGCGCGAGGAAGCCGAGGAGGTTCGCGCCGGCGCGCAGCGCACCGGGCTGCGCCTCCGCGCCGCCCGCGAGCCGGTGAAGTTCGTTGATCGCCGCCGGCGTGTTGAGGTCGTCGCAGAGCGCCTCGACAACGCCGACGGGGATGTCGGACGCGGCGGGCGCGTCGCCGGCGGCGTTGTACCAGCGGTCGAGCACGCGGGCCGATTCCTCCAGGCCGCGCAGGGTCCAGTCGATCGGCTGCCGGTACTGGGTCTTGAGCATGGTGAGGCGCACGACCTCGCCCGGCCAGTCGTTCAGCACGTCGCGGATGGTGATGAAGTTGCCGAGCGACTTCGACATCTTCTCCCCCTCCACCTGGAGGAAGCCGTTGTGCAGCCAGACATTGGCCATCACCGGCGTGCCGAAGCAGCAGCGCGACTGCGCCACCTCGTTCTCGTGGTGCGGGAAGATCAGGTCGATGCCGCCGGCGTGGATGTCGAAGGTCCGGCCGAGATGCTTGGCCGACATGGCCGAGCACTCGATGTGCCAGCCCGGCCGCCCGCCGACCGCGATCCCAGCGGGCGACGGCCAGGACGGCTCGCCGGGCTTCGCGGGCTTCCACAGGACGAAGTCGAGGGGCGAGCGCTTGTAGGGGGCGACCTCGACCCGGGCGCCCGCCTCCATCTCGTCGAGGGGCCGCTTCGACAGGCCGCCGTAATCCGGCATCGAGGGGACGTCGAACAGCACGTGATCCGCCGCCACGTAGGCGTGGCCGGCCCGGACCAGCCCCTCGATCATCGTCACCATCTCGGCGATGTGGTCGGTGGCGCGGGGCTCGACGAAGCGGGCTCGCGCGCCCGGCACGTTCACGTCCTCCGGCATGAGCACGCCGAGGTCGCGCACGTCGCGGTGGAACTGCGCGAGCGTGCCGTCGGTCAGTTCGCGGATGCTGACGCCGCGCTCGGCCGCCCGGGCGTTGATCTTGTCGTCCACGTCCGTGACGTTGCGGGCGTAGGTGACGTGCTCCGGCCCGTAGAGGTGGCGCAGCAGCCGGAACAGCAGGTCGAAGACGATGATCGGTCGGGCGTTGCCGATATGGGCGGCGTCGTAGACCGTCGGGCCGCAGGCGTAGACGCGGACATGCTGCGGGTCGATCGGCGCGAACGCCTCCTTGGCGCCGGTCAGCGTGTTGTAGAGCCGCAACATCGGCGCCATGAAACCCATCCCTTTGCCGGCGCCCGGGATGACGTCCGGACCGGAGCCGTGGCCGGAAATCCGGCCCTGCCTTCAACGACCTGAGGGCCCCGCGCGGCGAAGAGCGGCCGAAACGTGGCGGATCCGCCAGCCCCGGCACAGCATCCTGTTGCATCGCGGCGACGGCGCGGCCCGCGCGATGGGGCTAACCCAAAAGCGTGAGGAATTCGAGATGGCCTGCGCGCCATGCGGGTAAGGCTTCCTTAACCGCGCCGTCGGACCGTCCGGGCCACGATCCTCACGCCACAGATCCTGTGCCCAAGGACAATCCATGCGACGCTCGGCCGCCGGTTCCCTCGCTCTCGCCACCGTTCTCGCCTGTGCGGGCCTGACCCACGTCGCGCTGGCCGGCACCGACGGCGAGACGCCCGCGAAGGCGCCGGCCCACGTCGAGAAGACCTTCCTGATCCCGTCGAGCGACGGCTACGGCGTCGGCGAGTGCCTGACGACGCCGGGCAGCGCCTGCGGGCAGGTGGTCGCCAACGCGTGGTGCGAGGCCCAGGGCTACGCCGCGGCGAACTCCTACGGGGTTGCCGCCGCCGACGAGTACACCGGTGCGATCAGCCAGCCGGTCCCGGCGCCCTCCGAGCGCCCGATCCGGATCACCTGCCAGGACTGAGGGAGCCGCGGACGCCCCGGTCCCCGGGACGCCCTGTCGACCCCGCGCGGCTCACTTCATGAAGTCGGCGCATTTCTGCGCCGGTTCGGTGCCCCAGGGCGCCAGAGGGACGGCCGAAGTCGAGTTCTTGGGCGAACCCTGGATGACCTTGTCCGAGTAGACCATGTAGATCAGCGTGTTGCGCTTCGCGTCGCAGCCGCGGACGATCTGCATCGACTTGAAGATCAGCGACCGGCGCTCGCTGAACACCACCTCGCCCTGGCTCATCTTGCCCTTGAAGGCGATCGGCCCGGTCTGCCGGCAGGCCAGCGAGATGTCCGAGACGTCCTCGGCCAAGCCCAGCGTGCCCTTGATCCCGCCCTTCTCGGGTTGGGTGTACCAGCAGGCCACGCCGGAGACCGCCGGATCGTCGACGCCGTAGACCACGAGCTTGTCGTTGGGCGTCAGCGGGCGCCAGACCGTCGACTTGTCGAAGATCCGGTCCGGCTCCTGCGCCGAGGCCGTACCGGCCGCTGTCAGGCCCAGTGCGAGAAGCCCAACATAGGTGAGACTCCGAAACAACATCGCCGGTCAATTCCCCCTCACGCTTGCCGGCCGGATGTAGGAGGGGTGTCGCGGTCTTGCGAGGGGGCGTAGAATGGCCCCGCTTCCGTTCCGAAGCGCGGATGCGCGCGGGCCCGGGTTCTCCGGATCGCCGCGCACCCGATCAACGCGATGCAGCCTATGCCTCACCGCCCGATCGTCCGTACGCTCGGCCGCCTCGTCCTGAGCGCGGCCATAGCCCTCGGACTGTCCCACTCGCTCGCCGTCTCCGCCAGCGCGCAGGAGGCCGCGTCCGGACCGCCGCCCGCCGAGGCGCGGCCGGCGCCGCAACTGCCGTCGCCCCAGTGCCGGCGCTACCGGGCGGAGCTGGCCTCGATCCAGAGCGGCGCCAGCACGACGCGCGCCCTGAACGACGAGATCGGGCGCCTCGAAGCCTATTTCCGCGGCCTGAACTGCGAGGGCGGCAAGTTCCTGTTCTTCGACACGCGGCCGCCGCAGTGCGGCGCGGTGGAGCAGCGGATCCGCGCCCTCAAGGCCACCTACGGCGGCGCCGTGATAGACGACAGCGGCGCCCGCAAGCGCGAACTCCAGGGGCTGGTCGCCTCCACCTGCCCCCCGCGCGAAACCTCCGCGGGCTCCGGCGAGGCCTACGGCCGGGGCGGGCCGCAGATGGTCTGCGTGCGCACCTGCGACGGCGGCTTCTTCCCGATGAAGAACCTGCCCGAGGGCCGCGGCGGCGCCGACGAGATGTGCCAGGCCCTCTGCCCCGGGACCGAGGCGCAGGCCTATTCCATGCCGTACGGCGACGATGCCCTGAAGCACGCCGCCTCGGTGAAGGGCAGCCGGGCCTACGCGAACCTCGCCAACGCCTTCAAATTCCGCAAGGAATTCGTTCCGAACTGCTCCTGCAAACCGGAGGGCAAGTCCTGGGCGCAGTCGCTGGTCAAGGCCGAGAGCATGCTGGTCCGGCACAAGGGCGACATCTTCGTGACGCCGATGCAGGCCGAGGCGCTGTCCCGGCCGAAGGTGCGCCTGACCCTCGTCGGCCGGGCCGACCGGACCGCGGCAGAACTCGCCGCCGACGCCGCCGGCCGTGCGGGCGTCGACACGAAGGGCGGCCCCGGCCGCGACGACGCGAAGGTCGAGCCCGCCGCGGCCGACGGCGCGAAGGCCGCGGAGGCGAAGCCGGATCACGTTGCCGTGCGCATCATCGCGCCCGACGTGATCGCGGTGCCCCAGCGCCTCACGCCCTGAAGCCGGTTCCGCGTCCCGGGACGCGGAACCAATCGCGGCGTCCGGTGTTCGGCTCGGCCTGAACCGAGACGAGACCGCGATGCGCCTGCTCCGCCTGATCCTCCTCACCGGCACGGTGCTGCCGGCACTCACGCTCGTGCAGCTCGCCGATGCCGCGCCGGGCCGGATCCAAGTGGCGCAGGGCGGACCGGACGAGCGCGGTCCCCGCGGCGGCGAGCCCCCGCACGGCGGTCCGCGCCCCGAGCGGCCGCCGCAGGAGCGTCCCGGCCCGCCGGCCGAGCGCGAGCGGCCGGAGCCCCGGCCGGAGCGTGCGCCGCCGCGCGAGCGTCCCGAGCCGCCCGCCCAGCGCCAGCCGCAGGCCGAACCGCCCCAGCGGGAGCGCGCGCCCGAGCGCCGGCCGGAGCCGCCTGCGGCCCGTCCGCCGGCGCCGGATCGGCCGGACCGCCATTCGGATCGACAGCAGGAGCGGCAGCAGGAGCGGCGGGATCAGCAGCCAGATCGTCCGGATCGCGGGCCGCAGGAGCGGCCGACCCCCGGACGGCCCGCGCCCGAGCGCCAGCAGGCTCCGGATCGCGATCAGGCCCCGCCGCCCCAGGGACGCCCTGCGCCCGAGCGTCCGCCGGCGCCGCAGCAGCGCCAGGCACCGGACCGGGACCGCCCCGGCCCGGATGACCAGCCGAACCGTCCCGCGCAGCGCGACGCGGCTCCCGACCGATCCGCGCCGGATCGCGGTGCGCCGGGCCAGCGTCCGGGCGGTCCGGGTGCGCCCGGCGATCGGCCCCAGCCGCCGAACGCGCCCCCCGGCGCACCCGGTCGGCCGGCCCAGCGCCTCGACGCGCAGCCCGAGAACCGCCAGCCCGAGAACCGCGCCCAGCCGAACGCCGAGCCCGGCCGGCCGCAGGCGCCCAACGCAGCCCCAGGCGTTCCGGGGCGGCCGTTCCAGCCGCAGGGGGCCCAGCCCGATGGACGGGCGCCGGCCCAGCCCAACGGCGCTCCCGCCGCGGAGCCCGCGCGGCCAGTGCCGCCCAACATGGCCCCCGGGATCCCGGGACGGCCGTTCGTGCCGCCGGGCCAGGCGCCCGCTCCCGGACAGGCCCCGCCGCCCGCGGGCGGTCCGGGCGGTCCGACCGACCCGAGCGCCTTCAACCGGCCGGGACAGCCGGGCTACGTGCCCGGCGGCTTCCGCCAGAACGACGCCGTGCGCGACTTCGAGCAGGTCCGCACCGACCGCCGCGAGTTTCGGGAGGACGGCCGGACTTATTACCGGGAGCCGGGCCGCATCATCGTGCAGGACCGCGACGGCTACCTGATCCGACACGACGAGAACGAGCGCTTCCGCAGCCTGGACCCGCGCGGCTACAGGTTCGAGCGGCGGGGCGCCGACTTCTACAGCTACGTCGACCGGCCCGGCGGCGAGCAGATCGTCACCGTCACGAACGACGACGGGCGGATGCTGCGCCGCTACCTCCGCTATCGCGACGGTCGCGAGCTCATCCTGATCGACAACAGCTATGCCGGCCCGCTCCGCCCGATCTACGAGGACGTGGTGGTGCTGCCGCCCCCGGAGATTCGCATCCCGCGGGACCGCTACGTGGTGGATTACGCCCAGGCCGACGAGGCGGAGGTCTACGAGGCGCTGACGGCGCCGCCGGTGGTGCAGGTCGATCGCCGGTACACGCTCGATCAGATCCGCTACAGCCCGGACCTCCGCGCCCGGCTGCGCTCGGTCGACATCAACACGATCACCTTCGACACCGGCTCGTTCACCGTCACGCCCGATCAGGCGGCCAAGCTGTCGGGGATCGCCGGCGCGATGAACCGCGCCATCCAGGCCAACCCGCGGGAGGTGTTCCTGATCGAAGGCTTCACCGACGCCGTCGGCTCAGCCCTCGACAACCTGTCCCTGTCGGACCGGCGTGCCCAGGCGGTGGCGACCGTGCTGACCGAGCAGTTCCGCGTGCCGCCGGAGAACCTGACCACCCAGGGCTACGGCGAGCAGTACCTCAAGGTGAACACGCAGGGCCCGTCGCGGGAGAATCGCCGCGTCGTCGTCCAGCGGATCACGCCGCTGCTGCAGCAGGGGCCGGATCAGGGTCAGGGCCAGGCGGCACCGCCGCCGCCTCGGTGAAACGACCGCCGCGCGGGCATGTCCCGCGCGGCAGTTGACCCTCGAGCCTTCGCGCCTCACCACCGGTAGAGGACAGCGGCGCGGGACGACGATGGACAGCGAGACGGATGGCGGGCTCATCCGGTCGGGCACACCGGTCTTCCGCCGCACGGCTCTGGCGCTGGCGGCGGCCGGCTTCTCGACCTTCGCGGTGCTCTACGCGGTCCAGCCGCTCCTGCCGATCTATGCGGACGATTTCGGCGTCTCGCCGGCCGCGAGCAGCCTCGCCCTGTCGCTGCCCTGCGGGCTGCTGGCGGTGGCGCTGCTGGTCGTCAGCCCGCTCTCGGAGATCTGGGGCCGCAAGCCGGTGATGCTGGCCTCGCTGGTCGCCTCGGCGCTGCTCACGGTCGTGGCCGCCCTGGTCCCCGGCTGGTACGGCTTCCTGGCACTGCGCGCGCTCACGGGGCTGACGGCCAGCGGCCTCCCGGCCGTCGCCATGGCCTATCTCGCCGAGGAGATGGACGCCAAGGCCATCGGCCTGTCGATGGGCCTGCTCGTCGGCGGCAACGCGCTGGGCGGCATGTCGGGCCGCCTGATCAGCGGCGTGATGGCGGATTTCGTGAGCTGGCGCGCCGGGCTCGCGGTGATCGGCGGCCTCGCGCTCGCCGCCGCGCTGGCGTTCTGGCGGTGGCTCCCGCCCTCGCGCCGCTTCGTGCCGCGCCGGCTCGCCTGGGCAGAGGTGCCGGGCAGCTTCACCCACCATTTCCGCGACGCCGGCCTGCCCTGGCTCTTCGCCGAGGCGTTCCTGCTGATGGGCGGCTTCGTCTGCATCTACAATTACATCGGCTTCCGCCTGCTCGAGCCGCCCTACGCGCTGAGCCAGGCGGTGATCGGACTGATCTTCTCCGTCTACCTCGCCGGCATGGTCAGCAGCCCGGTCACCGGCGAGCTGGCGAGCCGCTTCGGCCGCCGCCGCGTCCTCTGGGTCGCCACGGCCGTCGGCCTGGCGGGCATCGTGATGACGCTCTCGGATCACCTGCTGCTGATCCTCGCCGGCATCGTGGTGACGACGGTGGGCTTCTTCGGCGCCCACGCGGTCGCGAGCAGCTGGGTCGGGCGGCGGGCCCTGCGCGACCGGGCCCAGGCCTCGGCGATCTATCTCGGCCTCTACTATCTGGGCTCGTCGGTCCTGGGGACCGCGGGCGGCTGGTTCTTCGCCCATTCCGGGTGGAACGGCGTGGTTCTGTTCGTGGGCGGGCTGTACGGTCTGGCGCTGACGATCGCCCTGCGGCTGTCCCGCCTGCCGCCGCTCGCGACCTGAACCGGGAGATCCGCCGATGAACGCCCGCAGCCACACCCGACACGTCGTCGACCAGTTCGGCGCGCAGGCCTCCGCCTACGTGACCAGCGCCGTGCACGCGGCGGGCGCCGACCTCGACCGGATCGGCGAGCGGGTCCGCGCGCGGCCCGGCCTGCGGGTGCTCGACCTCGGCTGCGGCGGCGGCCACGTCGCCTTCGCGGCGGCGGCGGCCGGGGCCTGCGTCACGGCCTACGACCTGTCGGCCGAGATGCTGGCGGCGGTCGCCGCCGAGGCGTCGCGGCGGGGGCTCGACCGGATCGAGACCCGGCAGGGCGGCGCGGAGGCCCTGCCGTTCCCGGACGCGCGTTTCGACGCGGTCCTGACCCGCTACAGCGCCCACCACTGGCGCGACGTGCCGGCGGCCCTGGCGGAGGCGCGGCGGGTGCTGAAGCCGGACGGATTCCTCGTCGTCAGCGACATCGTCGCGCCCGAGGATCCGCTGCTCGACACGCACCTCCAGGCGGTGGAGCTGCTGCGCGACCCCTCGCACGTGCGCGACTACAGGGTCTCGGAATGGCGGGCCCTGCTGGAGGCGGCCGGCTTCGAGCCCGGCGACGCGACGCCGAGCCGGCCGCGCATGGAGTTCGCGAGCTGGATCGCCCGGATGCGGACGCCGGAGACCCACGTCGCGGCGATCCGGGCGCTGCAGGTCGCGGCGCCCGCGGAGGTCGCGGCGCATTTCGGCATCGAGGCCGACGGCAGCTTCCTGCTCGATGCCGCGCTGATCGAGGCGCGCCCGCGACCCGGCCGCTGAACCGCCGCCGAACGGCCTAGGATTACGAACGCCGGCGGGGTTGTCCGGGCCGGGTCACTCAGGCGGCCGCGCCGGAGAGCCGGCGCGCCGCCCGCTCCCGCCCGATCAGCGGCAGCAGGCCGGCGAGGTCCGGCCCGTGCTCGAGGCCGGTCAGCGCGAGCCGGAGCGGCATGAACAGGCCGCGGCCCTTGGCGCCGGTGCGAGTCCGGATCTCGGTCGTCCACGCCTTCCAGGTCTCCGGGCCGAACGGCTCGGGGGGTAGGGTCTCGATGGCGGCCGCGATCACGGCAGGCTCGGTGAGCACCGGCTCGACCGGACCGGTCACGACCCGCCACCACGGCGCCGCCTCCGGGACCCGGCTCAGGTTGGCGCGCACCGCGAGCCAGAAGGCCTCGGCCCGGTCCTCAGGGATCCCGAGATCCGCGAGGCGCGCGGCCGCCTCCCGGTACGGCATGGCGTGGATCAGGCGGGCGTTGAGTCCGTCGAGCTCCGCCGGGTCGAACCGGGCCGGCGCCCGCGAGATCTCCCCGAGATCGACGAGGCCCGCGAGGGCGTCGAGGTCGGGCACCGCCCGGACCGATTCGGCCGAGCCGGTCAGCACCGCCAGCGAGCGCACCGCCGCGGGCTCGTAGCCGGCCTCGCGCAGGCCGCGCAGCGACAGGTGGCCGAGGCGCTTCGACAGGCCCTCCCCGTCGGCGGTCGTCAGCAGGTTGTGGTGGCCGAAGACCGGAACGGCCGCGCCCAGGGCCTCGAAGATCTGCACCTGCACGCCGGTGTTCGTGACGTGGTCCTCGCCGCGGATCACGTGGGTGATGCCGAGATCGGCGTCGTCCACCACCGACGGCAGCGTGTAGAGGTAGCTGCCGTCGGCGCGGATCAGCACCGGATCCGACAGGGACGCGCAGTCGACGTGGGCCGGGCCGCGGACGAGATCGTCCCAGCCGACGGTCCGCGCCTCCAGCAGGAACCGCCAGTGCGGCCGGCGGCCCTCGGCCTCGAGCGCCGCCCGCTCGTCGCCGGTGAGCCGCAGCGCCGCCCGGTCGTAGATCGGCGGTTGGCCGCGCCCGAGCTGGCGCTTGCGGCGGCGCTCCAGCTCCTCCGGGGTCTCGTAGCAGGGGTAGAGCCGGCCCGCTGCGCGCAGGCGGTCGGCGGCGGCGTCGTGCTGCGCCGTGCGGGCGCTCTGCCGGGCGAACAGGTCGGGCACGATGCCGAGCCACGCGAGATCCTCGCCGATCGCCTCGGCGAAGGCCTCGGTGGAGCGCTCCGCGTCGGTATCGTCGAGGCGGAGCAGGAAGCGGCCGCCGGTCCGGCGGGCGAACAGGGCGTTGAGCAGGGCCGGCCGGGCGTTGCCGATATGGAGATACCCGGTCGGCGAGGGTGCGAAGCGGACGAGAGTCATGGTCCGCTCTCTAGCCGATCTCCGCGGGAATGTGCGCGGGACTTCACGATCACACCGGCCCGATGCGCCGACCCGCGGCGGCCCACTACCCAGGACGCGGGAAACCCGTCAGAAGGGCGCGCGTGGTGCGGGGCGGGATGTGAGCGGCATGGCGACGGATGAGACGGCCGACATCGTGGTGGTCGGCGGCGGGATGGTCGGCCTCGCCAGCGCCATCGCGCTGAGGGATCGCGGGCTCGACGTGGTCCTGCTGGATCCCGGCGAGGCGCGGGCCCGGACCTCCTACGGCAATGCCGGCGTGGTCAGCCGCGGCTCGATCCTGCCGATGTCGAGCCCGGCCCTGTGGGGCAAGCTCCCGGCCTACCTGCGCAACGCCGATCGCGGCCTGAGGCTGCACTACGCGCATCTCCCGCGAATCATGCCCTACACGGCGCATTTCCTCGCGGCCGCCCGCGCATCCCGCTGGCGCCGCGCGGCCGCGGCGCTGCTGCCGCTGACCAGCGCCGCCTATCCGGCCCACGAGCGGCTGGCGGCCCGGGCCGGCACCGGCGACCGGCTGCAGCGGACGGGCTGGATCAAGGCCTACCGCACCGAGGCGGCCTTCGCGGCCGCCGCCCTGGAGCGCGAGATCCTGGCCGCGCACGGGGTCGCGTTCGACATCCTCGACACGGCGGCGCTGCAGGCCGTCGAGCCGGCGCTGGTGCGGCCCTACGCGCGGGCCATGCTGCTCACCGAGACGGGATCGGTGCGCGAGCCCGGCCGGCTGATCGAGGCGTGCGAGGCCCTGTTCACCGGCCTCGGCGGCCGCCGCCTGCGCGGCAGCGTCGCCCGGTTGGAGCCCGAGGCCGGTGGCTGGCGCGTCGATCACGACGGCGGCGCCGTGCGGGGCCGGCAGGTCGTCCTCGCGGCCGGCGCCGCCTCCGGGGCGATCGCCCGGACTCTCGGCTACCGCTTCGCGGTGGCGGCCGAGCGCGGCTACCATCGCCACTACGCCCTGCATCCGGACAGCCCGCCGCTGACCCGGCCTGTCCTCGACACGGGCGCGGGCTCGATCCTGTCGCCGATGGGCGAGCACCGGGTCCGTGTCCTGTCCGGTGTCGAACTCAACGCCCGCGCCGCCGCCCCCGACCACACGCAGATCGAGGCGGCGTCCCGCGAGGCGGCCGGCACCCTGCGGCTCGGCGGGCCGCTGGACAACGCGCCGTGGCTCGGCTCCCGCCCGTCGACGCCCGACGGGATGCCGGTGATCGGCCGCGCCCCGCGGCACGACGGCCTGCTCTTCGCCTTCGGCCACGGTCATATCGGCCTGTCCACCGGCCCGATCACCGGCGAGATCGTCGCCGACCTCGCCACCGGCCGGAACCCGGCGGTGCCGGTCGCGGCCTTCGCGCCGGAACGGCTCCTGCGCTGGCCGCGGCTGCTCTGAGGGCGTCCGCGATCAGCGCCAGTCGTAGGGGTTGTAGGGCTCGAGCGCGGCCTCGACCTTCCGCAGGAAGTCCGGCTGGCGCTGCAGATCGGCCTCCCGAGCGAGCGCCCGGAGGAACGCCTGGGGCCCGTGCTCGAGGTCGCGCGTCAGACCGTCGTAGCGGTCGGCCGGCTCGACATGGGCGGGGTTGACCGCGACGCGGTAAGCGAGGCCGCAGGTCGGCGGATCGATCCCCAGGCGATAGCAGATCCGCACCCGGGCGAACGGCGCGTCCGGGCGATAATCGACCCGGTAGCCGCCGAGTCGGAAAGCGCCGCCGGTCGCGCGCTCGGCATAGGCCAGCGTGCGCGCCACGGTGGTGAAGCCGGCGGTGCGCCGGTCGCGCACGAGGTCGATCGCCGCCCGCTCCGTCGGCACGAAGGATTGGGCACAGGCGGGGCCGGACACCAGCGCGATCAGGAGTGCGGGGGCGGCGAATCTCATGGCTTCTTCATGCAGACCGCGACGGGCTGGGCATCCTTGGCGGCCTTGGCGGTCATGTCGAGGCAGCCGACCGTGGACACGCCGTCCGTGACGGTCACGGACGGCAGAACCGCCATGCCTCGGCAGTAGGCGCCAATCAATTCCTCGTCACGGCGGCAGGCCACGTCGAGACGCACCTGGCTATTCAGGGCCGGTCCGGGCGGACCGGCCGGCCCGGCCGGGCCCGCGTCGCCCGCGGGACCGCGAGCCCCCGTCGCGCCGTTGACCCCGGCCGGCCCGGCCGGCCCCGGCGGTCCCCGATCACCCTTCGCACCGGGAGGCCCGGCCGGCCCCGGCTTGGGCGCGTCGCAGGCGGCGAGCGCGAGCGCCGTCGCGCCGACCACGAGCGCGATCAGAGGGGATCTCATGCGGTTCTCCGGCCACGCCTGCGCGCGTGGAAGTGGTGCGCACCGGCGGGGCGTCAACCGCGCATCGCCGACTACCGCGCTCGATACAACCAAAAGTAGCAAGAACTCGATAAGCCTGTTGTAGTCGATCGAATTAAGAGTTTTGCAAAATCTTGGCGTCACATCGAACGCGATGGCTATTTTCGACTGATCTGCTCGCTCATGAACCGTCGAGGACTTTCACACGCGCAGGTCAGAGTTACGTCGGGTTGTCTCCTGAGGCGCCTCGCGCGCGACAGCGGCGGCGCGGCCGCGGTGGAGTTCGCCCTCGTGGCCCTGCCGTTCCTGGCGCTGTGCGGCGCGATCCTCCAGATCATGTTTCAGATGTGGGCGACGCAAAATTTCGATCGCGCCCTCCAGAACGCGGTCCGGACGATCTTCACCGGCCAGTTCCAGCTCGACACCGCGGGTCAGACCAATCCCGCGACCGTGCTCGCGACCCTCAAGACACGGATGTGCGGACCGAGCAGCAGCCCCGTCCCCACCGTGTTCAACTGTCAGAACGTCAAGATCGACGTCTCGACCTCGAGCAGCTTCGCGAGCGCGACCGCGGCCAAGCCGATCGACACGGCCACAGGCACGTGGAGCACGAGTTTCGGCTCCAACTACAAATGCGCCTCGCCCGGGACGATCGTGATCGTCACGGCGGCGGTGCCGTTCCCGACCTTCTTCAACCTGATGGGCCTGAACACGAAGCAGTTCACCAGCGGGCCCGCGGAGGGATCGAGCCTGCTGACGTCCACCGCGGTGTTCCGCACCGAGCCCTATCAGATCGTCGGAGCGAGCCCGTGCCCGTCCTCGCCGTCCTGACCCGGCGGGCGGCCCGGCTCGGGCAGGATCGGCGGGGCGGCGCGGCGGTCGAGTTCGCCGTCATTCTGCCGATCCTGCTCGCGATCTGGGCCGGGATGACCGAGGTGGGGCACGCCATCGACGAGTGGCGCAAGCTGACCCAGCTCGGCCGGACCGTGGCGGACCTGACGGCGCAGGGCGACACGCAGAACCCGATCAGCCGCACCGTGATGAACGACATCCTCGCCTCCGCCACGGCGGTGATGCGCCCGTTCGACACGTCGAAGGTCAAGATCGTGGTCAGCGCCATGGGCATCGACGCGAAGAACCCGGTCGGTCCCCCGGTGGTCTGCTCCAGCGTCGCCAACGCGAACGGGACCGCGCGGAGCCTGGGATCCGCGGCCGGCCTGACCGTGCCGGACGGCTACCGGATGCCGGGCATGCGGTACGTCCTGGCGGAAGTCAGCATCAGCTACACCCCGATGATCGGGAGCGCCCTGGTGAAGCTCGCCAAGGGCGTGAGCAACACGATCACGTTCACCAGCAGCGCGCCGTGGCCGACCCGCGGCGGCCAGGCCTACGGCACCAGCACCTACACGGAAGTCGTCCTGCCGGACGACGAACACGCGAACTGCGATGGCACGAAGATCGACCGCTAGTCCTGACGACCGCCCCGAGCGGCGCCGCGGCCTCCTGCGCGACCGCGGCGGCAACGTCGCCCTGCTGTTCGCGTTCCTGAGCGTGCCGATGGTGATGATCGGCGGCGCGGCGATCGATTACGGCTTCGCTACGCGGCTGGAGACGAAGCTCCAGACCGCGACCGACGCCACGGCGCTGCTGCTCTGCCAGACGCCGCTGACGACGTCGGAGGCCGAACTCAACACCCTCGCCCAGACGACGATGACCGGCGCCATGGGTGCCGCGAACCTCGTGGTCGACCGGCTGGCGATCACCAGCAGCCCGCGCAAGATCACGCTGACCGCACACAAGCAGTCCACGACCTTCTTCGGTGGGCTGACCGGCACCCAGCGCATCAACCCGGGCGCCGTCTCTCAATGCGCCACGCCGCTGCCCAAGACCTTCGAGATCGCGCTGGTCCTTGACAACACGGGCTCGATGGCCGCGTCGAGCGGGGGACAGTCGAAGCTTCGGGCCGTCCAGACGGCCGCGACCGATTTCGTCAACTACGTCTACACGAGCCCGGCCTTCTCCAGCGCGACCAAGGTCGCGATCGTTCCCTTCGCCGCCGCCGTGGCAGTCGACCCGTCCGCGTACCGCTACGCGAGTTGGATCGATCAGAACGGCCTCTCCAGCTACCACTGGACGAACATCGTCCAGTCGAATCCGGCACCGTTCAAGAACCGCTTCGAGGTCTTCGCGAAGCTGCAGGCGGCGAACCGGAACTGGGGCTGGGCCGGGTGCCTCGAGTCGCTTCCCTACCCGTTCAACGTCCAGGACGGCGCGCCCACGACCAAGGATTCCTTCTACGTGCCGCTGCTCGCGCCCGACGAGCCGGGCGACGGGACGTCGGGCGGCGCGTCCTTCCCGGTCGGCAACCAGAGGTCGACGGCCTACAGCTACAACAGCTATATCGACGACGAGACCGGCCCCGACTGCCGGAACAGCAACACCTACAACACCGCGCTCGGCCAAGCCTGCAAGTACGTCAATCCGAAGGATCCGGCGTCCGGCTCGCCCCTCGGGATCCCGAACGGTCCGAATTTCGGCTGCACCACCCAGCCGCTTCAGCGGCTGACCAACAACACGAACGCGCTGAAGACCCTGATCAACAACATGGCGCCTTCCGGATCGACCAACATCCACGAGGGATTCATGTGGGGTTGGCGCACCCTCTCGCCGAACAGCGTCTTCGCGGACGGTCAACCCTACGCGTCCAGCGCGAACAGCTCGAACGCCACGAACATCAACAAGATCATCATCCTGATGACCGACGGCACGAACAGTTGGGGCACCAATTCGAGCGCGCCGACCGGCTCGCTCTACTTCGCGGCCGGCTATTTCCGGAACGCCAACGGCACGACGCCGAACCCGCGCCTGACGACGGCGTATCAGAACACCAACATCGCCGACGGCAACACCGCGCGGAAGGCGCTCGACGCGCTCACCGCCGAGGCGTGCGCCAACACGAAGGCGGTCAACATCTCGATCTACACGATCGGCTTCAGCGTCCCGACGGATCCGATCGATTCGGCGGGGCAGACGCTGCTGCGGAACTGCGCCTCGTCGCCCGACCAGTTCTACCTCGCCAACTCGTCCGACGACCTGATCAAGGCGTTCAAGTCGATCCAGGCGAGCATCGGCGCGCTGCGGCTCACGCAGTAGTCGCGCCGGGTCGGCCGCCGGATCCGGCGCGCGGCCGGGTCCGGATCAGTCGTCGCGGTAGACGCGCTCGCGGCGCTCGTGCCGCTCCTGGGCCTCGAGCGACAGGGTCGCGATCGGCCGCGCGTCGAGGCGGCGGAGGGAGATCGGCTCGCCGGTCTCCTCGCAGAACCCGTAGGACCCGTCCTCGATCCGGGCCAGCGCCGCGTCGATCTTGCCGGTCAGCTTGCGCTGGCGGTCCCGGGCCCGCAGCTCGATCGCCCGGTCCGTCTCGGACGACGCGCGGTCGGCGAGGTCGGGGTGGTTCTCGTTCTCGCTCTGCAGCGCCACCAGCGTATCCTGCGCCTCGCGCAGGATGTCGTTCTTCCAGCTCAGCAGCTTGCGCCGGAAATATTCGCGCTGCCGGTCATTCATGAAGGGCTCGTCGTCGGACGGGACGTAGCCGTCCTCCAGCTGCACCTTCGCCATGCGTCACCCTCGCTGGATGGTAAACCGCCCACCAGGGGATGGCCGGTGTGCGGCGATAACGTGAGGTGCCGTATAGTCGAGGTGCCTCATCGCCACAACGCACACGGATGCAGGGGCTGTAACTGGCTGTCACTGCATCGCCGCGTGCGGCAAACAGGCCACGGTACAGATGTTTTACGCTGTCATCTGGTCCGCAACCGTACGATCGCCTCGGCGATCTCGGTTGTCAGACTTCGGGCGATCGGCAGCCTGTAGTGGGTCTGGTCGAAGAACTGGTCGGGATCGGCCGCCGCGGGACGGCCGTCGCGCCAGTCGACCACCGCGCTCAGGGCGTGAGTCGCCAGCACGGCGCGCACCTCGGCCCGGCAGGTCGCCTCGGCCCGCGCCCGGGGACTGCCGGGCGGCGGCTCGCCGCGGGCGTAGACCGGCGGGAAGACCACCACGACCGGGGTCCCCGCCGGGATCCGGGTCAGCTCGGCGCGCAGGCGCGCCGCGATCGGGAACGGGCCGCCGTGATGCGCCTCCGGCTCGGGCCCGACCGGCTTCTCCAGGGCCGCCTTCTTGGCGGGATCGACGCCGAAGCCCTGGCTCAGGTAGTTGCGCTCGTAGTCCCACCAGCCGTCGGCCGCGGCGGTCTTGCGGCGCGGGTTCAGGAGCCAGCCGAGGCGGTTGACCGTCTCCTGGGCGGCCGAGAAGCGGATCAGCCCCCGCAGGTAGGCGGGCAAGTCCCCGACGAGCCAGTAGGGAAAGCCGTGCTCGCTCGGGAAGGCGGGGTCGTCGGCGCACCAGAACGCGTCGGCCGAGAGCACGATCGCGGCGGGGCGGGCATGGTGCTGCAGGTACCAGCCGAGCAGGGCGAACTGCTCGGAAGGGCCGGTGGCCGGCACGGAGAGCTGGAGGAAGGGGATGCCGGTGAGCCGCGTCAGGGCCGCCGGCTCGATGAGCTGGATGTGCGAGTTGCCGATCACCACGCCCGCGTAGGCCGGGTCGCGGCCGCGGACGGCCGAGGCGGTGCGGGGTCCCTGCGGCCGCACCGCGCCCCGGGACAGCAGCGTCGAGCGGCCGGTATCGTAGGGATCGATCAGCACGGCGAGCGCCACGTAGCCCGCGAACAGGGCGACCATCGACAGGAACAGGGTGCGGGCGAAGCCGCGCCAGTCCCGATCGGTCGTGGGGGGTGCGGGCGCCATCCTCAGAACTGGAAGTAGATGAACTCGTAGTTCGCATCGTCGCCGATCTTGAGCAGGACGAGCACGAACAGCAGCGCGAAGCCGAAGGCGAGGAGCCGCCGGGGCGGCAGGCGATGCACCGCGTTCCACGCGGTGGGCCCCACCGTCGCGACCAGGGCGGCGATGGCGATGGTGCGCCACTTGAAGCCGGAGCCCCTGGGCGCCAGCCCGAACAGCCCCTTGAAGATCACGAGGGCCGCCTCGAAGCTCGTCGCCCGGAACAGCACCCAGGTCAGCACGACGAACAGGCTGGTCAGCGCCCAGCCGAGGGGCGCGGGCACCGCGATCCGGGCACGGCGCGCCAGGACCCCGGCGCCGAGGCCGATCCCGTGGAGCGCGCCCCAGGCGAGGAAGGTCAGGCCCGCCCCGTGCCAGAGGCCGCCGAGCGTCATCGTGGCGACGAGCGCCCCGACCTGCCGCGGCAGCCCGCGGCGGTTACCGCCCATCGGGACGTACAGGTAGTCGCGCAGGAAGCGCGACAGGGTCATGTGCCAGCGCCGCCAGAAGTCGCGCAGGGAGGTGGCGCGGTACGGCACGTCGAAGTTCTGCGGCAGGACGAGGCCGAACAGCAGCGCGATGCCCAGCGCCATGTCGGTGTAGCCGGAGAAGTCGAAGTAGATCTGGAAGGTGAAGCCGAGCGTCGCCTGCCACGCCTCCACCACCGTGACCGCCTTGCCGGCGGCGGCGGCCTGGAACACCGGGTTCACGTACTCGGCGAGCGGGTCGCCGAGGAACACCTTCTTGGCGAGGCCGACGGTGAGCAGCATCAGCCCGCGGGCGAAGCGCTCGGCGGCGTCGGGCCGCGCGTAGGGCGCCTCGTCGAACTGGTGCATGATCTCGCTCCAGCGCACGAGCGGGCCGGCGAGAACCTGCGGGAAGAAGGCGATGTAGAGGGCGTATTTCACGAGCCCGAAGCCCGGCGCCCGGCCGGCCCGCAGGTCGGCGAGATACATGATGTGGTGGAAGGTGAAGAACGAGATGCCGAGCGGCAGGGCGAGGCCGAGGCGCTGCGCTTCCAGGCCGGGGATCAGGTTGGCGAGGTCGGCCGCGAAGTCGAGGTACTTGAACACGCCGAGCAGCGCGAGGTTGGCGGCGATCGCCGCCGGGATCAGCCAGCGGCCCGGCCAGAGGCGATAGGCCCGGGCCACGCACCAGTTCGCGAGGATCGACCCGGCCAGCAGCGGCACGAACCGGATGTCCCACCAGCCGTAGAACACGAAGGACAGGCCGACGAGGAGCGGCAACCGCCACGCGGGCGCGGCGCGCGCCACCAGCCCGTGCAGGATCAGCGCGGTCGGCAGGAAGGCGAGGAGGAAGACGAAGGAGTTGAACAGCATCGGGCGGGGCGGCGCGGAGGAGCCCGGATGGGCCGCCGTAGTCTCCGAGCGGGAGGGACGGCCTTGTCGGGGATCGGGGCCGGCCCGTCAATCGGCGCTCGGCGTGCGGGGCGCTTCCGCGGCGGCCCCGGAGGGCTCCGCGGCGCCCGCGACGAAGCGGGCGCGGGAACGCCCGACTGGCGGCGGGCTCAGGCCCCGCGCCGGACCGCCTCGATGGTCAGGCCCAGCCCGACCGAGCCGAACGTGTCGCCCTCCACCACCCGGGCGGCGGGCAGCGCGGCCGTCAGCGCGGCGCGCAGGTGCGGCAGGCCGGTAGAACCGCCGGTGAGGAACAGGGCGTCGACCCGGTCGGCCGTCAGTTCCGCCTGCGCGAGGCAGCGCGCGATCCGCGCCGCGACGGCGCGGGCGAGGTCGCCGGTCTGGGCGGACAGGGTCGCGCGATCCACCGGCACCGCGAGCCCCGGCTCCAGGAGGCCGAGATCGAGCACGGTCGCGTCCCGCTCGGAGGCCGCGATCTTGGCGCCCTCCACCGCCCCGGCCAGGGCGTGCCCGCGCTCGCCCTCCACGGCCTCGCGCAGCCGCGCGAGCAGGTCGGGCCGGGCGCCGTCGCGGATGACCTCGTCGATCTCGCGCAGGGTCTTCGGGTTGTAGAGGCGGTTGATCGCCGACCACGTAGCGAGATCGTGATAGTAGGCGTTCGGCACCGCGAGGTCGCCGCGACGCATCGGGCTTCCGAGGCCCAGGAGCGGCATCACCGTGCCGAGGCTGAGCTGGCGGTCGAAATCGGTGCCGCCGATCCGCACGCCGTCGTTGGCCAGGATGTCGCCGGCGCGGTCCGGCCGCCCCCGGCGCTCGGGCGCGAGGCGCACGATCGAGAAATCCGAGGTGCCGCCGCCGATATCGGCGACGAGGGCGATCTCCTCCGCGCGGACCTGCCGCTCGTAGTCGAGCGCCGCGGCGATCGGCTCGTACTGGAACGAGACCTCCCGGAAGCCGACGTCGCGGGCGATGTCGCGCAGCGTGTCCTCCGCGCGGCGGTCCGCCTCCGGGTCGCCGTCGACGAAGTGGACGGGGCGGCCGTGGACCACGCTGTCGAGGCTCTGGCCGCTGGCGGCCTCGGCCCGCGCCTTCACGGCGGTGAGGTAGCGGGCGATGACGTCGCGCAGGCGCAGCCGCTGGCGCCCGACCGGGGTCGCCTCCTCCATGAGCGGCGTGCCAAGGACCGATTTCAGCCCCCGCATCAGCCGGCCGGACCGGCCCTCGACGTAGGCCGCCGTGGCGGCCCGGCCGATGATCGGCTCCCGGCCGAGCTCGAAGAAGATCGCGCTCGGGATCGTCCGGTGCGCGCCCTCCAGGGGCAGCAGCGTCGGACCGTCCGGGCCGTCATGCCCGAGGGTGGTGTTCGACGTGCCGAAATCGAGGCCGCAGGCCGCCATCGTGTCGTGGGTCCGGGAGTTGGGAGAAGGGCCGTGGGCCTACAGGGCCGACAGGCCGGGGTCCAGGCCGGAGGAGCGGGGCCCGGGGAGCCCGGGCGGGGGTTGACGGCGCGACCGCGCAGCGGCGGCGTCGCGGGACGGTGCGGGGCGATGCGACAGTCCACCGCCCGGGCGTTCCCATGCGGGAAGCGTGGACAGCGTGCCGGCGGCACACCCGGACCCGCCGGGCCGTGCTATGAGGCGCCATGCGTTCCGACATCGATCTCGGCCTGACGGGCGAGCGCCCCGCGCTCCTCGACCTCACCGAACTGCTCGCCACGCGGCTCCTGGTCCAGGGCAATTCCGGGTCCGGCAAATCGCATCTGCTGCGGCGGCTGCTCGAGCAGAGCGCCGGCCTCGTGCAGCAGGCGATCATCGACCCGGAGGGCGACTTCGCCAGCCTCGCCGACCGCTACGGCCACGTCGTGGTCGAGGCCGACGGCGACGACGTCGCCCTGCAGCGCATCGCCGCAAGGGTGCGGACGCACCGGGTCTCGGTGGTGCTGTCGCTGGAGAACCTCGACGCCGACGGCCAGATGCGGGCCGCCGCGGCCTTCCTGGGCGGTTTGTTCGACGCCGACCGCGACCACTGGTACCCGATGCTGGTGGCGGTGGACGAGGCGCAGCTCTTCGCGCCGGCTGCCGCCGGCGAGGTCTCGGACGAGGCCAGGCGCCTGTCGCTCGGCGCGATGACCAACCTCATGTGCCGCGGCCGCAAGCGCGGGCTCGCCGGTATCATCGCGACGCAGCGCCTCGCCAAGCTCGCCAAGAACGTCGCGGCCGAGGCCTCGAACTTCCTGATGGGCCGGACCTTCCTCGACATCGACATGGCGCGCGCCGCCGACCTCCTCGGGCTGGAACGCCGGCAGGCCGAGACGTTCCGCGACCTGCCGCGCGGGCATTTCGTGGCCCTGGGGCCGGCCCTGTCCCGGCGCCCGCTCACCATCGCGGTCGGGCCGACCCAGACCGTGAGCCGGAGTTCCTCGCCGGTCCTCGTTCCGCTGCCCGACGCCCTGGAGGATGCCCGCGCGCTGATCCTCACGGCGAGCCCCGCGGAGGCCGTCGCGCCGCTGGCGCCGCGGCCGAAGCCGCGCCCGATCCCGGCACCCGACGTGCTCGTCCAGCTCGCCAATTACCGCCCGCCGGCGCCGGCCGAGGAGCCGGAGGAGGAGCCGATGGACCCGGAGGCCCGCGAGGCGGCGCTCGCCGAGGTCCTGGCCTCCGTGCTGGCGGATGCCGACGCCGCCGCCTGCACCCCCGCGACGCTCTACCAGGACTTCACGGTCCGCTGCCGCATCCGGCGCCTGCGCGGCGACACGATGGGCCTGCCCGAGTTCAAGCGGCGGCTCGCGGTCGCGCGGGCCGAGGCCGGGGGCGCGGTCGCGGACAATTCCGGGTGGGAGCAAGCCCAGGCCATCGCGGCCGGCCTGCCGGACGACCTCGCCGGGCTCTTCCTCGTGGTCGCGCGGGCCGCCATCGAGGGCGCCCCCTGCCCGACCGACACCATGCTGGCCGAGGCCTACGGCACCAGCTCGGGCGGCCGGGCGCGGCGGATGCTGGCCTATCTCGAGGAGCGCGGCGCCATCGTCACCCGCAAGGACCTGCGCGGCGCGCCGATCATCGCGGTGCCGGATCTCGGCGTCGAGACCGGACCGGGCGAGCCGCAGATGCTGCCGACCGGGCCGAAGCGGCGGGTCGTGTAACCGGATCGGGCGCCGGTCCGTCCAGGCCCTGGGAATCGCCCAGGCTCGGTCGCGGCTGCCCGTCAGACGCGCCGGGCCATCTCCAACTTGGCGAGCTCCACCGCGGCCCGCAGCTCGATCTCGGCCATCAGACCGTCGAGCCGCGGATCTCCCGAGAGGCCGGCGCGCTCGTTCAGGCGACCGGCGATGGCGCGCAGATCCTGCGGCGCGACGCGGCCGCCGAGCAGCGCCGCCTTCAGCCGGTCGAGGCCGTCGAGAAGGTCCTGGCCGCGCTGGGCGGAGCGCCGGCGCCGCTCCTGGGGCGTGTCGGCCTCGGCCTGGAGAAGCAGGACCGCGTCGAGCCCGGCGAGGGTCGCGGCGGCGGCCGGCGCGCCGGCCGACGTCGGCGACGACGGGGTCGCGCCGAGGCTGAAGGCCGCGCCGCCCTCGGGCTTCCGGGCGGACGCGACACCGCCGGCGCTCTGGATCGGCTGGCGAGTCTCGACACGCATGATCCGGTTCGCGTTGCTCCAAGCGCCCCCGCGCAGACCAAGAAATTCGGCCGCCAGGGTTAAGCGCGGGTAAACAAGCCGGCAGAAGCTGCCGGGTCGGCAGGTTCGGTGCCGGTGCCGCGGGACGCGGACGCGGAGTGGGCGGAAGAAAACCCCCTCTTTTTCAACGCCTTGCGCGAAGCCGGCGGCTGGCACGCCCCTGGCAGGATGGCGTCAGGTCCGTCACGGTCGAAAACACGGCATGCGCCCGCGTCACGCGTTCAGTCCTCTCCGGTCTCTCCTGGCGGCCCTCGCGGGCGCCCTGCTGCTCGCCGCCCTGTCCGTGCCGGCGCTCGCCCTGTCGCGCGTCAAGGATCTCGCTTCCATCGAGGGTGTCCGCCAGAACCAGCTCGTCGGCTACGGCATCGTGGTCGGCCTCAACGGCACCGGCGACACGCTGAACAACATCCCGTTCACCAAGCAGTCCCTCCAGGCCATGCTGGAGCGCCTCGGCGTCAACACCCGCGGCGCCACGATGCGCACGCAGAACCTCGCGGCCGTGATGGTGACCGCGAGCCTGCCGCCCTTCGCCGCGCAGGGCACCCGGATCGACGTCACGGTCTCGTCGCTGGGCGACGCCAAGTCCCTCCAGGGCGGCACCCTGCTGGTGACGCCGCTGCTGGGCGCCGACGGCGAGGTCTACGCCCTGGCACAGGGTTCGGTGGCGATCGCCGGCTTCGCCGCCGAGGGCGACGCCGCCAAGATCACCCGGGGCGTGCCGACCAACGGCCGGATCTCCAACGGCGCCAACATCGAGCGCGAGATCGCCTTCAAGCTGAACGACGCGCGCTCGCTCCGGCTGTCGCTGCGCAACCCGGACTTCACCACCTCGAAGCGGATCGCCGCCGCGATCAACGACTTCATGGGCGCCGACACCGCCGAGCCCACCGACCCGGCCACCGTCACGATCCAGATCCCGGCCCGCTACAACGGCAACATGATCCGCCTCATCACCGAGGTTGAGCAGCTGAAGGTGGAGCCCGACCAGACCGCCCGGGTCGTGGTCGACGAGCGCTCCGGCATCATCGTCATGGGCCGGGACGTGCGCGTGTCGACGGTGGCGATCGCGCAGGGCAACCTCACCGTGACCATCACCGAGCAGCCGCAGGTCAGCCAGCCGGCGCCGCTCTCCAACGGGCGCACCGTCGTGGTTCCGCGCACCGGGGTGAAGGTCGATACCGGCGACGGCAACAAGCTCGCCCTGGTGAAGGAGGGCGTCAGCCTGCGCGAGCTGGTCGACGGCCTCAACGCGCTGGGCGTCGGCCCGCGGGACCTCATCTCGATCCTCCAGGCGATCAAGGCCGCGGGCGCGCTCCAGGCCGATATCGAGCTGATGTGACCGAGCGGACGCGAAGGAACGATCCATGCTGCAACTCGCCAGTCTCGCGGCCAGCGCCGCCGCCAGCGTCGGGACCTCGGTGGCCGGGAGCGCCGTCGACGGGATCATCAAGACCGCCAACAAGGCCAAGGCCCTGAAGACGGCGACCGAGTTCGAATCGATGTTCCTGGAGAACAGCCTCGATCGGCTGACCCAGTCGGAGGGCACCGACGGACCGCTGGGCGAGAACGGCACCGGCGGCGGCGTCTACCGCTCGATGCTGACCAAGGAATACGCAAAGCAGATCGTGAAGAGCGGCGGCGTCGGCATCGCCGACTCGGTCTTCCGTGAGATCATGAAGATGCAGGGTGCGGCGAGCGATGGAGCGATCGATGCAAAGGGCTGAACCGCTGCGCGTCGGGGACCGGGTCACCGCCGAGGCGCTGGTGGCGGGCGTGCTCGGCAACATGGCCGCCCTGGAGGCCGTCCTCGCCGAGGAGGCGGCCTACGTCCGGGAAGGGCGGCTGCAGGAGGGCGTCGCCGCGGCCGAGCCGAAGGCCGCGCTGGCGGCCGCCTACATGCAGGGGCTCGAGGTCGCGAAGGCGAACGCCGTCGCGCTGAAGCGCTTCCATCCCGAGGGAGTCGAGGCCCTGCGCACGGCGCACCGGCGGTTCACCGCGGCCGTGGAAGCGAACCAGACGGTGCTCGCCAGCGCCAGGACCGTCTCGGAGGGCTTGATCAAGACCCTGGCGGAGGAGATCGGCAAGGCGCAGCTCCCCTCCGGCTACGGGCGGCAGGCGCCGGCGCCCTCCCCGTACGGCCGCGGCGTGCGCAGCGGGCCGCTGGTCCTGTCGCGCAACCTCTAGGGCCCGCCCGGTCGGCGACCGGCGCCGATCCGGACGTAGGTGCGCACCTCGCCGAGATCGGTGTCGGCGCGGTTGTCGACCGCGATGCGTCCGGCGACGGCCGGCGCCGCCGCGACGCCGCGGCCCGCCGCGAGATCCGCCCCCGCGACGACGCGGCCCGAGACGCGGATGCAGCTGTCGCTCCCCGGCAGGCGCACGAAGCCCTGGCCCTTGGACGGGCACGGCACCGGCCCCGGGATCGCCGGCAGATCCCGCAGGTCGAGGGCCGCGACCGGTCCCGCGCAGGTCAGGATCGCCGCGAGGGCGGCGCAGCTCCGGAGCCGGCCGCGCATCTCAGGCGGCTCGGCGGGCGAGATCCCGGTGAAGGAGGTCGATGTAGAGCTCGACCTCGCCGATGAACCCGTCGAGATCGGGCTCGTGGATGCGCAGGCGGGCGAGGTCGCGCAGCAGGATGTCGAGGGCGATCGCCCGCTCGTCGGGATGCGCGTAGCCGGCGAGATAGGTGTCGACGGCCTGCTCCACCAGCACGATCGCGCCGATGCGCGGGGCAATTCCCAGGCGGAGAACGAGTTCGATGGGTCCGGACAGCGCCATGCCGACCTCTCCTCAATCGAAGGACGGCGCGTGGGCGCGGCCGCAGGCTGCGCTTCATTCCCGGAAAGCGGCAAGACTATGGTGAACGAGACACGTCTCGTCATTTTTCGACCGTCAGGCGCTCGCTGACCGGTCCCGGCGATCAACTCAGCTGATGTAGTTCACCAGGGAGAGCTTCGAGAGCGTCGCGGTGACCTGATAGCTGGCCTGGAGCCGGTTCTGCACGTCGAGGAGCTTGGTGATGACCTCCTCGGGGGAGATCTGCTCGATCCCGTCCAGGGTGTTCTGGACGGTGTTCTGCAGAGCCTTGTTGGTCGTGCCGGCATTCGAGAGCCGCGTCGACGCGATGGTCAGCTGCGTGACGGTGTCCTGGACGCTGGGTGTCTGGTTGGCGGAAGAGAGCAGGCTGCCGGCCTTCGTCGCCACCGTCTGGTAGGTGTTGTACGTGTTGGCGTCGTTCGTGGTGGGGAGGCCGAAGGCCATCGTCGCTAGGCCGGCGAGCACGTTCTGGACCGTGGGGTCGTTGGCGCGGGCGCCGGTACCGACGCTCCCGGTCGCGCTCACCTGGACGGACTGCGTGTCGATCGCCGGGGTCGGCTTCCCGGTCGCGGGATCGTAGCTGTTCTCGCCCTGGTACCACAGCACCGTGTTCTGGGCCGTTGCCGGCGTGTAGCCGATCGGGTTCTTGTTCCCGTCATACGCGATGCGCTGCGGCATCACGCCGGTCCCCGACGGACCACCATTCGCCGCGCCCGAGAAGAAGTTCGACGCGGTCGCCGCGGTGGCGTTCACCGCCAGCGTGCTGTTGGCCGCGCCGGTCAGCGCGTTGCTCAGCGTCGTCGACAGGTTCGCCATCGTCTGGGCGGGCGTCGAGCCGATGGCGAAGCTGGTGATCGATTTCGGGTCCGCGCTCGTCGCGGCCGTGAGGGTGATCGTCGTGGAGGTGCCGTCCGCCATCTTCAGCGCGAACGACACGGTGTCGCCGGCACTCGGCTGCGTCGTCATACTGAGGGTGAAGCTGCCCGGGCTCGTGGCCGTGCCCGCCGCGTAGGTCGCGCCGATCGCCGTGCCGGTCGTGGTCGGCGCGCCCGCCAGGGTGAAGCCGAACTTCCCGCGCGTCGCGTCGTTCGTCTCCTCGGTGATCTGCACGGACGTGGTCGGATTGGCCGGCGTCTGCGTCAGACGGCCGTTGCCCCCTGCGCCCAGCTCGGCGGTCACCCGCTGCGAGATCAGGGTCGAGAGTCCGTCGAGCTTGTTGCCGCTCGCGTCGGTCGTGCCGTCGAGGATCTTGCTCGAGTCGACCACGGGCTGGGTCGTGGTGTTGCTGCCGCCGAACAGGTAGTTGCCCGCCGCCGATTCGTTGAGCGTGTCGAGCGCCGTCTGCAGGTTGGCCAGCGCCGTCGACCGGCCGGAGACCGAGTTCGCCGCCACGCTCTGCAGGCCGTTCTGCAGCATCGTCCCGGTGGAGGTCCCGAGGGTCGCCACCTGCGTCAGGCTCGTGACCGCGAGGTTGGTCCGGGTCTGCGCGGCGGTGATGCCGGCGGCGTAGCCGGTGAGCGCGCTCAGGGTGGCCTGCGCGGACAGGGCCGTCGACCGGCCGGAGCCGAGGCCGCCGTAGGTCTGCGAGACCTGACCGCTGGAGAGCTGGTTGGTCAGGTCGTTGAGCTGGCCCTTCAGCGCCTGGAGCTGCGAGGCGTTGCGGGTGGTCAGGTACGAGCCGGCCGCGAAGGGGGTGATCGTCGTCATGATCAGATCTGCAGCAGCTGGGTGAGCATGTCGCGGGCCGCGGTGAGCACCCGGGCGTTGGCGCCGTACGCGGTCTGCAGGGCGATCAGGTTCGACATCTCCTGGTCGATGTTGACGCCCGCCCCGGCGGAGAACCGGCTCTGCGCGGTGGAGAGCGCCGTCTGCTGCGTGGCGTCGAGCGCCGACGCGTTCGACGCGTTGGCGCCCTGCGTGGAGACGATGTCCTGCGCGAAGCCGATCACGGACGTGCTGTAGGGCGCCGAGACGCCGCCGATGCCGCTCGACGACGAGAAGGTCTGCGGGGTCGCGGTCAGCGCCGTGAACAGCTTCTGGGCGCGGGCGCCGGACGCGCTCGTGTCCGTGGCGCTCGTCGCCGTCAGCGCGGCGGTATTGCCCGACAGGGCGCCGTTGACCGTGATGCGCTGGGCGAAGCCGGTGAGCTGCGAGCCGCCGTCGAACGAGCCGGTGTAGAGCTTGTTGCCCGAGCCGTCGACGAACATCGCCAGCGACGGGTTGCCGGTGTTCAGGTCCGACGCCGAGACGGCCGAGACGCTGGCGCTCGCCGCGCCCGCGACCTTGCCGGCCGCACCCAGCGTCAGCGTCGCGCTGGTGCCGGTCGAGGAGACGGGGGTCGCCGACAGGGTCGGCAATTTGTAGGCGCTGCCGGACGCGTTGAACGTGTTGAACGCCGACTGGATCGCCGCCGCGTAGGTGCTGGGACCGCCGCTGGCGTTGAAGGTCAGGGTGAGGCCGCTCGAATCCGTGGTCTGCGCGGCGGGCACGATCGTGCCGCTGGAGGTCGCCGACGCCACGAGCGTCACGTTGCGCACCGCACCGGTGTTGTCGGTGACCGGGAAGGTGATGGTGTTGCCGGGCTTCATGGTCGACACGCTGATCTGCGTGTCGGTCCCGCTATACGTCCCGGTGGTCGCGGTGTTCGTGAGCGCGGTCGAGAGGCCGGCCGCGAGGTCGTCGAGCTGGCGCTGCGCCTGCGGCAGGGTCTGGTCGCGCATCTCGATCTCGGCGGCCAGGCTGCCGGACCGCAGCACGCCGGGAGCTCCGAGGTCGATCTTGCCGCCGCCCGGCAGCGTCGCCGTGATGGTCCCGACCGTCCGCTGCGCCGGATCGGTCGAGTAGGTCGCGTTGGGGCCGAGCACGCCGCGGCCGTCGAAGCTCAGGGTCGCGGCGTTCCCGCGATCCACCAGCGTCACGCCCGACTGGGTCATGACCGAGACCGTCCCGTCGCGCTGCGGGACCGTCTGCACGTCCATGTAGCTCGACAGGCTGTTGATCGCCTGGTCGCGCTGGTCCTGAAGGTCGGTCAGCGCGGTGCTGTCGGTGGTGTTCTGGATCTTGCCGTTGAGCGTCGCGATGTTGGACAGGATCGTGCTGGCCGCGCTCGTGTCGGTGCCCAGCTGCGCCTCGAGGCCGGTGCGCAAGTTCTGAACCGTGCCGGCGGCGCTGTTGATGAGGCTCGCGACGGCCGAGGCATTGCCCAGCACCGTCGTGCGGGCGGCCGCCGAGGTCGGGTTCGCGGCGAGCTCCTGGAGAGATTCGGTGAAGGTGTTCAGCGTCCCGTCGAGGGACGTGGAACTCCCGGGCACGCCGTAGAGGGCGTCGAGCTGGGTGGCGATGCCGGACTTGGTGCTCGTGTAGGCGGCGCCCGAGGTCTCCAGCCGGAGCTGGTTCAGCGCCGCGGCGTCGAAGCTGCGGGTGATCTGCCCGATGGCGACACCGGAATTGTTCGGGCCGTTGGCGACCGTCGAGAGCGTGCGCTTGACGTAGCCGGCCGTGCCCGCATTGGCGACGTTCTGCGAGACGATGTTGATCGCCGCCTGCGTGGCGGCGAGGCCTGCGGCCGAGGTGGAGATCGCATTCAGCGACATGTCACGGCCTCCGCGGCTCGATTCGCACCCTCACTCAGCGGATCACGTTCAGCAGATCAGACATCATCGTCTGGGCCGTCGACATGACGCGCGTGTTCGCAGAGTAAGCCTGCTGGGTTACGATCATCTTAGAGAATTCCGACGCAATGTCGGTGTTCGATTGCTCGTTGCTGGCACCCGAGATCGTGCTGCCGTTGAGCCCCGAGAGCGGCGGCCCCGAATCGACGGTCTGAAGATAGTTCCCGTTCGTATCGGCCTTCAGCCCGTCCGCATTGGCGAACTGGACCACACCGACCGAGGCGAGTGCCACGACCGAACCGTTGGAGAAGGTGCCGTTGACCTTGCCGTCCGGACCGACGGCCACGCTCGTCAGCGTGCCGGAGCTGTTGCCGTTCTGCGTCAGCGCGTTGGTCGTCGCCGCGCCGGTGGTGTCGGCGTACTGCGTCAGGCCGGACGAGCCGAGATTCATGGTGAGGCTGGGGAACGTGTAGTCGCCCATGGTGACGGGCCCGAGCGCGATCGGGTTCGTCGAGGGCGAGGTGAGCTTGCCGGTCGAGTCGAAGGTGAAGGCCGTGCCCACGTTGTTCCAGTCGGACGTGCTGAGCGCGCTCGGATTCGTGGAGTAGTAGAGGTTCCACACGGCCGGCTGAGCCGGCGTCGTCGTCGCGTCCTGGACCTTGGCCCAGCGGGTCGTCAGCGTGAGCGGCGCGCCGGTCGACGTGTAGACCGGCAGCGACGGGCCGGCGATGCTGTTGCTCATGAAGGTCGAGACCGCGCCGGTCTGGGTCGAGTCGACCTTGACGCCGGTCTGCCCCGATCCGGAGGTCACGACGGCCGCGGTGTTCTGATTGTAGAGATCGGAGCCCGACGTCGCCGACGCCGACGTGCTCGGTGTCGAGGGCAGGTTGGCGGCGTAGGTGATCGTCGTGGTGGCCTGCGCCGGCAGCGTCGCGTTGCCGATCTTGATCGGACCGATGCTGGTCGTCTGTCCGGTGATGGGATCGAGGTTGGAGCCGGTCAGGTATCCGCCTGCGCCGTTGACGAGGTAGCCGTCCTTGTCCTGGGCAAAATCGCCCCGGCGCGTGTACAGGTCCGTGCCGCCGAAGGTCGTGGCGCCGTTCGCGTCGCCGGTCTTCTGCACGACGGTGAAGAAACCCTGGCCGTTGATCGCCATGTTGGTGGGCACGCTCGACGAGACGATGTTGCCGGCCAGCGTGTTGGTGAGCTGCGACTTGGCCAACACCGAACCCGCGATTTCCCGGTCGGGCGTCTTCTCGGACATCAGGTCGACGAAGCTGGTGTCGATGCGCTTGTAGCCGGTCGTCTGCGAGTTCGCGATGTTCCCGGAGATGTTGCTGATGGCGTAGGACTGCGACTGGAGTCCGGAGACCGAGGTCTGCAGCGCGGAGAAAAGATCCATGGCGAACGATCCCGATGCGCGCCGCTTCGGCCCGCAGGCCGGGGCTGCCGCAACCGGCGTGCCAGGGCTAAGCCTTTGATAGATCGAGCGTGTGCTGCCGCCGGCCCGGCAGGGTTCGCCGGTCTCGACGGCGCGCCCGGCAGATCCTGCCGGGTCACGTCCACACCCCGTGCGATCCCGCCCGGCAGATCCGCCCGTCGCGTTTACGCGGTGTTATTCGGCGCGCGCGATGATGCCGCCGGGCCGGGGCCACGCGCGGTGAGTCCTGTCCGGAAGCGCTGAACGGGTACGGATTTCGGATCTCGGGATCATGCGGGCGAAACGGACGAGCCTCGTCCACATCATCTACTTCTCGCGCCTGAACCTGTCGTCGGACGCGGCGAAGCGGTCCGAGCAGATCAGCGAGATCGGACGCACCGCCCAGAAGAAGAACGAGTTCGCGGTGATCACGAGCTTCCTGGTCATCGAGGGCAACTTCGCCTGCCAAGTGATCGAGGGCGAGCGCACGTCGGTGCACGAGACCTTCGATCGCGTGAGCGCTGACAGCCGCCACCGCGACGTCCAGATCAGCGAGTGGCGGGAGATCGCCAAGCGCGAGTTCGTCCACTCGTTCAAGAGCGCGCAGCGCACGGTCGGGAACGACACGCTGTTCGCCAAGGCCAACCTTCTCCCGATGCTCCAGCGCGGAACGCCGAAGGCGTCCGCGATCCACGGGCTGTGCCTGTCGCTCCAATCCGACGCGATGTCCCGTCAGGGCATCGACCACCTCTTCATCTGAGCCGCCGATGTCCGAGAGCGATACGCCCCCGATTCTCATCGTCGACGATCAGGAGAAGCTCCTGCGGCTGATCGTGATGCTGATGACCCGCATCGGCTTCCCGGATGTCGAGGGCGTCACCAGCGCCCCCGAGGCGCTGGAGCGGATGCGGCAGCGCCGCTACGCCCTGGTGATCTCCGATCTGGACATGGAGCCGATGGACGGGATCAGCCTGCTGCGCGAGATCCGCGCCGACGACACGCTGATGAACACGCCCTTCATGCTCACCGAGTCGTCCTTCGACTTCGAGGACATCAACCTCGCCCACCAGGCGGGCGCGGACGCCTTCATCCTCAAGCCGTTCGACATGGCGGTGCTGAAGACCAAGCTGAAGCAGGTGCTCAACCGCAAGCCGCGCAAGCGCGAGGCGCCGATCGCGTCCGAATCGACCCTGAGCGTCGAATTTCCGATGCTCGGGAAGTTCTGAGGCCGCGCCGCCCCCGCGAGGGCCGCGAAGAGACCCAGGGCGGCGGGGCCTCACCGAAGGTCGGGATCCCCCGGATCGCTACGCGGCGCCCGCGAAGACGAGCCGGCGCCGCAACGCGTCACCCCGCCCGCTTCTGGTAATCCTTCACGTCGGTGAAGCGCACGGCCGGGTAGCGCTCCTCCTCGTAGCGGAGCGAGAAGGCCGTGGTCGCCATGAAGACCGGGGCGCCGTCGAGGTCCTTGGCCATGGCCGAGCCGTGCGAGTCGATGAACTTGTCGAGCTCGGCCTCCGAATCGGACGACACCCAGCGGCAGACCGAGAAGCGCGAGGTCTCGTAATCGACCGGCAGGCCGTACTCGGCCTGGAGGCGCTCCTTCAGCACGTCGAGCTGCAGAGCGCCGACCACGCCGACGATCGCCTGGCTGCCGTCCTGCGGCACGAAGACTTGGACGACGCCCTCCTCGCCCATCTGCTGGAGCGCCTCGCGCAGCTTCTTCGCCTTCATGGCGTCGGTGAGCTTGATCCGGCGCAGGATCTCCGGCGCGAAGCTCGGCACACCGCGGAACACGATGTCCTCGCCCTCGGTGAGCGTGTCGCCGATGCGCAAGGTACCGTGGTTCGGGATGCCGACCACGTCGCCGGCATAGGCCTCGTCGGCGATGGCCCTGTCCTGCGCGAAGAAGAACTGCGGCGCCGAGAGCGAGATCGGCTTGCCGGTGCGCACCAGCCGGGCCTTCATGCCCCGGTTGAGCTTGCCCGAGCAGACCCGCATGAAGGCGATGCGGTCCCGGTGGTTCGGGTCCATGTTCGCCTGGATCTTGAACACGAAGCCGGTCATGCGCGGCTCGGTCGGCTCGACGAGCCGCTTGTCCGCGTCCTGGCCGCGGGGCGGCGGCGCAACCTTGGCGAGACCGTCGATCAGGTCGCGCACGCCGAAATTGCGCAGTGCCGAGCCGAAAAAGACCGGCGTCAGGTGACCCTCGCGGAACGCGTCGAGGTCGAACGGCTTCAGCCCGCCCTCGGCGAGTTCCACCTCCCCGCGCCACGCGTCGGCCGCGCCGTCCTCGGTGAGCAGTTCGTCGAACAGCGTGTCGCCGGGGCCCGAGACCGGGACCATCCCGGCATCCTCGGCCGCGTCGAGCCGGCGCACGCGGTTGCCGCCGAGCTCGTAGGTCCCGGAGAAGTTGCGGCCCGTGCCGATCGGCCACGTGACCGGGGCGACGTCGAGCGCCAGCGTCTTCTCGATCTCGTCGAGCAGCTCGAACGGGTCGCGGGCCTCGCGGTCGAGCTTGTTGATGAAGGTGACGATCGGGATGTCGCGCAGGCGGCAGACCTCGAACAGTTTCCGCGTGCGCGCCTCGATGCCCTTCGCGGCGTCGATCACCATCACGGCCGAATCGACCGCCGTGAGCGTCCGGTAGGTATCCTCCGAGAAGTCCTCGTGGCCGGGCGTGTCGAGCAGGTTGAAGACGCAGTCGCCGTACTCGAAGGTCATCACCGAGGTGACCACCGAGATGCCGCGCTCCTTCTCGATGCCCATCCAATCGGAGCGGGTCGAGACCCTGTTGCGCTTGGCCTTCACCTCGCCGGCGAGCTGGATCGCGCCCCCGAACAGCAGCAGCTTCTCGGTGAGCGTGGTCTTGCCCGCGTCGGGGTGGGAGATGATCGCGAAGGTGCGCCGCCGCGACACCGGATCGGCCGGCCTCGCCTCGGTCTTGGTCTGCATCAGCATGGAGCGAACGCCCTGGGTCGGCGGAACGTGGTGGTGCGCGGCGCGGCACTCGCGCGGTCTCGGGATCGTGTAGCGGCAAGCCCCGATATTGGCAAAGACGGCGGCAGAATCGGGCGGCCTTTCAGGCACCGTACAGGGGGGCGGCACCACGCTTCCCCGGCCGATCCCCGCTCCGCGAGGCCCCGATGTCGCGCGCCGCACCACGCTGCTGTCTGGTCACCGCCCTGCTGCTCGCCGCGGCGGGCCCTGCGCCCCGCGCGGCCGAGGCGCCGCAGCGCGCCGCGGCCGACGCCGCCTTCCTGGATGCCCTGACCTGGGGCGCCACGCCGTCGGCCTTCGCGCGGCTCACCGCGGAGGGGCGGGCCCGCTGGCTCACCGCGCAGCTCCACCCGCCGGCCGAATCGCGCCTGCCGCCCGCCGCCCAGGCGCAGGTCGACGCGCTGACCCCGCCGGGCAGCCTGTTCGAGCGCGCCCAGGCGCTGGACGCACAGGCCAGGGCAGCCAAGGACATGCCGGATCCCGAGGCCCGGAAGGCCGCGCAGCAGGCCTTCCAGAACGCGCTCAACGCGGCCGCGCGGAACGCCGCCTCCGTCTGGGTGCTGCGGGCGCTCTACAGCCCCGACCAGCTGCGCGAGCGGCTGACGTGGTTCTGGTTCAACCGGTTCAACGTTCACCAGGGGAAGTCGACCCTGCGCGCCGCCGTGGGCGACTACCTCGACACGGCGATCCGCCCGCACGTGCTCGGGCACTTCCGCGACCTGCTGATGGCGAGCCTGCGCCACCCGGCGATGCTCCGCTACCTCGACAACGACTCCAACGCGGCGGGCCGCCCGAACGAGAACTACGCCCGGGAGATCATGGAGCTGCACACGATGGGCGTGGGCTCCGGCTACACGCAGGGCGACGTCGAGGCGCTGGCCCGGATCCTGAGCGGGGTCGGCATCGACCTGAAGCCCGAGACCCCGAAGCTCCGCCCCGAGCACGCCGCCGATTTCCGCCGGGACGGCCTGTTCGCGTTCAACCCGGACCGGCACGATTACGGCGACAAGGTCTTCCTCGGCACGCGCATCCGGGGCCGCGGCTGGGCCGAGGTCGAGGAGGCGGTCGACCTGATCGCCCGCAACCCCGCCACCGCGACCAACGTCTCCCGGGCGCTGGCGACCTACTTCCTCGGTCAGCCGCCCGACGACGCGCTCGTCGCCCGGCTCGCCGCCGTCTTCACGCGGACCGACGGCGACATCGCCGCCGTGATGGAGGCGCTGGTGCGCGAGCCGGCCCTCGCGGCCGGGCGCGCCGGCGCCTTCAAGGACCCGGTCCGCTACGTCTTCTCGGCCCTGCGCATGGCCTACGACGAGCGCGTCATCCGCAACGCCGGCCCGGTGCTCGGCTGGCTGAACCGCCTCGGCGAGGGCCTGTTCAACCGCTCGACGCCGGACGGCTACCCCCTCGATGCGGCCGCCTGGACCGGGCCGGGACAGCTCGCGACGCGGTTCGAGGTCGCCCGGCAGATCGGGTCCGGCTCGGCCGGCCTGTTCAAGCCGGCGCTGCCCGATCAGCCCGAGGAGCCGGCCTTCCCGGTGCTCGCGAACGGGCTCTACTTCGCGGCGTTGTCCGGCACCCTGTCGGCGGCGACGCGGGCGGCCCTCGCACAGGCCGTCTCGCCGCAGGACTGGAACACCCTCTACCTCGCCTCGCCGGAGTTCATGCGATGACCCGTCGCGACCTGATCCGCGCCGCCGCGGCCCTCGGCCTGTCGACGGTGGCCGGCCGCGTCTGGGCCGCCCCGAAGGCCGACGCGCGCCTCCTCGTGGTGTTCCTGCGCGGCGCCTACGACGCCGCCAACGTGGTGATCCCGACCGGCAGCGACTTCTACTACCGGTCGCGGCCGAACCTCGCGATCGCCAAGCCCGATACCACTGACCCGAGGGCGGCGCTGGCGCTCGACGCCGACTGGAGCCTGCACCCGGCGCTGCGCGAGACGCTCCTGCCGCTCTACGCCAGGGGCCAGGCCGCCTTCGTGCCGTTCGCCGGCACCGACGACCTGACCCGGAGCCATTTCGAGACGCAGGACACGATCGAGATGGGCCAGACGGTCGGGGCCGCCCGCGACTACAATTCCGGCTTCATGGCCCGGCTCGCCGCGGAGCTGACGCGGGTCCGGCCGATCGCCTTCACCGACCAGATGCCGCTGATCTTCCGGGGCGGCGAGACGGTGCCCAACATCGCCATCAACGGCGTCGGCAAGCCCGGCATCGACGACCGGCAGGCCCGCCTGATCGCCGCCATGTACAGCGACACCAAGCTGGCCGCCGCCGTGACCGAGGGGTTCCGGGTGCGCGACGCGGTCTACCACACGATCTCGGACCATGCCGGCCAGGCCGACCGCGGGGCGGTCTCGCCCAAGGGCTTCGAGCTGTCGGCCCGGCGGATCGGCCGCCTGATGCGCGAGAATTTCAACCTCGGCTTCGTGGATGTCGGCGGCTGGGACACGCACGTGAACCAGGGCGCCGGCACCGGCTACCTCGCCGACCGGCTCGGCGAGCTGGGGCGCGGCCTCGCGGGCTTCGCCGAGGAGATCGGGCCGGGCTGGTCCGACACGGTGGTGGTCGTGCTGTCGGAGTTCGGGCGCACCTTCCGGGAGAACGGCAGCCGCGGCACCGACCACGGGCACGGCAGCGTCTACTGGATCCTCGGCGGCGGGGTGCGCGGCGGCCGGATCGCGGGGCCGCAGGTGCGGACCGACGAGGCGCACCTGTTCCAGAACCGGGACTATCCCGTGCTCACCGACTATCGCGGGCTGCTGGGCGGCCTGATCCGGCGGCTCTACGGGCTCGACCCGGCGAGCCTGCGGCGGGTCTTCCCGAGCGCGGACCCGGCGGATCTGGCGCTGCTGTAGGGGGCGAGCCGCGGCCTCGCGCGGTTCCATTCCTTCCGAGCCCGGGTTTCCGATCCCTCCGTCATCGCGAGCGCACGTCGCGCCAGCGTACTCACACCTCTCGGGGAAACCCGGAACCGGCGCGCGAAACACCTCCGGTGCGGCTCCGAACCTCTGTGTCCAGCGGCTCAGGCCGCCGCGGCCGCCAGCGCGCGCAGGTCGCCGACCAGCTCGTCGACCCGCTCGGGCCGGGCATCCCAGGCGAACATGAAGCGCGCGCCTCCGCCGATGAAGGTGTAGAATCGCCAGCCCCGGGCGCGCAGGCCCTCCATCGTGGCCGCGGGCATCGTCAGGAAGACCGCGTTCGCCTCGACGGGAAACAGCGCCCGCACGCCCGGCAGCCCGGCGACCGCCTCGGCGAAGCGCCGGGCGCAGGCATTGCCGTGGGCCGCGTTCCTGAGCCACGCGCCGCTCTCCAGCATGCCGACCCAAGGCGCCGCGAGGAAGCGCATCTTCGACGCCAGCTGTCCGGCCTGCTTGCAGCGGTAGCCGAAATCCTCGGCGAGCGCGGCGTCGAAGAACACCACCGCCTCGCCGGCATGCATGCCGTTCTTGGTCCCGCCGAAGCACAGCACGTCGATGCCCGACCGCCACGTCATGTCGGCCGGGCTGCAGCCGAGACTCGCGCAGGCGTTGGCGAAGCGCGACCCGTCCATGTGCAGGGCGAGGCCCAGCTCCCGGCAGGTCGCCGACAGGGCCCGCAGCTCGGCGAGGCTGTAGACCTGCCCGGTCTCGGTGGGCTGCGTGATCGTCACCACGCGCGGCCGCGGGAAGTGGATGTCGCTGCGGTTCTGGGCGAGCCCGCGGATCGCCTCCGGCGTGAGCTTGCCGCCCTCCGTCCGGACGGTCAGCAGTTTCGAGCCGTTCGAGAAGAATTCCGGCGCGCCGCACTCGTCGGTCTCGACATGGGCCGAGTCGGCGCAGATCACGCTGTGGTAGGACTGGCACAACGCCGCCAGGGCCAGCGCGTTGGCGGCCGTGCCGTTGAAGGCGAAGAACACCTCGCACGGGGTCTCGAACAGGTCCCGGAACGCGTCGGCCGCCCGGGCGGTCCAGGCGTCCTCGCCGTAGGCCGGGGCGTGGCCGCGATTGGCCGCCTCCATCGCCGTCCAGGCCTCCGGGCAGATGCCGGAATAGTTGTCGCTGGCGAATTGCTGCGAGTCGTCGTGTCTCATCCGCGCAACCTAGCACGGCGCAGGCGCAGATGGATCGCGCGGACAGGTTGGAACTGGTGCGCGCTTGGTGTAATAGCCCCGTCAAGGCGTGAGCTCCACGCCGATTCGGAAACCGACGTTCCCGTCCCTCCCGGGTTCTCACCGGGCGAGGGACGTTGCCGGTTTCCAGATCGGCGGCGGGCCACGTGAACCCAGATATCCAGGTCCAGAGGATCAAGTCCGTTGCAGGTACTCGTTCGCGACAACAACGTCGATCAAGCGCTCCGCGTCCTCAAGAAGAAGATGCAGCGCGAGGGCATCTTCCGCGAGATGAAGCAGCGCAAGGCTTATGAGAAGCCGTCCGTGCGCAAGGCTCGCGAGAAGGCCGAGGCCGTCCGCCGCGCCCGCAAGCAGGCCCGCAAGACCGCGATCCGCGAGGGCCTGATCGCCGCGCCGAAGCCGAAGCCCCGCTTCCCCGCCGGCGGCCGCCGTCCCGGCTTCCCGTCGCCGTCCGCCGCGCAGGGCCAGGGTGGCAACGCCGCCGGCCAGACCCCGGTCAGCCCGGCCCCCGCCGCCTGAGCGACATCTCTCCGGTCACGAGAAAGCCCGGCATGCGCGCGCAGGCCGGGCTTTTCTTTGGGTTGCGTCTTCTTTGGGTTGCGTCGCGGCCGGATGGAGGCGCCCGGTCGCGCGAGCCGCGTGTGGCGCGGGGTCCCCTCTCCCGCACGGGAGAGGGGGCATGGCGCGGCTGTCTCGAACCGGGTCACCCTTCCGACCCGCGGCGACACGAGCCGGAACAGCTCGAGGTCCCGGCGCCGCAGCCGGGCGGCGATCCGGGTCGCAGCGCTCGCGATGACGTGAAGGGGGGCGGCCGGCGCGCGCTCGGGCCGCCAGCTCAGGCCGCCTTGGCCGCCATGGTGGCGTGCTCGGCCTGGACCAGCACGTCGAGGGCCCGCCAGGGCTTCTGCATGTAGACCGCCTGGTCCGGGAGCCGCGCGTCCCGGCTCGCGCCGGAGGTGACGACCACGCGCACGTCCGGCCAGCGCCGCTTTACCGCCTGGGCGAGCGACACCCCGTCCATGGCACCGGGCAGGCGCACGTCGGCGAAGAGAAGCGCCACCGTCACGTCCGCGCGCTCCAGCACCGAGAGCGCCGCCTCCGCGCTCTCGCAGGCGATCACGCCGAGGTCGGTCTCCTCGAGCACCGCCGTCGCGAGATCGCGCACAGCCGCGTCGTCCTCCACGACGAGCGCCACGGGGGCGGAACTATCGGGCGTTGCGCGATCCATTAAAGTCTCCTGATGCCGGTGCCTTGCCCCGCGTCGGGCGGTCGCCTGTAGGGCGAACTTCTGATTCCCCGATTCGGCCATGCTGATCCTTCATGAGGCGGCTCACAAGAGTCGCCTCGCTCGGACGGCGAATGCCTGCCCTGCGGACAGACGGCCCCAATTTCATGCGGAACGCACGAAAATGGCGCAGTTTCCGGGCGGTTAAGAAACTGTTCACCGGAGTGGACCGACTGTTAACGTCCTGCGACCGAACGTCCTCACCCGCGCGGGGGCGTCTCGCCGGACCGAACGCGGCCCAGAGCTGAAGGATCATCGTCCGACATGTGCCGTTTCCTCGCCTACAGCGGTGAGCCGGTCTTCCTCTCCGACCTCGTCTGCGCGCCGACCCACTCGCTGGTGCACCAGTCGCTGCACGCCGACGAAGGGAAGACCGAGACCAACGGCGACGGCTTCGGCATCGGATGGTACGCGGAGCGGCCCGAGCCGGGTGTCTATCGCGATATCTCCCCGGCCTGGTCCGACGAGAACTTGGTGAACCTCTGCGGGCAGGTGCGGGCGCGGACCTTCTTCGCCCACGTGCGCGCCTCGACCGGGACGGCCACCGCCCGGGCCAACTGCCATCCCTTCGTGTACGGACGCCACCTGTTCATGCACAACGGCCAGATCGGCGGCTACCACCGGATCAAGCGGCGCCTCGAGGCGCTGATCCCGGATTCCTACTACGACCACCGCCGCGGCAGCACCGACTCGGAGGCGATCTTCCTCCTGGCCCTCGCCAACGGCCTGGAGGCGGATCCCGTCGGCGCGATGGCGCGGACGCTGAAGACCGTCCGTGAGCTGATGGAGGCGGCGAATGTCTGCGAGCCGCTGCGCTTCACCGCGCTGCTCACGGACGGCGAGACGCTGACCGCCTATCGCTGGGCCTGCGACGGCCGTCCGCCGAGCCTGTACTACCGCGAGGGGCCGGGCGGCATCGTGGTGGTCTCGGAGCCGATCGACGGCCGCCGCGAGGGCTGGCGGGTGGTCCCCAAGGGCGCGACCCTGCGCGCCCGCCACGGCACCGCGACCCTCGTCGAAGCGCCGGAGCCCGCCCGCGCCGCCGCCTGAATACAGTCGGCGCCAGCCATGCCGCCGCGGGGATTGCCGGGGCGCGCCACATCGCCACATTCCGCCTGCGGCCGATGGTGCGGCCGAGCGGGAATCGACCGATGTATCCGGATACCGAGCTTCACATCGCCGGGCGCTGGCGCGCGGGTGCCGACCGGGACACCCTGGGGGTCCTGAACCCCGCCACGGGCGAGACGATCGGCCAGTGCGCGGTCGCCACCACGGCGGATCTCGACGAGGCCCTGGCGGCGGCCGCCCGCGCCTTCCCGGCCTGGCGCAAAGTCGCCCCCTTCGAGCGCGCCAAGGTGATGCGCAAGGCGGCCGACCTGCTGCGCGCCCGCGTCGACGAGATCGCCCGGATCATGACCCTGGAACAGGGCAAGCCCCTGGCCGAGTCGCGGATCGAGACCCTGGCCGCGGCGGACATCATCGACTGGTTCGCCGAGGAGGGTAAGCGCGCCTACGGCCGCGTCATCCCGGGCCGCGCCGACGGCGTGCTGCAGGCCGTGGTGCGCGAGGCGGTCGGCCCCGTGGCCTGCTTCACGCCCTGGAACTTCCCGATCAATCAGGCGGTCCGCAAGATCTCGGCGGCGCTCTGCACCGGCTGCACGGTGATCCTGAAGGGTCCCGAGGACACGCCGGCGAGCTGCGCTGCCCTGGTCCGCGCCTTCCTGGATGCCGGCATACCGGGCGACGCGCTCTCACTGGTCTACGGCGATCCCGAGGCCATCTCGACCTACCTGATCCCGCACCCGGTGATCCGGAAGATCTCGTTCACCGGCTCGACGGTGGTCGGCAAGAAGCTCGCGGCGCTCGCGGGCGAGCACATGAAGCGCGCCACGATGGAGCTCGGCGGCCACGCCCCCGCGATCGTGTTCGGCGACGCCGATGTGGAGAAGGCGGTGGCCGTCCTGGCCCCCTCGAAGTTCCGCAATGCCGGCCAGGTCTGCGTCTCGCCGACCCGGTTCCTCGTGCACGACTCGGTCTTCGACCGCTTCGTCGAGGGCTTCACCACCTTCGCCAAGTCGGTGAAGGTCGGCGACGGGCTCGATCCCGAGACCAAGATGGGCCCGCTGGTCCACGGTCGGCGCCTCGACGCCGTCACGGCGCTGGCGGCGGACGCCGAGTCGAGCGGCGCGACGCTGCGCGCCGGCGGCAAGCGCATCGGCAACCAGGGCAACTTCTTCGAGCCGACGGTCTTCACCGAGGTGCCGCTGACCGCCCGGATCATGAACGAGGAGCCCTTCGGTCCCCTGGCGATGATCAACCGGTTCTCCGACGACGAGGAGGCGCTCACCGAGGCGAACCGCCTGCCCTACGGGCTCGCGGCCTACGCCTACACCCGGTCCGCCGAGCGGGCGGCGCGGGTGTCGAACGCGGTCGAGAGCGGCATGATCTCGATCAACCACCACGGCCTCGCCCTGCCGGAGACCCCGTTCGGCGGCGTCAAGGATTCGGGCTACGGCAGCGAGGGCGGCCCGGAGGCCCTCGACGCCTACCTGGTCACCAAGTTCGTCACGCAGGCGAACTTCTGACGTCTCGGCCGGTGCGCCGCGGCGCACCGGCCCCTCCCCTCAGTAGTGCGGCGGCGGCGGCTCCGGCCCCCGCGGCGCCGCCCGGGCAGCCGCCTCCTCCACCTGCTCCCGCAGCAGGTCCAGCTGCCGGACGAGCCGGTCGATCACGCGCCACTGCTCGGTCACGGTCCGGTTCAGATCCTCGATCGTCGCGTCCTGCTCGGTGAGGCGCATCTCCAGACGATCGATCCGTGTGGCCTCGTCCATGTCGGGTCTCCCGTCAGTGCCGTGCCGCGAATCGGCCTCGATCGCGTCGTGCCGCCGGCTCTCGGCCCCCTCCTAGCGCAGGCCGCGAGCCGGGCAACCGGAGCGGCAGCGCCCAGGCATGACCGGCCGCACAATCCCGGCCACGCGACAGAGAGCTGCAATATCCCGCGATCGACCTGGCAAGATATATACGTCGACACGGATCGACGCCCGCGAAAATACATTTCTCTTCAATCGATATAGGCTAGACAGACTTCCACGGTCGCGCGACCGCTCGCACCCCGGCGAGAACATGCCATTGACGGATTTTTAAGCGCGTCCCCCTATGATCGTCGCCACTCTACAGATCAGACGGGCACAGGCTCCGATGGCGATGTTTGGTTCACGCGACGACGCCCTGCTCGCGGCGATCGACCGGACGATGGCGCGGGTCGAGTTCGACCTCGACGGCACCGTCACCGACGCGAACGCGCTGTTCCTCGACCTCCTGGGCTACACGCTCGACGAGGTGCGCGGCCAGCACCATCGGGTGTTCGTTCCGGAGGACGACCGCGCGGGCCAGGACTACGCCGCGTTCTGGGACCGGCTGCGCGCCGGCCAGCACGAGGCCCGCGCCTTCCGCCGCGTCGCGAAGTCCGGCGAGGTCGTCTGGATCCAGGGCTCGTACAACCCGATCCTCGACCGGCGCGGCCGGCCGACCAAGGTCGTCAAGCTCGCCACCGACATCACCGAGGAGCGCGCCCGCAACGCCCGCCACGCCGGTCAGATCGCGGCGCTCGACCGCTCACAGGCGGTGATCACCTTCGCCCTCGACGGGACGATCACGGACGCCAACGCCAACTTCCTGTCCACCATGGGTTACACCCTCGAGGAGATCCGCGGGCGGCATCACCGGATGTTCCTGCCGCAGGCCGAGGCGGCGAGCGCCGGCTACGCGGCGTTCTGGGCCGCCCTCGGCAACGGCGAGTATCAGGCCGGCGAGTTCCGGCGGATCGGGAAGGGCGGCCGCACCGTCTGGATCTTCGGCGCCTACAACCCGATCCTCGACGCCGACGGCAGGCCCTGCGCCGTCGTCAAGTTCGCCACCGACGTCACCCGTCAGGTCGAGGATCGGCAGCGCCGAGCCGAGGGCCAGCGCGCCATCGACGCCGACATCGCGGCGATCCGCGACTCGATGAGCCGGGTTGTCAGGCAGGCCGACGACACCGCCGAGTCTTCGAGCCAGACCGCGCGGAACGTCGAGGCGGTCGCCGCCGGCTCCGAGGAATTCGCCGCCTCCATCGAGGAGCTGAGCCGCCACGCCCTGCAGGCGAAATCGTCGGTGGACCTCGTCGTCACCCGCGCCGAGGAGGCGGGGGCGATCGTCGTGGGCCTGACCGGTGCCGCCGACCGGATCGGGGCGGCGGTGAGCCTGATCCGCTCCATCGCCGACCAGACGAATCTCCTCGCGCTGAACGCCACCATCGAGGCGGCCCGCGCCGGGGTCGCCGGCAAGGGCTTCGCCGTCGTCGCCGCCGAGGTGAAGGCGCTCGCCGAGCAGACCGCCAAGGCGACCGGCGAGATCGGCACCCAGATCGCCGCCGTGCAGGCCGAGACCTCCCGGGCCGTGGCGGCGATCGACGGGATCGGCGCCACGATCGAGCAGCTCAGCGCGATCTCCCTGAGCGTGTCGTCCGCCGTCACCGAGCAGGCCGCGGTGACCCGCGACATGACCGAGAACATGCAGTCCGCCGCGCAGAGCGTCGCCGCCGTCCACGCCGCCATGGCGGAGATCGCGGCCTCGGCGGGCGTGGTCGACGCCTCGGTCCGCAAGGTCTCGGAAGCCGCCCGCGCCCTCGCGTGAGCGGCCCGCGCCCGCCTCAGGCGGCGCGGGTCGCGGCGGGCTCCGCCACGGCGACCCGGTCGCGCCCGCCGTTCTTGGCGACGTAGAGGGCGGTGTCGGCCCGCCGCATCAGCGCGTCGAACGCGATGCCGGCGCGGGCCTGCGCGATCCCGATGCTGACGCTGACGCGCAGAGCCGGAAGCTCGGGGATGCTGAGCTGCGCGAAGGTCTGGCGCAGCTCCTCGGCCCGGGCCAGGGCCTCGGCGGGCGACACGTCCGGCAGCAGGCAGGCGAATTCCTCCCCGCCCAGGCGGCCCAGCAGAGCCTCGCGGGGCAGCAGGGTCATCGCCATGGTGCAGAAGCCGACGAGGACCGCGTCGCCGACCCCGTGACCGAAGCGGTCGTTGACGGCCTTGAACCGGTCGAGATCGAACAGCAGCAGGGCGGCGTCGCCGTGCCGCGCGATCGCGGCCTCGGCGGCCTGCGCGAAGGCCCGGCGGTTGCGCACGCCCGTGAGCGCGTCCGTGGAGGCGGCGATGCGCTGCTCGCGCTCGGCCCGCTCCTTGACCAGCGCCATGAAGGTGAAGGCCGAGGCGATCGAGAACATGAGGGTGACGAAGCACAGGATCGCCACCCAGGGCGACGCGAGCGGGCTGAGACCCGGCTGCGGCGGCGCCACCAGCGTCGCGGGGATCCGCACGACGTAGAAGGTGCCGTGCAGCCCCAGGATGGCGGCGGCGGCGAACCGGGAGGCGAGCCGCTCGGCGCGACCGCGCCAGATCTCCGCGGTCGCCGCGCAGCAGTAGAGCGCCGCCACCGCCGAGGCGTAGATGATGCGGGCCTCGATCGACGCGTAGAAGGTCGGGATCAGGCACAGGACGCACCAGCCCAGGGCGCCGGCCGTCGCGATACCCAGCCGCGGCTCGCGGTGCTCGAACGAGCGGACGCCGCTCCAGATGAGACCGTAGGCGGCGAGCACCACGGCGTTGGCCAAGCCCACAGAGATCAGGTCGGGGATCTGATTGCGCAGCGCGAGGCCGGCCGATCCGGCCGCGCCCACGAGATGCGCCGCACCCCAGTAGGCGAGCACGCGCGACTCGGGCGCCTGCCGCCACGAGGCCATGAACAGCGTGCCGACCAGGAAGGTCGTCGCCGCGCTGACGACCAGCAGGGTGGCGGGATCAAGCTGCACGGACGACTGTCAATCCTCGACCCGGACGTCGGCGCCGTCCCCGCCCCGCATCGCAGTCTGGCCGAGCAACGATCCGGGCCTCGGCACGATAACACTCTATCCAAAAGGAAGCCACAATAAGCTAGATTAGAATTCCAACACGGGACAAAGGTGCTAGTACACCGGCATATTCGTCCCAGAGTCTAGCGGGGCTCTTGCGCAGATTTCGGCGACGCCGCCCGGCTCTGACCTTGGCCTGCCCCCTCCCCGCACGGTCCTGAGACGCCGGGGTCGGACAGGCCATCACCGTGCCGGCGTCTCCCGCAGATCGAGCCGCGGCGCTCCGACACGCCGCCAGCGAGCCGGAACCTTGGACGTGTTCCGTCGGTCAGGCGCGGTGGACCACCGGGACCGCGGGCGCGCCCTCCCACTCGGTGTTGGCGGGGATCGACTCGCCCTTCATGACGATGGTGAGCGGCCGCAGGCGGGCGTAATCCCCGACCTTCGTGTCGTACAGCACGGTCGAGAACGCGCCGACCGAGACGCCGCGCCCGACGACGACGCGGCCGATCTTCATGATCCGGTCCTCGTAGAGGTGGGTCTGCAGCGCGGAGACGCGGTTGATCGTGGCGTAGTCGCCGATGGTGACGCAGTCGAACTCGGTGATGTCGGTCGTGAGCATGCACACGCCCTTGCCGACCTTCACGCCGAACAGCCGCAGCACCCAGGGGAGGAAGGGCGTGCCCTGGAGGTGTTCGAGCAGCACCTTGCCGGCGAGGCCCCAGTAGGCCACCGCGATCGCCTCGGTGCGCATCGCCCACCACGACCACATCGGCTGCATGCCGGGCTTGTAGACGCCCATCAGCAGCCACTTCATGGCGATGACCGCCGAGGACTGGATCAGCGCGATGGCGACGCTCGCCCCGACGAAGCTGTAGGCCAAGCCCCACCAGTCCTGCTCCAGGATGGCCGGGTAGAAGTACCAGTCGATCGCCGTGATCGCGAGGGTAATGTAGAGCATCGGCGAGAACGAGGTCGCGAAGGCCTCGAAGACGCCGCGCCGGATCTTCGGCCACGCGCCGGGCTCGTAGGTCTGGGCGGTCGAGCCGAGATCGACCTTCTGGCGGGCGGGCAGCCGGATCGGCGGCGAGCCGAACCACGTCTCGCCCGGGCTCATCGCGGCGTTCTCGGGCGGCTTCGACTTGATCCCGATGAGCACGTCGTCGGGGATGACGGCGCCCGGCGGCACCACCGCGTCGTTGCCGACGAAGACCCGCGCCCCGGTACGGGTCGGCTCCAGGTGCATCCAGCCGCGCCGGATCTCCTCCTCGCCGTACACCACCTCGTCGGCGACGAAGTTCTTCGCGCCGACCTCGGCGAGGTCGTAGCGGCCCGCGAGGTTGGTCGAGATCTCGGCACCGTGGCCCATATTGGCGCCCATCAGCCGGTACCACGCCCGCATGTAGACGGTCGCGAACAGCGACGAGAGCGTCTCCAGCGTCACCTCGACCGCGAGGGCCAGCGACCATTTCCGCAGGTAGAACAGCGAGTGGACCGAGTAGGTGCCGGACCGCGTCCGCGGCAGCACGATCCAGCGGATGCCGGCGATCAGCAGCACCGTGCCGGCGGTCATCAGCATGGCGGTGGGCCACGTGAGGATCGGCAGGTACCAGTGGTAGTCGACGTCGGTGATGTCGGAGAGCGAGTCCGAGATCTGGTCGAAGATGAAGAAGGCCGGGAAGATCGGCAGCAGGCCGACCGCCGGGATGGCGCCGAGCAGCACGACGTAGGCCGCCAGGAAGGCCGCGCGGCGCGCGAAAGACGCCTCGGCGGGCGCGGGCAGGTCCGACGGCTCGGCCATGCCGACCTTGCGGCCGGGCGAGCCGTCCCAGCGCTCGGCCGCGCCGACCCGCGAGCCCGCCGGGATCGTGGTCAGGTCGGCGATCTCCGCCTGCGGGCCGATCACCGTGTCGTGGCTGATCACGCAGGAGGTCCCGACCGCCGCGTCCGCGCCGATCTCGGCCGTGCCGATGACCAGCTCGTTGCCGACGATCTCGGCGTTGGCGATGACGAGGCGGCCGCCCAGGGACGCGCCGTCGCCGATGGTCAGGAGGTCGGGCGCGCCGATCTCGATGTCGGAGATCAGGGTATCGCGGCCGACCTTGGCGCCCATGAGCCGCAGGTAGATCGCGATGGCCGGCGAGCCCTGCAGCCACTTCACGTGGACGAGGGGCGCCAGCCGCTGCGCGAGCCACCAGCGATAGTAGTAGGTGCCCCAGAGCGGGTAACGGCCCGGCCTGGTCCGGCCGAGGATCAGCCACTTGCCGGCGACCGCCGCCACCGCGGTCACGCCGTTGATCGCCACATAGACGAGGAGGAGCACCCCGAGCTCGGCGAAGAAGCTCAATCCCCCGCCGGTGAGCAGCAGGTAGGTCACGAACATGCCGAGCCACTGCGCGGTGGCCAGCGCGATCACGAAGGGCAGCGCGACGAGCTGCGCGAGGCCGCAGAGCGCCCGGCGCAGCAGCGGCGGCGGCTCGAAACTCAGGTCGCGCGTCGCGGCCCCGGCCCCCATCCCGCCCGTGCGGGCGATGAGCGCGTCGGCCATCGCCCGCACGGTGCGCAGGGCGTAGACGTCGGGCAGGGTGATACCGGCGAGCGGCGGATTCTCGCGCACCGCCGAGACGAAGCGGGCGGCCAGGAGCGAGTGGCCGCCGAGATCGGAGAAGAAGTCGCCCTCGAGAGCGATCGGCTGGTTGCCGAAGATCTGCTTGGCGGCCGCGACGAGGGCCGCCTCGGTCTCGTTGGCGGGCGGCTCCTGCTCGCCGTCCACGGCGACCACGGTGAGCGGGGCGATCTTCAGCGCCTTGCGGTCGACCTTGCCGGAGGTCAGGCGCGGGAGCGTCTCGGCCACCTCGAAATGGCCGGGCACCATGTAGGGCGGCATCTGCCCGGCGAGCGTCCGGCGCAGGGCGGCGGCGTCGATGGACCGGCCCCGCTCCGGGATCAGGAAGGCCACGAGGCGGTCGACGCCGTCGTCCTGCCGGAGCACGACGGCGGCCTGGTTGATGTCGGGCACCGCGCGGATCCGGGACTCGATCTCGCCCAGCTCCACGCGGAAGCCGCGGATCTTCACCTGGTCGTCGATCCGGCCGTGGAACACGATCCGGCCCGCGGCATCGAGGGAGACCGCGTCGCCCGAACGGTACAGGACGGGGTCGGTCCCGTCCGACGCGAAGGGGTTGGCGATGAACTTCTCCGCCGTCAGCTCGGGACGGGCGAGGTAGCCCCGCGCGACGCCGGGACCGCCGATCAGCAGCTCGCCCTGCTGGTCGCGGCCGAGCAGGGAAAGGTCCTCGCCGGCGACGTAGACGGAGTAGTTCGGGATCGGGCCGCCGATCGTCACCGGCTCGCCGGGGCGCATCTCGGCCGCGGTCGCCACCACGGTGGCCTCCGTGGGCCCGTAGGTGTTGAACAGCTGGCGCCCGCCCGTCGCCCAGCGGGCGATCAGCGGCTCGGGCAGCGCCTCGCCGCCGAGCAGGACGAGGCGGACCCGCGGCAGGTCGCCGGAGATCATCGCCAGCAGCGTCGGGACGGTGTCGAGCACCGTGATGCCCTCGGCCTCCAGGATGCCGGGGAGCGATTCCAGGTCGCCCATCATGGCGGGACTCGCGACGAACAGGGTCGCGCCCACGAGGTACGGGACCCAGATCTCCTCCATCGAGAGGTCGAACGCCACCGAGGCGCCCTGGAAGACCACGTCGTCGGCGCGCATCCCGTAGAGGGCGTTCCCCGACCTCAGGAAGTGGCAGATGTTGGCGTGGCTGATGACGATGCCCTTGGGCACGCCGGTCGAGCCGGAGGTGTAGATCAGGTAGGCGGGGTGCTCGGGCGTCAGCCCGGCCGCGCGCGGGTCCGGCACCGGCGCGTCGGCGGGCGTTCCGGCGTCGAGGTCGGCGGGCGTCAACGCGGGCGCGGCGTCCGGCGCCGCGGCGGCGAGCGCCGGGGAGACGAGCAGCGCCTTCGCGCCCGCGTCGGTGAGGCAAACGCCCACCCGGTCGGCCGGCGCCTCGGCATCGAAGGGCAGCCACGCCGCCCCCGACATCGTGATCCCGATCTGCGCGACGAGGAGGTCCGGGCCGCGGGCCATCCACAGGCCGACGACGTCGCCGGGACCGATGCCGCGATGGACGAGGCCGGCGGCGATCCGGCCGGCCCGGGCGGCGACGTCCGCGTAGGTCAGGTGCGGGTGGACGCCCCCAGCCTCGACCCGGGCGCCGTCGACGAGGCAGGGATGGCCGGGCCGGGTCGCGGCCGAGTGCAGGAAGATCTCGGCCAGGACTTCGTCGCGGATCAGGTCGGGCCGGTGGTCGCCGCGCAGGATCGCCGCCGCGTTCCCGAGAGGCGCGGGCTCCCCGGCCGCCGGGCCGGGCCGGGTCTTCTCGGCGACGTCGCTCATCCGCTGCTCCGCTGGCCGGCCGCTCGAGCCGGCGCCTGTCCTGGCCGCCGCCCTATAGCCTGCCGATCATGCCGTTATCGAGGCGGCTTTGCACTGCGCCGGCGCACAGGATCAAGCCCAGCGCCAGCCACCGGGCTCGAGGACAAGGACCTCGCCCTGGCGGATGCCGAGGCGGGGCGCGGCGTAGATGTCGAGGTGGCCGAGGGCCACCAGGGCGGCCCGCGCGACGCCGCCATGGGCGACGATCACCGTGTCCCGCTCCAGGGCCGCGATCATCGGGCCGACGCGCTCGACGAGGCCGGCGTAGCTCTCGGCGCCGAGGCCGGGCGGGCGGTAGTGCCAGCGGTCGCGGTCGCGGCCGGCCGCCCCGGCCGGGTCGCGGCGCCGGATCTCCGCCCAGGTTGAGCCCTCCCAGCTGCCGAAGCCGATCTCCCGCAAGCGCGGATCGGTGCGGTACGCCTCCGGCGCCAGGCCGAGGGTCGCCCTGAGGATCTCCATGGTGCGCCGGGTGCGCTTGAGCGGGCTCGCGACGAACTCGGCCGCCGCCAGCGCCGGACCCGCCGCGGCGGCGAGGCGCTCCGCCACGGCGGCGGCCTGCGCCTCGCCCTGGGCGTTGAGGTCGGTGTCGCGCCCACCCTGGAGGCGTCCCTCGGCGTTCCAGGCGGTCTGGCCGTGCCGGATGAAGTAGATCGTACCCAACCTCGCAACCCCGTCCTGCACAGGCGTTCGGAACAGCCTGGATTACCGGCCGTTCTCGCCGTCGGTCGGCAATATCCGGAAACAGGTCCTGCCCCATGTCCAAGAAGCACGGCAAGCATCATCGCGGCCACAAACGCGATGACGGCATGACAGGTGAGGCCGATCTGCATGGCCCCACCGTGGATCACCGCCCGTCGACGGCCCGCTGGGCCGGCAGCGTCGACGCCGTGGCCGAGTCCGTCCCGGCGGCGCTCGGCCAGCACGGGCCGGTGCCGATCCGCCCCGCGCCGGGCATCGTGGCGGTGGAGCCGGGCGCGCCCGTCGATCTCGGCACGGTCGATCCCGACGATGTCGGCGGCCTCGACAAGGACTGGGCCAAGGACGCCCTCGCCACGGAGCGCGAGCGCATCGTCGCCCTCCAGGAACGCCTCTACGCCGAGCGCGCCCGGAGCCTGCTGCTGGTTTTCCAGGCGATCGACACCGGCGGCAAGGACGGCACGATCCGGTCGGTGCTCAAGGGGGTGAACCCGCAGGGCTGCGCCGTGGCCTCGTTCAAGGTGCCCTCGAGCGAGGAACTCGATCACGATTTCCTGTGGCGCTACCACGCCCGCGTGCCGGGGCGCGGCATGATCGGGGTGTTCAACCGCAGCCACTACGAGGACGTGCTCGTGGTGCGGGTAAAGGGCCTCGTGCCGGACGCCGTCTGGCAGAGCCGCTACGGCCGGATCAACGATTTCGAGCGCCTGCTCGTCGAATCGGGGACGACGGTCCTCAAGTTCTTCCTGCACATCTCCAAGGCGGAGCAGAAGAAGCGCCTGGAGGCCCGGATCGCCGACCCCGAGAAGCACTGGAAGTTCGACCCGGCCGACCTGGTCGAGCGGAAGTCCTGGGACGCCTACCAGCAGGCCTTCGCGGACGCCCTCGGCCGCTGCTCGACGGCCCGGGCGCCGTGGCTGGTGGTGCCGGCCAACCACAAGTGGTTCCGCAACTACGTGATTGCCCGGACCGTGGCGGATACGCTGGAGGCCATGGACCCGCGATTCCCCGAGGCCGCCAAGGGCATCGCGGATCTGACGGTTCCGGACTGAGGCGGGAGAGCCCGGGATGCTGGTGGTTCGGGAGGTCGCGGTCTCGGGCTACCGCTCGCTGCGGCGGATCAGCGTCCCGGTCGACGCGCTGTCGGTCTTCGTCGGGGGCAACGGCACCGGCAAGACCAACCTCTACCGGGCCCTGGAGCTGCTGCAGGCCGCCGCCCGGGGAACCCTGACCCGCGACCTCGCCGCCGAGGGCGGCATGGATTCGGCCCTCTGGGCCGGCCGCCGGCGGCAGGGCGAGGCCGCGCGGATCTGCCTGTCGGCGACCCTCCGTCACGACACGATCGCGCAGGATTTCGTCTACGCGGTCGAGATCGGGCTGGTGCAGCAGGTCGGCGGAACCACCTTCGGCGCCGCCTTCCGGAAGGAGCCGCAGGTCAAGACAGAGCGCCTGACGGTCCGCACCCGCGGCCGCACGGCCGTGATCCTCGATCGCGACGGGCGAAGCGGGTTCGTCCGCGACGCGGAGGGCCGGAAGCGCGCCCTCGGCGGGGACCTGCTGCCCACCGAGACCGCCCTCGGGAGCCTCCTCGACGCCACCGGCCATCCGGAGATCGCCGCGGTCCGCCTCGCCCTGACGGGGTGGCGCTTCCACCACGATTTCCGGACGGATGCCGAGTCGCCCCTGCGTCGCCCCTGCCTCGCGGTGACGACGCCGACGCTCGCGTCCGACGGCGCGGACCTCGCCGCCGTCTTCGCCACCCTGGCGCATATCCGGCAGGACACGACCGAGATCGACGCGGCCGTCGACGGAGCCTTCCCGGGCGCGGCGCTCGTCCTCCCGGAGCCCGGCCGTCACGCGAGCTTCGGCCTGCGCTTCCCCGACTTCCCCGCCCGGACCTTCGATCCGCCGGAACTGTCGGACGGCACCCTGCGCTACCTCGCCCTGACCGGAGCGCTGCTCGGCTACCGGCTGCCGCCGTTCATCGCGCTGAACGAGCCCGAGACCAGCCTGCATCCCGATCTCATGGATCCCCTGGCGCGGCTGATCGCGCGGGCCGCGGAGCGGACGCAGGTCTGGCTCGTGACGCATTCGCAGCGGCTGGCGGCGGGGATCGCGCAGCACGGCAACGTCCGGCCGCGCACCGTCATCAAGCGCGACGGCGAGACCTGGATCGACGGCCTCAAGTTCTCGGGGGAGTTCGACGAGGCGGACGAGGCGTGACGATGGTCAACCTGGTCGCGCTGCCTTCCCCACGGGCGCGGCCGAGAGACCCGGGTGACGGCGCCACGCAGGCCGTCGCGCCGTCGCAGATCACGGCGCCCCGGACGACCGAGGCCTCAATCCTTGTCGAGGGTGAGGTCCGGCGCCTCGGGGTTCTTCATGCCGACCACGTGGTAGCCGGCATCCACGTGGAGGATCTCGCCGGTCATCCCGGCCGCCATGTCGGAGACGAGGTAGGACGCGGTCTCGCCGACCTCGCCGATCGTCACGGTCCGGCGCAGGGGCGCGTTGTACTCGTTCCACTTCAGGATGTAGCGGAAATCGCCGATGCCCGAGGCGGCGAGGGTCTTGATCGGGCCGGCCGAGATCGCGTTGACCCGGATGTTCTTCGGTCCGAGATCGGCCGCGAGGTAGCGCACCGACGCCTCCAGCGCCGCCTTGGCGACGCCCATGACGTTGTAGTGCGGCATCCACTTCTCGGCGCCGTAATAGGTCAGCGTCACCAGTGAGCCGCCCGGGCGCATGATCTTCTCGGCGCGCTGGGCCACCGCGGTGAACGAGTAGCACGAGACCAGGAGCGACTTGGTAAAGTTGTCCTCGGAGGTCTCGATGTAGCGCCCCGTCAGCTCGTCCTTGTCGGAGAAGGCGACGCAGTGAACGACGAAGTCGATGCCGTCGGGGAAGACCTTCGCGGCCTCCGCGAAGACCGCGTCGATCGTGGCCGACTCGGTGACGTCGCAGTGCCCGATCACGTGGGCGTCGAGTTCCTTGGCGAGGGGCTCCACGCGCTTGCGCAGGGCGTCGCCCTGGTAGGTGAAGGCCAGTTCGGCCCCGTGGGCGCGGGCGCTGCGGGCGATGCCCCAGGCGATCGAGCGGTTGTTGGCGACCCCGAGGACGATGCCCCGCTTGCCCGCCAGAAGGCCCTGCCCGTGTTCCGCCATGATCGATCCCGAAGCCGCGCGACCCCTCTCGGGGCCGGGGGGCCTCCTTAGCGGAGGCGGCCCGGCGACGGAAGTCCGGGACGCCACCGAGCGCGGTCAGGCGCGCCCCGAAGGCTGTTCCCGCCCGTCAGGCCGCGTTGGTGGCCCGGCGGCCGCGGGCGAATTCGGTCAGGGCCGCGTCCTCGCCCTCCGGCAGGACGATCGCCGTGGTGGCGAACAGGTCCCCGCGGGTGCCGTCCTTCTTCGGTAGCCCCTTGCCGCGGAGGCGGAAGGTCCGGCCGGAACTCGTCATTGCCGGAATCTTCATCTCGACGGCACCGGTGAGCGTCGGCACGCGGATCGTGCCGCCGAGCACGGCATCCTCCAGCGGGACGTCGACGCCGGTGCGCAGGTCGGCCCCCTCGACGGTGAACCGCGGGTGCGGCCGGATCCGGATGGTCAGCAGGGCGTCGCCCGGTTCGGCCCGGGGCCCGCCGCTCTGGCCGAGGCCGCGCAGCCGGATGGTCTGGCCGTCGACCACGCCGCGGGGAATGACGACGTCGACCTCACGGCCCGTGGGCAGAGCGAGACGCAGCTTCTCCTCGCTGGCGACCTGCTCCAGCGTCACCAGCAGCTCCGCGGCGACGTCCTCGCCCTTGGCCGCCTGGCGCTGGCCGCCCGGACCGGCGCCGCCGGCGCGGAACGCCTCGCCGAAGATGTGCGAGAAGATGTCCTCGCCCATGCCGCCGCCCATGCCGCCGCCGCGCTGGGCGCGCGCCATGTTCTCGAAGTCGAAATTGCCCCCGCGTCCGCCGCCGAAGCCTCCGAATCCCTCGAAGCCGGTCGCGCGCGGCTTGCCCTCGGCGTCGATCTCGCCGCGGTCGAACTGCTTGCGCTTCTCGGCGTCGCCCAGGATCTCGTAGGCCGAGTTCGCCTCGGCGAACCGGTCCTTGGCCTTCGCGTCGTTCTTGTTGCGGTCGGGGTGGAAGTCCTTGGCGAGCTTGCGATAGGCCTTCTTGATCTCGGCCTCGCTCGCCCCCTTGGCCACGCCCAGCACGTCGTAGGGATTGCGCATGGATCTCTTGGCTGTGCGGTTGGCTGTGCGATGTGGGTTCGCGACCGGGATGTGGGATGGATGTTGCATCCCTGCAACGGTCCTGGCGGCGAAAGTCTGCGGGTTCGTGCCGAACGTCAAGCGGCCGGTCTCGCCGCGGCTCCGCGCCGGCCCTATCGTCGGACCCGGCGCGCAGCGGCGCCTCCGGCGCGACGGCACCGGGGGCCGCACCCGCCCATGTCATCCGGGGCCGGAGAGCCGATGCACTACGCCTGCGACCACCTCCACCTGCGCAGCCGCGATGCCGTCGCGGCCGCTTCCTTCTACGTCGAGACGTTCGGGGCCCGGGAGGTGAAGCGCGTCGGCGCGGACCCCGTGCAGCGGGTCGTGCTCGACCTCGGCGGCCTCGCCGTCTTCATCGAGCAGGCCCCGGATGAGATCGCGCCGGCGACCGCCACGCCCTGTCTCGGGATCGAGCATGTCGGGCTGCGCGTCGCCGACATCGAGGCCGCGATGGCCGATCTCATCGCCCGGGGCGTGACGGTGCGGACCGGCATCACGGCGCGCGGTCCCGACCTGCGGATCGCTTTCGTGGAGGGACCCGACGGCGCGCTGATCGAGATCCTGGAGCGGAAGCCCGCCTGATGGCGCCGAGAGCCGGCCGCCGCCGCGCCCTGGCCGCGGCGCTGATCGCGTTGCTGGCGGCGTCCGGCTGGGCGGCGGCGCGCCCGTTCACGGACGCGGCCGGCCGCACGGTCGAGCTCCCCGAGCGGGTCGGGCGGGTGCTCGCCGCGGGACCGCCCGCCGCGGTGCTGCTCTACACCCTGGCGCCCGACCTGATGGCCGGATGGGTGAGCGCCCCGCATCCCGCGGCGATGCCCTTCCTCGAGCCCCGGACCCGCGCGCTCCCCGCCTACGGCCGCCTCACCGGGCGCGGCGGGACCGCGAATGTCGAGGCGGTGCTCGCCGCCAAGCCCGACCTGATCGTGGATTCGGGCAGCCTCGGGCCGACCTACGCGTCGCTCGCCGACCGGGTCCAGGCCCAGACCGGGATCCCCTACATCCTGCTGGACGGCAGCCTCGCGAAGACCCCGGAAGCCTATCGGCAGCTCGGCGCGGCCCTGGGCCGTCAGTCCGACGCGGACGCCCTGGCGGCGGAGGCCCAGCGTCTCGCCGACACGGTGGAGCGCGCCGTCGCGGCGGTCCCGGAGGAGAAGCGGCCCCGGGTCTACTACGCGCGCGGGCCGCGCGGGCTGGAGACGGGGTTCGCCGGATCGATCAACACCGAGCTGGTCGAGGTCGCCGGCGGCCGCAACGTCGCGCAGGACGGTGGCGGCCGCCTCGGCAACGTCTCGCCCGAGCAGGTTCTCGCCTGGAATCCGGACGTGATCGTCACCCTCGATCCGGCCTTCGCGGCCGGGCTGAGCGCCGACCCGCTGTGGCGGGACGTCCGGGCCGTACGGAGCGGGCGGGTCTACGTGGCGCCGCTCCAGCCGTTCCCGTGGTTCGACGCGCCGCCGGGGGTCAACCGGCTGATCGGCCTGCGCTGGCTCGCGGCCCGGCTCCATCCGGACCTGTTCCCGCAGCCGATGCCCGACGTGGCGCGCGCCTTCTACAGTCGCTTCTACCACGTCGACCTTGATGCCGGTCAGGTCGCCGCTCTCCTCGCCCCGACGCCGGGCGCTCGGCCGAGCTCGACACCGGGCTCGTCCCCGGGCCCGGCCCGGTGAGCCGCGTCCCGGCTGCCGCCGTGATGATCCGGGCGCGCGCCCGACGCCGCCTGCCCGCTGCGCTGTTGTCCGGGCTCGCCCTGCTGGCGCTGACCGCCCTCGCGCTGGCTGTCGGCAAGTACCCGGTCGCGCCCGCGGACCTCGCCGCCATCCTCGGGAACCGGCTGCTCGGGCTGCCGGCCCGGGCCCCGGCGACGGCGGAGACGGTCGTGATGCAGGTGCGCCTGCCGCGGGTGATCGCCGCGCTGGTCGTGGGCGCGGCCCTCTCGGCGGCGGGGGCGACCTACCAGGGCCTGTTCCGCAACCCGCTGGTCTCGCCCGACATCCTCGGCGTCTCGGCCGGCGCCGGGCTCGGGGCCGTGCTCGGGATCTATCTCGGCCTGCCGGTGGCCCCGATCCAGGCCCTGGCCTTCCTGGGCGGGCTCGGCGCCGTCGCGGCGGTCTACGGCGTCGGCCTCGCCGTGCGGCGGCACGATCCGGTCCTGACCCTGGTCCTGGCCGGGGTCGCGGTGGGGGCGGTGCTCGGAGCTGGCATCTCGCTCCTCAAGGTCCTGGCCGATCCCTACAACCAGCTGCCGGCGATCACGTTCTGGCTCCTCGGCAGCCTATCCTCGGTCACCCTCGGCGACGTCGCCGCCACCCTGCCGATGATGCTGCTCGGCCTCGTGCCCCTGGTGCTCCTGCGCTGGCGCATGAACCTGATGAGTCTCGGCGACGCGGAGGCGCGGGCCCTCGGTGTGGAAACTCGGTTGCTCCGTCCCGTCCTGATCGCCGGCGCGACCCTGATCACGGCGGCGGCCGTGGCGATGACCGGGGTCATCGGCTGGATCGGGCTGATCGTGCCGCACGTCGCTCGGCTCCTGGTCGGGCCGGATTACCGCCGCCTGCTGCCGGCCTCGCTGGTGCTCGGCGCGGGCTACCTGGTGCTGGTCGACCTGATCGCGCGGAATCTGGGCACCGTCGAGGTGCCCCTCGGCATCCTGACGGCGCTCGTGGGGGCGCCGTTCTTCCTCTGGCTGCTGGCGTCCGGGCGCCGGGGCTTCAGCTGATGCTGCTCCAGGTCCGGGACCTCGCCGTCGGGTACGGCGGCCGCACGGCCGGCCGCACCGTCGCCCAGGGCGTGTCTTTCGACCTCACCGCGGGCGAGGTGATGTGCCTCGTCGGGCCGAACGGCGGCGGCAAGACCACGCTGTTCCAGACGCTGCTCGGCCTGCTGCCGGCCCGCGCCGGGCGGGTGATCCTCGACGGCGCCGATCTGTCGCGGCTGTCGCGGGTCGCCGTGGCCCGCGCGATCGCCGCCGTGCCCCAGGCGCACGCGGCGTTCTTCCCGTTCACGGTGCGCGAGGTCGTCGTGATGGGCCGGGCGAGCCGGCTCGGCCCGTTCGCCGCCCCCGGTCGCGCCGACGTCGCGGCCGCCGAGCGGGCTCTGGCCGCCCTGGGAATCGGGCACCTCGCCGATCAGGTCTACACCGAGATCAGCGGTGGCGAGCGGCAGCTCGCGCTGATCGCGCGGGCTCTCAGCGGCGAGCCGCGGCTCCTCGTCATGGACGAGCCGACCGCCAGCCTCGATTTCGGCAATCAGGCCCGCGTCCTCGGGCAGATCCGCCGCCTCGCCGAGGCCGGCATCGCCGTGCTGTTCTCGACGCACGATCCCGGCCACGCCCTGCTCTGCGCCGATCGACTCATCGCCCTGCACGCGGGCCGCCTCGTCGCCGACGGGCCCGCCGCCGCGACGGTCACGCCGGACCTGCTGCGCCTGATCTACGGGATCGACGTGGTGGTGGCGCCGGTGCCGGGTCTCGCGGCGCCGGTCTGCGTGCCGGTCGTCGACTGACCGCGCGCCGGTCCCTCACCGGAGTCGCGAGAGCGTCTCGGCCGGCTCGGTCCGGCGGTTCGTGTCGGCCCCGTAGGCCGCGCCGAGCACCGCCTCGCACTGGATCCGCACGCGGGCGTGGCACTCGCAGGCGGCGTTGGAGACCGCCCGGCGGTCGAGGATCGTGATGCGCCCGCGGCCGACCCGGACGAGGCCCTGCTCCTGCAGCACCCGCAGGATCCGGGTGAGGTAGGTGCGCTGGACCCCGAGCATGGAGGCCAGCAACTCGTGGGTGATCGGGAGGGTGTCGCCGCCGGTCCGGTCCTGCAGCGACAGCAGCCAGCGGAGGCAGCGCTGCTCGATCGGGTGCAGGGCGTTGCAGGCCGCGATCTGGAACAGCTGGGCCAGGAAGCAGTCGGCGTAGCGCGCGAACAGGTCGCGGAGCGTCTCGGATCCGAGCGCAGCCTGCCGGAGACGCTCCGCGTCGAGGCGCAGCGCAGCCCCGCCGACCTGCACCAACCCGCTGACCGCGGCCGGCAGCCGGCCCTCTCCGATGATCCCGCCGATCGCACCCTCGTGCCCGACGCTCGCGATCTCGGCCGTCCTGCCGTCCCGCGTGGCGACGATCAGCGCCACGACAGTCTGGACGTGGGGGAAGATCACGTGGCTCGCCGCGACGCCCGCCATCAGCGCCGTGTCGCCCTTGGCGAAGGTCACCGGCTCCAGATGGGGCGCGATCAGGGCCCGGTCCGAACCAGACAGCGCGTCGAGGAGCAGGTTGCCGGTGGAGGCGGCAGAGTCGATCGGCATGGGGGACGGAGAGGTGCGGGAGGAGAGTTTCCCGTCAGGATCCTCTCGAGGCTCGCCCGCCGGTGCGCGGGCCCGTCAGCCATACCCCGCGCTCTGCGCCCCTGAACTAACCTAGGTTTTGCCGAAGGCTTTCATCTACTTATCCGTGCAGAGACCCTGCTCCGAGAGCCGCTTGTGCTCGCGCGGGTCGCAGTCGGTGGCCAGGAACGAGGCCCACTCGGACGGCGTGCCGTAGAAGGCGTTGCGGTCGACGTCGCCGCGCACGCCCGGGACCCGGCCCGTGGAGGTGAACTGCCACAGCATCCACTTGCGGTTGACGAAGCGCTGCTCGGGCTCGGCCGCGGTGGAGCGCAGCCAGTGCGGGTAGTCGGGGAGCTCGCCCTCCAGGACGTCCTTGTGGAAGGTGATGTCGGTGTAGATGATCGGGCGCTTGCCGGTGTAGCGCTCCATCTCCTCGAGCATCTCGGTGACCATCGCCAGGGCCTGGGCCTTGGGCAGCTTCTTCGGGCAGGTCTGCGAGTGGCCGTTCCACTCGACGTCGAGGACCGGCGGGAGCGCGGTGGGGTCGTTCGGGACGTTCTTCTTGAACCAGTCCATCTGCTCCCTGGCGGAGCGGCACCAGAACACGAAGTGGTAGGCCCCGCGCGGCACGCCGGCCCGGGCGGCGGCGTCCCAGTTGGTCCGGAAGCGCTCGTCGACGTGGTCGCCGCCCTCGGTGGCCTTGATGAAGGCGAACTGGGTGCCGGCGGCCCGGACCGAGGCCCAGTCGACGTTGCCCTGCCACTTCGAGATGTCGATGCCCTGGATCGGGTGAAGCTTGGCCTTGGCCACGCCCGGATGGGGCTTCACGTCGCCCTTGGTCGGGTAGAAGTCGTTGTTCGACGCGCAGGCCGCGAGCCCGGCCAGGATGGCGGCGGCGGCGAACCGGCCGGCGAGGCGACGGGCCGGCCTCAGGCGTTCGCTCAAGTTCCGAGCGACTTCCCCGAACGGCGACCGCGAAAGCTCTAAAATCCGCGACATCAGTGTTTAGCCCGCCACCGAAGAAGCGCCACAGACAGGCGTATTCGATGGCCCCGGCGCGGTTAACGGAGCTTTGCGATCATTGCGGCGGAATTCCGGGACGCGTTGCATCCCCGCGACATACGGCGCCGATCCCCGGCTGGTTCACAGGCCCGCATCCGGCTAAGTCGCGGTTCCGCAACGCGAGTCCGGACGGGACACCGTGAGTAAGCAACTCTTTACCATAGGCTACGAAGGCCTCGACCCGGAGCGCCTCGTCGGCGTCCTGCGCTCGGCCGGCGTCGCGGTGCTGGCGGATGTCCGGGCAGTGGCGAATTCGCGCAAGCGCGGCTTCTCGAAGGGCGCGCTCGGCACGTCCCTGCACGAGGCCGGGCTCGGCTACGCGCATCTGCGCAGCCTCGGCACCCCGAAGTCCGGCCGGCAGGCGGCGCGGGCCGGGGACGCGGGGCTGATGCGCCGGATCTACTGCGAGGAGGTGCTGGATACCGCCGCCGGGATCGCGGCGCTGGACGAGCTCGCCGCGCTCGCCGAGGCGTCGCCGATCTGCCTGCTCTGCTTCGAGCGCGATCCGGCCGGCTGCCACCGGCGCTTGCTGGCCGAGCGCCTCGCGCCGCGCGGCTTCGTGGTCGGCGATCTCTACGGCTGAGCGGGCCTCACCGCCCGGACAGGGGCTGCTGCGCGCGCATGCCGAGCGCGCCGGCGAGGCGCCGGACGGGCCCGAGGGCGGCGGTCAGTCCCCGCGGCGCGGCCCTGCGCGGCGCGCGCGGCCGGCGCCGGTCGGCGTCCGGGACCGGCTCGACCGGCAGGTAGAGCGTGTCGAAGAAGGACATCTCTAGGAGAACGGCGCCGTCGTCGTCGGTGATCACCATCGCGGCCTCCATGAGGCGCGGGTCGCCGCCGTGCTGACGCATCAGCCCCTGCACGATCGTGCGCGCGGTCGACCGGGCGGCCTCGGCATCCTCGACCCACTGGGCCGCCGAGGCCGGGAGCGAGGCGTTGCCGAGGCGGATGGTGAAATGGGCGCGGACCATGGAGCGCTCCTCGGAGGGGCCGGCGGGACACCGCCGGCAACGGGTGTCAGGCGGCCTGAGCGTCGTCCAGCGGATCGCCGGCGGTATCGGCGGCGGGCTCGGACCTGTCGGCCGCGGATTTCGGATCGAAGGCGTCCGCGAGCAGGCCGAGGCGCCGCGCCATGTCCCGCACCTCGTTGAGGGCGATCGACTTCTGGCCTTCCTTCACCGCCCGCGTGATGTCGCTGACCTGTGTGGTGGCGATCCGCTTCAGTTCGTCGGCGAGCTGCTGGCTGGTCATCATCGCATCCGGACTCGGCTTGTCGGGCTGAGCTGGGACCGTGAGGCGGCGGGGCTTACCAAGGCGTTTCCCCGAGCACCCGGGCCTGTGGACAAGCTTGGGGATCCGCGGCCACCGCAACCCTGCCGACCGGTTCGCGAGCGGGCTCAATCCTGCAGGTGCCGCGCCGCGATGATCGAGGCGGCCGTGCGGTTCTCCACACCGAGCTTCGCGTAGATGCCCTCGAGGTGCTTCGTCACGGTCCGGTGGCTGAGCCCGAGGATCTCGCCGATGTCGCGGCTCGACTTGCCCCGGGACAGCCAGAGGAGAACCTCCGCCTCGCGCCCGGTGACCGGCAGGCGCGCCCGCAGCCGCTCGACCCCCGCCGACAGCGCGTCGCGTGACAGGCGGAGCAGGATCTCGTCCGGGGTGCGGCCGATGAAGCTCAGGGCGTAGGCGACGCCGTCGCGATCGGTCAGCGCGAGCGGCTGGGCGGCGCCGGCGAGGCAGCCACGCAGCCAGTCGCGGGCGCCGGCGGGCAGCGCGCGGGCGCCGGACGGATCCGCGCCGAGTCCGGCGAGCAGACGCCCGGCCTGCGGCGTCGACCACAGGACCGTGCCGTCCTCGGCGACCGCGAACAGCGTCCTCCCGGCGGTGTCGAGGGCGGCCCGGGCGCTCTGCGCGGCGCGGGCGCTCGCCAGATGCACGCGGATCCGGGCCAGGATCTCGTCCGGGGCGATGGGCTTCGTGACGTAGTCGATCCCGCCGGCAGAGAGCCCCTTCACGATGTGCTCGGTCTCGCTCAGCCCGGTCATGAAGATCACCGGCACGCCGGCGAGCTGCGGCTTGGCCTTGAGCCGCCGGCAGGTCTCGAACCCGTCGAGGCCCGGCATCACCGCGTCGAGCAGGATCACGTCCGGCGTGATCTCGTCCACCAGGGTCAGGGCGAGATCGCCGCCGACCGCGACCAGCACGGTGGCGCCGGACCGCTCGATCGCCTCGGTGAGGAAGCTCAGCGTATCGGGTGAATCGTCGATCACAAGGACGATGTCCCGGTGCGGCTGAACCGTCGGCGCCTCAGCCATGGCGGGCGAGCTCCTGCAGGACCGAGAGGTAGCGGCGCAGGTCGTACCCCTCGACCAGTCCGCGCATGCGGGCGACGAAGGCGGGCGGCACGGTCGCATCCGCCTCCATCTGAGTCAGCTTGGCCTCGATGGCGCGGATGTGCCCGATCCGGCCGAGGCGCAGGAGTTCGCCGACATGTTCGGGCCCCGGTCCCGGGAGGTCCGCGGCGGCCGGGACGGGCTCGGGCCGCGCCGGCGCGGCGCCCTCGGTCCACTCGAGGTGCAGGAGCTTGCCGATCCGCTCCATCACGTCGCGCAGGTCGAAGGGCTTCGCGAAGATCGCGTCGTGGGGGGCGTCGTCGCCGCGGGTCGGGCTGATCTCGTGGACGTTGGCGGACATCATGGCGATCGGGCCGGTATGACCGGCCTGCCGCAACGCCGCCGCCGCCGCCCAGCCGCTCATCCCGGGCATCGCGATATCGAGGAGGACGAGGTCGACGCCACCCTGCGCGACCATCGCGAGGCACTCGGCTCCCGACCCGGCCTCCCGCACGGCGATGCCCTGCGGCTCGAGAATCGCGCGCATCAGCGCGCGGTGGGCGCTGTCGTCGTCGGCGACCAGGACGGTCCGGCGCGCCCCCGCGTAGGCCCGCTCCGGGGACGCCGTCGGCGCGGGCGGGGCGATCGGCGCGGGCTGGGCCACGGAGGCCAGCATCAGGCGCAGCCGCGCCTGCGTGCCGCCGCCCGGGGCGGCCGTCACGGTGATCTCGCCGCCCAGCAGCTGCGCCAGCAGGTTGGCGATGGTCAGCCCGAGCCCGGTCCCCGGCGTGCTCCGGGCGGCCGGGGTCGAGCCGCGCTCGAAGGGCTCGAAGATCCGCGCGAGATCGGCCTCCGGGATGCCCGGGCCGGTGTCGCGGATCGTGAAGACGGCGATCTGGCTCCGGTAGCTCAGGTCCAGCGAGACGGTGCCGGCTTCGGTGAACTTGATGGCGTTCGACAGGAGGTTGAGCAGCACCTGCCGCAGGCGCTTCTCGTCGGTGGCGACCACCGCCGGCAGGATCTCGGGCCTCGAGAACCGGAACTCCAGTCCGGCCTCCCGCGCCTGGAGACGGACCATGTCGACGAGCTGGTCGAGGAAGTCGGTCAGCCGGACCTCGTCCCGGTGGATCTGGAGGCGTCCCGCCTCCATGCGCGAGATGTCGAGGAGGCCGTCGATCAGGCCGGAGAGGTGCTGGGCGCTGCGCCGGATCACCCGCAGGCCGTTGACGCGGTGCGCCGGGATCGCCGGGTCGGACTCGAGCAGCTGGGCGTAGCCGAGGACGGTGGAGAGCGGCGTGCGCAGCTCGTGGCTGATCCCGACCACGTAGCGGCTCTTGGCCTGGTTGGCGGCCTCGGCCCGCTCCTTGGCCTCCTGCAGCTTGGCGTCGGTGACCTTGTGGGCAGCGATCTCGGCTTGGTAGAGCGCGGTCTGGCGCATCGTCTCGGCCTGGGCGACGCGCCGGCTCTCCTGGGCGAGCACGAACAGCCACGCCACGACGCCGAGGATCACCACCAGCGTGAAGAACACGCTGGTCAGCGCCGTGCGCAGGAACTCGCGATTCTCCGGGTGGGCGATCGTCGCGCCCGCGTGCACGATCCCGAGGATCAGCCCGATCACCGCGCAGAGCGTCAGCATCACCGCGAGGTAGCGGCCGAGCGGCGCGCCGATCCAGGCGGCGGTTCGGCCCGGCAGGATCCGGGCGACGGCGGCCTGCGCCTGCGCTTCCAGGCGTCCATGGGGCTTGCACAGGTCGCCGCAGCGGGCGTCGAGCGAGCAGCAGAGGGAGCAGATCGGCGCGTCGTAGGCCGGGCAATGGGCCATGTCCTCGCCCTCGAAGGGCAGCTCGCAGACCCGGCAGACCACCTCGGCCGCGCCCCAATCCTGCTTCGGCGTCCGGGCGAGATACCAGCGCCCGGCCGTGGCCCAGGCGATCGCCGGGGCCGCACAGAATGCGATGGCGAGAGTCAGCAGCGGCGCGAAGGGCTGCAGGGTCGCGCCGAGCCAGCCGACATAGGCCGCGCCCCCGGCCGCGAGGGCCAGCGCCATGGCCCCGGTGCCGACCGGGTTCACGGCGTAGAGATGGGCGCGCTTGAACTCGATGCCCGGCGGCGAGAGGCCGAGCGGCTTGTTGACCGCGAGGTCGGCGGCGAGGGCCCCGACCCAGGCCGAGACCACGGAGGCGTAGAGCGGCAGCGTGCTCTCGATGGTCTTGTCGATGCCGAGCTCCATCAGGAGCACCGCGATGGCGACGTTGAACACGAGCCAGACCACTCGCCCGGGATGGCTGTGGGTCAGGCGCGAGAAGAAGTTCGACCACGCGATCGAGCCGGCATAGGCGTTGGTCAGGTTGATCTTGAGCTGCGACACGAGGACGAACAGCCCGGTGAGGAGCAGAGCCGCCCGGCTCCCCTCGCCCGTCAGGTAGCCGAAGGCCACCGCGTACATGCGGGTCGGCTCGGCAGCGTGCTCGGCCGGGACGCCGTGGCCCAGCGCCAGGACCGCCAGCGCGGCGCCGAGCAGGATCTTCAGCATCCCGGGCAGGATCCAGCCCGCGCCCCCCGACAGGACGGCCAGCCACCAGCGGCGGTCGCGCGGGCCCTGTGGCTCCGGCACGAAGCGCAAGAAGTCGACCTGCTCGCCGACCTGGGCGAGCAGCGCCAGCAGGACGCCGGTGGCGAGCCCGAACCGGGCGAGATCGAAGTTGGCCCCGCCGCCGTCGAGGCCCGGGAAGCCGGCGAGCGCCCGCAGCGGCCCCGCGCCCTGCGCCGCCACGAAGATCAGCGGCAGCAGGCTCAGGCCGAGCCAGATCGGCTGGCTCCAGATCTGGAACCGGCTGATCAGCCGGATCCCGTAGACGACGAGGGGAATCACCGCCCCCGCGCAGAGCAGGTAGCCGATGCCGAGCGGCAGCCCGAAGCAGAGCTGCAGCGCCAGCGCCATGATCGCCGCCTCGATGGCGAAGAACAGGAAGGTGAAGCTCGCGTAGATCAGCGACGTGACGGTCGAGCCGAGATAGCCGAACCCCGCGCCCCGGGTGAGCAGGTCCATGTCGACGCCGTGCCGGGCGGCGTAGACCGTGATCGGCGCCGCGGTGGCGAAGATGATCAGGCCGACGACCAGCACGGCCGCGACCGTGTTGGGGAAGCCAGCCGTCAGCGCCAGCGTCCCGCCGATCGCCTCCAGCGCCAGGAACGAGATCGAGCCGAGGGCGGTCTGCGCGACCTCGAGGCTCGACCAGCGCCGCGCCTTCTTGGCGGTGAAGCGGAGGGCGTAATCCTCCAGCGTCTCGTCGGCGACGAAGCGGTTGTAGTCCCGGCGGATGGGGATGATGCGCTGCGGACCGCTCATGGGGTCCCGGCCGGGCCGATCCGACCGCCGGTCCCGGGCGGCAGGGCGCGTGGGCGGTCACGCGCGCGCGAAACATCGCGCACCGGCGCGGTGCCCACACTATTCGCGCTCTCAGCCACCCCGACCTCAAAGTATTCCGCCGCGATGGTGCGACGCATGCAAGAGCACGGCCATACGCAAAATCGCGTATAGGCCGCACCGCAACCCAGGACCTAGCCTGCGCTCGTCGATCCGGACCGCCTCTCAAGGCCCGGACGCGAACAGGGGCAGGCACATGGCAGACGACACCGAGACCGGCGCCGATCACGGCTTGCGCTCCCCGCTGCGGCGCAAACTGCTCATGGGGCTGGCCGGCGCCCCGGCACTGGCGCTGATGCCGCGGTCGGCCTGGGCGGCCCCGCCGACCTCGGCGGTCAACACCACGGGCCTCGCGGTGACCGACAGCGAGGTGACCGTCGGCATCCTGCACTCGATCACCGGCACCATGGCGATCTCCGAGACGGGCGCGCAGGAAGCCGAGAAGCTGGCGATCCAGCAGATCAACGACGCTGGCGGCGTGCTCGGCCGCAAGATCAAGATCATCCAAGAGGACGGCGCCTCCGACTGGCCGACCTTCGCCGAGAAGGCCAAGAAGCTCCTCGTCAACGACCACTGCGCCGCCGTGATGGGCTGCTGGACCTCGGCGTCGCGCAAGGCGGTGCTGCCCGTCTTCGAGCAGTACAACGGCCTCCTCTACTACCCGACCTTCTACGAGGGCCTGGAGCAGTCGAAGAACGTCTTCTACACGGGCCAGGAGGCCACCCAGCAGATCCTCGCCGGGCTCGACTGGGTCCACAAGGAGAAGGGCGGCGACAGCTTCTACTTCATCGGTTCCGACTACATCTGGCCGCGCACCTCCAACAAGATCGCCCGCAAGCACGTCGAGAACGTGCTCAAGGGCAAGGTCGTCGGCGAGGAGTACTTCCCCCTCGGCCACACGCAGTTCAACTCGGTCATCAACAAGATCAAGCTGACCAAGCCGAAGGTGATCTTCGCCGACGTGGTCGGCGGCTCGAACGTGGCGTTCTACAAGCAGCTCAAGGCGGCCGGCATCGACCTGTCGAAGCAGGTGCTGATGACGATCTCGGTCACCGAGGACGAGATCGACGGCATCGGCGGCGAGAACATCGCCGGGGCCTACGCCTGCATGAAGTACTTCGAGTCGATCCAGAACGAGAACAACAAGGCGTTCGTCGCCGCCTTCAAGAAGATGTGGGGCGAGAAGACGGTCATCGGCGACGTGACGCAGGCGGCCTATCTCGGCCCGTTCCTGTGGAAGATGGCCTGCGAGAAGGCCGGCTCGTTCGACGTCGACAAGGTGGTGGCGGCCTCGCCCGGGATCGAGTTCAAGGGCGCGCCCGAAGGCTACGTGAAGATCGACGAGAACCATCACCTCTGGTCGAAGACCCGGGTCGGCCGCGCCAAGCCCGACGGCCAGTTCGAGATCGTCTACACCAGCCCAGACCTGATCAAGCCGGACCCTTTCCCGAAGGGGTACCAGTAGTCGCGCGGTATGCGCGCCTCCAACACGCGACCTCATCCTGAGGTGCAGGGCGATCATCGATCGCCCTGCCTCGAAGGAGCTCTCCAGGACCCGCGCGCGTTCTGGAGCCCTCCTCCGAGGCCTCCGCTGCGCTCCGGCACCTCAGGATGAGGTGATCTGAGCGGGATCACGGGCCTCCGCCGCGGGCGGAGCGCATCTCGGATCGGAGATAACGGGACCATGCTCGGCGACTACTCCCTCGGCGACCTCGGCGCGATCTTCGCCATGCAGGGCTTCGCAGGCCTGATCCTGTTCTCCGTCTACCTGCTGATGGCGCTCGGCCTCGCGATCATCTTCGGCCAGATGGGCGTGATCAACATGGCCCACGGGGAGTTCATGATCCTCGGCGCCTACGTCACCTATCTCTGCTCGACCTTCTTCCAGACCTACCTGCCGGCGCTCTTCCCGATCTACTTCTTCATCGCGATGGGCCTGGCGTTCCTCGCCTCCGGGGCGCTCGGAATGCTGGTGGAATGGGGCCTGATCCGGTTCCTCTACAAGCGCCCGCTCGACACGCTGCTGGCCACCTGGGGCCTGTCGCTGATCCTCCAGCAGGCCTACCGGTCGATCTTCGGTGCCCGCGAGGTCGGCGTCGAGCTGCCGTCCTGGCTGATCGGCTCGGTGCAGGTCACCGACACGATCGAGATCCCGATCAACGGCCTGTTCGTCATGGCCGTCACGATCCTGATCACCGTCAGCGTCGCGCTGCTGATCTTCCGCTCGCGCTTCGGCCAGCAGGTCCGCGCGGTCATGTCGAACCGCGCCATGGCGGGGGCCGTCGGCATCGATACCGAGAAGGTCGACCGCTACACCTTCGGCCTCGGCTGCGGCATCGCGGGGATCGCGGGCTCCGCGTTCACGATGATCGGGTCGACCGGGCCGACCTCCGGCCAGCTCTACATCGTCGACACCTTCCTGATCGTCGTGTTCGGCGGCGCCGCGAGCCTCCTCGGCACCATCGCGTCGGCCTTCTCGATCTCCCAGACGCAGTCGACCCTGGAGTTCTTCCTCTCCGGCTCGATGGCCAAGGTGATCACCCTGCTCGCGGTGGTCGGCATCCTGATGCTGAGGCCCCAGGGCCTCTTCACCCTCAAGGTCCGGCGCTGAGGATTTTTCGACCATGACGAATCCGGTCCAGACCCTCACCAAATCCGTCACCGTCAACGACAACCCGTTCATGAAGCCGGTGGAGTGGCTGAGCCTGCTCCTGCTCGCCGGGGTGATCCTGGTCGTCCTGCCGCTGGTGCTCGACGGCTTCCGCCTCAACCTCGTCGGCAAGTACCTGACCTACGCGTTCGTCGCCCTCGGGCTGGTGATCTGCTGGGGCTACGCGGGGATCCTGTCGCTCGGTCAGGGCGTGTTCTTCGGCCTCGGCGGCTACTGCATGGCGATGTACTTGAAGGTCGAAGCGTCGAGCATCGAGAACACGAAGATCCAGTCCACGCCCGGCATCCCGGACTTCATGGACTGGAACCAGATCACGGCCCTCCCCTGGTTCTGGCAGCCGTTCAAGAGCCTGCCGCTGACGCTGATCCTGGCGGTCGCCGTCCCGGTCCTGTTCGCGATGCTGATCTCCTTCGCGATGTTCAAGCGCCGGGTCGGCGGCACCTACTTCGCGATCATCACCCAGGCGATCGCCGCGATCCTGACCATCCTGATCGTCGGCCAGCAGGGCTATACCGGCGGCATCAACGGCATCACCGACCTGCGCACCCTCCACGGCTGGGACATCCGCACCGACCACGCGAAGGTCATCCTGTACTTCGTCAATGGCGGCCTGCTGATCGCCTGCATCCTGGCGGCGCAGTACGTGAAGAAGTCGAAGCTCGGCCGCATCCTCGTCGCCATGCGCGACAAGGAGGACCGGGTCCGCTTCTCGGGTTACTCGGTCGCCGGATTCAAGGTCTTCGCCTTCTGCTTCGCCGCCGGACTGGCGGCCATCGGCGGCGCGATGTTCACCCTCCAGGTCGGGTTCATGTCGCCCTCCTTCGTGGGCATCGTCCCCTCGATCGAGATGGTGATCTACGCCGCGGTCGGCGGGCGCCTGTCGCTGTTCGGCGCGGTCTGGGGCACGCTGCTCGTCAACTGGGCCAAGACCAGCTTCTCCGAGAGTTTTCCGGATCTCTGGCTGTTCGGCCTCGGCGCCCTGTTCATCGCGGTGGTGCTGGCCTTCCCGAACGGCCTCGCCGGGATCTGGCGCGAGCATATCGAGCCGCGCCTCACCCGCCGGGTGAAGGGCCTGCGCGCCCCGCCGCCCGCCATCGTCCCGCCCCACGGCGCCCCGGCCGAGTGAGTCTCCGATGAACGCCGCGATCCTCTCCTCCCCCGTGGTCGGCGCCGAGGCGGCCCCGCCCGACTACCTCCTCGCCGTCGAGGCGCTCACGGTCTCGTTCGACGGGTTCAAGGCGGTGAACGACGTGTCGTTCTACGTCGATCCGGACGAGATCCGGGTGATCATCGGGCCGAACGGCGCCGGCAAGACCACGGTCCTCGACCTGATCTGCGGGCGCACCCGGGCCAGCGCCGGCTCGATCAAGTACAAGGGCCAGGAGCTGACCAAGCTCTCCGAGAGCGCCATCGTGCAGGCCGGCGTCGGCCGCAAGTTCCAGACGCCGTCGATCTACGACGACCTGACGGTGTTCGAGAACCTGGAGATCTCGTTCCCCCGCGGCCGCTCGGTCTTCGGCGCCCTCACGTTCAAGCGGGACGCGGAGGTCCGCGACCGCATCCACGCCATCGCCGAGACGATCTTCCTGAAGGACCAGCTCCGGGAGCGGGCCGAGTTCCTGAGCCACGGCCAGAAACAGTGGCTGGAGATCGGCATGCTGCTGATCCAGGACCCGGAACTGCTGATGCTCGACGAGCCGGTGGCCGGGATGAGCGTCGGCGAGCGGATCAAGACCGCCGAGCTGCTCAACCAGATCATCAAGGGCCGCTCGGTGCTGGTGATCGAGCACGACATGAAGTTCGTCGAGGACATCGCCCACCGGGTGACCGTCCTGCACCAGGGCAAGGTGCTGTCTGAGGGTTCGATGGAGCGGGTCAAGAACGACCCGAAGGTCATCGAAGTTTATTTGGGACATTGACGATGGCGTCTCTTCAGACCGCGCATCCGCCCCTGGTCCAGGCGCCCCCGCTCGCCATGATCCCATCCGCTACGCCGGCCCTTGCCGTCGACGACCTGCACGCCGCCTACGGCCAGAGCGAGGTCCTGCACGGGCTGACCTTCTCGGTGGCGCCCGGCGAGATCGTCGCCGTGATGGGCCGTAACGGCATGGGCAAGACCACGCTGATGAAGACCCTGATGGGCCTCGTGCCGGTCAAGGCCGGGTCGATCCGGGTCGAGGGCGCGGATGTCGCCGGGCTCAAGAGCCATGCCCGGGTCGCCAAGGGCCTCGCCTACGTGCCGCAGGGCCGCATGATCTTCTCGACCATGACGGTCCAGGAGAACATCGAGACCGGCCTGACGGTCACCGGCACCCGCAAGGTGCCCCAGGACCTCTACGACATGTTTCCGGTCCTGCTGGAGATGAAGGGACGGCGCGGCGGCAACCTCTCGGGCGGGCAGCAGCAGCAGCTCGCCATCGCCCGGGCGCTGGCGAGCCGGCCGAAGGTCCTGCTCCTCGACGAGCCCACCGAGGGCATCCAACCCTCGATCATCCGCGAGATGGGCCGGACGCTGAAGGCGATCCGCGACGCGCGCGGCCTCTCCATCGTCGTGTCCGAGCAGGTCCTCAGCTTCGCCCTCGACGTCGCCGACCGGGTGATCGTGCTGGAGAACGGGTCCATCGTCCACGAGGCCCCGCGCGACGGGATCGACGAGGCCGCCGTCGCCCGGTTCCTGTCGGTCTAGGGGCACAGCATGGCCGACCACGAGATCTTCGAACTCGGCGACTTCGTACTCCAGTGCGGCAAGACGCTGCGCGCGGCCAAGCTCGCGTTCAAGACCTTCGGGACGCTGAGCCCGGCCAAGGACAACGCCATCGTCTACCCGACCTGGTACTCGGGCCAGCACACCGAGAACGAGTGGCTGATCGGCCCGGGCAAGGCGCTCGACCCGGAGAAGTACTTCATCATCATCCCGAACATGTTCGGCAACGGGCTCTCGTCCTCGCCGAGCAACACGCCCGCGCCCTGGAACGGGCCGCGCTTCCCCAACGTCACCGCCTACGACAACGTCCGCGCCCAGCACCGCCTCGTCACCGAGCATTTCGGCATCGAGAAGCTGGTTCTGGTCACCGGCTGGTCGATGGGCGCCCTCCAGACCTACCACTGGGCGTCGATGTACCCCGACATGGTGCCGAGGATCCTGCCGTTTCAGGGCTCGGCCAAGTGCTCCCGGCACAATTACGTCTTCCTGGAAGGCGCCAAGGCGGCGCTGCAGGCCGACGCCGCCTGGGCGGAGGGCTGGTACGCGAGCCCGCCGACGCGGGGCCTGCGCGCCTTCGGCCGGGTCTACGCCGGCTGGGGCCTGTCGCAGACCTTCTACCGGCTCGAGGCCGACATCACCCACATGGGCTACGCCTCGCTGGAGGATTTCCTGATCGGGTTCTGGGAAGGCCTGTTCTACGAGCGCGACGCCAACAACCTGCTCGCCATGCTGTGGACGTGGCAGCACGGCGACATCAGCGCCAACGACACCTTCAAGGGCGACTTCAAGGCCGCGCTCGGCGCCATCCGCGCCAAGGCAATCCTGATGCCCGCCTCGACCGACCTGTATTTCCCGCCCGAGGACAACGCCATCGAGGCGGCCGCCATGCCGAATGCGGAGTTGCGCGTGATCGACACGTGGTGGGGCCATTTCGCGGGCGGGCCCGGCACCAGCCCGGACGACATCAAGGTCCTCGACGACGCACTCAAAGAGCTGCTCGCGAGCGGGTGAGAGACGCGCAGCGGCGCGCGGACGGGGCCTGCCCCGGAGAGTCAGGGAGCTGGAGACACGAGATGCCCGAGACGCTGATCAAGGTCGATCTCACGCAATCGGCCTACGACAACGACATGGTGCACAACCGCTGGCACCCCGACATCCCGATGGTCGCCTACGTGAAGCCGGGGGCGGACTTCATCGTCGAGACCTACGACTGGACCGGCGGCTTCATCAAGAACAACGATTCCGCCGACGACGTGCGCGACATCGACCTGTCGATCGTGCACTTCCTCTCGGGTCCGATCGGCGTCGAGGGCGCCGAGCCCGGCGACCTGCTGGTGGTCGACCTCCTCGACATCGGCGCCAAGCCCGAGAGCCAGTGGGGCTTCAACGGCTTCTTCTCCAAGAAGAACGGCGGCGGCTTCCTGACCGAGCACTTCCCGCAGGCCCAGAAGTCGATCTGGGACTTCGAGGGGATGTTCACCAAGTCCCGCCACGTCCCGGGCGTGCGCTTCCCCGGCCTGATCCATCCCGGCCTGATCGGCTGCCTGCCCGATCCGAAGATGCTGGAGACCTGGAACACCCGCGAGAAGGCGCTCTACGACACCGATCCGGAGCGCGTGCCGGCGCTCGCCACCCTCCCCTTCGGCCCGACCGCCCATATGGGCCGCCTGAAGGGCGACGCGAAGGACGCGGCCGCCGCCACCGGTGCCCGCACGGTCCCGCCGCGCGAGCACGGCGGCAATTGCGACATCAAGGACCTGTCGCGCGGCTCGAAGATCTACTTCCCGGTCTACGTCCCCGGCGCCGGCCTCTCCATGGGCGACCTGCACTTCAGCCAGGGCGACGGCGAGATCACCTTCTGCGGCGCCATCGAGATGGCCGGCTGGGTGCACCTCAAGGTCGAGCTGATCAAGGACGGCATGGCCAAGTACGGGATCAAGAACCCGATTTTCAAGCCGTCGCCGATCACGCCGAAATACGACGATCACCTGATCTTCGAGGGCATCTCGGTCGACGAGAGCGGCGGTCAGCACTACCTCGACGTCCACATTGCCTACCGGCAGGCCTGCCTGAACGCGATCGAGTATCTCAAGAAGTTCGGCTATTCGGGCGCGCAGGCCTACTCGATCCTCGGCACGGCGCCGGTGCAGGGCCACATCTCGGGCGTCGTCGACATCCCGAATGCCTGCGCGACACTCTGGATACCGACCAAGATCTTCGAGTTCGACATCAATCCCGGCGCCGACGGACCGACCAAGTTCCTCGACGGCTCGATCCAGATGCCGCTCTCGCCGGATCTTTGATTCTTCGGTTCCCCGCCCGGTCGCGGCTGACGCGACAGGCTCCCTCTCCCGGGCGGGAGAGGGTTGGGGTGAGGGATGCGACCTCTCCGGACAGGTCTCGCCCCTCACCCTGTCCCTCTCCCGAACGGGAGAGGGGACCCGCGCTTAACCCGGCAGCCCTTCTGGAAGCACCCCATGCCCGTCTACGATTACGCCTGCGAGGCCTGCGGCCCCTTCACGGTGATGCGGCCGATGGCGGAGTTCCGCGAGCCGCATGCCTGCCCGGATTGCGGCGGCACGAGCCAGCGCGCCTTCCTCACCGCGCCGCGCATCGCCGGCATGGATGCGGGCCTCAGGACCGCCCACGCCACCAACGAGCGCAGCCGCCACGCGCCCAAGCGCTCGGGCAGTCACGGAGCCGGCTGCGGCTGCTGCTCACCCAAGAAAGCGACCGCCGCCCCGGCCGCCGCCAAGAGCTTCCCGAAGGCGCGGCCCTGGATGATCAGCCACTGAGCCGCGCGCATCCGAGGGACGAACACGGTCAGGAGGACTTCACGCCATGATGCACGGAGACATCTCGTCCAGCCAGGACAGCGTCGGCGTCGCCGTCGTGAACTACAAGATGCCGCGCCTCCACACCCGCGCGGAGGTGCTGGAGAACGCCAAGGCGATCGGGAAGATGATCGTCGGGATGAAGACCGGCCTGCCCGGCCTCGACCTCGTGATCTTCCCGGAATACTCGACCCACGGCATCATGTACGACGCCGCCGAGATGTACGAGACCGCCTCGACGGTCCCGGGCGCGGAGACCGAGATCTTCGCCGCCGCCTGCCGGGAGGCCAAGGTCTGGGGCGTGTTCTCGCTCACCGGCGAGCGCCACGAGGAGCACCCGCACAAGGCGCCCTACAACACCCTGATCCTGATGAACGATCAGGGCGAGATCGTTCAGAAGTACCGCAAGATCATGCCCTGGACGCCGATCGAGGGCTGGTATCCGGGCGACCGCACCTACGTGTCGGACGGGCCGAAGGGGCTGAAGATCAGCCTGATCATCTGCGACGACGGCAATTATCCCGAGATCTGGCGCGACTGCGCCATGCGGGGCGCCGAGCTGATCATCCGCTGCCAGGGCTACATGTACCCGGCCAAGGAGCAGCAGGTCGTCATCTCGAAGGCGATGGCCTTTGCCAACAACACCTACGTGGCGGTGGCCAACGCGGCGGGCTTCGACGGCGTCTACACGTATTTCGGCCACTCGGCGATCATCGGCTTCGACGGCCGCACGCTCGGCGAATGCGGCGAGGAGGAGATGGGCATCCAGTACGCCGCCCTCTCCAAGTTCCTGATCCGGGATTTCCGCGCCCACGGCCAGTCGGAGAACCACCTCTTCAAGCTGCTGCACCGCGGCTACACGGGCATGATCAATTCCAAGGAGAACCGGCACGGGATGTCGGAATGCCCCTACGACTTCTACCGACGCTGGATCGAGGATCCCGACGGAACCCGCGACGCCGTCCGGGCCATTACCCGTCAGAGCGTCGGCACGGAGGAATGCCCGATCGAGGGCATCCCCTTCGTGGGCAAGGGTCAGGGTGCGCCCGACCCGGCGCGCTGATCGCCGGCTGGGCGCCGCGGGGGGCGGCCCTGGGCCGGACCTTGGACCAGGAGAACCATGGACACGACTCCCCTCGGCCCCACCGCCTTCCGGGCCCCCGCGGTGCTGCTCTCCGGCCCGGTCGATTACGACATGTACAAGGACTTCCGGCGCCAGCTCGGTGCGGCGGGGGACCGTGAGATCGTCGTGGTCGAGCTCACGACGCTCGGGGGCGATCCGGAGGTCGCCCGGATGATGGGGGAGGACATCCGCTTCAACACCGCGATGGACCCGAACCGGCGGTTCGTCTTCCTCGGCAAGGCGGCGATCTACTCGGCCGGCACGACCTTCATGAGCTTCTTCGCCCGGCCGAACCGCTACCTGACCTGCGGCACGCGGCTGATGATCCACGAGCGCAAGATGAACAAGCAGCTCCACGTCGAGGGGCCGCTCACCACCTGCATCGCCGCCGTGAAGGCGACGCTCAACGAGATCCTGTGCTCGATCGAGATCCAGAACGAGGGGTTTGCCAACCTCGTTGCGGGCTCGGACGTCACCCTCGACGAGGTGCTCGAGAAGGCGCCGGCCAACTGGTACCTCGAGGCCGAGGAGGCCAAGCGGCGCGGCCTGATCGAGGCGGTCATCTGAGCCGCGTCTTTGCGGATGCCGTGAAGCAACCCAGGGCAGCGCGACACCGGCGCGCGCGGCGCTGCTCGACGGCTTCGCTCCGCTCGCGAAGATCGCCGGGTTTCACGGCTGCGGGTAATCGGCCCCGAGGCTGGTCTCGCGCCATGCCTCGATCTCGGCGAGACGCTGCTTCAGCCGGCTCGTGACTGCGTCGTACCCCCAGGCGCCGAGGACGAGGTGGCGCGGCGGGTTCTCCATCTCGGTCACCCGGATCATCGCCTCGCCGGCCCGAACCGGATCGCCCGCCTGGGTGCCGCTCTTTTCCGAGGTCGCCTTGAGGCGCGCGCCAACGGTCTCGGCGTAGTCGGGAATCGCGTTCGGCGTCTGGACGAGGGAGCGCCCGGCCCAGTCGGTGCGGAACGGCCCCGGCTCGATACAGGTCACACGGATTCCGAGGGGGCCGGCTTCGGCGGCGAGCGAATCCGAGAACCCTTCGACCGCGTGCTTGGTAGCCGCGTAGTAGCCCGAGGCCGGGAAGCCGACGAAGCCCGCCACCGAGGTGATGTTGAGGATGTGGCCGGAACGCTGCGACCGCATGACCGGCAGCACCGCCCGGGTCAGCGCGAACAGGCCGAAGACGTTGGCATCGAACTGGGCGCGGACCTTGTCCTCCTCGCCCTCCTCGATGGAGGACTGGTAGCCGTAGCCGGCATTGTTCACGAGCACGTCGATCCGCCCGAACGTGTCCGTCGCGGCGCGCACGGATTCGCGGATCTGACCGGCCTCGGTCACGTCCAGGGACAGGGCGAGCACCCGGTCCTCGGCGCCCCGCGCGAGGTCGGCGACCTTGGCCCGGTCGCGGGCCGTCACCACCGCCCGCCAGCCGCGCCCGATGATGAGCCGGGCGAGCTCCAGGCCGAAGCCCGTGGAGCAGCCGGTGATGAACCAGACCGGATCGCTGTTCTGCGTCATGGCATGTCCTGAACTCGGGTGGCGGGGTCAGGGCGTCGCGGCCGGCTCCGTCAGGCGATCGACCGAGAGCAGGTAGGCGATCAGCGCCGTCTGCTCCTCCGCCGTCACGCCGGAGCCGGCATCCGCCCAGAAGGCGTGCCCCTTGCCGGTAACGCGGGCGATCCGCGCCGTATCCGAGGCGGCGTTCGCGGCGATCACCTTGGCCCGCAGATCCCGGTCGACCAGGGCGCGCAGGCTGTTGGCGGGATCCGGGGCGACGCCCCTGTACAGCGTGCCCGGAACGCCGAGCTGGCCCTCGGCATCGGGGCCGACCGCGACGCCGGAATCGTGCAGGTACGGCGCCGTCCAGGCGAGGCCGACGAGGTTCGGCACCTTGTAGCCGCCCTCAGTGCCCCCCTGCCCCCAGGCGAGCTGCACCTGCGCGAGCGCCGCGCCCGCGAGCGGAACCGGGACGATGACGGGATCGGCCGGGGTCGGGAACGGCGTGTCGGTGGCGAACATCGCCGGCGCCGACAGGCGCGCCTCCATCTTGGCGCCCGCCCGGGCCCGGGTCGGCTCTGTGCCGATCTCGGCCTCCGGGACGACCCGGTGGTTGGTGAGCGCCGGGCCGGAATGGCAGGTGCCGCAGCCGGCCTTCTCGAACACCGCCCGGCCGGCGCGGACCCGGTCCGGATCCTGCCCGGCGGCCGGCGGGTGCAGCAGGTTCTGGAAGGCCGACATGGCGTTGTTGGCGTGGTTGACCGGCTCCCCGGGGACCGAGGTGAACAGCCCGTTGTCGGTGACGTAGTTGGTCGCCGGATAGGTCGGCAGCACCGCGTAGCTGTTCAGGCCCGGCGAGGCCGGGGTCGGATCGACGCTGCGCAGCACCTCCGACGGGCTGCGGCCGCCATCCGGCTTGTAGCGGAACGCCTCGGTGGCCGCCCCGCGCAGCACGATGCCGAGATACGTCTCCGGATCCATGCCGAACAGCCAGGGCGCGGCGGCGGCGAGCTGGGTCGTGTCGGAATTGGCCGCGTGGACGTTGTTGTTGAGCGAGGACAGGCCCGCGAAGGGTCCGATCGCTTCGCGCCCGCTCCAGCTGTAGGGCTCGCCGTGGGCGGAGAAGCTCGACGGGATCGAGGTCGGATTGGTGACCCGGTCGGCGGACGAGTCGAAGCTGCCCGGCGGCCAGCTCGCCACCTGCACCTTGGTGGCCGCCTCCACGGCCGCGGCGTCCGGCAGCGCCGGCCCCGCGTTGGTCGAGCCGGTATGCTGCGGGTCGGCGGAAGGTCGGGCATCGGCCTCCGGCACGCTGGCGTGCATGAAGTAGGCCGAGGAGTTCCTCGCGAGCGCCATCAGCAGCCCGGCATTGAGGTCGGTGTTGGGCGCGCCCTCAACCACTTTGCCGGTGCCGGGATCGACTGCGGCGTGGCACAGGGCGCAGGTGATCCCCATGCGCAGGTGACCGCGGTCGGAGAAGGTCTTGATCCCGATGATGAAGGCGCCGCCCTTCGGCACGTCCAGCCCGGTCGGGACCAGCTCGCCCGTCCGGTAGACGCGGTCGCCGACGCGCACGTCCTTCGCCATGGCGACCTGGAGGTTGGTCGTGCCCTGACCTCCGAGCTTCGCCACCGCCAGCGCGACGGCGCCGGGCGTGAGGCCGCCGTCGAGCATGCCCATGACGTCGGTCAGGAAGACCTCGTTGCCGAACGTCTCCTGATAGAAGGCCTGGCGTCCACGCTCGACCATGGCCGGATCGATCGCGACCGCGCCGCTCCTCGGCGCGAGCGCCTTCCGTCCGTCCTCGGTGGCTTCGAGCCCGTCGGCCTCCGCGCGCGAGACACGGCGGCCGAGAAGGTCGAAAGCGGTCTGGATCGGGTATCGGTCCGGATTGAGCAGGTCCGCGCGGTCAGGCATCGGCGCGTAGCTGAAGCGGCCGAGGCTCAGCGTCGCGCCGGCCGCGACGGCCAGGAGCCCGGCGGTGATGAGGATGCGGCGCGGCCAACCCATGAGACCCGATTGTCCTTCCCGGCGCCCGCCCGCGACGAAGCGGGACCGGAGGGCCGGGCCTTTAACCGCCGGCCATTGTTAGGGTTCACCCCGGCGGCCGGGACCGGGTGTCGCGTCCCGGCCGACCCGGATCCTCAGATCTGGACCTGCCCGCCATCGGCGAACAGCTCGACGCCGTTGACGAAGCTCGCCGCGTCCGAGGCGAGGAACAGGACCGTCTGCGCGATCTCCTCGGGCCGGCCGACGCGGCCGGCCGGGATCTGGCCGGCGAGGAAATCCTTGGTGGCCGCCGCCTGATCGCCGCCGCCGAAGAGCTCGTCGAGCCCGGCGGTCTCGGTCACGCCCGGGCTGATCGTGTTCACCCGGATACGCCGGTCCTTCAGGTCGAGGATCCAGTTCCGGGCGAAGTTTCGCACCGCCGCCTTGGTGGCCGAGTAGACGCTGAAGCCGGGCGTCCCGGAGCTGCCGGCGGTCGAGCCGGTGAGCACGATCGCGGCCCCGTCCCGCAGCAGCGGCAGCGCCTTCTGGACGGTGAAGAGCACGCCCTTCACGTTGGTGTCGAAGATGCTCTGGTAGTGCGCCTCGGTGATCGCGCCCAATGGCGCGAAGGTGCCGCCGCCGGCATTGGCGAAGATCACGTCGATCTGCGCGTGCCTCTGCTGGACCGCATCGTACAGGCGGTCGATGTCGGCGAGGTTCGCCATGTCGCCGCACACACCGATGATCCGGCCGCCGATCTGCTTCACCGCCGCGTCGAGGGCCTCCTGGCGGCGCCCGGTGATGAACACCGAGGCCCCCTCATCCACGAAGGCCTTGGCGGTGGCGAGGCCGATGCCGCTGGTGCCGCCGGTCACCACCACAACCTTGTCCTGAAACCTGCCAGCCATCGTCGTTCTCCGTGCTGCGGCCCCGTATGCGCCGCTGGCCGGAGAGATGCCGCCGGAACGATGATGCGGGTAGCCCACGAATGTGGCACCCAGCGTTCCACTGGAGGAACGATGATCCGCGCCGATCTGAACGACTATGTCTACTTCGCCGAGGTCGTCGCGCACGGCGGCTTCGCCGCGGCGGGCCGGGCGCTGCACCAGCCGAAATCGAAGCTGAGCCGCCGCATCGCGGCCCTGGAGGCGCGCCTCGGCGCCCGCCTGATCGAGCGGTCGAGCCGGCGCTTCCGCGTGACCGAAGTCGGCCAGGGCTTCTACGAGCGCTGCCGGGCGATGATGCTGGAAGCGGAGCGGGCCGAGGCGCTGGTCGCGGAAGCGCAGACTGAGCCGCACGGGCGGATCCGCATGAGCTGCCCGTCGGGCCTCGCCGACATCGTCGCCGCGCGCGTCCGCGGCTTCCTCGTCCGCTACCCGAAGGTGAGGCTGCAGCTGGTCGTGACCGACCGGCCCGTCGACCTGATCGAGGAGCGGATCGACGTGGCGCTGCGTGTGCGGCGAGACCTGACGAGCGACGCGTCGCTAACCATGCGCACGCTCGGATCCTCGCGCTGGATCCTGGTCGCCGCGCCGCAGGTGGCGCGCGGCCTCGGTCCCGACATCGCCGCGCTCGGCGCTGTCCCGACGCTCGGCACCCGCGACGATCCGGGCGAGGCGGAGTGGCGGCTCGAGCACCGTGATGGCACGGTCGTCACCCTGCGCCACGAGCCGCGCCTGACCTGCGGCGACTTCGCCGCGCTCACCGACGCGGCGGCTGACGGTCTCGGGGTCGCGTTCCTGCCCGACCACGCCTGCACCGACGCCGTCGCGGCGGGTCGGCTCGTGCCCGTCTATCCGGACTGGCAGGGCCAGCCCGGGATCGTGCACATCGTCTTCACGACCCGGCGCGGGCTGCCGCCGGCCGTGCGCGTGCTGATCGACCACCTCGCGGCGACATTCCCGAAGCTGTGACGCGCGCGTCTCAGTACCCCCGCGCCGCGTCGACGCCGTCCGGCACCTGACCGGTCCGCCGATAGGCCCGCAGGTTGGCCGCCACCGTGGCGGCCGCCGAATCCATGTCGGTGGGCCCCGAGACGTGCGGCAGCACCGTCACGCGGGGATGGGACCACAGGGGCGACTCGGTCGGCAGCGGCTCGACCGCGAAGACGTCGAGGACCGCGTGGGCGAGATGGCCGGTGTCCAGAGCGGCGATCAGATCTTCGGTGACGACGATCGGACCGCGGGCGAAGTTGATCAGCGCGGCGCCGGGCTTCAGGGCAGCGAGGCGCTCGGCGTTCACGAGGCCCCGCGTTTCCGATGTCAGCGGCACGAGGCAGACCAGAATATCGCACCGGCCGAGCATCGCCGGGAGGCTGTCGGCACCGTGAAACGTGTCGAGGTCCGGCACCGCCTTGGGGCTGCGGCTCCAGCCGACGACGCGGAAGCCCGCGCCGGTGAGACGCTCCGCCGCCGCGGTCCCGAGCGCCCCGAGGCCGAGCAGGCCGACCGTGGTGTCGGACGGCTTGCGATAGGCGCGCGGGCGCCAGACCCGGTCTCGCTGCTGGCTGGCGTAGGCCGGCATGTCGCGCTGGAGATAGTAGGTCCAGGCCAGCACGGCCTCCGCCATGGTGCGGGCCATCTCGCGGTCGACGAGGCGGACGATCGGCAGCGGCCGGTCGAAGGCGCCGACGAGCTTCTCGACCCCGGCCCAGAGGCTCTGCACCCAGACCAGCCCCGGCAGCGCCGCGACCTCGGCCGGATCGGGGTTGGCCACGACGGCGACTCGGGCCGCCGCCCGGGCCGCGTCGTCCATCGTCCGGAACGGGATTAGGCGCTCCTCGGGCATGGCCGCCGACAGGATGCGCAGATACTCCGCCTCCTGATCCGGCCCCTTGCACCCGACCAGGGCGATTGCCTCAGCCATCCGCGTCCTCCGCACCGTACCGTTCCACCCGTCCACGCGCGGGCGAAGCAGGCGCTGTGCCTGACAGGACCCGGATCGTCGAGACGGGCCGGGCGCCGGCGTTCTCAGCGCGCCTCGATCAACGCCGGGTAGACGAGACGGACGTTGCGACGGTCCTCAGGGATCGCGGTCTCGGCCCGCCGGCGGATGCTGCCGGTCGTCGTCGCGACTGCGGGCTCGGTCGGCCGGAGGCGCCAGCGCTCGGCCGCCTGCATCGCGACGCGGGGCTTGGGCCGCTCGAGGTGCCGGTCCGCTCCCTCTGTGGGCGCGGTGGCGAGTCCGCCGAGCGTCATGGCGGACAGCAGGACGTACCGGGGCCAGGATCGGCGGGAACGGGCAGCACAGGAGGACATGGGAGGAGCACCGCGTGAACCTCCCTGTTCTGCGCGGCGCGCGTGAAGACGAAATCGAACCGAATCGATTTCCAACCCGTTCCCAACACCTGCCTACAGTCGCGGTAAATGCCGGCTGTCTCAGCAGGGTAAACACTTGGACCGGGAGGATACGCGGACATGGCGAGCAAGGTCGAGGGGGGATCCGGGACGCCGGAACGCGCGGAGATCGGCCGCGTGATCGACACCGACATCTCCGCGCGCCTGGACCGGCTGCCCTGGGGCCGCTTCCACGTACTGGTGATCGTGGCGCTCGGCATCACCTGGGTGCTGGACGGCCTCGAAGTGACGCTCGCCGGCTCCCTGGTGGGCGCGCTGCGCCAGCCGCCCATGTCGTTCTCGGAGTTCGACGTCGGGCTCGCCGCCTCCTGCTACCTCGTGGGCGCCGTCACCGGCGCGATCGGCTTCGGCTGGCTCACCGACCGGATCGGCCGCAAGAAGCTGTTCTTCATCACGCTCGCCCTCTACCTCGTCGCCACGGCCGCCACCGGCCTGTCGTGGAACATCTGGAGCTTCTGCTTCTTCCGCTTCCTCACGGGCGCGGGGATCGGCGGCGAGTACACGGCGATCAACTCGACCATCCAGGAGCTGGTCCCGGCCCGGGTCCGCGGGTGGACCAACCTCGTCATCAACGGCTCGTTCTGGATCGGCGCGGCGCTCGGCTCGTTCATGTCGATCGTGCTCCTCAAGCCCGAGGTGATCGACCCGGCCTGGGGCTGGCGCGTCGCCTTCTTCACCGGCGGCGCCATCGGCCTCGTGATCCTCCTCCTGCGCACCTGGATCCCCGAGAGCCCGCGCTGGCTCGCGACCCACGGCTACGCGGCGGAAGCCGACCGGGTCGTCACCGGCATCGAGAAGCGCTTCACCGACGAGGGCGTCACCCTGCCGCCGGTGGACGAGAGCAAGCGCATGAAGGTCCGCACCCGCGACCACACACCGCTCTCCGAGGTGTTCAAGGCGCTGTTCGTGACGAGCCGCAAGGAGACCATGGTCGGTCTCGCACTGATGATCGCGCAGGCCTTCTTCTACAACGCCCTGTTCTTCACGTACGCGCTGGTGCTGGAGCGCTTTTACCAGGTCCCCGGCAACCATGTCGGCTGGTACCTGCTGCCCTTCGCGCTCGGCTCGTTCCTCGGCCCGCTGCTCCTCGGGCGGCTCTTCGACACGATCGGACGGCGCAAGATGATCGCCTTCACGTACGGCATCTCGGCGCTGCTGCTCGCCGGTGTCGGCCTGCTGTTCCGCCTCGACGTGCTCGGGCCGGTCGGCCAGACCGCGGCCTGGATGGTGGTGTTCTTCTTCGCCTCGGCGGCGGCGAGCTCGGCCTATCTCACGGTCTCGGAGACCTTCCCGCTGGAGATCCGGGCCCTGGCGATCGCGGCCTTCTACGCGGTCGGCACCGGTATCGGCGGCGTCTCGGGCCCGCTCCTGTTCGGCACGCTGGTCGAGACCGGCTCGCGCGACTGGGTGCTGTTCGGCTACGGCCTCGGCGCTGTGCTGATGCTCATCGCGGCGGTGGTCGGAGGCATCTGGGGAACGGCCGCGGAGGGCAAGTCCCTGGAGGAGGTGTCGAAGCCGCTGGCAGCGGCCTGAGGGCAGGCCCGCGGCGACAGCCGTCCGCGCGGGCGGAGCGAGGCCGCCGGGCCTCGCGCCGCACAGCGCTCGCCGTCGCGGTCCGTCACGCTTCCCTGCGCCACACCTGCCCGTGGTAGACGAACTTGGCGCCCTCGTTCGCCAGGGCCGCCAGGCCCCGGAAGGCCGGGTCGTGGACGGTGATCACGCTGGTCGGGATCCGGCGCATCATCTCGGCGAAGGGCGCCTTCTTCTCGAAGGCGGTGCGGAAACCGCTCTCCTCGAGCACCTTGAGGATCCGGGGCGCGATGCCCCCGCCGATATAGACGCCGCTTGTCGCCAGGAAGGTCAGCGCGAGGTCGCCGCAGACGCGTCCGAGCACCCGGCCGAACAGCTCGAGCGTCTCGGCGGCGTGCGGATCGGTGGCGCTGAGACCGGCCTCGGTGACCGCGGCCGGCTCGATCTTCTCGTGCGGCTGCCCGGTCCGGACATGGGCGACGGCCGCGTGGAGCCGCGACAGGCCCGGCCCCGACAGCACCGTCTCCACGGTGATCCGGTCCTCGACCCGCTCCAGCGCGTGCCAGACCTTCTCCTCGAAGGCGTCGGCCGGGCCGATATCGGTGTGGCCGACCTCGGTGGACACGATGGCGAGATGCGCCGCGTAGGGGACCAGCGCCGCTGCGCCGAAGCCGGTTCCGGGGCCCAGCACCACGCGGGCGCCGCCGGGCACGGGCGGACAGGGCCCGACCGGCGTGAGGTCGTGGGGCTCGATATCGGCGGCGCCGGCCGCCACCGGCACGTAGTCGTTCACGACCGTCGCGGATGAGAGCCCGAAATCCTCGGCGATGCGCTGGCCCGCGATCTTCCAGTGCGCGTTCGTCAGCTGGATCTCCGGCCCGTCGACCCGGCCGGCGATCGCCAGGATGGCCGCGCGCGGCGCCGGGCCGCCGCCCTTCGCCAGCGACGCCCTGATCGCACTCGAAGGATCGGGATGGTCTGCGGTGGCCTCGTGCGCGAGGAGGCGGGGCTGGTCGCCGGCCTTCTCGATCAGACCGAACCGCGCGTTCGTCCCGCCGATGTCGCCGACCAGAACCGGAAACTCGAACATCGCAACTAGCCCCTGCTCTCTGGCCCGCCGCGACGGGACTCGCGCCCGGCACGGCTCCGGCGATTGATCGGCCCCGCGACCCCGCGCGGGCAAGTCCCATTCGGCGGCGATTGCACCGCTCAGGACGGCGCGATCGTCTTTTCACGCGGCCGGCCGATGACGCCAAGATGCGTATCACCGAATCCGCTGCCGTATTTGAGACCGTAACCGAGGGCGCGGTCGAGACCGATATGGGCGAACCAGATCAGGGCCAACCCTACGGCCTCGGGATGGCCGACGGCGATCGCCAGGGGCAGGCCGACGAGCGGCAGCGCGAGCGTGTGCGCCGCATTGTAGAGCGCGGCGCCGACCGCGGGACCGGCCGCGTAGCCCAGCATGCTCAGGTCGGGAACGAAGAGCAGCGCCGCGAAGAGCCACCACGACGGCCCGAGCCAGCCATAGGCGAGCAGGGCGGCGACCAGGATGCAGGCTCCCTCCAGCCGCAGCAGCAGGCGCGGCCAGCCCGTGACGGAACGCCCCGTCATCGCGATCTCCCCTGGACGGCGCGGCGCGTCAGGCCGGCGGCAGCGCGTCCGGGTCGATCGCACCGCCGGCGGCCCAGTTGCTCAGCAGGGCACGGACGGCGGCGGGGTCGGGCAGGCGTCGCCGGGCGACGGTCTCGCCGTCCCCGACGCGCACCGCGACGCCGCCGTCCTCGTTCACCGACGCGAAGGCGATCTCGTCGGTGCGGTCGTCGCCGAAGAAGACGGGAATCCGTCCCGCGTAGGGCGCCTGCGCCATGAAGGCCCGGATCGCGTGGGCTTTGGTGGCCTGCGCGGGGACGATCTCGCCGACCGCCTTGCCGAGCTGGAGGCGATAATCGGCGCCGAGGGCCTCCGCCGCGCCCTTCACCAGCGTCTCGGCCCGCAGCGCGTCGTCCGGGCTCGCGAGCCGCCAGTGGACCGCCACTGAGGCGCCCTTGTCCTCGATCAGGACCTGCGCCAGCGCGGCGGTCTCGGCCTGCAGGCGCGCGACCTGCCGGCGCAGGTCGGGGTGATCCTCCGCGCGGCCGCCGGTGAGCGCGCCGTCGACCCGGCGCTCCACGCCGTGAAGACCGGCCGCGTCGAGGCGCGCGGGCGTCAGGAAGCCGTCGATCACCGTGACTGGCCGGCCGGTGACGATGGCGAGGGCGCCGTCGAGGCGTGCCCGGAGACGCTCCAGATCCTCCACCAGACCCGGCTCGACCCGCACGGCATCCGGCCGCGGAGCGATCTCGGCGAGCGTGCCGTCGAAGTCGAGGAAGAGGGCGATGTCCATCGCGGGCGATCCCGGGCTCGAGTGTCGGCGACGGGCTAGCACGGGCGCGCCGGACGACAAACGCCGGCCGCGCCGCCCTATCTGGACCCGCACTGACACAGCACGAGGTTTCCCATGCGCGGATCGCCCTTCCGGCCCGTCCCCGATCCCGTCAGGCCGGGCGAGGAGAGCGTCTGGGACTATCCGCGGCCGCCGCGGCTGGAATCCGTCCCGGACCGGCTGCAGGTCGTGCTCGGCGGCCGCGTCATCGCCGAGACCGCTTCCGGCTTCCGGGTGCTCGAGACCTCGCACCCGCCGACCTACTACCTGCCGCCCGCCGACATCGCGGACGGGACGCTGGTGAACCGGCGGCGCGCCGGGATCTGCGAGTGGAAGGGACAGGCCGTCCTGTTCGACGTGCGCGCCGGCGACCGCCTCGTGCCCGGGGCCGCCTGGGCCTACCCGGACCCGACGCCGGATTTCCGCGCGATCGCCGGCTACGTCGCGTTCTACGCCGGCCCGATGGACGCCTGCTTCGTCGGGGCGGCCCAGGTGACGCCGCAGCCCGGAAACTTCTACGGCGGCTGGATCACGCCCGGCATCGTCGGCCCGTTCAAGGGTGGGGCCGGGACAATGGGCTGGTGATTTCGTTCCCCTCCCCTTCTACGCTTCCGGACCGCCACCACGAGGAGACCGCATGAGCGCGCTGACCGAGACCGATCCGACGGGTGCCGGGTTCAGCCCGGACGGGCTCGCCCGGATCGTGCCGTGGATGGACCGCCTCGTCGGCGACGGTCGGCTGGCCGGCCTGTCGGTCACCGTGGCGCGGCGCGGCCGCATCGCCTTCGCGCGCGCCTGCGGGCAGGCCGACCTCGCCCGGGCGACGCCGTTCACCCTCGACACGGTGACCCGGATCTACTCGATGACCAAGCCGCTGACCTCGGTCGCGGTGATGCAGCTCTACGAGCAGGGCCTGTTCCAGCTCGACGATCCGATCTCGCGGGTCCTGCCCGCGTTCGCCGAGATGCGCGTCGCCGTGGGCGGTAACCGGGCGAAGCTCGAGACCGAGCCCGCCCGCCGGGCGATCACCGTGCGGGACCTGCTGACCCACACGGCCGGGCTGACCTACGGCTTCATGGAAGCGACCCTGGTCGACGCGCAGTACCGCGAGCAGGGTGTCGACTTCCTGGCGCGCGAGGGCACGCTCGCCGAGATGACCGCGCGGGTGGCGAAGCTGCCGCTCCTCGCCCAGCCGGGCAGCGCCTGGAACTACAGCGTCGCCACCGACGTGCTCGGCCAGTACGTGGCGGCGCTCACCGGCCGCCCCTTCGCCGACCACCTCCGCGAGGCGGTGATCGGGCCCCTCGGCATGGTCGATACCGATTTCCACGTGCGGCCCGAGCTGATGCCGCGCTTCTGCGCCACCTACGCGTACGATCGCGCGCGGCAGCTGCGCCTGTTCGACGATTCGGTGGAGACGGCCTTCGCGCGCCCGCCCGCGATCGCGTCGGGCGGCGGCGGCCTCGTCTCGACGGCGGCGGATTACCAGCGCTTCTGCCGGATGATCCTCGACCGGGGCACCCTCGACGGCGCGCGCCTCCTGGGCCGCAAGACGGTCGACCTGATGCTGGCGAATCATCTGCCGGGCGATCTCGCCGCGATGGGCACGCCGCGCTTCGCCGAGACCTCCTACACCGGCATCGGTTTCGGTCTGGGCTTCTCGGTGATGCTCGACCCCGCCCGGGCCCAGATCCTCGGCACGCCGGGCGAGGTCGCCTGGGGCGGCCTCGCCTCGACGGCGTTCTGGATCGACCCGGCCGAGGATCTGTCGGTGGTGCTCATGACGCAGCTCGTGCCGTCCTCGGCCCTGCCGATCCGGCGCGAACTGCGCGTCCTGACCTACGCGGCCCTCGCCGATTGAGGGCCGGCCGCGGGAGGGCTGGCGCCGCTCACTCCTCCTTGGGCGCCTCGGAGGCGGCGGGCTTCTGAGCCGGCTTCGCGCCGGCCTTGGCGGTCGGCTTCGGGGCGGCGGTGGCGTACTCGGGATCGCTGCGCGGGCCGTTCGCGCCGTTGGTCGGGCCGGGAAGCTGGCCCGGCGCGAGATCGGTCACCTTGGTCCAGGTCTGCGACTTGCACAGGAACGCGATCAGGCAGCCGCGCACCGTCAGCTCGCCGGGCGTCTCGGTCCAGATGGTGACGTCGTAGGACTTGCCGTCCTCGGAATTGTAGATCTTGCCCTCGTAATGGGCGTCGGCGTTCGGCTTCAGGCCCATGATGAGCTGGTGCCCGAGGGACGGCCGAGCCTGCTTCTTCGGATCGGGGTTCTTGAAGTCGATCCGCGGCTCGCCCTTGTCGTTCAGCGGAACCTTCAGCCACACCACGTAGCCGCACAGCCGGTCACCCGCGGTCCCGCACTTCTCGAGGCGCACGCGCGCGCGGCCGTCCTCGGTGAGATAGGTTCCGCTGGGATCGGTCGGCGTCTTGGCCTGGGCCGTGCCCGCCAGCGCCGAGAGCGCCAGGATCGCGAGCGGCGCAACCCGGCGACCGATCGATGTAAACCGCATACCCGAACTCCCATCCCTCGCGAGTCGTGATGGAGCCTTGACCGCCCGCCCTCGCGTAAACCGCTTCCGCGCGCGGAAAGATCTCTCCCTCCGCGTCATCGCGCCCGCACCGCACCGGGAACCGGACGGCGTGCGCGTCATGCCCGCCCTCTCCCGCGCGAAGTTGTCCGCATCATGACAACTCAGCCGGGGTTTTGGACCAGAATCGCTCCCGCGATACTGGGACTGGCAAGCGATTGACGGTCAGATCCGCGTCGGCGGGAGGCTGCGGCCGGGTCCGAGGGAACGCTGCATGAGCGTCACGTCGAGCCAGCGCCCGTGCTTGTGGCCGACACCCGCGAGGGTTCCGACGGGCGTGAAGCCGAGGCTGGCGTGCAGCGCGATCGAGGCGGGAGAGCCGCTGTCGGCGATGATGGCGACCAGGGTCCGGCAGTCGATCTGCTCGCTCGCCGCGATCAGGGCCGTGAGCAGGCGCCGGCCGACTCCGCCGCCTCGGGCCGTCCGGGCGACGTAGATCGAATCCTCGAGGGTCGAGCGGTAGGCGGCGCGCTGGTGATAGGGCCCGGCATAGGCGTAGCCGGCGACCGTGCCGTCCCGGTCGGCCACGAGATAGGGAAAGCCGCCCGCGCGCAGCACCTCGAAGCGGCGGGTCATCTCCGCCAGCGTCGGCGGCTCCGTCTCGAAGCTGGCCGTGCTGGTGGTGACGGCGTCAGCGTAGATCGTCGCGATGGCGGGGAGGTCGGCCTGCGTGGCCGGGCGTATCACGTCTGTCACGGCCGCAGGTTAAGCGAAGCCGCCTGGCTCCGGCAATGCGCCCCGCGCGGGCCGGGCGGGGCGCGGTCCTGCGGGCGGTCTCGCGGCCGCGGCGGGACCGGCGCCGCGGCGCAGATCCCGCGCGACTGGAGCGGGGTACGTCTTACTCGGCGGCGGACATCTCGGCCGTGAAGTGGCCGCACCAGTCCTTCGAGGCGACGACCGGCCAGAGGCCCTTCGACTCGGGGGCCGGCTGGCTGACCGGAGGATTGAAGCGGCAGAGGCCCTCGTCACCCTTCGCCTGGGCGCCGTTGAGCTTGTGATCGTCGAAGAAGCGGCAGCTTTCGCAGGCGGCGTTCGCGGAACCGGCCATCGGGTCTCTCCATCGGATGTTTCGGGTGGTGGGACCGCGTCGGCGGTGCACCCTCCACAGTTCTTAATTAGAATAGCTCGAAAGTGAGGTCAACGGCAGACTTGTGCGGGGCTTGCTCGGCCGGCGGGTCACGCGCGGAGCGGTGCGACGGATGGAAGGGGTGAGCGATCCGAGGCCGATGACGGGAGGTGATCCGGGTCGCTGCCTCCTGCGCCGGCGCTCCCGCCCTCAGGGCGACGACATCGGGCATCCCGCGATGGCGGCCCGGACACGTACGACCCGGCACGGCTCAGAATGCAGCGAAGCCGGATTCCCGTCGGGAATCCGGCTTCGGAGAAGCGGCGGTGTTCCGGTCATCGCCGGAGCGGGTCGATCCGATCGCCGTCGACGCGGACGGCGTCGGATCGGTCAGCCCTGCTTGGCCTTCTTGTTGGCGTTGTGGTGACCGATCGCGCAGCCCGCGGCCGCGCCCATCTTGCCGTGTCCGGCCATGTGCCCGGCGACACCGCCGACCACGGCGCCCTTGAGGCAGCCCTTCGCCTGGGCGGGCGCGCCGGCCAGCAGGCCCGCGACGGCCAGGGCGGAAACGAGTGCCATCCGATTCGTCATCGAGACTTCTCCTGTCGTTGGTGCTGCAACGGGCGGGTGGCCCGAGCCGTTCCCGCGCCGACCCGACAGCTCCGCGCGCCTCTCGGAACCGTGACCCGTCAGCGCGCGAGCCCGGCCACGAGCCGCACGAGGTCCGACTGGCGGCTCGCTCCGGTCTTGGCGAAGATCGCCTTCAGCTGCGAGCGCGCGGTCGCCGCGGTGATCGCGAAGCGCGACGCGGCCTCCGCGAGGGAGGTTCCGCTCGACAGCGCCTGGGCGAGCCGCGCCTCGGCCGGCGTCAGCCGGTAGGCGGCCTGGAGGATCGCGGTCGCGGGCGCGGCCGGGGTCCCGGGAACGCTCCCGAGGAGCAGCGTGCTCGCGCCGGCGAACAGGCCGCGGCTCGGTCCGACCAGCGGCACGACGTGGATCACGATCGGCGGCCCGTCGCGTCGCGCCGCCACGACGGCGGAGATCGGCGGCCGACCGAAGGGCCGCGCGAGCGCTTCGAGCTGCCGCGCGGCGTCCGGATCCTCCGCGGTGAGGCGGCCGCCCGCGAGCTTCAGGTCACGCCCCAGGAGGGCGCCGAACGCGTCGTTCCAGCGGAGCGCCCGCCCCTCGGCGTCGAGGATCAGGGCGGCGCGGTCGATCAGCTCGAAGGCCTGCGTCAGCCCCGCGAGCCGGGCCCGCTCGACCATCGACGTCAGCAGGCCCGCGCGCTGCAGGAGGGGCGACAGGGTCGCGAGGCGCCGCTGCTCGTGCGGCTCGTACGGCCCCTGCTCCACGGTCCGCTGCAGCGAGAGGCACCACAGGCGCCCCTTCACGGCGAAGCCGATGCCGGCGAACCAGCGCAGGCCGCGGGAGGCCAGCAGGTCCTGGTAGAAGGGCAGGCGCGCGATCTCTTCCGGCGTGGTGAAGTCCTGATCGACCGCGATCCCGCGCGTCCGCATGAGCGGGATACCGCGGAGGCGATGGTCGTCGCGGTGCCAGCCCTCGTCGAAGTAGCGGCGCGAGGCGTCGGCGAGCGAGGCGGTGCAGAGCGATTCGAGGCCGGTCCGGTCTGAGCGCAGCAGCAGGGCGCCCTCGCTGCCGGATGCTCGCACAACGCGCTCGGCCAGGTCCGGCCAGCGCGCGGGGTCGACCACCGCCTCCTCGAGGTCCTCCCGGAAACCGGACTCAAGGTCATCGTGCAGGCGGGCGAAGAGATCCGGCCTCACGCCCGACATGTCGCGCGCCTCCCCCGTGACGGATACTGCCGCGCGACAGCGGCCCGCCGAACTATCGACCTAGATCCGTACGGCTTCATACCGTCGAACTATAGATCACGTTTCTAAATCCGAGCAAGCACCCCACTATTTACAGCTTTCGGTCGGCAGCGGACGGGCGGACTTCGCCGGCACTCCGCACCGCTGCGTCGACATCCGCGCATCATTCGCCGGCGGAGGGAGCGACGGCGCCCGTCAGCACGACAGGTCGGCCTGAGCTGGGACCCGGCTTGCCGATCCCGCGCGGCTCTCGGGTCAGCACTTTGCCACGGCTTGCCATTTACAACTTCTGATAGAGTTGCCGTGAGCCGGGTTCAAGCCTCGTTAACCAAGCTTGGCGATTGTATCGCGGTGCGCGGTTCGATCACGAGTTGTGATGGGGCGAGCGCAGTCGAGCAGGATGCGGCTGAAGGTCGATGGCGTTTTCCTTGTCTGCGTTCCTCGGCGCGTCGCACCGGCGTGCCGGCCGACCATCTGGCGCCGCGGGGACCGCGCTCGCGCTCCTCGCCTGCGCGCCGCTGCTCGCCGGCTGCATGTCGGGCCGCCCGCAGAGCGCGTCGCGCTCAGGCCTCGACGTGACGCAGACCGGCTCGGTCACCGAGGGCCTCCCCGCGGCACTGGTCGCGGCCGCCCAGGAGGAGGTCGGGCGGACCATGCGCCTCGGGCTGGCGAACTACCGGCTGAACGTCGGCGACAACCTCGAAGTCTCGTTCCTGATCGATTCCAGCGTCGTCCAGCCGACCTACCGCCTGAACCCGAACGACGAGTTCGACGTCGATTTCCGGACGCACCCGGAATACAACCGTACGGTGATCGTCCGACCGGACGGCCGGATCTCGCTGCCGGGCAAGAACGGCATCAAGGTCGCGGGGCTGTCGCCTGAGGCGGCGGCCGCGCTGATCAAGAGTACCTACGACGACGTGCTGATCGACCCGGTCGTCACGGTCATGCTGCGCCGGTTCCGCACCGTGACCGACGATTTCCGCGACCTCACCCAGCGGGCCGACATGGGCCGCGTGAAGGTTCTGGCGATCGAGCCGGACGGCAAGATCAACCTGCCGATGGTGCCCCCCGTCCAGGCGGCGGGCCGGACCGTGCACGAGGTCATGGGCAGCCTGAACGCCGCCTACAAGCACCAGCTGGCCTCGGTGACGACCAGCGTCCGGCTCGCGAGCCTCGTCCCGGCCAACACCATGGTATTCGGCGAGGTCCGCGCCCCGGGTCCCGTCACCCTGCAGGGACCGCGGACCCTGGCGCAGGTCCTGGGCTCGGCCGGCGGCGTCCTCCCGACGGCGGCCGGCGAGGCCGTACGGATCATCCGCTTCGACGCCGAGGCGGCCGGCAGCGTGCGCATCGTCGACATCAGCCAGCCGGGCCTCGCGGATTCGATCGTGGTGCCGCCCAACGCCACGGTCTACGTGCCGCCCTCGCTGCTGGCCAAGACCGCCCGCGCGGTGGACCTCGTGGTGCGCCAGATCCTGCTCTTCAACGGGACGGGCTTCGGCGTGAACTACATCACCGGCCCGGCCGCCAGCACCTCCACCACCGCCACCGTGAGGTCCGGCACGTGAGGCAGACCGACCTGACCGCCGCCGACGCGGTCGAGGGCCCGGCCTTCGACCTCCGCGACGCCCTCGCGGCCCTGTTCCGGCACATCCGGCCCGCGCTGCTGATCCTGGTCGCGGCGATCCTCGGCGCCGGGATCTACCTCCTGCTGACGCCGGCCGAGTACACGGCCGACGCCAAGCTGATCATCCGTCTCGGCCGCGAGAAGGCGGGCGCCCCGCTCCAGGGCGGCGCGAACCAGAACTACATGTTCTCCGAGCGCGCGCAGAACGTGAACAACGAGATCGAGATCCTGCGCGACCCCAGCATCGTGCGCGACGAGTTCGCGGCGCTGAAGGCGATCACCCCGACCGGCGACCTCGGGCCGCCGCCGGCGGACTGGATCGACTGGCTGATCTACCAGGGCCGTCAGGCCGTGCGCGGGGCCAAGGCGGTCAAAACCTGGATCGTCGACACGGTGCGGATCCCGTTCGAGGCGGTGGGCCTGCTGCGCCACCTCACGCCGGACGAGAAGCTCTACGAGGCCTATCTCGCGGCGTTCAAGGTCGTCTTCGTGAAGGAGACGGACGTGATCCTCACGGGCTTCACCTGGACGGACCCGCACTTCGCCGCCCAGGCGCTGAACCGGCTGCTCGACGCCTACAAGCGCCGCCACGTCGAGGTCTACGCCGACGAGACCCCGGCCTCGTTCTACCAGAGCAAGCTGGACCGCGCCCGGGCCGACCTCGCCGCCATCGACGCGCAGCTCGCGACCTACCTCAAGGGCAATAACACCGCGAGCTTCGAGATCGAGCAGCAGAACGATCTCGGCACCCTGGCCGACCTCGCCAAGCAGAAGTCGGCGGCGCAGATCGAGCGCGAGGTGGTCGAGACCCGGCTCAAGCGCACCCGCGAGGCCGGGCCCGACCGCTGGCAGCCGACGCCGCCCGACGCCGATCCGACGGTCACGGCCTTCGACCAGCGCTGGGCGGACCTGCGGACGAAGCGCGCCGAACTGGCGGTGCGGTTCCGGCCGACCGCCCCCGAATTCGTCAGCCTCGATCGGGACCTGGCCGCGCTGGCGCGGCAGAAGTACCAGGCACTCCTCGCCGCCGACACGGCGAAGCTCGCCGTCCTCGCCGAGAAGATCCAGAGCATCACGGGGATCGAGCAGACCCGCCGCCGGGCGGCCATCGGCCAGAGCGACGCGGCGCTGGCCTACGGCCGGCTGACCCAGCAGAAGGGCCTGCTCACCGACGAGATTACCGAGACCCAGAAGCGGATCGACGCGCTGAAGACCGGCACCGGGCTCGACGCGCAGGCCGTCACCTCCTCGGCCCTGGTGGCGCGCGCCGTTCCGCCGCGGCTGCCCTCCGGCCCGAACCGGCCGCTGATCCTCGGCCTCGCGGCCGGTCTCGGGCTGCTCGCCGCCCTGGCCTACGTCGCCCTCGCGGAGATCCTGGCCCAGACCTATCGCAGCGCGTCCGAGGTCGCCCGCTCGCTGCGGGTGCCCGTGCTGGCCGCGGTGCCGCTGCAGACAGGAGCCGCCGGATGATCGCCGCCGCAGCCACACCCCGCATCGATCCGGCGATCCTCGAACCGGCACTCGTCCAGCTCACCCGGCACGAGGCGCGCGTCCGCCGGGTCGGCGTCACCGCGGTCCAGCCCGGCGAGGGCGTGAGCACCCTCGCCCGCGAACTCGCCGGCGCCTACGCCCGGCGGGGCCGCAGCGCGGTGCTGATCGAGGCGAACTGGTCGCGCCCGTCGGTGGCGGAGGCCTACGGCCTGACCGGCCGGCCGGGCTTCGCCGATATCGTCGCCGGCGCGGTGGCGCCGAGCCGCGGCGTCCACGCGGTTGCCGAGAACCTGAGCGTCGTGCCGGCGGGCAGCGCGTCGGCCGTCCGCGAGGCGACCCTCGACGATGGCCGCGTCGAGGATTTCCTCGCGCTGATCGACGACCGCTTCGACCTCGCCATCGTGGATTGTGAGCCGATCACCGAGATCGGCGACGCCGCCGCGCTCTCGCCCTTCGTGGACGGCTTCATCGTGGTGATCGGCGCCGAGCGCACCCGCCGGGCGGTGGCACAGCGCGCCCTGGCCGACCTCAAGGCCGCCGGCGGTGCGCCGCTCGGCGTCGTCCTCAACCGCACCCGGCGACCGATCCCGAAATGGCTCTACCGATGGCTCGGGTGAGCGCGGCCCCCGTCCGCGCGCTGCGGGTCCTGCCGCTCGCCGGGATCGGCTTCGCGGCGGCGGCCGGCGCGATCGCCCTGAGCGCGGCACCGCTGAAATTCGCCGTCGTCGGCCTCGCGGCGGCCTTCGGCGGGGTCGGCGCCCTGATCGTCGGGCGCCTCTATCGCCTCACACCGCTCCTGCTCGTGGCCCTCGCGGTCGGGCTGACGGTCAAGCTCGACGTCAGTTTCCTCCAGCATTTCGAGGCCGTCGGTCAGTACCTGCCGAGCATCGGCGGCGGGGCCGGCCTGACGGTGAGCGTCGCCCTGCTGGTGGCCGCGGCGCTGATCGTCGCGAAGCTCACGGGCCTCGGGGAGGCTTCTCCGGGCCTGCGCCTCGACCGGCCCCTCGTCCTGACGCAGTTCTGCTTCCTGGTCGCGGGGCTGCTCTCGCTCTCCAACGCCACCGACACGGCCTATCTCTGGTTCGACACGTGGCGCTTCGCCGGCCTGCTCCTGGTCTCGGTCGCGGTCTCGAACCTGTCCGAGTCCGACACCCGGACCCTCGCGCTGGCGATCTGCGCCCTCTGCCTCGTCCAGACCGCGGTGGCGGGCCTGCAATACGTCTCGGGCTCGGAACTGGGCCTCTCGGTGCTGGGCGAGGAACAGATCGTCGAGGAGAACATCAACTTCTCGGCCCAGCGCCGCGCCGGCGGACTGAAGGTTCACCCGAATATCCTCGGCTACTACTACGAGTTCGTCTGGCCGCTCGCCCTGGCGCTGGCGCTGTCGCGCGGGCCGCTCCTCCTGCGCCTCGCGGGCGCCGCGGGCGCCGCCTCGGCCCTGGTCGGCGTGGTCCTGACCCTGTCGCGCGCGTCCTGGCTGACCTTCCCGGTCTCGGCCGCCCTCCTGATCCTGCTGGTCTACCGCGACCGCCTGTTCTCCCGGACGAGCCTGATCGTCTTCGGCCTGCTGGCAATCGTCGGCGCCGTCGCGGCGCTCTACGCCGGCCCGCTGATCTGGGAGCGGCTCACCGCCGACGACGGCGGCTCGGCCGCCCAGCGCGGCCCGCTGAACGCGGCGGCCCTGGCGCTGTTCGAGCAGTTCCCGATCTTCGGCGTCGGCCTCAACAACTTCGGCAACCAGTTCGCGGTCCTCGACAGGACTGGCCTGTCCCGTCTCGCCGGATTGTTCGACCGGTCGAACCACGTGGTGCACAACCTGCACATCCTGATCCTCACCGAGGTCGGGATCGTCGGCTACGCCGCCTTCGTGCTGGTCTTCGGCACCGGCATCGTCCGGGGCTTCCGCGCCGCCCGCCGCGCGCCGGTGGGCGATCCGCTCGCGGCGATCGCGGCCGCCTGCGCGGTCGGCCTGATCGCGCACCTGCTGCACGGGCTGGTCGATCCGGGCTTCCGCCTGAATCTCGGCATCGCCGAGTTGCTCTACACCGGCCTCGGGCTGATCGCCGGGGTGCGGGCGGCGCAGCGGCGCAGGGCTGTCGAAGCGTCCCGGGCGGTCGCGTCCACCGGCATGATCGGCGCGGCGCGCGCTCGACCGGAGCGGAACCCGGCGCCGCGCGGCCCTTCGCGCCCGGCGTCGCCCGGGGGGCGTCCGCCCCTGGCAGCGTATGGAGACCGTTCGTGAGCGCCGTCAGCCTCAGCGTCCTGATCGTCACGTACAATGCCGGCCAGGACATCAAGACCTGCCTGGAACGGCTGGCGGAGAGCCGCATCGACCGCCCCTACGAGGTGATCCTCGTCGACAACGCGTCGACCGACGGGACACCGGAGCGTGTCGCGAGGGCCTTTCCCTGGGTCCGTGTGATCGCCGAGCGGACCAACCACGGCTTCGCGGGCGGCAATGCCGTCGCGCTGGAGCACGCGCGCGGCGCGGCGATCCTCCTCCTCAACCCCGACGCGTTCCTGCGCGACCCGGGCGCGCTCTCGAGCCTGCTGGACCATCTCGACGCGCATCCGGAGGTCGGGGCGGTCGGTCCGCGCCTGACCTTCCCGGACGGGACACACCAGGTCGGTGACGCCGGCTACGAACCGCGCCCGCTCTCGATCCTGGTCCACGCCGCCGGCCTGTCGGGCCGCTTCGGGCTGCGCGGCCTCTACCTCGCCAGTCGCCAGGCCAAGGGCGCGCGGCCCCTCGACGTGGACTGGATCTGCGGGGCCTGCCTGCTCCTGCGCCGCTCGGCGATCGCCGCGATCGGCGGCCTGCAGAGCCCGATGTTCCTCTACGGCGAGGACGTGGATTGGGGCTGCCGCCTGCGCGATGCCGGCTGGCGCGTCGCCTACCGCCCGGACATCGCCGTCACCCACCTCCAGGGCGGCTCCGGCAGCACACGCTCGGCCCGCTGGCTCGACGGGCTGGCCGCCATCTACAGCCTGCGCAATGCCGGCCGGCCCCTGTCGTCGCCCGCCTTCTTCTCGGAGCCGCTCCGGCTCGGCTTCACCCTGCGGGCGCTCGCCTACGGTCTCGCGGCCCGGCTGCGCGGGCAGCCGGACCTCGCCCGCAAAGCCGACGACATGCGCAGGTTCGCCGGCCACCTGCGCAGTCTTCGTCTCTGATCTTGTGAACCGTCACGGCCGCTTGCGGATGAACACCATGTGGTAGCCCTTGAACGGGCCCGGCGTGAGCCGGAACAGCAGCTCCCAGAACTTGCCCAGGACGATGTTCTCGCCATGATAGAACGGCTGCCCGTCGAAACTGTAGGTGAAGTGCTCGAACCGGTCAGTTGGGAAAAGCCGCTTCCGCGCCGCCTCCGTGTTCATCGTGTAGAGCGGCACGAACGAGTCGATCTCGACCCGCCGCGGCTCGACGAGGCGCAGCACCCGGGCGTGCAGCCGCTTCGGCACGAGCCGCGCCCCGATCCCGACATAGCCCCAGCGGTTCGGCGTCCAGGCGCAGAGCCAGCCGCCAGGGGCGAGCACCCGGCCGAGCTCCGCCGCGGTGACCTCGGGATGCTCGATATGTTCGAGGACCGAGAAGGCCGAGATCAGGTCGAAGCTCGCGTCCGGGAATGGCAGCACCCCGTCGTGACCGATCAGCCGGACCTCGTCGGCCGACTTGTTGCCGAGGACCGCCTCGTCGACGTCGCAGGCGACGACCTGGGCGCAGCGTCCCCGGAAGTCGCCGAGGTGCCGCCGCAATGGGACCGGGTCATCGCTCCACTTGCCGCGCCCCGCGCCGAACTCCATCACCCGCATGTCCGGCCGGAGCAGCGCGTTGACGCGCACGATGTACTCCATCCGGTGGTCGTGCCGGGAATAGCCCCCGGCTCCCATCTCCCGGAACAGACGCTGTTCGACCGTGACCATGCTTCAGGCTCCTCTGAACGTGCCGCGCCCACGGCGCGTGTGAAAGCGGGGGGATCGGGCGGGCGCCCGGCGGTGGCGATCCTCGGCACCCGCGGGGTGCCGGCGGCGCACGGGGGGTTCGAGACTTTGGCGGAGCGCCTCGCGCTGGAGCTCGTGGCGCGGGGCTGGCGGGTCGAGGTCTACTGTCAGGTGCGCGAGCCGGCGCCGCTGACGGTCTGGCGCGGGATCACACTCATCCCGGTCGCGGTCCGGGGCGACGGCGCCGTCTCGACGATCGTGTTCGACCTGAAATGCACCCTGCGGGCGGCTTTCAGGCCCGCCCTGCCCCTCGTGCTCGGCTACAACACCGCGGCGTTCTCGCTGCTCTACCGGCTGACGGCCAAGCGCAGCGTCATGAACATGGACGGCATCGAGTGGAAGCGTGACCGCTGGTCGAAGCCCGCCAAGGCCTGGTTCTGGCTGAACGAGCGCCTCGGCAGCCTGTTCTCGACCCACCTCGTGGCGGACCACCCGGAGATCGCCAAGCACCTCGCCCGCAGGACCTCCGCCGCACGGATCTCCACCATCGCGTACGGCGCCGACCCGGTGCTTGAGGCCTCGACCGACCCGCTTGCGAAGTTCGGGCTGCGCCCGCGCGATTACGGCCTGCTGATCGCCCGGGTGGTGCCCGAGAACCTCGTGCTCCAGATCGTGCGGGCCTGGAGCGAGGTCCGGCCGGGGCTGCCGCTGCTCGTGCTGGGCAAGCTCGCGGAGTCCGACCCGTATCACCGCGCCGTCCGCGCGGCGGGCGGCCCGGACGTGATCTTCGCCGGCGCGATCTACGAGGTCGAGCGCGTGGCCGCGCTCCGCTTCCACGCCCGCTTCCACATCCACGGCCACACGGTGGGCGGGACCAACCCCTCGCTGGTCGAGGCGCTGGGGGCGGGCTCGCCGATCCTCGCCCACGACAACCCGTTCAACCGCTGGGTGGCGGGGCCGCAGGCGCTGTATTTCGGCGACGAGACGGAGCTGCGGCGGGGCATTCTCGGCCTCGTGCGGGCCGGGCCGCGCCGCCTGGAGGTCATGGGCGAGGCGTCCCGACGCCGCCACGCCGAGGCGTTCACGTGGCGCGGCATCTTCGACGCCTACGAGCGCGTCCTGCGCCGCCAGCTCGCCCCGGAGCGGGAGGGCCGGGGCGCGCAGCGGACGGTGCGCCGGGAGCACGGTCGCGCGTGACACGGGCGCGGGCCGGGCGCGGCCGGTCCTAGCGCCCATGGCCCACCTCCGAGCCGCGCCCGCCGCTGCGGAGCTGCCGCTGGACCACCATCGTGACGGTGCCGGCCGGGACGTCCCGGAGGCTGCAGACCCCGATCCCGACCGTCGCGCCCGCGCCGATGGTCACTGCTCCCTGCACCGCGGCGTGCGCGCCGACCACGGCGCCGTCGCCCAGGCGGGGGCCGTCGGCGGGGAACGGCTGGCTCGGCAGGATCCAGTCCCGCGGCCCGACCAGTGTGCCGGGCAGGAGCGTCAGGTCGGCGCCCCCGGTGCCGCAGAACGCGACCCGCGCCGGGTGCGGCACGAACAGGCCGGGCCCGAGGCGCGAGCCCGGATGCAGGCTGGCGCCCGTGAGCCGCAGGGACAGGTCCGCCACCAGGGCGGCGCAGCGGCGCCAGCCCCGGCCGTGCAGCAGGTGCGCGGTCCGGTGGAGGATCGCCAACTGCATGGCCGGCAGCGTGAGGTGCATCAGGCGCCGGAGCCGCGAGGTCGGCTTCCCGCCCGTGGTCTGGCGCAGGACGCGGGCGAAGTCGGCCGCCAGGAGGCGCCGCAGCCCCGACAGGGTGAGGTGATCCGTCATCGGACCGCTCACGCCGCGACTCCCCGTCCGGGAAGCGGCCGCCAGGGCTGCGGCATGACCTCCTCGTCGGCCTGGACGGGCTTGAGGATAGTGGTCCGCGGACCGATCCGGGCCCGGTCGCCGATCGACACGGCCCCGAGCACGATGGCGCCGGCCTCCAGGACCACGTCGTCGCCCAGCACAGGGAGGCCGGGACCGCCGCCGATGTCCTGATCCGGCTCCTTCAGCAGGCCGCCGATGGAGGCCTGGATCCCGAAGGCGGCGTCGCGGCCCACGGCGCCGGCGATCACGGTTCCGTAGGGCTGCGGCAGGAACAGGCCGCCGGCGATGCGGCTGGAGGGCGGGATGTCGGCGCCCGTCCACCAGCCGTTCACCAGCCACAGCAGCCACGCCGCCATCCGCCAGCCGCGCTCGTGGGCGTAGCGGGACAGGCGGTAGAGCCAGACCGCGTGGTAGCCCCGGCGCAGGCGGGCCGGCCCGCCGCCGCGGCGGCGCCAGTGATCGCGGTCGGCGGACAGGGCAGCCCGCACCTCGACCCACCGGAGACGCCCCGCCTCCGCGTCCGCTCCGCGCGAGAGACGCAGATCCGGTCCAGCGGCTGTCTCGGACATACGCAGTCCTCCGGTTTTTCCCAACGCGACAACTCTGCAACCATAAATTGAGCTTGCGGTTGCAAGCCATACGCAGCCTGCCACGATGCAATCGTAGGTCGCAGTTTTCAGTCAGGCTTCACCGAGAGATGCTCCGCTTGGTAAACCGATTGTCGGGACGGAGGCGCGCCGGCGGGCTGCGCTACGGCGCGAACCTGCTCGGGCAGGCGGCGGGGCGCGGCGTCTACCTCGCGGCCGGCTTCGCGGCCTTCGTGATGGTCGGCCATTTCGCCGGCCCGGCGGCGCTGGGCCGCTACGGCCTCGCCCTGGCGATCCTCGCGGTCGCGCTGATCGCGGCGGATTTCGGCACCACGCTGACATTCGGGGCGCGGCTCGGCGCGGTCGGACCGGAGATGCGGGCGGCCGAGTTCGGCCGGATGCTGTCGGCGCGCCTCGTCCTCGGCCTCGGGACGGGTGCCGCGCTCCTCGGCGTCCTGCCGATGCTGCCGGATTCGATCCGGCCCGCCCTCGCGCTCGCCGCCCTGCTGATGCCGCTCGCGGCCGCCCGCTTCCTCGACGCCCTGTTCCAGGTCTGCGGGCGGCCGGGCTGGTCCGTCTGGCCGTCGCTCGCCAACGCCGCCCTGCTGATCGGCGGGACGGCACTCGCGCTCTGGCTTCAGCTTCCGGAGGCGGCGCTCAGCCTCGTGGCGGTGGCCGCCGGCATCGCGTACGGCGCGGTCGGGCTGGCGCTGGCGCTGCGCCTCGTGCCCGCCCGCCCCGCCTCGCTGCCGCACGCGCTCGCGACGATCCGGGCCGCGGCGGGGGTGGGCGTCTCGAACGCCCTCGGCTCGCTCAACGGCCGGATCAGCCTGATGATGCTGGCCGCCTTCGCGGGCGCGGCCGAACTCGGCCAGTTCACGGCCGGCTTCCGGTTCTTCGAGCTCGGCGCCGCGGTGGCGATCACCCTGTGCGCGCCGCTGGTGCCGGTCTTTGGGCGCGCCGTCGGGCCCCTGGTTGACGGACGGTCGCGCGCCGGCACGACCGCCCTGCGCGCGCGGGTCCGCGGCGCTTTGGTGCCGATCCTCGCCGCGTCCTGCGCCGGAGCGGTGGCGGCCTGCGCCCTCGCGGAGCCCCTGGTACGCCTCGCCTTCGGTCCGGATTTCGGCGGCGCCGTCCCGGTGCTGCGCGTCGCCACCGGGATGAGCGTCCTGCTGATCGCCGCCACGGTCCTGTTCGCGGGCCTCGTCCCGCTGGGCCGGACCGGTTTCGCGGTACGCGGCAGCGCGGCGGCCTGCGTCACCAACCTCATCGCCTGCACGCTGCTGATCCCCTGGGACCCGCTCCTCGGCGCGGGCCTCGCCGCGCTGCTCGCCGAGGCGGCGATGCTCGGCGTCCTGGCTCAGGCCTTCTGGCGGGAGGCCGGACCGCCGCTCGCCCTGGCCGACGTGCCGACCCTCGCCGCGCCGGCCCTCCTCACCGCCCTCGCCTGGGCAGCCGGCCCCGCCGCGCTGGTCCCCGTGACGGTGCCCGCCGTCGCGACCCTCGCGACCGCCGTCGCGGGGTGGCTGTGCCTGCGCCGCAACCCGTCCGATCCCCTCCCCCTCCCGCTTCCGGAAGCCTCGTCATGAGCGATGGACCCGTGCTCTCGGTCATCATCCCGACCTACAACCGCGCCGACACGCTGCGTCTGTGCCTGCGGGCCTTCGACCGGCAGGAGACGGAGGCGCCCTTCGAGATCGTCGTCTGCGACGACGGCTCGACCGATCACACCGGGACGGTCGTCAGCCGCGCTGTCGCCACGGGCCGGATCCCCGTGGTGCACCTGCGCCAGGAGAATGCCGGGGCGAACGCCGCCCGCAACCGCGCCATCGCGGCGGCCCGGGGCGAGCGCCTCCTGATCGTCAACGACGACACCATCCCGGTGCCGAGCCTCGTCGAGGCGCACCGGCTCGCCCACACCCGGCGGGGCGGGCGGGAGACCGCGATCCTCGGCCGGATGACCATCGACCCGGCGCTGCCCTTCTCGCCGTTCTCGGCGCTCCACCACGACGCCTCCTACGACGCCCTGGCGGGCCGCGAGGAGGTCGGCTGGGACGCGTTCCTGACCTGCAACGTCAGCGTCGACCGGCACTTCCTGGGGGAAGCCGGGGGCTTCGATCCGAAGCTGTTCTGGCACGAGGACATCGAGCTGGGCGAGCGGCTGGCCCGGCGCGGCATGCGCCTGTTCTACGCCCCCGAGGCGCTGGGCTACCACCACCATCTCCTCGACGAGGCGGCCTATCTGCGCATCGCCGAGCGCGAGGGCGCGGCCCTGGTGCTGTGGTACCGCAAGCGCCCGGACCTCGTGGCCGATCTCGGCCGCCTCGGCCTCGTCGGGCCGCCGCCGCTCGGCGCGGCGGCGCGCCACCGGGTCGCCGACCTCGCGATGCCGCAGGCGCTCCTGCCCGGCTGGCAGATGGCGGCCCGCGCGCTGACGCGGATCAGCCCGGAGGCCGGCCGGACCGTGTGGCGGCGTCTGTTCCAGCGGCGCAAGCGCCTCGCCATCGCCCGGGCCCTCGCGGCATGAGGCGGCCCCGCACGGTCCTCGGCTGCGCCCTGTCGGCGCTGGTGCTGCCGGTCCTGGCCGCCTGCGGGCCGGCCGACGCGCAGGTGCAGCAGAACATCCTGGTCGATCCCGCCGGCGGCGCGAAGCCCGGCTACACCACCGTGGCACGGCTCGCCGACGTGCCCTTCGCCGCGCTCGGCCCCGGCTCGAGCGTGCTCGTCCGCGGCGGCAGCTACGGCGACGTCGTGTTCGTCGGGTCGCGCGGGACCGCGGCGGCGCCGGTGACGTTGGCGGCAGAACCCGGCACGCAGCCGCGCCTGTCCAACTCGGTGGTGTTCGAGAACGCCGCCTACGTCACGGTCACAGGCCTCACCGTGCAGGGCGCGGTGAATTCCGGCTTCATCATCCGCCGGGGATCGAGCCACGTCACGGTCGCGGGCTCGACCGTGTCCCGCTCCGGCCTGGGGATCTGGATCGGCGACGGCGCCGGGGCGGGTCACCGCATCACCGGCAACACCCTCGCCGACAACCAGACCCACGGCGTGGCCGTCGACGTGATCAACGCGCCCGCGGAGGATCCGAGCTACATCCTCGACAACACCGTGACCGGCAACGGCATCCACGGGATGGAGATCAACGGCTCCGGCTACGTCGTGGAGCGCAACCGCGTCTCGGGCAACGGGGTGGGGATGTCGGGCACCTCGGGCATCCACGTCTACGCGAAGGACGCCGCCCAGGACGCGGGCGACCGCAACACCATCCGGTACAACATCGTCACCGGCCAGAAGGAGACGACCGGCCAGGACGGCAACGGGATCCAGATCGACCAGTGGTGCGACAGCAACGTCGTCGCGTTCAACGTCGCGGCCGACAATGACGGTGCCGGGATCAACCTGTTCGACGCCGGCTCCAACACGGTGGTGAACAACACGACAACCGGCAACATGCGCGATTCCGGCGGCAAGCACGTCTACCGCGGCGAGATCGTGCTCGCCTCCGACTACACCGAGCAGGTCGACCGCACGTCGAACAACCGGGTCCTCAACAACATCGCCTACGCGACCCGGCCGAACGTCGCCGCGATCGTGGTCGAGGCGACCACCACCGACAACAACAACGCGATCGGGCCGAACTTCCTCGGCAGCGCCGTCGGCGCCCCGCTCTACCGCTGGGGCACGCAGGCCACCGGCGACGGGGCGAGCCTGCCGCTCAACGGCCGGGGTCCCGACCTCACCGGCACGCCCGCCTTCCGCGATCCCGCGAACCCCATGACCGGCGGGCTCGCCCTGACGGCGCCCCCGGCCCGCGCCGGCATCCCGCTCGACGCCACCCGCGACATCGCCGGCCAGGCCTACGCCCCCGGCGAGGCCCCGACCTTCGGCGCCTACAGGAGCCCGTAACATGCTTCGCATCGGCATCGACGCGCACGTGCTCACCGGCAAGCCGCAGGGCAGCCGGACCTGGCTCGTGAACATCATCGGGCGGGCCGCCGCCCGCCACCCGGACGCCACCTACGTAGTCTATTCCGGCGACCCGGAGGCCTGCGCCCGCATCGTCTCGGGCGACAACATCGAGCACCAACGGCTACCGCGCGTGCCCGCGACCGTGCGGCTGACCCTGGTCTGGCCGTGGCTGTTCCTGCGCGACCGGCTGGACACGCTGCTGACTACCTACATCGCCCCGCCGCTGGTGCCGGGCGACCGGCAGGTGGTCGTGGTCCACGACATCCTGTTCGAGACGCATCCCGAATTCTTCCCCTGGTCGATGCGCTGGCGGAACAAGATCCTGACCCGGCTCTCGGCGCGGCGCGCCAAGCTGGTCCTGACCATCTCCGACTACAGCCGCGACTCCATCGCCAACGTCTACGGCATCGCGCGGGAGCGCATCGCCGAGGTGCGCTGCGGCTCCACGCCGCCGCAGGCGGTCACGGAGCGGACGCCGCTCGCCGACGGGCGCCCCTACCTGCTGATGGTCGGCCGGCTGGAGCCGCGGAAGAATCTCGGCCTCGTCCTCGACGCCTTCGCGCGGCTGCCGCAGGGCGCGGCCCGGCTGATCGTCGTCGGCAAGGGCGACGGCGAGCGGCCCGAGACCCTCGACCGCCTCGCCCGGACGCCGGACGCGGTGCACATCGCCGGCATCGACGACCGGGGCCTGTCCGACCTCTACGCCCGGGCCGCCGCCCTGGTCTTCCCGAGCCGCGGCGAGGGCTGGGGCATCCCTGTCCTCGACAGCCTCGCCCGCGGGACGCCGGTGATCGCCTCGAGCCTCACGGCCATCCCGGAGGCCGGCGGCAGCGCGGCGAGCTACTTCGACCCGGACGCCCCCGACCGGGTCGAGCGGCTCACCGAGCTGATGGCGGCGGCGATCGAGGGGCGGCTGCCCTTCGACGCCACCGCCGCGCGCGCCCACGCGGCGCGCCACGACTGGGACGGGCCGGCCGCCACCTTCGTCGACCTGATGCGCCGCAGCTTCACGGCCCGCACGCACCTCCGCGACCTGATCCTCGCCGCGCCGAACCTGCGGGGGTGACGCGAGGGGCTGACGCCAAGGAAGCGCGGTCGGCCCGCCTAGCGCGCGGCCCCGAGCGCGCCGACGATCGGGCTCTCCGGTCCCTCGTCGGCGATGGGATCCTGGATCAGCGTCCAGTAGCCCAGGGCCGCCACCAGGGCGATCGCGGCCCCGGTGATGAAGGCCATGGAGAAGTGGCCCGTGCCGCCGACGATGAAGCCCGTCACGGTCGGCGCCAGGGCGCCGCCGATGTAGCCGCCGAAATTCTGCATGGCGCCGAGCGACGCCGTGCAGCTCGCCGGCGCCGCCACGGAGGCCATCGCCCAGGCCGACGACGAGCTCATGTAGACCAGGAACAGCGAGGCCGAGATGCAGGCGATGGCGAGGGTGTCGCTCGGCGTCAGCGCCGCCACCACCGTGAAGGCGGCAGTCGCCACCAGGGAGCCGACCATCGGGATCTTGCGGCTGCGGATCGGGTCGACGCCGCGGCGGACGAGGACATCGACGACGCGGCCGCCCAGGATCCCGCCCAGCACGCCGAAGGCGAAGGGGATCGAGCCGACGAGGCCGGTCCTCTGCAGGGTGAAGTGTCGCTCGATCTCGAGGTAGCTCGGCAGCCACGCGGTGTAGAGCCACGTCATGTAGATGCAGCCGAAATAGCCGACGATCATCCCCCAGCTGGTGCGGAACCCGAAGAGCCGTCGCCACGCGCTCCAGGTGACCGCGCGGCTCGCGTTCGGGGCGTCGCCCTCTTCCAGGAAGGCGCGCTCCCCCGGCGTCAGGTCGGTCTCGCGCGGGTTGCGGAAGACCAGGTAGACGATCGCGGCGAGCACGAGGCCGGCCGCGCCCATGATGACGAACATCGCCCGCCAGCCGAAGCTCACCATGAGGAAGGTGAGCAGCGGCAGGGCCAGGAAGGTCCCGAGCGAGGAGGCGCAGTTCCAGATTCCCGTGGCGGTGCCGCGCTGACGGATGTTGAACCAGTCCCGGGAGACCCGGGCGCAGGTCGGAAAATGCGGCGCCTCGCCGACACCGAGCACGATCCGCGCGCTCACGAACTGCCAGAACGACGTCACCGCGCCGCCGAGCATCTGGCCGAACGACCAGCAGGTCAGGCCGAGCGTCAGCGTCAGGCGCGGGCCGAGCCGGTCGGCGAGCGCCCCGGCCGGGAGCTGCGCGAAGGCGTAAGCCCAGAGGAAGGCCGAGAGCAGCAACCCCATGTCGGGGATCGAGAGGCCGAGATCCTCGCGGATCAGCGGGTTGGCCACCGCCAGGGTGGCCCGGTCGACGTAGTTGACGACACCCGCCGTCACGAGCAGGGCGAGCGAGATCGTCTGGATGCGGCGCACGCGCGGCGTTGCGGCCAGGGCCATCGTGTCCTCCCGGTATGACGGGCCCCTTGGGGGTCTCCGTGGCCGGCCGGTCCTTCGCGACTCGCGGCGGCCCGGGACCATTCTGCACCGAATGCCGCCGGACGGAAGGCCCGCCGCCCCTCGCCTCCCGGCGCCGGGCGTCGTAGACGGGCCGCTCCGTCACCCTTCGAGTCCGCCCGTTGCGCCTGATCCAGATCACCCACCACGACCTCGACGGCTACGGCGCCTCCACGGTCGCCGCCGCCTGCGCCACGGTCGAGCGCGTCGTCCACGTGCCGCGCTACAGCGATGTCGGCCCCGTCTTCGAGGACGAGATCAAGCGCCTCGGCCGCGCGGCGGAGCGCGAGATCCTGCTGATGACCGACCTCGGCCTGGAGGAGCAGACCATCGCGGGCCTGAAGAAGTTCGCCGCGATGAACCGGCGACGCGCGGACGGGCAGAAGCACCGGCTCGTGGTCCTCGACCACCACGCCTCCTCCCTCGACCAGCTGCGGCGCCTTGGCCTGGACGCGGCGCCCGACGCCGAGCGGCCGGCGCTCCACCGGATCGACCTGGGCGACCCCGAGATCGCCGTGCTGATCGAGGACGACATCTGCGCCACGCGGATGACCTTCGAGCACCGGGCCCTGTTCGCCGCGCACGAGCCCGCGACCGACCTGTCGAGCCTGCTCACCGCGGTCGATGCCCTCGACCTGTGGCGCAAGGAGAGCCCCGCCTTCCGGGGCGGCCTCGCCCTGGACGAGCTGTTCTGGGAGGTCGTGTCGAGCTACGTGCCGGTCGGGCATCCCTGGCACGACCGCTTCGTGTCCGAGATCCTCCTCGCGGCCGCCGCCGCCCTGCGGGACGGGGCGAGCCCGGCCGATCTGGAGCGCCGCGCCTCGGCGATCCGCGCCGGCGTGGTCGACGCGCTGCTGCGCGACGCGCCGGACGACGACCCCACCCTGACGACGCGCATGCGACTCGCCCGGGCGCTCGCCCGCTCGGACTCCCTGTTCCGACCGCTGAAGGACGGCACGCTCCTGTCCTTCGCCCTCGACTCGGGCACATTCCAGCGGGTCTCCGACCTGATCATGGATGCGGGCCGGGCCAAGCGCGTGGTCAACGTCCAGCGGATGGGCACGCTGTCGTTCCGGTCCAACGACGGCACGGCCCTCGACGGCGCCCGCCTGTTCCGCGGCGGCGGCCACCGCGACGCGGCGGGCGGCCGGCTCCAGAGCGGGTCGGCCTTCTCGATGGCGGACGCGATCGCCCAGGTGGAGCCGGTGCTGAACCCGGAGAAGCCGGCCGGCTCGGACAGCCCGTTCGCGGCGCTGAAGAACTGGAAGGGCTGAGCGACCGCCCGCCCTGCCCGTGCGGGTGCGGCGGCCGGCTTAGAGCCGGAAATCCTCGCCGAGATAGAGCCGGCGCGCGTCCGGGTTCGCCACGATCTCCTCGGGCGTGCCCTCCGTGAGGATTCGGCCGGAATGGGCGATGTAGGCGCGGTCGATCAGGCCCAGCGTCTCGCGGACGTTGTGGTCGGTGATCAGCACGCCGATGCCGCGCTGCTTCAGATGCTTCACCAGATCCTGGATGTCGCCGACCGCGATCGGGTCGATGCCCGCGAAGGGCTCGTCCAGCAGCATGAAGGTCGGCGAGGAGGCGAGCGCCCGGGCGATCTCGCAGCGCCGCCGCTCGCCGCCCGAGAGCGCGATCGAGGGCGACTTGCGCAGGCGCGCGATGTCGAATTCCTCGAGCAGGGAATCGAGCTTGCGCGCGCGCGTCTTGCGATCGGGCTCGACCACCTCCAGCACCGCGCGGATGTTGTCCTCCACGGTGAGCCCGCGGAAGATCGAGGCCTCCTGCGGCAGGTAGCCGATCCCGAGCCGCGCCCGCTGGTACATGGGCAGGTGCGTGATCGGCAGGCCGTCCAGGGTGATGTGGCCGCGGTCGGCCGCCACAAGCCCGGTGATCATGTAGAAGATCGTGGTCTTGCCGGCGCCGTTCGGCCCGAGCAGTCCGACGGCTTCGCCGGTGCGCACGGTGAGGCCGGCCTCGTGGACGACCGTGCGGGCGCCGTAGCTCTTGCGCAGGCCGCGCACGCTGAGGATGCCGAGGCCACCCTCATCGGCCGCGGACCAGCCGTCGGACTCGGCGGCCTCGTTCGGCCGCGCGCGCCGGCCGAACAGGCGGCCGAGCCAGCCCGTCCGGCCCGCCGGCTCCTGCGGGCCCGCCTGGAACGCCACGGCGCCGCTCAATCGACCTGCGCCTTCGGCCTGGGCGGCGGCTGGGTGCAGCCCTTCGCCTTGCCGTCCTTGGCGTCGGACTTCTCTCCGGGCACGAACAGGGCCGAGACGCGCCCCCCCGCCACCGGGTCCATGTTCGCGCGCCCGGTGTTCATGTCGTAGACGAGCCGCTGCCCGCGGGTGACGTTCTGGCACTGGCTCAGGACGACGTTGCCGGTCAGCACGATCCGCTTGGCGTCCTGGTCGAACACCGCGTGGTCACCGGTGGCGACCTGATCCTTCTGCACCACCGTCACCGGCCCGGCGCAGTCGACCTTCTGAATCCCGTTCTCGGCGGGGTTCCGCGGCGCCGCGTCGGCGCCCTCGTCCCGCGCTTCAGTCTTGGCGTCGCCCCTGGCGCCCTTGCCGGGGGCGTCCCTGCCGCGCTTGTAGGTCACCGTCATGGTCGAGCAGCGGATGGTGCTGTCGCCCTGCACGGCCACGACGTTGCCGGCGAAGACCGCCTTGTTCTCCCGGTCGAACACGTCGAGCCGGTCGGCGTCGATCTTGATCGGATCCTTGCCGCCGCCGCCGATATTGCCGAAGGGCGAATCTTTCCGCGCCGGCTTCTCGGCCAGCGCCGGGCCGGCGAGGAGCAGCCCGGCCGCCAGGGCGGCCCAGAGGGTGCGGGCGGCTCTCATCGGGCACCGTCCGCGGCTTCGGCATCGGAGGTCAGAATGCGGGCCTGCGGCTTCTCCGCCTGATCCTCGTTCGCGATGACCACGTGGACGTTGCCGATGAAGGAGATCCGCTTGCCGTTCTCGACGACGTCGAGGGTGTCGGCCTTCACGTTGGCCCGCGGGCTCGAGACCGTGACGGGCTCCTGCGAGCTGATGGACCCGGTCTTGAACGCGACGGCGGCGGAGCGCAGGCGCGCCTCCTCGCCCTTGTCGGTCCAGATGCGGATGTCGTCCTTCAGGTCGAGCGCCTCGCGGGCGGTGTCGAACAGGCCCGACGTCGCCGAGAGGCGGGCGATGCCGCCCTGATCGTCGGTGGCGATGTGGCCGCGCATCTGCTGCAGCTCGATCTGGCTCGGCTTGCGCACGTCCTGGAGCGCGGCGTCGGCCGTCACCTCGTAGCCGCGGGTGCCCTGGCGGAAGCCCGAGAGCCGCGGATTCTCCATGCGGACCTTCGAACCGGCCAGCGTCACCGGACCGACCGAGACGCCCGGCAACGGTGCCGCGAAGGGGTTGAACAGGTAGGCCAACAGCAGCGCCACCGCGCCGCCGGCGACCACCGGGATCAGCCGGCGCATGGCGCGCACGCGTCCGCTGTGGCGATACGCCCGGGCGTGGGCCCGGGTCCGCGCCGCCGCGACCGCCTGTCCGTTGCCGGCTTCAGCCTCGACCGGGTTCATGCAGCGTCCGTGAGGCGCGCCCGAGGCGCGCGAGAGGGTTCGGCTCAGACGCCTGCGGCCCCCACCGCGCCCGCGCCATCGGCCGGGCAATGATCCCGACCGGTGGCGAAGTTATGGCTTGACCATTTCCGAATGATCAACCGAACCCACAATCATCCCGAACGGAGGTGTGTGGAGACACACGCCGCGCGCGGCCTCCCGGCGGCGCGCGGCGCGGGTCTCCGTAGTCCTACGCGCCCCGCGCGGCCGCGAGGGCCGCCGCCACCGTGCGGGCGAAGGCCGCCGGGTCGCGGGGGCTGTCGCCGTCCTGGATGCGGGCGAGGTCGAGGAGCGTGCCGGCGGCCTGCGGCACCTCCGATTCGGGCGCCGCGGCCAGCGCCCGGATCAGCGGGTGGCGCGGGTTGATCTCCAGAACCGGCTGCCCGGCGCCGGCCCGCCCGGCCCGGCGCATGAGCCGCTGCATCTGCAAGTCGGGCCCGCCGCTGCCGGCCGAGAGAACCACGGCCGAATCCACGAGCCGGTCGGTGGTGCGCACGTCCGAGACCTCGGCGCCGAGGGCCGTCTTCACGGCGGCGACGAAGGCGTCGATGCCCTCGGGCGCCTCAGGCTGCTCGCCCTCGAGCGCGAATTTCGAGAGGTCGAGCCCCCCCTTGGTGATCGAGCGGAGCGGCTTCCCGTCGAAGGTGCCGAGCTGATCGGGCCAGAAGGCGTCGACGTGGTCGGAGAGGAGCAGCACCTCGAGGCCGCGGGCCCGGAAGCCCTCCAGTTGCGGCGACGACTTCAGCGCCTCGGCATCGTCGGCGACGAGGTAGTAGATCGCCTCCTGGCCGTCCTTCATGCGGGACACGTAGTCGGGCAGCGAGGTCCAGCCCTCCACCGCCGAGGAGCGGAAGCGCAGGAGCGGCGCGATCTCGCCCCGACGCTCGAAATCCTCGTAGATGCCCTCCTTGAGGACGGGGCCGAAGTTCTCCCAGAAGGACTGGTAGCCCTCCGCGTCCTTGGCGCGGGTGGTGAGTTCGGAGACGACGCGCCCGGTAACCGCGCGGCGGATCCGGGCGAGCGCCGGGGTCGACTGCAGCATCTCGCGGGAGACGTTCAGCGGCAGGTCCTCGGTGTCGACCACGCCTTGGACGAAGCGCAGCCACGGCGGCAGCAGTTCGGCCTCGTCGGTGATGAACATCCGTCGGACATGGAGCCGGACCTTGCTCTGCCGCTCGTTCTCGAGGGCCTGGAACGGCTTCGAGCCGGGGATGAAGAGCAGGGCGGAGAACTCGAGCTGACCCTCGGCGCGCCAGTGAAGCGTCGCCCACGGCTTGTCGAAGTTCATGCCGATGGAGTGGTAGAATTCCTCGTACTGCTCCTCGGTGACCTCGGACTTCGCCTTGCGCCAGAGCGCGGTGCCCTGATTGGCCGACTCGTCCTTGCCGTCGCGCACGACGGCGATCGGCACGGTGATGAAGTCGGCCCATTTCCGCACGAGATGGTCGAGGCGGTAGGGCTCGAGGTACTCGTCGGCATCCGCCTTGAGGTGCAGGACGATGTCGGTGCCGGGTTCGGCCCGCGTGGCCGGCTCCAGCGTGTAGCTGCCCTGCCCCTCCGAGGCCCAGGTCCAAGCCTCGTCGCTGCCGGCGCGGCGCGACGTGACGGTGACGCGGTCGGCGACCATGAAGGCCGAGTAGAAGCCGACGCCGAACTGGCCGATCAGGCTCGGCCGGTCCTCGGCCTTGGCGGATTCCAGCGTCTGCGAGAAGGCCCGCGTGCCGGAGCGCGCGATGGTCCCGAGGTTGGTGGCGAGATCCTCCTTGGTCATGCCGATGCCGGCGTCCGAAACGGTCAGGGTCCGCGCCTCCTTGTCGGGCGCGATTCGGACCTTGGCATCCGGCGGCAGGGCGCTCGCCGCCGAGGTCAGCGCCTCGAATCGCCGCCGGTCCATGGCGTCGGCGGCGTTGGCGACGAGTTCGCGCAGGAAGATCTCGCGGTCGGAGTAGAGCGCGTGCACGACGAGGTCGAGGAGGCGACCCACCTCCGCCCCGAACTCGTGCCGCTCGATCGTCTCGCTCACGGGTGATGCCTCCGCTGTGGGGAAATTGCGGTGGCGATATGCTGGCGAACGGGGCCGTTTTCAATGCGAAAGACGGCCGGCCTCGGCCTCCGCAGCGCGGTCCCCGGTCGCGCCGCGGCCGGTCAGATCTCGATCTCGGTGCCCACCTCCACGATCTGCCGGGTCGGCAGGCCGAAATGGGCGCCGGTGCGCTCGGCGTTCCGCTTCATGAAGGCGAACAGGCCCTCCCGCCACGGCGCCATGCCGGGATGGGTCGGCGACGGGATCACCACCTCGTGGCCGACGAAGTAGGTCATGTCCTCCAGGTATTCCGGCGGCAGCAGCCCGCTCGCCACCGCGCATTGCAGGCCCTCGGGGATCGAGGCGGTCTGCATGAAGCCGTAGCGCAGCACGACGCGCTCCATGCCGGGCGTGTATTTCGAGATCGCCTTGCGGATCCCCTGCGCCACCAGCGTGACCTGCGCCCGCTCGCTCGCCGGGATCACCGGCTCCTCCTCGTAGACGACGGTGATCAGCAGGATCCGCTCGTGCAGGCAGCGGCTGCGCTCCAGCAGGCGGCCGAGCGCCATCGGGATGCCCTCGGTGGCGGCGGTCAGGAAGGCCGCGGTGCCGGGCAGCGTCACCGGCGGGTGCGAGCCGAGGCTGGAGAGGAAGGAGGCCTCGGACATGCGCATGGTCTGGCGGACGGATTCGAGGACGTGGTCGCCCTTCATCCAGGTCAGCATCAGGAAGGCGACCACGCCGGCGAGCAGCAGCGGAAACCAGCCGCCCTCGAACAGCTTCACGCTGTTGGCGGAGAAGAACACGAGGTCGATGCCGAGGAAGAAGCCGTTGACCGCGAGGACCAGGACCGGGTTGTAGCCCCAGCGGAGCGCGATCAGCGCGGCGAGCAGCGTGGTGATGCCCATCAGCATCGAGACCGCGATGCCGTAGGCGCCGGCGAGCGCGTCGGAGGAGCCGAACACCACCACGGCCGTCAGCGTCGCCGCGGCGAGCAGCCAGTTCACCGCCGGCACGTAGATCTGGCCGCGCTCGTCCTCGTCGGTGTGCACCACCCGCATCATCGGCATGAAGCCGAGCTGGATCGACTGCTGGGTGAGCGAGTAGACGCCCGAGATCACCGCCTGCGAGGCGATGACGGTCGCCATCGTGGCGAGCGCCACCAGAGGGTAATGCGCCCAGTCCGGCGCGAGCCGGTAGAACGGATTCTCGATCGCGCTCGGGTCGGCGATGATCAGCGCGCCCTGCCCGCAATAGTGGATCAGCAGCGCCGGCAGGACGAGGCCGAACCACGCGATCCGGATCGCCGGGGCGCCGAAATGGCCGAGATCGGCGTACATCGCCTCGCCGCCGGTCACCGCCAGGAACGCCGCGCCCAGCATCAGGAAGCTGACGTGCCAGCCGGCATGGATCAGGAAGTCCACCGCCCGGACCGGGTTGGCCGCCGACAGGATCTCCGGCGCGCGCAGGATGCTCGGGAGAGCGAGCAGGACCAGGACGACGAACCAGACGAGCATGACGGGTCCGAAGACCCGGCCGATGGCGGCCACGCCCTTGTGCTGGACGAGGAACAGACCGACCAGGATCACCAGGGTGATCGGCACGACGTACGGGCCGAGTGACGGCGCGTCGACCTTCAGCCCCTCGATCGCCGACAGGACCGAGATCGCCGGCGTGATCGCGCCGTCGCCGTAGAGCAGGGCCGCGCCGACCAGCCCGACCACCAGGAGCAGCGCCTTCCACGTGCCCGGCCGGGCCTGACGGGCGCCGAGCAGCGCCAGCATGGCGACGATGCCGCCCTCGCCGCGGTTGTCGGCCCGCAGGATCAGCACCGCGTATTTCAGCGACACGATCAGGATCAGCGCCCACAGGATCAGCGACACCGCGCCCGTGGCGGC
>Ga0209909_100068_pt1 | contig 229413 bp, 228 predicted proteins | sample FECB22metaG_FD_188302 | JGI IMG/M metagenome (GOLD analysis project Ga0209909, IMG submission 188302) | Cyanobacterial communities from the Joint Genome Institute, California, USA - FECB-22 (SPAdes) (version 3) | ecosystem: Environmental > Aquatic > Thermal springs > Hot (42-90C) > Microbial...
CGGTGTGGCAGATGCCGGTCGCCTTGACCTCGATCAGCACTTCGCCAGCGCGAGGCCCCTCAAGCTGAACCGTCATCACCTCAAGCGGCTTGCCAGCCTGAACCGCGACTGCTGCTCTTACGTCCATCGTCTCATCCCTTCATGCTATGGTTTGTTGGCGCGACATTGCCATGGCCGCCCATTGCAGCTCAAGCCAAAATCAGACACTTAGCGTCGCAATTATCATGTTTTAGCCGAGCAATCGCTGCGCGGCTTTTCGCGAAAGAGCGGCGATTGTCCGTATCTTGATCAGGCAAATTCCATGATCACGGCATCGACAGCGAGGCTTTCGCCCGGCTTGGCGTTGATCTTGCCGACGACCAGATCACGCTCTGCGCGCAGGACGTTTTCCATCTTCATCGCCTCAACGATCGCGAGCGTTTCGCCCGCCTTGACTTCCTGCCCCTCGGCAACGGCAATGGCGACGACGAGACCAGGCATGGGGCAGAGCAGGAGCTTCGACGTATCCGGCGGCAGCTTGAGCGGCATCAGCTTGTCGAGTTCGGCCTGACGCGGCGTGAAGACCTTCGTCCTGACGGAGATGCCCTGCCAGTCGATGCGCAGGCCATTCAGCACGGCGCGGATCTGGGCCGTCAGCTTACGGCCGCCAATCGTGCCGACCCAGACGGCATCGCCGGGGCGCCAGTCGGTTGACAAGGTCACGGTCTGACCGCCGATCTGCATGTCCATTTCAAGCGGAATGGTCACGGCACCTTCGGGGAGTGCGACCGGAATATAGTCCGAACCGATCTTGACGATCCAGTTCTCCTGTAATGTGCCTGATGCGGGGCGCAAGCGGTCAGCATGGCGCTCCCGGCGGTTGGATTCGATCAGGCTGCAGGAAAGGGCGATTGCAGAAAGCAGGGCTGTCTGCTCCTCGTCCGGTGTCACGGGTGCGAAACCATCAGGATATTCCTCGGCAATGAAGCCGGTCGAAAGACGGCCTTCGCGCCAGCGCGGGTGCTTCATCAGCGCGGAGAGGAACGGCATGTTGTGCTCGATGCCGTCGACGACGAAGCCATCCAGGGCTTCGCCCATCGCTTCGATCGCTTCCAGCCTCGTCGGAGCCCAGGTGCAGAGCTTGGCGATCATCGGATCATAATACATCGAAATTTCGGCGCCTTCGAAGACGCCGGTGTCGTTGCGCACGACGGATTTCTCAGTTCTGCCTTCACGCGGCGGGCGATAGCGCGTCAGGCGGCCGATCGAGGGCAGGAAATTGCGATAGGGGTCTTCCGCGTAGAGGCGGCTTTCGATCGCCCAGCCATTGAGCTTGATATCCGCTTGGCTGAACGGCAGCTTTTCGCCGGCGGCGACGCGGATCATCTGCTCGACGAGATCGATGCCTGTCACGAGCTCCGTCACCGGATGCTCGACCTGCAGGCGGGTATTCATTTCGAGGAAATAGAAGTTTCGGTCGCGATCGACGATGAACTCGACCGTGCCGGCGCTTTGATAATCCACGGCTTTGGCGAGCGCCACGGATTGTTCGCCCATGGCCTTGCGGGTGGCCTCGTCGAGGAACGGCGAGGGCGCCTCTTCCACGACCTTCTGGTTCCGGCGCTGGATGGAGCATTCACGTTCGCCGAGATAGACGACATTACCGTGGGCGTCGGCCAGCACCTGGATTTCGATATGTCGGGGATCGACGACGAACTTCTCGATGAAGACGCGGTCGTCACCAAAGGAGCTTTTCGCTTCGGAGCGGGCGCGCTCGAAGCCGTCGCGCACTTCGTCCTTGCTCCAGGCGATGCGCATGCCCTTGCCGCCGCCACCGGCAGACGCCTTGATCATGACGGGATAGCCGATTTCGCCGGCAATCCGCTCGGCATGATCGGCGTCATCGATGATGCCGAGATGGCCCGGAACGGTGGATACCTTGGCGGCATTGGCGAATTTCTTCGATTCGATCTTGTCGCCCATGGCTTCGATCGCCTTCGGCTTCGGACCGATAAAGATGATGCCTTCCTTCTCCAGCGCCGCGCAGAATGAGGCGCGCTCGGAGAGAAAGCCGTATCCCGGATGAACGGCCTCGGCGCCGGTCTCCTTGCAGGCGGCGATGATCTTGTCGGCGACGAGATAGCTTTCGGCGGCCGGTGCCGGGCCGATATGGACGGCTTCATCGGCCATCTCCACATGCAGGGCATCCCGATCGGCATCGGAATAGACGGCGACCGTCAGGATACCCATACGGCGCGCCGTCTTGATCACGCGGCAAGCGATCTCGCCGCGATTGGCGATCAGGATTTTCTTGAACATGCAATCTCCGCCCAAATAGTCTATTCAGTCAGTGTTTTAGCCACAAATTACGCCGTCGGTCCATGCGCAAGATGTTTGCATTCACGCCGTTTTCTCCAATCGCGACTGAACGCGCTCCCGCCAGATGATGAAGAGACCGGAACCGACGATGATGGCGATGCCGATCCATTTGGAAAAGTTGGGAAAATCTCCGAAGATCGCATAGCCGAGAACCGTCGCGGAAATGATCTCGAAATATTGGAACGGGGCAAGCAGCGAGAGCGGCGCCAGCCGGAACGCTCTGACAACAAGCATGTGCGCGTAGCCTGAGATTGAACCGAGGATCAGCAGCAGCACAAGGCCAAGGGCGGAGCCGGGCAGGGACGGTTCGAAATCCGCTATGCCGGCCGACGAGCCGGCAAGGAGAGCGAATGCCATGAACAGCGTACCGCCGGCGCCCGCCATGATCTGCATCGTCAGAGGCGAATCTGCCTCGCCGACGGCGCGGTTCATGAAGAGATAGAGCGCATAGAGGAACGCGCAGGCGATCGGCAGCAAAGCCTTCAGTCCGAAGACGGCAAAGCTCGGCTGGATGACGATCATCGCGCCACCGAAACCGATGGCAATCGCCAGCCAGCGTTTCCAGCCGACCCTGTCGCCAAGAAACACGGCCGAAAGTGCTGTCAGCATGAAGGGTTCGACGAAATAGATCGCGAAGACATCCGCCAGCGGCATGTATTTGACCGCGGCGAAGAAGAGCAGACTGGCGGCCCCGTGCAGAGCGCCGCGCAGCAAATTCATCCACGGGCGTTTCGCGGAGAAGGCCGACCGTCCTGCCTCGGTCGCCAGCAGCGGTAACATGCACACGAGCTGAAAGAAAAAGCGATAGAAGGTCACCTGTCCGGGCGACATGCCTTCGAAACTCGCCATGTATTTGGCGATCGCATCCATCGTCGGCAGCAGGATCATGGCGCTCGCCATGATCGTCATGCCTCTAAGCGGGTTCTGCTGCGTGGAAACGGCGGAGGAGACGGACATGCCCGAACATCAAACACAGGAAGGGCATGCAATCAAGGCGCGATCGGGTGCCTGCCGCAAGCTCAGGAGCGGTCGCTGGAAAATGTCACACTTTTCCAATTGGGACAGATCGTGATGGCGAGATGACGCCCTTAGACCTATCTGGAGCTTTGGAAACGGCTAAAACATGAATGCGCCGCACAAAACCGCCGGCGCGACCAGGAAAGGGATCGCACCGATGTTCAAGCGAGAACAAGAGACGACCGTTTTTTCGGATGAAGGCGACGATACGCTTGGCGGCCGCTTGTCCATGGCTCGCGATGCCGCGGGCATCAGTATCGAGACGCTATCGAGCCAGCTCGGCGTCAGCGAGGAGACGATGCTTGCGTGGGAATCCGACCGCGCCGAGCCCAACCCGTCCGCTCTGGTCAAGATGTCGGCTCTCTTCGACGTGTCTCCGGCGTGGCTGATGACCGGTTCGGGTGACGGGCCGGGAGAGGACAGCGACGAGCGCGCATTGGAAGCCGTCCGAAACGAGCTTTCGCGGCTGCGGACGGCCTACCAGGAGATCGGCCGGCTGATCGAAACGACGACAAGCCAGCTCGAGCGGCTCGACCATCAGATCAGGCTGCGCAATCTCGGCAAGGACGTGGCGCACTGAGCGCGGCGTCCTTTGACGCTTATGGCGCATGAGGTGCTTGTTCACCTTCTTGAGCAGGGATCTCCCAAATGCTGATCAAGCCTTCCATTGAGCGCCCCTAGCTCAGCCGGGCAATCGTATCGTCGAGATTGTCGATCGCGAGCTGTTCGCGGGCGATCATGCCGTCGAGATCGATCGCTTCGCTAACCGCTTTTGTGCTTCCGCCCTGCATCTTCATCGCCAGCAGCTCGTTGCGATGGGCGATCTTTTCGCCTCTGATTTTGATAAGCTTCAAGCGAAAATCATCATTCATTTCAAATCCCTCCGTTTGAATGAATTATCCGCCGTTTCCGGACTGCCGTTCCTCCGTCAGGCCGTCTCCGTTTCCTTCAGTCGTGTCCGCGTCCGCGATAGGTGGTCGGAACGCCGGCCTTTTCATGGCATTGAGCGAGCGTTTCCAGCCACTCTCCAAGTCCGGCCGGCACTTCGGCATTTCCGACCTCCATCGCCTCCACCCATGACAGGTCGCATTGCAGCGCGCTCGCCAGATTGATCGGCGTCCAGCGGATGTGCAAAAGGCATTCCGAAAAGCGTTCAGGGGTCATGCATGCTCCAATTTCTAAAGAGATTTCACGGTGCCAGAGAGGCGCGCGAAGTCAAGGGATCATCGAAGACCGCCTGCTTTTGCGAATCGAGCCGGAAGAACTGGACGAGACGTGGACGGGGCTCCGCTCCGTCGCGATGATTGAAGGGTCAATCAAGCAGGTCAGGTCAAAAAGGGCATGATATCCACGCCGTCGCCGGGAAAGACGGTGATGTGAGGATGGTCCTGGAAAAGCCTTGCGGCGGCATCGGCAGTTTCAGCCTCAACCACCAGGTAGCCGCAAAATGGGTTGACCGCATCGGCGATGCCGTTCCTGGTGATGCGCGTCGTCTTTCCCACCATGCCCCCGCGATCGAGTATAGATGCTGCGTTTCTCTCTTCCCACGCCGCCCACTGCCTGATGCCAGTGGCATCGACAGCATCCTGCTCGGCTTTGGGTCGGCTTCGAAAGGATGCAAGGTCTTCGGGCTTCATTGTGTAAACGGCAAGGAAACGGGGCATGAGCCACCTCCATGATTTCAATGATTGCCAGCTTACACGTCGTTCGCCTGAAAGCACCTCATGGAATTCCATCGCGGCGCAAACCTTCGCGGATACGCCAATTCTAAAAACAAAAAACCCGGCCTAAGCCGGGTTCTTGGTGCGGTCGAGAAGACTCGAACTTCCACGGGTTGCCCCACAGCGACCTCAACGCTGCGCGTCTACCAATTCCGCCACGACCGCATCGTGGTAGGCCGAATTGCTCCGGCGCGGCTGCATGTAGCAAAAGCATTCGGGGGGCACAAGAGCGATGTGTCAGTTTTTTTAAATTCCTTCACAGCTGCCCCGATCATGTCCGCGCGGACCGGGTGGAAACGCCTTACTTGTTTGAATTCCTGTCCGAATAACACCATATGTGGACAACTCGTCGGCGCGCAGGATTTCCACAGGCGCGGCCTGCGGCGCGCAAAGGACTGCCATATGCTTCGCACCGAACTTTCTCACCAGATGTTTCCCGTTCAAGGCACGCCGCCCGTCCGCTGGCGGATCAGCGATCGCCTCGTGCCCTATGAGGAAGCCGTTGCCACCATGGAAGCGGAAGTGGCCGCGATTGCCGAGGGGCGGGCGCCGGAGCTTGTCTGGCTGGTCGAACACCCGCCGCTTTATACGGCCGGTACGAGCGCCAATGCCGCCGATCTCATCGAGCCGGATCGATTCCCTGTCTTCGCGACCGGCCGCGGTGGCGAATATACCTATCATGGGCCGGGGCAACGCGTGGCCTACGTGATGCTGGACCTGAAGTGTCGGCGGCAGGATATCCGTGCCTTCGTCGCTGCGCTCGAGGAAGTCATCATTCGCACGCTCGACTCGATGAATGTGCGCGGCGAGCGGCGAGAGGATAGGGTCGGCGTCTGGGTCAGGCGCCCGGAGAAGCCTGTTCTGCCTGACGGCACGGTCGCCGAGGACAAGATTGCCGCGCTTGGCATCCGCGTGCGCAAGTGGGTGACGTTTCATGGTCTCTCGCTGAACGTCGATCCCGATCTCGGGCACTTCACCGGCATCGTTCCGTGCGGAATCTCCGCCTATGGCGTCACCAGCCTTGTCGATCTCGGCCTGCCGGTCATGATGACGGATGTCGATATCCGCCTTCGCGACGCCTTCGAGCAGGTTTTCGGCGAAACGGTCAACGACGCGTGAGGCCGATCTGTGATCGGATTCACGCGCTGCAGGATTGTCTGCTGAATTTCATCGCTGAAGGGGACAGGCCGTACGACCTGTCCAATTGACCGCGAAAAACTGCTGCCGGTTACAGGGAGGGGTCTTCGATATCCTCGACGACGGGCACTATCGACTCATCCAACGTGCCTCGTTTCGATTTCTCCAAAAGATCTATCCTGTCTTCTGCCTTGAGCAGATCATGCAGCTTCTGATCGCTGAGTATATTGTCATGATTGTCATGCGAGGTCATGCGGGTAACTCCTTGACCTCTGCAGGCGAGAGCGCTTCGTCTCTCTCAGCCGTCGGTGCCTACGGGTTCGGTAACCAACGATAGAATCACCCTACGCTCATTTGGGAGTTGTGGCGAATCATTTGGCGCTCAAGTTGACCGGCTGCGTCGTGCCAAGAAAGTAAACGGAAAGAAAAATGCCCTGGAAGGGAGAGCATCCAGGGCACAGAGAGGGGAACTGCATGAAAGCAACTAGGGCGATGCGACAGCAGTTCAAGGCCCCAAACTGACGATAGGTTGTATCGGGCGTGCAATCGCTCTTATTCCTCGCGAAACAGTGATCGACGGCAAGTCCTCGATGCCTTTTGGCCCCGGCGTGGCGGTGATACCGTCGCCCCTGAGATCAGCGAAGATGCCGATGGTTCCGCGCCATCACGCCGAGGCGAGGTGCCTGGCGACGTTCCGTTCATCTCACGCGCGAAAATTGCCGAGTGGCAACGTTTTGCAACACAGAAAGAAACGGAAGAAACATTCCGAAACTAGAAGCATTCCCGAACGAAATTCGTTGGATGGAGCAAGGACATGAGAGCCGCCGTTGGCATAACCCGTTATTGGAAGACAGGCTGGCAGACCCTGTTTCTCGTTGCAGTCACTGCGCTGCCGGTCATGGCGCAGACTGCCGATAACAATCAAAATAGCCAGAACTCGGCTTCGAGCTTCAGCTATCGGCGCGCGGATCTCGGCAGCGGCTATTCCACCTCGAGCATTCTGAAAATGCCGAACAACTCTTCCTACTTTGTAACATGCAATTGCGACGACCGGACCTTGCAGGACCTGACATGTCCGACCCCGTCTTATGCATGCACCTGTGTTCCCCACGCCTATCTGATGTGCCAATAGGCAAACCGGGTATTGATATGGCCAATTCTGCATCAATAATGCTGATCGTGATCTGCACTACCTTGTGCCTTCCGTTGGCGGCACTGGCACAGCAGAATAACCAGACGCCGCAGAGCGCCGGCTCGAATTATCCTTTCAGCGTGGGTTCTCGCCCGGCCGATGTCGGCACCGGCTTCTCGATCTATAGCGCGACGTCGGCGACTGCGGATCAGCAGTTCCGCGTCCAATGCAGCTGCCAGGATTTCAGCCTTGCAACCGCAACCTGTCCGGCGCCACGCTACGAATGCTATTGTAGCCCGAGCGCCGCGCTGACCTGCGAGTAGCTGGATCGAGGCCACCCATGTGCCAGGCCGGCACGGCGGCCTCTTCTGCCTTTGGTTGAGTTATGCGCGCTCGCGGAGCGCCATCAAAGATTGCCGATCAGGCCAAGCCACTCTTTTTGATGGTTATTTTTGTACAGTTTGCGTTCATGTTCGTCCGCATATGGTGTCTTCCGTCGCCCCCAGATCGCGCGTCGATTGACAATCGATATGGACGATACGATTAATAGTTTCGACATTCGTCATAGAGCGGAGGATATGCCAATGACAAGTCGTGCCATCCTGTTGATGTCTCTTGCGTCTCTCACAGTTGTAGGCTCGATGGGCCTCGCTTCTTCGGCTTCTGCGCTAACCATGAAAGAGTGCAGTGCCAAATATCAAGCCGCTAAAACCGCTGGTACGTTGAACGGCCAGAAGTGGAACGACTTCCGCGCAACGCAGTGCAGCGCCGATGCCAGCGCCACGACGACCGCGCCGGCAGCCACCGCACCAGCCGCTACGACGACGCCCAAGACGGCGAAGACGACTGCGGCAGCCAAGGTCGACGCCAGCGAGCCCGACGCCACCAAGCCGCCGGCAGCCGAACCGGCAAAGCCGACGACGGCAGCTCCCGCCGGCGTAACCTTCCCGGCAAAGGTCGATACCAAGTATGCCAGCGAGACGCCCGGCAAGGGCCGCTTCCATACCTGCGTCGACGCCTACAATGCCGCCAAGGCCAAGAATGCGCTCGGCGGCCTGAAGTGGATACAGAAGGGCGGCGGCTATTACAGCCTTTGCAACTCCAAGCTCAAGGGCTGATTGCCACAACGAGCGATTACAGAACGGGCGCCTTCGGGCGCCCGTTTCTGTTTGCACACGTCAGGCGCGCAACTTTTCCCATTTCTTCACGAGTCGGTCGCGCTTCAGCTTGGAAAGCCGCTGCAGCCAGAAAATGCCGTCTAGTTGGTCGATCTCGTGCTGGATGCAGCTGGCCAGAAAATCATGCGCATCCTCTTCGCGCAGTTCGCCATCGATCGTCTGATAACGAAAGCGGATAGATTTCGGCCTGACGACTTCCTCCGTCGCTCCCGGCATGGAAACGCTACCTTCCATATGCCGCATCGTCTCCTCCGACGACCACAGGACCTCCGGGTTGATATAGGTCCGCACACCGTCCTCGCGGCTGAGTTCGATCACGACGACTCGCTTGAGAATGCCGATATGCGGGCCGGTGATGCCGACACCGGGCGCAGCTCGCATCGTATCCAGAAGATCGCTCGCAAGTATGTGCAGATCGTCGTCGAAGGCGGCCACCGGCGCGCAGGCAGTGCGCAGCCGCGGATCGGGAAAGCGGATAATGGGAAGGGCGGGCACGGCACTCTCTATCGGATGAACGAATACAATCGAGCGGTCAGGATAAGGGGAAGATTGCGGCATTGCCACAGTCTAAATGGCTGGATGCTTTTTGAGAGATTTCTCAATTATCCCGTTGTTTTCTAACCATTTTAAATGAACAATCCGGTTGTCATTAACAGCACTCAAAGGCGCAATCGTTGTACTGCGGCGGTTCGAACGCCACCGTTACCGATTCGCAAATTACGCGGGCGAGGCGGATCTGCTTCGTTGACCAAGGCCATCGATCTTGCTGGGAATTCGCCTCCTGCGCCTTGCGACCCGACGATTTGTGCTGCACAGGCGGTCGGGAATTGACTGCAAACCCGTGAAAATTGACTATTACGTAAAAGTCAATATTATGGAGCTTAGCAGATAGGGGCGGATTCTTGGTCGACGGATACTATAGCATAACGGAGCTCACTCGGGAATTCGGGGTTTCGACCCGGACGCTGAGGTTTTATGAGGACGAGGGCCTTATCCACCCCGAACGGAGAGGCCGTACGCGCCTGTTCCGCGCAGCCGACCGGCGCCTGATCATGGAAATTCTGCGCGGTCGCCGCATCGGCTTTACCATTGCCGAAATCCGCGAGATCATCCAGGTCTACAAGGAGCCTCCAGGCGAGATCGGCCAGCTGAAGCTGCTGATGAAGCGCGTCGATGAAAAGCGCGACGAGCTGCGCCAGAAGCGCAAGGATATCGACGATACGCTGAGCGAACTCGACAATGTCGAGGAAGCCTGTCTTGGCCGCCTGGCCGAAATCGGCGTGGGAACGTGACCCTCTCAATCATAGTGTGAACGGACAATATCGCAGCCATAGTTCCGGCAAGAACGCTTTCTAAGAACGAAGCGCTCTTGGAGGTGTGACGTGGCAACACGAATCTCGTCTGTCTTTGCTGTCCTCGCTGTCACTATCCTCTTAAGTCCTGATTGCGGTTCCGCCGGCGACAAGGCGCAGCCTGATGTGCCGGTTGCCTACGGCGTTCTGATTGACGGCAAGGAGCCGGTCTACGGCCAACAGGTTTGCCATATTCATTCTCGCTGCCAACTGGTCGATGACCAGAAGACCCACGTCGAAGTGAGCGTGACCATCGAATCCACCCAACGTCTATCGGGCGAAATCAGCATTCAGTGCAGCGAACCGGACTGCTCTTTCCTAAACGGCAGAACATCTGCCAGACTTGAAAGTGCAGCCGGCGGAGAAAGAGCTCGTCGCTTCGAACTCTACGCTGGCGAAGATGCTTCATTCACGAACGATCTGGTCTATCGAACGAGAGCGAGTATCGGTCGTATTTTGATCCTCTTCTGAAAGCGAGGAGTGGCAGTTTGCGTGAATCTGCGGAGCGCTTTCGATCCATGAATAGGCTAGCGATATTATAGGGATTTCAGGAGCTTGATCATGAAAAGACAAGGTGTGCTGGAATCCCACAATGTCGGAAAAACCTCGAGAGGCTCGAAGCCGATCGCCTCATAAAATTGCCGGGTGTTGGCGTAATTGGGGTCTGAATTCGTGGCGGCGACGGTTTTGACGGTCAGATATCGTATTCCGCTGGCGACCAGATGGTTTTCCGCATGCGCAAGCAAGCGACGACCGATTCCCTGACGATGTTTGTCCGGCAGAACGCCAAGCACGAAGGCTTCCGCTGCGATATCGCCATGCTGCTTTAGGGATAGAAAGCCGATTGGCTTCGCGTCCTTGTCGAATATCGCGAACATCGGCAGGTGTCTGGCTTCCGAAACATAATTTTCACGGGCCTGCCTTCGGCCAAACCATTCGGGTAATGTCTCCAGAATCTGCCGGGCTACGGTCTCCCGTTCATCACTCACAGCTTCAATTTTCACAGCTCGGAAGACCTCGCCAGATAGTCCAGCCTCATAACCAGCGCCGCGTGCGCCTGCAGTAAAATTCGAATTCGCAGCCGAAGCGCGAGAGGAGATGCATCTCCTCGCAGCGGATGACGAGCAACGTCGTCAAGGCTGCCGCCGCTGCGGCCATCGCCAGGAACCAGAGATTGCCGATCAGCAGGCCAAGCCCGGCCGTGAGCAGCGTATAGCCGAGATAGGTCGGATTGCGGGTAAAGCGAAAGGGGCCTGTGGTCACGAGATGGGCCGTGCAGCGCTGCGTTAGTACGGTCGTGCGGCGCTCCAGCAGCGTTTTGACCGCCCAGACATTCAGCGTCACCGCAAAGGCGGTCATGAACGCACCGACAAGCCACGCCACGAGCGCCCAGACGAAGGGCAAGGTCAGCGGATACCACCGTTGCAGATAGAGCGCCGCCACGACGGCAAGGCTATAGAGCAGCGGCGGCCACGGAAAACTCAGCGACTTCGAACGATAGGCATTCATAGAATAACCCTGTCATTGCGCTTCATCCGTGCATTGTATCGCGATTCGGCTGACGCGTTCATCGCTATCTGCTCTGATCGCCCCGGATTCCAGGGGCTTGAAGAGATTCTGGGCCTGCAACTTGTCGAGCGTGCATTGGCAGAAGCTGCGACACATGGCTTCGCTGCCCGACTTCGTGCACGAGGCAGTGCATTGCCTGATATAGCCGACCGTCTGGTCCTGCGGCGGGGCCGGCGCGACCAGCGACAGAAGATAGACGAGGCCAAACAGCACGGGCTGGTGAACCAGATAGAAGATCAGGCTGTGGCGTCCGGCGCGGGCGATGAGATTGCGGCCGGGGCCGAACTTCGCCAGATGCTTGAGCCAGCCGAGAGAGGTCGCCAATTGTGCGATGCCGAGGCCGAAGAGGAACGGCGTCAGCCATGGGAAGAGCGGCACATAGTCGTTCGAGCGCTGGATGTTTTCCGAAAGCCCGACCCACCATAGCCAGGGCGCGTCAAAGAACGTCGAGTGCAGCGACAGCGGCGCAACGACATTGTCGATGACGACGCCGACCGCGAGCAAGGCCGCGATCAGGAGCGTGGCGAAAGCGGGCAGGCGCAGGAACAGCAGTCCGATCAGGCTTGCTGCCGCGATACTGTGCAGGATGCCGAAGAATATCCATTCGTCGCGCATTCCGATGAAGGTGACGATCGAGATCGCGGCGGCGGCCGCAACGATCATGCCCAGTCGCCGCCAGTAGGACCGCCAGCGAATCTCCGGCGTATTGGCAAGGACGAGGCTGAAGCCTGCCAGGAACAGGAAGGTGCCGGCGATGGCACGGGCGTAGAGCTTCAGCCAGCCGGTTTCCGCCGTGCCGGAATCGAGATAGCCGAAGAATTCGAAATCCCAGGTGCAGTGGTAGCTCGCCATGGCCAGCAGCGCGACGCCGCGCGCCGTGTCAAGAATGCCGATGCGAGGCGTCTTTTGCGGAGCATCGGCGCTCTCGGCGATGGCGGCCATTACGGGGGTCCTTCCAGGCATGAATTCAGATATTTTGCGTCGGTTCGCGCCGGCGCGGGCTTGTCATGGCATATCGTTGTCCATGATGGCCAGACGGGCATCCGAAAAAAACTGCCGACGGATCAGGACGATGATGATGAACATCGTCGTTGCCATGAAGACATAGGGGCTCAGGAACCAGCCGAGATAGCCGATGGACAGGAAGATCGCCCTGAGGCCGGCGTTGAAACTGCGCGCCGCGATGATGTTCATGCGCACGACGCGCTCGGCCGCCCGTTCGGCGCCCAGCGGATCGAGAATGGCTTCCTCGCGCATCGGCAACGCGCCGAAGAGGATGGTGCAATAGTTGAACAGGCGGTAGGCCCAGCCGAATTTGAAGAAGGCGTAGCCGAAGAGACAGGCAAGCCCGGCCACCTTGACTTCGAATGCGGTGCGGCCGCTGTTGAAGATGAAGGGCATGTCGGAGAAGAAGGCATTGATCTTGTCGGTGGCGCCGAGAAGCGCGAAACAGCTGCCGATGGCGAAGATCGATGTGGAGGCGAAGAAGCCCGTGCCGTTCTGCAGGCCGGAGAGGATCTGCGTGTCGATCATCTTCAGGTCGCGGCGCAGCGAATTGTAGATCCATTCGCGCCGACGCTCGTTCATCGCCAGCGTCAGGCTGGTGCGATTGAAGAAGCTGGCGCTGCTGGTGATCCAGTTCAGCGCGACCCAGAGAAAGATGAAAAGGGCGAGGGCGACATAGTCCGCAGTCGTCATAAAGGGAGATTCTCCAGATCAATCCGATGTGGACTGTAGCTCAGCGCGTGCAGCGCGCAATGGCCTTCTGTTTGCGTCCCCGAATGCCTATATGTAATGTCGCTGCCATGAAATCCGATGTCGGCCAATCGCCGTGCAAGCTTACCGATATAGCGTAGCCTTGCCAGAAATCGATTTGCCTGGGAGGCACTAAAAGTCCATGTTTCTTTCAGTTTTCGATGTGTTCAAGATCGGTGTAGGGCCGTCCAGCTCACACACGATGGGGCCGATGTCGGCCGCGAATCGCTTCCTCGACCTCGTACTTTCGAATGAGTGGCCGCGCCCGTCTTCGAACGTGCATGTCGATTCGATCAAGGTCAGCCTGCATGGCTCGCTTGCCCATACGGGCATCGGCCACGGCACGGGCAGGGCGGTCATTCTCGGCCTGATGGGCGAGCGGCCCGACAATGTCGATCCCGACCATATGGATGCCATCATCGATGAGGTCGAGCGCAGCGGGCGCATCACGCCGCCTGACCATCCGGCCTATCATTTCCAGCCGAAGACAGATCTCATCTTTGATAAGAAGGTGCCGCTGCCCGGTCACGCCAACGGCATGAGCTTCTCCGCCTTCGACAAGGACGAGCGTCTGCTTGTCAAACGTATCTACTACTCCGTCGGCGGCGGCTTCGTCGTCACCGATACGGAGCTGGAGCAGATGAAGGCTGACCGCAAGAAGCCTGCTGCGGCGGGCGAGCGCGTTCCGTTTCCCTTTGCCAGCGCCAAGCAGATGCTGGAAATGTCCGAGCGCTCCGGCCTTTCCATCGCACAGATGAAGCGCGCCAATGAAGAGACGCGCATGAGCGCCGAAGACCTCGATGCCGGCCTCGACCGCATCTGGGCGGCCATGAGCAGCTGCATCGATCGCGGCCTCAAGGTCGACGGCATCATGCCCGGCGGCCTGAAGGTGCGCCGCCGTGCGCGCGCCATTCATGACAAGCTGCAGGAGGAGTGGCGCAGCAACCGCATCAATCCGGTGCTCGCGAATGACTGGCTCAGCGTCTATGCCATGGCCGTCAATGAGGAAAATGCAGCCGGCGGACGCGTGGTCACGGCGCCGACCAATGGCGCGGCCGGGGTTATTCCGGCGACGATCCGCTACTATCAGCATTTTCATGAAGATTGGGATCAGGACGGCATCCGCAACTATCTGCTGACGGCGGCGGCCGTCGGCGGCATCATCAAGCACAATGCCTCGATCTCGGGCGCCGAAGTCGGCTGTCAGGGCGAGGTAGGTTCGGCGGCTGCGATGGCGGCTGCGGGGCTTGCTGCGGTTATGGGCGCTTCGCCGGAGCAGATCGAGAATGCAGCCGAAATCGCGCTGGAACATCATCTCGGCATGACCTGCGATCCGATCGCCGGACTCGTTCAGGTGCCGTGCATCGAGCGCAATGCCCTCGGCGCGGTCAAGGCTGTTACCGCCGCCTCGCTCGCAATCAAGGGTGATGGCCAGCATTTCGTGCCGCTCGACGCCTGCATCGAGACCATGCGCCAGACCGGCTACGACATGAGCGAAAAATACAAGGAAACCTCGACCGGCGGCCTCGCCGTCAATGTCGTGGAATGCTGAGTGTGGACGCCTGATCTAAAAGCTTGACGCTGCCGGCCAAAAGGACTTCAACGGCACTATGGCTTTGCATCTCATCAAATTGTGCGTCGGCGCGGATTCGATCGAGGATCTGCGCGAGTGGGTCTCCGAGCGGGCGATGAACGCCATTGCGGCCGGACTGGAGCCCCATACGACGCATACGACACGGATGGTGCCGAAGCGGGTGGAGGAGCTGCTGGATGGCGGCTCGCTCTATTGGGTTATCAAGGGGCAGGTGCAGGCAAGGCAGAAGCTTCTCGGTATCGAGACTTTCACCGATGCGGAAGGCATTCATCGTTGCCGGCTGATCCTCGATCCGAGCGTCGTCGAGACGACGGGTCAACCGAAGCGGCCGTTTCAGGGCTGGCGCTATTATCCGCAAGACGACGTGCCGCGCGATCTCGATAGCCTGGGCGCTGCGGCTGAACTGCCCGCCGATCTTCGGCGGGAACTATCTGAACTCGGTTTGCTTTAGGCTGGCGAGAGCGACGCAGCTTATCAGCAAGCTTGCGAACCACTCTATCTCGTTGTTTTCAAACGGACATGTGCGGAAAACCGACCTGCAGTTTTCCGCAAAACCGTTTCAACGCAGCCGCATCATGATCGGCGCGCGTCCGGTCGGCGCCGTGATATGCAGATGAATATGCGCTTCAGGCTGAGAGTAGCGCCAGGCGCGTGCGCCGTGGCAAAGAAGGATGCCGATCAGATCCTTCGTCTTGTTGCGCGGACGCGAACGGCTGAGACCGAGGTCCGCCAACCGCATCGCCGCCTCATGCAGCGGATGAAGAGCAAAGCTCTTCTGTTTCATCTTGCCCCCGCCGTCGAGCGAGAAACCGGGAAAGTTCTCGTTCATTGCCATTTTCAAACCCCGTACACGTTACAAACTCAGGGCCGGTCCGTTTGACATTCGGAACCGGAAGATCGGGCTTAGTAGAAGGCCCGAGCAATCTTCAAACCAGGCAGCGCGGAAACGCCGCCGCATTTCTATTCCACACTGGCCCAGCACTTCACGCCGGCTCGCTTGAGCGCCTTGCAGGCATTGACTGCCTGGCTCTGATCTTCAAAGCCGCCGAAGCGGGCGCGGTAACCGCCATCGAAAGCAACCGCGTAAGGCTTGGCCGAACGCAAGGCTTTGCCGCCCTTGCTCTTCGCCGTATCGAGCAAGTCGGTCGCACCATCCTTGCTGGAGGAGATGCCGATCTGCACGACCCAGCCGGTCGGTCCGCGCTCAGCCTTTTCGGCCTTCGCGACCTTCTCGGTTTTTTCGGCGCGCTGCAGCTTGACGAGCTTCGTATCGTTCTTCGAAGTCGAAGCCGTCGTGATGGTATCGACTTCGTCTTCATCGGCATCGTCCGAGGACCCGGCGGATGCTGTTTCATCGTAAGCGGAGCGCTGTTCGGGCTTTGCTGCGAGCAGCGGATTATCCGACTGCGGCGTTACCGCCACGAAAGCCGCCGCGCTCGACGGGCGCGCATCGGCAACCTGTACCGTATTGTCATTCTTGATCTTCGCACGGCTGATATCTGCCATGCGCGCGCTGGCCGCCTGGACATTGGGTGCAGCAGACGACGCTCCGGCGATGACATTCGATGCAATATGCTTCGTGGACGCCGCGGGCAGATAGGCGGCAATCAGCTTGCGCATCTGGTTGTCGCGAGCAGGCGTCGAGGCGCCACCAAGCACGACCCCGACGATAGAGCGGCCGTCGACCTTGACCGACGTTGCAAGATTGTAGCCCGCAGCGCGAGTGTAACCCGTCTTGATGCCGTCGACGCCGCGAACCGAACCCACCAGATGATTGTGGCCAGGGATGACGCGATTGCCGAGGCGGAAACTCGTTTCGGAAAAGAAACCGTAATATTGCGGAAAATGTTCGCGCAGGGCGATGCCGAGGCGAGCCTGATCGCGCGCCGTGGTCATCTGGGCGGTGTTCGGCAGGCCATTCGGATTGCGGTAGGTGGTGCGCGTCATGCCAAGCGCGCGCGCCTTGTCATTCATCATGCGGGCGAAGCCTTCCTCCGAGCCGCCAAGCATTTCGCCAAGCGCCATGGCGGCATCATTGGCTGATTTGGTGACGATACCGAGGATCGCCTCGCGAACGGTCACGGAGCGGCCGGCACCTATGCCGAGCTTGGTCGGCGCCTGGCCGGCGGCATTCCTGGAAAACACGACGGGAGTATCGAGAGTGATGCGTCCGGCCTCGAGCGCTTCGAAGGTCAGATAAACAGTCATCATCTTGGTCAACGAGGCAGGATAGTGCAGCGTATCTGCGTTTTCGCTGTAGAGAACATTGCCGGTATTGGCGTCTATGACGATGCCGGCATATTTCGGGCCGGCAGCGCTTGCATCCACGACGGTCACGGTGATCGTCGCCGTCGCGATCGAAAAACCAAGAAGCGCTCTCGCCAGAATCTTACCGGTTTGAGACGACGAAACGGAAAGAATGGATCTGGACACTAAATCACTCTCTGCTTGCATTTACATTCTCGATTATCCGGCCGCCGCCTCCATGAACGGCCAATCCGTTCGACAGTAGAGGCTTAGCGTTACCAATCGGTTTATGATGAACAGGTGGTTTCAGGTTTCTGTGCCATTTTAGCGGCCATCCACAGCCGTTGCCAAAGGTATGGCAGTGTCGGAAAGGCGCGCCTTGATGAAGCTCTGGACGGCAGTATCCATGGCGCGCCAGTCGCCGAGCTGGTTGCTGGAGAACCGGTAGAGAACGCTCAGATCCTTGCCGAGCTTGACGTCCCGCTGACAATCGCCGCTGGTCGCCAATGCCGGCGACGAGGGCAGGAGGCAGCGCACGACATAATCAGGCTCGCCGGGTCGCGGCGCCGTCAAAAGGATTTCGTCGTTGTAGCCGGCATCCGCGCGAAGCCGATGCGCGGTCAAGCCGAAAGGACCGGCATAGGCGGCGCCATCCATCAGTTGCGAATAGATCGGCTCCAGCCGGCCGGACATGTCGCGGGACATCGTGCTCTGGCTGATCTGCAGGAAGATTAAGGAGGACGATTGCGAGATATCGTCGAAGCGCATCCGATCGGCTTCGCTGTAGCCCTGCATCTGCGGCCAGGTCAGATAGAGATCGACGCGCTCGGCGGTCCCGTCAGCGCGCTCGCTCGGAAAGCGAATGGTGTTTGCGGCAAGGTGCATCGTGTCGTCGCCGATCGTGACGGAGATCGGCCTGGTATCTGTCGTGTGGCCCGCCAGCGAAATTTTCTCGCCAAGCCAATGGCCGGCGACGGATATGGCGACGGTGAGGGCGGCCAGAACGGCAACGCCGGCCGTGAGCCGATAGACAAAGCCGCTCGATATCAGCGGCCTTTCTTCGATCATTGCGGCGGATGACAGAGGAGGAGCCATACTCTTGCCTTCATTTCCTTCCGCCCGGTCACCATCTTCAATGGTAAAACCTCGCGGCACCTGACTTTTTTGAGTCTCGTTGGAAATGATGATTGGCGCCACGATAGTTAACCGACAGTTAAATATGCGTCGTAACCCATGCTAATGGCACATATAATTCTCGAAGAGTTTTCAGGATCAGCTTCGAGCCGAGCCGCGCAATGAAAAAGAGCCGTTCCCCGGGACAGTGGGAACGGCTCAGAGGCACCGGCCTGGACAGAAATCAGGGGACGAGACCGGGCCTCGGACTTCGACCATCGACGCTAGGTCGCCGATGATCCCTTGAGAAGAGCGTCTATTTCAAGCTGCCGACTGCGACGGCCCGGCCGTCCTGGATCTTGACCCAGCGGGCCGGATGATCGGCGGACTGACGCTTGAGGAAGGTATATTCAGTCTCGGACCAGAGCTTCACCTTGTTGCGCATGTTGTCGAGGATGAAGTCACCGCGATCGGTACGGACGGTCAGCACGGCATGACCTTCACCGTTCGGCTGCAGCACGACGGTCATAAGGAGATCGGAAGGCGAGAAGCCGGCATCGATCAGCTGCTTGCGCTTCAGGAGAGCGAAGTCTTCGCAGTCGCCGGCGGTGGTCGGGATCGCCCACTTTTCCTCGACGCCGTAGAGTTCCATGTCGGTCATCGGCTTGATCGTCGTGTTGACGGTGTAGTTGATCTTCAGGATCGTCTTCCAGTTATCCTGGTTGAGGATGACCGGGCCGGCATCGCCGCCGGAATAGGCGCATTCCCGCGGGTTTTCCTTGCAGAACTCATAGTGGCCGATCGGAGGGGCGGCGTCGCCGGTGATCGTCATGTTGGCGGGCGCAGCCTGAGCGGCGCTGAAGAAGCCGAGAGTGGAAAATGCCAGAGCGGCCAAGCCGCGAAGTACGAGTTGAAAGTTCATGTCCCTGTCCCTGTTTTATTGGGATCAGAATGACACGCATGATTTTATCTGACGCAAAATTACACAGTCAAATTAAGGACTTAGTTTATTCAAATCTGGATCAAACTTTCATAAAACACGCGGAAAACTTGATTCAAGTTTGCGGCAAATTCGATTAAAATTCTAACGATCTCGGTATCGGATGCCATGACGGGCGAGTCCCGTATCAAGCTGTTTTTGAATAGTTTCCCACAAACGGAATTCTTAACGGCGCGATGCGGTTTCGACGAATGCCCGTGTCATAACGATACAGCGCTGGCCCGACGAGACGCGGTCAGGCTATTCGAAATGCGGACATCAGCCACAACCTGTCCCATTTCGAGAAAGGCGATCCGAAAAATATTTTTGATTTTTATCGCTTGATGTTGCCACGGAGCGCGTCAGTTGCGTGGACGATCGCAGCGGCCATCTCCGCAATATCCGACGAATGAGCGGCATTGGCGACAATCACCAGCCTTGCCTCCGGCCATGCCTGCGACAATTCCCAGGCGGTGACGAGCGGCGCTTCAAGATCCATGCGACCCTGGATCATCGTGCAGGGGATGGCGGCGAGCCGACCAATGTCGCGCAGGATCTGACGGTCCTCGAGCCAGGCCAGATGGTGGAAGTAATGAGTGATGATGCGGGCGCGCGCCGTCAGATAGCGGTTGTCGGACCAGCGCTGAGACAGGGTTGCGCGCGGATCGATCAGGATCGAAGCGGCCTCCCATTCATGCCAGTCTCTGGCCGCCTTCACATGGATTGCGGGATCTGGATCGCACAAGAGCCGGTAATAGGCAGCGACCAGATCGCTGTCGCGAGCCTCGTTGGGGACCGAAGCCCGAAAACGCGCCCATTCGCCGGGAAAGAAGCGGCCGAGGCCGTGATAAAGCCAGTCGATTTCCGATTGTCTCGTCATGGTGACACCGACGAGAAGCAAGCCTTCCACCCGTTGCGGATGGGTTTCGGCATAGACGAGCGCAAGCGTGCAGCCCCAGGAATTGCCAAAGACGATCCAGCGCTCCACGCCGAGCCGCAACCGCAGTTGCTCGATATCTGCGATCGTATGCCATGTCGTGTTGATCGAGAGATCGATATCCGGTTCCGATGCGTGCGGCAGACTGCCGCCGCAGCCGCGCTGGTCGAACTGAATGATCCGATAATGTTGAGGGTCGAAATAGCGCCGGGCTCCAGTCGAGCTGCCCGAGCCCGGACCGCCATGCAGGACGAGGACGGGCATACCTTCCGGGTTTCCGGACTGCATCCAGTAGATCCGCTGGCCGTCGCCAACGTCAAGCAAGCCTTCGTCGAAAGGCGTTGTGTCAGGGTAGAGCATTGCCGTCACGATTCAGGAGAAAAGCCAAGCCTCGCTATTTCGCGACGCGATGTGACGGCAGGATGACAGGATCAGAGAAATTCGCGCAAGGTCTCGCGTGACTGCAGCGAGAGGAATTCGATCGCGACACCTTCCATGAAGTGGCGCACGACGCGGCCGCGCATATTGCCGAGACGCACCGGCGTCCCGAGCGCGGGGCGTGCCTCGATGTCAACTGCCGCGCCGGACAAGGACAAGTCCATGATACGGCAGGCATATTGTGTGCCGTCCTCGAGCGTGAGGTCACAGCGGGTATTGCGCGGCGTCAGACGATCGTGGCGACGGTCTTCGGGCAGGCCAAGCTCATGCTTGTTGGCAAGCCAGGTCAATTGCGCGGCAAGTTTTTCACGCTTCCGCTCGGTCGCGTTGATCGACATGGTGAAGCCGCGGGCGTCAACGGCAACGACATTGCCTTCGACGCGGCCAAGATGATCGATATAGGCAATGACGCGCTCATCCGCCCGCGGACGTCCCAGGCAGGTGACATGAAGATCTCCGGGCGACATTTCCGTCACCAGGCACTCGAATTCCTCGTAATTAGCCAGCATCAGGCGACCCTGCATATTGATCGGAACCCGCTGAAAGGTTCTCTGATCATTGCGAACGGCTTTGCCCGTCATCTGATTGGACCGCGTCGCAGGGGCTGGCTGGAAAGAGTGCATGGAAGCGTCTTGAACCCTATTGCATCTCTTCCAACTATTAGCGGCAACTTCTTAAAGTAAGGTTGTCTTCGCTGATGCACAGATCAGAGATGATCACCGATTTTGTTCCGCGCTGGATCAATTTGGGTTCTATCGCGCCCATTTTTTGCTTGAATCAACTTTCGACGCATCCATTCGCCCAGGTTAGTGCTTCCCTGGAGCGGCAGAAGATCGGTCGGATCGGGATGGGGTGGCGTCTCCGCGAGCCGGGTAGGGCGTTCATAAAGCAGACGGCTGCGGTCGAGCGCCAGAAACTCCAGCCGTTCGTTGTCGAGCCATGTGGTCTGGGCACCGGGGGTAAGACAGCCCAGCAATCTGTCGCACCTGTCGCTTGCGGTGCGAACCGGCAGCAAAATCATCTCGAAGGTCATGCTGCGGCCGCTGATGCAATAGCCCGTCGCATGGACCGATGCGGGAACCACATGCGTCATCACGCCGGCGGCGATGCGCACCGGATCGTCCTGCTGGCTGCCGGCCCAGAGTGCCGCGAAGTTCTCGCCGCGGATCTCGCGCCCCATGAGGTTGCAGATCGCCGTGCCAGCAAGCCGGAAACGCGGATTGTCATCCACGGTGTTTTCCAGGATGAACAGCTCGGGAAGAATGTGGCTCACCGCCGAGGGTTGTATCAAATTGCGCATGGGCGCATCCGCGTTGCCGCGTATGTGTTCCCAATAGGTAAATATATCTATGCTCGTCTTCTGGCGCATAATGCGTCCGTGTCCCATTTCATTGCAAATAAGAGGCATTCATTGCCTTCGATCTCTACCTTGCGAATTCCGTGCCAGAACCGGGTCGTTAGGGTTAATGAATGGTTTGCATTGCTCCGCCGGATGGTTGGTGTAGGAATTTGTTCATCACTTCACCAAGTGATCGACAGCACGAATTTTCGGGTGCCGGGCTGGCCTTCGAGGTCAAATCCGGAGAGGAGCGCCCACCATGCCGCCCGATATCACGGGCGGCTTTTTTTTTGATTTTCGCTGCGCTATGTGTCGATGATCCTATCGATGAACCGAGAAAAACATGGACGATGAACAGCTGCCGCGCCCAGAGCCGGAAAATCCGCGGCCGCAGCAGCGAACTCCGGCCTTCAACCTGCCACCTGCCATTCTGGCGAGTCTTGCCGTCCTGATTGTCGTTTTCGCGGTCATGAACCTGCCGTGGTGGTCGGACGATACGCTGAACTGGATATACTTTACCTTCAGCTTCATTCCGGCCCGCTATGCCTTTCCCTTGTCGCAGCAGGGGCTGGAATGGCTTTGGACGCCCATCACCTATTCGCTGCTGCACGGCGGGATCGAGCATATTGTCTTCAACAGCCTTTGGCTGATGGTCTTCGCCGCTCCCGTGGCGCGGCGTATCGGCGCTCTGCGCTACTTCGTTTTCTGGGTTTTCTCGTCTGCGGCCTCCGCCTTCATGCATGCCGCGCTCTACTGGGGAGACCAGACGCTGCTGATCGGTGCGTCCGGGGTCGTATCGGCGCTCATGGGGGCGGCATGCCGCTTTGCCTTTCCCGCCATGGACGGTCGCCGGGTCTCCATGCGCCAGGCGCATCTCAACCCGCGCCTCAGCATCTTGGAGTCGCTCAAAAGCCGCACCGTTGTCGCCTATATCGTCATGTGGGTGGCCGGCAATGCGCTCGTCGCCTTCGGCATCAACCTGGCGGGCGACAGTTCGCAGCCGGTGGCCTGGGATGCGCATATCGGCGGATTCCTCTTCGGATTTCTGCTTTTTGCACCCTTCGACCGGCAGCCGCCAGTTGAAATTGAGGAAGCTTTACCACGCGATGAATGAGCTGTTGCTTTCTCGCTGACGCAGGCGCACGATTGGCATCCGTCGGTCGTGGGATGAGGAGATCGACCGACCGACGGGCAGGCGCCGGTTTGAGCTCCGGGGGTGGTTTCGGAACATATCGGACGCTTCAAGTGTTCATCATGCTTTCGAGATGGGAGGATCGAATGTCAGTTTCCGTAAAGGCCATACTTGAAGCCAAGGGCCGCGACGTCATCACGACAGGCGGCAACACGACTGTTGCCGAGGCCGCGAAAATTCTCAACGAGAATAAGATCGGTGCCATCGTCGTCGTCGGGCCGGGCGGCAAGATCTCCGGCATCTTCACCGAGCGCGATGTCGTCAACGCGGTTGCCAAGAATGGCCAAGAATGCCTTGAAAAGCCGATCGCATCGCTGATGACGGCCAAGGTGTATCGCTGCAAGGAAGATACGACGACCGACGAATTGATGGAACTCATGACGATGCGCCGCTTCCGTCACGTTCCGGTCGAGGAAAAAGGCAAGCTTTCCGGCATCATCTCCATCGGCGACGTGGTCAAATGGCGTATCCGTGAGATCGAACTCGAGGCCGAGCAGATCAAGGCCTATATCGCCGGGTGAGAGCGTAAGCTGTTCGGTGCGACCGAAGCAATCGACCTTACAGGTCGATTGCCGCGACGTATGGCTGCGGTTCGAGGCGAATGGCCGGATCATACCATATCGACAGAGCCTCGCCATTCTCGGAGGAGCCGTCCGAAGCGATCTAACGACGCTTGATTTCCGCCTTAACGCGCATACGCTTCCTGCATGCGCCGGATTTCGGTCAATCTTGCCGAGGCTTCTTCGTAGCCGCGCTCTATCGCTTCGCCGGCACGGTGAAATTCCGAAAGGCCGACATCGCTGAGGCGCGGATGCAGCGCCAGATCGGGCGGGTCGCCGGCGAGGCGGGCGCGCGCAATTCTATCCTGTATAATGTTGAAAGCCTGCACCATGACGCCGGTCATGCCGAGTTTCATGGCGGGTACATCCTCACGGCGCAGGAGATCCCCGTTCGGCGGGCTGACATTGTGCTTGACCACGGCGGAGCGGCCATAGAGATCGTAGTGCAGATTGACCGCGACCACCAATGGCTGTTCATAAGTCCGGCAGACAGAAACCGGCACGGGATTGACCAGGGCGCCGTCGACCAGGGTCCGGCCGTTGGAGCGCACCGGCTCGAAAATGCCGGGCAGGGCATAGGACGCCCGCAGCGCCGTGATGAGGCAGCCGTTCGCGATCCAGACTTCATGTCCAGTATTCAGCTCCGAAGCGACCGCAACGAAAGGACGGTCGAGATCCTCGATCGAAAGGCCTTCCAGATGCTCCTGCATGCGTTTGGTGAGGCGCATTCCGCCGAAGAGCCCGCTGCCACCAATGGTAAGGTCAAGAAGGCTCGCAATGCGGCGCATCGTCAGCGACCGGGCGAAGGCCTCGAGTTCGTCCAGCTTGCCGGCGAGATAGCAGCCGCCGACCAGAGCGCCGATCGACGTGCCGGCGATCATGCCGACTTCGATGCCGGCCTCATCGAGAGCGCGCAGAACGCCGATATGCGCCCAGCCTCGCGCGGCGCCGCCGCCGAGCGCCAGGGCGATCTTCACTTTCTTGGGAGGGGCAGGAGGGAGAAGCGGGTTGGACGTATCCTGAGAGAGGCCTGAACCGGTCGAGCTTTGTCCGCCGATGTGACGATTCAACCCCCAATTCAGCATTTGACGCCTCCTCCGAGGCTCCGTGTGCCTCGGCTAAAATACTGTCCCTTTTTCGTTTCTAAATCGTATACTGGTTGTGGCTTGTTGAAACACCATCACCGATAGATCTATTGCTTGTAGACATCTTCCGGATTGAAATGCAGGTGGTCGTCAACCACGCTCAGCACCGGCTTGCCATCTTCAAGCTCGACCGTACGATAGAAACAGGAGCGGCGGCCAGTATGACATGTCGCATCATGTCCGGCGACCTGGACTTTTAGCCAGATTGCATCCTGATCGCAGTCCGTGCGGATTTCCTTCACCGACTGCAGGTTTCCGGATGTCTCGCCCTTCTTCCAGATCTTTCCGCGCGAGCGGCTGAAATAATGCGCCGTGCCCGTCTTGATCGTCAGCGCAAGCGCCTCGGCGTTCATATGCGCGACCATCAGCAGTTCGCCGTCATGCGCATCCGTCACGATCGCGGTGATCAGGCCGCGATCGTCGAAACGCGGCGTGAAATCGCCGGCATCCTCCAACTCGGATTTATCTTCGGAAGGAGCATTGAAAATCAGGTTCATCTCCGGCTCTTTCGTTGAAGCCCGGTCAGCGGCCCCGGACCAAAGACATGAAACGGGCCTGTTCGGCCGGATCGGCCTTGAAGGCACCCGTGAACGTCATCGTCAGCGTCGAGGCACCCTGCTTCTTAATGCCACGCATGGACATGCACATGTGTTCGGCATCGATGAACACGGCAACGCCGCGCGGACTAAGCGACTCGTCGATGGCATTGGCGATCTGTGCGGTCATGGCTTCCTGCGTCTGCAGGCGGCGCGCGAAAATATCGACGACACGGGCGATCTTTGACAGGCCGAGAACACGGCCATTCGGCAGATAGGCGACATGCGCCTTGCCGATGATCGGCACCATGTGATGCTCGCAATGCGAGAAGAACGGGATATCACGCTCAAGGACGATGTCGTCGTAGCCGGAAACCTCTTCGAAAGTGCGGCCAAGTACGTCCTCGGGATTCAGTTCGTAGCCACCGAATAGCTCGCGATAGGCCTTTGCCACGCGCGCAGGCGTATCGAGCAAGCCCTCACGCTGCGGATCGTCACCGGCCCAGCGAAGCAGAACGCGCACTGCGTCCTCGGCTTCCTTCTGCGACGGGCGTTCGGAATCATTGGATTGCGGAAAGTTCTTTACAACGGCGTCCATTACCTGTGGTTCTCCTGATCCGCGGCGCGGATATCATCTTGTCGGACTCGCCACTGGTATTCCCCGACATACGGAGATTGTCCACCTTTGGCGGGCTCCGGGGCGTTCTGGCTGGCGAACAAGCCTGCCGTCCTGCACGGTTTCCCATCAAACTTACAGAAGACCATTGCATTTCGATGATCTTCGAACGACATACATATAGTATGACATTGTCCCTGTGAAAGTGTCCTAAACGGACACGCTGTGTTTTTTGTTACGAAACGCAAAGCGGGTGCATCGGAGCAAAATCTGTGATGGACGACATCTACAACAGCAAAATCCTGGAGTTTGCCGGCAATATCGGCCGCATCGGTAGCCTTTCCGACGCCGATGCCAGTGCCCAGGCCCATTCCAGACTGTGCGGTTCTCGCGTAAAAATCTGGCTGAAAATGGACGGCGATGTGGTGACCGATTTTGCCCATGACGTCAAGGCCTGCGCGCTCGGCCAGGCGTCGTCGTCGATCATGGCCCGCCACGTCGTCGGCGCCTCAGCGGATGAAGTGCGCAAGGCCCGCGAAGACATGCTCGCCATGCTCAAGGCTGATGGCGAGGGGCCGGATGGCCGTTTCGAGGACATGCGCTATCTGAAGCCCGTCAGGGACTACAAGGCCCGTCATGCCTCGACCATGCTGACATTTGACGCCGTCGTGGATGCGATCGGGCAGATCGAAGCGGCGCGCCAGGGCGGAAACGCCAAAACGGCCGCAGCTGTCTAAACGGGCCGCAGACCATGTGCCAATTCTGTCTGATGCAGGACGACGATGAAGACGAGGGCGGCGCGGCTCCTTCGAAGCGCGCGCGGCACCATGCGTCACCGTCCGGAGACAATGCGCTGAAATCGCGCAATTATTCCGGCCCCTTCCGCAAGACGCCCGACCGGCTTTTCGGCATGGGCCTCATTCGCCTCTATCAGCTGACGCTTTCCGGCTTCATCGGCAATTCCTGCCGCCATATCCCGACCTGCTCGGAATATGGCTACGAGGCCGTTGCCCGGCATGGTCTATGGGCCGGCGGCTGGATGACGCTGTTTCGCGTTGCGCGTTGCGGGCCGGGAGGCACGAGCGGCCTCGATCCTGTGCCCGACGAACTGGAGCGCCGCTATCACTGGTGGACGCCCTGGCGCTATTTCCGGCTCGGACAAAAGGCCGCCTGACCATATGGCTGTTTATGTCGCGCTGCTCTACAGCATCGTTCTCGGCTCGGGCCGCAGGGTCGTTATGGCCGATCTCAAGGCGATGGCGGAGAGGCTTGGCTTCCGCAACGCCCGAACACTTGTTGCAACCGGCAATCTGATTTTCGAATGCCAGCCACGGTCGATTGCCTCGATCGAGGCTCAGCTTGAAGCCGGCTTTGCTGCGACCTTCGGCAAACAGGTCGATATCATCGTGCGCGATGCCGATACATGGTTGAGGCTTGCTGGCGGCAATCCCTTCCTCGACGGCATCGGCAGCGAGGTCATTGTGCGAGTGATGCGCCAGCCGCTCGAACCTCAAACCCTCGATGCGCTTGGGAAATATCGGCAGGATGAGCGCATGGCGATCGTTGATGGTGATCTGTGGATCGATTTTGGTCTCAAGGCCAGCGAGACGAAGCTGCTGCCGGCCCTGACGACGAAGAGGCTTGGTGTCGGAACGATGCGAAACTGGAACACCGTGCGCGGTTTGGCCGAGATGATCGGCCGCTAATATCGCTTTTTCTTTACTAGATCGCGAAATAAAGCTATCAGGCGCGCGGATATAAGTAAGTGATTACTTAGTCCGCATTTTGAAACCACCCGCATTCGTTGGCGGGACTGGACAAGGAGAATATCGATGTCCCAACCTATTTCCCTGACATTTCCCGATGATTCCGTGCGCAGCTTCGCTGCCGGCACGACCGGTCGCGATGTCGCCGAATCCATTTCCAAGTCGCTGGCCAAGAAGGCTGTCGCGATTGCCATCGACGGCACCGTGCGCGACCTTTCCGATCCGGTCACCGACGGCAGGATAGAGATCATTACCCGCTCGGACGACCGCGCGCTGGAACTCATCCGCCACGACACCGCGCACGTTCTCGCCGAAGCCGTGCAGGAGCTTTGGCCGGGAACGCAGGTGACGATCGGCCCGGTCATCGAAAACGGCTTCTATTACGACTTCGCCAAGAACGAGCCCTTCACGCCGGATGACCTGCCTGTCATCGAGAAGCGGATGCGCGAGATCATTCTGCGCAACAAGCCGTTCACCAAGGAAATCTGGTCGCGCGAGAAGGCGAAGGAAGTCTTTGCCTCCAAGGGCGAGCGCTACAAGGTGGAGCTGGTCGACGCGATCCCCGAAGGTCAGGATCTGAAGATCTATTACCAGGGTGACTGGTTCGACCTCTGCCGCGGTCCGCATATGGCCTCGACGGGCCAGATCGGCAATGCCTTCAAGCTGATGAAGGTTGCCGGCGCGTACTGGCGTGGCGACAGCAACAATCCGATGCTGACCCGCATCTACGGCACGGCATTCGCCGAGCAGGCGGATCTCGATAACTATCTGCACATCCTGGCCGAAGCCGAGAAGCGCGACCATCGCCGTCTCGGCCGCGAAATGGACCTGTTCCATTTCCAGGAAGAGGGCCCCGGCGTCGTCTTCTGGCACGGCAAGGGCTGGCGCATGTTCCAGACGTTGGTGTCCTATATGCGCCGGCGGCTGCAGGGCGACTATCAGGAAGTCAACGCGCCGCAGGTACTCGACAAGTCTCTTTGGGAGACCTCGGGACACTGGGGCTGGTATCGCGACAACATGTTCAAGGTGACCGTCGCCGGTGACGACACCGACGACGATCGCGTCTTCGCGCTGAAGCCGATGAACTGCCCCGGCCATATCCAGATCTTCAAGCACGGTTTGAAGTCTTACCGCGAACTGCCGATCCGGCTTGCGGAATTCGGTGCGGTCCATCGCTACGAGCCCTCGGGTGCGTTGCATGGCCTGATGCGCGTGCGTGGCTTCACGCAGGACGATGCGCATATCTTCTGCACCGACGAGCAGATGGCGGCCGAGTGCCTGAAGATCAACGACCTCATCCTGTCGGTCTATGAAGACTTCGGCTTCAAGGAGATCGTCGTCAAGCTCTCGACCCGCCCTGAAAAGCGCGTCGGCTCGGACGAGCTCTGGGATCGCGCCGAAAGCGTGATGATGGACGTGCTGAAGACGATCGAGGCGCAGTCCGAAGGGCGCATCAAGACCGGTATTCTGCCGGGCGAGGGCGCGTTCTACGGCCCGAAGTTCGAATATACGCTCAAGGATGCCATCGGCCGTGAGTGGCAGTGCGGCACGACGCAGGTCGACTTCAACCTGCCGGAGCGTTTCGGTGCGTTCTACATCGACCAGCATTCGGAAAAGACCCAGCCGGTCATGATCCATCGCGCCATCTGCGGCTCGATGGAGCGTTTCCTCGGCATCCTGATCGAGAACTTCGCCGGCCACATGCCGCTCTGGGTCTCGCCGCTGCAGGTCGTTGTCGCGACGATTACCTCGGAAGCCGACGCCTACGGCGAGGAAGTCGCGGAAGCGCTGCGCGATGCCGGCCTCGATGTAGAGACCGACTTCCGCAACGAGAAGATCAATTACAAGATCCGCGAGCATTCGGTGACGAAGGTTCCTGTCATCATCGTCTGCGGCAAGAAGGAAGCCGAAGAGCGCTCGGTCAACATCCGCCGCCTCGGCAGCCAGTCACAGACCTCGATGTCGCTCGACGAAGCCATCGCGTCGCTGTCCCTCGAGGCAACGCCGCCGGACGTTCTGCGCAAGCGTGAAGCACGGCGCGCCAAGGCCGCTTGACGGCCACCCATATCTGACGGCACCTTCAGGGTGCCGTCAGAGAACTGACATACAGCTTTCATATAGTTGATGAATCAACGCGTTGCTGTGGCTGCAACATGTGACGCAACCGAACCAAAGGAGCGGGGCAGCCCCGTCGCGCACTTGGAATTCAAAGAATTATCCTACGCCAATGAACGGGATACGCGCATCAAGCGCTGGTTCATTCGCTCCATCGAAGGGCTTTCCGGCCGCGACCGTTATGCTCGGCTCTACGATATCTGGCGCACCGATATCGTCGGCAAGAGCGAGCGGGTCTTCGGCAAGATGCTCGATCTCATCGACGTGCGCCTGCTGATCAAGGGCGAGTGGCCTCCGAACCAGATCCCCGAGGCGCCGATCGTCATCGTCGCCAATCATCCCTATGGCATCGGCGACGGGATCGCGGTACTGGCGCTTGCCGAGCAACTGGGACGTCCTTTCAAGGTCCTCATCAACAACGAATTGTTGAAAGTACCCGAGATGCTGGACTATTCGCTGCCGGTTTCCTTCGAGGAAACTAAGGAAGCGATGGCGATCAACATGAAGACGCGGCATGAGGCAGTCAGACTGCTGAAGGAAGGCACGACCATTATCGTCTTTCCCGCGGGCGGTGTTGCAACGGCCAAGAAGGGCTTTGGCCGGGCGGAGGATCTGCCCTGGAAGATATTCCCCGCCAAGCTTATTCAGGCGGCGCGCGCGAGCGTCATTCCCATCTATTTCGAGGGACAGAACGGCAGGCTGTTTCATCTGGCGAGCCGGATCTCGATGACCTTGCGCATTTCGCTGCTGATCCGCGAGTTCCGACGCCTTTCCGGCAGCACGATCACCGCCCATATCGGCGCTCTTCGTAGCTGGGAAGCGCTCAGCGAGGGCAGTGACCGCAAGGATTTGCTGACGAAGCTTTATGGCGCGGTCTTCTCCATGGCTCCGCCGAGAAAAGTGCTGCGACGGAAGGCAGGATAAGCGGGAAGGGCGACGAGCTTCTCATCACCGGGCGGCGACTGCCAAGATCACTTCAACTTGGCTCGCCGATGTCAATCCATGCTATCGCCGTCATCGCCGCCGGCGTTGGGAGCCAATTGCTCGTAGGTCGGCAAGGGCTGCTGATTGGTGGTTGCCGGCGGTGTCTGGCTCTGGCGCATTGGCGGCATCTGGATCGGCAGCTGGCGGGCGGGCTGTTCGTCATCAGCGTCCTGCGGCTGCTGTTGCTTCATCAGCACTTCCACATCCGCGTTCATGCCTGCGGCAACGGTGAAGTCGCGCTGATAGATCTTGTCCTTGTTGCGGGCGACGGCGGTATAGCGCCCTTCGGCAAGCACCATGGTCGGAAAGGCGCTGACGCTTTCCCCGACAATATCGCCCGCCGATGTCAGAATCGACCAGGCGGTATCGGCGATCGCCTCGCTACCAGCATCGGACACCAGCTTGAAGGTGATCTTTGCCGCCCTGTGCTGGATGGTTGCCTCCGTCACCTTGCCGGCTTCCACCTGGATATCGGCGCGGATGACGGCGTTGACCTCGCCATATTCGGACACGATATGGTAGGTGCCGGCGCTGAGGCCGACCAGTGTGTTCGGCTTGACGTCGTCCATGACCAGACCGCGTTCACCGTCTTCCTTCGCTTCACTCGAATAGATCGAGAAGCTCAGCTCCTTGGGCGGGATACGGACATCGGGGCCGGATACGGCGTTCAAGACCATGCCCCCAGCATCGAGAACCATCGTCTGCTTCTGGGTATCGCCGCTTTCAGGCACGCTCAGCCGCTTGGTAACGCCGGCACGGCCGAAGGAGACGTTGACGAAGTAATCACCGGGCAGAAGGTGGAAGGAGGCGGAGCCTCCGCGCGAACTGGCAACCAGCGGCAGCTTGCCGTCAGCGCCTGCTATCGGACTGAAGACATACCAGGCAAGGCCCTGCTGCTGCGGGCTGCTCTGGGGCGTCAGCTTGGCTTCGAGAGAAACGTCGCGCAATGTCCGGGCGGCCGAATTCTCACCATTCGGCGCTGCAAAGGCATTGAGCTTCGGCATCTTGACGCTGCCGTCAAGCTGCTTGAACTCCTTGAAGGCCTCCTGGCCAGAGGCGGCAGTGCTCAAGCCCGCAAGCATCGCGAAAACCGCGCTCAACCGGCGAGCGGATGAAATGCCTGACATGGATACCCAACCGATTGACTTCCGATAAAACACACGCCACTTCAAAACCAATGCGGTGGCAAATTCAAGACCCACTTCCTACCACAAGCCAAAATGAAGGCAGTTCCTCAATGAAAACCGATATCAAGCTGGTCGACTATCTCGCGGTGCGTCGATCGATCCCCGCGTTCCAGATGTCGGAGCCAGGGCCGGACAAGGCGGAGATCGAGGAGATTCTCCGGCTGGCCTCACGCGTGCCGGATCACGGCAAGCTCGCGCCCTGGCGCTTCGTCGTCTATCGCGGCGAGGAGCGTGCGCGCATCAGCGAGGAACTGCTGAAGCTCGCACTGGAAGCCAAGCCCGACCTGTCGGAAGAAATGATCCAGGTGGAGCGTACCCGCTTCACGCGTGCCCCTGTCGTCATCGCAGTCGTCAGCACGGCCGCGCCGCATTTCAAGATTCCGGAGTGGGAGCAGCTGATGTCGGCCGGCGCGCTTTGCCTGAACCTGCTGATCGCAGCCAATGCCCATGGCTGGGTCTCCAACTGGCTGACAGAATGGTTTGCCTTCGATGAGCGTGCCTATCCGCTCCTCGGCGTCAAGCCGGGCGAGAAGGTCGCCGGCTTCATCCATATCGGCTCGACGAGCTTTCCGCCGGTCGAGCGTCCGCGCCCGGAACTATCGGAAACCGTCACCTGGGTCGGCGGGGACGCGTGATGTTCTATACGACGGATACCAATCGCCATGGCCTGGCGCACGATCCCTTCAAGGCGATCGTCGCGCCGCGGCCGATCGGCTGGATCGGCAGCAAGGGCAGGGATGGTTCGCTGAACCTCTCTCCCTATTCCTTTTTCAATGCGGTCAGCGATCGGCCGAAGCTGGTGATGTTCTCTTCGGCTGGGCGTAAAGACAGCGTGCGCAATGTCGAGGAAACAGGGGTATTCACCGCCAATCTCGTCAGCCGCCATATCGTCGAGAAGATGAACCATTCCTCCATCGCCGTGCCCTATGGCGTCAACGAATTCGAGCTGGCTGGCCTGACGGCGACACCGGGCAAGCTGGTGGACGCACCCTATGTCGGCGAAGCCTTCGCGGTTCTCGAATGCCGGGTGACGGAAGTGCTGGAGCCGAAGGGCCTTGATGGCGAGTCGTCGGAAAACATCATGGTCATTGGCCAGGTCGTCGGCATCCATATCGATGAGACGATCATTCGCAACGGCAGGCTGGACATGGCGCTTGCGCGTCCCGTCGCCCGCATGGGCTACATGGATTATAGCGAGGGCAGCGACGTCTTCGAGATGATCAGACCAAAGGCGCCCTGAGGCACGCCGACCGCATCGATATGCGAAAGGTTAATAAGCAAGGTAAACGTCCCGTAAACCTTTCCCCGATAGCGTGAACCACATGAATTTACGGGGCAAGAATCGCCTCGTTGATATCGGGGCATTACGTGATCATAGAAGCATTTCTTCGGTGGGCAGAGACCGCTAAGGCAGAAAGCAGAGCCAGGGCGGCGAATGCGCTCGGCAGAGCCTATCTGCAGTCGGAAATGCCGCAGGAAGAGCGGAACGCCGCCAAGATGGCGATGACCTATCTGCTCGACGATCCATCCCCTCGCGTGCGGTTGGCGCTTGCCGAGGCCGTCGCGCATTCGGCCGGCGCGCCGCGCAACGTCATCCTGTCCCTTGCCGAAGATCAGCCTGAGATTGCAGGGCAGATCATCCTGTTTTCGCCGGTATTTACCGATGGAGATCTTATCGATCTCGTATTGCATGGCAGCGACGTGGCGCGGGTTTTCATCGCTTCACGCGGACAGGTGCCCTGCGCCGTTTGCGCCGCGCTTGCCGAGATCGGTGGAGAGACCGAAATCCTTTGCCTGCTTGAAAACGACGGCGCTCAACTTTCACAGGTCTCGCTCAAGCGCATCGCGGAGCGCCTGGGCGATTGCGCGGATATACGCGGCTTGCTGCTGTCGCGGGACATGCTGTCTTCCGATGTCAGGCATCTGCTGATGGATAAGGTTAGCGACGCGCTTTCGGAATCGGCATTCGTCCAAACCTTTATCGGCAATACCAGACTGCAGCAGGTGACGCGTGAGGCGACCGAATCCGCGACCGTCGCGATCGCCGGAACGACGCAGCATGAGCAACTGCCGGATTTGGTCGAGCATTTGAGGCAGAATGGCTGGCTGACGCCGGCTTTCCTGATGCACGCATTGTGCTCCGGCAAGGTTGATTTCTTCGCCTGCGCGATCACCAGCCTTTCCGGCTGCGACGAGCGGCGCGTGCGCTCGATCATCTCCAGGGGCCGGCTCCATGCCATCCGCGCGCTCTACGAAAGCGCTGGTCTTTCCCGTGATATCAGCAGGGTCTTCGTCGAGGCTACGATGATCTGGCGTGAATCCTCACGCAAGAACGGCACGGCTTTGCTGGAAGACGTTTCTTCGCGCCTGATGCGCAAATTCCGCCTTGCGGAGCCGGCTCCGGCGGCGACGACACAGCTCCTCGACATGGTGGAGAAGCTTGCCAATGCCGAGCGGCGACAGGCCGCGCGCAGCTTTGCTGCACTGGCGACACTCGCTGCCGCGTGATATCCAGCGGGCGTTCTATTTTCCGAGGTTTATCTTGTCGCTGACGATTGCTATCGAATCCCCACGTCAGGAAGGCGTTATCCGTCTTCTCGACATGTCGAGCGCCTATGCGGAGTCGCTCTATCCGCCCGAGAGCAACCACATCCTTGACCTGACTTCGCTGGAGAAGACAGAAGTGACGTTCTGGGTCGCGAGGTTAGAGGATATGATCGTCGGATGTTGCGCATTGGTGGACGCCGGCGACGGCACGGCGGAGCTCAAGCGCATGTTCGTCGATCCTGCCGCCAGAGGCCGTAGAGTGGCGCGCAAGCTCATGGAGACGCTCGAAACGGCGGCGCTCGAAAGAAGCCTTTCAGCGATCCGGCTGGAGACCGGCATATATCAACCCGAAGCGATCGGCCTCTACCGGAACTTCGGCTATCTCGAAATCCCGGCTTTCGGCAGCTATCAGCCGGACCCGCTCAGCCTGTTCATGGAAAAACGGCTGCCCTAAACCAGTCAGCGGATCAACGTTCGGAAGCGTCCCGCACATGCAACTGGAGTTCGGGCTCCTGCGCATGCTGCTCTTCCGTCAATTCGGCCTCGCGAATCCATTCACGCCAGATTGCGACGATGATCGCCATCAGGACCGGGCCGATGAAGAGGCCGAGGAAGCCCATCGTCTTCACGCCGCCGACCAGACCGAAGAAGGTCGGAAGAAACGGCAGCTTGATCGGCCCACCGACAAGCTTCGGGCGAAGCGTCTTGTCTACGATGAAGAGCTCGATCGTGCCCCAGAGGAAGAGGGCGATACCGGCCCAAAGCGAACCGCTGGCAACGAGATAGATCGAGACGAGGGACATCGAAAGCGGCGCGCCGCCCGGCACCAGAGCCATGACGCCCGTAAGAACGCCGAGCGTGATGGCGGAGGGAGCGCCGGCGATCCAATAGGCCACGCCGAGAACGATACCCTCGCCGATGGCAATCAGCGTCATGCCCATGACCGTCGAACTGATCGTCGCCGGCACAACGCGGGAAATCCGCTCCCAGCGATTGGGCAGGATACGTTCGCCAAGCAGATCGACCTGGCGAACGAATGTCGAGCCGTCGCGATAGATGAAGAACAGCGCGATCAACATGAACAGCAAGGTCAGCATGACATGGAATGCGCCACCGCCCGCGGCCAGTACCGCGCGGTAGATGTTGCCGATATGGGCGCCGCTTACGAGTTGAGCCAATTCGCCGAGCGAGCCCGGGCTGCCGACATATTGCGTCCACTGCTCGCCGAGCCAGGAGCCGATGACGGGCAGGGCCAATATCCATTCGGGCGTCGGCGCCCCCTCGCGATTCACATGGATGGCCCAGGCAAACCAGTCACGCACCTCGCTGGCCATATAAAGGGCTGAAAGCACGATCGGCAGGACAAGAAACGTCACGATGAAGGCGATGGCGATGGTGGCGGCAAGCGTCGTATTGCCGCCGGTGCGGCGTACGATATCGCTATAGAGCGGCCAGGTGGCAAAGCCGATCACGGCTGCCGCCAGAACCGGAACGAGAAAGCCATAGAAGAAATAGATGCCGGCAACGGCAATCAAAATCAGCAGCCAACGCGCCGCGGAAATGGATGGTATCAATGGCATGCGCGCATGCGCACTCGGCCCCAGCCACCGATGCTCCTTTGGCTTATGACGTTCAAATACACCCACCGGACTTACTTTGCCCCTCTTTACTAGATCACCCGGTTATGGGGTATGATCTTGGCCGTTTCAAGAGCAACGGCTTCAAAGCCTCTTTATTATGCGGCCATGACATTAACACGACTGGCGCAAGATATCAGGAGGGGCGTCTGATGATCTTGAAGGCGAAAAACTGCGTTTTCTGCATCGGATTGAAATTGTTGTCGGCCACCAGGATCAGCAGATCGGTGCCGTCCTTTGACTTGCCGAAGGTGATGCCTTCGATATTGTCGGGTGCAAGACCGAGCGCGCGCAGATCCAGGATTTGCGTCTTGCGCACGGGCACGATGCGCTGATCTGTCTTCGCAAGCGACGGGATATGGGCGACGTCCGTGGCGCCATCGAGATCGAACATATTGATGACGACCGAATTGCCGATGCCTTGCGCGAAGCCGCGCTCGATCGACAGGAGACGGTGATCGTCCAGCGCCATGATCTCGGACAGACCGAAGTCATTCCAGCCGCTCGCCGTCGAAGGCGCCTGCGGAATGGGCGAGATCGGATAGACATATTGCGCCTTCTGCGCGCCGGTCGCCGCATCGTAGCGGATGAGACGTGCAAGCGCGCCGTTGGTCAAACTCGTGATCGGCCCGTCCTGATAGAGAGCCGATTCCGTGGCCACCAGCACGTCACCGCCGGCAAGGAATGCCAAGCCTTCAAACGCGAGATTGTCGCGGATGCCCGCGCTTTTGTCCGCGGTTGGGGCAAAGCCGTCGGGCAATGAGAATTCGCGAAGGAAGCTGCCGTCGCGATTGGCGACGCGCACGAAGGGCGACAGCAGCGCCTTGCCGTCGCCTTCGCTGGTCCAGTAGATGCCGTCCTTGCCGAGCCGAATGGCCTCGCCGTCCACCTTCTTGATTGCGAAAGGCTGGCCGTCTTTGTCCTTTAGTGTGACGTGATCGACGACGGCGACACCCTTCAGGCCGCTGGCGTCGACATCGATGTCGACATTATAGAACCGCGCCGGCGCTTTCTCAGAACGGTCATCGCTGATTGCGATATAGCGGCCGGTCGAGGGATCGAAATCGATGCCCGACAGGCCGCCGACCTCAACGCCATTTTCCATGAAGCCGGTGGGAATGTCGTGATTGCCGAGATAGGCGAGGCTGATACCGGCCTTGCAGTCGCCAAAGGGACAGGGCACGTCGATCGTCGTTCCGATATCGAGCGCATAGGCCGAATGGCCAAAGAGGAGAATGGCGGCAGTGGTCAGAAATGGCTTCAACATGGCGAAATCGTCAACCCGATCAGTAAAATGGAGGCATCAAGAGCGATGCCGCCATCTACACATTCATCCGTGACGCCTGCGTAACGGATATCCGACAATCTGATTAAATTTCGCGAATCCGTCAGACGCGGCAATTTTTGGTTGCTCTTTCGTCAAATATTGGGCGTCAGATATCGAGATCCTCGGCGAATGCAGCCCGTTCCTGGATGAACCGGAAGCGGGCCTCGGCCTTGGTGCCCATCAGATTGTCGACCGCGTCGCGGGTTCCCTCGAAATCGACCTCGTCGATCTCGACGCGCAGCAAAGTGCGCTTGGACGGGTCCATCGTCGTTTCCTTGAGCTGCGCCGGCAGCATTTCGCCGAGACCCTTGAAGCGGCTGATCTCGACCTTGGCTTTGCCCTTGAATTCCGTCTGCATCAGTTCCAGACGATGGGCGTCATCGCGGGCATAGATGGATTTCGAGCCCTGCGTGATCTTGTAGAGCGGCGGCACGGCCAGGAAGAGATGGCCCTGGCGGATCAGCTCCGGCATTTCCTGATAGAAGAAGGTGATCAGCAGCGAAGCGATATGGGCACCGTCGACGTCGGCATCGGTCATCACGACGATGCGCTGATAGCGAAGATCCTCCTCGCGATATTTCGTGCGCGTGCCGCAACCGAGCGCCTGGACGAGATCAGTGATCTGCTGATTGGCGGACAGTTTTTCGCGGCCGGCGCTGGCGACGTTGAGGATCTTGCCGCGCAGCGGCAGGATCGCCTGGTTGGTGCGGTTGCGCGCCTGCTTGGCCGAGCCACCTGCCGAATCGCCCTCGACCAGGAAGAGTTCGGCGCCTTCGGCGGCGCTTTGCGAGCAATCCGCCAGCTTGCCGGGCAGGCGCAGCTTGCGCACGGCGGTCTTGCGGTTGACTTCCTTCTCCTTGCGGCGACGCATGCGCTCTTCGGAGCGTTCGATCACCCATTCCAGCAGCTTTTCGGCTTCGCCCGGATTGTCGGTAAGGTAGTGATCGAAGGGATCGCGCAGAGCATTTTCGACCAGGCGCTGGGCCTCCACCGTCGCAAGCCTGTCCTTCGTCTGGCCCACGAATTCGGGCTCGCGGATGAAGATCGACAGCATGCCGACGCCTGATATCATCACGTCTTCGGTCGAGATATTGGCCGCACGCTTGTTTTGCGTCAGCTCGGCATAGTTCTTCAGGCCCTTGGTGAGCGCAATTCGGAAGCCGGCCTCATGCGTGCCGCCTTCGGGCGTCGGGATCGTGTTGCAATAGGAATGGATCTGCGGGTCGCCGCCGTACCAGGTGATCGCCCATTCTAGCGAGCCGTGACCGCTTTCCTTTTCCGACTTGCCGGCAAAGATCTCGCGGGTGACGGTGAACTCGTTGCCCATCGTCGCCTTGAGATAGTCCTTCAGGCCGCCGGGGAAGTGAAAGACGGCCTTCTCCGGAACATCACCACCTTCTGGCACAAGCTCCGGATCGCAGACCCAGCGGATCTCGACACCGCCGAACAGATAGGCCTTGGAACGGGCCATGCGGAAGACGCGGGCCGGCTCGAAGCGGGCGTGGTCGCCGAAGATCTGCGGATCGGGGTGGAAGCGGACGCGCGTGCCGCGCCGGTTATGCACATCGCCCAGTTCTTCGATGCCGCCGACCGGCAGGCCGCGCGAGAAGCGCTGGCGATAGAGCTTGCGATTGCGGGCAACCTCGACTTCCATATCGTCCGACAGCGCGTTGACGACGGACACGCCGACGCCGTGCAGACCGCCGGAGGTCTCGTAGGCCTTGCCGTCGAACTTGCCGCCGGCATGCAGCTTGGTCATGATGACTTCGAGCGTCGACTTGCCGGGGACCTGCGGATGATTTTCGACAGGAATGCCGCGGCCGTTATCCGTGACGGTCAGATAGCCCTGACGATCGAGATAGACCTCGATGAAATTGGCATGGCCGGCAACTGCCTCGTCCATGGAGTTGTCGATGACTTCGGCGAAGAGATGGTGCAGCGCCTTCTCGTCCGTGCCGCCGATATACATGCCGGGGCGCATGCGAACAGGCTCGAGCCCTTCGAGAACGCGGATGGAGCTCGCACCGTATTCCTCCGACGACGAAGTCGTCGGGGCCGCGCGTTGTGCGGGCGCGACGGCGGGCTTTTCTGCCTTGGTGACCGGCTTTTCCGCTGCTTCCGGTTTCGGCGAGCGGGGGAGGCCGGAGAAGAGATCGTTGCTGTTATCCATAGAATTTCAAGCTGCTCAGATTTGTTCTGGTGGGGCCAGACCCCTTTATTATCGCATTTGTCGCCGGTATTCGCGAATCACCGTGATTCTGCCAGAAACGGCGCAGAAGAGCGATGGCGCCCCATGACGGGGCAGATTCATGAATGAGATTTGCGTTGCCGGGTGAAGAATGGCAAGCCCGTTGGCCGATTTGAGGAAGTATCCGCATGCGAATGTCCACAGCTCATTTGCCCGTCCTGTCCGCAATCTCGGGCATTTTGCTTCTGGCGACCGTCCAAGGGGCGGCAGCCGACATGCTGAAACCTTTCAAGGATGAGCTCTTTTCCAATCAGACGGTCATCGAGAGCCACGACAACGGCGCTTTCCAGACGATCGACTATCAGGAAATGCGAGATATCAACGGCCGCGACCAGATTCCGGAAAAGCGTGTCAAGCCGGCCTATGTCGATACCGGCGTGCGCTGGAAGGCGCAGGAAGACGAGACGCTGCAGCTCGGCGACCGCAAGGTCGATGTCACCCGCATAGGTCCGGCATCGAAGCAGGCCTTTACCGTCATCTTCATTCATGGGCGCGGCGGCGACCGCCGGCTCGGCTCCAACGATTATACGTTCGGCGGCAATTTCAACCGGCTGAAGAATTTGGCTTACCGTAACGGCGGCACCTACTACGCGCCGAGCGTCAGAGGTTTCGACAGCAACGGCGTTGCCGATATCGCGGCGCTGATCCGTTATTCCTACGAGCAGTCTGGCGGCAAGCCTGTCATCCTGACATGCGCGTCCATGGGCAGCTTCATTTGCTGGGGCATCACCCGCGATGCCGAAAGCGTCAAGCGCCTGAAGGGCATGGCGATCCTGAGCGGCGTTACCGATCCGGATTTCACCAAGAGCGCCTTCTACAAGGCGAAGCTGCCGCTCTGGTTCACCCATGGCAGCAGAGACCCGGTCTATGCCGCGGCGGATCAGCAGGCTCTATTCGAAAAACTCTACAAGGCGCATTATCCCTCGCGCTTTACGCTTTTTGAGACCGGGAATCATGGAACGCCTGTGCGCATGACCGATTGGCGCAAGGTGCTCAATTGGATTGTCGATCCACAGGCATCCTGAAACATATCGCCCAATTCGGCATATTTTCCGGATAAGCATTTTTTCAAACGATTTGAACCGGTTTCGGCCGCATCCGATAACTTTCCTTTGCTCCTCCTTTTTGTTAGTCCGATGGATGAAATAGGGGGAGACATCGGAATGACGAAGACCATACGGCCGCTCCTGGCCGGAAACTGGAAGATGAACGGCACGCGTGCGAGCCTCGACCAGATCAAGGCGATCGCGGATGGCGTCAAGGCGCCGTTGTCCGAGAAAATCGATACGTTGCTCTGCCCCCCGGCGACCTTGCTCTATGTCGCGACCGCACTTTGCGACGACAGCCCGCTCGCCATCGGCGCCCAGGATTGCCATCAGCAGGTCTGTGGCGCGCATACCGGTGACATCTCGGCCGAGATGATTGCCGATTGCTTCGGCACCCACGTCATCGTCGGTCATTCCGAGCGCCGCAGAAATCACGCGGAAAGCGACATGCTGGTGCGGGCCAAGGCCCAGGCAGCGCATGATGCCGGTCTCATCGCCATCATCTGCATCGGCGAAACCGCCTACGAGCGCAACAGCGGCCAGACGCTCGACGTCTTGAAGCGGGAGTTGATCGGCTCCGTGCCCGACGGCTCGACGGCCGCGACGACCGTAATCGCCTACGAGCCGGTCTGGGCGATCGGTACCGGCGTGGTCCCGACCAGCGAAAACGTCGAGGAGGCGCATGCCTTCATGCGCGCAGAGCTTATCGAACGCTTCGGCAAGGAGGGCGCAAACATGCGAATCCTTTACGGCGGGTCGGTGAGCGGCGCCAATGCACGCGATCTTCTCGACATTCCGCATGTCAACGGCGTGCTCGTCGGCGGACAGAGCTTGAAAGCGACCGACTTCCTTGCCATTTATGCCGCATTCGAACGGCAGTTCGCCTGAAGCAACAACTTGCCCGGAGTTCCAGCCTTAAAAGGGCTTGGAATAGGCGAGAGCCTCATGTAAAGAGCCGCGAGCTTTTATTTTTGATGCCCGCACCGGGCAGGACTGGATCTATGCAAACCGTACTGCTTGTCATCTATCTCATGGTTGTCGTCGCCCTTATCGGCGTGGTGCTGATTCAGCGCTCCGAAGGTGGCGGCCTCGGCATCGGCGGCGGATCGGGCTTCATGTCTGCGCGCGGTACAGCCAATGCGCTGACGCGCACCACGGCCATCCTGGCCACGCTGTTCTTCGTGCTGGCACTCGGCATGAACGTGCTGTCGCGCTTCGAGGCCCGCCCGACGGATATTCTCAACCGTATCCCGAGCACGGCTGGCCAGGGCAACGGCATCCTTGATTCGCTCGGCGGCCAGAATGGCGCAGCGCCCGCAACCACGCAGCCGAAGCCGGCTGACAATAGCGGTGTTCCGAACAGTGGTGCTGTCGCTCCGCAGTCGCAGGCAACCCCGCCTGCCACGACGAACCAGGCTGCCCCTGCAACCACCAATCAGCCGGCGGCTGCAGCACCTGCACAGCAGGCTCCGGCCGCGACCGGTCAGCAGACCGCTCCGGCTACGACTACTCCCGCGCCGGCCGATAACGGCGGCGTCCCGACCGGTAAGTAATTCCGGTCGCTGAAGATCATCCCCGGCAGGTCCTCGGATCTGCCGGTTTTGTTTTGTCCATATTCCGCGTTCTGTAGCCAAAATTCCGGAAACGAATTTTAGGGCTAGCGGAATCATTTGTGAAAAGGTATCCGGTGACTCCCATGGCGCGATATGTATTCATCACAGGCGGCGTGGTTTCTTCCCTCGGAAAAGGAATTGCGGCTGCGGCTCTCGGAGCGTTGTTGCAGGCTCGTGGTTATCGAGTCCGCCTGCGCAAACTCGACCCCTATCTGAACGTGGACCCGGGCACCATGAGCCCGACCCAGCACGGCGAGGTCTTCGTCACCGACGACGGTGCGGAAACAGACCTCGATCTCGGCCACTACGAGCGCTTCACCGGCCGCTCGGCCACCAAGACCGACAACATCACCACCGGTCGCATCTACAAGAACATCATCGACAAGGAACGCCGTGGCGACTATCTCGGCGCAACCGTTCAGGTCATTCCGCATGTCACCAACGAGATCAAGGATTTCGTGACGGAAGGCAATGAGGACTATGATTTCGTCATCTGCGAAATCGGCGGCACGGTCGGCGATATCGAAGCCATGCCGTTCATGGAAGCGATCCGCCAGCTCGGCAATGACCTGCCGCGCGGCACTGCGGTCTACGTCCATCTGACGCTGATGCCCTATATTCCGGCCGCGGGCGAACTCAAGACCAAGCCGACCCAGCATTCCGTCAAGGAGCTGCAGGCACTCGGTATTCATCCCGACATCCTGCTCGTGCGTGCCGATCGCGAGATCCCGGAAGCCGAACGCCGCAAGCTTTCGCTCTTCTGTAACGTGCGGGAATCTGCCGTCATTCAGGCGCTCGACGTCGCCAACATCTATGACGTGCCGATGGCCTACCACAAGGAAGGCCTGGACAATGAAGTGCTGGCCGCCTTCGGAATCGAACCGGCTCCGAAGCCGCGCCTGGAAGAGTGGGAAGAGGTCTGCAACCGTATCCGCACGCCGGAAGGCGAGGTGACGATTGCCATTGTCGGCAAATATACCGGCCTCAAGGATGCCTATAAGTCGCTGATCGAAGCGCTGCATCACGGCGGCATCGCCAACCGGGTGAAGGTCAAGCTTGAATGGATCGAGTCGGAAGTCTTCGAAAAGGAAGATCCGGCGCCTTATCTCGAAAAGGTCCACGGCATTCTCGTACCCGGCGGCTTCGGCGAGCGCGGTTCGGAAGGCAAGATTCTGGCAGCGCGTTTCGCACGCGAGCGCAAGGTGCCGTATTTCGGCATCTGCTTCGGCATGCAGATGGCCGTCATTGAAGCGGCGCGTAATCTGGCCGGCGTCGAGAACGCGTCGTCGACCGAATTCGGTCCGACGAAGGAGCCGGTGGTCGGCCTGATGACCGAATGGCTGAAGGGCAACGAGCTGCAGAAGCGCACGGCCTCTGGCGATCTCGGCGGGACGATGCGTCTCGGCGCCTACAAGGCGGCTCTGAAGAAGGGTACGAAGATTTCCGAAATCTACGGCTCCACCGATATTTCGGAGCGCCATCGCCACCGCTACGAAGTCAACGTCGATTACAAGGACAGACTGGAAAATTGCGGCTTGACCTTCTCTGGCATGTCGCCGGACGGTGTTCTGCCCGAGACGATCGAATATGCTGACCATCCGTGGTTCATCGGCGTTCAGTATCACCCGGAGCTGAAGTCCCGGCCGCTGGAGCCGCATCCGCTGTTTTCGAGCTTCATCGAAGCAGCGACGGAACAGAGCCGGCTGGTTTAAGAATAGCGAACCGCTTGCGGTAGTCGCTCGGGCTGACCGCAAGCTTCTCCCGAAAATGATGGCGCATGGTGGCGAGCGATCCAAATCCGCTCGCCACCGCCACATCGTCAAGTGAGATGGCAGCCTGCTTCTCCAGCAGGTCGCGGGCACGCCGCAGCCGCTCGCTCAACAGCCATTCGCCCGGCGCCATGCCGGTTGTCGACTCGAAGCGGCGCTGAAATGTCCGCACGCTCATGCCGGCCCGCGCGGCAAGCGTAGCAATGGGTTGTTCTTCCTGCAGACGTTCCCGCATCCATTCGAGCAAAGGCCCCAGGCGCGCACCCTCGTGCTGCCTTAGAACCGGGGTCTCGATATATTGCGCCTGGCCACCCTCGCGATGCGGCGGCACCACCAGCCGACGCGCGACGCTATTGGCGATATCAGGTCCGAAATCCCTGCGAACGACATGCAGGCAGAGATCGATCGCGGCGGCACTGCCGGCGGCCGTCAGCACGCGGTCTTCATCGACATAGAGGACATCGGCATCGACTGCTATATCCGGGTAGCGTGCGGCAATGGAATCGACATAGCGCCAATGCGTCGTCGCCTTGCGGCCGGCGAGCAGTCCCGCCGCGGCGAGCACAGCCACGCCGGAACATAGCGACATGATGCGAACGCCGCGGCGGCTGGCCGCCTGTAGCTTGGCAACCAGCGGGGCAGGGACCGGCGTTCCGATGCCACGCCATCCGGGCACGACGATCAGGTCGGCCTCGGCAATGACTTCGAGACCGTGATCGACCTGAACGGTCAGTCCGCCGGCGGCACGCAACGGGCCGTCCTCGATCGCACAGGCAGAAAAGCGGTACCAATCCTCTCCCATTTCGGGGCGTGGCAGGCCGAAGATTTCATAGGCAACGCCGAACTCGAAGGTGCAAAGGCCGTCATAGACGAGCGTAACGACATGAGGGCCGAGAAGATTGGATTTATCAGAGTTTGGCATGATTTTGACGCTATATGGCATTTCAGCCAATTTCAACTGCGGGATCGCTGAGGCATGAATGCCCCGAACCAAACAAGGAGCGTTCCATGTCCCTAGTCAGTGAAATCCCCGCCGCAGCGCCGAGCCTCGTCGCGGAGCACTATGCCCAAAAGCTTGCTTTCGAGACCGATTGCTCAGACGTCCATCAGTCGATGATATCGGGCAATGTGGATTTCGTTCTGCTCGATGTTCGCGGGCCGGCCATGTTCCAGGATCAGCATATTCCGGGCGCGATCAACCTACCTCATGGCAAGATGACCGCACGGAAGATGGCGGAGTGGCCTGAGGATACGCTGTTCGTCGTCTATTGCGCCGGCCCGCATTGCAACGGTACGGACAAGGCCGCACTCCGCCTCGGCAGCCTCGGCAAGCGCGTGAAGGTCATGATCGGCGGCATCACTGGCTGGGCTGATGAGGGCTACCCGTTCGAAAGAAGGTGAGAGATCGATTGGGCACACCCGGCATTCGCCGGGTTTGCCCATTTTTGCAACACTGCGAAAAACTTCGGCACTTACGTCATTTGACTGTCGCGCCGCCTCCGTTTCCGTGGCACTGTTCGAGTAAGCATAACGGGAACAAAAGTATGATCATCAATCCATTTGACGATCGCGCCGACAGGCCGGGAGCCAAGATCATTTTCACTTTCGCGCTGCTGATCGCATTCAATATTGCCGCCTGGATCTGGGCTTGGGTCGCTTTCGCCGACCGGCCCTCGCTGCTGGGCATTGCGCTTCTTGCCTACATGTTCGGCCTTCGCCACGCCTTCGACGCCGATCATATCGCCGCGATCGACAATGTCGTGCGCAAACTCATGCAGGAAAAGAAGCAACCCTATGCCGTCGGCTTCTTCTTCTCGCTCGGCCACTCCTCGATCGTCGTCATCGCCTCGATCCTGATTGCCGCGACGGCGGCCGCCATGCAGAGCCAGCTCGATTCCTTCCACGATATCGGCGGCGTCATCGGCACGACGGTTTCTGCCGTGTTTCTGCTTTTGATCGGTATCGCCAATCTTTTCGTCCTCAGGAGCGTATGGTCTGCTTTCAGGCGGGCACAGAAGGGCGAAAGGATTGCGGAGGAAGATCTCGACACGCTGCTTGCCGGCGGCGGCTTTCTGGCGCGCATCTTCCGTCCGATGTTCAGTGTCGTGACCCGCTCCTGGCACATGTATCCGATCGGCTTCCTCTTCGGTCTCGGCTTCGACACGGCAACGGAAATCGGGCTTCTCGGCATCTCTGCCGCGCAAGCCGCTGAAGGCATGTCTTTCTGGACCATCCTCGTCTTCCCGGCGCTGTTCACCGCGGGCATGTCGCTGATGGATACGCTCGACAGCACGCTGATGACGGGTGCCTATGGCTGGGCCTTCGTCAAGCCGGTGCGCAAGCTCTGGTATAATCTGACGATCACAGCCGCATCGGTCGTCGTCGCTATTTTCATCGGCGGCATCGAGGCGTTGGGATTGATCGCCGACAAGCTTGGCCTTCAAGGCGGCTTCTGGAGTTTCATCGGCGAGATGAACGGCAATCTTGCCAATTTCGGCTTCGCCGTCGTCGGCATTTTCATCTTGAGCTGGCTGATCTCGACCGTGCTTTACAAGATGCGGGGATATGACAACCTGCAGATCAATCATTCCTGAGATCAATCGCGCCACATCGGGATGATCGAGAGCAAGAGAAGGCAGGCGAGGACGATATTGAGGGCGCGCCATTGCCAAGGCGCCCTCAACAGACGGGCGAACAGCTGGCCCAGTGCGCACCACAACGTCAGCGAGAGTGCTGCCATCACACAGAAGGTCAGTCCGAGCAGGATGGCGAGCGTCAGTGGGCTGTTCGCAAGCGCAGCGAAAGAGGCGGCGGCGCCCATCGTCATGGCCCAACCCTTGGGATTGTGCCAGAGCATCCAGACGCCGGCCAGAAAGCCTGTCGGCCTTGCCATCTGACCAGCCTCGCGCGGCTCTCCGCTTCTACCGATCCGAACGGCGAGCCAGATCAGATAGAGCGAACCCAATGTCTTCATGGCGATCTGCAACATCGGCAGAGCCATCAACAGGCCGCCAAGCCCGGCAGCCGCCGCACAGGCCATGGAGCCCAGGCCAAAAGCAAAGCCACCCATGACGGGGATCGACCGGCGAAAGCCGAAATGCGCGCCAGATGCGGTCGCAAGCGTCGTCGCGCCGCCCGGCGTTATGGTGGAAACCAACGCGAACAGGATCAGTGGCAACAGGGGTTCGATCGTCATATCCAGCTTTTCTCCATATCGAGAAAAGGCATAGACGGCACCTTTGCATCATGAAATCGAATATTGAAGGATCAAGGCATTAGCAATTATAATGCCGGCATGATCCGAAACTTCGACATCGCTCTCATCAGAACCTTCGCCGCCGTTGCCGACCAGGGCAGCATGACGATTGCCGCCAATATGCTGCACATGACCCAAGGCGCCATCAGCCAGCAGATTAAGCGTCTGGAAGACATGCTCGACTGCACCTTGTTCGAGCGTGACAGGCGCGGATTGCGTTTGACCGAAACCGGCGAACGGCTGCTCGGCAATGCCCGCCGCCTGCTTGTCTTGAATGACGAGATCTGGAACGACATGACGGAAAGGACGGTTCGCGGCAGCGTCCGGCTCGGCGTTCCCTATGATCTGGTCGGTGCGACGCTGGCGCCCGTCCTCAAATCCTATGCGGAGCGCCATCCGCAGGTGGAGATTTCGCTGGTCTGCGCATCGTCGCCGGAACTGCTCGAAGAGTTGGGAAACGGAACCGTCGACCTCTGCGTGGTGGAGGAGCCTTACGGCACGTCGCAAGGCGAATGCCTGGCTGTCGAGCGGCTCGTCTGGGTCGGCGCGAAGGCCGGCAATGCCCATCGCAAGGTGCCTCTGCCGATCTCGATGGTCGCCGATACCTGCGCCTTCCGATCGTCTGTCTTTGCAGCGCTCGGCAAGGATGGGCTGCGCTGGCGGACGGTATTCGAGAACGGCAATATCGAGGCGACGACTGCGACGGTGCGCACGGATCTGGCTGTCACCGCCTGGCTTGCCTCCACCGTTCCCGCCGATCTCGATATTCTCACCGTCGAGCAGGGCCTGCCCGAACTGCCGGTCTTTGCCATCAACCTGCATCTGCCGAAGGGTAGCGCAACGCCGCAGGCGCTCGAGCTTGCCCTCCACATCCGCGAAGGCATGATGCGGCCGCGCCAGTCCGCGGCCGCCTGAATTCCATCTGCTGACAGATCTGCCTACGCCGCCTTCGGCAGCGGGCCGACATAGCGCGACTGCGGACGGATCAGGCGCCCGTCGAGCGTCTGTTCGCGCGCATGGGCGATCCAGCCGACGGTTCGGCCGATCGCGAAGACGCCGGTGAAGGAGCTGCGCGGGAAGCCGAGCGCATCGAGCAGCAGGGCGGTGTAATATTCGACATTGACGTCGAGGGGGCGATCCGGCTTGCGCTCCTTGAGCAAGGCGAGGGCCGCCGCCTCGATGGCTTCCGCCAGGGCAATACGTCCGGCATCTGCCTGTCCGCTTGCGAAGATCGGCTTCAACGCCGTCTTCAAGGCGTCGGCGCGCGGATCGCGGACGCGATAGATGCGATGGCCGAAGCCCATCAGCCGCTCGCCATGATCGAGCGCGTTTGACAGCCAGGTACGGGCATTCTCGGGCTTGCCGACGGCATCAAGCATGTCAAGAACCGGGCCGGGGGCGCCGCCATGCAGCGGGCCTTTGAGGGCGCTGATTGCCGCAAGCACGGAGGAGGTCAGACCGGCATGGGTCGAGGCGATGACGCGCGACGCGAAAGTCGACGCATTCAGGCCGTGATCGGAAATCGTCACGAGGTAGGCGTCGAGCCCTGCCGTCTGTTCTGCCGTCGGTGCGCGACCGGTGAGCATGTGCAGAATATCGGCCGATTGCGAGAGCGAGGCATCCGGCTTGATCGGCGTTTCGCCCTTTTGCAATCGCAGTACAGCCGGCAGGAAGACGGCAGGCGCCGCCATCAGGCGGAGAGCGGTGGCAAAATCCTCCCCGTCTGCAACGCGCGCCAGCAAGGCGCGCACCGCGTCCACCGGCGGCAGCGCGAGTACGGCGGCGTCAGCGGCTTCGACATGCGTAAAGAGTGCGACGCGGGCTGCGCCGAGCTGTTTGCGGATCAAGGCTGCGTCGATATGTTCGTCGAACAGGCCATCGAGCAGAAGCGCGGCGACATCTTCGTAGCGGCTGGTTGCCACCAGATCATCCAGCGACACGCCCCGAATGATCAGACGACCGGCAGCGCCATCGACGTCCGATAGCTTGGTTTCTGCGGCAATGACATCTTCAAGACCACTTTTCATTACTGTTCTCCTTTGACTATCCGATTAGATCGGATCTATTCCTATTGACGTCAATCTTGATGCAATTGATCAATATGAGGACCGATGAGCTGGCTGACGGCGGAGCAGGCGCTGGACCTGCTGGGAACCAAATCGCAGACGCTTTATGCTAATGTCAGCCGTGGGCGGATTCGCGCGAAAGCCGACCCCGCCGACACGCGGCGCAGTCTCTATTTCGCCGATGATGTCAAGAGATTGGCCACCCGCCATGCCGGCAGGCGCAAGACCGAATCGGTGGCAGCCGAGGCCATCCAATGGGGCGATCCCGTATTGCCGTCGGCGCTATCGACGGTTTCGAACGGCAGACTTTTTTATCGCGGCGAAGATGCCGCCATGCTTGCCGAGAGTGCGGGCTTCGAAGACATCGCATTGTTGCTTTGGGATATGAAACGGCCGTTGCGGCTCGAACAGGGCGAGCCCAGGCAAAAGCTTCCTTCCCTGGATGCCGCTTTCTCCGCACTGGCAGAGCGCGTAACGCACGACCTGCCATCGCTCGGACGCTCGCTTCCGGCCTTGCAGTACGAAGCTGAGGGTGTCCTCGCAACCGTCGCCGATGCTTTGGCTCCCGGCGCATGGGACCAACCGCTGCACCGGCGTCTCGCCAGTGCCTGGAACCGCCCGGATGCAAGCGATCTGATCCGCCGCAGCCTGGTATTGCTTGCCGATCACGAGCTGAATGCCTCGACCTTTACCGCGCGGATCACTGCGTCTGCCGGCGCGACGCTATCCGCCGCCGCGCTCTCCGGCCTGTCGACGCTGACGGGACCTCTGCACGGCGGTGCATGGCAGAGCGTGCGCTCGCTGATTGCGCGGGCGGCTGCCATCGGCGTGGATGAGGCAGTCCGCAGCTATCTTTCAGAAGGGCGGCCATTGCCGGCTTTCGGCCATCAGCTTTACCCGGATGTCGATATCCGTGGTGAGGCTTTGCTTCGTTGTTTCACATTGCCGCCGCTCTTTGCCCAGGTACGGGATGTCGGCGAGCAACTGGTCGGAGAGTGCGTCAATGTTGACTTTGCCTTGACGGCGATGACCCACGCCTATCATCTGCCGGAGGATGCGCCCCTCATCATCTTTGCACTGGCGCGGACGGTCGGCTGGCTTGCACACGCCATGGAGCAGGCGACAAGTGGCCGACTCATTCGGCCGCGTGCGCGCTATGTCGGTCCGCCGGTGCGGTAATATCATCTCACCGACAAGTGACAAACGGCTTCGATATTGTGGCCGTCGGGATCGAGAATGAAGGCGCCATAATAGTTTTGATGATAGTGCGGGCGAAGACCGGGAGCGCCATTGTCGATGCCGCCGGCGGCGATCGCGACGCGGTGAAAATCATCGACGCGTCCTCTGCTTTCGGCTGCAAAGGCCACATGCGCGCCCGTCTGCGCGGCATCGCGCTGACCGATCCAGAAGAAGGCTTTTTGAGCGATGCCGTAGCCGGCAAAAATTTCGCCCTCGGCATAGAGGCGTTCTATGCCGAGAGGGCGCAGTACCGCATCGTAAAAGGCCTTTGATCGCACGATATCGCGAACCCCGATCGTCACATGGTCAAGCATATTGCGCTCCGATCCGCTCCATCATCCCCGCCGGATCGCGCCGGCGTCGCGATCCGCGAGCTCAAACCAGCCGATGACCAGCCTGCGGCTGACGATCAGCCGGATCGTCGCCGCAGCGACCAAAATAACGACGATGTTGGCTGCGACGAAGAGGATCGGGGCAAGCTGCGCGACGGGACCGCCGTCTCCACGTTCGATTAACCGCATTGGCGCGGTCGCCAGCGCCGTCGCACCGAAGGTGAATGCCCAGTAGCCAGGGTTGAAGCCTTCCTTCATGAGCCATGGCAGGAGGCGAAGCAGGATTAACGCCTGCAGCAGACCGTAACCGATCATGGCATGCACAAGCGTATCAGCCGGTCCGGGCGTCGCGCTCATATAGGCGATGGCGCCAACGGTGGGCGGCGCCAGCTGAATGCCGAGCGTCGGCCGCAGTGGCGGCGGAAGCGCCGGCCCCGTCAGCAGACGATGCAGCAAGGCGGATTCAATCGCGAGCCAGCTGAAGAAGCCGGCGCCAAAGAAAAGCTGCGCCCATTGGGGGAAACCGAGCGCCGCAGCGACGATCGCGGTAACGAAGCATCCGGCGCCGCTCGGGAGGTAAAGCACGGCGGTCGTTGCAGCAATATCACGCTCGCCATGCCACAGGCCACCGGTGCGCCATACCGTGAAGGCAAGCGTATAGGCTGCACCGGCGAGAAATATGGTTTCAGCGCCGATGCGTGAATAGGGCAGCACTCCTCCGGCGATCAGCATGGTCGTAACCCCGATCAGGCCGAGGAAGCAGCACTGCACGGGATGCGCGACCTCCTTGAAGGCTTCCTCGCGAGCCATTGTCCATTTCAACAAAAAGAGCACGATCAGCAGGAGCCAGACGGCGAGACTGACAAACGTCAGCACCTCGCCAACCAAAGCGGGCAAATGCCATATCCGCGCGCCCACCCGCCAAGCATTGGCGAGGCCTGAGAACCCCAGGACAATGCCGAAAAATGAAGCCGGAACCAGTGGCAGTTTCCAAGACACAGCCATATGCCCCCATTTGACGTCTCAGCCGAACGCCAGCCTAAAGAGAATTGTGCAAAGATCGCGGGATGAATGCTAAATCTATCAAAGCGAATGGAAGGCAAAATACAGCTTTCCTCGAACCCGGCAAAGCGCGATCATGGCAAAATGCGAGAGGTTTCGGCCGGCGATATCACAGATGCGTGAGCATGCGACTTTTTCTTCGCTCCATGGCTCGTGCATAGCTCGCCCGTCATTTGTTCATTGGAAAATATTGCGAAATATCTCTATGCAGTATTCAAACGATTGAAACCGTCCTAGGAGACTGAAACATGCAAATCGGAATGATTGGCCTCGGCCGTATGGGCAACAACATGGTGCAGCGCCTGATGAGGGGCGGTCACAGCGCGGTTGTTTTCGATGCGCGCCCGGAAAGCATCGCGGGGCTTGAGCAGCTCGGCGCCACCGGCAGCACGTCTCTCGCGGATTTCGTGTCGAAACTCGCGAAGCCGCGCGTCGTCTGGCTGATGCTGCCGGCCGCGATCGTCGATCAAGAGCTGGCGACGATCGTTCCGCTGCTCGAAGAAGGCGACATCGTCATCGACGGCGGCAATTCCTATTATCACGACGACATCCGCCGCGCCGAAGAGCTGAAACCGAAGGGTATCCACTATGTCGACGTCGGCACCAGCGGCGGCGTTTTCGGCCTAGAGCGCGGCTATTGCCTGATGATCGGCGGCGAGAAGGAGACCGTGCAGCATCTGTCGCCGATCTTCGCAACGCTTGCTCCCGGCGTCGGTGACGTCGCGCCGTCGGCAATGCGCTCCGAAGAAGCCGCCAAGAACAGCACGGCAGAGCAGGGCTACCTGCATTGCGGCCCGTCCGGCGCCGGCCATTTCGTCAAGATGGTCCATAACGGCATCGAATACGGCCTCATGGCCGCCTATGCCGAAGGCCTCAACGTGCTGCGCCATGCCAATATCGGCAAACAGACTGCCGAGAAGGACGCGGAAACCGCACCGCTCTCGCATCCGCAGTATTATCAGTATGATCTCGATATCGCCGAAATCTCCGAAGTCTGGCGCCGCGGCAGCGTGATCACCTCCTGGCTGCTCGACCTGACAGCCGACGCCCTGCACGGCGACGCAGCGCTTTCGCAATATGCCGGCCGCGTTTCCGATTCGGGCGAAGGCCGCTGGACGATCTCGGCTGCAATCGACGAAGGCGTTCCGACGCCGGTGCTGAGCGCAGCGCTCTATGGCCGTTTCGCCTCGCGCGGCAACGACGATTACGCCAACAAGGTTCTCTCCGCCATGCGCGCCGGCTTCGGCGGCCATCACGAGAAGCCGGGCAAGTAATCGATCCATATCGATCAGTGAGAATATGAGCCGGGTGGGTCAAACCTCCCGGCTTTTCCTTGTCCGGTTTGCCGCAGTTCCAGGAAGATGCGCAGCCGCTTTTCGCGCAGGATCACATCGCGGCGATCACGATGGGATAATTCAGAAGTCTTGAAGCAAACGGGCGACTCTAGCCGAGCAGATCCGGACGCAGGAATATGACTGGAGTGGGGGCGCCCACTTCAAGTTCCGGCGCATGTGGCGGACGCACGACCAGGCAATCGGCGCGCGAAAAGACTTTCATCATCGACGAATCCTGCTTGGAAAAGGGTTCGGCGAGCCAGCCGCCGTCATCGGCCTTCCCAAGCGTCGCGCGCACGTAATCCTGGCGCTGATCATTCGCGGCAAAGACGGCACCGGCGCGAGCAATGCCCTCGCGCTTGATCGGCGGCAGGGAGGCGAGCTTGCGGATCAACGGTTCGAGAAAAAGCAGGCCGCAGACGAGGCTTGAAACCGGGTTGCCGGGGAGGCCAAGGACGTGCATGTCGCCGAGGCTGCCGACCATCAACGGCTTGCCGGGTCGCATGGCGATTCGCCAGAAATCGAGCTGCATACCGGCCGATATCATCGTCGCCTGCACCAGATCGTGATCTCCGACCGAGGCACCGCCGAGCGTAACGATAATATCGGCTTTCGCCACCTGCGCCCGGCCAATGGCTGCGGTGATCTCGTCGCGGTCGTCGGCAACAATGCCGAGATCGAGCACATGGGCGCCGGCATTGCGCGCGAGTGCAGCAATACCGAAGGTGTTCGATGCAATGATCTGCGATGGCCCCGGTTCATTGCCCGGCGCAACAAGTTCGTCACCGGTCGCCAGAATGGCGACTAGCGGCCGGCGATAGACATCCAATGCGGGATGGTTCATCGCGGCGGCAACGGTGAGACGCGAGAAATCCATGACCGTGCCGGCGGGAAGCACCGTTTCGCCCTCGGCGAAATCCTGTCCGCGCGGGCGGATATGCTGCCCCTTGCGCAAGGGATAGGTCGTGCGGATACGATCGCCCTCCAGGCGTTCGGCATCTTCCTGCAGCAGCACCGAATCGGCACCGGCCGGAACGGGGGCGCCGGTAAAGATACGAACGGTCTCGCCCTTGCCGAGAGTTCCCTCAAAGGCATGGCCAGCGGCAGAGGCGCCGATGAGCTGCAGTTCAGAACCGGGCGTGGCCGCATCCTCGAAACGCAGCGCGTAACCATCCATTGCCGAGGCATCGAATGGCGGCTGCGTCAGGCGAGCGGTGAGATCCCTGGCCAGAACGCGGCCCTCGGCCATGTCGAGAGGAACACTTTCGAAACGATGAATTGGCGTAGCGCTGTTCAGCAGGCGTGCTTGTGCTTCGGCAACGGGCAATAGGCTCATAGGTCAGGCCTCTGGGTGGCGGAAATCTCCGGATTTGCCGCCGGATTTCTCCAATAATGTGATTCCGCCGATCTCCATGCCCCGATCTGCGGCCTTCGCCATGTCGTAGATCGTGAGGCAGGCGACGGAAACTGCCGTAAGGGCTTCCATCTCGACGCCGGTGCGGCCGGTCAGCTTTGCCGTTGCGGTGACACGCAAGCCGGGCAGGCTGGCATCCTCCGCGATATCGACAGCAACTTTCGTCAGCATCAACGGATGACACAGGGGTATGAGATTGCTTGTCTGCTTTGCCGCCATGATGCCGGCAAGCCGCGCCGTGCCGATGACATCGCCCTTCTTGGCGTTGCCTTCGCGAATCAATGCCAGGGTCTCCGGCTTCATTTTTACATAGCCAGCCGCCGTCGCACTGCGCGCCGTTTCGGCCTTGTCTCCGACATCGACCATATGCGCTTCGCCCGAAGCGTCGATGTGCGTGAGACCAGCCTTCGATGTCGTCATCTCATTCGGCCGCCAGAATACCGGCTTCACCGTTCAGCAGCAGCCGGGTCGCCGCCGTCACGTCTTCCTTGCGCATGAGGCTTTCGCCGACGAGGAAGGTGGTGATGCCGACGGCTTCGAGACGCTTGCAATCGGTATGGGTGAAGACGCCGCTCTCGCCGACCAGCAGACGGTCCTCCGGTACCATTGGGGCCAGCTGCTCGCTGACCGAAAGGCTGACTTCGAAGGTGCGCAGATTACGGTTGTTGATGCCGATCAGCGGCGACGACAGCTTCAGAGCGCGCTCCATCTCCTCGGCATCGTGAACCTCGACGAGAACGTCCATGCCGAGGCCGAAGGCTTCGTCCTGAAGACGCTCGGCATCGTCATCGGAAAGCGAAGCCATGATGAGCAGGATGCAGTCCGCACCCCAGGCGCGGGCTTCCTGCACTTGATAGGTGTCGAACATGAAGTCCTTGCGTAGCGCCGGCAGCGCGCAGGCGGCGCGGGCAGCAGTCAGGAACTCGGGCGCGCCCTGGAAACTCGGCGTATCGGTCAATACCGAAAGGCAAGCCGCGCCGCCAGCTTCATAGGCCTTCGCAAGGGCAGGCGGGTCGAAATCGGGACGGATCAGGCCCTTGGACGGGCTTGCCTTCTTGATCTCTGCGATCAGGCCGAAAACACCGGCATCCTGCTTGGCGAGCAGCGCCTTGTGAAAGCCGCGCGGCGCGGACTGCTCAGCCTGCATCGCCTTGAGATCGGCAAGCGGCACCTTGGCTTTAGCGGCGGCGATTTCTTCGCGCTTGTAGGCTTCGATCTCTTTAAGGATATCGGTCATGACGTCTCAGTCCTGTCCTTCCTCGTTGGAAATGGCGACGAGCTTTTCCAACGCAACCGCGGTGGCACCGCTATCCAGCGAATGCGCAGCGAGCTTCATGCCATCATGAAGCGTTTCCGCCTTGCCGGCAATGACCAGCGACGCAGCCGCATTGGCAAGGGCGATGTCGCGATAGGCATTCTTTTCGCCACCCAGCACGGCACGAAGGGCCGCAGCATTGGCAACGCCATCACCGCCCTTGAGGTCAGCAAGATCGGCATGCTTCAGGCCGAAATCCGATGGCGTCAGCTCGAAACTGCGAATCTTGCCGTTTTCAAGCGCTGCAACGGAGGTCTTTCCGGTCGTGGTGATTTCATCGAGGCCGTCGCCGTGGACGACCCAGACGCTCTCCGCATTGAGATCCCTGAGGACTTCGGCCAGCGGCAACACCCATTGCGGTGCGAAGACGCCCAGCAGCTGGCGGCGGGCGCCGGCCGGATTGGACAGAGGCCCAAGCAGATTGAAGATGGTCCGCGTGCCGAGCTCGACGCGTGAGGGGCCGACATGGCGCATGGAGGAATGATGCAGCTGCGCAAACATGAAGCCGATGCCGGCTTCCTGAATGCAGCGGGCGATCGTTTCCGGTCCGATGTCGAGCTTGATGCCCAGCACGGACTGGGTGTCGGCAGTGCCGGCCTTGGAGCTTTGAGCGCGATTGCCGTGCTTGGCGACGGGCACGCCCGCGCCGGCAACAATGAACGCCGCCAGCGTCGAGATATTGTAGGTGCCGACGCCGTCGCCGCCGGTGCCGACGATATCGATGGCATCCGCCGGCGCTTTCACCGGCAGCATCTTGGCGCGCATCGTGGTTACGGCGCCGACGATTTCGTCCACCGTCTCGCCGCGCACGCGCAGCGCCATGAGAAAGGCCCCGATCTGCGATGGCGTGGCTTCGCCCGACATCAGGATTTCGAATGCCTGCCGGGCTTCGTCCCGCGTCAGCGCCTCACGATTGGCGACCTTGGCGAGGAAAGGCTTCAATTCGGTCATTGACGATCCATCCTCCCGAGCGGGCCTAGCGGGACATCGCCTGTTCGGCGAGATTCTGGTTGACCGTTACGGCGTATTTGGACTGCAGCTGGCCGACTATCTGGTCGAGGATGTCGTCGCCTGCGGCGTTGGCAATCTGGGCGACCTGCTGGTCGTCGTTGCTCAGCGCATCGGTCGTCGGATTGTCGTTGACATCGGTGACCTTGAGCAGGATCTGCGTCGTGTCATCCGCACCCACGGCGTTCGCAGCCGTATCGACCGGGCCGGAGAAGGCGGCGGCGATGCCGCCCCGGCCCAGAACCGGATCGTCCGTCGAGCGCATGACGCCGGTCTTGCTTTCAACGGCAATGCCAAGCGGCGCTGCGATATCGGCAAGCGACTTGCCCTTTTGCGCTTCCTGCTTCAGCTCGGCCGCCTTGGCGGCGAGCGCGATCTTCTGCTGCTCGGCTGTCCAATCGGCAACCGCCTTTTCACGGACTTCGGCAAGCGGGCGATCATGGTCGGGCGTGACGTTCATGACGTCGTACCAGATGTAGCCGTCGTTGCCGACCGTCAGCGGTGCGGGGTTGCCGCCCTGATCGGCCTTGAAGACTTCCGAAATCAGCTGCTGGCGAGCGGGCAGATCCTTGATCTCGTTGCCGTTCTGATCGAGGCCGGCCTGATCGATCGCATCGATGGTGACGAGTTTCAGCTTGAGCTGCGACGCCGCTTCCTGCAGCGATGCGCCGGAGCCTCGCAGGTCCTCGAACTTGTCATGGACGCTGGTGATTTCGTTGGCAGCGTTGCCGAGCGCAATCTGCTTGCGGATATCTTCCTTGACCTCGTCGAAGTTCTTCGCCGTTTCAGCCTTCACGTTGGTTACGCGCAGGATGACCGGGCCGAACGAACCTTCGACGACGGGGCTGGTGCCACCTTCCTTGGTGACGGCAAAGGCAGCATCGGCAACCGTCTTGTCCGGCACCTGATCCTTAGTGAAGGTGCCGAGCAGCACGTCGGACGGCTTCTTGCCCTGGTCGGATACGAGCTGATCGAAGGTGGTTCCCGTCTTCAGGGCGTCGGCGGCCGCGTTGGCGAGATCCTTGTTGGCGAAGGTCAGCTGCTCGATCGTGCGGGTTCCCGGAGTGGTGAAGCTGTCCTTGCGCTTGTCGAACTGGGCACGCACTTCGTCATCCGTAACGCTTGCCGTATCGGCGATATCCTCGGACTGAAGCTTCACATAGGCGAACTTGCGATATTCGGGCGCGCGATATTTCGACTTCACGCCATCGAACCACTTCTGCAGGACATCGTCGGCCGGCGCCTTGACGGGATCGATATTGGCGTTGGTCAGCAGCAGATAATCGATGCTGCGCGTCTCGTCGTGATACTGCTTGACGGCATCGACAAGAACCTTCGGCGCGGTAAAGCCGTTCGATACCGCCTCGACGATCTGGCTGCGGATCGCGACCTTGCTGCGTTCCTTGATGTAATCGTCAGGAGAGATACTGCTGTTGCGCAGAAGCATATCGAATTTCTGGCGATCGAAGGCGCCGTTCGCGGCCTTGAAGGCCGGATCGTCGCCGATGAGCTTGGCGAGGCGGTCCTGAGAAAGCCCGAGGTTCATGTCGGCGGCAAGCTGATCGAGCGATGCGCCGGCAACGAGCTGCGCCACCGTCTGCTGCCCGATGCCAAAGGCGCGTGCCTGCTCCGGCGTGATTTGCATGCGCAGTTGCTGGCTTATCGCCTGGATCTGGCGGCGATAGGCGAGGCGGAATTCGTTGGTATCGATGTGCTGATCGCCGACCGTGACAACGGTAGTGCTATTGCCACCGGAGATGAGGGAGCGCTCGACGCCCCACACACCGAAGGCTGCCGCAAGAAGAAGCAACAAACCCTTGGCAACCCAGGTCTGGGCGATTTTTCTCAGCACTTCGAACATCGGAAAGCAAACCTCGTCATCATCAAGTCTTCGCCCGCAGGCGAAACAATCGAAGTTCCTTAGAGCAATCCGAACCGGAATTGAAGAGCCAGTCGGGAAATCGCTTGACGAGGCGCGGATGTGCCGGAACCTTTGATGGACGGCAGCGTTTTAGCAACACGGAAACACAAGGAGCACACGATGGCAGAGACGAAATCAGCTTCCAGTCAGTCGTCTTCAGCGCGAGCACAAACGGAAACGGCAATGGAGGATCTTGCCGCCCAGGTCGCAGCATTGCGCGAGGATCTGGCAAAGCTGTCGCAAAGCGTTGCGGCCGTGGGGCAGGGAGCAAAGTCTGTCGTCGCCGAGGAGGCCCAGGAGATTACGGAGCAGTTGCGTGAGAGAGTTCGCGAGGAGCCGATCTTCATGGTCGCCGCCGCAGCGGGCATCGGCTATCTCATCGGTCTTCTTAGCCGACGCTAAGCCACAGGCTTAACTCTCCCAGGGATGGCGCAAGCCCCACGTGCCCATCCATTTGCGAAACTGCCGAAAAGGCGCGGATCAATGGTCCGCGCCTTTTCAATTGTCGATCAGTACCGATATCTGCACGCATACATTGCGAATAGCGCTGCGCGCCGTATAGCCGCCGCCCGGTGCGACATCTTTGCGACACTCCCTGCGACATCTTGACCATCGCTATTTGTTGAGCGCGCACCCTCTTGTATCACATGGGCGCTTACTATACGTAACAGTAATTATAAGGTTGCTTATCAATAGCAGGCTCCCCATATCATGACCTCGTCGCCCACAGTCGGCTTCCTTCTCCATGACGTCGCGCGGCTTCTTCGGAAGCGATTCGAACAGCGCGCGAAGGATTTGGGGCTGACACGCTCGCAATGGCAAACGCTTGCCTACCTCGCAAACAACGAAGGTATCCATCAGGCCGGATTGGCAGAGATTCTGGAAATCGAGCCGATCACCCTGGTTCGTATCCTGGACAAGTTGAGCGAACGGGGCCTTGTGGAACGCCGCCAGCATCCCAACGATCGGCGCAGCTGGCTCCTTTACATGCGCGAAGAGGCACGACCGTTGATGGATGCCATGCGCGGTATAGGCGAGGAGACCCGCCAGGAGGCGCTCGATGGCGCCTCTTCGGAAGATCAAGAACGCCTCTATGAACTGCTTACCCTTATGAAGTCGAACCTGATTAGCGCCTGCCGTTCGAAGGCAGTCGACAAAGAGTTACAACATGGCTGACGCATCTTCTTCACTTCGCGTACCCGCGAACGTAAATTCCTCCGAACAAAATCAAGCTCCCGTCGCCGAGGCTCCGTCCTCAAATCCGGCGCAGCAACCTTCGACGACCGCTCCGCCCGTAGCCGCGGCGCCTCCCGAGACGCCGCGCAGGCGCCGCAGCCTGACGCGACCGGTCATGTTCGCCCTGCTGCCGATCGCGCTTGTCGTCGGCGGCTATTATTACGTCACCGGCGGACAGATCATGTCCACGGACAATGCCTATATCCAGGCCGACATGGTGGGCGTTTCCACCGACGTCTCCGGCACGGTGATCTCGGTCGACGTGCATGAAAACGAAACCGTCAGGAAAGGGCAGGTGCTGTTCCGCCTGAAGCCCGATTCGTTCCGGATCGCGCTCGAAGGCGCAAAGGCCCAGCTCGGCAACGCCAGGAACCAGATCCTGAACCTGCAGGCGAGCTATCAGCAGTCACTGGCCGAAATCACCCAGGCACAGGCCGACCTGCCTTACTATCAGACCGAATTCGACCGCCAGCAGAACCTGATCACCAACTCGGTCGCATCCAAGGCAGCTCTCGACCAGGCCAGACACAATCTCGAAGCCGCGCAGCAAAAGGTATTGGTCGCAAAGGCGACGGCGGCTGCGACTCTCGCGCAGTTGGGTGGCGAAGGGACGGCCGACCTGCCCCCCGAACAGAACCCGCTCTATCTGCAGGCCAAGGCCGCAGTCGACAATGCGCAGCGCGAACTTGACGATACGGTCGTGAAGGCTCCCTTCGACGGCGTGACCGCCAATGTGCCCTCGCTGCAGGTCGGTGCCTATCTGACAGCTTCCCAACCCGGCTTCTCGCTGGTTTCGACCACTCACATGTGGATCAACGCCAGCCCGAAGGAAACCGAGCTCACCTATGTTCGCCCCGGCCAGAAGGTCGATATCTCCGTCGACGCCTATCCGGGTGTGGTCTGGAAGGGAACGGTCGCCAGCATCGCGCCGGCATCCGGCTCCAGCTTCTCGCTTCTGCCGGCGCAGAACACGACCGGCAACTGGGTCAAGGTCGTCCAGCGCATACCGATGATCATCACCATCGACGACACGGCGAACAAGCCTCCGTTGCGCGTCGGGATGAGCGTCGTTGCCGGTGTCGACACAGGCCATGCCCGCGGCCTGCCTGATTTCATTACCAACCTGCTGGGCCACTCCCGCGGTCAGGACCATGAGTAACGCTACCGCCGCTTCACCCGCAGCGCCCGTCGCCAATCGCGGCGCGATCACCGCCTGCGTCATTCTGTCCGTCATCATGCAGGCGCTTGATACCACCATCGCCAACGTCGCCCTGCCGCATATCCAGGGCGACGTCTCAGCCAGTTCCGACCAGATCAACTGGGTGCTGACCTCTTATATCGTCGCAGCGGCGATCATGACGCCGCCCTCGGGCTTCCTCTCGGCGAAGTTCGGCCGCAAGCGCGTATTGCTGGTAGCGATCGCCGGCTTCGTAGCCGCCTCGGTCCTGTGCGGCCTGTCGGAATCGTTGATACAGATCGTTGGCTTCCGCCTGCTGCAGGGCCTGTTCGGCGCATCGCTCGTACCGCTGTCGCAGGGCATTCTGCTCGATATCTACAATGTCGAGGAGCGCGGCCGCGCCATGGCCCTGTTCGGCGTCTCGGTCATGGTCGGGCCGGTGCTTGGACCCGTCATCGGCGGCTGGCTGACCGACAATATCAGCTGGCGCTGGGTGTTCTACATTAACGTGCCGATCGGCGCGCTCGCCTTCTTCGGCATCGTCGTCTACGTAACGGAAACGAAGCTTGATGCGCTTGCCAAACTCGACTGGTTCGGCTTCGGCATGCTCTCACTCGCGATTGCCGGCCTGCAGCTCTTCCTCGATCGTGGCGAGCAGCTCGACTGGTTCTATTCGACCGAGATCATCATCGAGGCACTCGTCTGCGTCAGCGCCTTCTATCTTTTCCTCGTGCACATGTTCACGGCGGAGCGAAGTTTCGTCAATCCGCGGCTCTTCATGGACCAGAACTTTGCCGTCAGCATCCTGTTCATCTTTATCGTTGGCGTAACCTATCTGGCTTCGCTGGCGCTGATGACGCCCTATCTGCAGACGCTGATGGGCTATCCGGTCGTAACCGCCGGCATCGTCATGGGGCCTCGCGGCGTCGGCACCATGGTCTGCATGTTCCTCGTCGGGCGCCTGATCGGCAAGGTGGACACCCGCTGGCTGCTGTTCATCGGCCTCGCGCTGACGGCCTGGGCCATGTACGACATGACCGGTTGGACGCCGAACGTCTCGCAATGGACCCTGATATCGGTCGGCTTCGTCCAGGGTGCCGGCCTCGGCTTCCTCTTCGTGCCGCTGACGACGATCGCCTTTGCCACGTTGCCCGCGCAGATGCGCGGTGAAGGGACCGGGCTTTACAACCTCTCGCGCAACATCGGCTCCAGTGTCGGCATTTCGGTCGTTTCGATGCTGATCACGGAGAATACGCAGGTCAATCACGCCAACATTGCCACCTATGTGACGCCGTACAACCGCTATTTCGAAGCGACAGCCGCTCAAGGCGTGAGCCCCTTCACCGCTGTCGGCAGGGCGACGCTCGACGGCATGATTACGAACCAGGCGACCATCATCGCCTATATCGACGACTTCAAGCTGCTGATGCTGATGTCGATCTGTGCCATGCCGCTGCTGGTGCTCTTGCGCAAACCGAAGGCGCCACCGGCCGTCGACCACAGCGTCGCAATGGAATAGTCACGCAGTCTTTCCAGTTTCACTGCGTGGCTGATGGCCGCCGGGCGCCACCCCGGCGGCTATTTTTTCGGTTACGGAAAACGGCGACTGACGAAGCGCGAACCGGCGGCTCCGAACCGCCAGAGGGGATCGACATTCTTCGTGATGCCAATGCGCTTGTCCGCCACTACGGGCACCGGTTCGGCAAGCGAAAACGAGAACGGCGCTGCATCCAGGGAGCGACCATTGAGCCCTATGTCGACCGCAAGGGCTTGCGAGAGTTTTCCCGGTCCGTTGCAAAGCGAGACGACATCCGCAAGGCCGCGCCGCCTTATCATCTCCTCGATGCCGCTCTCCGGCTCCAGCGCCCGGATGAGCACGGCGCTCGCACCGGTACAGACGAAGTTCAGGCACCAGTGAATGCCGTAGGAGCGGTAGATATAGACATGTCCCACCGGCCCGAACATGGCCGTGTTGCGCGGCGTCGGCCCGTTGTAGGCGTGGGACGCCGCATCGTCGGGCCGATAGGCCTCGGTTTCAACGATACGCCCTCCGATGCCCGCCACCGTCAGGCGCGCTCCGATCAACTCGGCGGCGACCTTGACGGCGTCCCTGCCGAAAAAGACAGCAAGGGCAGGACCGGCGAGGGGCCGGGGGCCGAGAGATTGAGAGTCGTCGTTGAATGTCATGGGCGAGGGGATATCCGAAGTGGTCGATGCCAACCTTTCCTAAAAGAGGCGCGACGCTTTGGAAATTCCTTTCCTACACATTTCCGTGAAGACATGGCAGGCAACCGGTCTCGATACCGTCGATTTTCACCGTGCCGAATTCGAACGAGTGTGTTGGCCGAGCATCCAACTTCGGTAGTCGACAAGATCGGTCGCCGTCGCCTGTTTTGCTCAAGGTATCCAAGCTATTGATCCGGCTACAGGATTTCTCCACCTATAGTTTGAGCGGGCAAGCAGGGGGGACGACGGCGCATATCGTCCCGCAGACCTGATTTGTCAAAACGGAAGAGATCGGATCTTCTGCGTGGCGATAATTGACAAAAGATAAGCTTCTCTTATCATTAGCCTGCTTCAGTCAGATTTGACCCCTGACCTGGCGAAGGGGGTTCGGCCGCATCCGCTGGCCGGACCCCTTTGTTTTATCAGGGCCCGCCTTTCGCAATCCTTGGCTTGCCTGCCACTTCCTCATAGCATGGTGAATGTTTGATCCGTTCGACGGCCACCATTTCGACGAGCGTATTATGCCGGGAACGCAGCCCGCAGCTCCACCGAATAAGTTGACGCGGCTCCGCAAGTCGCTATAAGCGCAAGTCGGAAACTGCAGTCGTTGCAAGGCGTCGCGAACCACGGCCGCAACACTGGATGTCGAGGAGAAAATACCTTGATATCAAATAGATGGAAGAGTGTCCGAGTGGTTTAAGGAACCGGTCTTGAAAACCGGCGTGCGGGAAACCGTACCGTGGGTTCGAATCCCACCTCTTCCGCCATATCCTTGCAAAATAATCTCGTTTTCAATGGACAGGCGGCACCGCTTCGATGCCGCCCGGAATTATCGTGAGTCATCTCGCGACCGGCGTTAAACCGGCGTGCAGAAAAGCTGGACGAATTTGAAGCTTGTCAGCCAGGTGATATCCGGAGACATACCGACGTCGACGACGTCCTTGCCGTCATAGGCATCCACCTTGAAGCTGTAGTTGAGATCCTGGAAGATTCCCATGATCGTCGAAACCGTCTTTACCGGGTTGTCGAACAGGTAGGTGTGCAGTTCGAGATTGATGTAGGGTCGCTGAGACAGGATCTTCGGCGCCCCGAGCAATACTTCGAGATCGGCGCCATCGACATCGATCTTCAGGAAATCGACCTTTCTGGAATGGTCGTAATCATCGTCGAGCCGGACGACTTGGACCTTCGTCGACAGTCTCGGATCCTGATCCGACGCGAGCATCATAAGCGAACCCTGGCTGTCGAGAACCGGCAGCAGACCTTCCCGATCCCCAACGGCGCGCGGATGGACGACGATGTTTTCAAGTCGGTTCAGCTTTGCATTACGCTCGATCACAGCCGCATTGGCCGGAGACGCTTCCCAGGCATGAACCAGGCCAGTCGGTCCTGCGCATAGAGCCAGAAGAACTGTGGTAAGGCCCTGATGGGCACCGCATTCGAGAACGGTCGATCCCGGCTTGATGGTGTCGATCCACCACTGCCGTTCGCTCTGCCATTGATCGGCGTAGCCGTACCATTGCCGACTGAGTTCATCGAGAATATGAATATCGAACCTGTGCGGCCCGACAAATCGCTCGCAAGCGACGAACGGTTCGAAGACTTCAGACATCAGCTACGCCCCCTTAACCATCATTTATGACCTGCCCCAAGCAGGTTCACTGAACGTCCGGAGTCTTACAAGATCACCCTATTATTATCAATAATTACTAATTCATAATATTCAAGAATAACGACCCTGTGCTTGTCACGCAGAAAACCGACGGCAGCATGTCACATCGGAAATTTCTGCCTTGTCTTGTCCTTCGCAACGCCATTTTCAAAGGAGATGACAATGATCAGCCAGCACATCGCAATCGTCTATCATAGCGGCTATGGGCATACGGGCCGGCAGGCCGAAGCCGTCAGGGCAGGGATCGACGAAATCGACGGCGTGGAAGCCATGCTATTGACCGTGGACGAGGCAGAGCGCCACTGGGGCGATCTCAATGCCGCACAGGCGATCATCTTCGGCTCGCCCACCTATATGGGCGCGGTTTCCGCACCGTTCAAAGCCTTTCAGGAGGCGACGTCGAATGCGGTTCTCGCCCGGGGCTATCTCTGGAAAGACAAGATTGCAGCCGGCTTCACCACCTCCGGGTCACGATCCGGTGACAAGCTTTCGACACTGATGCAAATGGTGATCTTCGCCGCCCAGCACGGAATGCATTGGGTCGGCCTCGATCTGCCGCCAGCGAACTGCTCTTCGACTGGTTCGGAGGAAGACATGAACCGTCTCGGATTCTGGCTCGGCGCAGCGGCGCAGGCGAACACGGATGAAGGCCCGGACACCGCACCTCCTGCCGCCGATCTTGCCACGGCGCGCCATCTCGGTCGACGAGTGGCTCTGACGACGCTGCAATTTGCCCGCGGCCGCGACGTCAATGCGTTTCCGCGAGAGCTCACGACCCATGAGTGACGCGCCTCCCGACCCGATCTTCTCCGAGCTGCGCCCGCGCCTCGTTCGGCTTGCCTACCGGATGCTGGGGTCGGTCGCCGATGCCGAAGACATCGTGCAGAATGCCTGGCTGCGCTGGCGGGGAAGCGATCATGCCGCCGTTCGCGAGCCGGCGGCATTTCTTCGGACTATCGTCACCCGGCTCTGCCTCAATGAACTGAAATCGGCCCGTCGTCGGCGAGAGTCCTATGTGGGCTCCTGGCTGCCGGAGCCGATCTTCGATCCGGAGGAGGACGACGCCGCCGACGATATAACCATGCCGCTGATGTTGGCGCTGGAGCGTCTTTCGCCTCTGGAGCGCGCCGCCTTTCTCCTGCACGATGTCTTCGGCATGGATTTCGATGAGGTCTCCTCGGCGATCGGCCGCGAGGCTGCAACCTGCCGCAAGCTTGCAAGCCGGGCAAGGGCCCATATCACCGAGGCACGACCACGCTTCGCTGTGGGGAGGGAGCAGGGATTGAAGCTCGCGACGGCCTTCTTCATGGCGTCGAGAACGGGAGACATGGCGTCTCTTCGGGCGCTGCTCTCCGAAGATATCGTCGTTTATGCCGATGGCGGCGGCAAGGTGCCGACCTCGCAGCGCCCACATATCGGGCTTTCCGCCGTCATGCTGCTTCATGAGCAATTGGCGCGAATTTTCCGCGCGCAACCGTCGCGGCTGATCCACTATGCCGTCATCGACGGCTTGCCCGGCTTCGTTACGATAGAGGGCGGTAACGTGGTTCAGACGACCGCGCTGCAGATCGAACAGGACAAGGTGGTCGCCATCTACTGCACGCGCAATCCAGACAAGCTGCAGCATATCATCGGCACTATCCCAGATTGACAGTTGACGGCGTGAGGAAGGGGATGCGAAACCGACATCCTCTTCGCGCCGCGCGGCGCATTGGCAAAGAGGATGGGCATGCAGCACTTCAGCATACGCCGCCTTCAGCGTGACGACACTTCGCTGTTCAGGGAGATCCGCCTGGAGGGCCTGAACCGTCATCCGGAAGCTTTCGGTGCGTCGCATGAGGAAGAAGAGGCTTATTCGCTTGCCCAGATTGGCGACAGGATCGAGAGCAATGCCGTGTTTGGCGGCTTTGCTGATGATGGCGCTCTGGTCGGCGTCGTCGCGGTCGCTCGGTCGAGAGGCGTGAAGATGCGCCACATCGCCACGATCTGGGGCATGTATGTGCGTCCGCAGGGGCGGGGCACCGGCCTGTCGCGCTTGCTGATGGTCGCGGCGCTCGACGAGGCACGCCGCACCTGCCGCTCGATCCGGCTTACCGTCGTCTCGTCCAATGCCGCCGCCATTCGTCTTTATGAATCGCTTGGCTTCAAGGCCTGGGCCGTCGATATCGAGGCGCTGAAGGTCGGCGATACCTATCACGACGAAATACTGATGCGTCTTGATACAGACGCCTGAAAGAACTGCGCCAAACCCGTTCATCGCAATCCCATCGCAGTGGCAAAACGATTGCAGCTGTCGCAGTTCGGAACGATCGACGTCGATCCGCACCTTTGCGGGAACCCGGCGATCGCCGCTACTTGCGGCCGGCGACGCTTTACTGAGCATTAACCATGATCTTCAGAATTTATTCGGTGCGCTCAATTTGCATCGCAAAATGGACAAACTGCAATCATGATTAAAGCACCGTTAGGTGATTGGAGCGTAGCAGGATACCGGAATGAGGGACGTATCCGGTAGCAAACCTCCGTCAAAGTAATGAGTAGCGGCTTGGGACAGATGAAATTCGAAAATCGTGCAGTGACATACGCAACGGGTATGCGTTGGTTTGCTCTCTCACTGATGTGCGCAACCATCACTGCCTGCGGCACAACTCAGAAGGTCGCCTCGACGCGCCAGCACGGCAAGGAATATTTCTCCGAGAAGGAATATGGCGTCAAGGCGAGCCCTCGCGTCGTCAACAACGGCCCCGTGCCGAAGGGCGGCGGCCGCTTCATGGTCGGCAATCCCTATCAGGTGAAGGGCAAGTGGTATTACCCCAAGGAAGATTTCGGCTATAACAAGGTCGGCATCGCCTCCTGGTATGGCTCGGCGTTTCACGGTCGCCTGACCGCCAACGGCGAAGTCTACGACCAGCAATCGCTGACCGCCGCGCATCCGACTTTCCCGTTGCCGAGCTACGCGCGCGTCACCAATGTCGAAACCGGCTCATCGATCATCGTGCGCGTCAACGACCGCGGTCCTTACCATCCCGGCCGCATCATCGACCTTTCCAACAAGACGGCGCAGCTCCTCGATCTCCAGCACAGCGGCACTGGCGACGTACGTGTGCAGTATGTCGGCCGCGCCCGCATGGACGGTCATGACGAACCCTATCTGATGGCATCTTACACGCCGAAGGGCTCGCGTCTGCCCGGCATCAATCCGGGCGGCCAGATTGCGACCGGCGTGATGGTTGCTTCGGCCGGACGCATGACGGCGGATCAGCTGCCGGATTCGTATACGCCGACACCGACGCGCGTCAGCCGTCAGGTGCGCAGCTTTGATGCTACGCCGGCGATCGCGCCCGTGCCGCGCCAGTCGCCTTATTCGGCAACGGCCTTCGCTGACGCGCCGAAGCCTGCTTACAATGCCGACAAGCGCAACAATCCGCCGCCAATGACCTGGAACGGCGGCGCCATGCCTGCTGTTGAGTCCGCCGAGCCCGTGATGATCGTTCTGCCGCAGATCGGGCCGATCCCGCGCGAGCGACCTGATTTTACGCCTCGTATGGCAAATCTCGACAACCAGTCCCTGGGTTCGATGGTTGCCGGCTATCAGGAAGCACCGGTCAAGACCGTCTATGTCGATCTCGCTTTCGATGCCGTCATGGTTCGCAATGACGGGCTCACACAGGAATCGATCCTGTCGTCCTATCGCCGCCAGCATCAGGGCACGACGCAGGTCGATTGATCGGCGTCATTGCCTGAATCTTAACCCGTCACTAAAATAATCGTGCCGGTGGTTGGATGAAGGGGACGATATGCCAAAGCGCTTGATTCTTTTGTTCCTTTTCCTGCTCGGTATCGGCAATGTCGCGGCTCTTGCGCAGCCGGCCACGCCAGGCGCCTTCGACACAAAGGCCGCGCAGGCCTTCATGATCGAGGCGTCAACCGGCACCATCCTGCTTGCCAAAAACGAGGATCAACTGATTTCGCCGGCGTCGCTTGCGAAGCTGATGACGCTGGATGTCGTTTTCGATGCGATCGGGCGAGGGGAGATCAACCCCGATACCGAATATCCTGTCTCGGAAAACGCATGGCGGACAGGCGGTGCGCCTTCGCGGGCGTCGACGATGTTCGCCGCATTGAAATCGCGCATACGCGTGGGAGATCTAATCCAGGGCGTTGCCGTGCAGCAGGCAAATGACGGCTGCATCGTTCTTGCGGAGGGCATGTCCGTCAGCGAGCGCGAATTCGCAAGGCGGATGACGGCGCGCGCAAGGGAGATCGGCATGTCCAGGTCGACCTTCACCAATTCCACCGGTCTGCCGGATGCGAACGACCCCAACGCCGGCGGCAAGGTTTCCATGCGGGAGATGGTGATGCTGGCGCAGGACCTGCAGGAGAAGCATCCCGACCTTTACAAATATTTCGGGCAGGCCGATTTCACCTGGAACAAGATCTATCAGCGCAACAAGAACCCGATGCTTCTGCTCAATATCGGCGTGGATGGTCTGGGGCTGGGCTTTGCCGACGGCGAGGGCTTTTCGATCGTCACCTCCATTCAGCGGGATGGCCGCAGGCTGTTCCTGGCGCTTGGCGGTTTGAAGAGCGACAAGGATCGCATCGAGGAGACGCGGCGCGTCCTCGAATGGGGTCTCAGCAATTTCAAGAGCCAGCGCATCTTCGCCGATGGCGAGGTGATCGGCGATGCCAGCGTCTATGGTGGAGCCGCTTCCACCGTAGGCCTCCAGGCGAAGGTACCCGTCGACGTCTACGTTCCTGTGGAGACGCCGGACAGGCTCTCGGCGCGTATCGTCTACCGCTGGCCCCTGACGGCGCCGGTTGCCGCAGGTTATGAAGCCGGAACCCTTCGCGTATTCCTGGGGACCCGCCTCGTGCGCGAACTGCCCCTTTATACGAAGGATTCGGTCGCGCAGGGCACCTTGGGCCGACGTGCTTTCGATGCTTTTATGGAATTGACCGAATCTCTGCTGTTCTCCTGGCTGTGGGACAAGCCTTTGCCGACCTGAGCGGCCCGTATGGCTCGCGAAATCCTTGTTCACACCCCATATAGAATGCCGGACACCGGGACATGCACGGTTCCACCGGGGCATGTCTTGGGTTAAACAGGGTGCGTATCGCATGCCGAAGGAATGGCACGCGAAAAGTGCAGGACATGATCATTGGCTGATGCAAACGGATTATTCGTAAGCTTCGAAGGCGGCGAGGGCGCAGGCAAATCCACCCAGATCCGCCGCCTGGCCGAGCGGTTGCGCGAGCGTGGCCATGAGGTTCTGGTGACGCGCGAACCCGGCGGCTCGCCGGGCGCCGAGGCGGTGCGGCATGTCCTGCTTTCGGGCGCTGCGGAAATGTTCGGCACGCGCATGGAAGCCATTCTCTTTGCTGCCGCCCGAAACGATCATGTCGAGGACGTCATTCGCCCGGCTTTGGCGCGCAGCATCATCGTCCTTTGCGATCGGTTCATGGATTCCTCGCGCGTCTATCAGGGCGTGACGGGCAATCTTGAGCCCGACTATATCGAGGCCCTGCAAAGAGTTGCGGTCAACGGCGTCGTTCCCGACTGCACGCTCATTCTCGACATTCCGGCGGCGGTGGGCCTGGAGCGCGCGCGTAAGCGCGCCTCAACCGTGGCCTCGCCCGACCGCTTCGAGAAGGAAGAGATGCAGACGCATGAAAAGCGCCGCGAAGCCTTTCTCGACATCGCCGCCCGCGAGCCGGAGCGTTGCCATGTCATCGATGCACAAAAGTCGGAAGACGAGATCGCCGCGGAAATCGCCGGGATCATCGACAAGCGTCTCGGTATAGCCGATATCGCCGCGCGATCGGAAGCTGCGCAATGAGCGACGAACGGCCTGGCGTTCTCGATGGCGCAATCCCCCCGCAGGACAACGTAAAGCTCTTCGGCCATGAGGAGGCGGAGGCCTTCCTTGCGCAGTCCTATCGTTCCGGCAAAGGCCACCATGCCATGCTGATCGAGGGACCCGAAGGCATCGGCAAGGCAACGCTCGCCTTTCGTTTTGCTAATCATGTCCTCTCGAATCCCGATCCAGCTTCGGCGCCGGAGACGATCGGCGATCCCGATCCGGCATCCGTCGTCAGCCGGCAGATTTCCGGCGGTGCGTCGCACAATCTGCTGCATTTGAGCCGGCCGGTCGACGACAAGACCGGCAAAGTGAAATCCGCGATTACCGTGGACGAGGTACGTCGCGCCGGGAAATTCTTCTCGCAGACATCGGGCACGGGCAACTGGCGGATCGTCATCATCGATCCCGCAGACGATCTCAATCGCAGCGCAGCCAACGCCATCCTCAAGATCCTTGAAGAACCGCCGAAGCGCGCTTTGTTCCTGGTGCTGTCGCACGCACCGGGCCGGCTCTTGCCAACGATCCGTTCGCGCTGCCTGCCCCTGAAGCTCGCGCCGCTCGAAAACGAACCCCTGCGCTGGGCGCTCGAAAATCTTGGTGTGCCGCCGGGGCAGGGGAGCGACGTGCTTACCGCAGCCAAGGGCAGTGTCAGCGAGGCACTCAAGCTGCTGAACTATGGCGGCGGCGAGATCATCGACGCCTATCGGCAGGTACTTTCGGCCGATGGGCCCGCCGCCCGCAAAGCCATGCACCGGCTCGCCGACGCACTTTCCGGCAAGGACAGCGATACGATCTTCGGCTTCTTCCTGTCGCATATCGGCGACGACATTATCGAGCGAGCCAGGGCTGCCGCACTAGGCGGCTCCATTGTAACGGCCGAGAGACTGGCCCGGCTGCACTCGGAAACCACGGAGCGGCTGAACGTCTCGCAGGCCTATAATCTCGATCGCAAGCAGACGCTCATCACCATTCTTGGCGAGCTCAAGCAGCAGCTTTCGGCGTAATTTCATCGCACAGCCTCCGCCTGAAGGCTGCTACGAACTTTTCTCTATCACGAGCGATGAGAACAGCAGTCGTCTGCGGCCGGAAGCTGATTTCATTCAGGCCGCAAGCGATATGTATTCGCTATGGTCGCGCCTGCCTCACGCAACCGGGCAGGGCTTCATGCCCCAGATCTCTTCGGCATATTGCGAGATGGCGCGGTCGGACGAGAATTTGCCCGAACCGGCGACGTTGAGGATCGCCTTGCGCGCCCATCCGCCGCGATCGCCATAAAGCGCGCTTAATGCTTCGTCGGCTTCCAGGTAAGAAACGAGATCCGCCAGATGCATGTAACGGTCGCCGTTTTTCAACAGCACGTCATGCAGGGCCGAAAACGCGCCCGGTTCGTTGGCACTGAAATAGTTCTGGGCGATCAGATCGAGCGCGTGGCGCGTTTCCTGATCATTCTCGTAGTGCCAATGGGGATTATACCAGCTGCGACTGTCAGCGACTTCCTGGGCGGTCAGACCGAATAGGAAGAAGTTTTCCTCGCCGGCCTCTTCGGCCATTTCGATCGTCGCACCGTCCTGCGTGCCGAGCGTAAGCGCACCATTCATCATGAATTTCATGTTGCTGGTGCCGCTGGCTTCGAATCCAGCCGTCGAAATCTGGTTCGAGACATCGGCGGCCGGAATGAGACGCTCGGCGAGCGAAACGCAATAGTCCGGAAGGAAGACCACCTTGATCCGGCCCGCGACCAGCGGATCCTTTTCGATCGTCAGCGCGAGATTGTTGATGAACTTGATGATGAGCTTGGCGACCTTGTAGGCCGGTGCCGCCTTGCCCGCGAAGAAGAAGGTGCGCGGGGCCATGGTCATGCCGGGATTGGCGCGCAGACGGTTGTAGAGAATGATGACGCGCAACGCGTTCAGCAATTGCCGCTTATACTCGTGAATTCTCTTGATGTGGCAGTCAAATATACTATCGGGATCGACGATCTGCCCGCTGCTTTCCTTCAGCCAATTGGCAAACCGCACCTTGGCATGGCGCTTTGCGCCGAGGAAGGCGTCGCGAAATGCCGCATCGTCGGCGAGCGGCTTCAGTTGACCGATCTGGTCGAAATCGCTCACCCAATGGTCGCCGATCGCCTCGGAGATAACGTTCGACAGCTCCGGATTGGTAAGGCGCACCCAACGACGCGGAGTCACGCCATTGGTCTTGTTGTTGAAACGCTCCGGAAACAACTCAGCAAAGTCGCGTACCGTCGTCGTCCGCAGCAGCTCCGAATGGATGGCGGCGACGCCATTGGTGCTGTGCGATCCGACGATCGCGACATGCGCCATGCGGACCTTGTCTTCGTGTCCTTCCTCGATGAGGCTGACACGCTCGACGAGCTTGTCGTCTCCTGGATGGCGATCGCGCACGTCGTCGAGAAAACGGCGATTGATTTCATAGATGATTTCGAGCTGGCGCGGCAGCATCTGCCGGAAATAATGCAGCGGCCACTTCTCGAGCGCCTCCGGCAGGAGGGTGTGGTTGGTGTAGGCGAGCGTACGCTGTGTCAGGTTCCAGGCATGGTCCCACTCAAGATGCACCTCGTCGAGAAGGATGCGCATCAGCTCCGGTACGGTCAGCGCCGGATGGGTGTCGTTCATTTGGATGGCGACCTTGTTCGGAAGCTCGTTCCAATCGTCATTGTCGCGGCGGAAGCGGCGCAACAGATCGGCAAGCGAGCAGGCGACCAGGAAATATTCCTGCGCGAAGCGCAAGCTCTGTCCCATCTCGGTGGAATCATCGGGATAGAGTACCCGTGTCAGCGTCTGGGCGGCGATGCTACCGACAAGCGCGCCGACGAAATCGCCGGAGCTGAATTCCTGAAAATCGAAATAGTCGGGCGCCGCAGCACTCCAAAGACGCAGGCTGTTGATCGTCTTTCCGCCGAAGCCGACGATCGGCCGGTCATAGGGAACGCCGATGAGCGTCGAAGGCTTGTTGGCGATGATCGTCAGCGCGCCCTGATGCATTTCGAAGCTGCATCCGAGCTTCACCTCGACGAACTGGCCGCGGCGCGATACTTCCCACGGGTCCTGTCGACGCAGCCAGTTGTCAGGCTGCTCGTGCTGCCAGCCGTCCTCGATCGCCTGGCGGAACATGCCGTATTCATAGCGCAGGCCGTAACCCATGGCCGGCAGTTCCATGCTGGCCATGGAATCGAGGAAGCAGGCGGCCAGGCGTCCGAGACCACCATTGCCAAGACCGGCATCCGGCTCCTGCTCGAGAAGATCGAGCCAGTCGAGGTTCGCCTCGCGGCTGGTATTTTCGATGAACCGGTCAAGCACGAGGTTCATGACGTTGTTGCTCATGGAGCGGCCGATCAGGAATTCCATCGACATATAATAGACGCGCTTCGGATTTGCCTGGTCGTAGGTGCGCTGCGTCCTGATCCAGCGTTCAGCCAGGATATCGCGAACCGAACGCGCCATGGCCTCGAAGCGCTGTCGCTGATAGGCCGTTGCCGGCTCGACCAGTGCGTCGGAAATAAGATGACGCTCGAAAAACGTATCGGCTTGGCCGAGGTAAGGCATGGAACTGAGATTTGGGAGATGGGCATGCTTTTCGGCAGCATCGGCATGAATCAATTCGTCCACAACCTTCTCCTTTGAAATCAATTAGAGATTTTATAATGCACGCTCCGGCCTTCGCCGCCCGAGGGAGCGTATTCGCCAACATTCGACGGACGTTACGATTTTTCGACCGCAGAAATGTGACGCATCCTGACCGTCAGTGGACGTCCGCCTCAGGGGACAGTCTCACCGGCCACAAGGCGAGCTACAGCGAATTGGATGCGCGAAGCGGGAAATTGTCGCCGGGCGAGGGAACCAGCGCTCTATCGCCTGATTGCCATCCTCCATGAGACGGCGGCGTTGCTCTGTCAGATCATATGGCGGCCGCTCACCGATACAGTGAACCGGTGGTCTTCATCGCGTGCCGGAGATGGCACCTACAAACTCGCTCGAGGTCGTCACGATCGTATCGCCGAGGAAACGCAATGCATCGAAAGTACGGTTGGCCGCTACTTGGTCTCCATGACCGCAAGCATCTTCGATGACGATGGGAACAATGCCCAGATCGGCGGCATGCCTGCACGTCGGTTCGATGCCGATTTCCGTGGCGATGCCGCAAATTGCCAGCGAGGAAAGTCCCGCATCGCGCATGGCCAGCTGCAACGGTGTTCCTTCGAAAGCCGACATGCCGAGCTTGTCAAAGACGAAGTCCTGCTCCTGGGGACGAAGCTCCGGCACGATCTCGACCGCCTCGCTACCCCTGAGGAACCAGGGATGCACTTTTTGCGGGTCATCGGTGCGCTGCCAAGCCATCGCCATGCGGGTAGCAAACAAACCCATCCAAGGCTTGGGCAATGAAAGATGGCGGCAGAAAGCCACTCGGATGCCGGCACTTCTGGCAGCAGCTACGATCGTTGCAATGCGCCGGACCGTTTCATCCGAGCCTTTGACCTGCCGAGCGATACCGATCTGCATGTCATACACCAGCAAGGCGGTTCGATTTGGAGAAAGCCAATCGGCGAGCGTCGTGGGTACGGTCATCGGCGTAACATCCCTGACTGCAGTCGAGAATTCTTTTTAGGGTAAGCGCGTCCCCTTGCATAGCATCGGCATTGGCACTGCGGAAATTCACAATTCATCCGCGTCTGGCGCAATGCTCCGTCCGATAACCAAACCAGGTTGTCGGGTCTCACTCTATCCCAGTGAAAAGCCTCAGGGAAAGATCAGCTTCCAGGCGACGACAGCCAGCGTCACGGCCAGAATGATCCGCACGGATCGCTCGTGCAGGCGGGGGGCCAGCAGGCTACCGGCGACGATGCCCGGAATAGAGCCCACCAGCAGCGCGAAGAGCATCGTCCAGTTGATCTCGCCGATGAACCAGTAGCCCATGCCGCCGATCAGGGTCAGCGGCACGGCATGGACAATGTCGGAGCCGACGATTTCGCGGACGTCCATCTGGGGATAGAGCACCAACAACATCGTGACGCCGAGCGCGCCGGCGCCGACGGATGTCATGGTGACGAGAATACCGAGCGTCAGGCCGAGCATGACCGTCAGCAGGGCGATGCTGCGCGGCGACAGCGTTCCGCGTTCGCCGCGCCATTTGCGAATGGCCTCCAGAATCTGGCCGCGGAAAATCAGCATCAGCGCCGTCAGAAGCAGAAGACAGCCGAGCGACAGCGTAATGGTATGAGCGACGGCGGGGCTTTCGCGATTGACGCCGGCCATGATCCAGAGCATGGCGAGCGCCGCCGGGACGCTGCCGGACGCGAGAAGACTGACGACCTTCCAATTGACCCGCCCATGCATGCCGTGGACGGCGGTTCCCGCCGTCTTGGTGATTGCCGCATAAAGCAGATCCGTGCCGACAGCAGTCGCCGGATGGACGCCGAAGAGAAGGACGAGCAGGGGGGTCATCAGCGAGCCGCCGCCCACCCCGGTTATGCCGACCAACATGCCGACGAAAAAGCCGGAAAAGGAATAAAGCGGTTGAAATGAATCGATGAAACTCAAATTGACGGCCTCTTGAAGCCGTCGGGCAGGCCAATACATAAACTGATGAAATTCACGACCATGCCTGTCCTGCGCTCCACTCTCCCGAAGGCGTAAAGGCGAGGCGGAGTCGAGTCAAGCAAAGCGCCACCCCGAAGCTCTGAATGCTGCGGTCGCGAAACTTGGTGTTTCGCTCCCTGCAAACATGCGCTAAAGCGAGCGGAGCAAGAATAACAGCGACGTAACAGTAAAAGCGGACCACTGCCCGACATGACCGAAAAAACTCCGTTCTACATCACCACCGCGATCGCCTATCCCAACGGCAAGCCGCATATCGGCCATGCCTACGAGCTGATCGCCACCGATGCGCTGGCGCGCTTTCAGCGCCTCGATGGCCGCGACGTCTTCTTCCTGACGGGCACGGACGAGCATGGCCAGAAGATGCAGCAGACGGCGCGGGCAGAGGGCATGGAACCGCAACAGCTCGCAGACCGCAATTCCGACGAATTCCAGGCCATGGGCAAGCTGCTGAACGCGTCGAACGACGATTTCATCCGCACGACGCAGCCGCGTCACCACGAGACCTCGCAGAACATCTGGAATCTGATGGCCGATGCCGGCGACATCTACAAGGATTCCTACGCCGGCTGGTATTCGGTGCGCGACGAAGCCTATTACCAGGAAAACGAAACCGAGCTGCGCGCCGATGGCGTGCGCTACGGGCCGCAGGGTACGCCGGTCGAGTGGGTGGAGGAGGCAAGCTATTTCTTCAAGCTCTCCGAATACCAGGACCGTCTCCTGAAGCATTATGAGGAAAATCCGGATTTCATCGGCCCGGCCGAACGCCGCAACGAAGTGATCTCCTTCGTCAAATCGGGCCTGAAGGATCTGTCGGTTTCGCGCACGACCTTCGATTGGGGCATCAAGGTGCCGAACGACCCGGCGCACGTCATGTATGTCTGGGTCGATGCGCTGACGAACTATCTGACCGCGACAGGCTATCTTGAGGATCGGAACAATCCTCGGGCGAAATACTGGCCGGCCGATCTGCATATCATCGGCAAGGACATCATCCGCTTCCACGCGGTCTATTGGCCGGCCTTCCTGATGTCGGCGAAGCTGCCGCTGCCGAAGCGCGTCTATGCCCACGGCTTCCTGCTCAACAAGGGCGAGAAGATGTCGAAGTCGCTCGGCAACGTCGTCGACCCGGTCAACCTTGTGAACCATTTCGGCCTCGACCAGGTGCGCTATTTCTTCCTGCGCGAAGTCTCCTTCGGCCAGGACGGCAGCTATAGCGAAGAGGCGATCGGCACGCGCATCAACTCCGATCTCGCCAACGGCATCGGCAACCTCGCCAGCCGCTCGCTGTCGATGATCGTCAAGAACTGCGACGGCCAGATCCCGGAATGCGGCGCGCTGACCGACGAGGACAAGGCGCTTCTGGCGCAGGCCGATGGCTTGCTGGCCTCGACGCGCGACGACATGGGCAAGCAGCTCATTCACCGCGCTCTTGCTTCCATCATCGCCGTTGTGTCCGAGACGGACCGCTATTTCGCCAGCCAGGAGCCCTGGGCGCTGAAGAAGACCGACCCGGCCCGCATGGCGACCGTGCTTTATGTCACGGCCGACGTCGTGCGCCAGATCGGCATTCTGCTGCAGCCGTTCATGCCGGAATCCTCGGCTAAGCTCTTGGATCTCATTGCCATCCCTGCCGACAAGCGTGATTTCGCGGCGCTCGGCGAGGCAGGTCGCCTCGTTGCCGGAACGCCGCTGGAAGCCCCCAAACCGGTCTTCCCGCGCTATGTCGCGCCGACTGCCGAATAAGGTTTTCCATGCTGATCGATACGCATTGCCATCTGGATTTTGCCGACTTCGAAGAGGAGCGCGACACGATCGTCGCCCGTGCTCACGAGGTCGGCGTCAAACAGATGGTCACCATCTCGACCAAGGTCAGAAAGCTCGACGGGTTGCTGGCGCTGACCGATCGCTATCCGTCGGTTTTCTGTTCGGTCGGCACGCATCCAAACAGCGCCGACCAGGAACTGGACATCCAGACGGAAGACCTCGTGCGGCTGGCAAACCAGCACGAGAAGATCGTTGCTATCGGCGAGGCGGGTCTCGACTATTTCTACGATACCGTCAATCCGGAAGACCAGAAGACCGGCTTCCTGCGCCATATCGCGGCCGCGCGCGAGACGAAGCTGCCGCTGGTCATTCACAGCCGTAGTGCCGACGAGGACATGGCCGATATCCTGACCGAGGAAACAGGGAAGGGGGCTTTCCCCTTCATCCTGCACTGCTTCTCCGCTGGCCCTGCCCTTGCCCGCACGGGTGTCGAGCTCGACGGCTACATCTCTTTCTCTGGTATCCTGACGTTCCCGAAATCGGAAGAGCTGCGCGACATCGCCAAGACGATCCCGCACGATAGGCTGCTGGTCGAGACCGATGCGCCATATCTCGCGCCGAAGCGCTGGCGCGGTAAACGCAACGAACCATCCTATGTCGTCAACACAGCCGAGGTGCTGGCCGATACGATCGGCGTCAGCATGGACGAGATTGCCGAAATCACGACGGCGAATGCCTTCCGCTGCTTCTCCAAGATGACGAGGGTTTGACGTCGTGACATATCGGCGGCGCTTCACCATTTTGGGCTGTTCCTCGTCGCCGGGCGTGCCGCGCATCACCGGCGATTGGGGTGCCTGCGATCCCAAGAACGCGAGGAATCGGCGCACGCGCGCAGCCTTTCTCATCGAGCAGATCGCGCCAGATGGCGGCATTACCACCGTCGTCATCGATACGGGCCCGGATTTTCGCGAGCAAATGATCCATGCCGGCGTCAGCTTCATCGATGCCGTGCTCTATACGCACGCCCATGCCGATCACATTCACGGCATTGACGATCTACGCGGCTATTTCCATATTTCGAACGAGCGCATCCCGATCTATGCCGATCCGCCGACCATGGATCGCATCCGCGAAGGCTTCCGCTATTGCCTGGAAACGCCGCCCGGCAGCAGCTATCCGCCGATCGTGCGGCCGGTGCTGATCGAAAATCTCGAGAACAGCTTTACGATCGAAGGGGCAGGCGGCCCGATCCGCTTCTGGCCGCACAAGCAGCTCCACGGCGATATCCACTCGCTCGGCTTTCGCATCGGCAAGCTCGCTTATTGCAGCGATATCAGCGACTTCCCGCCGGAATCTATCGCTAAAGTTCAAAATCTCGACATCCTGATCATAGATGCTCTGCAGTACCGGCCGCATCCCAGCCATCTTTCCCTGGCGGAATCGCTCGAATGGATCGAACGCCTGGCGCCGAAACATGCCATCTTGACCCACATGCATACGCCGCTCGATTATGAGACCGTGCTGGCTGAAACGCCCGACCATGTCGAGCCGGCCTACGATCAGATGCAGATCGAACTCGACGTGGAGGATGACTATCTATGAGCGAAGATATCAAGAAGCTGTCCAGCCTGGAGCGCGTCGAGCTTGCCGCGCGCACGCTGGGGCTCGACATCTCGATCAAGCGCATGGAACAATCGACGCGGACGGCCGAGGAAGCCGCCAAGGCTGCGGGATGCGCCGTTGGCCAAATCGTGAAATCGCTGGTCTTCGTCAATGCCGACACGCAGGAACTGACGCTGCTTCTGGTTTCCGGCGCTCATAATGCCGATACCGCATATATTGCAACGGCTTACGGCGTCAGATTGAAGCGCGCTGACATCGACCGCGTTCGCGACGAAACTGGCTTTGCCATCGGCGGCGTCGCACCGATCGGCCATCTCGTCGAGCTGCCTGTTTTCTTGGACGAGAGCCTTTTGGCTTATGATCAAGTGTGGTGTGCGGCCGGACGCCCGGACAGCATTTTTGCTTGCCACCCGAAGACGCTGGCCGAGAAGATCGCGGCAAAGGTAATCCGCATCAAGGCAAGTTGAGAGCGCGCCGGCCGATCGTGTGGGATCGTTTTTAGTTCCATAATCTATCTTATCTGACGTCTGTATGTGGGGGGTATATTCTATTTCCAAGTGCGACATGCCAATGATTTCAATGGCTTCACTTTGGAGGTTTTGAAACGGCCCTCCGCCGCCCGAGCGACCAATTATCTGTATGTCGCGCCGCTGACCGCATTTGATCGGGTTCTTTTGCTCGAAGAAACGCCACCGCTGATCGCCGCGACAGGAAGCGGATTGGCGATCGCTTGCCGTTAGGTGGGCGATCGCCCGTGCTCAAACCTTCGGCTGCTCATGCGTTGCGCAGTGAATGCCGCCGCCGACCTCACCCACATTGTCGATATCGAGCATCACGATCTCGCGGCCGGGATAGAGATCGACCAAGGTCGCTCTGGCCTTTTCGTCGGCTTTCTTGTCGCCAAACTGAGCCGCTATCACAGCGCCATTGCAAACGTAATAATTGACGTAGGATGAGACAAAATCATCCGCATCGACCCGGATATCGGATGGTTCCGGCAAGACGACGAGATCCAGCTTGCGGCCCTCGGCGTCGGTCGCCTTGGCAAGGATATCGTGCGTTTCGAAGGCCGAGACCGACCAGGGATCATCAGGGTCGACCGCCTCGCCCATCTGGATCAGGACGACGCCTGGCTTCACAAACCGCGCGAGAGCGTCGATGTGATAATCCGTGATGTCGGCACCCTTGATCCCCGGCGCCCAGATCACCTTCGTCGCACCCATGGTTTCCAGCAGCATCTGCTCGATTTCAGCCTTGGTGCCCTTGTTGCGGTTCGAATTCACAAAGCTGCTTTCGTGCGCGATCAGCGTGCCGTGGCCGTCGGTTTCTACGCCGCCAGCCTCGCCGACCAGTCCCGAGTCGAAAACCCGCAGGCCTAGCCGTTCAGCCACGCGTTGGGCGATCCGCCCGTCATTGCCATGAATCTGCTTGTTGCCCCAACCGTTGAAATTGAACTGCGTCACCGCAATGCCTCCCTTGCCATCAACGACAAAGGAAGGGCCTGAATCCCGGCACCAGAGGTCATCCGTCGGAATGTCCCAGAGCTCGACCTTGCCGGAGATGCGCTTGCGGATTGCCTTGTGATGCTCGGCCGCGGCTATCATGACAACGGGCTCGAACTCGACGATCGCATTGGCAATCCTCGCGATCGTTCCCTGAAGATCGAACAGGAAATCCGGGTCGTCGTAAACCTTGCGGTTATTCGGCCATTGCATGAAGGTTCGTTCATGCGGATCGGTTTCCTCCGGATACCGGAATCCGGCGCCGCTTGCCGCCATCTTTGCGCCGGCAACTCGGGAAAATGCCGGGAGCCCGCCAGCCAAAGCAGCCAATTGAAGCAAAGTACGGCGTTGCATCTGCATCGTAGTATCCTGTCCAACCATCTGGATATGATTATGAGCGGCCTTGGATCTCCAGGCAATGGGGGACGGGGCGCACCGCCCTCGCCCATGCTCTAAAGCGCATCGCGATCACTCAGATTCGCTCCCTGCGCTTTAAGCTCTTGATTTTGCGCGTGTCGTTCTCGCAAAACCGCTGCGCACTTTTGCGCGACATGCTCCAGCAATCGTCGCGGGCCGCATGGTCTTCGCCCTGATGCCCAAGTCGACCGGTTTCGCTAGTCTTCGATGCGACAATCAGTTGGTCGTGCTCTGCTTGACCGTCGTAGCCGAGCAGGTGACTGCTGACGCCGCAGGCACATGGGTATCCAGAAGATCTGCCATCTTGTCGTCGCGGATTTCCGCGGTCTTCTCGCCCATGACCACGCCGACGACGCGGCGGCCGTTCTTCGTCGCCGACGTCACGAGATTGTAGCCCGAGGCATCGGTATAGCCCGTCTTGATGCCGTCGGCGCCGGCATAGCGATACATCAGATTATTGTGGCCGCGCAGCTTCATGCCGCGAAACTTCATGCCACGCATCGAGAAGAGCTTGAACTCCTCCGGAAAGTCCCGCATCAGCGCGACGCCAAGCACCGCCATGTCATGCGCCGTGGTGACCTGTTCCGGATCTGGCAGGCCGGACGGATTCTTGAAGACCGTGTTGTTCATGCCGAGCTGATGCGCCTTGGCAGTCATCAGCTTGCCGAAACTATCCTCGGAACCGCCGAGCTGCTCGCCGATTGCAACCGCCGCATCGTTGGCCGACAGAACAATGATGCCCTCGACAGCTTCGCGCACGCTAACCTTGCGGCCCGCGCCGACCGCGAATTTGAAAGGCTCCTTGCTCTCGGCATTCTCCGACATGGTCAATTTCTGATCCCATTTCAGATGGCCTGCATGCAGCGCCTCAAAAGCGAGGTAGAGCGTCATCATCTTTGTCAGCGATGCCGGAAAATTCAGCTCGTTTTCATTCGATGCTTCCAGCACCTGGCCGCTATGCGCATCCACGAGATAGCTCGCCTGCCCGGCCTCGGCCACCGAAGCTGCGCCGATGAGCGATAAAGTCGAAATCGTCGCGGCGAGGAGCAAGGACGTTGTTTTAAGCATGGATTTTGCGATCTCTTATATTGGTGTTTTGGCAAAGCAGCGGGCGAACGAGCAGAACCCGCCGCTAGTCTTCGAGCGGAAGGGATCGGGTAAATCTATGGCGGAAACAAGAACGAAACCATGAAAAAAAGACAACCCGACAATAGTCCCCAGACTGTTTGCCATCCACCCTCGCCTAAATGCCGATCTCGCCATCTCGATCGATGTAACCTCAGGGGCTGGTTCTCTCCGATGCGGCTCGAAATCTCATTGCCGAAGCGGCGCTGGTGAGCCTCATCAACTCCCTCGACCGTTCTGTTCGCGCGATGGTTTCCGCGCCTTCGCGTCTCAATCCCAGAACCATGACTTGTTGATCTCGTTACGCGCTTCGGCGGGTGTCATGCCGATATCGCGGAGCTCATCCTCGGTCAGTTCGCGCAGACTCCATCTCGTCTCACGCTTTTCGAGATAGGCAAGAAATCTCGTCAGCACGACACGTAGAATTCCGCGCTTTCGCAGGCTTTCGGCATTGCCTCTCGCCGCCAGCATCGGCCTATCGATATCGATCATCATCTTCATGCTCCCTGGGCTTGCATCAACATGGCCCTAGGATGCGCTGGCATTCGCAATGAATGAAGCTTATGCTATTAATGCAATTCATAAGGAATTCTTTTGTTGCTCAATCTCGATCAACTGGCCACCTTTCTCAGTGTCGTCGATCTCGGCAGCTTCACGGCGGCTGCCGACAAGGTGGGACTCACGCAACCCGCGGTCAGCCAACAGGTGAAGCTTCTGGAGCAGCGCCTCGGCGTAAAGCTGATCGAGCGCGTCGGACGGCGGGCGCAGCCATCGCCGGCCGGCCTGGAGCTACTTCCTCACGCGCGGCGCATCGTGGAGACCTGTTCCATGGCGGAGGAGGCGATGGCGCCTTTCCGCGAGGGATCGGTCGGCCGCGTGCGGATCGGCAGCGGTGGTACCGCTTCCATCCATCTGCTTCCGCGCGCCATCGCCATGGCGAAGAAGCGGATGCCCGATCTCGAGATCATTGTCCGTGTCGGCAATATCGCCGAAATCCTGCGCGATCTCGAGTCCAACGCGCTCGATCTCGCAGTGGTCGCCCTGCCCGCCGCCGGTCGTTCCCTCGAGGTCGAACCATTCCACCAAGACGAGCTTTTGGCCGTAGCGCCAAAGGGAAGTGTGATGCCGGACGGCGGACCGGATGTCGAATTCATGAGGAACAAGACGCTATTGCTCTACGAAGGCGGCAACACGCGCCGCGCCGCAGATGAATGGTTCGAGGCCGGCGGAGTTCGCCCCGAGCCAGCCATGGAGTTCGGTAGCGTTGAGGCCATCAAGGAGCTGGTCGCCGCCGGCCTTGGCTGGTCCATCCTCCCCGACATGGCACTGAGGCGAAACACGTCTGATCTGCTTGTCACCTCGCCGCTCAAACCGAGGCTCGTTCGGCAACTCGGCATGGTGTTGCGCCGAGACAAGCATCTCACAAAGGGCCTGCGCGAAATCATGAAAGCGCTTCGAGAATTTCCAGCGATCGACCATGCCTCTTGATCGCGGCGCGACGCCCATTTGGAGTCTCGCCGCGATCATACCAGCTATTCGAGCCGCTTGCGGCGCTCGATCTCCTCCTCTGATGGGTCCTGCATGGCGAAGGAACCTGTCTTCACCGGGCCGTCCGGCTGATAGGTCGCGAAGATGACGCCGGTCGGAGACGACTGGGTACGCAGCAGTTTCATTGCGGAAGGAATTGCCCCGCCGGCAAACAGCTTCTTGCCGCTGCCCAGCACGAGCGGGAAGATCATCAGATTGAATTCGTCGATCAGTTCGTGACGCAACAGGGTCTGAATGAGATCGCCGCTGCCCTGGATGAGAAGATCCGGTCCCTCGCCTGCTTTCAGCTCCTTGAGCGCGGCGACGACATCCTTGCCGAGGGACTGGCTCCTGTTCCATTTCAGCTCGGCATCGCCGCGCGTCGCGACATATTTGGTAACGCTGTTGAACTTATTGGCAACCGGATTGTCGCTGCCGATGTGGGGCCAATAAGCTGAGAAAATGTCATAGGTCTTGCGTCCCAGCAGCAGCGCGAACGGCTTTTCGAACAGTTCGAAGAGCGCCTTGCCGGTCCCTTCGTCGGAGTGAGGGAACACCCAACCGCCATGCTTGAAGCCGCCTGTCGGGTCCTCATCGGGACCGCCCGGTGCCTGCATGACGCCGTCGAGACTGATGAATGTAGCTAAGATAATCTTGCGCATGAAATCCTCCTTTTCCGTTATGGTGCCCGAAGGACGTTCCCGCGATTTCGATCCCGACATGTCATCGAATATTTTTCGAACACATAATCTAACGTTCGCGTGGGACTTGTGACCGATTGACTCTTGAACGTCGCCACGGAATCGGCAAAATTCATCCTATCAATATTCTTTCCTGAGATACGAACCCGTCTGCGGGCCCGCCTCGTTTAATTATGCTTGGATAAAAGCGTGAGCAGCGATTCATCAAGAAGCGCGCCGAAGCCAATGGTTTCGCGTGCGCATGTCAATGCGGTCGGTTGGGGCCAAGGCCTGTCGACGATCGTCCGTATCACCCATATGACGCTGCGCCATCCCTGGCAGACTAGCTTCGCAATCGGGGCGACTTTCGTGGCTGCAACGTTGCAGTTGATGATCCCGCGCCTTCTGGGACGTGCCGTCGACCAGACCCAAACGGCGGTTGGCGGCGGCGCCGCCGGGCAAATCGCCGAAAACGCCTTGATGACGACCGCCTTGCTGCTGCTTGTCATCAGCGTTCTGCGCGGCCTGTTCACCATGGTGCAGAACTATTACAGCGAAGCGGTCGGCCATCACATGGGCTACGAGCTTCGGCTGGCCTGTTACGAGAAGATTCAGCAGCTCTCCTTCAGCTTCCACGACAAGGCTCATTCCGGCGACCTCATCACGGTTGGCCTGCTCGACCTCGAAGGCGTGCGCATGTATTTTTCGACCGCGCTGGTGCGCATGGTGCTGCTGACCATGCTGATCGGCGTTGGCGCCTATATGCTGTTGTCGACGGATGTCGTGCTCGGTCTGCTGGCCCTGAGTTTCGTGCCCTTCGTCGCATGGCGCTCTTCCGTCACGCAGCTGCGGCTGCGGTCGACCTGGCTTGATCTGCAGGAGCGCCTCTCGGTGCTGACGCGTGTGATGGAGGAAAATCTCGGCGGCATTCGCGTCGTCCGCGCCTTCGCCGCACAGGCGCACGAGCTGATGAAGTTCGATCGCGCCTCGCATGACGCGCTCTCCCTCGCTCATCAACGTGTCGGCATCCGCGTCATCAACACCAGCGCCATGAACCTCTCCTTCTTCGTGTCAATGGGGCTCGTGCTCTGGCTCGGCGGCCTGAAGGTCATCGACGGCCAGATCAGCGTCGGTACGCTGGCGTCGTTCCTGACCTTCATGACCATCCTGCAGATGCCGGTGCGCCAGCTCGGCCTGATGGTCAATGCTTTTGCGCGCGCGTCGACCTGTGGGTCACGATTGTTCGAGCTGCTGGATCTGGATATCCCTATCAAGGATGCGCCGGACGCCAAGCCGCTGGTCGTGAGCGACGGCACTCTGCGGTTCGAGAATGTCGACTTCAGCTATCCTGGCTCGGAAACGCGGCCGGTGCTGAGGAATATCTGTTTCGAGGCGAAGCGTGGCCAGACGATCGGCATCGTTGGGCCGCCGGGTAGCGGCAAGTCCACGATCGCCCATCTCATTCCGCGCTTTTACGACGTCACCGCGGGAAGCATTACCCTCGACGGCCAGGATATCCGCAAGGCGACGCTGCAGTCGCTGCGGCAGAACGTTGCCGTCGTCCAGCAGGATTCCTTCCTGTTCACCACCAGCATCGAAAACAATATCGCCTACGGCGACCCCTGGGCGAAAGAACCTCGCATCGAGCGCGCCGCCGAGTCGGCGCAGCTGCACAACTACATTCTCGGCCTGCCGGCCGGTTACACGACAATCGTCGGAGAACGCGGCGTGTCGCTGTCCGGCGGCCAGCGTCAGCGCCTGACGATCGCCCGGACATTGATGCTGAAGCCGGCCGTGATGGTGTTCGACGATTCCACCGCGGCGATCGACGCTGCAACGGAGCAGCGTATCCGCAGCGCCATGAAGCGTTTCGCCCGCGACCGCGTGACGCTGATCGTCGCGCACCGGCTGAGTTCGCTGATGCATGCCGACCAGATCCTGTTCATCGAGGATGGTGAGATCGTCGAGCGCGGCACCCACGAGCAGCTTCTGGCCGCTGGAGGGCGGTACAAGGCGCTTTACGATCTGCAGGTTCGCCCGGAGGATGATGTCGTCAAGACATCCGGCGGCACGCTCGAAAGAGCGAAAAGGGAGGTTTGACATGTCGGAAATCACCGAAACCGAGCGCAACGATGTGCGCGAGGATGGTCGTCGCCCTCCCCGCGCGGTCGTCGGGTCACATCGTGTCGAAGAGGAGATCTTCGGCAAGGTCTTCGACAGCAAGATCATCCGCCGCATCTGGGCCTTCGTCAGCCCCTATCGCCGGCAAATCTATATCTCCGTCGCGGCTGTTCTGCTCTTTACCGGCTCCCAGATCGTCATACCGCTTGTCATTCGCCATGCAATCGACAGTGCGATGGCACCAGGCGCCATCGACTATTCCGCGCTGTGGCTGTCTCTCGGGATTTTTACGGCGGCAATCCTCGTCAATTACGGGGCGAGCTATGTGCAGGAGACCTATGTCGGCGAGGTGGCCGAAGAGGTTTTGTTCGACATACGCCGGGCGATGTTTGCCCATCTGCAGCGCGTCTCGCTATCCTTCATGGACAAGACCGAGGTCGGACGCCTGATGTCGCGCCTGCAGGGCGACGTCAACTCCATGCAGGAATTCCTAGAAACTTCCGTGCTTTCCGTCGGCGACATCGCCCTGCTTTTCGGCATCGTCATCGTCATGCTGTCGCTCGATTTCCGGCTCGGCCTGCTGACGCTTTCCGTCATGCCGATCCTGTTTGTCGTCCGGCTGTTCTGGCTGCCGAAGGCGCGTGTCGCCTTCATGAACGCCCATGAGACCAATTCCGTCACCAATGGTGCGCTGGCGGAAGCGATCCATGGCGTGCGGGCGGTCCAGGGCATGCATCGGCAGGCGGTCAATTTCGCTCTTTTCGACGACAAGGCGCATACAAACCTGCAATCGCATCTGACGGCGGCGCGCTATGCCCAGGTCATGGTGCCGATCGTCGATACGCTGACCGGCATGGCGATGGCGATCGTCATCATCGTCGGCGGTTCGATGGTGCTGAACCACAAGCTCGATGTCGGCATCATGGTCGCCTTCCTGTTTTATATTCAGCGATTCTTCGACCCGATTCGCTCGCTGACGATGCAGTATTCCGTGATGCAGCGCGCCATGGCCTCCGGCCAGCGGCTGACCGAGGTGCTCGACGTTCCGGTCGACATCAAGGACGCACCCGACGCCAAGGAACTTTCGCCCGATATGGACGGCTCGGTCGAGTTCCGCGACGTCGTCTTTGGCTACAATCCCAAACATCCGGTGCTGAAGAATGTCAGCTTCAGGGTCAATCCGGGAGAGACCGTGGCGCTGATCGGGCCGACGGGCTCCGGCAAGTCCAGCTCGATGGCGCTCATCCATCGTTTCTACGATGTGCAGCAGGGTCAGGTTCTGGTCGGCGGTCATGACGTGCGGTCCCTCACCCAAGATTCGCTCGGACGTCAGATCGCTATGGTGCTGCAGGAGCCGTTCCTCTTCACCGGCACGGTGCTGGAGAACATCCGCTACAACAAAACGGAAGCGACGCGCGAAGAGGTCATCGAAGCCGCCAAGGCTGTCGGCGCGCATGAATTCATCATGCGGCTGCCCGATGGCTACGACCACGTTCTCGGTCAGCGCGGCGGCGGTCTGTCGCTCGGTCAACGCCAGCTCGTCAGCTTCGCCCGCGCCCTTGTCGCCGATGCCAAGATCCTCGTGCTCGACGAAGCCACGGCGAATATCGATAGCTATACCGAGATGCTGATCCAGAAGGCGTTGGTGAAGCTGCTCGAGGGTCGCACGGGCCTTGTCATCGCCCACCGTCTGGCAACCATCCGTGAGGCCGACCGCATCCTCGTGCTGCAGAACGGCCAGCTCCTAGAAAGCGGCAACCACAATCAGCTGATGGCCAACCGCAAGCTCTACTCGAAGCTCTACAACCTCAATTATGCGTCCTTCGACGACATTCCGGAGGAAGAGGTTTCCGCTGCGGTGCCTGCGGAGTCGCGGACTTAGGGCTTGGCTTGCAAAGCCAGGCCCCAAGGATCTCTGGGCTCTCGACGCACTTTGGACCAATCGAGTGGTGGCGATTTCATCCCATCCGCTCAACCCATTGCGCCCGCGATGGTCCCGGCGCAAACGGAGCACCGAAATATTGGGTCTCACGGCTCACTCTGCCGTCCCGGAATTCCATGATGCTCACCGAATAGGACGGGCTGTCGTCATAGGTGAGGACGAACTCCGTAATCCAGAGGTTCCCCGCCCCAACGATGCGCCGCACGGTGAAGCGCTTGGAATTAGGTTGAGCGATGCGCGAGGCCTGAATGTTGCTCCGCCCCCTGATGCGTTCGCCCGATTGCGGGTACTCGAGCACGGCATCTTCCTCGTATATGTCGTGCTCGACATCGAAATCATTTGCGTCCGAGGCGGCCCAGTGCCGATCGAGCGCTTTTCGAATCTCATTCTCATCCATCTTTGCTGTCCCAGATTGCTGCTCAGCAGATCGATAGGTTTCGTGACGTCAATTCGAATTGAAGAATCACGCCGCCTTATTGGGACGGCTATCAAAATCCATCATTGATCCTATATCACTTTTCATCGGACGTTGCGCGTTGCCTTTCGGCCATGAGGGTGCGCACCACTTGAGCCTGCTTCATTTCGAAGTCCACAGTGGAGGAGATAGTCAACGATGACCGACAATATTCTGGTTCTCTACGGTTCCTACCGATCGGATCGCGTCGGAATCCGCCTCGCGAATTATCTCGTAGCCAGCCTTCGTCAGCGCGGAGACAATGCGGAACTGATCGATGCGAAAGACGTGGGACTGCCGATGCTCGACCGCATGTACAAGGAGTACCCCAAAGGTTCCGCTCCGTCGGAAATGGAAAGGCTTGCCGCGAAAATTCGCGGAGCCGATGCCTTTGTTTTCGTTACAGGTGAATACAATTGGGGCATGCAGCCCGGTCTGAAAAACATGACCGATCATTACCTCGAGGAATGGTTTTGGCGGCCGGCGGCAATTGCCAGCTATTCTGGCGGCCGCCTTTCCGGCGCACATGCGGCGACCGCATGGCATGGCACCCTCTCCGAGATGGGAATGATCGTCATCTCCAGCACGCTTGCCGTCGCCAATATCTCGGCGACATTGGATGCCGACAACAAGCCCATTGGCAGCGGAGGCGATGCCCTTGCGAGAGCTTTTCCCCGCTTTGCCGACGATCTCGCCTGGTGGACCGAGGCAGCGAAACAGCAGCGCGCCCGCAAGGCGCCTCCATACTGAAAACCCGGCACACAAGAGCAGCGGCCGCCGGGCATCTCGTCTTGGCGCCGATTCTCTGCTTCACGGGTGCCTTTGCGATGAACAACTAGCTCACATAGATGAGCTGCTCGGCTCCGAACCGATGCAATCGCGCCGCTTCTCTCATCCCCACTCGTTCCAGCAGCCGGCGGGATGCGGCGTTGGCGGACTGGGTTTCCGCTATCAGTCTATCCAGCTGCAACTCCTTCAAGGCATAATCAAGGACGCGCCTTGCCGCTTCCGTTGCATAGCCAAAACCCCAGGCGCCGGGATGAAATTGATACGACAATTCGCGGTCCTGACCGTCCCTATGATATGAAATGGAAATCAAACCAAGGCGTTGTCGCGAATTCTTGGCTTCCACCAGCCACACTATTTCCCCGTCCGCGGATGCGAGACAGCCTGCCATCACCGCCTCGCGTTGAGCGATCGGAACAGGTCCGCCGAGAAAGCGGCGCACCTCTTCGTGGGCAATCAACTCTCCGACGAAAGCGCTGTCGGTAGACTGAAGCGCTCGCAGGTGTAACCGCTCGGTATCCAGATTACGGTTCTCCATCATACCGCCAATCTATCGAGAGCGAGGGTGCATGTCAGCCGGGTAACATCATGATAGTAACTTGCATAATGATAGTTACTCATGTTATCTGCCTCACCCATGCAAAGAACCAGCTTCAGCACCTTCAAATGCCCCGCCGCCCGCGCGCTCGAAAGCGTTGGTGACTGGTGGAGCATTCTGATCCTGCGTGACGCGCTTCAGGGGTTGAGCCGGTTCGACGAATTCCAGAAGAACCTCGGCGTTGCGCCGAATATCCTCACACGGCGTCTCAAGCATTTGACCGATGAAGGCTTGTTCGAGCGCCGCCTCTACAATGAGCGGCCCCCGCGCTACGAATATGTGCTGACCAGCAAGGGGCGGGATTTCTTTCCCGTGCTGATGGCGCTGTTTACCTGGGGCAATCAGCATCTGCCGGCCGAAGAAGTCGCGATGCGCCTTGTCGACGCCAATACCGGCGAGGACCGCGACCCGCTTCTCATCGACCGCGTCACCGGCCGTGCCTTTCAGCCCGAAGACACGATTCTCGTGCCGGGGCCGGCGGCCGACAACACCGTTCATGAACGCATTGCCCAGATGAAAGCATGGTTTTTGGGCTTCGACGCCTGACCGAATAGGAGCAAGACATGGATCGTATCGTCGTCACCGGGATGGGACTGGTTTCTCCCTTGGGCGTGGGTGTTACGGCAAGCTGGAAGCGACTGGTCGAGGGGCGCTCAGGCCTCAGACTGCTTCCCGACGAGATGGTGGGCGATCTCGCTGCCAAGGTTGGCGGCGTTGTCTCCGATATCACGGAGGATGCCGAGGCCGGCTTCGATGTCGACCGATACGTGCCGGTCAAGGACCAGAAGAAGATGGATCGCTTCATTCTCCTTGCGATGGCGGCCGCTGAGGAAGCGATCCTGCAGTCCGGCTGGCAGCCGGCTGATGTTGGCGCACTGGAGCGGACGGCAACGATCATCGCCTCGGGCGTCGGTGGCTTTCCTGCCATTGCCGATGCCGTGCGAACCGCCGAAACACGCGGCGTCAGGCGGCTGTCGCCCTTCACCATCCCCTCCTTCCTCGTCAATCTCGCGGCCGGACAGGTCAGCATCCGCTACGGGTACAAGGGGCCGCTCGGGGCGCCGGTCACGGCCTGCGCCGCCAGCGTCCAGGCGATTGGCGATGCGGCGCGGCTGATCCGCGCCGGCGAGGCCGATGTCGCCATCTGCGGCGGCGCCGAAGCCTGCATCGATACGGTGAGCCTTGGCGGCTTTGCCGCAGCACGCGCGCTCTCCACGGGCTTCAGCAATAGACCGGAAGAAGCCTCCCGTCCCTTCGACAGCGCCCGCGACGGCTTCGTCATGGGCGAAGGCGCCGGCATGCTTGTCATCGAGACCTTGGAGCATGCGCTTGCCCGCGGTGCGACGCCGCTTGCCGAGCTTGTCGGTTATGGCACCGCCGCCGATGCCTATCACATGACCGCCGGACCGGACGACGGCGACGGCGCGCGCCGGGCCATGCTTGCCGCCCTCTCCCAGGCTCGGATTTCACCGGCTGAGGTCAAGCACCTGAATGCGCACGCGACATCGACCCAGGTCGGCGACCGCGGCGAGATGGAAGCCGTTAAGACGGTCTTCGGGCGCGATGGCGCGATCGCCGTCAGCGGCACGAAATCCGCGACCGGCCATCTTCTGGGTGCTGCAGGCGGTATGGAAGCGATTTTTACCATCATGGCACTGCGCGACCAGATCGCGCCGCCGACCCGCAATCTGCAGGATGCGGACCCCGCTGCAGAGGGGATCGACATCGTCGGCACCGCTGCACGCCCGATGGCGATGGAATATGCGATCTCCAACGGCTTTGGTTTCGGCGGCGTCAACGCCAGCGCCCTCTTCCGCCGCTGGCAGTAATCGCTTCTGCCTGACATCAAAGCGCGCTATGCTTCCCCAAATGGCTGGGGTTCGACATGCGCGCTTTTTTCATAGCCGCCTTTCTCTGCTGCATTTCCTTCACAACGGCCGCCTTTGCGGAAGATCCGGTGCAGACGGCACAGAATCTCATTGAACAACAGATCCAGGCTTTTCTGCACGATGATGCGGCGACCGCCTATTCCTTCGCAGCGCCCGGCATCAAGGCACTTTTCCCGGACAAGGACAGCTTCTTCGCCATGGTGAAGAAGAGCTACCAGCCGGTCTATCATCCCGGCAATTACGCCTTCGGAAAAAGCCGTGCGATCGATAATGGTGCCGTCGTCTATCAGGAGGTGCTGATTACGGGCACCGACGACAAGGACTGGACGGCGATCTACCAGATCACCCGGCAGCCCGACGGCAGCTACAAGATCAATGGTGTGCAGATCCTCTCCAAGGCGACGAGTGAGGGCATCTAATTTAGGAAATAGCGCCGCCCAAATGCAAACAGCGCGCCTCCCAGAGAGACGCGCTGTTTCAAAGCTTGGCAGGTGCTTTAGCCGCGAATTCTAACGGAATTTCCGACGACGCTATTGCCATCGAATTCCGGGCGCGGCTGGGGAATGACAACCGTCGATGCTGGCATCGGCGTATTCGTGTAGATAGTCTCGCCGTTCGAAAGCGGTCCCGAAATCGCCATGTCCGTCGGTGACGGCGTCGGGATCGGAACGGCGGCGGGGATGAGAACGGCGCTCTGCGGCATCGTCACCACCGGATTGGAGACGGGCGTAAAGGCTGCGACGGCCGAAGTCGTCGGCGCTGGCTGGGTTTCCGGCAGGACGAACGGAGATTGCTGCGCGCCCTGCGTGGACACATAGTTCATCGCAACTTCATAGGCCGGAAGCGGCGCAGCTGTCTGCAGCTCACCATCCCGGCCGCGCTTCTCGTAAAATGCGTTACCGCCAGCATAGGCGACGTAATGCATATTGTCGTAGGGGAACCGCAGGCCTTCGGTATGGAAGAACATCGCATCCTTAACCTGGGGATGCCGCTCGCCGCGCAGGATGGCAGAGGCAGCGACCTCAAGATCGGGCTTCGCCTGATCCTTGACTTCCTTGGTCATCACGCCGGGCGCGAACTGCTTTTCCTGGGAGACCACGCCGCAGATCGTGGGCGGATAGGCACCGGAGGTCAGTCTGTTCATCACGACAGTTCCAACGGCCATGTAACCGCCGGGGTCGGAACGCTGAGATTCGAAATACATCGCGCGTTCGAGACAGTCCTTGTCCTTCGCGGTGTAATTATAGGTAACTTTCGCACCACGGATGGGCTTCGTGGTATTGTGCGGGGTCGGTGCGGTCTTCTGCGTCGTCGTGCAGCTGGTAGCGGCCAGGCCGACAACCAATAGCCCCGAAAAACATGCCCCGAATTTGCGTTGCGCCCTCAACGGCAAGTGCCTCCTATTTTCGGTAGTACAGCCCTTATCGACAAGAGAAAGCGTTTTAGCCGGATTTTTTCCAAATTCCAAGCGGCCACGCGATCAAATCAGCCAATGACGTTTTTCAATGGCGGATGGACCGTTTATTCCGATTCGCTATTTTTCCCAATGCTTTATTGTTTCAAAGCCATATCGCAAGCACGGCTGGAGCACCCGACAAACCTTTACGCCTGCGCTCCAATCGGCCTGCAACAATGTTTGTTAAGGTTAGCAATCAATTGATAATAAATGATTGACCGAATAGGCGAGCTCCAAGCGCCAGCCCACCTCGATGAGGATTCGGCCGGGTGCGAAACAATAGAACGACCACCCGCCGCGTCTTGCGGCGGGCGGCTGCCAAATTTCGCAGCCTGCCGATTTTGCCCGCTCAAACAGCGCGTCGACCGCCTCCCGAGAAGGCTGCATGAAACCGATGTGATAGGTATTGAGGCCGACCGATACGGCATCGCCGCCACCGAACTTCTCCACCGGCCGACCGATACGGCATCGCCGCCACCGAACTTCTCCACCGGCCGACTGATGACCAGTTCAAGCCCGGCATCGTCGCGCAGGATCGCAAGACCGTTCGCGCCGCGCGTCCCGACCTCGGTCAGGCCGAACGCGGAAACAAGAACATCTCGCGTGGCGGCAACATCGGGAACGTGTAGATCCAGGTGATTCAATCTCATGACAGCTCCACAGGGTTTCCCGCGGAGGTATGCCGGTCGACGTGGCACACGCTAACGCGGGATACTCGGCCACGATGGCCAAGTTCCGCGTCGCGGGCTCTCGCGCCAATGGCGTGGAGCAGAGCTTCCCAGTGGAAGGGGTCGGGCCTACCGAAACCGACCCTGCCTTTTTCGACAGATGTCAACTAACGCAAAATCTCGGGGGCAGCAAGAGCAGTCCCGGCACCCCGATAGTCGCCGAATTACACCGGCTCGAGATCGCCCCTCGCCCAATTCTCCGTCGTTTCCGCCATGAAGTCGGCAAAACGGCCTTCGGCAATCGCCTGGCGGATGCCCTGCATCAGCTCCTGGTAATAGGCGAGATTGTGCCAGGAGAGCAGCATGCCGCCGAGCGCTTCGTTGGCGCGGACGAGGTGGTGCAGATAGGCGCGCGAATAATCGCGCGAGGCCGGGCAATTGGACTGCTCGTCGAGCGGACGCATGTCTTCAGCATGACGGGCGTTGCGGATGTTTACCTTGCCGCGACGCGTGAAGGCCAGACCGTGACGGCCGGAGCGGGTCGGCATCACGCAATCGAACATGTCGATGCCGCGCGCGACCGATTTCAGGATATCGTCGGGCGTGCCGACACCCATCAAGTAACGAGGCTTCTCGGTCGGCAGCTCGGGAAGCGTAATATCGAGCATTCGAAGCATGACTTCCTGCGGCTCGCCGACGGCGAGACCGCCGACTGCATAACCCTTCAGGCCCATGCTGCTGAGCGCTTGCGCCGAGCGAACGCGAAGTTCCGGAACATCGCCGCCCTGGACGATGCCGAACATCGCCTTGCCGGGCTGGTCGCCGAAGGCCACCTTGCAGCGCTCCGCCCAGCGCAGAGACATTTCCATGGCGCGCTCGATGTCCTTCGGCGTTGCCGGCAGTGCAACGCATTCGTCGAGCTGCATCTGGATATCGGAACCCAGCAATCCTTGAATCTCGATCGAGCGCTCCGGCGACATGTGATGCAGGCTGCCGTCGACATGCGATTTGAAGGTGACGCCCTGCTCGTCCAGCTTACGCAGACCGGACAGCGACATCACCTGGAAGCCGCCGGAATCGGTGAGGATCGGATGCGGCCAGCGGATCAACTGGTGCAGGCCGCCGAGACGCGCGACGCGCTCGGCCGTCGGGCGCAGCATCAGATGATAGGTATTGCCGAGAATAATATCGGCGCCCGTCTCGCGCACCTGGTCGAGATACATGGCCTTGACGGTGCCGACCGTGCCGACGGGCATGAACGCCGGCGTGCGGATCGCGCCGCGCGGCATGGAGACTTCGCCGAGGCGCGCGCCGCCATCGGTCTTCTTCAATTGAAACTGAAAGCTCTCGGTCATTTCGTTCTAGTCTTTCTGGTGGAGCAGGCTGCCATCGCCATAGGAATAAAAGCGATAGCCCGTCTCGATAGCATGGGTATAGGCCGCGCGCATCGTATCGAGGCCGGCAAAGGCCGATACGAGCATGAACAGGGTCGAGCGCGGCAGGTGGAAATTGGTCATCAGCATGTCGACGGCCTTGAAGCGATAGCCGGGCGTGATGAAAATGCCCGTGGCGCCTTGCCATGGCTGGATCGTACCGTCATCTGCCGCAGCACTTTCAATCAGTCGCAGAGAGGTGGTGCCGACACAGACAATGCGCCCGCCCCTTGCCTTGACGGCATTGAGCCTTTCAGCGGTGGCGGCATCGACATAGCCGATCTCGAAATGCATCTTGTGGTCGTCGGTATCGTCGGCCTTGACCGGCAGGAAGGTGCCGGCGCCGACATGCAGCGTCACGAAATGCCGCTCGACGCCGAGGGTATCGAGAGCAGCAAATAGGGACGGCGTGAAATGCAGGCCGGCGGTGGGTGCCGCGACGGCACCCTCTTCGCGCGCATAGATCGTCTGGTAATCGGCGCGGTCGCGATCGTCTTCCGGGCGCTTCGCCGCGATATAGGGCGGCAGCGGAATATGCCCGACGCTGGCAATCGCCTCGTCGAGAGCGGGACCGGAGAGATCGAACTTCAACGTGATCTCGCCGCCCTCGCCCTTTTCTTCAACCGTGGCATCCAGCGCGCCAAGTGCGCAGACATTCTCGCCGTGACCGAACTGGATGCGATCGCCGATCTTGATGCGCTTCCCGGGCTTGGCAAAGGCCTTCCAGCGATCGGGTGCGACGCGCATGTGCAGGGTCGCCGAAACCTGTTGGCCGGGCGCACCCTCGCGATGGCGAATGCCCTCCAGCTGCGCCGGGATGACCTTGGTATCGTTGAAGACCACGGCGTCGCCGGGACGCAGAAAGGATGGGAGATCCCGCACCTGATGATCGCTCAGCGTATTCGAGCCATTGTTCGGGTCGACGACGAGCAGACGGGCGCTGTCGCGCGGCTCGGCGGGTCTGAGCGCTATCAGCTCATCCGGCAGATCGAAGTCGAAAAGGTCAACACGCATTCATTTGGTCCAGGCAGTTCATTCAGGCAAAGCGAAACCCGCCCCTCACGCCAACGGCGCAAGAGGCGGGTTTCAGGAGTAATCACGATCAGACGTCGGCGGCAACCCGCGCGGATACGATCGAATCCGGCTCCTTCACCGGCTCGCCGCGCTTGATCTGGTCGACGAAATCCATGCCGGAGATAACCTGGCCCCAGACGGAGTACTGCTTGTTCAGCCAGGGAGCGTCCGCGAAGCAGATGAAGAACTGCGAGTTGGCCGAGTTCGGGTTCTGCGAACGGGCCATCGAGCAGGTGCCGCGAATATGCGAGGTCGCGGAGAATTCGGCCTTCAGGTCAGGCTTGGAGGAGCCGCCCATGCCGGCACGGCCGGGGTTGAAGGTTTCGCTGCCCTGCTTGCCGAACTGCACGTCGCCGGTCTGAGCCATGAAGCCGTCAATGACGCGGTGGAAGACGACGCCGTCATAGGCCTTTTCGCGCGCCAGTTCCTTGATGCGGGCGACATGCTCGGGAGCGACCTGCGGCAGAAGCTGAATGACAACCTGGCCCTTGGTGGTTTCCAGGATGAGGGTGTTTTCTGGGTCCTTGATCTCAGCCATGTTCGTTTCCTTGTTCTCTCTGTTGGGTTCTGCACGGTCCCGAACGACTTGACGTCTTCAGGTTCATGCAACTTGCCTCGGCACGATCCCTTCCCGAAGGCATAGGCACCTTCGGGGATCGCGCCCGTAAAATCACTTCTTGGTGACAGTGACCTTGATCATCTTGTCAGGGTTGCTCACTTCGCCGTTCTGGCCTTCGCCGCGCTTGATTTTGTCGACGAGCTCCATGCCCGAAATGACCTTGCCGACGACCGTGTACTGGCCATTCAGGAAATCACCATTGGCGAACATGATGAAGAACTGCGAGTTGGCGGAGTTCGGGTCCTGCGCACGCGCCATGCCGACAGTGCCGCGCTGGAATGGAACCTTGGAAAATTCCGCCGGAATGTTCGGCAGGTCGGAACCGCCGGTGCCGGCCTTGTTTGCATCATAGCCCTTCGTCGTATTGCCGTACTGGACGTCACCAGTCTGAGCCATGAAGCCATCGATGACTCGATGGAAGACGACGTTGTCGTAGGCACCCTTCTTCGCCAGCGCCTCGATCTGGGCGACGTGCTTCGGAGCAACTTCCGGCATCAGCTGGATGACCACCGGGCCGTCCTTGAGCTGGATGGTCAGAAGATCCGCGGCCGCGGCCGAGAACGCGCTGCCGGCGAAGGCGGCAAGGCTCAGGAATCCTGCCAATGCAATATGAAAGAGTTTCATGGATACTCCGTTCGGGATTGGATTTAGGCTCAGCTGTTGCCGCTGGCCATATTTTTGAGTTTGCCGGTCAGGGCTTGCAGAACCGCTGACGGAACGAAGGCGCTGACATCGCCGCCCATGGATGCGATCTGCCGCACCAATGTGGCGGTTATGGGCCGCGAGGCCGTGCCGGCTGGCAGAAACAGCGTCTGGATATCCGGCGCCATCTGCCTGTTCATGCCGGCCATCTGCATTTCATAATCGAGATCCGTGCCATCCCGCAGGCCGCGCACGAGCAGGCTCGCGCCATGGGTGCGGGCGGCGTCGACGACGAGATTGTCAAAGGCGACGACCGAAATATCGCCCGCCTTTTGCGGCAGGGCCTCGCCGAGCGATCGGCGGATCAGTTCGGCCCGCTCCTCGAAAGAGAAAAGCGGCTTCTTGCCGGGATGGATGCCGATGCCAACGATCACCTTCGAGGCGACGTTCAACGCCTGCACAAGAACATCCAGATGTCCGTTGGTCATCGGGTCGAAGGACCCAGGATAGAAGGCTGTCGTCATAGCAAGCCGGCTCGTTGTTTCGACGCCTTTTGTCACGGATGACGCCGCATCGCAAGTGATTTGCAACCCAGGGACCGCCTCTGAACCGTAGATGAACACGCCATTCAAGCCTGTTTCAGCTCGGCAATGCTTTACTGGCATCAACATCGAAACGGGCCTGGTTCAACGGCTCGCCGGTTACGGCTTCAGGGAAATCTCGCCATGCTCGTCTTCATCATCGCCGGCGCCATCATCGGTTCATTTTTCGTCGAATACCTCGTTCATCTTTTCGCAGACAACTACGAGCTCGAATGGGAAACGGCCTCGGAAAGAGGCGAGAACGTCGATTTTGCCCAAGAAATCGTCACTGCCATGCGCAAAACGCATCGCGAATCTGAACGCCAGATGAACAAGGCATTCAAGATGGCTTCAGACGCGCATTGCTAGATAGCCCTCAATATCGGCGGAACCATTTGGGAAACGCCGCGTTAACAGTTCGAAACTCAGATTGCACATTGCGGCAAGAAGGAAGAAGAGTATGCCCGACAAGATCACCCTTATTAACTTTGTTTGGATGGCCATGATTTCGGGAATGCTCGCAGCAACTGTTGCGCTTTACGATCAGAAACCAGACCAGTCGAAGATCTATGGTCCCTTTGCTTCGGCTCGTCCCTTCGTTGCCTCGAGCCAGTACTAAGGGATCTGAACGCTAGTCCCACCAAAGGAGGGAGCGATCATGTTCACAATTTTGACGCTGCTTACGCTTTTCATCAGCATCATGTTTATCGTGTCAGTCGCATCCACCATTTCGGCGCTCCACCGCGAAAGCGAAGAGAGCAAGAGGCTGCATAAGCGTCACAAGACGCTCTGATCTCCGCGTACCGAGCATCTCCCCCGCCATATGCTCGGATGGACCCTGAACCGGACGCTCTCCCCGCCAGCGTCCGGTTTTTTATTGCCGTAATTTCAAGATGTTGCGCCGATGCGCTGCTTTCGAGACAGCGAACGTAACTCCCGCTATACTCGAGCCAGCTTCGTTCGGGGATCAACATGCGCATTGTTTTGACAGGCAGCTCGGGGCGGCTTGGCCGCGCCATTTTCAATCGATTGGCGGGAGAACATTCGGTCGTCGGGATCGATCGCTCGCCGTTTTCGACGACACATCTTGTCGGCGATCTCGCCGACACCGCGCTTCTGCGCGAGGCGATCGAGGGTGCCGATGCGATTGTCCATTGTGCGGCCCTTCATGCACCTCATGTCGGAACCGTTCCCGACGCCGAATTTCGCCGTATCAATGTCGAGGGAACATATCTGCTAGCCGAGACGGCAATGGCTGCCGGCGTGAAACGGCTGATATTCACCAGCACTACCGCCCTTTATGGCCATACGGTCGTTCCAGGCGGCTGCATATGGGTCGACGAAGATACCGTTCCGCAGCCTAAGAGCATCTATCATCGCACGAAGCTGGAAGCCGAACGGATGCTTGAGAGTATGGCCGGACCGGATCTGCAGGTGCGCGTCTTGCGCATGTCTCGCAGTTTTCCGGAGCCTGCCAATATCGCAGCGACCTACAGATTGCATCGCGGCGTCGACATACGAGACGTAGCCGACGCCCATGCGGCCGGCTTGACCAACGGCGGCGATCACTTTCAACGGCACATCATCTCTGCGGGAACGCTATTCAAACCGGAGGATTGCGAGATGCTGGCGGTCGACGCCGCGTCTGTCATCCAACTGCGCGCGCCCGGCCTCGCTACGAAATTTGCGCAACGAAACTGGCCATTGGCTCAAAGGATCGATCGCGTCTACGCATCGAAATCCGCAAGCTCCGTCCTCGGATGGCATTTCCGCTTTGGCTATGACGAGGTTCTTGCCCAACTGGATCGAGGAAGCCTGGAAGTTTTGCCGCCCTTTTCCACAAGCAACAGGCAGGCGGAATAGAACGACTGGACAATCGGCGGTGAACTCGGAAAGCGAGCTGGCCCAAAAAACAATCGCATGGGCCTGTTGCCAAGCCCATGCGATTGAAATCGTTCCACTTCCGGAGAGTTGGCCGGTCAGCCAAAGGCCTATCCGGCAAGGACAGCGCCCTCTATTCTTCGCTGCCACCCTCGTCGCCTGCATTTCCTGCCTCGCCGGCAGCAGCATCATCCTCGGCTGACGAGGCATCTTCCTCGTCGCTTTCCGGCTCGCTGATGCGCTCGACTGATACGACCTTCTCGTCCTTTGCAGTCGAGAAGATAGTGACGCCCTTGGTCGCACGGCTGGCGACGCGGATGCCCCCGACTGGGACGCGGATCAACTGACCGCCATCCGAGACGAGCATGATCTGGTCGCCGTCTTCGACCGGGAAAGCGGCAACGAGTTCGCCGATCTCGCCCGTCTTCGAGGTGTCGGTGGCGCGGATGCCCTTGCCGCCGCGGCCGGAAATGCGGAAATCGTAAGAGGATGAACGCTTGCCGAAGCCCTTTTCAGAGACCGTCAAGATGAACTGCTCCAACGCCTTGAGCTCTTCGTAACGCTCGTCGCCGAGCTGCCCCTCTTCGGCAACCTCTTCGCCGACCAGCGCGATTTCCTCATCGTCTCCGGTTGCCGAGCGACGCTCGCTGACGGAACGCTTGAGATAGGCCGCGCGCTCCCAGGGTTCCGCATCCACATGCCGGACGATCGTCATCGAAATAATGCTATCGCCGGGTGCGAGGGTGATGCCGCGCACGCCGATAGAGTTGCGGCCGGCAAAGACGCGCACATCCGAGACCGAGAAGCGGATGCACTGGCCAAGCGCGGTCGTCATCAACACATCGTCATGCTCGGTGCAGGTTTCGACGGAGAGGATTTCATCACCCTCCTCCTCGAGCTTCATGGCGATCTTGCCGTTGCGGTTCACCTGAACGAAATCCGACAGCTTGTTACGGCGCACGGTTCCGCGCGTCGTTGTGAACATCACGTCGAGATTGTCCCAGCTATCCTCGTCCTCTGGCAGTGGCATGATCGTGGTGATGCGTTCGCCGGGCTCCAGCGGCAGCATATTGATCAGCGCCTTGCCGCGTGAAGTCGGCGTGCCGATCGGCAGGCGCCAGACCTTTTCCTTGTAGACGATACCGTGCGAGGAAAAGAAGAGAACCGGCGTATGGGTATTGAGAACGAATAGCCGGGTAACAAAGTCTTCGTCACGGGTCGTCATTCCGGAGCGACCCTTGCCGCCGCGGCGCTGCGCGCGATAGGTGGTCAGCGGCACGCGCTTGATGTAGCCAAGGTGCGAAACGGTGACGACCATGTCCTCGCGGGCGATCAGATCCTCATCGTCCATCTCGAGACCGCCATCGACGATCTCGGTACGGCGCGGCGTTCCGAATTCATCGCGAACCGCAGCAAGCTCTTGTTTTACAATCGTTTGGATACGTGCGCGCGAAGACAGAATATCAAGATAGTCCTTGATCTCCACACCGATCTGGTTGAGTTCTTCGTCGATCTCATCGCGGCCGAGAGCAGTCAGACGCGCCAGACGCAGCTCAAGGATCGCACGCGCCTGCTCTTCCGAGAGGTTGTAGGTGCCGTCCTCATTGATGCGATGGCGAGGGTCATCGATTAGCCGGATAAGCGATTCGACGTCCACGGCGTTCCAACGCCGCGTCATCAGCTCTTCGCGAGCCGATTGCGGGTCCGGTGCCTGGCGAATGACGCGGATGACTTCATCGATATTGGCAACCGCAATAGCCAGGCCGACCAAGACGTGGGCGCGATCACGCGCCTTGCGCAGCAGATACTTCGTGCGGCGGCTGATGACTTCTTCGCGGAATGCGACGAACGCGCGCAGCATGTCCATCAGGTTCATCTGCTCCGGCTTGCCGCCGTTCAGCGCCACCATGTTGCAGCCGAAGGAGGTCTGCAGCGGCGTGTAGCGATAAAGCTGGTTCAGGATGACATCTGCATTGGCGTCGCGCTTCAGCTCGACGACGACGCGATAGCCCTGACGGTCGGATTCGTCGCGCAGATCCGAGATGCCCTCGATGCGCTTCTCGCGCACGAGTTCGGCCATCTTCTCGATCATCGACGCCTTGTTCACCTGATAGGGGATTTCGGTGATGATGATCTGTTCGCGATCGCCGCGCATCGGCTCGATGGTGGCAACGCCGCGCATGACGACGGAACCGCGGCCCGTCTCGTAGGCGGAACGGATGCCGGCGCGACCGAGGATCTTGGCGCCCGTCGGGAAATCCGGACCGGGGATGATCTGCATCATGTCGGGCAGCTCGATCGCTGGATTGTCGATCAGCGCGATACAGCCGTCGATCACTTCCAAGAGATTGTGCGGCGGAATGTTCGTCGCCATGCCGACGGCGATACCGCCGGAGCCGTTGACGAGCAGGTTCGGGAAGCGCGCCGGCAGAACCTTCGGCTCTTCCGTGGTCGCGTCGTAGTTTTCCTGGAAATCGACCGTTTCCTTGTCGATATCCTCAAGAAGCTCGTGGGCGACCTTCGTCAGGCGCGATTCCGTATAACGCATCGCCGCCGGCGGATCGCCGTCGATCGAACCGAAATTGCCCTGCCCGTCGATAAGGGGAACGCGCATCGACCAGTCCTGCGCCATGCGGACCAAGGCGTCATAGATCGAGGCGTCGCCATGCGGGTGGTAGCTACCCATAACGTCGGCGACCGGACGGGCCGACTTCACATATTTGCGGTTCCAGTGATAGCCGCTCTGATGCGCCGCATAGAGGATGCGCCGATGAACAGGCTTCAGACCATCGCGAACGTCGGGAAGCGCGCGGCTGACGATTACGCTCATGGCGTAATCGAGGTACGACCGCTGCATTTCCTCCATGATGGAAATCGGCTCGATGCCTGGCGGGAGCTTCCCGCCGCCGGGTGGTGTTTGCTCAGTCAAAACAGATCACGATCTCTTTTAGAATCACTGCGAAATTTATAGCGGAAAGGCTCCGCGAGCGCCAATTTGGGCCGATGTTTTTGAACAGACTTTTGCCTCTTTAAGCCGTGAAATCGAACATTTCCGTGGCGTAACCCGGCAATAGCGGAGCATTGCTCTTTGCGAAAGCCCATTCCTCGCATAACAATGGCCGGCAACAACGACAAAACAAGCTTCGGGGACTATATGGCGAGCGCGGACACGCTGATCAATGCCTTCACGACTCTGCTTGTGACCGTCGATCCGCCGGGGCTCGCGCCCCTCTTCATCGGGCTCACGGCCGGCATGAACCGCTCCGAACGCAAGCAGGTGGCGTTGCGCGGCTCGATCATCGCCTTCTTCATTCTGGCAGCCTTCGCCCTGTTCGGCGCGAGCGTGCTTGGCGTGCTCGGCATCTCGATCGGCGCCTTCCGCATCGCCGGCGGCCTCCTGCTCTTCTGGATTGCCTTCGAGATGGTGTTTGAGCGGCGCCAGGACAGGAAGGAAAAGACCACCGAGGTCGCCATCACACAGGATCATATCCGCAATATCGCGGTCTTCCCCCTCGCCTTGCCGCTGATCGCCGGCCCCGGCGCGATATCGGCGACGATCCTTCTGGCGGGATCGCTGCAGACGACGCTTGATCGAGCGCAGCTAATCGGCGTCATCGCCGTCAACCTCGCGCTCGTCTTTGCGGCGCTTGCCATTTCCGACAGGCTCGACCGCATGCTCGGCGCGACAGGCCGCGCCATCCTGACGCGGCTGCTTGGGGTCATCCTGGCGGCACTTGCCGCGCAATTCGTCGTGGATGGGGCAAGGGCAGCATTGAAGCTTCCATGAAAAAGCCCGCCAAGTGCGACGGGCCTTCAAATATCAACTGCGTATGCCGATCTCAGAACGGGATGTCATCATCCAGATCGCGCGAGAAATTGCCGCCGCCACCGCCCTGGTTGCCACCACCACGGTTGCCACCGCCGCCACGGGAGGAGCCCTGCGAGGACGATTGGCCGTAGTCGTCACCACCGAAATCGCCGCCGTAGCCGCCACCAAAATCACCGCCGCCGCGACCGCCACGGCTGCCGCCTTCCATGGAGCCGCCGCCGCCTTCGCCACGACCATCGAGCATTGTCAGGGTCGAATTGAAGCCCTGCAGCACGATTTCGGTCGAATACTTGTCCTGGCCGTTCTGATCCTGCCACTTGCGCGTCTGCAGCGCGCCTTCGATATAGACCTTGGCGCCCTTCTTCAAATATTGTTCCGCGACCTTGCAGAGACCTTCGTTGAAAATGACGACACGATGCCATTCGGTCTTTTCCTTGCGCTCGCCGGAATTGCGGTCGCGCCAGGTTTCCGATGTCGCAATATTCAGATTGGCGATCGGCCGGCCGTCCTGCGTGCGACGGATTTCCGGGTCCGCCCCGAGATTTCCAATCAGAATTACCTTGTTCACACTACCAGCCATGATACCACCCTGCTTGCCGCCCATCGACGGCTTTGAAATTCCATCCAAGCACCTTAACCCATAGCGGGCGTCGGGTGCTATTTATGCGACCTTCCGAGCTTCGTTCATCCACAAAGAATTCGCCGCGATAATTTTGTTCTTTATTTGTTCTAATTTATCCCTATGATGATGTCAACGGAATCGAAAACCCGGCTCCACCCATCATTTCAGCCTCGACTCGCGGGCTGACATCACTAAATAAAGGCAGACTCCAAGGGACCTGCATACGACGATGAGCGAACTGAAGACTATTTCCATACGTGGTGCGCGTGAGCACAATCTCAAGGGCATCGATCTCGACCTGCCGCGCAACAAGCTGATCGTCATGACGGGCCTCTCCGGCTCCGGCAAGTCGTCGCTCGCCTTTGATACGATCTATGCCGAGGGCCAGCGCCGCTATGTCGAAAGCCTTTCGGCCTATGCGCGCCAGTTCCTCGAAATGATGCAGAAGCCTGACGTCGACCAGATCGATGGCCTGTCCCCGGCGATTTCGATTGAGCAGAAGACCACGTCGCGCAATCCGCGTTCGACGGTCGGCACGGTCACCGAAATCTACGACTATATGCGTCTGCTGTTTGCCCGCGTCGGCGTGCCCTATTCGCCTGTCACGGGCCTGCCGATCGAGAGCCAGACGGTCAGCCAGATGGTCGACCGCGTGCTCGCTTACGAGGAAGGCACCAGACTCTATATTCTGGCGCCACTCGTTCGCGGCCGTAAGGGCGAATACAAGAAGGAACTGGCGGAGCTCATGAAGAAGGGCTTCCAGCGCGTCAAGGTCGACGGCCAGTTCTACGAGATCGCCGATGTGCCGGCGCTCGACAAGAAATACAAGCACGACATCGACGTGGTGGTCGACCGTATCGTCGTCCGACCCGACATGGCCGCTCGCCTTGCCGACAGCTTCGAAACCTCGCTGCGCCTTGCCGACGGTCTTGCAGTCGCGGAATTCGCCGACAAGCCGCTGCCGCCGGAAGAAACCGCCGCCGGCGGTTCGGCCAATAAGTCGCTGAACGAGACGCATGAGCGCGTGCTGTTCTCGGAGAAATTCGCCTGCCCAGTTTCCGGCTTCACCATTCCGGAAATCGAGCCGCGCCTGTTCTCCTTCAACAATCCCTTCGGCGCCTGCCCGTCTTGCGACGGCCTTGGCTCGCAGCAGAAGATCGATCCGGAGCTGATCGTGCCGGAGCCGGAACGCACGCTGCGCGACGGCGCCATCGCTCCTTGGGCCAAATCGACCTCGCCCTATTACAATCAGACACTGGAAGCACTCGGCAAGCATTACGGCTTCAAGCTCGGCAACCGCTGGAACGAGCTGTCCGACAAGGCCAAGGACGTGATCCTGAACGGCACTGAAGACAAGATCGAATTCCATTATGCCGATGGTGCGCGCTCCTACACCACGCACAAGAATTTCGAAGGCATCGTGCCGAACCTCGAACGCCGCTGGAAAGAAACGGATTCCGCCTGGGCGCGCGAAGAAATCGAGCGTTTCATGTCGGCAGCCCCCTGCCCGGCCTGCAACGGCTATCGCCTGAAACCAGAGGCTTTGGCGGTCAAGATCGACAAGCTGCACATCAGCCAGGTGGCCGAGATGTCGATCCGCGTCGCCCGCGACTGGTTCGATGCACTGCCGGGAACTTTTACCGACAAGCAGAACGAGATTGCCGTCCGTATTCTCAAGGAAATCCGCGATCGCCTGCGCTTCCTCAACGATGTGGGGCTTGAGTATCTCAGCCTTTCGCGCAATTCCGGCACGCTCTCCGGCGGCGAAAGCCAGCGCATCAGGCTGGCGTCGCAGATCGGCTCGGGCCTGACGGGCGTTCTCTACGTCCTCGACGAACCGTCCATCGGCCTGCATCAGCGCGACAATGCCCGTCTTCTGGAGACGCTGAAGCATCTGCGAGACATCGGCAACACCGTGATCGTCGTCGAGCATGACGAGGACGCGATCCTGACGGCCGACGACGTGGTCGATATCGGCCCCGCGGCCGGTGTGCATGGCGGCCAGGTGGTGGCGCATGGCACGCCGCAGGACATCATGGCGAACCCGAAGTCACTGACCGGTAAATATCTTTCCGGCGAACTCGGCGTGCCCGTTCCGGACGAGCGCCGCAAGCCGAAGAAGGGCAAGGAAATCAAGGTCGTCGGCGCACGGGGCAACAACCTCAAGAACGTCACGGCCTCCATCCCTCTCGGCGTCTTCACGGCTGTCACAGGCGTTTCCGGCGGTGGCAAGTCCACCTTCCTGATCGAGACGCTCTACAAATCGGCGGCGCGGCGCGTCATGGGTGCCCGCGAAATTCCAGCCGACCACGACCGCATCGACGGTTTCGAGCATATCGACAAGGTGATCGATATTGATCAGTCGCCGATCGGCCGCACCCCGCGTTCGAACCCGGCGACCTATACCGGCGCCTTCACGCCGATCCGCGACTGGTTTGCCGGATTGCCTGAGGCCAAGGCGCGCGGCTATCAGCCCGGCCGCTTCTCCTTCAACGTCAAGGGCGGCCGCTGCGAGGCGTGCCAGGGCGACGGCGTCATCAAGATCGAGATGCACTTCCTGCCTGACGTCTACGTCACCTGCGACGTCTGTCACGGCAAACGCTACAATCGCGAAACCCTCGATGTCACCTTCAAGACCAAGTCGATCGCCGACGTGCTCGACATGACGGTCGAGGAAGGCGTCGATTTCTTCGCCGCCGTTCCCGCCGTGCGCGACAAGCTGCAGAGCCTGAAGGATGTCGGCCTCGGCTATATCAAGGTCGGGCAGCAGGCCAATACGCTTTCGGGTGGCGAAGCACAGCGCGTCAAGCTAGCCAAGGAACTGTCGAAGCGATCGACGGGCCGCACGCTCTATATTCTCGACGAACCCACAACCGGGCTGCACTTCCATGATGTCGCCAAGCTTCTGGAAATGCTGCACGAGCTGGTCAATCAGGGCAATTCCGTCGTGGTCATCGAGCACAATCTCGAAGTCATCAAGACCGCCGACTGGATTCTCGATTTCGGTCCCGAAGGCGGCGATGGCGGTGGCGAGATCGTCGCCGTCGGCACGCCGGAAGCGGTCGTCAAGGAGAAGCGCTCCTATACGGGGCAATTCCTGAAGGAGTTGCTGGAGCGGCGGCCGATGAAGAAGGTTGCAGCGGCGGAGTAAGGTTTACTCGGACTGACGTCCAAGGAGGAGAGAATGACCAAAGCGGGAGAAATCCGCACAGGCATTGGTGGCTGGACTTTCGAACCCTGGCGCGGGACCTTTTATCCCGATACGCTGAAGCAGAAGGACGAACTGAATTACGCCAGCCGTCAGCTGCGGGTGATCGAGGTCAACGGCACCTATTACAGTACGCAGAAGCCCGAGGTCTTCGCCAAATGGGCTGCCGATGTACCTGACGGCTTCATTTTTTCTTTGAAGGCCACGCGTTTCGTGACCAATCGCCGCGTTCTCTCCGAGGCCGGCGAATCCATGCAGAAATTTCTGGAGTCGGGCATCAGCGAACTCGGCGATCATCTAGGCCCGCTGCTTTGGCAGTTCGCGCCGACAAAGAAATTCGATCCGGATGATTTCGAGTCTTTCCTGAAGCTGCTGCCGGCCAAGCAGGATGGCCTTGCGCTCAAACACGTCGTCGAGGTCCGGCACGATTCCTTCAAGGTGCCCGAATTCGTCGCACTCCTCGAAAAATACAATGTCGCGCCGGTCTGTGCCGAACATTTCGATTATCCGATGATTGCCGATGTCACGGCCGATTTCGTCTATGCCCGTCTGCAGAAAGGGTCTGACGATATCAAGACCTGCTATCCGCCGAAGGATCTGAAAGCCTGGGCGGATCGGCTGAAAGCATGGGCCACGGGCAATCTGCCCGATGATCTGCCGCTGATCGATGCCAAGCGCAAGGTCAAGGCGGAGCCGCGCGATGTCTTTGCCTTCATGATCCATGAGGGCAAGGTGAATGCGCCACCCGGCGCGATTGCATTGCAGGCGGAAGTTGCCAAGTAGCATTAAAGTGGCTTGACGGCCGCGACGAGATCTTCGGCCGTCAAACCCTTGCCGGCATGTTGGCCTGCCAAGCCATGCAGCCAGACGCCTGCGGCTGCAGCCTCGAAGGCTGGCATCCCTTGCGCCATCAGCCCGCCGACAATGCCGGCGAGCACATCGCCGGAGCCGGCCGTGGCAAGCCAGGGCGGCGCATTGGCATTGATTAGTGTCCTGCCATCAGGGGCGGCAATCACGCTGTCGGCGCCCTTGTAGATGATGGCGGCATGGGCTCTTGCCGCCGCGGCCCTCGCCTTGTCGATCTTGCTCAAAGTCTCATCGGCGGCGATATCGGGAAAGAGGCGGCCAAACTCTCCCTCGTGCGGCGTCAGCACCAATCGGGTCGGTCCTTCGGCAAAAGCATCGAACAATCGCTGCGGGTTGTCGCGAAACGAAGTGATGCCGTCCGCATCGAGCACGAGATGGCGATCCGCAAGCGCGAGGCAGAATTGCCGCGCACGCTCGCCTGCACCGAAACCCGGTCCGAGAATGAAGGTCGAGAGCCGCTGATCGGCAAGCCATGTCCGCAATGCGGCTTCATCATCGACCGGATGCAGCATGATTGCCGTCAGCAGGCCGGCATTGATGCTGAGCGCATCCGGCGGCGAGGCGATGGTGACGAGCCCCGCTCCGGCCTTCAACCCGGCCATGGCCGACATGCGGGCCGCCCCCGTCGCATTCGGCCCGCCCGAAAAGACGACGAGATGGCCACGCTTGTATTTATGCGTCTCGGTGCCCTCGGACGGTATTTTTGCCTGCCACTGCGCTGGCGTGTTTTCGGCGATCAGGCCGTCGGCGTGGGCGCGGACGATGCGGCCGGGAATACCGATATCGAAAACCTCAACTTCCCCGCAGAGGTCGCGACCTGGAAGGAGAAGATGACCCGGCTTGCGTGTCATGAACGTCACCGTTCGCGCAGCACGAAAGGCGGCGCCGAGGATCTGGCCACTCCCCCCATCGAGGCCGGATGGCAGATCGACGGCAATCACGGGAATGCCCGCCTCCCCGATCCGCGCGATCACGGCGGCCACCTCAGTCGGGATGGGACGAGAGAGCCCCGCACCGAAGATCGCGTCGATCACGACATCTCCTGCTTTCGGGACATAGTCGCCAACTGCTGCCCCTGCGACAGGACAATCGGCGAGAGCGCAGGCGGCATCCCCTTTGAGCCGCATCGGATCGCCCAGATGGAAGAGTTGCACACTGGCCCCGGCCTGCCACAGCGCGCCCGCCGCCACATACCCGTCCCCGCCATTGTTGCCCGGTCCGCAAAGAACGATATATCGAAGCGCCCCGGGGAAATGCCGGAGTGCCGCAGCGGCGACAGCCTGTCCCGCCTTTTCCATAAGACCATAGGAATCAATGCCGGATAGCGCAGCAGCGCGATCGACGGCGGCCATATCGTCGGGAGTGAGGAGCAGATCGGCGAGCGGCAACATCATGGGGGATATTATAGATGCGAAATCTGCCTCAAAAACAACCGCTATTCCGGCCGAGGATTTGACCCATAAATATGCATTTGCATAATAATTATGCAAATGCATTCAAGGACTTGTCGAAGCACAAACATGCCACGCATGGCTGCTTTTTGCGAAATTTTGCTTATCCCACGCATTTCCGCGCGAAATCGCTTCCATTTTTCCGAAAAATCCTCATCAATTCATCGTCTCGGTGCAAATTTGCCGGGATTTTTTACGGCAGCTCATTCTCAACTGGCATGATACGTGCATTACGTTGGCCGAGCGGGGAGTAGTCCTGCTGTATCAGGAGAAGCGGAGAGACATTTTCTCATGAAAAAGATCGAAGCGATCATTAAGCCTTTCAAGCTCGACGAAGTGAAGGAAGCCCTTCAGGAAGTCGGCCTGCAGGGCATCACCGTCACGGAAGCGAAGGGCTTCGGTCGTCAGAAGGGCCACACGGAGCTTTACCGTGGCGCCGAATACGTCGTCGACTTCCTGCCGAAGGTGAAGGTCGAGGTTGTATTGGCGGACGAAAATGCGGAGGCGGTGATCGAGGCCATCCGCAAGGCTGCGCAAACAGGCCGTATCGGCGACGGAAAGATTTTCGTTTCCAACGTGGAAGAGGTCATTCGAATCCGCACCGGCGAAACGGGCATCGACGCCATCTAATCCGCCCGGCCCTTTCCGGCCGCGGCTCGTTTAATCGTCATCTATGTCAAGGGAAGTAATTTCATGACGACCGCAAGCGAAATTTTGAAGCAAATCAAGGACAACGACGTCAAGTTCGTCGATCTGCGCTTCACCGACCCCAAGGGCAAGCTGCAGCACCTCACCATGGACGTGGTCTGTGTCGACGAAGACATGTTCGCCGACGGCGTCATGTTCGACGGCTCCTCGATTGCGGGTTGGAAGGCCATCAACGAATCCGACATGGTGCTGATGCCCGATCCGGATACGGTCCACATGGACCCGTTCTTCGCACAGTCCACCATGGTCATTCTCTGCGATATTCTCGATCCGGTCTCCGGCGAAGCCTATAATCGCGACCCGCGCGGCACCGCCAAGAAGGCCGAAGCCTATCTCAAGGCCTCCGGCATCGGCGACACCGCCTTCTTCGGCCCGGAAGCCGAATTCTTCGTCTTCGACGACGTCAAGTACAAGGCCGATCCCTACAATACCGGCTTCAAGCTCGATTCCAGCGAACTGCCGTCCAACGACGACACCGACTATGAGACCGGCAACCTCGGCCACCGTCCGCGCGTCAAGGGCGGCTACTTCCCGGTTCCGCCGATCGACAGCTGCCAGGACATGCGCTCGGAGATGCTGACGGTACTGACCGAGATGGGCGTCGTGGTCGAGAAGCATCACCACGAAGTCGCCGCCGCACAGCACGAACTCGGCATCAAGTTCGAGACGCTGGTTCGCAGCGCCGACGGCATGCAGATCTACAAGTACGTCGTGCACCAGGTCGCCAATGCCTATGGCAAGACGGCAACCTTCATGCCGAAGCCGATCTTCGGCGACAACGGCTCTGGCATGCACGTTCACCAGTCGATCTGGAAGGGCGGCAAGCCGACCTTCGCCGGCGACGAATATGCAGGCCTGTCCGAGAGCTGCCTCTACTACATCGGCGGCATCATCAAGCATGCCAAGGCGATCAACGCCTTCACCAATCCGTCGACGAACTCCTACAAGCGTCTCGTCCCGGGTTATGAAGCTCCGGTTCTGCTCGCCTACTCGGCTCGCAACCGTTCCGCCTCCTGCCGCATCCCGTTCGGCTCGAACCCGAAGGCCAAGCGCGTCGAAGTCCGCTTCCCCGACCCGACCGCCAATCCCTATCTCGGTTTCGCCGCCATGCTGATGGCCGGTCTCGACGGCATCAAGAACAAGATCCATCCCGGCAAGGCCATGGACAAGGATCTTTACGACCTGCCGCCGAAGGAACTGAAGAAGATCCCGACGGTTTGCGGCTCGCTACGCGAAGCGCTTGAAAGCCTCGACAAGGACCGCAAGTTCCTGACCGCCGGCGGCGTCTTCGACGACGACCAGATCGATGCCTTCATCGAACTGAAGATGCAGGAAGTCATGCGCTTCGAGATGACGCCGCATCCGGTCGAATATGACATGTACTATTCGGTCTGATACAACTTCAGAGGCCCCGGGAAACCGGGGCTTCTTCTTCATACGAGCTTGTCGGGCAGGCGTACCGCGGGATGATAACCCTCAAATGACCTCGAACCTCCGCCGACTGGAGAGTTCCAAGCCGGAATGTGACAGTTCAATGAAGGAATGGGGGCAAAATCCTTGATATCAGTGGTGAAAGTCACCACATGATTGCTTGAAAGGAAGTCGTGCCATGAAACAACGAAACGCAAAATTCAATATTGGCGACGTGGTTCGACACCGGATGTTCCCCTTCCGTGGTGTCATCTTCGATGTCGATCCGGAATTCGCAAACACCGAGGAGTGGTGGAATTCCATTCCGGCGGAAGTGCGGCCCGAAAAGGACCAGCCCTTCTATCACCTTCTCGCCGAAAACGACGAGACGGAATATGTCGCATACGTATCGGAACAGAACCTCGTAAATGACGAGAGCGGTGTTCCCTTGCGCAATCCGCAGATTGCCCAGGTCTTTGACCGCGCCCCGACAGGAGAGCTCAAGCCCAAGATGAGCTTCGCCCACTAGGGCCAGTTGTGTATCGAGGAATTCAGGGAGATTGCTGTTGCGGTCTCCCTTTTTCTTTGCTCAACAAGTCTCGATTTTTTGTCTTCAATCAAAGATGTTTGGAAAAAAAGATCCTGCTTGTACCGGGCGGCTCACAGCCGATCTCGCCAAATCGGCGCCAACCGTGCCGCTCGTAGAAGCCGGGAGCTTGGAAGCTGATCGTATAAAGCACCGCCGCGACACAACCACGCCGTCGCCCCTCCTCTTCGAAGGCATGCAGGATCTCTGTTCCCAGACCCGCGCCCCGATGTTCGGGCGGAAGGTAGAAAAGCTCAAGGAAAAGCAATCCCAATGACGATCTGCCGGTTGCGCCGCCTATAACCGCGCCCGTGGATGGGTCAATGGCAACGACCGCAATCGGCTTGCGGTCGGCATAACCCGTAACTTCGTCATTGAAGTCATTCAAACCGCCGCCGATCAATTGCGTCATTTCGGCGGTGACATTGTCACTCACCACGACTTGAGGCTTCCGCATTCAAAGATTCTCCAAAGCTCCAACGGACGGAGAACATATCACGAACATAAAGGCCGACGAAATGGGCCGCCGGCTCTTCGGGCGACTTGCGGGACAAATTCAACGATGATCGGACCGCCAGGAAGCAAGCTCTGACACAAAACGCCGCCTGCAACAATTCGATGCAAGCGGCGTTCGGTAGTCTGGACTTCGAAAAGCTTGTTCGACCAAGCCTTTACCAATCTCTTGAGATGTATCGCAGCTTACTGCTGCTTGGCGGCCTTCTGCGCGTCTTCCAGCTTCTTGCGGGCTTCCTCAGCCTTCTTCTGCATGCTGTCCTGCAGGCTCTTCTGGCTTTCGGCAAGCTTGGAGTCGGAGATTGCCGGGCCGTCAAAGGCGGCGCCAAAGCCGGTCAGCGAAATCTTGATCGGGTTCGGAGCGCGGCGGAAGTTTACCGAGGTGAAGGTGACGTCGGTGCCCTTCTTCAGCGAAGCGATCATCGCGTCGGTGACCGGGACTTCGGCGGTGCACTTGTCCGGAAGGCAAACGGCGTAATCGAGCTTCTGGCCCTTGCCGCCATCGACCTGCATGGTGATGCCGGGCGGGATGAGGCGAGCAGTCGGAACCGAGATCTGCAGGATCTTACGGTTGACCTTGCCGTCTACGGAGATGAGGCCGACGGCCGTTACCAACTGGCCGTTGTTTGCCATGATCAGGTTCTGCACGATGCAAATATCGGCATCGTCCTGCTTGGTGCAGGTCTTGTACCAGCCGAGACGCGGCTGGTTGGGATCGCCACCACCGTCGGCAGGAGCTGCATTGGATGCGTCCTGAGCAAAGGCAGCTGCCGGCATGGCCGCGCCGATCATGAGAGCCAGAGCAGAGAGACCTGCCCGCATTTTGTTGTCAGTCTTGAACATCATAGCGAAACCGCCTCCTGAAATCCGCCTCGGGACGACAGCGTGCCGTCCCATGCAATCGGGTCAATCCGTCGTTCACCTGTCGAATGAATAAGGCAAATACATGACCCGGGAAACCCGGCACCCCTGTTACATCGCACTCGCACGGATATCCAGCTTTTCTTTGGTCTTTTCTGCCAAGTCCTAAGATTTCCGCAGTCGCGTGTTGAATTCGGCACGCTCATGATAATGTTCGGCCGAATCGTGCCCTTACCGGAAAGGATGCCATGCAAGCGCTCCGGATCGCTGTCTTCCTGCTCTTCGCAACCTTATGCAATGCCGCCGCGGCGCAACCGCTTTATGGCATCGCCATGCACGGAGATCCGGCCTTGCCGGCGGACTTCAAGCATTTCCCCTATGTCAACCCGGATGTGAAGAAGGGCGGCCGTATCAGCTATGGCGTGGTCGGCACGTTCGACAATCTCAATCCCTTCATTCTGAAGAGCATGCGCACGACGGCGCGCGGCATGTGGGACCCGGAATTCGGCAATCTCATCTATGAGCCGCTGATGCAGCGCTCTCAGGATGAGCCTTTCACGCTTTACGGGCTGCTGGCGCAAACGGTCGAATGGGACGACAGCCGGAGTTATATCCAGTTCAATCTCAATCCTGCCGCCAAATGGTCCGACGGACAGCCGGTGACAGCCGAAGATGTGATCTTCACCTTCCAGCTTCTGCGCGACAAGGGGCGCGTTCCCTTTTCTTCCTGGCTCGATACGATCGCTTCGATCGAAAAGGTTGGCGAACACGGCGTCATGGTCCGTTTCAACGACAAGGCCAATCGCGAAACCCCGCTTATTATCGCGTCGTCCGTGCCCATCCTGCCGAAACATGCGAGCGACCCTGACAGCTTCGACCGCACGACGCTCAGCACCCCGATCGGCTCGGGCCCATATCGGGTGAAAAGCCTGGACCCCGGCCAACGAATCACCTTCGAACGAAATCCCGATTACTGGGGCAAGGACATTCCGGCGAAGGTCGGCGTCGACAATTACGATCAGATCGTGGTGAACTACTTCCTGCAGGATACGACCGTGTTCGAATCCTTCAAGAAGGGCGACATCGACATCTATAAGGATGGCAGCCCGGCTCATTGGCAACAGGCCTACAATTTCCCGGCGGTAAGCTCCGGCGCCGTTGTCAAGGAGACGTTCACGCCGAAAACACCGAGCGGCATGCTGGGTTTCGTCTTCAACACGCGCCGGCCGATCTTCGCCGACAAGAATGTGCGCAAGGGACTGGCGCTCGCCTTCGATTTCGAATGGTTCAACCGCAACCTTGCCTCCAGCGCCTATACGCGCACCGAAAGCTACTGGCAGAACTCCGATCTTTCATCCTTCGGCGTACCCGCCGATGCCAACGAACTCGCGATGCTTGGCCCCATCAAGGACCATATCGACGCCGACCTGCTTGACGGCACCTACAAGCTGCCGGTCAGCGATGGCACTGGTCGCGACCGCAAGATCCTGCGCAAGGCCGTCAACTTCCTGAAGCAGGGCGGCTACACGATCAAGGGCGAGCGCATGGTCGACGGTGCCGGCCGCCAACTCAGCTTCGAGATCATGACGCAGAATGCGGATCAGGAGCGTATCGCCATCGCCTATCGCCGCTCTCTCGCGCTGCTCGGCATCGCTGTCACCATCCGCACCGTCGACGATTCGCAATATCAGCTGCGAACGACAAACTATGATTATGACGTCATCATCAAATCCTACCCTTCATCGCTGTCGCCAGGCATCGAACAGGTAGGACGATGGAGTTCCGCAGCCGCCAAGACGCCGGGCAGTCTCAACTTTGCCGGCGTCGAAGATCCGGATGTCGACACCCTCATCAATCACTTCCTGACGGCACATTCCGCCGAGGATTTCCGCGATGCCGTGCGTTCCTTCGATCGCATCCTGCTCTCGGGTTACTACGTCGTGCCGCTCTACCATATTGCGCAGCAATGGGTGGCGCGGCGAAGCCATATCGCCCATCCCGACATACTGCCGCTCTATGGTTATCAGTTGCCGGTCTGGTGGGACGCGTCAGTACAGTAGCCTCCATGGTTCCCTTTCGGTAACTGGTTGAAGCCGCCGCCGCAAAGGCCTAGATGGAGTGGGAGAGCCCAAAACCGAAAGGATAGAGCCATGGAACGCATCACGATCGACATCGTCTCGGACGTCGTTTGCCCATGGTGCTATCTCGGCAAGGCGCGACTGGAGCTCGCCATTGCCGAAGTGCAGGACACGGTGGGCGTCGACCTCAACTGGCGCCCCTACCGCCTGAACCCGGACTATCCGCCCGAAGGCGTCGACCAGAAGAAGGCGCTGGAACAGAAGCTTGGCGGCGCGGAGCGCGTGGCGCAGGGGCACAAGATGCTGACCGATCTCGGCCGAGAAGTGGGCATCAAATTCGATTTCGACGCGATCAAGATCGGCCCGAACACGCTCGACGCCCATCGCCTCATCCACTGGGCCGTCACCGAAAGCCGCGAGAAGCAGGACAAGATGGTGGACGCCCTCTTCAAGGCCAATTTCGAAGAGGGCCGCAATGTCGGCGATCACGCGGTTCTGCTCGATATTGCTGAAAAGGCCGGCCTCGACCGCTCCGTCATCGCCACGCTGCTTGCCTCCGACGCGGACCGCGATCTCATCGTCGGCGAAATCGACGCCGCCCAGAAGATCGGCGTCAACGGCGTTCCCTTCTTCATCTTCGATCAGCAATATGCGGTGAGCGGCGCCCAGACGCCGGACGTGCTTGCCGAGGCGCTGCGCGATATCGCCAAGATGAAGGCTGAGGCGCGCGCCGGGATGAATTGAACGAGCGCCGCTGACTGTTATTGGCGACCACCGGGTCAAATTGGGGTAGCCCCGCTCGATGCCGCTGCAGCATGGACGAAACGCCTACCTTCCTTCCTTGATCTAGCCGCCGGACTTCGATGATGAACGCTCCCACTCGTCCCGATCTAAGCGACATAAAGCTGGGAGACTGGGTGGATCGTCGGTTGCCCCCGGCATTGCGTCCCTATACGCGGCTTGCGCGACTCGACCGCCCGGTCGGAATATGGCTCACGCTCTTTCCTTGCTGGGCAGCGCTTATCCAGGCTTCGCACGGCTTTCCCGGTATCCTGCAGTTGATCGTCTTCTCCCTCGGCGCATTGCTGATGCGAAGCGCCGGCTCGACCACCAACGACATTGCCGACCGGAAATTCGACGGCCATGTGGAACGCACGCGCTTTCGGCCATTGGCGAGCGGACAGATCGGCGTGCCGCAGGCGGCGCTGTTTCTGGCGGCAGAACTCGCGCTGGCCGCTTCGCTTCTGCTTTTCCTGTCACCCTTGACGCGTCTCGTCGCAATCTGCGTGCTGCCGCTCGTCTTCGTTTATCCGTTCTGCAAGCGCTTCACCCATTGGCCCCAGGCCGTCCTCGGCGCTGCGTTCAATTGGGGGATGCTGATGGCGTGGTCGGAGGTCATGGGAAAAATTCCCGCCGGTGCGTTTCTCATGTGGCTTGGAGCCATCGCCTGGCAGATCGGATACGACACAGTTTATGCCTATGTCGACGAGAGAGACGATAGGAGACTCGGCTTGAAATCGACGGCAATCCTGTTTGGTGAGCACGGCAAGGCTTGTATCGGTCTGTTCTACGCCGTCACCGTTGCCGCCTGGTCGATCGGAGGCTGGATGGTCGGCATGTCTTTTCCCTATGCCATAGGAATGCTCGTCATCGCCGCGCATCTCGGATGGCAGACCTGGCGCCTCGACCTTGAGCGCCCAGACCTCAACTATCGACTATTCCTGGCGAATATTCTGACCGGCGTGTTGCTGGCTGCCGCGGCCTCGGCTGGAACTCTCTAGGCGGGCGACCAACCATAAAGAGAGTTGGCATCAAGCGCTTCTCCATTGTAGGCTGTCACCCGAAATCGGCCCGAAGCTGAAGACCGGCGCTTGGTTGAACGGCGCTAGAAGAAACAAATTCTGGATTTCGACTTTAGATCGGGAGGAGCCGGACATGTCGTCGATAACCTCCGTCAGTGACAAGCAATATGCGGACAGCAGCAAGCTGGCAGCACGCGCCCGCCTCAACAGTGAATATATGATTGCCGAGATCGGCTGGTTTCCGTGGGTAGCGCAGCAGCTTCCCTTGAAATCAGGCGATCGCGTTCTGGATATCGGCTGCGGCCCCGGATGGTTCTGGGCGGCAACCGCCGCGTCACTGCCTGACAATCTGGACCTCACGCTCGCTGATCTCTCTCAGGGCATGGTCCAGGAAGCCGTCGAGCGATGCACGGCCTTGCCCTTTGGTAGCGTCACCGGCCGGCAAGCCGACGCCGCAACCCTGCCTTTTGCAAACGACTCCTTTGACGCCGTCATTGCGATGCATATGTTCTATCACCTGCCGGACCCGTTCAAGGCCATCGCGGAGATGTATCGGGTTCTGAAGCCCGGCGGCTTCGTCGCGGTCACGACTAACGGAGCCGACAACATGCGCAAGCTGTATGAGCTGACCACTGCCTTCGGCAGCCCGCCTTACGACCCAGCCGGCTCGGCCTTCGGATTCGATGCAGCGGAACGGCTGATGCAGACCCAGTTCGGCAATGTGAGGATAACCGAGCACCCGGCCCTCCTGCGCGTGACCAAACAGGAAGACGTGTACCTCGCCCTCACCTCCTATCCTCCTGGCGATGAGGCCGATGACACGCAGCTAGCCGCATTTCGCAAGGCCATTGCCGAAGCGTTCGAGGCTGGCGGCGGCGTGCTTGAAACCGAGAAGGAAACCGGGCTTTTTATCAGCCGCAAAGAGCGTTGACAGCCCGCATCTCTACTTCGCCAGCTCCGCCAGTTGCGTCATGACAACGGCCGCCCCCTGCAGCCGCTTTTCCGGCGTCGGTAGGTCGCGCGTCAAGAATACGCTATGGTCGGGACGGATCTTCGCCATCGTACCCTGCTTGGCGATATAGCCGACGAGGTTGGCCGGGTTCGGGAATTCCTTGTTGCGGAACTGCACGACGACGCCCTTCGGACCGGCATCCAGCTTCTCGACATTGGCGATACGGCAGAGCGATTTGATGTAGACGATCTTGAGCAGATGCTGGACTTCGATCGGCATTGGTCCGAAGCGATCGATCATTTCGGCCCCGAAACCGTCAATTTCCTTGATTTCGGTTATCTCGCCGAGGCGGCGATAGAGCGCCATGCGCAGATGCAGATCGGGCACGTAGTCGTCGGGGATCATGACCGGCGTGCCGACGGAAATCTGCGGCGACCAGCCGGTATCCTGGATCTCGTCGACGCCCTTCACTTCGGCGACAGCTTCCTCAAGCATCTGCTGGTAAAGCTCGAAGCCGACTTCCTTGATATGACCGGACTGTTCCTCGCCGAGCAGATTGCCGGCGCCGCGGATATCGAGGTCGTGGCTGGCGAGCTGGAAGCCGGCGCCAAGCGTATCGAGCGACTGCAGCACCTTGAGCCGGCGCTCGGCCGTCGTCGTCAGAACCTTGTTGACCGGCAACGTAAACAGCGCGAAGGCGCGCACCTTGGAGCGGCCGACGCGGCCACGCAACTGATAGAGCTGGGCGAGGCCGAACATGTCGGCGCGGTGGACGATCAGCGTGTTGGCTGTGGGTACGTCGAGGCCGGATTCGACAATGGTCGTCGACAGCAGCACATCGTAGCGGCCCTCATAGAAGGCGTTCATGATGTCTTCCAGCTCGCCGGCCGGCATCTGACCATGCGCGACCGCTACCTTCAGCTCCGGCACATCCGACTGCAGGAAGGCGTGGATATCGGCGAGATCGGCAAGGCGCGGGCAGACATAGAAGCTCTGGCCGCCGCGATAATGCTCGCGCATCAGCGTTTCGCGGATGACAAGAGAATCGAAGGGCGAGATGAAGGTGCGCACCGCCATGCGGTCGACCGGTGGCGTGGTGATGAGCGACAACTCGCGCACGCCGGTCATGGCAAGCTGCAGCGTGCGCGGGATCGGCGTCGCCGACAGCGTCAGCACATGCACGTCGCTCTTCAGCTCCTTCAGCCGCTCCTTGTGCTTGACGCCGAAATGCTGCTCCTCGTCGATGATGAGCAGACCGAGATTGGCGAAGCTGATACCGGAGCCGAGTAGCGCATGCGTGCCGACAACGATATCGGTCTTGCCATCGGCCACTTCCTTCTTCGTCAGCGCCAGTTCCTTAGAGCCGACCAGACGGGATGCCTGCTGTATACGGATCGGAAGGCCACGGAAACGCTCGGAGAAGGTCTTGAAGTGCTGGCGGGCGAGCAGCGTCGTTGGCACCACCACGGCGACCTGAGCGCCGTTCATGGCGGCGACGAAGGCAGCGCGGAGTGCCACTTCCGTCTTGCCGAAACCGACGTCGCCGCAGACGAGGCGGTCCATCGGCCGTCCCGCGCCGAGATCGTCGCGCACAGCCTCGATGGCGTTCATCTGGTCGTCTGTCTCGTCATAGGGGAAGCGCGCGGCAAATTCGTCGTAGAGACCATCCGGTGTGCTCAGCACTGGCGCGTGGCGGGTCAAGCGTTCGGCCGCGACGCGGATCAAGGCGCCGGCCATATCGAGCAGGCGCTTCTTGAGCTTGGCCTTGCGCATCTGCCAGGCGCCGCCACCCAGCTTGTCGAGCTGCGCCTCAGTGCCCTCGCCGCCATAGCGCGAGAGAAGATCGATATTTTCGACTGGCAGAAAGAGTTTGGCGTCGTCGGCGTAGCGTAGCTCAAGGCAGGCGTGCGGCGCGCCGGCAGCCTCGATAGTCCTCAGCCCGACGAAACGGCCGATGCCGTGCTCGGCATGGACGACGATGGAACCCTCATCAAGCCCCGCCACTTCCGAGATGAAATCGGCGGCGCGCTTGCGGCGCTTCGAACGGCGCACCATGCGGTCGCCGAGAATGTCCTGCTCACCGATGACGATGAGATCGCCGGCCTCGAAGCCGGCTTCCAGGCTGAGCACGGCGGCAGCCGCCTCGCCTTTGGCCAAGCCGTCAAGATCCTTGAAGGCCTCGATCGTCTTGACACGCGCCAGACCATGCTCCGACAGCACCTGCAGCAGCCGGTCAAGCGACCCCTCGGTCCAGGCCGAAATCAGCACCTTACCGCCCACAGTACGCTTGTCTGCAATATGTTTGACGACGGCGTCGAAGACGTTGACGCGCTCGCTGTCGGCGCTATCGGTCGCGGAACGCGCCCAGCGCGGTCCCTGCCGGGCTTCGAGGCTGATAACGCGGCGCGCCTCGCCCTCATGCTCGTTGAAAGGCGATATGCGGATGGCGCTGAAGGCGTCCAGTGTGTTCCCGAAAGCCTTGCCGTCGAGATAGAGCTGGCCCGGCGTCACAGGCTTATAGGGCGTGCCCTGTGCCATCTGGCCCTTGCCCTGCTGACCCGAATTCAGGCGGGCATCGTAATAGTCGAAAACGAGCTTAGAGCGCTCCTCGGCGGCCTCGCGGACGGTATGATCCGTGACCAGCCGGAAGCCCTTGAGGTAATCGAAGACCGTTTCGAGCTTCTCGTAGAAGAGCGGCAGCCAATGTTCCATGCCGGCGTAGCGGCGACCTTCGGACACGGCGACATAGAGCGCATCGTCGCGCGTGGCGGCGCCAAAGGCCGAAAGATAATTCTTGCGGAAGCGGCTGATCGTATCCGGCGTCAGCGTCACCTCGCTCATCGGATTGAGATCGAGCGAACGCACCTGCCCCGTCGTGCGCTGGCTGGCCGGATCGAAGCTGCGGATGCTTTCCAGCGTATCGCCGAAGAAATCCAGACGAACCGGCTCCTCCGTGCCCGGAACGAAGACATCGAGAATGCCGCCGCGAACGGCGAATTCGCCGACTTCGCGCACGGTCGCGACGCGATCGAAACCATTGCGCTCCAAGCGGCTGGCAATATCATCCATCCGCACCTGATTGCCGGGACGGGCCGAAAACGCCAGGCTTTCAATCACATCCTGCGGCGCGACCTTCTGCAGCATGGCATTGACGGTGACCAGCACGATAGCCGCATGTGGCTTGCGATGATGCGCGATCAGGCCGGAGAGCGCCGCCAGCCGACGGGCCGAGGTATCGGAACTCGGCGACACGCGGTCATAGGGAAGGCAATCCCAGGCGGGAAGAGTGAGAACCGGTATTTCGGGCGCGATGAAGCCGAGCATCTGTTCGACATCGGCCATATGCTGGCCGTCGGACATGACATAGGCGACCGGCTGACCGGCTCGCGCCAGATCGGCAAGCAGGAATGGCTCCATGCCGGCCGGAACATGACCGACCGTCAGCGGCTCGCTTGCGGCGAGCACCTTCTTCGCGTCGAAACCGGGGGTCATTTCGTCAATCCAAACCTTTCGGCGATCTCTTCGAAATCTGGCTTATAGGATGCCAGGCGCTCGAAGAGTGGCGTCTGCAGATGCTGCGGCGTCGGCTCGCTGCCGAGAATCCACTTTAGGAGATCATTGTCCTCCTCGGCCATGATACGCTCGAGTTCGTCGAGATCGGCCTCGGGAAGGTTCGGCAACTCATTGTCGGCGAACTGGCCGAAGACGAGATCCATCTCGCGGATGCCGCGATGCCAACAGCGGAAAAGGATGCGCCGGCGGCGAGGATCGAGATCGGCACTGCTGAGGGTCAGCCCAGTCATCAAAAACACCTTTATGTTGATGCGTCTCTATAAAACCAGCGCAGTAAGGTGGGAACCGGTTTTTCAGAAAAAAGCATCTGCGATGCAATTTTCCGGGGAGTGTTTCGCGTGATGTCGCCGAGTTCTCCGCCGGCCCTTGCCAAATGCGCCCTGCCCGTCGCATTTTGCCCACAATGCGTCCCGCCATCCTCGATCCGCTGTTTGCCTCCATTTCTTCGCTGCCCGGCGTCGGGCCGAAGGTATCCGAGTTGCTGGTGAAGCTGCTCGACCGCGAGACGATCGACGACTGCCGCGTCGTCGACCTCATCTTCCACGCGCCGCATTCGATCATCGACCGGCGCGAGCAGCCGGGCATCGCCAGAGCGCCGCAGGGGGCCATCGTCACCATTACAGGCCGCGTCGACCGGCACCAGCCGCCGCCCAATGCGCGCAGCAACGTGCCCTACCGCGTCTATCTGCATGACGAAACCGGCGAGCTGGCGCTGGTCTTCTTTCGCGGCAAGGCGCAATGGCTGGAAAAGCAGCTGCCCATCGACGAGACCGTCACAGTCAGCGGCAAGGTCGACTGGTTCAACGGCCGGCCGTCTATGGTGCATCCAGACTATATCATGCGCGAGAGCGAGGCGGAGAACCTGCCGCTGGTCGAACCGGTCTATCCGCTGACCGCGGGTCTGACGCCGAAGTTTCTGCGCAAGACCATCGAAGCGGCGCTGCCGCGCATCCCACAACTCCCTGAATGGGATGATATCGCACTTGCCCAGAAGCAGGGCTTTCCCTCGATCTCCGACAGCTTCCATATGCTGCATGCGCCACGAGACGCGTCCGATATCGACCCGCAGGCACCGGCCCGCCGCCGGCTTGCCTATGATGAATTCCTCGCGGGGCAATTGTCGCTCGCGCTCGTGCGCCAAAGGCTGCGCAAAGTTGCCGGGCAGCCCGTGCATGCTACTGGAGAAATCAGCAACAAGATATTGGAATCCCTACCCTTCTCCATGACCAACAGTCAGCGCGACGCGGTTGCGGATATTCTCAAGGATATGGCCGGCACGGAGCGCATGCTGCGGCTGCTGCAGGGCGATGTCGGCGCGGGAAAGACGCTTGTTGCCTTGATGGCTATTGCCGCCGTCATCGAAAGCGGCGGCCAGGCCGTGCTGATGGCACCGACCGAAATTTTGGCACGCCAACATTATGCAACGATCTCGAAATTCGCAGCAAGTGCAAACCTTTCCGTCGAAGTTCTAACAGGCCGCACGAAGGGACGTGAGCGGGATGCGATCCTGGAGCGTATCGCCTCCGGCGAAGCACAGATCGTCATCGGCACGCACGCATTGTTTCAGGATAGCGTCGCCTATGCCAACCTCATGCTGGCCGTCGTCGACGAGCAGCATCGCTTCGGCGTCCACCAGCGCCTGCGCCTGACCGCCAAGGGTATCTCGCCGCATATGCTCGTCATGACTGCCACGCCTATCCCGCGAACGCTGGTGCTGGCTGCATTCGGCGACATGGACGTTTCAAAACTCACCGAGAAGCCGGCGGGCCGCAAGCCGATCCAGACGATCACCATCCCGAACGAGCGAACCGGAGATATCGTCGCACGCCTCAGGAGTGCGCTTTCCGAAGGCAAGAAAGCCTATTGGATATGCCCACTTGTGGAGGAATCCGAAGAATCCGATTTAATGTCCGTCGAGGAGCGGCATGAAACACTGACCAAGGCGCTCGGCCCAGGGATCGGCCTCATTCACGGCCGGATGAGCGGGCAGGAAAAAGACGCCGTCATGATGGCCTTCAAGAATGGCGAGATCCGCCTGCTGGTCGCCACCACGGTGGTGGAAGTCGGTGTCGACGTGCCGGACGCGACGATCATGGTCATTGAACATGCCGAGCGCTTCGGCCTGGCGCAGCTGCATCAGTTGCGCGGGCGCGTCGGACGCGGCGACGAGGCCTCCACCTGCATCCTGCTCTATAAGGGACCGCTCGGAGAGACCGGACATGCTAGGCTGTCCATCATGCGCGACACCGAGGATGGCTTTCGCATTGCCGAAGAGGATTTGAAGCTGCGCGGAGAAGGCGAGCTTTTGGGCACGCGCCAGTCCGGCACGCCAGGTTTCCGCATTGCCAGCCTCGAGGCCCATGCCGATCTTCTGGAAATCGCCCGCAAGGATGCCGCCTATCTGATCGAGCGAGATCCGGAGCTGACAAGCGAACGTGGTGCGGCGGTGCGCACCCTGCTCTATCTCTTCCGCCGCGACGAGGCGATCCGCTTCCTGCGGGCGGGATGAGCAGATGGACGCGTTTGCCGCGTCCATCCCTGTGTCACGATCTCACTTGATAGCGATGCCTGGAATGGTGACCTGGAACACCTGGAACATGGTATCGACGTCAGCACCACTATCATCCTTGTAGGCGGCGCCGACCTGGAAGCCATCCTGGGTGATGAAGTCGTTGTCGTTGGCGACGAACAGGAAGTAATCATCCGGCAGCTTCGGGTCCTGAACGCTGGCAAGCGACATGGCTTCCCATTTTTCCGAGAGATTGTTGCGATCGTTCGGAGCGCCGTTGTGAAGGCCGAAGCGAGCAAGATCAGCGCTGTCGTTGATGTCGATGAACTGGCTGAGGACAGCCGGCTTGACCGAGGGATCGAGAACGCCCTTCGGAGCGACAGCCGTGTCGCCGTCGAACTTGCCGCCGGCAATGTCGGTGGCAGCGGATGCGTCGACAGCGACGATGCTGCGATAGATCGACTTGTCGCCCTTCTGGCCGTAGCCATTGTTGCTGTCGCGTGCGAGCATCAGGAAGCTCGTCGGCGAAAGCGCTACGATTTCGCTCTGGGCGGCTACGGCAGTCTTACCCTTGTCGTTGGTGAAGACCGGCAGAGGCACGACATATTCATGCACCAGCTTCAGATGGTCGAGATCGGCTGCATCGTAAACCAGGGCGCGCGTGTTCTGGCGTGTCGAACTGGAATCGCCGCCATCCTGGCGCGTGGCGGACTGGAGCACGGCGATCAGGAACTTGCCGTCCGGGGTGAGCGACATGCCCTCGAAGCCCTGATTGTTCTGGCGGCCGCTGGTCGGGTCCTTCGGATCAGGAGCGGATTCGCCCGGGCCCGGATTGTTCGACGAGAAATTGACTGCGCCCTTGCGCATCGGCAGAAGCGCAGCCGGCGGTGCCGTGGCAGCCAGCATCCGGCCGTCAGGCGAGAAGCGGTAGATATAGGGGCCGTATTCGTCGCTGATGAACATTGAGCCATCGGGCAAACGGACAATGGCTTCGTTGTCGAGCGAGATCTTGCCATTCGGTGCTTGCGGCAAGAGCGGCATAGCGCCTTCCGCCGGGCGAACGCCGTTGGCGGGATCTAGCCCAGTGGTTTCGGCACCCTTGCTATCCTTCAACAGCAGGGTATCCGCGAGCTTTGCATCCACACCCGACTGTTCCTTGCCAGCCGGCGGCGTTACACCCGGAGCGACGGGCGTCAGCACGATATCGATGGTGTTGAGACGCGCGCGATAATCCGTCGTGCCGGCAACATTGTAGCCGCGGTCCGGCAGCAGCCACAACGAGCCCTTGTAGGTGCCGTCGGCATTGCGGGTCCAGCTCTTGGCATCGATCGACATGCCCGAACCGGAACCGAAGGTTTCGCCGAACTTGTCGCGCTGGTTGGACGGAATACGACCGATGGCGACGCGTCCCTTGTTGACGAGCGTCACGCCCTGGACGCTCACGGAACTATCGGCGAGTGCTGCGAGCGGCGCAGCGAAAACGAATGTAGCGAGCGCAGCCGACAGCAGCGACAGGCTCTTCGAACGCACATGATTCAAGACAATATCCTCCTGATGAAAACCTTTGTGGAGACGATGCATTCATCTCTGGCCCACTTTTCGGGCCGTGCCGAAAGGCTACGACCCGGCGCGACGCTCCGGGCGTTCAATGGCGAGATACATTCGGTTGCTGTCCCCAATGACGATCTAAGGCGTCAACATGATAGGGGCATGACAGTTCGCGCATCACGCGAAGATATCGAGACAACTATAAGAACAAGAGTAATTCTAGGATAGGGATTTCATGGGAACGGGTTGCCGCAATTCCTTGGCCGGCAGCAGTTCCTTATAGTCTGGCGCAACGAGGCCGCCCGATATCAGGAGCTTTGCACCATCCTCCGGGCTCATGTCGAGCACCGTGATCTTCTCGCGAGGAACAAAGACCAGAAAGCCGGCCGTCGGCACCGGCGTCGGCGGCAGGAAGACGGCCACCATGTCTTGCCCCATGGCGTTGAATTTCGAGGCGATCTCGCCCTTGGCATCCGTCGATATGAACACCATGGACCAGAGGCCGGGGCTTGGATATTCGATCAGCCCAACCTTCTTGAACGAGGTACCCTGCTCCTTCAGCACTGTTTCGAAGATCTGCTTGACGCTCTTGTAGATGGTGCGCACCAGTGGCACGCGATTGACGATCGACTCGCCGAAACGCACGATGCTCTGACCGATGAGGTTCTTGGCGAGAAATCCAACGATCGTAATGAAGATCATCGCGATCAGCAGACCGGTGCCCGGAACGGCGAAATTCAGATAGCTTTCGGGATCGTAGCGTGCGGGGATATAGGGACGAACCCAGCTGTCAGCCCAATGGACAACGGACCATGTCAGCCAGAGGGTGATGGCAATCGGAGCGCAGATGATCAGGCCGGCCAGGAAATTGTTTCTGATCCGCGTGGTCACGGACATTTTGATGAGCTTTTCAGTCATTCGCCGCTCGACAACTCCGTTCCGCCGCTACCTCTAACCGGCAAATCCTCCCCACCAACTCCGTAGGAGAATCGTGCCAGAAATCGGCGCGGCATACAACCCGCCAGCCACGTCACCGTACCGAACAAACGTCCGGCTCACGACGACGTGACAGCAAATGCGGGACGGAAGTTGCCCTATTCCACGGTGACCGATTTGGCGAGATTGCGGGGCTGATCGACATCGGTACCCATGAAGACAGCCGTATGGTAGGCAAGTAATTGAATCGGCAGCGAAAAGATGATCGGGGCGATGATCTCGTCGACGACGGGCAAGGTGATCGTCGCCATGGTCGGCAAGGTCGAGGCGGCCGCGCCAAGCTCATCCGTAATGAAGATGATCCGGCCGCCGCGCGCCGCCACTTCCTGCATATTGGAGACGGTCTTGTCGAAGAACCGGTCATGCGGGGCGATGACGATGACGGGCATGTTCTCATCGATCAGAGCGATCGGCCCATGCTTCAATTCGCCAGCCGCATAGCCCTCGGCATGGATATAGGAGATTTCCTTCAGCTTGAGCGCACCTTCCATGGCGAGCGGGAAGCTGGTGCCACGGCCGAGATAAAGCACGTCCTTGTATTTCGAAATTTCGCGAGAGAGGCTTTCGATCTGCGGCTGAATGATATTCAGCACCTGCGCCATGATACGCGGCATCTCAACGAGGTGATGAACCAACTCCTTCTCGTCCGCGCTGCTGACAGTGCCGCGAGCAACGCCGGCGCCGATCGCCAGGGATGCGAGAACGGCCAGCTGGCAAGTGAAAGCCTTGGTCGAGGCAACGCCGATCTCCGGGCCGGCCATGATCGGAAACACGGCATCGGATTCGCGCGCGATGGTCGATTCCTTAACGTTGACGACGGCGCCGATCTTCAAGCCATTGTCCCGGCAATAGCGCAGGGACGCCAGCGTATCGGCCGTTTCGCCGGACTGTGAAATGAACAGCGCAGCCTGCGAAGGCGACAAGGGCATTTCACGATAACGGAATTCGGAGGCAACATCGATTTCGACGGGAAGACGCGCATAGCGCTCGAACCAGTATTTACCGACCAGGCCGGCGAGATAGGCTGTGCCGCAGGCCGAAATCGCCAGACCGGAGACATGTCCGAAGTCGATTGCCGATACTTCAGGACGCACGCGATGGCTGCCGAAATCCACATAATGGCTGAGCGCGTGGGAGATGACTTCCGGCTGCTCGTAGATTTCCTTTTCCATGAAGTGGCGATGATTGCCTTTGTCGACGACATAAGCAGTCGCCTGGGAAATCTGCCGCGGCCTCTTCACTTCCTTGCCATTGAAATCGAGAATGGTCGCGCCGGCATGGGTGACGATGGCGCAATCGCCGTCGACGAGATAGGTGATCTCGTTGGTAAAAGGCGCAAGCGCGATCGCATCCGAACCGAGGAACATCTCGCCCTTGCCGTAGCCGACGGCAAGCGGCGGGCCGGAGCGCGCCGCCATCAGCGTGCCGGGATCGTTCTCGAACATTACGGCCAGTGCGTAGGCGCCCGTCACGCGATTCAGCATCTTCAGCATCGCCGCGCGCGGATCGAGACCTTCGTGGACATAAAGCGCAAGCAGGTGCGCCACGACTTCGGTGTCGGTCTGCGAAGCGAAGATCTTGCCCTCGGCCTTCAGCTCCTCCCGCAGTTCGGAAAAATTCTCGATGATGCCGTTGTGGACGACAGCGACGCCTTCGACGAAATGCGGATGCGCGTTGGTTTCATTGGGAACGCCATGCGTCGCCCAGCGGGTGTGCGCAATGCCCGTCGTGCCGGGCAACGGGTCCGACTCGAGCCGCTTCTCCAGATTGAAGAGTTTGCCTTCCGCGCGGCGGCGATCCATCACACCATCATGAATGGTCGCAACGCCAGCCGAGTCATAGCCGCGATACTCGAGGCGACGCAGCGCGTCCACCAAGCGATCCGCTACCGGCTTCGTTCCGACGATCCCAACAATACCGCACATACAACTCTCCGTCTGGCCTCAGATGTGAGGGCAAGTCCTAATCAATCCTGCAATTTTCTCAATTGCCACAACGGTCACTTTCGATTTCGGACCGTTACGTGAGCACGAGGGTTTAGTGGCCACCCTTCTTCGCTGCTTTGACGGCGAGAGCCCGTTCGCGGATCACCTTGGCCCGCTCCGGCTTCACCTCCTGACGCGCACGACCGAAGGCCAGCGCGTCAGCGGGAACATCCTCGGTGATGACGCTGCCGGAGGCTACGTATGCGCGGTCGCCGATGCGAATAGGCGCCACCAACGAAGAATTGGAGCCGATGAAGGCATTGGCGCCGATGTGCGTCTCATGCTTGTTGACGCCATCATAGTTGCAGGTGATCGTGCCTGCTCCGATGTTGCTGCCAGCGCCGATCGTCGCATCGCCGATATAGGCCAGATGGTTGACCTTGGCACCCTCACCGATCTTGCCATTCTTGACTTCGCAGAAATTGCCGACCTTCGCTCCGCCGGCAAGATCGGCGCCTGGACGCAGCCGCGCAAAAGGTCCGACCGTCGCACCGGCGCTGACATGGGCGCCTTCGATGTGGGAGAAGGCATGGATAACCGCACCGCCCTCGATCATAGCGCCGGGACCGAAGACGACGTTCGGTTCGATCAGCGCATCCTGGCCAATCACGGTGTCATAGGCGAGGAACACGGTTTCCGGCGCAATCATGGTCACGCCGGACAACATCAGTTCATGCCGGCGGCGCTCCTGCCAGAGGCGTTCGATGAAAGCGAGTTCAGCGCGATTGTTGCAGCCGGTCATTTCGACTTCAGGCGCATCGACGGCAACCGCACGGCCGCCGAGCGAACGGGCGATCTCGACGAGATCGGTGAGATAGTATTCCCCCTTGGCGTTGTTGTTGCCAATGCGATCAAGGAGATCCAGTGCCTTGCGACCGTTGATCGCCATCAACCCGCTATTGCACCACTTTATCGCCAGCTCGGCATCGGTCGCGTCCTTCGCCTCGCGAATGGCGATCAGCTCGCCGTCCTTGACCAGCAATCGGCCGTAAGCGTTCGGATGATCCGTATGGAAACCGATGACGACGACATCGTTGCCGTCGGCCAGTCCCTGGCGGGCGGCACGCAGTGGCGTATCGGTCAGCAGAGGCACATCGCCATAGGCAACAATGATATCATCGTAGCCCCTGGCGATCGCCTCGCGTGCGGCGAGCACAGCGTGGCCGGTGCCGAGACGTTCCTTCTGCAGATAGGATTCGACGGCGATGCCGCCGATCGATGCCGCCGCGCTGACCTCATCCGCATTGCGCCCAACGACCAGAGCCGCCGCCGAAATATCGGTCTTGGCAATCGCTTCCATGACATGGGCGATCATCGGGCGGCTGGCGATCGGATGCAGGACCTTCGACATCGACGACTTCATGCGGGTACTGTCGCCTGCGGCGAGTATGATGGCGAGACAGCTGCGTTCCATTTCAAGCTCCGAAATATGCGGTCAGGCGTTGCCCGGGACCGGGCGAGTCCCCTCATAGCAACAAGTCGCGCGCTGAACTATGGCGAAATTCAAGACGAGGTTCACGTTTCGGCAAGAATCTCGAAAGCTTCGAGAACGTGCTGGCGCCCATCGATAATCACGAATTCCATGGCCTTGTGCGCCGCAGCGACATCACGCGCTGCGATGGCGTCCACGATGGCCATATGCGTATCGGCGATATTGCCGAAACCGTTGCTCGAGGGCGGCGCGCTCATGCGGAACATGCCGACGAGCGCGGCCTCGATGAGCCCGCCGAGCGATCGCATGAACGGATTCTGCGAGACTTCGGTGATCGCCAGATGGAAATGCAGATCGGCAACCGCGAGACTATCAGGCGTGTGGTGCGGGGCGGCCATGGACGCGGCAAGACCGCGAAGCAGATCGATGTCCTCGCTGCTTGCCCGTTCCGCCACGAGGCTGGCTGCAAAGGGCTCGAAGGCCATGCGTATATCATAGAGATGGAGCAGAAAATCCTTGTTGACCCCGCTCTCGAAGTGCCAGCTGAGCACCTCGTTGTCGAACATGTTCCAGTGAATCCTCTCCGTCACTCGCGTGCCGACGCGGGCGCGCGGAACGACCAGCCCCTTTGCGGCCAAGGTCTTCATGCTTTCGCGCAGGACAGTGCGGGATACTTTGAAGCGCTGCAGGAGTTCACTGTCGCCGGGAAGAATGCTGCCGATCGGAAAAGCACCGGAGACAATCCCCTTGCCCAACTCATCAACCACCTGAGCATGGCTCGTGCGTGATTTCCCCTCGGATTTTCTCGTATCAAGCAATCGGCCGCGCAAGCACTCCGTCCTTCCCTCAGACATATTGTCGTTCAAGACAGGAAATCGGCAGAGGGCTCTTCTGCATCAGAATAAAGGCGAACAGCTATAAGCCGATCAATATCTTCGTTCACCAAAGCTGGAAAACATTCCACCGAAAGTGATGTAGGTCAGAATCAAGCCCTGTACGAAAATTCCGATGAGTGTTCCTCCGACGAACCCTGCTCCTCCCATCAGCAGTGTTCCGCCTCCAGCCATGTCAGCGACCGCACCGCACTCGACGCAGATCATGGCAAGCGAATATCCGGCAATGTATAGAGCGAAAAAACGATTCCGGATAGACGGGCGACAAAGCTGGACCGGGCCGCCAGCCACATAGGCTTTCCCGTCCGACGGCTTGTCCTTTAACGTTCGCGGAAATTCCTGACGTGCGGCTGATCGCCAGCTCATCTGCGGGCGCCGACCCAAGGATACAAAAAGGGCGCCCGAGGCGCCCTTTCTCGACTTCGACCATTTCGCCGCGCTTACTTCGACGCCGGCAGCTTGTCGTCAACGCCTTCAATGTAGAAGTTCATGCCGAGCAGCGTGCCGTCGTCAGCCTTTTCGCCAGCCTTCAGCCAGGGCGTGCCGTCCTGCTTGTTGATCGGGCCGGTGAAGGGAGCAAGCTCGCCGGACTTGATCTTGGCTTCGGTTTCCTCAGCCATCTTTTTCACGTCGTCGGGCATGTTGGTGTAGGGCGCCATCTTCAGGATGCCGTCCTTCAGGCCGTCCCAGCTCTGCTCGGACTTCCACTTGCCGTCGAGCAGCGCATGGACACGCTTGGAGTAGTAGTTGCCCCAGGTGTCGACGATCGCGGTCAGCTGTGCCTTCGGGCCAGCGGCGATCATGTCGGATGCCTGACCGAAAGCATGGATGCCGCGCTCCTGGGCAACCTGCATTGGCGCCGTCGTGTCGGTATGCTGCGTCAGGATATCGACGCCCTGGTCGACCATGGCCTTGGCAGCGTCGGCTTCCTTGCCGGGGTCGAACCAGGTGTTAACCCAGACGACCTTGAGCTTGAAGCTCGGATCGATCGAGCGGGCGCCCTGTTCGAAGGAGTTGATACCCATGACGACTTCCGGGATCGGGAAGGAGGCGATGTAGGCGGCACCGTGGTTCTTCGACATCTTGGCCGCGATCTGGCCGAGGATGTAGCGGCCTTCATAGAAACGCGAGTTGTAGGTTGCGAGGTTCGGACCGCTCTTGAAGCCCGTCGCGTGCTCGAACTTCACCTTCGGGAACTTGGCGGCAACCTTGACAGTCGCGTCCATGAAGCCGAACGAGGTGGAGAAGATCAGCGAGCAGCCGGAACGTGCAAGACGCTCGATGGCGCGTTCAGCATCCGGGCCTTCCGGCACGTTTTCGAGATAAGGAGTCTCGATCTTGTCGCCAAATTCCTTCTGGATCTGCTGGCGGCCGAGATCATGCGCCTGCGAGTAGCCGCCGTCCGTATGCGAGCCGACATAGACGAAGCAGACCTTGGTCGGAGCCGCTTCGGCGGCGGCAGCGAAACCAACGATGGCGGCAGCTGTCGTTGTGAGGGCGAGTGCTAGTTTTTTCATGGTTACCCCTGTTGGTTTGACATGTTTTGCAGAAATCGGCCCGGTGTTGCGATCAGCGCTCCGGAACGAAGGGCTTGCCGAGCGACGCTGGTGTGTTGATCAAGGTCGCGCGACGATTTTGAGAGATGATGACGAGAACCACAATAGTCGACGCATAAGGCAGCATCGACAGGAATTGCGAGGGTATGCCAACGCCAAAACCCTGCGCATGAAACTGCAGGATCGTTACGGCACCGAAAAGATAGCCGCCGGCCATGACGCGCATCGGCCGCCAGGAGGCAAAGACCACCAAGGCAAGCGTCACCCAGCCGCGGCCGGCCGACATGTTTTCGACCCATTGCGGCGTGTAGACGAGCGAGAGCTGTGCGCCGGCAAGGCCGGCACAGGCGCCACCGAACATGACGGCAAGGTAGCGCGTGCGGATGACATCGATGCCGAGTGCATGGGCCGAGCCGTGACTATCGCCGACAGCGCGCAGTTTCAGGCCGGCGCGGCTGCGGAAGAAGAACCAGTTGACCCCGATCAGCAGCGCAATCGAGAGGTAAAAAGTCAGATCCTGCTTGAACAGCACCGGTCCGAGGAACGGAATATCCGACAGGAACGGGAAGACGATCTCGTGCAATTGCACGCCTGGCACGCTGACATAGCCCTCGCCGATCATGCCGGAAAGACCGAGGCCGAGGATGGTCAGGGCCAAGCCGGTCGCGACCTGGTTCGTGACCAGCGTGAGGGTGAGGAAGCCGAACAGCAGCGAGAACAGTGCGCCCGCGACAATGCCTGTCAGCAGGCCGACATAGGGCGATCCGCTCATCTGCGCGCCGACGAAAGCGGCAACGGCGCCGATAATCATCATGCCTTCGACGCCAAGATTAAGCACGCCGGAGCGCTCCACCACGAGCTCGCCGAGGCCGGCGATAACGAGCGGCGTCGATGCCGTGATGATGGTGAGAAGGATGGCTTCAAAGACGCTCATGCCGCACCTCCCCGCACCCGCGACCAGACCAGGCGGATCTTGTAGTAGATCAGGGTGTCGCAGGAGAGCACGAAAAACAGCAGCAGGCCCTGGAAGACGCTTGCCGCCTTGGCCGATATGCCCGGCGACAATTGCGCGGCTTCGCCGCCGAGATAGGTCAACGCGAGCACCAGGCCGGAGAGGATCGCTCCGAGTGGATTGAGGCGCGCAAGGAAAGCGACGATGATAGCGGTGAAGCCATAGCCCGGCGAGATTGCCGGCTGCAGGTGGCCGATCGAACCGGAAACTTCGGATATGCCCGCCAATCCCGCGAGTGCGCCTGAGAAGAGAAAAGCGAACCAGACCATTTTCCGCGAGGAGAAGCCGGCGAAGCGCCCTGCCCGCGCCGACTGGCCGAGCACGCTTATTTCGAATCCCTTCAGCGTATATTTCATCAGGAACCAGGCGAGAACCGCGGCGACGACGGCAAAGACGATGCCCCAATGCGCGCGTCCGGAATCCTCCCAGATTGCCGGCAATACGGCTTCCGGCGGGAAATCGATGCTCTGCGGGAAGTTGTGACCCTGTGGATCGCGCCAAGGCCCGCGCGACAGCCAATCGAGGAAGAGCTGCGCGATATAGACCAGCATCAGGCTGGTCAGGATCTCGTTCGTGTTGAAATGCGCCTTCAAAAGCGCCGGAATGGCAGCGTAGAGCGCGCCGCCGATGGCACCGGCGATCAGCATCAGCGGCAGAACCATCGGCGAATGCCAATCGGTGAAGATGATCGGGATAAAGGAGCCAGCGACAGCCCCCATCGTAAACTGGCCTTCAGCACCGATGTTCCAATTATTGGATCGATAGCAAAGGCAAAGACCGACGGCGATCAGGATCAGTGGCCCAGCCTTGATCGCCAGTTCATGCAGCGACCAGACTTCCAAGAGAGGCTCGACGAAGAAGGCATTGAGCGCTTCGACGGGGTCCTTGCCCATCAGGGCGAACATGATGGTGCCGGCGATCAGCGCCAATGCGAGCGCAAGCAGCGGCGACAGGAGGCCGAAGAGCTTCGAGACCTGCGGGCGCTTTTCGAGTTCAATGCGCATGGGCAGGCTCCGAATGCGTCTTGGAATCATGCAGACCGCCCATCAACAGGCCGATCTTTTCGCGGGTCAGTTCACCGGCTGGATAGGACGGCGACAGGCGCCCCTCCGAAATGACGGCGATATCGGTCGCGACCTCGAAGATCTCATCCAGATCCTGGCTGATGACGAGCACGGCCGAACCGTCGCGGGCGAGGTCGACCATGGCCTGACGAATACGGCTAGCGGCACCCGCATCGACGCCCCAGGTCGGCTGGTTGACGACGAGCACGCTCGGCTGACGATCCAGTTCGCGGCCGACGATGAACTTCTGCAGATTGCCGCCGGACAGAGCGCCCGCAGCCGGGTCCTCGCCGCTCTTGCGTACATCCATTGCTTCGCAAATCCGCTTAGTCGCCTGCTTGACCGCGCCGTGCCTGATGATGTTGAGAAAGCCTCCGCCAAGGAATGCCCTGCGATCCGACTGATTGCGGGCGAGCACGAGGTTATCAGACAGCTTCAATGCGGAGACCGCCGCATGGCCGTGGCGCTCCTCGGGTACGAAACCGGCGCCGAGCAATCGACGGGCGTTGATGCCCCTGGTGCCAACACCCTCGCCACGCAACTGAACCAGATCATCCGACGCAACGGCATATTCGCCCGAGATGACATCGAACAGCTCGCCCTGCCCGTTTCCGGCAACGCCGGCTATCGCCAGCACCTCGCCGGCACGCACGCGCAACGAGAGATCTTTGAGCGACGTTGCAAAGGGGGTGCGCGCTGGCGCAGAAAGGCCGGCGATTTCCAGAAGGATGTCGCCCTTCTTGTCCATGCCTTCATGCTGTACGCTCGCGACATCGCTGCCAACCATCATACGGGCGAGCGATCCCGTCGTTTCCTGCCGTGGATCGCAAGCACCCGTTACTTTGCCATGGCGAAGAACCGTGGCGCGCGAACAGATACGCTGCACCTCTTCGAGCCGGTGGCTGATGTAAAGCACCGATCGCCCCTCGTCTCGCAGCTGGAACAGCGTCTCGAACAGACGATCGGCCTCCTGCGGCGTGAGAACGGCGGTCGGCTCGTCGAGAATGATCAACTTCGGATTCTGCAAAAGCGCGCGAAGGATTTCGATACGCTGCCGCTCCCCGACCGAGAGGTCTGCGACATGCGCATTCGGATCGAGCGGCAGGCCATAGGCACGCGAGAGCTTTGCAGCCTCCTCGGCAATTTTTGCCAGCGGGATATTGCTGTCGAGCGAGAGCGCGATGTTTTCCGCGACGGTCAGCGCCTCAAACAGGCAAAAATGCTGAAACACCATGCCGATGCCGAGCTTGCGCGCAGTACCAGGCGCATCGATCGACACAGGCTGCCCCTGCCAGACGATCTGCCCATGCGATGGCTCGAGCACGCCGAACAACATCTTGACCAGCGTGGATTTGCCTGCACCATTTTCCCCGAGGAGAGCGTGAATTTCCCCCGGCTGGATTTCAAGATCGATTTCGTTGCACGCAGTAAAACTGCCGAACAGCTTCGTCAGTTTGCGAACCGACAACAATGCTTCGGCCGCCGGCATATTGGATGACGACACGTTCCCCTCATTTCCTTCCCACCGACCTGTCCTTTACGGATCTATGGGATCAGTAGTGTAGTTCCACTCGTTTTTCTGGCTTCCAGATCCGCGTGCGCGCGCCCAGCATCGCCCAACGGATAAGTCTGATGAATATTGATACGCACTTTGCTGCTTTGCACAACAGCAAATAACGCATTTGCGCTGGCTCGCAACTCCTCAGGCGTGCCGACATAGGCAAAAAGACTGGGACGCGTCGCGAAAAGCGAGCCCTTCTGGTTGAGGATGGCGAGATTGAAGTTCTCGATCGGACCCGAGGACTGGCCGAAGGTGACCCACATGCCGCGCGGCTTCAGGCAATCGAGCGAATGCGGGAAAGTATCCTTGCCGACCGAGTCGTAGACGACATCGACGCCCTTGCCGCCGGTAATCTCGCGGACACGCTCGGCGAAGTTCTCCTTGCTGTAATCGATGACGTGGTCATAGCCATGCGCCAGCGCCAGCTCGACCTTTTCGGCGGAACCGGCGGTGCCGATAACGGTGCCCGCTCCGAGCGCCTTGGCCCACTGGCCGGCAATCAGGCCGACGCCGCCGGCGGCGGCGTGAAACAGCAGCGTCGTTCCCGGACCGACCTTGAAAGTGCGATTCAACAGATATTCGGCCGTCATACCCTTCAGCATCATCGATGCCGCGGTTTCGAGCGGAATATCGTCTGGCACCTTGACCAGATGGCGGGTTTCGATGTTGCGCTCGACGCTGTAGGCACCGTCGCTGCTGGCATAGGCGACGCGATCGCCAACGTCAAAATCGGTCACGCCGGGGCCAACTTCGGTGATCGTGCCTGCTGCTTCCTTGCCGAGCGGCAGCGGAAACTGAGGAGCCTTGTAGAGACCGGAACGGAAATAGACATCGATGAAATTGAGGCCGATGGCCGCATGACGAAGCTGCACCTCGCCCGCGCCGGGAGGCGGTAGATCTACCTCCTCCAGCTTCATGACCTCCGGACCGCCATTTTCATGGATACGGATAACCTTGGTCTTCTTCATGACGCGTCGTCCTTATTGGCGTCCGAGGGACGGGAAAAATTGCAGCACGGCGCCGATACAATAAAGATAAATACCACTGATGATGAAGAGGACAACGGCCCATTGCGGCATGACGAAATGCATCAGCAGCGAATAGATACCGAGCGCCGACCAGAAGAGGAATATGCCAAGGTTCAGCGGCCGGAGGCGCTTGACGCGCACGGGATGCAGAAAATTAATCGGCAGGAAGGTCAAAACGACGGAAACGCCGACAATAATCATGGCCGTCGTCGCGCTGGCGTCGATGACGAACAGCGTGAAGATCACCATGTTCCAGACGACCGGGAAACCGGAGAAGAAATATTCGTCCGTCTTCATGCCGGTATCGGCATAATAGATGGCACTGGAGACCACGATCATGCCGGCCGCCACAAAGGACCATGGCTCGCCGATCATGCCGCTCTCATAGAGTGCGAAGGCGGGCAGCAGCACGTAGGTCACGTAGTCGATGATATTGTCGAGCGTATCGCCCGACCAGTTGGGCAGCACTTCCTTGACGCGAACCTTGCGGGCGATCGGGCCGTCTATGCCATCGACCAACAGAGCCAGGCCAAGCCACCAGAACATATCGACAAAGCGATGTTCGGATGCCGCGACGACGCCGAGAAAGGCGAGAAACGATCCGGATGCCGTCAGTATATGGACGGAGAAAGCACGCATCTCCGCATAAGGCACCCGCTTGTAATTGAAGATTTTCATCCGCCCCACGATTCGTCAGCTTATTCACCTGCCCCGGCAGGCGGTTTTTCTTGCTAATATGCATCCTTTGGTCGACACCGCCAGCGCAAAAGCGTTCACCGCCGCACGCTAGCGCGACTTACTGTCATTTTCACCCATTGCGATGTTTCATCCCATGGATTTCAACAGGCTAAGCGCTTATTTTCAGAACCGAAGGCAATTGAGGCATCGACATGAAGCAGATTGAAGTGGCCGTTATCGGCGGTGGCCTGGCCGGCATGATCACGGCATTCGCGCTCGCGCGCGGCGGAAGATCCGTCGCACTCGTCGCGGCGCCGCATAACAAGGCCGACAAGCGGACGACGGCGCTGATGGATCAATCGATCCGCTTTCTGGAGCGCCTGACACTTTGGGACAGAATAGCGCCCGCCGCAGCCGCGCTGACCACAATGCGTATCATCGACGGCACTTCACGGCTGCTACGGGCTCCCACAGTCTCATTCCGGTCGTCCGAAATCGGGCTGGAAGCCTTCGGCTACAATATTCCGAATGCCGTGTTGCTTGACAGTCTCAGCCAAGCCATCGAAGCGGAAGGCAATGTCACCCGGATCGAAGCCACGGCATCCGAAATCACCTTCGGCGACGATGGCGTGTCGATTTCTCTCGACAATGGCGATTCGATCGATGCCGCATTCGTCGTCGGCGCCGATGGCCGCAATTCGAAGGTGCGCGAGACGCTCGGCATCAAGACCAAGGGCTGGTCCTATCCGCAATCGGCGATGGTTTTGAATTTTGCCCATAGCCTGCCGCACCAGAACATTTCCACCGAATTTCACACGGAAAGCGGGCCGTTTACGCAGGTCCCCCTGCCGGGCAGGCGTTCCAGTCTCGTCTGGGTGCAGAAGCCGGCAGAAGCGGCCGCCAATGCCGAGACATCGCTCGAAGAGCTTGGCAGGCTTGTTGAGGAACGGATGCAATCGATGCTCGGTCAGGTGACGATCGAGGACAATGTGCAGGTCTGGCCGCTTTCCGGCATGACGGCCCATCGCTTCGGCAGGGGACGCGCCGCGCTGATCGGCGAAGCCGCCCATGTCTTTCCGCCAATCGGCGCGCAAGGGCTCAATTTGAGCCTTCGCGATATTCTGGTGCTGACGGAAATTCTGAATGACCGCCCGGAACAGCCAATCCCGGCGACCTCGGGCGACAGTTTCGACCGCAAGAGACGCGCCGACATCATCAGCCGCACCGCGAGCGTCGATCTCCTCAATCGTTCGCTGCTGTCGGACTTCCTGCCTGTGCAGATGCTCCGCGCCGCCGGCCTGCATGTGCTTTCCGCCATCGCTCCGCTGCGTAATATCGTCATGCGCGAAGGCATCGAACCCGGCGGCGGCCTGCGTAATTTTCCGTCGATGCTACGGGAAAAGCTGCGCCGGTAAGGCGCCCGACTTTATCAGGTAGAGAACAACCGAAACCGTCGCCACGGAGCAGGCCGTGGTGATCAGGATGGTGGCGGACGACCGCTCCTGCCACACATCATATTGCTGGGCGATCACGAAGACACTCGTCGCCGTCGGCAGTGCCGCGAGCAAAACCGCCGCCTCGATCCATACGGGATCGAAGTGCCCGAATGACTGCAGAACGGCGTAGACGACGAGCGGGTGCAGGATGAGCTTCGCCGGCACGATATAGCCAATCTCGACCGGAATGCGCTTCAGCGGCCGCAGAGCCAAGGTCACGCCCATGGCAAATAATGCACATGGTGCAGAGGCTTGCGCGAGATAATTGATAAACTGCTCGAATGCTGCTGGCTGCTTAAGCGAAAATGCCGCCACGACGAAACCCAGCGCCGTAGACAGGATGAACGGATGCAGCAGCACTTTCCGGACGATATCCATAGCAAGCTGCGGCGGAGAGCGCCTGTCCCCACCTTCCAGCGCCATCAGCACCGGCGCGACGATGAAATGCAGCGCGTTTTCGAAACAGACGATCAGCGCCACGGGAACGGCAGCCCTTTCACCCAACGCCAGCAGCGCCAAACCCGGCCCCATATAGCCGATATTGCCATAGGCGCCCGAGAAGGCCTGGATCGTGCTGTCTGCAAGCGAATTGCGACGCAGGAAGCGGCCGATCAGAAACAGCAGCAAGAAAACCGAATAGGTCGCGGCTATGTCGGTTGCGATGAAATCGACCCGCGTCAACTGCTCGATCGGCGTTTGGGAAACGAGCTTGAAGAGCAGCGCCGGCAATGCCGCATAGATGATGAACGTATTGAGCCAGCCGAGAGCCTCCACCGGCTGCTTCGTCACTCGCGCGGCGACGTAGCCAATCAGAATCAGGGCGAAGAATGGCAGCAGCAGGCCGACAATATCAGCCATGGGGGTCGGCCATCGGGCATGTTCCGTTTTGCCGGGGAAATCGGGGCGAGAGTATCGCCCGATTTAGCCGATTTTCATCAGGATGGGAAAGGTTTGCTGAAACCAGATCGCCATATCGCTGACATAGCCGAAGATGAAGGCAAGGCCGGTCAATACCAAAAGCCCGCCCATGACCTTCTCGACCGTGCCGAGATGGCGGCGGAAGCGGGAGAGAAAGTTCATGAAGGCGCCGGAGAAGCCGGCGGCGATCCAGAAGGGAATGGCAAGCCCGAGGGAATAGACGGCGAGCAGGCCGGCGCCGGCGCCGACCGTTTCGCGCGAGGCGGCGATGCCGAGGATGGCGCCGAGCACCGGGCCGATGCAGGGCGTCCAGCCAAAGGCAAAGGCAAGCCCCATGACATAGGCGCCCGTCAGCGTCGCCGGCTTGCCGCCGCTCTGGAAACGCGCTTCACGGGCAAGAATGCCGATGCGGAAAACACCGAGGAAATTCAGGCCCATCACGACGATGATGAGGCCGCCGATCTTGGCGAGGACATCGAGATGCTGGCGCAGCAACATGCCGATGGAGGAGGCGCCGGCGCCGAGCGCCACGAAGACGGTGGCAAAGCCCAGCGTGAAGAACAGCGCCGACAGCAGCACATTGCCGCGTACGCTCGGTGCGGATGCGACAGCCGCACCGCCGCCACGGAACTGCTCCACCGAGATGCCCGCCATGTAGCAGAGATAGGGCGGCACGAGCGGCAGCACGCAGGGCGAAAGAAACGAAAGCGCTCCGGCGAGCAAGGCACTCAGAAGCGAAATATCGGCAAGCGACACGATGGACTCCGGCTATGTCATTCCGGTCCCTTCCTAACGATGCGGGCACCGGAAGGCCAATCACCTTTTCGAGTGGACACCGAGTCTTGCCTTAAAGTTGACGGAATTGAGGTTCCCGCGGAAAGGCGCAAAACCCAGGTTTTACCCGGGTTTTGCGGGCGCGACCAGCAGTCGCAAAACTGTCTGATGAACGAATTGCTTTTGCAAAAATATTGGTCCAAGCTGTTGATGTTCGTCGAACAACGTACATTCCACCCAAGCTATTTAGCGGAGGAAAAGCCCCCATGCGTATTGCTACTATGTTCACGACTGCAGCCTTTGTCGCCCTCTTCAGCGTAAGTGCCATGGCACAAACGGCAACCACCCCCAGCACCACCACGACGACCCCAAGCGCAACGACGTCGACCCCGTCGACGACCACGATGAAGCCGAAGGCAATGAAGCCGGCACAGACTGCCGTCTCCAAGGCATGCTCCACCCAGGCTGACGCCAAGGGTCTGCATGGAAAGGCGCGCGCCAAGTTCCGAAGCGACTGCAAGAAGAACGGCGGCAAAGCCTAAAAGCGCATTTCATTCCAAAATCGTGGTCAACTTTACCGTTCAGCTGGCGGTAGAGTTGATCAACGCGCTTCCCTCGATTACCCCGCGCAACATTCCGATTGATAAGACTGGCTGCGGCGTCAGATACCGCAAGGTCTGATTGTTTTTGCTTCGGCCCTTTCGGATATGGATCGATCAACTGCCCGTGCCATCGATGATGACACGGCGCGCTTATGCTCTACCCGTCGATACCGATCAGCAGCAGGTCCCAAGCGATGGGTGGTTTGGCAGGATTTGCCATGCAGCACTGGCAACGTTGCGCAACAAACGAGACAAACCCCGGAAACCCATTGAAATTACAGTCCGTCCTGTCCGATCGAATCAATGAACGGAGCAGGAAGTTGAGACCAGCCATAAACCCTCCCCCCTCAGAAGCAGCATCGCACGCGAACTATCTGACGGCCTGTCTTTTCGCGTTGGAACCTTCCATCGAGAGCCTCATCGAGGCTGCCATGAAATCAGGTTGGAAGCGCGAATATGTTCTCCTGGCGATCATGGCCATTGCGCTGAACGACAGCAGCGCGAATGGATCGTCATCGCAGCCATTGCATTCATGAATCGGTGATGACCAAATTGCCGGGCAAACCATGACCGTCACTTCTGGAACGGCCATTGCTGCGTTCAATCGTCAGAGCGCGGCGGCGGCCCTGCCGAAGACGAAATCGGCTTCGGTGCCGTCGGTCAGCCGAACCCGGCCGGAGCCATCGAGACCATTGGCTTGGCGCGTCGCGATGACGATGCCCTTGCGACCATCCGAGCAGTGGACTGCCATGGAAATCGTCACGGACGTGTCGAGCGAATCATAGCTGCCGGCACACTTGACGGTCTTGCCCTTCAGTCTCCCCGCCACCTGGAAGCTGCCACCGGACATCGTTGCGGTCGATGTTCCCCGCATAACGTCGCCTTTGCCCGAGATCACCGCCACCGGTACCGTGATGGCACAGGATGCAAGCGACGCCGCCGAAATGGCGACGATGACAAACCCGCTGATTTTCATGAAACTTATCCCCCAACTGACGCGCGAAGTTATGCACGCCATGGGCGAGCGGTCAATCCTGCTTCGTCAAGCTGGGCAGTATCGTTCATGCATATGGAAACGGCACATCGTCCGCGTGAGCAGCGGCCTAACAGATGGATATTGCTCAGGTTCCCTTCGGCTTGCGCTCCCTCGTGGCGGGGTCGACCTTGCCATCCGCGAGCCTGTTGCGGGGATCGGCGACGAGCGCTGCCTTATTCTTCTCCTTTGCCACCCCTTCGCCTTCGGGCGCCTTGCTGTGTTGTATCTTCGCCAGCGCCTGCTTCTTGTCGCGGCTGCCACGTGGTTCTCGCTGCTGATCCTGTGCCAAGAAGCACCTCCTCTCTGTTGGAAGAGGAACTCGTGCGATCGGCTTAGGTTCCAGCGGAAACGGTATCGGCAAGCTGCGATCGTCGAGGGATGACACGATCTATCTCGTTGCGGGCTATCGGAATCACAAATGGAGGCAGCCCGAAACGGGCAAAGGCACATCTCTCTATACCTTTAGCGACACTTAATATTATAATACGACGATAGACGTGAAACGAATCATGAATCTCATGCGTTTAGATATAGGTTTCGCTGCCATCTGAGGAAGCTAACCATGACGTCGTTCGAAAGGAAGAAACTCGCTCGGCTCGTTATGCTCACATTGCTGCCGATCTTCGGCGGTCTGACAGCGGTTGCGATCGTCGCGCTCTCCGCAATCGCATAGGTGCCGGCCGCAGAATCTGCGTCGATGAGCCAAGCCCAATCGCTGATCTCGAATCAGAGCGCTCTTTATGTGTTGCTATTCAAACATCAGGAGCAATCGGTACTATCAACCGAAAATGAATAGTCCCTACCCTTCAGCTGATAGATGTAATTCGCCAGAGACGCCTCGCCCGAGCTGAATTTCGGCAGCAGGAAGTCGCAGAGATCGGTAAGCTGCGCCGATTTGACGAGAGGCGGATCGAAATCATCATCGTCGTCATCAAGATCGTAGAAATAGCTGTAGATGTGATCGGTGAGGTCTATCTTCGTGAGCGTGGTCTTCTGATCGACCTTTCTGGGCAAATCCTTGTTGGCGAAAACCACAGGATAGCGCTCCGTGAGGTAGGGAATCACCAATCGCTCCGTCACCGGTGTCGTGATGGCGATACCGATCAGCGGCAGCACGCTCAGGGCTATCGAAAACCTCCTGCCTGCGATCAACCCGAACAAAAGTCCCAGGGAACCCAGCAATCCGCAAACGATTGCATATATTTCCCACAACGATAGCTCTGCCACGAATTCCATCATTCGCCTGTCGTCTTCACCAACCATCTTTTTGATGACGCTATCGTACTATCAAATCGACATTTTTCACCAGAAAATTTGCGACGAATGCCATCAACAACCTGTGCGTTATGATGTCTTTACGGGCTTCAGACCGATGACGGGCCAAAACTCCAGTGCTGCTTTGAACGTTTGCCGCGCGACAATCTACGGCTGACTTTTTGTACCCCGTAGTTACTTCCATTCGGCTTTGGATGGTGCTTCTCTCCGGTTCCAGTCGATCCACTACAGGAAACTGGCCCAAGGCCGCGGCACATAATTCCTACGTGCCGCCAGCTTTCTCGGACCCTTCGCGCCCGATTTAGGGGCGCAGCCGTTTGGGGGTGCGGCTAAGCAAGGTCACCTCCCTGATGCTGGCGACATTCAGCATCCGCATCAGAATGCGGCCCAGGCCGACGCCCATGCCTCCGTGCGGAGGGCAGCCATATCGGAAAAAGTCGAGGTAGTCGGAAAGCGCATCCAACTTATAGCCACGCGCGGTTGCCTGAGCCACGAGGCGTTCATAACGATGCTCCCGCTGCGCTCCGGTCGTGATCTCCATCCCACGCCACAAGAGGTCGAAGCCCTTTGTCATATCAGGCCGATCATCTTGGCGCATGTGGTAGAACGCCCGATGCCTTGCGGGATAATCTGTGATGAACAGGAACTCGTGGCCTGTCGTCTTTGCCATGTGTTCAGCAAGGATGCGTTCGCCTTCGCTATCCAGATCAGAGCGCGTTCGGAGCGGATGTCCCAAGCTTTCGAGCGTTTCGCGCGCCTCTTCGAATGCCAGCTTTGGGAATGGAAGCGTTGGCGGCGCGACATCGACGCCAAAGAGCCGCCTGATTTCCGCCCCGTGAGCCGCGGCAACGGCAGTTATCGCATGGGATAGCCAGCGCTCTTCAATCTCCATCAACTCGTAATGGTCTTCAATCCATGCGATCTCCATGTCGATCGACGTGAACTCGGTTTCATGACGGGACGTAAACGACGGTTCTGCGCGAAAGGCCGGCCCGATTTCGAAGACCTTCTCCATGCCTCCGGCAATTGCCATTTGCTTGTAGAATTGCGGTGATTGCGCCAGGAATGCCGTCATGCCGAAATATTTTACGGCAAACACCTCCGCTCCAGACTCACTGAAAGTGCCCATCAGCTTCGGCGAATGAATTTCGCGAAAGCCGTGTTGTTCCCAGAAAGAGCGCATGGCCCCTTCAAGCGTCGTCTGCACCGCGAAAACGAGTTGCTGAGCTGGATACCGCAGGCTGACCTGGCGATGATCTATCCATTTATCCAATCCGGAATCCTCGGCGATAGGAAGCCGAGCTTCCGCAAGACCGCAGATTTCTGCGTTCTCGATCACAACTTCCAGACCACCGAGCTTCACGCTGGGAGCGACATCCACCCTCCCCGTGACAATGATCGAACTCTCCGGCGTCGGAATATCAAGTGCGGCCGCAAGCCCGGCATCGCCCTTTGTCTGCGTGAGTTGAACCTTTCCGGTCTGATCACGAAGAACAATGAATCGCATATGTTTCTGGTCGCGGATGGTTTCGGCAAACCCGCATAGTTTGACCCGCTGCCCAATGAGTGAAGGCAGATCGGCGGCGAAGGAACGTGTCGAAGGTGAAGTATGAGACATGACTTTCTCCTGAAAACGGAAAACCGGATCGGAGAAGCCAAAACCAAAAGCCCTTCCGAAAACCGGCAGGGCTGTGGTGATCAATGAGCTACGTTACGAAGCGCACACGATATCCACGACCCCGGAGGGGCCGTTATTATTGATCGTGCTTTTTGATAGCGTGCTCATGGCGCACATTTATTCGCAAGAGGATCGAAATGTAAATATCGATGTTTGCGATGCCGACCGGCTCGGCCGCCTTCCGTTCAGGAGAAAATCCGGAATTCGAAGATCGCTTCGGAACCAGATTTGAAAATCTGCCATATTTTTCCGCAGACTTGCTCGCTAGCGCGAGGATTGGACGAGGCGTCCGCTGCCCCTGCTAGCGCAGCTTCGCAATATGCGGCGGCTGCGGTGCAGCGTTCTCATGGCGTCCCGACATCGAGCCGGTAATTACGGCAACAGCGGCAACCACGACGTAAATAATCGTCCCTTTGGGCTTCCGGTCCGATATGCAATGCCTTGTCGACTCTAGCGAGCGCGGATGGTCAGACATCTTGATCCTTTAATATTCAAGCGCTCGTGTTTAGTCGATCATCGGCACCGAATGAACATCCAGATTCGCGTGTCTCCCTTGCACGGCGCGAATAGCAATCCATGCCTGATTCTGAACCGCTTGGCAAAAAAGCGACCCTCGCGACCCGCACAAGGCTCTGGGACGACGGATATCCTCATAGATGGAATACGGACAAATCGAGCGAAACACCGCTCGCGGGATATTTTGGGGAAGGTAGAGTTCCCTCACAACACAATGCCGGAGTTCGGTTCCTCGCGTTCGCGATGGAAAACCAAAAGAATCTCTCTAGAAAACATAATGAAGTTTCTGGTGAGAGCGATGGGATTCGAACCCATGACCTACTGATTAAAAGTCAGTTGCTCTACCGACTGAGCTACGCTCTCCCTCTCCGCAGGCAGATGCTGCCTCGGCTGGAAGTGCGCGGAACATATGCAGACGCCCTATTGCGGTCAACCCATAAAATCGAGGTTGTTAGCGGCCGAAGATGCTTTTCCTCACCTTGATGGGATGAAATGGCGGCATCGGACCGACGAAATTGCTCTTTACCGGGGAAAATCGAAGGTCCGGCGTCATAAGCGGGCGAACTTCGACAAGGCAATTGATTCTCAAAGACCTAAACAACCGTAACAATTTCCCTCAATAATCAGGATTGCAATGAACGGATTGATCGGCTCGCCATCCGCAACAGTTGGGGTGCGAATCGTTTTTGGTGTATATCAGTTATTGTTAACAACCTGTCGGGCCCTCAGGAGGTTCTTTTATGGAAGACGCAAACGTCGGTTGGATTGCAGCAATTATCATCGGCGGCTTAGCTGGCTGGTTCGCCGAGATGATCATGAAGAGCAATACGGGCATCATCATGAACATCATTCTGGGCATCGTTGGCGCGCTCGTTGCCAGCTGGCTGTTCCGTACTCTCGGCATCGCGCTGCCGTTCCATGTATGGCTGAATTACCTGATCACGGGTTTCATCGGCGCCTGCATCCTGATTTTCATCGGTCGCCTGATCAGACGTTAGCGGCGTACCGGGCAAGACACCCCAATCGGGAAGAGGAAAAGGGGAAGGCGGTTCGTTCCGCCTTCCCTTTTTTGTTGCCTCGATTTGGCCGCCTGAACGCGGGTAGGCAGCAAGCTCCTGGTGGGCCGGATGAAATGGGGAGCGCTTTTAAGGCCTTCCCAAGCCCGACATCGACGCTATCTATCAAGACTGGAACCGAAAGGAGGTTGGAAATATGACGGAAAACGCCAATCGGACAACCGCTCGCAAAGTCGTCCGCGGTCGCGCCTATAGCATTGCGGAGTTTGCGCGAAAATATCGCCTCGACGATGCGGAGGCAAAGCGCCTCTTCTATAAGTTCGGTCCTTCGTCCACCGAACTGGACCTGCTCATGGCCGCCAAACGAAGGCCGCCGACGCTTGCGACCGCAATCGGTCAGTGATGCGGCTCTTCCAGCCAGACCCGTAAGATACCTCGAGATCGCCGCGCTTCGAAGCGATGGCAACGCGCAAGCGATACACGGCGCAGTACATGTCAGCGCCCGTGTATCGCATTGATATATCACAATAGGTTGCCTTCGATTATGCGAGATGACACTCTGTGCCGCTCAAGCAAACGTCGGACACAGCTCGAATGCAGAATTCGCTTAGCCACCTCGCCTATCTCGCGCTGGAATATGCGATCGTGACGCTTGAGCTGAAACCGGGCGCGCTCGTCACCGAAAAGCAGTTGATCGAGATGGCTGGGCACGGGCGGACGCCGGTGCGCGAGGCCATCCAGAAGCTTGCCTGGCAAGGCTTGATTCATGTTCGACCGCGCGTCGGGCTGCAGATCGCGGAAATCCGCCCGGAGGATCATCACTATGTCATGCAGGTGAGGCGCGAACTGGAGCCGATTGCGGCGGCACTCGCCGCCGCCCATGCAGATCCGCAGCAGCGCAAGCAGTTGCGGGAATGCGCGCGGCTGATGACGGCGTGCGCCGTTACCGGCGACTTGCCCGGCTTCTTCGCAGCCGACAAGACCTTCGACGAAGTTCTCGAAGCCGCCTGCCCTAACAACTTCATCACCGCCGCGCTCGCCCCCGTGCAAACGCATGCGCGCCGGCTATGGTATGCAACCGGAACGCATGATCGCATGGATCGAGCGATCGCCATGCATGTTCAAGCCATCGAAGCCATTCAAAACGGCGATACGAATGCTGCTGAGACAGCCATGACCGCGCTTATCGATTATCTCAACGGCGCATGAAAAAGGCGGCTTCGCTGCCGAAACCGCCTTTCATTCCAGATTGAGATAATTCGGTCAGCCGACGAAAGCGCGTTCGATAACGAACTCTGCCGGCTTGTTGTTGGCGCCTTCGTTCAGCCCAGCCTTTTCCAGCAGGTTCTTGGTGTCCTTCAGCATGGCGGAAGAACCGCAGATCATGCCGCGATCAATCGCGGGGTCGAGCGGCGGCACGCCGAGATCGCTGAAAAGCTTGCCGTTGTCGATGAGGTCGGTGATACGGCCCGTGAAGGGGAAGTCTTCGCGGGTCACAGTTGCATAATGGCGCAGCTTGTCGCCAACGACTTCGCTCAGGATCTCATCGCTGCGGATTTCCTCGACGAGGTCGAAGCCGTATTTCAGCTCGGCGACATCGCGCGTGGTATGGGTCAGGATGACTTCCTCGTACTTCTCATAGGTTTCCGGATCGCGGATCAGGCTCGCGAACGGTGCGATGCCGGTGCCGGTGGAGAACATGTAAAGGCGACGACCGGGCGTCAGCGCATCCAGCACCAGCGTGCCAGTCGGCTTCTTGCGCATCAGCACTTCGTCGCCGGGCTTGATGTTCTGCAGGTGCGAGGTGAGCGGACCGTCCGGCACCTTGATGGAGAAGAATTCCAGCTCGTCGGCCCAGGCAGGGCTTGCGATCGAATAGGCACGATAAAGCGGTTTGCCATCGACCATCAGGCCGATCATCGCGAATTCGCCGGAGCGGAAGCGGAAGCCTTGCGGCCGGGTCATGGTGAAGCGAAAGAGCCGGTCGGTATAATGCGTGACGCTCAGCACTTTCTCGGCGAAGACGCCGGCGGGTACTGCTGAAGCAAATTCATCTGTCTTTGCGGGGGCGTTCATTCTGTCTCGAATCCCGTTTTTGTCTTACACGTCTTTCCTGGCAGGCTCATTGCGCGATGCTGATATTATAATATAGCCCGTATTGAAAGGCATTCCATTCCGTCAGCCACCACAGGACTGAAATATGTATATTTCAGTCAAGATTCCAGATCGCCGACATTACATAATTTGCGAGGCGTGAATACGGCAATCCAACGCTGTCGAATTGCCGCAAGAGCTTGCCTCTTGGCGTCAGGCCGATTTTGCCGGCAACCGACGCCAGCTATAGGCCTGTCCGCCCTCGGCGCGGCCCGCAGTCGGCTGGTAGTAATGCGGAATACCCGGCAGGCGGTTTTCCGACAACCTCTTCAGCGCGGTCTCATTGGTCACGGCGAAACTGTCGATGCCGACGCGCAGCATCAGTGGAATCTGGTCGATCAGCACGTCGCCGACGGCGCGCAGCTCTTTGCCGTAACCCAGGCGTTGCCGCAGCAACGAGGCATGGCTGAAGGCACGACCATCGTTGAAGGCCGGAAAGGCAACCGCGATGATCTCGAGACGATCAAGATAGGGCTGCAGCCGGGTCACGTCGTCAGCCGGCTTGATGACGACGCCGAGGCCGACATCGTTGCTTTCTTCCGCCTTTGCGATCAGCGCATCGAGGTCGAGCAAAGGCTTCTGCGTTTCGGTTGCCTTTAGCTCGTCGGTCTCGATAATCCACCGATCATTGTCGACGAAGCCGGTTTCCCGCCAGATCTTGGTCATAGTCGATCTCCTTAGGCTGCTTCAGCGGCCGACGAGGACGCGCCATAGAGCGCGGTCTTGAACGGCTGCGGCCCGACGCGGCGATAGGCGACGAGGAAGGTTTCAGAAGGATCGAGGCGAAGGCCGAGATAGGTGTCGACGATGGTCTCGATGGCATCCGTCACCTTGTCGGGCTCGAAGCCGCGACCGATGATCTCGCCGATCGACGTATTTTCGTCGCCAGAGCCACCGAGCGTGATCTGATAGAGTTCCGCGCCCTTTTTCTCCACACCAAGCAGGCCGATATGGCCGACATGGTGATGACCGCAGGCGTTGATGCAGCCGGAAATCTTGATCTTCAACTCACCGATCTCCGCCTGGCGCTCGGGCGAACCGAACCGGGTGGAAATCTCCTGCGCGACGGGAATGGAGCGCGCATTGGCAAGCGCACAATAATCGAGACCAGGACAGGCGATAATATCGGTGATCAGGCCGGCATTCGCGGTTTCGAGGCCGATGGCAACGAGGCCGCGATAGACGGCTTCGAGATCGGCCAGCGCCACATGCGGCAGGATGAGGTTCTGCTCGTGGCTGACGCGGATTTCGTCGAAGGCATATTCCTCGGCGATGTCGGCCACCGCTTCCATCTGGCTATCCGTTGCATCGCCCGGGATGCCGCCGATCGGCTTCAGCGAGATTGTCACCATACCGTAATCAGGGTTCTTGTGCGGCTGCACATTCTGCTGCATCCAACGCGCGAAGGCTGGATCGGCCTTCTTCCAGCGCGCCAGGCTTTCCCAGCCTTCGGCGCGCTCAGGTAGAACCGGCGGTGCGAAATAGGCGGAAATCGCCTGGACGTCGGCCTCCGGTAGCTTCAGTTCGGTATCCCGAAGCTTGTCGAACTCGACCTCGACCTGGCGGGCCAGTTCCTCGGCGCCAGTTTCATGCACGAGGATCTTGATGCGCGCCTTGTACTTGTTGTCGCGGCGGCCATGCAGATTGTAAACGCGCATGATTGCCGTCGTGTAGGACAGGAGATCCTCTTCAGGCAGGAAGTCGCGGATCAGCTTGGCAATGAGCGGCGTACGGCCCTGCCCGCCCCCGACATAAACGGCAAAGCCGATCTCGCCCTTGTCGTTCTTCTTCAGATGCAGGCCGATGTCATGCACCTGGATCGCGGCGCGGTCGCGCTCGGCACCGGTAACAGCGATCTTGAACTTGCGCGGCAGGAACGAGAACTCCGGATGAACGGAGGACCATTGCCGCAGGATTTCGGCGTAAGGCCTGGGATCGGCGACCTCGTCTGCCGCAGCGCCGGCGAAATGATCCGCCGTCACGTTGCGAATGCAGTTGCCCGAAGTCTGAATGGCGTGCATTTCGACGGAGGCGAGATCGGCCAGCGCATCCGGCATTTCGGAGAGCTTCGGCCAGTTGAACTGCAGGTTCTGGCGGGTGGTGAAGTGGCCGTAACCGCGGTCATAGGTGCGCGCGACATGGGCGAGCATGCGCATTTGGCGCGAGCTCAGCGTGCCATAGGGAATCGCGATGCGCAGCATATAGGCATGCAGCTGGAGATAGACACCGTTCATCAGGCGTAGCGGCTTGAAAGCGTCTTCCGAAAGCTCACCCGAGAGGCGCCGCTCCACCTGATCGCGAAACTGGGCAACCCGTTCCGCAACGAAGGCGTGGTCGAATTCATCGTAACGATACATGATTTCCTCGGGGCTTCTCAGACTGCAATGAAATCGGGATCGGCCGCGGCATAGCCGGGCGCGTATTCCATGGTGGGGCCTTCGGCGCGGATACGCTCGCGCAGGCGCAGCGGCCAGAGCTTGCCGCCGGTTTCCTGAACGTCGACCAGATTGACGTCGACGACCTTGTTGTCGGCATAGGCCTGCTTGCCGATCGCTTCTAAAGCAGCTTCCGCCTCGGCATGGCGGGCGACGAGCGCTTCCTGCAGCGAGGTCGTCCACTCACCATTCGCGTTCAGCCAAACGGCGACGCCATCGGTGAGCCGGTTTGCGGTCAAAACCTTATCGACCATCCATCAGCTCCTTGCATAGTCTTGAGCAACGGTCTCGCGGCGGACCAGCGGCTCGGATTGTTCGAAATTCGCACCGGCGACGGCGTCGCCGATAATGACCATGACCGGTCCGCTCAATTCGTCGCGGCTTTCGAGATCAGGCAGATCCCGCAATATGCCATGCATCAGCCGGCGATCGCGACGGCTGGCATTTTCGATCACAGCAACTGTGGTCTCAGGCGGCAGACCAGCCTGCATCAGACGGCCGGCGACCGAAGCAGCGACCGTGCGGCCCATGTAGACGGCGATCGTCGCACCGGATACGGCAAGGCTCGCCCAATCGGGCAATACATCGCCCGTGAGATCGTGACCGGTCGTAAAGACGAGCGACGAAGCGACGCCGCGCAGCGTCAGCGGCAGTTCGAAATCGGCGGCGGCAGCAAAGGCGGAGGTGATGCCAGGAACGATCTCGTACGCGATGCCGGCGGCACGCAAGGCTGCCATTTCCTCGCCTGCGCGGCCGTAGACCAGCGGATCGCCCGACTTCAGCCGCACGACGCGCTTGCGTTCGCGACCGAGCTGCACCAGCAAATCGTTGATTTCTTCCTGCGACTTGCTGTGGCAGCCCTTGCGCTTGCCGACGGAGAGGCGCTCGGCATCGCGGCGGCCCATGTCGACGATCGCCTGCGGCACCAGCGCATCATAAACGATGACATCGGCTTCCATCATCACGCGCTGCGCCCGCAAGGTCAGCAGATCTTCCGCGCCGGGACCGGCGCCAACGAGCCAGACGCGGCCCTCGACCTCGCGCGACGACCGCAGCAGCTGATCGGCTGCCTGCTCCGCCTGCGCGGCATGGCCGGCATTGACGGCATCGGCGACGGGTCCCGAAAAGAACTGCCGCCAGAAGATGCGGCGGGCAACGCCGCGCGGCACAAGGTGCTCGACCGGCTTGCGGAAGCGCGTGGCGAGCTCAGCCAGCTTGCCAAGCGATGGCGACAGCATCTGATCGATCTGAGCGCGGATCATCTGCGCCAGCACGGGACCGGCGCCCTCGGTGCCGATGGCAACGGCCACGGGAGCGCGGTTGACCAGCGCCGGCGTATAAAAATCGCAATAGTCAGGCTGATCGACGGCGTTTGCCGGGATTCGCTCTGCGCGGGCCGCATCGACGATCCCGCGATCGGCCTCGGCATCACCGGTGGCGGCAAACACAAGCGTAGCGCCCTTGACCTGATCTGGTGAGAAATCACCGCGTACGGCTTCGATACGATTGGCGATGAGGAAGGCGTGATAATCAGCCTCCGGTGCCTGCACAAACGCGACGACCTTCGCCTGCGTGTTCAGAAGCAGCCGCACCTTGGCAAATGCCTCGTCGCCATTACCAAAGACAGCAGCAATCCTTCCTTCCACACGGAAGAAGGCGGGAAACACCGAAAGCTGTTCAGTCCTGGGAGGCATCGTTATTCCACTTCGAGATTTGCCGAATATCACCCTTGCGGCCAGGAGATTGAAGAAACAGAAATTCTAATGCCCTTGCATGCGCGTATTCTTTTGCTCGACATGCCAAGGATTTGAGCAAAACTCACCAGACGAGCAGATTGCAATAAGCATATAAAATCTATAGATTTTTACGACTCAGCCTCATTGCCGAGATGCTTTATTGCTTGTGGCAAACATAGTCCTTAAGTTATTTACGCATACCGCCGCATTTGCAATCCCGGTAGACTGCAGCAAAAATCGTTGGAGAAAACCCTTGTCTGACAATAGCATCGCTGCACGCCTCCTCAACGTCGTCGAACATGACATCCTGCCCCTGACCCGCCAGGGCGTCGCTGCCGGCAACAAGGTTTTCGGCGCGGCCATCCTGCGCAAATCGGACCTTTCGCTCGTTATCGCGGAAACCAACAATGAGTTGGAAAATCCGCTCTGGCATGGTGAGGTTCATGCTCTCAAGCGCTTCTACGAGCTCGGCGAAAAGCCCATCACCAAGGATCTAATCTTCCTGTCCACGCATGAACCCTGCACCATGTGTATGTCGGCGATCACCTGGGCCGGTTTCGATAATTACTATTATTTCTTCAGCCATGAGGATTCGCGCGACGCTTTCGCGATCCCGCATGACCTCAAGATCCTGAAGGAAGTCTTCGGCCTGGAGCCGGGTGGCTATCGCCGCCAAAACGCATTCTGGAATAGCTTTGCCATCTCCGATCTGGTGGAAACGGAAGAAGATCCGCGCAAAGGCGAATTGAAGAACCAGACGGCGCGCATCAAGCAAGCCTATGCCGGATTGTCCGAGAACTACCAGGCGTCCAAGAGCGACAACGACATCCCCTTGAACTGACAGAGCAAGACCCGAGGCAATGATGGAAGCATCTCGAGACATTTCCGGCCTGATCGATATCATGGCGGCGCTGCGAAACCCCGAGAGCGGCTGCCCCTGGGACATCGTCCAGACCTTCGAGACCATCAAGCCCTATACGATCGAAGAGGCCTATGAGGTTGCGGATGCGATCGAGCGCAAGGATAACGACGATCTTTGCGACGAGCTTGGCGACCTGCTGCTGCAAGTCGTATTCCACGCGCGGATCGCCGAGGAAGCGGGAGCGTTTTCCTTCGGTGATGTCGTCCACGCCATCACCCGCAAGATGATCCGCCGCCATCCCCACGTCTTCGCCGTCTCGGATGCGAAGACCGAGGATGCGGTGACGTTGCAATGGGATCGGATCAAGGCCGAAGAGAAGCGAGAACGCGCCGAGCGCCGCGCCAAAAGCGGGATTACCCAGGATTTCAAGGCCGGCTTCCTGGGCTCTGTGCAGCGGACCTTCCCTGCCCTGACGGAAGCTTTGAAGCTGCAGGAGCGCGCCGCCAAGGTCGGCTTCGACTGGTCGGCACCGGAACCCATTCTCGACAAGATCGAGGAGGAGATCGGTGAACTACGAGCGGCGCTTGCGAGCGGCGACAAGACCAAAGTCAGCGACGAACTCGGCGACCTGATCTTCGCCGTCGTCAATATCGGCCGGCATGTGAACACCGACCCCGAGCAGGCCCTGCGCGGCACCAACACGAAGTTCCGCCGCCGTTTCCACCACATCGAGACGACGCTCGAAGCTGAAGGCGAGACGCTGGAAGGCGCCTCGCTGGAGCGGATGGAAGAGATCTGGCAATCAGCGAAAGCGATAGAGCGGCAGCTTGCGGGGATCAAGACGGCTTAAAGGCCGCCTATTCCCAGTCCTCGCGCTGCGGCTTGGGGCCATTGCCCATGCGCCGCTCCAGCTCAGCCGCCTCGGTTTCGGTCAACCGGACTTCGAGCGTCACGGTGCCGTCCTCGTTGTCTTCGCGGTTGTCGACGATGGCATGATTGTAGAGCCAAGGCAGCAGCGCCAGCTTTTCGACCGGAAGCGTGATCGCCGTCTCGGTCAGCACGCCGGAAAGGCGCCTGCTGATTTCGTCCATCAGGCGATCGACGCCTTCACCGCTTTTCGCCGAGACGGCAATGACGTTCTCGGCGGTCGATGCTTTCTGTACGATAGCATCATGCGCCTCCGGCTCCAGGCGATCGATCTTGTTCCAGACCTCAAGGATGCGATCCGCGCCCTCGGCCTCGCCGATGCCGAGGTCGCCGAGAATGCGCATCACGTCGGCGCTCTGGACCTGATTGTCGTCATCCGAGAGATCGCGCACATGCAGGATCAGGTCGGCTTCCAACACTTCCTCGAGCGTCGCTCTGAAAGCGGCCACCAAGTGAGTCGGCAGGTCGGAAATGAAGCCGACTGTGTCGGAGAGGATGACGGTGCGGCCATGCGGCAGCTTCATGCGGCGCAGCGTCGGATCGAGCGTCGCAAACAGCATGTCTTCCGCCAGCACGCCGGCGCCGGTGATACGGTTGAACAGTGTCGACTTGCCGGCATTGGTATAGCCGACGAGGGCGACGATCGGATGCGGCACCTTCCGGCGCTTGGCGCGATGAAGCTGGCGGGTACGAACCACCTGCTCCAATTCACGCTCCAGCCGTATGATCCGCTCCTGCAGCATGCGCCGGTCGGCTTCGATCTGGGTTTCGCCTGGACCGCCCATGAAGCCGGCACCGCCCCGCTGGCGTTCAAGGTGGGTCCAGCTTCGAACCAGCCGGCCCTTCTGATAGTTCAGATGCGCAAGCTCGACCTGCAGCGTGCCTTCCTTGGTGGAGGCGCGCCGGCCGAAGATTTCGAGAATGAGGCCGGTACGGTCGATGACCTTGGCGTTCCACGCCTTCTCGAGATTGCGTTGCTGTACCGGCGTCAGCGGATGGTCGACGATGACGAGGCCGGCGTTGAACTCGTCGAGCAGCGCAAGGATTTCCTCGATCTTGCCGGTGCCGAGCAATGTTGCCGGTCGCGGATCGTTGATAGGCACGATGGAGCCGTTGACGACGTCGAGATCGATGGCGAGCGCGAGCCCTTTGGCCTCATCGAGACGGCTTTCGGGTAGTCGCGAAACGGAGATGGCACTGTCGGCCTGGGCGGAACGCGCCGCGCGTGCCTGTTTCAGCACGGGCACAACGACAACAGCGCGCATATCATCCCGGTGCTTTATGGTCTCCGGGATGAGGGAATCATTTTTGGTATCGCGTGTCGTGATAGTAGGAAGTCCTGGTTAGGATGCGGCTTCTTCGCTCTCGAACATCTGCATGGGCTGACCCGGCATGATCGTCGAGATCGCATGCTTGTAGACGAGCTGAGAATGGCCATCGCGGCGGAGCAAGACACAGAAATTGTCGAAGGAGGTCACGACACCCGTGAGCTTCACGCCGTTAATCAAGAAAATTGTCAGTGAAATCTTTTGCTTGCGAACAGTATTGAGAAATAAGTCCTGCAAGTTCTGAGAACGTTCCGCCATCGCGCCGCTTCTTTCTTTTTTGCCGACCGAGGTCGGTTAAATGTCATGATATTCAGAGGTCCCGGACGGGAGATACCCTCATTCTCTCCCCCCAGCGAATCTTGGTATCAAATCACGGTCTTTTCCGCAACGTCGAAAAAGGCTTCGCGAATTTTCTGTGACATGCTGCCCGGATGACCGTTGGCGATGGTCTCTCCATCGATAGAAACGACCGGAAAACAGATACTTGTGGCTGCCGTGATGAAGACCTCCCGAGCCTTCATCATCTCCTCGACCGAGAAGAATCGCTCGACAATGGTCACATCGAGCTTCGCCGCGACGTCCATCAAGGTCGTGCGCGTGATGCCGCGCAGAATACCGTGCTCGGCGGGGCGGGTGACGAGATTTCCGTCATGGTCGACAATCCAGACGTTGGTGGCGGCTCCTTCCTTCACCATGCCGTTGTGGTCGATGTAGATCGCTTCCTGCGCGCCGGCTTCCTTCGCCTGCTGTCGGGCCATCGCATTCGGAAGGAGGCCGACAGACTTGATGTCCACACGGTCCCAACGGTTGTCACGGACAGTGATCGCCCTGATGCCATTGGCATTCTTCTTGGCGATTACGGACTGATCCGTGCTTTTCGCGGTCACGACGATCGAAGACGGCGTACCATTAGGTGGAAAGACGTGATCGCGCCGGGCAACGCCACGAGTCACCTGCAGGTAGAACAGGCCATTGCGGACATGATTGCGGCGCAACGTCTCGCGAATCACCAGGACCAATGCCTGCCGGGTCATCGGCCAGGCAATGCGCAGTTCGCCGAGCGAACGGTTGAGGCGATCGAGATGGCGCGTCATGTCGACGATCACGCCATGACGAACCTCGCATACCTCGTAGACACCGTCGGCGAACTGATAACCGCGATCCTCGATGTGCACCATGGCATCGCTGTGCTTGACGTAGCGGCCGTTGACGTAAGCTATTCTCGGCATGAAAGCCCCTGATGCGAAATTCTGTATTGTTTGAAATGTCGGGCGGCCGCTCAGACGCCCAACGACTTCAGCTTACGATGCAGTGCCGAGCGCTCCATGCCGACAAATTCCGCAGTGCGCGAAATATTGCCTCCGAAGCGGTTGATCTGGGCGATGAGATAATCGCGTTCGAACATCTCGCGCGCCTCGCGCAGCGGCAACGTCATGATGTGATAATCGTTCTTGGCGGAAACCTTCGGCAGCATGTCTCCGAGGTCGGTCGGCAGCATTTCCGCCGTGATCGGCGTCTCCGCGCCATCCGAGCGCGCCAGAATCATCAGACGCTCTATATTGTTGCGCAGCTGGCGGATATTGCCGGGCCAGTCATGCGCCTGCAGCACGGCCATGGCGTCATCGCCGATGCGGCGGGGGCGAATGCCGGCCTGCTCTGAAATCTGACGCATCAGCTGATCGACGAGGAAGGGAATATCTTCCCGGCGTTCGGCAAGTGCCGGCACGCGCACCGGCACCACGGCGAGGCGATGATAGAGGTCTTCGCGAAACAAGCTCTCGGCGATGCGGCTCTCGAGATTATAGGCCGTGGACGAGATGATGCGCACATCCACCTTGACGCGCTTGGAACCGCCGACACGCTCGAACTGCTGGTCGACAAGAACGCGCAGGATTTTGTTCTGCGTCTCGCGCGGCATCTCGCCGACTTCGTCGAGATAGAGGATGCCGCGATGGGCTTCTTCCAGGGCACCGATCTTGCGCGCCTGTCCCGGCGAGCCCTCGGTGCCGAACAAGGCGATTTCCATGCGCTCCGGCGTGATGGTTGCCGCATTCAGCGCCACGAACGGGCCGTTCGCCCGCGTCGACTTCTTGTGGATCATGCGCGCCACCAGTTCCTTGCCGGAACCGGAGGGGCCGAAGATCATGACGCGGCTATTGGTGGGCGACACCTTGTCGATCGTCTGACGAAGCTGCGAGACCGCAACCGAGGTTCCGATCAATTCCACCGCGTCGCCGGTGCGGCGTTTCAGCTCGGAAACCTCACGCTTCAGCTTGGAATTTTCGAGCGCGCGCTCGGCAATCAGGATGAGGCGATCGGCCTTGAACGGCTTTTCGATGAAATCGAAGGCGCCGCGCTTGATGGCGGAGACGGCCGTCTCGATATTGCCGTGACCGGAAATCATGACTACAGGCAGATCCGGATGGCGGGTCTTGATCTCGTCGAGCAGCGCAAGGCCATCGAGCTTGCTGCCCTGCATCCAGATATCGAGGAAGATCAGCCGCGGCGCCCGGTCGGAGATAGCGGCGAGCGCACTGTCGCTGTCATAGGCCGTGCGGGTTTCGTGCCCTTCATCCGAAAGAATTCCCGAAACGATTTCGCGAATGTCTTCCTCGTCATCCACTACGAGAATATCAGATGCCATAGACGCTTTCCTTGTCACTTGCTGTCTGGGCGACGGCGGCCTGCTCACGGCGCGGCAGATGCACGCGGATCATGGCTCCCCTGCCCTGGTCGAAATCGGCGGGTGCGTCGTGGAGTTCGATCTGCCCGCCATGGTCTTCAATGATCTTCTTGACGATGGCGAGGCCAAGGCCCGTGCCCTTCTCGCGCATCGTCATGTATGGTTCGAGAATGCTGTGCCGGTTCTCGACCGGAAGGCCGCGGCCATTGTCGATGACATCGACGGTGAAGCGGTCGCGATCTGGGTCCAGGGACGAACGCACCAGGATTTTCGGTTGCTCGCGCGCCTCATCGCTCGGCACGCCTTCGATCGCCTCGACGGCATTCTTGATGAGATTGCCAAAGGCCTGGCCGAGCATTCGCGTGTCGAACATGCCTTCCAGCCGCTCGTCGCCCAGCTCGCGTTGGAATTTGACGTGATTGTTGCCCATCTCGCGCAGGAAAACCGCGTCGCGCAGAATGTCGCGCAGATCGCCCGGCTCCATGGTCGGCTTGGGCATGCGGGCGAATGAGGAAAACTCGTCGACCATACGGCCGATATCGCCCACCTGCCGGATGATCGTATCGGTGCACTGGTCGAAGACCGGACGGTCGGCATCGGCAATGTTCTTGCCGAAACGGCGGCGGATGCGCTCGGCCGACAGCTGGATCGGTGTCAGCGGGTTCTTGATTTCATGGGCGATGCGCCGCGCCACGTCGGCCCAGGCCGTCGAGCGCTGCGCGATCACCAGATCGGTAATGTCGTCGAGCGTGATCACGTAGGATTCGTTGGCATCGCGCGATTCCTCGCGCGTCACCTGAACGCTGAGCGTGCGCACCGTTCCGCCGCGAACCAGACTGATCTGCTTGCGGAAATCGCTGCGATGACGCGTCGTCGCTTCTGTGACGACCTGATCGACCTCGGGGGAGATTTCCGACAAATTCTTGCCGATAAGCTCCTCGCTTTTCAGCGTCAGGAGATCTTCGGCTGAGGTGTTGGCAATCGTGATGCGCCGATCGTGCTCGACGCCGATCACAGCCGCGGTGACGCCCGACAGCACGGCCTCGATGAAGCGGCGGCGGTCGTCCACCTCGTCCTTCGCCTCAAGGATTTCATCGCGCTGGGTGCGGATTTCGGAGATCATCTTGTTGAAGGTGCGCGACAGGCTGCCGACGTCGCCATCGGCCGAGCGGACTGGCACCAGCACGTTCATGTTACCCGAAGCGACATTGTCCGCTGCGCTGATGAGAAGGCGGATCGGCCGCACGATGCGGTCGGCAATCGCGATTGCGGTCCAGATCGCCGCCAAAAGCACGATCAGAGCGAAGCCGATATAGAGGACGGCGAAGGCGATCTGAAGCGACATGCGCCCCGCCTCCATCGCCTTGTATTCGACGGTGTTGTCCTCGACCATGCGCATTGCGTTCATGACGCGGGGGTCGACGGCGCGCACGGTGTAAAGGAACGAACCGGGGATTTCATCGAGCTTGATGACCGCGCCGACGAGATTGGTGACGCCTGGCGGGATAAGCGTCGGCTGGCCATTGGCCGAGGAATCGAGCGCATCTTTTGGAATGGCCGGCAGCGGTCGTTCCGTCTTGATTTCGGCCTGGACGATGGCGGTGCCGTCTCGGCGCACGAGGAAGGCGCCCAGCAAGCCGCGACCGCGAGCCTGACGGGTCATTAGATCGGCAAAACCGGTACGATCGAGATTGAAGAGCGAGCGATTGCGCTCGAGATCGTTCGCCATCGAGACAGTCTGCCCCTGCAGATAGCTCGCATTCTCCATCAGATAGGCCTGCGCGACGTTCTGCGAGGAGCTGATGATCTGCTGCGTGCGCACGCCGAACCAGCGGTCAAGGCCGACATTGAGCGTCAGGCTGGCAACGATGGCGACGAGAATGGCAGGCGTGATCGCGACGATCGAGAAAAGAACGACGATGCGGATGTGCAGACGCGCTGCGGCGCGACCTCGGCTGCGCGCCTTGACCAGCCGCGCGACCTCGCGGGCGATCAAGGCAATCAGTCCCAGCACGAACAGGCCGTTGATGACGACGGAAGTGAAGACGACAGAGGATGTCGGAGCGATCGGCGTCAGCCCGAGAAGCATCAGCAATGTGGCGATGGCGCACAGAAGCGCACCGCCGGCCAGGATCAGGCCAGGTAGGGCAAAGGAAGCACGACGGTCCGTCACCTTGACAACCGCCTCGTCGCTCGCCGCCGGCGACACCGCGTCCTGCATCATTCCCATCAATCTCCACGCCCGAGCGACGGTCGGCGCCCTGCTCGAATCGCACGGCCATTATCAGGCACCGGTGCGAGCGACAGGCAGAGGCGGGAACTGTCGTCCGGTTTCGCACGGAAGCGAAACCTTTACTTCACGTCACTTTTGCAACAAGTTGAAAAATCAGACGGACTCTCGTTCTGACGAGAATGGGTCAGATGAATCGCCACCGCAAAAACGACGAATCTGCTGCGTGACCTTTAAGCAACGCATTGTGGCGAAAATGCAACGCATCGGCTTGGCTTGTCAAGCCGTGCGCGAGCTTCTGTAAACCGAAACACCCAGTTCTCTGATCTTTTTGCGCAGCGTATTGCGATTCAGGCCCAAAAGATCGGCTGCCTTGATCTGATTGCCGCGCGTGGCGGTCAGGGCGGCGAGAATCAGCGGGTATTCCATTTCGGTCAACACGCGGTCGTAGAGGCCGGGTGGCGGCAGGTTCTCGCCGAAGCCGGCGAAATAGGTCCGCATATTCTCCTCCACCGCTTGGGCGATGCTCATCGTGCCCGTGCGCACCGGCCCCTTTTCGATCGGACTGTCGGGCACATCGGCGCGCAGTTCCGCATCGATAATCTCCTTGGTGATGACATCCTGAGGATAGAGCGCCATCAGCCGACGGATCAGGTTTTCCAACTCGCGAACATTGCCCGGCCAGGGATAGGCCTTCATCAGCTCGAGCGCTTCCTGATCGAAGCGCTTGGAACCCAAGCCCTCCTTTTCAGCTTGAGTGATGAAATGACGCACGAGATCGGGAATATCCTCGGCGCGGTCACGCAACGGCGGCAAGCGCAGCGGCACGACGTTGAGGCGGTAGTAGAGATCTTCGCGGAACAGACCCTGATTGATCGCCTGCTTCAGATCCTTGTTGGTGGCGGCAACGATGCGAACGTCGGTACGGATCGGCGTACGACCGCCGACGGTCGTGTATTCGCCCTGCTGCAGCACGCGCAGCAGACGCGTCTGCGCATCCATCGGCATGTCGCCAATTTCGTCGAGGAACAGCGTGCCGCCTTCCGCCTGTTCGAAGCGGCCCGTCGACCGGGTCTGCGCGCCGGTGAAAGCGCCCTTTTCGTGGCCGAAGAGCTCGGATTCGATCAGGTCGCGCGGGATCGCGGCCATGTTGATGGCGACGAACGGCCCGTTGCGGCGCTTGCCGTAGTCATGGAGCGCGCGCGCCACCAGCTCCTTGCCGGTACCGGACTCGCCTGTGATCATCAGCGTCAGGTCGGTCTGCATCAGGCGCGCAAGCACGCGGTAAATTTCCTGCATGGCGGCGGAGCGGCCGACGAGCGGCATGCCATCCTGCATGTCGTCATCGATCTTGGTCGGCTTGCGCTTCGGCTCCGACAATGCGCGGCCAACGATCGCGATCAGTTCCGTCAGGTCGAACGGCTTCGGCAGATAGTCGTAGGCGCCCTTCTCCGATGCCTTGATCGCCGTCATGAACGTGTTTTGCGCACTCATGACCAGAACGGGCAGATCCGGTCTCGCCTTCTTGATGCGCGGAAGCAGATCGAAGGCATTTTCGTCGGGCATGACGACGTCGGTTACAACGAGGTCGCCTTCGCCGGCCGATACCCAACGCCAGAGCGTGGCGGCGTTCGACGTGATGCGTACGTCGTAACCCGCGCGGCTCAGGGCCTGGTTGAGCACGGTGCGGATGGCCGCATCGTCATCGGCGACAAGGATCGTGGCTGTCATCGAGTAGTCCCTGTAGAGTTCGGAAAGGGGGCATCTTCTAGGGTGATGCCCTTGGAGGCGGGCATCAGAACACGAAATGTGGTGCGATGGTTCTGGCTGTCGCATTCGACGATGCCGCCATGATCGCCGATGATCTTGGCGACCAGCGCGAGACCGAGGCCAGTTCCGTTCGTCTTGGTGGTGATGAACGGATCGAAGAGATGCGGCACGAGATCGGCGGGCACGCCAGGACCATTGTCGATTACGCAGAATTCCAGCGGCAGCGAGATCTTTTCGCGCGTACCGGCAACAGAAAGCCGGATACCGGGGCGATAGGCCGTCGTCAGCATGATCTCGCCGTCCTGACGGTCTCCGACCGCTTCAGCGGCATTCTTAACCAGATTGAGAAAGACCTGCACGAGCTGATCCCGGTTTGCGAAAACCGCCGGCAGCGAGGGATCGTAGTTTTCGGAAAGCTTGATGTTGCGGGCGAAACCAGCCTTGGCAACCGCCTTCACATGATCGAGCACGGAATGGATGTTGACAGGTACACGATCGACCGGCCGTTCATCGGAGAAGACCTCCATGCGGTCGACCAGCGAGACGATGCGATCGGTCTCGTCGCAGATCAGGCGCGTCAGGGCGCGGTCGTCGTCCTCAACGGACTGTTCGAGCAGCTGAGCGGCGCCGCGAATGCCCGAGAGCGGGTTCTTGATCTCATGCGCGAGCATGGAGGCAAGGCCGGTGACGGAACGGGCGGCGGCGCGATGCGTCAGTTGCCGGTCGATCTTGTCGGCCATCGAGCGTTCCTGAAACACCACCACCACCGAGCCGATATCGCTCGAAACCGGGGCGACATAGAGGTCCACCAGCTTGTCCTGGCCGAGACGCGGCGAGCTCAGATCGACGCGGTATTCGTTGACCGGCGCGCGGCGCTCACGCACCTGGTCGATCAGGGCAAGCAAGGGGCTGCCGAACGGGATGAAACTGGAGATCTTGTAGCGTGACAGGTGCGAGGCGCTGGCCCCGAAGAAAGCTTCCGCCTCCCAGTTGGCAAAGGCGATCAGGCCCGCTTCGTCAACCATGACGACGGGATTCTGTATCGCGTTGAGGACGGCCATGGCCACGGAATTGGCCGTGTTGTCCCCGCCTCCGGAGCTGGGTTTCGAAGTCATGCAGCCTCCTGGACGCATTGAGCGAGATCGGCGCCTGCCTGCAGTGCGGCATGGAAGGATGCAGCCACCTCGCCACTCTCTTTCGAGGTCATGATTTTTGCCTTGTCGGCGCCCGTCGTCGCCGGCGCATAGCGATCGAGATACCAGGCCAGATGCTTGCGGGCATGGCGGATGCCTACGGCTTCGCCATAGAATTCCAGCATCATCCGGTAATGTTCGAGTGCGATCTCGACGATCTCCTCACGGCCCGGCTCGCGATGACCGGCGAGAACGCCCGCATGCCACGGACGGCCCTGGCAGCCTCGACCGATCATGACGGCGTCAGCACCGGAACGGCGCAGGATTTCCTCCGCATCCTCAATCGTTTCGACATCGCCATTGGCAACGAGCGGAATGGAGACGACATCGCTGACGGCGCGGATCGCATCCCAATCCGCCCTGCCCTCATAGAATTGCATGCGCGTGCGGCCGTGGATGGTGACGAGCTGGATACCGGCCTCCTCGGCCCGCCGGGCAATATGCGGCGCGTTGATCGTATTCTCGTCCCAGCCGAGCCGCATCTTCAGCGTCACGGGAATGTTCACGGCACCGACGGTTGCTTCGATCAGTGTCAGCGCATGATCGGGATCACGCATCAGCGCCGAGCCGGAATAGCCGCCTATGACCTTCTTGGCCGGGCAACCCATATTGATATCGATGATATCGGCTCCGTTATCGGCAGCGATCTTGGCGGCCTCAGCCATCCAATGCGCCTCGCGGCCGGCAAGCTGCACCATATGCGGCTTCAATCCGGCGCTTCTCAAACGCGCCCAGGATTCCGCCGTGTCCTGCACCAGCTCGCGGCTTGCCACCATCTCCGTAACCACCAGACCGGCACCGTAACGCAAGGCAAGCTGCCGGAAAGGCAGATCGGTCACGCCCGACATCGGCGCCAGGATCACGCGATTTCGGATGGATACGGAACCGATGGAAAATGGAGCTGCAAGCTTGGAAGAAAGCAAATGATTATCTTTCGGGCACACCATACATCTGCACTATTTTTAGACACGCTTTGAAAGTTTGCCAAGGGGTTTCGGACAGCCCCGATATTTTTTGGGCAAATGCTGGAAAGTTCTGAGTTGAGGAGATAGACCCTGCATCAGCACGGTCCGTTTCGGCGATCTATTTAGCATGTGCTTGTACAAAGAAAAGCCTTACGCTTTTCAAAGCCATGCCGGAGACCGAGCCTTTCATCTTTCGGGGGTTTATGACGCAAATGCATTCAACGCAACCGCTGTCAGTGGGAATCGTAATCGTTGCCGCCGGGCGCGGCGAACGGGCGGGTTCTCCCGAAGAAGGCCCCAAGCAATATCGCCCGATCGGCGGCAGAGCGGTTATTGCGCATACGCTTGAAAGATTCGTGACATGGCCGCAGGCGTCGAAGATCGTTGTCGTCATTCATCGTGACGATGAAAAGCTGCTTCGCTCGGCGCTGGAGCAAGTTGCGGGTCTGCCCGAGGTCGAAATCGCCTTCGGCGGCGCAACGCGCCAGCAATCCGTACTTGCCGGACTGCGGCAGCTAAAGGCGAGCGGCGTGACGCATGTCATGATCCACGACGCGGTCCGACCCTTCTTCGACCATGATCTGCTGGATCGCGTCGCAGCCGCGCTTGCAGCTGGCGCGCCGGCTGTGCTGCCCGCCATGCCCGTCACCGACACGCTGAAGCGTGGTGACGCAAACGGCCTGGTGGTCGAGACCGTGCCCCGCGCCGGACTTCACGCCGCGCAGACGCCGCAATCCTTCAGCTACGACGATATTCTCGCGGCGCATGAGAAAGCGGCAGCCGACGACAAAAGCGATTTTACCGACGATGCGGCGATCGCGGAATGGTGTAACCTGCCGGTGACATTGGTGACCGGCAGCGCCGACAACGTAAAACTGACCATCAAAAGGGATATTGCCATGGCCGACGAAAAGCTCAGCGCGGCGCTACTGCCCGACGTGCGCACCGGCAACGGCTATGACGTGCATCAGCTGGAGCCCGGCGACGGCGTGACCCTTTGCGGCGTCTTCATTCCGCACGACCAGAAGCTGAAGGGGCATTCGGACGCCGATGTAGCCCTGCATGCCCTGACGGATGCCCTGCTCGCCACATGCGGCGCAGGCGATATCGGCGATCATTTCCCGCCCTCCGATCCGCAATGGAAGGGTGCGCCGTCGCGGATCTTCATCGAACATGCGGCCAAGATCGTGCGCGAGCGCGGCGGCACCATCATGAATGCCGATGTGTCCCTGATCGCAGAGGCGCCGAAGGTCGGGCCGCATCGCGATGTCATGCGCGCCAGGCTTTCGGAGTTCCTGGGCATCAGCATCGATCGCTGCTCGGTCAAGGCAACCACCAACGAGAAAATCGGCTTCGTCGGCCGCCGCGAAGGCATAGCAGCCATCGCGACGGCGACCGTCGTCTATCGCGGAGGCAAGGCATAATGCATTTTCCCGATGAGATTATCGCACTCGCTCAGAAGATCGTCACCGACTTCACAGCTAAGGGCTGGATGGTCGCGACGGCCGAATCCTGCACTGGCGGCCTGATCGCCGGCGCGCTGACGGAAATTCCCGGCTCGTCCGCCGTCGTCGACCGCGGCTTCGTCACCTACACCAACACCGCCAAGATGGAGATGCTCGGCGTTCAGGAGCAGACGCTCGCGCAATTCGGCGCGGTGTCGAAGGAAACGGCGCTACAGATGGCGCATGGCGCCCTTTTCCGTTCCCGGGCGGATTTCGCCGTGGCGGTAACGGGTGTTGCCGGCCCTGGCGGCGGCTCTGCGGAAAAGCCTGTCGGGCTCGTCCATCTCGCCGCCAAGGCGCGGAGCGGCGGCCTCATCCATCACGAAATGCGCTATGGCGATATCGGCCGCGACAAGGTTCGGCTCGCTACCTTGAACACTGCGCTGGAGATGCTTGTTACGCTCGGTCGATAACCAGCGAGGCTTCAGGCATAGATCTTGTTGGCGCGTGTCTCGAAGGCATCCGTGAACATGCGGAAGGCACGATCGAACATCGACCCCATCAGGGCGCCGAGGATACGGCTCTTGAACTCATAGTCGATGAAGAAATCGATGACGCAGCCGCCGTTTTCCGATGGCGTAAAGCGCCAGCGATTGTCGAGATATTTGAACGGGCCGTCGATATATTTCACATCGATCGCTCGTTCGGCCTTGTTCAGCAGCACCTGCGTCGTGAAGGTCTCGCGGATCGCCTTGTAGCCGACGGTCATATCGGCAATCAGCAGGATCTTACCGTCGCGCTCCTTGCGGCTGCGGATCGTGAGCGCGTCGCACAGCGGCAGGAACTCCGGGTAACGTTCCACGTCGGCGACGAGGTCGAACATCTGATCGGGTGAATGCGGAACGGGGCGATGGGTTTCGAACTGAGGCATGAGCCGCAATTAAGCAGGACGGCCAAGAAGATCAAGAAGCTGACGCATTTCGCCGCGGGATTTCAGCTGCAAGACTGGGACATCGGGACCATGTTGTGCGAGGCCGGCCAGAACTCTCGGCGCAAATTTCTCCTCGAACGTCCAGATGAACCGCAGAAACTCCCAATCGACCTTCTCGATGCAGCCGGGCGCCATTTCCGGCCGCGTACGGCCCATCCATTTGATCCAGCGCGAGACCGCGCCCCAGATGCACACGAGGCGGGGTACCCTCACCCATATGACAAGATCGGTGCGCGGCAAGCGGAGATCGAATGTCGAGGGGTTCGTGCCATCAAAGATCCAACGCCGTTCCTGAACTTTGGAGGCAATGATGGCGCGCTGCTCGTCCTTTGCGCGCTCGACCCAGCCCGGCAGCCAGAGAACGTCGCGATCGATCGAGACATAGGTAAGGCCGAAGCGAGCAGCGATCTTCTGCGACAGGGTCGATTTGCCGCCGCCGGAGCACCCCATGACCATGATCCGATCTGCGCGGCGGATATGATCGGCTGCTTCGGCGAGATTACGCAACAACGGCATCATAACCTGATCCATGACAACCCTCTCAGATCTTGCTTCGGAGAAGCGACAGCAGTTCCTCGCCATCACGATAGGATTTCAACGTCACGACGGGCACATTTCCGCCGTGCCGCGCCAGCATGCCCTCAAACTGCGGCGCCTCGTCGCGTTCGAACGTCCAGATGTAGCGCAGGAATTTCCAATCCAGCCGCTCGGGGCATCCCGGTGCCATTTCGGGCCGGGAATGGCCCCTGTAGCGCAGCCAGCGCGAAATGACGCCTCTCAATGCCACGTACCGCGGCGGCCTTCGCCATATGACGATATCGGTGCGCGGCAGCCGCAGCGGTAACGTGCTGGGGCTGTTGCCGTCCATAATCCAGCGTGGTCCGGCAACCGCCTGCTCGATCAGCGCAATGGCTTCCGGCCGCGGCCGTGATTTCCAGCCGGGCAGCCAGAAAATATCGCGATCCATCGAAACATAGGTCAACACACGCAGCGATGCGATCGCCTGTGCGAGCGTGCTCTTGCCGGTGCCGGAACAGCCGATGACAAGAACACGATCTGCCTTTTCGAGGATGCGAGCCGCCTGATCTATGTCGACAGCACGAACAAGCGCCTGCGGCGCAAGAGTTTGCTCCACGGTTCAGCTCCATAGTCGATTCTAAAGCGCCGAAACCGGTAACAAACGGCGGCGTGTTCCCTAGGCCGCATTAATGACAAGCAAATGACAGCGCGAACAAAAACCGCGGCACAATCGCCGCGGCTCGTTCGGATGACAGGATGTAATCTCGGTGCGCTTATTCGGCAGCCAGCAGCAGCTTCTTTTCGCGAGCCGCACGCAGACGCTCGAAATCGTCACCGGCATGATGCGAGGAGCGCGTCAGCGGGCTGGAAGCGACCATCAGGAAACCCTTGGTATAAGCCACAGTCTCGTAGGACTTGAATTCCTCCGGCGTCACGAAGCTCATCACCTGATGATGCTTGCGCGTCGGCTGCAGGTACTGGCCGATGGTCAGGAAGTCGACATCGGCGGTCCGCAGGTCGTCCATCAGCTGCAGCACTTCGTTGCGCTCTTCGCCGAGGCCCACCATGATGCCCGACTTGGTAAACATGGTCGGGTCCAGTTCCTTGACCCGCTGCAGCAGGCGAACGGAGTGGAAGTAACGGGCACCGGGCCGAACCGTCAGATAGTTGCCGGGCACGGTTTCCAGATTGTGATTGAAAACGTCGGGCTTGGCGGCGACAACGCGCTCCAGCGCGCCCGGCTTCTTCAGGAAGTCCGGCGTCAGGATCTCAATGGTGGTGTTTGGCGAGGCCGCGCGGATTGCCCAAATCACCTTCTCGAAATGCTCGGCGCCGCCGTCTGCCAAGTCGTCACGGTCGACCGAGGTGATGACGACATGGCTAAGGCCCATTTCCTTGACGGCCTTGGCGACATTTTCCGGTTCGGCCATATCGAGAGCGTTCGGCTTGCCTGTCGCGACGTTGCAGAAGGAACAGGCGCGCGTGCAGATCTCGCCCATGATCATGAAAGTGGCGTGCTTCTTATCCCAGCATTCGCCGATATTCGGGCAGCCAGCCTCTTCGCAGACCGTGACAAGCTTGTGCTCCTTCACGATCGAACGGGTTTCGGCATAGCCCTTCGATGTCGGCGCCTTCACACGAATCCAGTCCGGCTTGCGCAGGACTTCCGTATCCGGGCGGTGCGCCTTCTCCGGATGCCGGACGCGCTTGGCTTCGGGGTTGATCGTGTCGAGAATGGTGACCATAAGACGTCTACTTTCCGCCGCTTGAAATGCGGCCCTTCATCGCCGAGCGAATTTGGCGAGGAATATCAGAATGCATGCACCGATGAAACCAGTGATGAAAAAGCCGAGCCGGCCGCCGGGTATGCCGACATGTAGGGCTGTCATCAGCCCTGCAGCGACCACCGAGCCGGCGATGCCGAGGATGATATTCAGGATGATGCCGTAGCGCGCATCCATCAGCTTGCCCGCGAGCCAGCCCGCAAGACCGCCGATGATGATCAGACCCAGCCAACCGACACTTTCCATCGCATCCCCGATCTCAGAGCATTTCCATTTCAACTGAAGTGACGGAAATGCTCTATCCTTTTGTCTTTGCGCAATTCCGGACGGAAAACCGCTACGCACTTTTCCTGGAGTTGCTCTAGGCGATCAATCTCGCCAGCAGCACCACGACGATCGCGCCGACGGTGGCATGGATAACCTCCACCACCAACGCATTCTGAATACCGAGCGAAATCCCGAAATAATGGAACAGGAAGCCACCCACGAAGGCGCCGATCACGCCGCTCACCAGGCAACCGATCAAGCCGCCGCCACCGCCGACGATCAGGCTGGCGAGAAAACCCGCCACCAGGCCGACAAGAAGAAAGACGATCCAACCTTCCGCTGCGATAGACATGTTGATTTCCTTTCCTGTTTTCCACCCCCTGGATAAAGGGCATGGCAGGAAATTATCAAGCGTTCAGCACCCGGCCATAGGCATCGAGCACCGCTTCCTTCATCGTTTCCGAAACGGTCGGATGCGGGAAGATCGTGTGCATCAGTTCTTCTTCCGTCGTCTCCAGGTTCATGGCGACAACGAAGCCCTGGATGAGTTCCGTGACTTCGGCGCCGACCATGTGCGCGCCGAGGAGTTCGCCGGTCTTCTTGTCGAAGATGACCTTGCAGAGACCCTGATCTTCGCCAAGCGCGATCGCCTTGCCGTTGAAGGCGAAGGAGAAGCGGCCGACGCGGATATCGCGGCCGAGTTCCTTGGCCTTGGCTTCCGTCAGGCCGACGGAGGCGACCTGCGGATGGCAATAGGTGCAGCCCGGGACCTTGCCCTTGTCGGTCGGGTGAACATTCGGCAGTCCGGCGATCTTCTCGATGCAGACAACGCCTTCATGTTCGGCCTTATGCGCCAGCATCGGAGGGCCGGCGACGTCGCCGATCGCATAGATGCCGGGAACATTGGTCTTGCCGTAGCCGTCGATGACGACGCAGCCGCGGTCGGTCTTCACGCCAAGCGCCTCGAGACCGAGGTTTTCGATGTTACCCTGCACGCCAACGGCCGAGATCATGCGGTCGGCAACGATCTGCTGAACCTTGCCGTCCTCGGTTTCGACATGGGCGGTGATCGAGTTGGCAGCCTTGTCGACCTTCGTGACCTTCGCCTTGGTGAAGATCTTCAGGCCGCGCTTTTCGAGTTGCTTGCGGGCGATACCGGAGATTTCGGCATCCTCGACCGGCATGATGGTCGGCATGACTTCGACGACGGTAACGTCGACACCCATCGAGCGATAGAAGCTCGCGAATTCGATGCCGATGGCGCCCGAGCCCATGACGAGCAGCGACTTCGGCAGGAAGTCCGGCTTCAGCGCCTCGAAATAGGTCCAGATCAGCTTGCCATCCGGCTCGATGCCGGGCAGCGCGCGCGGACGGGCGCCGGTCGCAACGATGATGTGCTTGGCGGTATAGGTGCCCTCGCCCTTGACGTTCTTCGGCAGCGGATGCTGCGGCTCGACGACGGGCTTGGTCGACTTGCCGACGACGATCTCGCCGGGCTTGGTGATCTTGGCTTCGCCCCAGATCACGTCGACCTTGTTCTTCTTCATCAGAAAGCCGACGCCGGTGTTCAAGCGGGCGGAAACGCCGCGCGAACGGGCGACGACCGCCTTCACATCCGCGCTCACCTTGCCTTCGAGAACGAGGCCGTAATCCCTCAGATGGTTGGAATGATCGAGAATTTCAGCCGAACGGAGCAGCGCCTTGGTGGGAATGCAGCCCCAGTTGAGGCATATGCCGCCCAGGTGCTCGCGCTCGACGATTGCGGTCTTCAGACCAAGCTGGCCGGCGCGCACGGCGGCGACATAACCGCCGGGACCGGAGCCGATGATAATGACGTCGTAATTCTCAGCCATGTGTTTCCTGCCTTATTGCTGGCGGCGGGTCAGAGCCGGCGCCTTGAATTTATCAGAGACCGAGCATCATCCGCACGATCGGCTCGAGGCCGCGACCGAGCGCCCGGGTGTTTTCCGCATCGAGATGCACGCCATCGAGCGGCGTGGTGACGGCGACCGTATTGGCATCGAAGAAGCCGCATCCGAGTTCATCTGCCAGATCGCCATAAAGCGTCGGCAGCTTGCCCGATTCCTTGACAGCACCGAGAAAGCTGGCCGCAAAGGCGGCATTGGCCGTTTCGGTGATTGCCGGCGGGGCGACGATCAGGATATCGGGCACCTCGTAGTCGAACCCCCAGGCATGATTGCGCACCAGCTGGACCAAGCGGCTGATGCCCTGCAGGGCGGCAAAGGCCGAACCGGCGACAACCGGCTTCATGTCGTTGGTGCCGAGCATGATGATGACGAGATCGAGCGGATTGTGGCTCTGCAGGATCGTCGGCAAGATCCTCGCGCCGTTGCGATCGCAATCGGCAAGATGATCGTCGAAAGCAGTCGTCCGGCCGTTCAGCCCTTCCGGGATGACGCGTACCCGATCGCCGAGCGCCTTTTGCAGCACGCTCGGCCACCGATCTTCATAGGCATGACGGCCGACCGTTTCGGCACTGTAGCCCCATGTCAGCGAGTCGCCGTAACACAGAACAGTCTTGGTCATTCATGCCTCCGTGTCAGAACAAGGCTCAGACGAGCATCCCCATCGGATTTTCGATGTAGCCCTTGAAGGCTGCCAGAAGCTCGGCGCCGAGCGCACCGTCGACGGCGCGATGGTCGGTCGACAGCGTGACGGTCATCACGTTGGCAATCACCATTTCGCCCTTCTTGACGATGACGCGCTGTTCGCCAGCGCCGACGGCCAGAATGGTCGCGTGCGGCGGGTTGACGACGGCGGCGAAGTTCTTGACGCCCATCATGCCCATGTTCGACACAGCGGTCGTACCGCCCTGATACTCCTCGGGCTTCAGCTTGCGCTCCTTGGCGCGCTTGCCGTAGTCCTTCATCTCGTTGGAGATGGTCGAGAGCGTCTTCTGCTCGGCGCTGCGGATGATCGGCGTGATCAGGCCGCCCGGAATGGAGACGGCAACGCCGACATCGGCATGCTTGTGCTTGACCATGTTGCTGTCGGTCCAGGAGACGTTGGCATCCGGAACATCGCGCAGCGCCAGCGCCAGGGCCTTGATGACCATGTCGTTGACCGAGAGCTTGTAGGCCGGAACGCCATCCTTCGACTTCGGAGCGGAATCGTTGAGCTGCGTGCGGAGAGCCAGCAGCGCGTCGAGTTCGCAATCGACCGAGACGTAGAAGTGCGGGATCGTCTGCTTGGATTCCTGCAGGCGCTTGGCGATGGTCTTGCGCATGCCGTCATGCGGCACGAGTTCGTAGGAACCCTGCTCGAACAGCTTGAGGACGGCGTCGTCGGACATGCCTTTCGGTGCGGCCGGAGCAGCAGCAGCCGGCTGTGCGGCCGGTGCGGCTGTCGGAGCAGCCTTGGCGATGCCGCCAGAAACAGCAGCTTCCACGTCCTTCTTGATGACGCGACCATGCGGGCCGGTGCCGGAAACCGCCGATACGTCGATGCCGGCTTCCTTGGCAAGACGGCGAGCGAGCGGAGATGCGAAGGTACGATGACCGTCGTTTGCAGCAGGAGCGGATGCCACCGGAGCAGGTGCAGCAGGAGCCGAAACGCTTGCCGGAGCAGGCGCTGCAGCGGGAGCGGCCGCAGGGGCCGCTTCTGCCTTCGGAGCTTCCTTGGCAGCCGGAGCAGCACCGGCGCCAGCGCCGGAAGCCGCCGCCGCAACATCCTCGCCATCGGCGGCGAGCACGGCGATCAGGGCATTGACCTTCACGCCTTCGGTGCCGGCGGGAACGACGATCTTGGCGACCGTGCCCTCATCGACAGCCTCGACTTCCATCGTTGCCTTGTCAGTCTCGATCTCGGCGATGACATCGCCGGACTTGATCTTGTCGCCTTCCTTGACCAGCCACTTGGCGAGGTTACCCTCTTCCATGGTCGGCGAGAGGGCAGGCATAGTGATGTTGATAGGCATCGATGAGCCCTCCCCTTACTTGTAGCAAACGGCCTTCACCGCATCGACCACTTCAGCGACGCTCGGGAGCGCCAGCTTTTCGAGGTTGGCGGCGTAGGGCATGGGTACGTCCTTGCCAGCGATCGTCAGGATCGGCGCATCGAGATAATCGAAGGCCTGCTGCATGACGCGGGTGGCAATTTCCGTGCCGACGGAGGACTGCGGATAGCCTTCCTCGACGGTGACCAGGCGGCCGGTCTTCTTGACCGATTCGATGATCGTCGGAAGATCCATCGGGCGGATGGTACGCAGGTCGATGAGCTCGACATCGATGCCCTGGGCTTCCAGCTCGGCGACAGCCTTCGTGGCATAGGTCATGCCGATGCCGAACGACACGACCGTCACGTCCTTGCCCGGACGGTGGATGCGGGCCTTGCCGATCGGCAGAACGAAATTATCCAGCTTCGGCACATCGAAGTGCTGACCGTAGAGGATTTCGTTTTCGAGGAAGATGACCGGGTTCGGATCGCGGATCGCAGCCTTCAGCAGGCCCTTGGCGTCAGCTGCCGTGTAGGGCATGACGACCTTGAGGCCCGGGATGTGGCTGTACCAGGACGCATAGTCCTGGCTGTGCTGGGCGCCGACGCGAGCTGCGGCACCGTTCGGACCGCGGAAGACGATCGGAGCGCCCATCTGGCCGCCGGACATATAGAGCGTCTTGGCGGCGGAGTTGATGATCTGGTCGATCGCCTGCATGGCGAAGTTGAAGGTCATGAACTCGACGATCGGCCGGAGGCCGGCCATCGCGGCGCCGACGCCGATACCAGCAAAGCCGTGCTCGGTGATCGGGGTGTCGATGACGCGGCGTGCGCCGAATTCCTGCAGCAGACCCTGGGTCACCTTGTAGGCGCCCTGGTATTCGGCCACTTCCTCACCCATGACGAAAACGTCCGGATTGGCGCGCATTTCTTCGGCCATGGCGTCGCGCAGCGCTTCACGCACCGTCATCGATACCATTTCGGTACCGGCCGGAATTTCCGGATCGGCAGCGGCGGCAACCTTCGGCTGGGCGGGAACCGGTGCAGCTGCCGGAGCCGGAGCGGCGGCAGGAGCTTCGGACTTAGCCGGCTCGGCAGCGGGTGCTGCCTTTGCGGACGAAATGGCATCGGCCGATTCACCGTCCTGCAGCAGGATCGCGATCTTGGCGTTTACCTTGACGCCTTCGGTACCGGCGTCGACCAGCAGCTTGCCGATGATGCCTTCGTCGACGGCTTCCACTTCCATGGTGGCCTTGTCGGTTTCGATTTCGGCAATGACATCACCGGAAACGACCTTGTCGCCTTCCTTCTTGAGCCATTTCGAAAGGGTACCCTCTTCCATGGTCGGAGAAAGGGCGGGCATGAGAATGTCGATGGGCATAGTGTCCCTCCCCGATTTAGAGCAGAATGTCGGTGTAGAGCTCGGATGCATCCGGCTCCGGATCGTTCTGGGCGAAATCGGCGCTGTCGGCGACGATGTCGCGGACATCCTTGTCGATATCCTTCAGATCATCCTCGGTCGCCCAGCCCTTTTCGAGAAGGCGAACACGAACCTGCTCGATCGGGTCATGCTCGGAGCGCATCTTCTGCACTTCGTCCTTGGAACGGTACTTGGCCGGGTCGGACATGGAGTGACCACGGTAGCGGTAGGTCAGCATTTCCAGGATGATCGGGCCCTTGCCGGAGCGGCAATGCGCAACGGCTTCGTCAGCCGCAGCCTTGACAGCGCGAACGTCCATGCCGTCGACCTGGATGCCGGGAATGCCGAAAGAAGCGCCGCGCTTGGAGAAATCGGCCTGTGCGGTGGCGCGAGCCGTCGAGGTGCCCATGGCGTAGCGGTTGTTCTCGATCACGAAGATCACAGGCAGCTTCCAGAGTTGCGCCATGTTGAAGCTTTCGTAGACCTGACCCTGGTTGGCAGCGCCGTCACCGAAATAGGCGACGCTGACATTGTCATTGCCGCGATACCAGTTGGCAAAGCCGAGACCGGTGCCGAGCGAGACCTGCGCGCCGACGATGCCGTGACCACCGTAGAAATTCTTTTCCTTGGAGAACATGTGCATGGAGCCGCCCTTCCCTCGGGAATAGCCGCCCTGGCGTCCGGTCAACTCGGCCATGACGCCGCGCGCGTTCATGCCGGTTGCCAGCATGTGACCGTGGTCGCGATAACCGGTAATGACCTGGTCGCCATCCTTCAGCGCCAGCTGCATGCCGACGACGACGGCTTCCTGGCCGATGTAAAGGTGACAGAAGCCGCCGATGAAGCCCATGCCGTAAAGCTGGCCGGCCTTTTCCTCGAAGCGGCGGATCAGGAGCATCTCACGATAAGCCTTGAGCTCCGCATCACGATCGAAATCTGCGATCGGACCGCCATTGGTTTCCTTGGCTGGCCTTGATGCTGTCTTACGGCTGGAAACGGTCGCGTTTTTTCGCGGCGCCATTCAACCCTCCCTGTGTGAGTAGCCTCGTTTTATAATGAGGCGTAACATAGGCAAGATTGTTCGCCACAGCAATGCTATAATTGCATGGCTCGTATTCTTTGCAAGCCATTGATATCGCTTACAAAAATACGATTAACCGAAATCCGGTTAATTGTGGCTATTTATTGAAGATGACGATTTCGTTCGCCTTGGAATAAGTCAGCTGATAGCGCGCGTACTGGTCGAGCATATCCTTGTCCAAAGAGCCGTCGCTGAGCAGCGCGACCTCCTTTTCAAGGTGTTCGCGCTTGGCCACGAGATCAGCCAGTTCCTTGGCGCGGTCGATGCGACGCTGCTCGAAAACCTCGGTCGCCTTCAGGCCGTAATCGCCATGAATGCAATGATAACCGAAGTAGCTCACAAAAGCGATGGTGATGGCGGGAAGGATGAGACGGCCGAACCTTCTCTTCTTATGATATTTTGTCCACATACTCGCTCGTCACGCCCTGGCTTTACGCAACCTCCCCCAAAGCCAATGTCGCCTCGAACAAGATCACATCAAATCAAACACCTAGAGCTAAATTAACCGGCAGAGATTAACCGTCCGTTGACTCTAACTGAGTGGCGCAACAAAAAACCGCGCCCGAAGGCGCGGTTCGATTTCAACGAAGATCATCGTTGCGGATCAGAAGAGATCCGGCGGGATGCTATCAGCCGCGCAGGATGGAGCGGCCGGCGTACTTTGCCTGCGGGCCGAGCGCTTCCTCGATGCGGATGAGCTGGTTGTACTTGGCAAGACGATCCGAGCGCGACAGCGAGCCGGTCTTGATCTGGCCGCAGTTCGTGGCAACGGCGAGATCGGCGATCGTGGAATCTTCCGTTTCACCCGAGCGATGCGACATGACGGCCGTGTAGTTGGCCTTGTGCGCGGTTTCGACGGCGTCGAGGGTTTCGGTCAGCGAACCGATCTGGTTGACCTTGACGAGGATCGAGTTGGCAACGCCCATGCGGATACCGTCGCGCAGGCGGGCGGAGTTGGTAACGAACAGGTCGTCGCCGACGAGCTGGGTCTTCTTGCCGATCAGATCGGTCAGCGTCTTCCAGCCTTCCCAGTCGTCTTCGGCCATACCGTCTTCGATCGAAACGATCGGGTACTTGGCGGCGAGTTCAGCGAGATATTCGGCCATCGCGCCGGATTCCAGCGTGCGTCCCTCGCCTTCGAGAACGTACTTGCCGTCCTTGAAGAATTCGGTCGAAGCGCAATCGAGGCCGAGAGCGATTTCGTCACCCGGCTTGTAGCCAGCCTTTTCGATCGACTTCATGATGAAGTCGAGAGCTGCGGGAGCGCTGGACAGGCCCGGTGCAAAGCCACCTTCGTCACCGACGTTGGTGTTGTGGCCCTGCGATGCCAGTTCCTTCTTCAGAACGTGGAAGATTTCCGAGCCCATGCGGACGGCTTCACGGATGGATTCTGCGCCAACCGGCAGGATCATGAATTCCTGGAAGTCGATCGGGTTGTCGGCGTGAGCGCCGCCGTTGATGATGTTCATCATCGGAACCGGCAGAAGACGGGCATGAGCGCCGCCGACGTAGCGGTAGAGCGGCAGGTTGGCGCTCTGCGCGGCGGCCTTGGCAACGGCGAGCGAAACGCCGAGGATGGCATTGGCGCCGAGACGCGACTTGTTCGGCGTGCCGTCGAGCTCGATCATGATGTTGTCGAGCTGGATCTGGTTTTCTGCATCCATGCCGCCGATGGCATCGAAGATTTCCGAATTGACGGCTTCGACAGCCTTCTCGACACCCTTGCCATGGTAGCGCTTGCCACCATCGCGAAGCTCGACGGCTTCATGCGCGCCGGTCGACGCGCCCGACGGAACCGCCGCGCGGCCCATGCTGCCATCTTCGAGGTAGACATCGACTTCGACAGTCGGATTGCCACGGCTGTCGAGAATCTCGCGGGCGATAATGTCGGTGATTGCGGTCATGATAGCTTCCTGCTCGCTGGTTTATAAATCGATTTAAATCGTCTTAATCGAAGGCGCGGAAATTACAATGGCGATCCGCACCTCGATCTGGCGCTCCCTCAGGCCCGTAACGCAAGTTCATGTCAGCCTGTTGAACGCCGGCTACTTTTCAGGCCTTGGCAATGGCGTCGAAGGCGAGCAGCTTCTCCAGAAGCCGCGGCATGTCCTTCAGATAAACCATGTTCGGGCCGTCGGACGGCGCATTGTCCGGATCTTCATGCGTCTCGACGAAAAGGCCGGCGACGCCGACGGCAACGGCAGCCCGCGCCAGCGTCTCGACGAATCGGCGATCGCCGCCGGTTGAGCCGCCCTGGCCGCCGGGTTGCTGCACCGAATGGGTCGCATCGAAAACAACCGGCGCGCCCATCGCCGCCATGATCGGCAGCGAGCGCATGTCGGAAACAAGCGTGTTATAGCCGAAGGAGGCGCCGCGCTCGCAAAGAAGAATGTTCGGATTGCCGCTCTCGTTCAGCTTGGCAAGCACGTTCTTCATGTCCCAGGGCGCGAGGAACTGTCCCTTCTTGACGTTGACGACGCGGCCGGTCTTGGCAGCGGCAACCAAAAGGTCGGTCTGGCGCGAGAGGAAAGCCGGGATCTGCAGGATATCGACCGTCTTGGCGACTATCGCGCACTGCTCTTCCGTGTGGATATCAGTCAGGACCGGAAAGCCGTATTCCTTTTTCAGATCGGCAAAGACTTCCATGGATTTTTCGAGGCCGATCCCGCGCTTGCCCGACAGCGAGGTACGGTTGGCCTTATCATAGGACGACTTGTAGACGAGGTCGATGCCGAGTTTGCCGCAAAGTTCCTTGAGGACGCCGGCGACCATGAAAGCATGGTCGCGGCTCTCCATCTGGCAGGGGCCGGCAATCAGCGAAAGCTTGGCGTTATTGGAGAACAGGACCTTGGAGGCGCCCTCGCCGACGGTCACTTCGGAATTCGTGCTCATACTATCTCCTCGAAGGCGAACAGTGCGCCCTCACCGGGCGCCAGCCTTGCCAATAGACGATTGTTCTTACGCGTGTAGGTGACGCCGTTAGCAGCGAAATGCGACGATGTCACGGAAAGATCGCGCGTTTTGAAAAGGATTGCGCGCGCCCTGAGCCCAGGATCGCTGGTGCGACACGGCAAATCATAAAATACCTCCATGCCCTCCGGCGTCAAAATCTCCAGATCCGCATTGGCCACCCTGACCGTCAAGCCGAACGAATGCTCCATTATCCGCGGGCCGCCAGCAACCTCTTCAAAGAAGCTGCGATAAGCCGCCGGCTTTGGCGCGCAAAGCGCTACCCGCGCGATGCCTGTCACGCCATTCTTATGGTGTTCGAGCACGCTGCGATCAGCCGGCAAGGCATTGATACGCTGACAGCAGAAGGCGAGGAAGTCCGGCGCGCGCAGATCGGCAGCAAAAGCGAGACGAAAGCCGGCCGTCGTTTCGGTTCCGTCCGGCATCTTCATAGGTCGGGAAAAATCCAGCATTTGCCCCGCCGAAATGGCTGCCGCCCTGAAACGCTCGTCATCAGCAACGGCATCATCCGTGCCGAACACCACAGCCGAGAAGCCATCCTGACCAACCCGGAAGCGGTAGGCCTGGTCACGGGCGACGAAGACATTCCCGTCGACGATACTCGTCTCGCATTGTTCCGGAGACGCCACGCCGAGTGGCTCGAGATAGGTCTTGTCGGCAAGGAAGACGCAGGCGTTTTCGGTGCCGAAAGGATGGCGCGCCTCCGGAGCCACCGTGAAACCGAGCTTGCCGAGGCGCTCGCGCGCAAGCGCTATGTTCACGGCCGGCAGCACGAGATGATCCAGCGGATGCGGGGACGAAGTCATGGCTCCTCCTGTATGCCTGCGGCAGCAGATTTGCGCCGATCCCTAGCGCAATTCAAGATGGGCACACGAAGCTTTTCAGGACTTCGCCAGCGGAAGACGATCTCGCAAACGTGAGGACTGATTCTGCCTCATAGCCAGCTTCAGCAGTATCACATGTCACTGCTTCGTATCCTAAACATAGCGGCCGCATTACAAAAGGCTGCCAGTTGACAGAACAGCATTTCCCATATTTTCCGATAGTTTAGCGTGGATATAACGCTTTGATCCCTTCAGCCGGTCCATTCGCAAGTCGTAATTATTTAATCGACGCAACAAGGCTTTACCGAAATTTAAGTACTTGCGGAACACATATGGAACATATAGTGTCCGTTCTGGATTTGTTTCACCGTTTTTCTTGATTCTGGGGTTCCAAGACGATGTTGACGCGCAAGCAGCAGGAACTGCTTCTCTTCATTCACGAACGCATGAAGGAGTCCGGTGTTCCGCCATCTTTCGACGAGATGAAGGACGCACTGGATCTGGCCTCCAAATCCGGCATTCACCGTCTGATCACGGCGCTGGAGGAGCGAGGCTTCATCCGCCGGCTGCCGAACCGGGCGAGAGCGCTCGAAGTCATCAAACTGCCGGATGCCTATAATCCCAGCTTGCAGCCGCGCCGTGGCTTTTCACCGAGCGTCATCGAAGGCAGTCTCGGCAAGCCTCAGCCTGTGGCTCCACCCGCCCCGCCGAAAGTGGCAAATGACGATCACAATGGTTCGGCGTCCGTGCCGGTCATGGGTCGCATCGCCGCCGGCGTGCCGATTTCCGCGATCCAGAACAATACGCACGATATTACCGTTCCGGCCGACATGCTCGGCTCGGGAGAGCATTATGCGCTTGAAGTGCGCGGCGATTCGATGATCGATGCCGGAATTTTCGACGGCGATACGGTCATTATCCGCAATTCGACGACGGCCAATCCCGGCGATATCGTCGTGGCGCTCGTCGATGACGAAGAGGCGACGCTGAAGCGCTTCCGCCGCAAGGGCGCCTCGATCGCGCTGGAAGCCGCCAATCCCGCCTATGAAACGCGCATCTTCGGGCCGGATCGCGTCAAGGTCCAGGGCAAGCTCGTCGGCCTTATTCGTCGCTATCACTGACCGGTGATGCCGATATGACTGGCGCGTCGAATTTTCCAGTGCGCCAGTCGTAAGTTCGATGCCGGGTCCATGGTCTCTGCGGATTGTCGAAGGCGGTGGAGATATTGGGCTTATCTGCGTCGAGTGCCATTTCGAGCGATCCCGTTCGCCGCAATGTTGCGCCGGTGATGAGCGTCGCTCCGGAGCGGCAGCGATCCAGCCGCAACCGGATTGGTGTCACGACAATGTTTGCGGTATCGCAGGCTGACGGCAGATAGGCTGCATTCTCTATAGTGATCAAGAAGGCGCCATTGTCGAGCATGGCCACGCACCATGCGCCTTTCTGGCAGGCGAAGCTTCCCTGCATCGTTCGGTCGAGCGCTGCCTCCATTGCCTTGCGGACGACGTTCTGTTCTTCGCTGCTTAACCTCCTGCCGCGATCTGCCTTGCTGAGTTGCGGCAGCCTGCTGTCGGCCGGAAGCATGGTCGGCGGCTGATGCTCTGCCGCGGCCAATGCCTTTTGCCATTGCTCGAAGATGAATGCTTGCGGCCTCTCGCGATTGGTAGCGAGAATGTCGTCCTGCCGCAGCGCCACCAGCATGCCATCTTCGGAAATCATCAGGTCCGGCTTCGGCACGCCGCTCCCGAATGCTGCCACACCAACGGACGAAAGCAACAAGAGGAAGCCAAGGTGGCGAAGCCGCGTCCGCAATATGCTCATGACCAGGAAGCCGACGATGAATGTCGGCATCAACCAGGCGGGCTGACGGCCGAAGGTGATATCGCCGCCCCAGCCGGCGACGGTTTTCGCGATCGCGATGACGAGTTCCAGTCCCTCTCCGGTCACCTTCCAGAAAGGTCCGTCGAGACCGAGTGGCATGAGCATCATTGCCGCCATGCCGAATGGCATGACGATGAAGGAGACAACTGGCATGGCCGCCAGATTGGCGGCAAGACCATATGTCGCCAACCGGTGAAAATGCTCGATCGAGAAGATGGCCGTCGATGCGCCACCGATAAACGAGGTCGACATCACCCCTCCGAAGAAACGCGCGACGAACAGCAGTGGGCTTAACACGCGGATCTTCGGCAGGACGCTTTCGCGATGCCGCCGCCGCTTCCACAGCGAGTAGCCCGACACCAGCGCCAGCGTCGCGGCATAGGACATCTGGAAGCTCGGGCCGAGCACCTGCGACGGCGAGAGAACAAGAATGACGATCGCCGATAACGCGACATTGCGCAGACTGAGGGACGGCCGATCGAAGAGCACGGCCACGAGCATGATCGCCATCATGATGAAAGCGCGCTCGGCGGATACGCCAAAACCGGAGATAAGGTAGTAGGCCGTCACCGTCAGGAGCGCGCCGAAGGCCGCAAATTTCTTGGTCGGCCATGCCTGCGCTACACCCGGAAACAGGCTGAAGAGGTAGCGCAGGCCAACGTAGAAGATGCCGGCTGACAGCGCCATGTTCAGGCCGGAAATCGCAATGATGTGGGTCAGACCGGCAATTCTCAGCGCCTCGGTCGTATCCTTGGAGATCGCGCGTCTCTCATCGGTGACAAGCGCCGCTGCGAAGGCGCCGGTATCTCCCGGCAAGGTTTGCCTTATCCTGTCGCCTATGCCGTTGCGCAGGCCGGCAAGCCAGATATCGGCGGTATCGATCAGCGAGCCCGCAGTATTGTCACCGGCTGGAGATATCAGCTTGGGCGTACCATAGGCAAAACCATTGGCGCCAATACCGTTGAAGTAGGAACTGAAGGCGAAATCGTTGAGGCCGGGCAAGGCTGGTCCGGCCGGAGGCGTCAGCCGCGCCCTGCCCTGGATACGATCGCCAAGCGCGAACGGCTCCGCCTGCTTGCGCACGAAGATCGTCACCCGCTCCGGCGTTCGGCGAATGGTCGGCTTTTCCGTTGCCTCGACGCGGACGACATAGCGCCAGCGGCCATTGTCGTAGGATTCCCGTCGCTCGACCTGACCGATCACGGTCGTCGTCACGGCCGAATCGAGCATGATGGTGGAAACCCGCCAGCTTTCGAATTGCGCCAACGCCATGCCCAAGCAAAGAAGCGTTCCGGCGAAAAGCAGGTGGCGCAGCAGCCTGCCCGCCTCGCGCATGAGCAGACGGGCACCCGCGAAGATCAGCAGGCCCGCAAGAATGGCCTGCGGCGGCGGATCGCTTCCAGCCTTGAACCAGATGATCGCGCCGAGGCCCATATAGATCGGCGCAAGCAGAATAGCGCGGCCGTGGGCAGCCTCCTCTTCGATCAGTGTCAGGATGCCCAGCCGAATGCGACTCGACAGTCGCAGCAACCGGGCCGTCAGCCGCGTCTGATCTTGAGTCCGTCTGTGTCGCCGCGCCTCGGTGCGATCGGCAATCGTGGCAATAACAGGGCGAGGCTGCGAGAGCGCAGCATCGTCCCCTTCATCCTTTTGCTGCTCGGATGCCTCCAAATTAGGCACGCGCTGCCGCCCCCACGCAAAACCACAGCTTTCGCGCGATTTTTGCCGTCACCACACAGTGAATTCAACCGAAATCGGCATGGGCAGAGCTAAATTGAGCCGGTTTCGCCGCGTAGCATAATCAAAGCTGCTTCTGCAGTGCCCAAAAGTTGATACTGCATTGCACAATTCGGCATTAGGATAACTTGGCATTAGGCTCTGGATCATATAGCTAGTCGGTAGTCGCTTAACCTTTTGGCGCTTTTTATGGCGTCAATCCCGCCAAATCTTGGAGGATCAGCATGACGGAACAAAGCGCGAAACTAACTTGGGGTGAAAAGACGGTGGATTTGCCGGTCAAGACCGGAACCATCGGCCCAAGTGTCATTGATATTGGTGCCCTTTATAAGAACACCTCCACTTTCACTTACGATCCTGGCTTCACCTCGACTGCGTCGTGCGAGTCCAGCATCACCTATATTGATGGCGATGAAGGCGTCCTGCTGCATCGCGGCTATCCGATCGACCAGCTGGCCGAACACGGCGATTTCCTCGAAGTGTGCTACCTCCTTCTCTACGGCGAACTGCCGACGGCAGCCCAGAAGAAGGACTTCGATCATCGCGTCACCCATCACACGATGGTGCATGAGCAGATGTCGCGCTTCTTCACCGGCTTCCGCCGCGACGCGCATCCGATGGCCGTCATGTGCGGCTGCGTCGGCGCGCTCTCCGCCTTCTATCACGACTCCACGGATATCACCGATCCGCACCAGCGCATGGTCGCTAGCCTGCGCATGATCGCGAAGATGCCGACGCTCGCCGCCATGGCCTACAAGTACCATATCGGCCAGCCCTTCGTTTATCCGAAGAACGACCTCGACTATGCGTCGAATTTCCTGCGCATGTGCTTTGCCGTTCCGTGCGAAGAATATGTCGTCAATCCGGTGCTCGCCCGCGCCATGGACCGCATCTTCATCCTGCACGCAGACCACGAGCAGAACGCTTCGACCTCGACGGTTCGCCTTGCCGGCTCTTCCGGTGCCAATCCGTTTGCCTGTATCGCAGCAGGCATTGCCTGCCTCTGGGGCCCGGCTCACGGCGGCGCCAACGAAGCCGCGCTGAACATGCTGAACGAAATCGGCACGGTCGACCGCATTCCGGAATTCATCGGCCGCGCCAAGGACAAGAACGATCCGTTCCGTCTGATGGGCTTTGGCCACCGCGTCTACAAGAACTACGATCCGCGCGCCAAGATCATGCAGAAGACGGCGCACGAAGTTCTCGGCGAACTCGGCATCAAGGACGATCCGCTGCTCGACATCGCGATCGAACTGGAACGCATCGCTCTGACTGATGAATATTTCATCGAGAAGAAGCTCTACCCGAACGTCGACTTCTACTCCGGCATCACGCTGAAGGCCCTCGGCTTCCCCACGACCATGTTCACCGTGCTGTTCGCTCTTGCCCGCACCGTCGGCTGGATCGCTCAGTGGAACGAAATGATCGAGGACCCGCATCAGCGTATCGGCCGTCCGCGCCAGCTCTACACCGGTGCTCCGTTGCGCGAATACGTGCCTGTTTCCAAGCGCTAAGCTTTTGGTACTGAAACGAAAAAACCGGTCAGAGATGACCGGTTTTTTTATGGGATAGAACGTCCAGAACAATCTGCGCCGCCTTATCGCCCGGCGGCTCCTCGGTCTGCATCCGCTCCCAGACGACATCGTAGCCCGCCAACATCGCGGCGCGCTCCGTCGTTTCGCTCGATAGGCGCTCCATATAGCGCGCCAGCAGGCCCGGCCGCAGAACGTCGTTGATGAGTTCAGGCAGCACGGCATAGTCCGCGATCAGGTTAGGCAAGGCGGCCGTCCAAGTCTTGATGCGCGACAGCACGAATTTTGCCAGCCATTCCGTCTTGTAGGTCGAAACCACGGGGACGCCTGCAAGTCCCAGTTCCAGGATCACCGTGCCTGAAGCCGCCATGGCCGCATCCGCCTGGGCAAAAGCGCTCCATTTGGCGTCCTGGCCGACGAGGATATCGGGCTTGATCTTCCAGTGTCCCGTCAGGGAGCGAACCAGCGCTTCCTGGCGCGGTACGGTCGGCAGTACAAACCTCATATTATTATTTCGCCGGCTCAGTTCTTCGGTAGCCTGCTCAAAAACCGGAAGAAGATGCCTGATCTCCGATGCACGCGAACCGGGTAGAAGCAGGATCGTCTTCTGCGCTTCAGCGTCGGGGAGCCCGCGCAATTCACGCTGGCGACGCGCCTCGACGAGATTGGCGTCCACCGTCAGCCGATGGCCGACATAGGTCGTCGCCGGACCACCCAGGCGCTGCATGGCGCCAGGCTCGAACGGCAAGACGGCCAGCACATGGTCGACATAGGCAAGCATCTGCTGTGCGCGATATTCTTTCCACGCCCAGACGCTGGGGCAGACGTAATTGACGACCGGAAGATTTGGCAGAGCCTTGCGCACCCGCTTGGCAACGCGATGGGTGAAATCGGGGCTGTCGATGATCAGAAGCACGTCGGGCTTTGCGGCAATGATCGCATCGGCCGTCTGCCTTATGCGGGCAAGCAGCTTTGGCAGCCGCTTGATGACCTGGATGAAGCCCATGATGGAGAGTTCGGAATAATCGAAGAGCGAATGCAGGCCCTGCGCCTCCAGCGCCTCGCCGCCAACGCCTACCAGTTCGACCGGGCCATCGTATCGCCGCTTCAAGGCGGCAGCAAGATCGCCGCCCAAAAGATCGCCGGAGACCTCTCCGGCAACGACGGCAAGCTTCAACGGCACACCACTCACATGAAGCCCTCCGCGCTCAGGCCCCGGTCGATGCCGCAGACGAAGATGCCGGCCTCGTCGGCTGCGGTAATCACGGCCTCGCGATCGAGGATGAGCGCTCTTCCGGCCTCGACGGCGACGCCGGCCAGCCCTGCCTTCTTGGCATTCAACACGGTGGAGACCCCGATCGACGGCAGATCGGCGCGGACGTCCTGCTGAGGCTTGCAAAGCTTGACGAGCACACCGCGCCGGCGGGTCGATATGCGCCCAGCCGCACGCAATTCGGCAACCCGTTCGATCATCTTGTCCGTGCCCTCGGCGCCTTCCAGCGCGACGACGCGACCACCGACGCTGACGGCGCCCTGCCCGACATCCAGGAGCCCCAGCGCATCCGCGGCCTTGGCGCCTTGCCCTATGTCACGCAGATCCTCTTCCGCAGGCGAGATTTTCCCCAGCGGGCCTGTCGTCGCCAGCAGATCGGGCGCGATCTCATGAGCGCCGACAACACGGACGCCACCAGCCTCGATCAATCGGATGACCATCTGCAGAACTGCGTTATCACCGCCCGAAAGGAGCGTCCGTATGGTCGAGGGCAATTCCTTGATAACGCGCCAGGTCGGACGCACCTGTCGCCAGGAAGGGCGTCGCGCAACGCCGCCCGACATGACCACGCGATCCACACCATGACGACGGAACATCGCTTCGAGACCCGCGAAATTACCCACGCCGAGATTGGCGTGATCGAAGGCGGACCAGTCGCGATCCGCCTCGTCAGTCAAAGCAATGATGACTGGATTTTCGCCGGCCTGGCGGGCAGCATCGGCGACATAAACAGGCAAAAGACCGCTGCCTGCGATGATCGCCAGCCTGCCCCTTTCGTTTTGGCCGGCCGAAATCACCTCAAGCCTTGCCGCGATTGGGCGACGAGAGTGCGCGGTCGCTGTCGGCAGCGATGAAATCGAGAATTTCCATCACTTCCTTGCAATCAGCGTATTCCTCGCGGATGGCCGCCGCGTTATCGCGGACCGAGCCCTCGTTCTCGAAGATGCTCTTGTAAGCGCGGCGGACCCGATGAATGACAGCACGGTCTATACCCGCACGCGACATGCCGACGATGTTCAGCCCCGACAGTACGCCCGGATTGCCGTTCAGCATGCCGTAGGGAATGACGTCGTAGCTCGCGGCGGTGAGACCACCGATGAAGGCCTGACGACCGATACGGGTGAACTGATGCACGGCGCAGCCGCCGCCGAGGATGGCGCGATCCTCGATCGTGACATGACCGGCAAGCATGACGTTGTTCGACATGACGATATTGTTGCCGACGCGGCAATCGTGAGCGACATGCGAGTTGGCAAGGAACAGGTTATTGTTGCCGACGATGGTCTTGCCGCCGTAATCGGCCGTGCCGGTGTTGATCGTGACGCCTTCGCGAATCGTGCAATTCTCGCCGATATCGAGCGTCGTTTCCTCGCCGTGGTGGTGAACGCTCTGCGGATCGCCGCCGACAACGGCCATCGGAAAGATCTTCGTTCCCTTGCCGACGCTGGTTCGTCCGGTCACGACGGCATTGTTGAGCAGTTGAATATTGTCGTGCAGCACCACTTTGGGACCGACATAGCAGAACGGTCCTATCGTCACGCCTTCGCCGATGACAGCCCCATCCTCGACGACCGCCAGCTTATGGATGCGGGCGCTCTTTGCAATGCTGCTCATGCCTGTTCCTGATCCTTCCTCACGATCATCGCACCGATATCGGCCTCAGCGACCAGAGAGCCGTCGACCTTGGCATCGCAATGGAATTTCCAGATGGTGCCGCGCTGCTTTTGCTTCACGACGTGAAATTCGACGCGGTCGCCCGGAACGACCGGCCGGCGGAAGCGGGCATTGTCGATCGTCATGAAATAGACGAGATTGCCGCCGATGCCGTCCTTGCGGGCGCAGATCGCGCCTGCGGTCTGCGCCATACCCTCGATGAGCAGCACACCCGGCATGATCGGCGATTCCGGAAAATGCCCGGTGAATTGCGGTTCGTTCGCCGTTACGTTCTTGATGCCGATCGCGGAATTATCGCTATCGATCTCGATGATCTTGTCGACCATCAGGAAGGGATAGCGATGCGGCAACAACTTCATAATTTCAAGAACATCGGCCGACGACAGTGACGTCTTGGCTAACTCAGTCATGCTCCGCACTCCCGTCTTTCTTGTCTCTGGCTCCTGACCGCTTCGCGATCTCCGCCGATTCCCTTAGAAAATCCCAAAGCGGCCGCGCCGGAAGCCCCGCATAGCGCTCGCCCGCCGGGATGCTGTTCATGACGCCGCTCTTGGCACCGATCTGCGCGCCGTCGCCGATATGGATATGCCCGTTCAGACCCGCCTGGCCACCGATCTGCACGCCATCGCCGATTACGGTGCTGCCGGCAATGCCGACCTGACTGACAATCGCACAGTGGCGACCGATGCGGACGTTATGTCCGATCTGAACCTGATTGTCGATCTTGGTGCCCTCGCCGATCACAGTATCATCCATAGTGCCGCGATCGATCGTCGTATTGGCGCCGATCTCGACATTGTCCTGAATGATGACGCGGCCGATCTGCACGATCTTGACCATGCCGCGCGGCCCCGGCGCATAACCGAAACCGTCCTGGCCGATACGCGCGCCGTTATGAACGATGACACTGTTGCCGAGATAGGCGCAGAGCACGCTTGCCCCGCCGCCGATGCTGCAATTGCGCCCGATCTTGACGCCCGGTCCGATCAGGGCATTGGGTCCGATATAAGTCCCCTCGCCGATCTCCGCGCCCGGACCGATGATCGCGCCCGGCTCCACACCAACGTTGGTCTCCAGCTTGGCTGTTGCATCAATCGTGGCTGCAGGCGAAATCACACCCGGATTTGCAGTAAACGCGACCGGTCGCATGGCTTGCGGATGCAGCAAGGCACCGGCAATAGCGAAATCGGTATGCGGCTTCTTCGACAGAAGCACCGGAATATGATCGGGGACGAAAGATTTCAGCGCAGGGAGGCAGATGATGGCCGAAGCCTTGCACGTCTCCAGCTCAGCCCGATTCTTTCGGGAAAGAATATAGCAGATGTCGCCGTCGCCTGCCCGATAGACAGGAGCGATAGATCTGATGACGACCTCCGAAGAGGCCGCATCAGCAAGCTCCGCCCCAAGATGCTCGGCCAGCTGTTTCAAGCTGACGCCACCATGGGGCGGAAAAAAACCAGTATGTTCCATAAGCACCAGCTCCAGAACGGTGTTCAAGCCCGAAGTTCTGGACTGCCGATATCAGAACTGGTTGGCGATGCCAAACCGGAAATTCTCAACCTGGTCGTAATCCTGCTTGAGAACCGGCACAGCATAGTCAACGCGAATGACACCGAACGGCGACGACCAAATCAGACCCGCGCCGAGCGAGGCTCGGATCGAGCTGTCGTTGTAAACCGCATCGCCGAAGGAATTCGCCTTGTTGCCATAGAGCGTACCCGCATCCGCGAATGCTGCGATACGCAGACCGATATCCTGCGGTATGCCTGGCATCGGCATGCTGGCTTCAGCCGAAGCGGTGAAGTAGGTCGTGCCACCGAGCGGGTTGTTGTCGTTATTGCCGACGCGCGGACCGATACCGGCATTCTGGAAGCCGCGGATTTCACGGCCACCAAGCGTGAACTGGTCAAAGACGTTCAGCTTGCTGCCATCCGTCGGCATCACGTAACCCGCACCGATCGTCAGCGAGCCGATGATATCGGCTTCGTCGCTGATCATCTTGTAGTAACGGGCCTTGCCGCTCAGCTTGTAGAAGTTGGAGTCGCCGCCGAGACCCGCAAATTCATGCGTGAACTTGGCGATGATACCTTCACGCGGCAGATTCTGGTCATCCAGCGTGTTGTAGGTGAAGGTCTGCGAAACCGTCGACTGAACCCACGGGCCGTTCTCAATGAGATTGACATAGGCGCGTGAAAGATTGTCCTGCCAATCGTTCGTGCCGTCATAGGTCAGGCGCTTGTAGTTATAGCGCAGGGTCGTCGCCAGGTTCTCGGTGATCGGCGCGGTGACGCGCAGCGAGAAGCCTTCCTCCGAATAGTCGTAGTAATCGGCGCTCGACGTCTGGTTTTTAAAGATATCGAAACCTGCAGCAAGACGATAACCGAGGAAGTAAGGCTCGGTGAACGAGATGTTGTAGGTACGATTGCCTTCCGTACCGGCACCTGCAGCAAGACGGATGTACTGACCGCGGCCGAGGAAGTTCTTTTCTTCGACCGAAGCCTCCAGCAGCAGACCACCATTGTTGCCGACGGCGTAACCGGCACCGATACCGAACGAGCCGGTCGGCTGGTCTTCGACGTTGACGATGACGATGACGCGGTCCGGAGCGCTGCCCTGTGCCGTCGAGATATCGACCTTGGTGAAATAACCCAGCGCATCAAGACGACGCTTGGCGCGGGTGATCATTTCCTGGTTGAAGGCATCACCTTCGTTGAGATCGAACTCGCGGCGAATGACGTAATCACGCGTACGGGTATTGCCGCGGATTTCGATACGCTCGACATAGGCGCGCTCGCCCTGATCGACGAGATATTCGATGCCGATGGTATGACCCGTGAGATCACGATTGCCACGCGGCGTGATGCGGGCGAACGGATAGCCGGCAGCCGCGACACGCTTGGAAATGTTCTCGATCGAAGTCTGGATATCCTTGGCGCTATAGGTATCGCCCTTGTGGGTGATGACGAGACCCTTCAGTTCGTCGGCATTGATGCCGTCGACCGTCGAGATGACATTGATGTCGCCGTAGGTATAACGCGGGCCTTCATCGACATTGAAGTTCAGCGTGTATTCATTGCTCTGCTCATTCAGCGTCGCATCGGCGCTGATAACGCGGAAATCGGCGTAACCATGGTTGTAGTAGAACTGGCGCAGCTGATCCTGGTCGCTCTGCAGACGCTCGGGCGTATAGACGTCCTTACGCGTGAGGAACGACAGGAAATTGCTCTTCTTGGTGCTGATGACCGAAGCGAGACGGCCGCTGCCGTAAGCCTGGTTGCCCGAGAAATTGATCTTGTCGATCTTGGTACGATCGCCCTCGTTGACGACGAAGGCCACATTCAGGCGGCCCGGCGCGACTTCGGCGGTCTGCGTCGTTACCTGGACATCGTTACGACCGATGGATGCATAGGCATCCTTGATGGTCTTGACGTCAGCCTGGACGGTCGCCTCGTTATACGGGCCTGCCGCATGGGTCTGGATGATGCCCTGAAGCTTGTCATCCTTGATCTTGCGGTTGCCGTTGAAGACGACAGCATTGATGAGCTTGTTTTCCTGAACCGATACGACCAGCGTGCTGCCCGATACGGTGATGTGGACATCGGAGAAATATCCGGTGGCATAAAGCTGCTTCACCGAAGCGTCGATATCGCTGGGAGAGAAGCTCTTACCGGGCTTAATAGTGATATTGTCCCGGACAGCCGTCTCGCCGACACGCCCAGCACCGCGAACATCGACCCGCTGAATGACAGCTGCTTCCGCGACTGAAACAGAGGCAAGGGTGATCACACCAGCGCCCGACGCAACAACACCTGCAGACAGCGCTACCGCCGACACTGCGTTCAAAAATTTTGAACCAGCCTTCATTTCACTTCTTACCTTTTTTCAATCGTCCCCAGCCTCGAGCGAACCCGATTCCGGCCACGTGTGTCGTTTTACCCGCTTTTGACATACAAGCAAGGGAGCACGTTAATTTCTGTTTACTTCATTTCAAAGCGTGGCCCATTCGCCACTACGGCTTTGAAACATCGTAAATAAATCGTAATTTCCTCTCGTGTCCCACTAGCCTATTCTGGAACTGATATCGTTCCAGGTCGCAAACACCATGAGTGAGAGCACCATCGCAAATCCGATCCGGAAAGCGATATCCTGTGCCCGTGCACCCAAGGGTTTTCCCCTTACGGCTTCAATCGCATAGAACATCAGATGGCCGCCATCAAGTACCGGCACCGGCATCAAATTTAATAACCCTATTGAAACAGAAAGTATGGCGGCGAATTGGAGCACCGCCGCAAAACCCAAGGTTGCCATCTGCCCAGACAATTGTGCAACCCTGATCGGCCCTCCAAGCTGATCGGCCTTCATGTATCCGCCGATGACATTGCCGATATATTCGAAGGTGCCGGAAACGATGCTGCCGGTCTGCTTTACGCCTTCGGCAAGCGCCTGCAGCGGCCCATAGGCCTCGTAACGCAGCCTTATCGGCTTCTGACCGTCGCCGATGCCGATCGTGGCAATCTCCGTCCGAGCGCCGAAGACATCCGTTTCTTCCGACTTTTTCGGCGTCACCGCCACGTCGCGCGTCTGGCCGTTGCGTCTGACCGCCAACGTTATCTGCTTGTCGGCGTGAGCCGCTGCAAAACGCTGTACCTCGCCGATCGAGCCGACTTCCCGTCCATCCACAGAAAGAATACGGTCGCCGACTTCAAGACCCGCTGTCTGAGCAGGACCGTCGGAACCTATCGAGGCGATAAGCGGATCAATCGGCGCAATGCCTATGCTGCCGACATCCTTCTTGCTGCCGGACGCATCGGTATCCATCAATGTCTCGGGCACTATCGGGAAATCGCGGATTACACCATTGCGCTGTATGGTCAGCACGACGCTCTTGCCCGGATGCTCGGCGATGTAGCGACCGATATCGTAATAGGTGGCGGCATTGTTGCCATCGACCGCGATCAGGCGGTCTCCTGCCTGCACACCGGCCTTTGCCGCGGGCCCGGACGGCTCCACAGTCGTTACGACAGGGTCGACAAGCGCGATGCCGATGCGGCCCATCTCCATCTTGTTGCCGAATTGGTCCGTGTCCTCGACCAGTTTCGGAACGATACGAAAATCGCGATTCTGACCGTCGCGGTCGACAGTCAGAGTGATAGTGCGGCCCGGACGCAGCCCGACATAGCGTTGCACTTCATCGAAAGTCGTCACTTTGTTGCCGTCGACGGCAATCAGGCGGTCGCCCGGCTCGATACCGGCTTCCGCGGCAGCGCCGTCGCGTGTCACCATGGCCACGACAGGGTCGGCAACCGTGCGGCCATAGACGCTGAAGAGGACGGCAAAAATCACGATGGCGAGCAGGAAATTGGCGATGGGGCCGGCTGCGACGGTTGCCGCCCGCTTCCAGAGCTTGGCCCCGGCAAAAGATTGGGCGCGCTCCTCCTCCGTCATCGTAGCAAGCTGATCCACGTCGGTCTTGCTGGAGGCATCTTCGTCGCCGAAGAATCGCACGTAGCCGCCGAGCGGAATGAGGGAAAGCTTCCAGCGCGTGCCGTGCCTGTCGGTAAATCCGGCGATCTCCGGCCCGAAGCCGATCGAGAAGGCCATGATGCGAATGCCGGACCAGCGGCCGACCAGATAATGGCCCATTTCGTGCACAAAGACGAGCAACGACAGCACAAAGACGAAAGTGATGACGTTGTTCGTCAAGAAACCGATGAAGCCAGCCGCGCTACCCATGCAACGATCCTGTTCGTGTTAGTATCAGACCCCGAGCAGAACGCCGCCCAATGAAAAGGTCTCGCCGCTCATTGTCAGCGATATTACGATAGCCAACAAAAACGCTGCAAAACAAGCAAAAATTAGTCCATCGACCCGATCCATGACGCCGCCATGGCCGGGAATCAGGTGGCTGGAGTCTTTCACGCCAAATTTGCGCTTTATAAACGACTCGAAAAGGTCACCGATCTGGCTGCAGATGGAAAGCACCAGGGCGAGGAGAGGAATCCACAAATCATCGGCGGAAAAGAAGCTCCAGACCACCGCCGTTCCCGCGATGACGGCCGCGATGGCGCCGCCGATCGCGCCTGACCATGTCTTGCCCGGCGATATGCGCGGCGCCAGTTTCGGCCCACCGATGGCGCGGCCGACGAAATAGGCGAAAATGTCCGTCGCCCAGACCGTCGCAAAGACGAACAGCATCAGCACGAAGCCGCGAAAATCGTCGTCGCGAATCTCGGCAAGGGCGATCGCCGTCAATCCGGCATAGAGTATGCCGCCCGGCAGCCACCAGCCCTTGTTGCGTATCGCAACCATGATTGCGGCGACTGCGATGAAGGCGACCATAACCTCGATGGAATAGACCGATTCGCTCAAAGCCGTGGCGCCGGCTATCAGCACGACCCCGAGCCAGCCGAGCGCGTTTCCCTGCGGATCACGGCCATGCAGGTCCGCTATCGTCGACCATTCATAATAGACGAGCAAGCCGATCACCGCCGCCAGCAGGCGAAAGACCGAGCCGCCATGCCATGTGGCCACAAGAACGATGACGGCGAGAATGATGCCGGAGACTATGCGCAGCCTGAGTTCGCGAGTCATCAGGAACCCACGGCCGCCGCCTGCTTACCGGAAAGGCCGCCAAAGCGCCGGTCGCGCGCTGCATATTTCTCAAGCGCTGCGAAAAATAAATCGCGGCTGAAATCGGGCCAGTAGTCCGGCACGAACATGAATTCCGAATAGGCGGCCTGCCAGAGCAGGAAATTCGACAGTCGCTCCTCGCCGCTCGTACGGATGATGAGATCCGGATCGGGAATACCGGCCGTATCCAGTCGGGCGTCGACCAGCTCCGGTGTGATATCCTGCGGGCGCAGCCGCCCCGCCTCGACATCCTTTGCCAGACTTGCAAAGGCACGCGTGATCTCGTCGCGCGAGCCGTAATTGAAGGCGATGACCAGAGTCAGCGCCGTATTGTTCCTGGTGGTCTCCTCTGCCTCGATCAGCAAGGGCAGAATATCGCCGCGCAGGCCGGTGCGATCGCCGATGACGCGGATACGCACGTTCTGGCGATGAAGTTCGGCAAGATCCCGCCGGATGAAAGCCTTGAGGAGGCCGAGGAGATCGCTCACCTCCGCCTCGGGGCGACGCCAGTTTTCCGAGGAAAAGGCAAAAAGCGTCAGATATTTGATGCCGATATCGCCGGCCGCCCGTACCGTCTCACGAACCGCCTCCACGCCCTTGCGATGGCCCATGGTGCGCGGCAGTCCGCGCGCATTGGCCCAGCGACCGTTGCCATCCATGATGATGGCAACGTGTTCGGGTACGACAGAGAACGTAGGAGCTGACATATGGGTCCGGTTTCGTTCGGCGGAAAGATGCTCTGGCCTCGTAATCTAGGGCGCAGCCGCCGCTTTCAATATTGCGAAAATCGAAAGCGCGACACTCCCCAGCATACGATCAGACCTGCATGATTTCCTTTTCTTTGTCGGCTAGCAAGCGGTCGATTTCCGAAATCGTCTCATCCGTCATCTTCTGCACACGTTCGGAGAGAGAGCGGCTTTCATCTTGACCGATTACGCCATCTTTTTCGGCCTTTTTGAGGCCATCCATGCCGTCGCGGCGGACATGGCGAATCGCCACCTTCGCCTTTTCGGCATATTCATGGGCAACCTTCACCAGCGAGCGGCGGCGCTCTTCATTGAGCTCCGGCAACGGAATGCGCAGGTTCTGACCATCGACGATCGGATTGAGACCGAGATTGGATTCGCGAATCGAGCGCTCGACGGCGCCGACCATCGACTTGTCCCAGACGGACACGGTCAGCATGCGAGGTTCCGGCACGGTGATGTTCGCCACCTGGTTCAGCGGCATGCGCGAGCCATAGGCTTCGATCGTGACCGGATCGAGGATGTTGGCGGATGCGCGGCCGGTGCGCAGCGAGGCGATATCGCTCTTGAATGCCGCGATGGCGCCGTCCATGCGGCGCTTCAGTTCCTTGAGGTCGGTGCCTTCACTCATGTTTATACTCCCGTCAAATAAGGCGACGCCGGGCACACCCGGCGCCACAGGAACGTCAATTGTCTGATACGATGGTCTTACGGCCGCCGCCGGTCAAGATTTCCGCGAAGCCGCCCTTCTCGTGAATGGAGAAGACGACGATCGGAATGGAATTTTCGCGTGCAAGCGCCACGGCGGCAACGTCCATAACAGCAAGCCCCTTTTCGAGCACCTGACTGTGGGTCAGATGGTCAAAGCGCTCGGCATCGGGGAACTTCTTCGGGTCGGCGGAATAGATGCCGTCGACCTGGGTGCCCTTGAAGATCGCCTCGGCGCCCATTTCGGCGGCGCGCAGCGCTGCGGCGGAATCGGTCGTGAAGAACGGGTTGCCGGTGCCGCCGGCAAAGATCACCACGCGGCCGAGCGAAAGATGATAGAGCGTGGCGCGCTGCGAGAAGCTTTCGCAGATTTCCGGCATGGAGATGGCCGAGAGCACGACGGTATCGATATCGAGCTTGCGCAGCGAGGTCGCGAGCGCCAGCGCATTGATGACGGTGCCGAGCATGCCCATATGGTCGCCGGTCACGCGGTCGCCGCCCTTGGAGGCCACGGCAACGCCGCGGAAAATATTGCCGCCGCCGACGACAACGCCGACCTCGACCCCCATCGCGCGCGCCTGCGCGATATCGCCGGCAATCCGGTCAGCGACGGTGACGTCGATACCGAAGCCCTGACTGCCCATTAGAGCTTCACCGGAGGCCTTCAGCAACACGCGCTTGTAGATCGGCTGGGACATCGTAGCTCCTTGAAGTGATCACCGGGGGAATGAATGTGAAAGCCGGATACACGAAGGGCACCGCGTTGTCACGCGATGCCCATACGTTTTCCCTGATATGGTTTCACCAAACCGGGATATGTCTTCTTTTCGCCAATCAGCCCTTGGCGACAGCGGCAACTTCGGCAGCGAAGTCGGTTTCTTCCTTCTCGACGCCTTCGCCGAGCAGCAGACGGGCCATGCCGACAACTTCGATCGAGGCGCCGGCGGTCTTTTCAGCTTCCTTGATGGCGGCACCGACCGTCAGGTCCGGGTTGATGACGAAAGCCTGCGAGAGAAGAGCGACTTCCTCGAAGAACTTGCGCATACGGCCTTCGACCATCTTCTCGATGATGGCTTCCGGCTTGCCGGATTCGCGGGACTGCTCGATGAAGACGTTGCGCTCGCGCTCGGCGACGGCGGCATCGACTTCTTCGGCGCGGATAGCGAGCGGGTTGGTAGCAGCAATGTGCATGGCAACCTGGCGGCCGATCGAGGTCAGAACGGCCTTGTCGCCGACAGACTTCAGGGCGACCAGAACGCCGAGCTTGCCGATGCCGTCGCCGGCAGCGTTGTGGATGTAGGTCGCAACGACGCCGTGCTCGACTTCCAGCTTGGCGGCACGACGGAGCGTCATGTTTTCGCCGATGGTTGCGATCGCGTCCTTGATGGTATCAACAACGGGCTTGCCGGATGCCGGATAGGTCGCAGCCGAAATGGCTTCGACGGTGCCGTCGGTGGACAGCGCAACTTCGGCGACGCCGCGAGCGAGGTCCTGGAAGGCATCGTTACGGGCAACGAAGTCGGTTTCAGAGTTGAGCTCGACGACAACAGCCTTGTGACCGGCGCCAGCAATGGCGATCAGGCCTTCGGCGGCGGTGCGGCCGGACTTCTTGTCGGCCTTGGAGATGCCCTTGGCGCGCAGCCAGTCGATCGCTGCTTCGATATCGCCGTTGGTTTCGGTCAGCGCCTTCTTGCAGTCCATCATGCCTGCGCCAGACTTTTCGCGCAGTTCCTTCACCAGTGCAGCCGTAATCTCGGTCATAAGCTTCCTCTTGTCGGTTCATACGGTGCGGCTGCGGTTTGAGCTTGAGCGGCACCGATTTGAGGGACGAAATGTACCCGTAAGTATGACAGCGTTATGAAGCAGCGTCATACTCTGGAATTCTGTTTGGAGCATGCCTGGATTTACCGCCCAGGCAAAACGTTATCCAAAACGCGATAAGGCCGCTCGAACTTGTTGAAGTCGCAAACGGCCTTATCCCGGATGTCATTGCGATTGGGCGGACAGTTTATTGCCCGCCGCAACGCGCGATCAGGCTTCGGTGCCGTCCGCCAGGGTCGGCTCGACCGGAGCTTCCTCGGAAGCGCCGAGGTCACGGCCCGATGCGCTCTGCTGGCGAGCGATACCGTCGATGGCAGCGCGCGAGATCAGGTCGCAGTAAAGAGCGATGGCGCGCGAGGCGTCGTCGTTGCCCGGGATCGGATAATCGATCAGGTCCGGATCGCAGTTCGAGTCGATGATGGCGACAACCGGGATGCCGAGGCGCTTGGCTTCGTCGATCGCGATCTTTTCCTTGTTGGTGTCGATGATGAACATCAGGTCCGGCGTGCCGCCCATGTCCTTGATACCGCCGAGGGCCTTGTCGAGCTTTTCGCGTTCGCGCTCGAGGTTCAGACGCTCCTTCTTGGTGAAGCCCTGGGCTTCGCCGGAGAGGATTTCGTCGAGCTTGCGCAGACGCTGGATCGAGTTGGAGATCGTCTTCCAGTTGGTCATCATGCCGCCGAGCCAGCGGGCGTTGACGTAGTACTGAGCCGAGCGCTTTGCGCTGTCGGCGATCAGTTCGGACGCCTGACGCTTGGTGCCGACGAACAGAACGCGGCCGCCACGGGCAACGGTGTCGCTGACAACCTGCAGAGCGCGGCTCAGCATCGGAACCGTCTGAGCGAGGTCGATGATGTGGATGTTGTTACGATCGCCGAAAATGTACGGCTTCATCTTCGGGTTCCAGCGGTGCGTCTGGTGGCCGAAGTGAACACCTGCTTCGAGAAGCTGGCGCATAGAAAAATCGGGCAATGCCATGCCTTTGTATCCTTTTCCGGTTGAACCTCCGCAAGGCGAACAGCATCCTCTTCGAGAATGCCACCGGGCGGAAAAATCCGGATTTCTCCCGGACAATCCCATGCCTTACGTGTGGAATGCGGGTGCCCATACATTCGATTCGCTTGGAATGCAAGGCTTTTGAAGCAAAAAGCTACCTCGCCCTGCCCTCAGCTTGCGAGTTTGTCGAGCAGAGCCAGCATGACATTGGCATCCGGCATCGGCAATACGGCATCGATCTCGGCCGGCAACAGGCCGGCAATCGCGCTGTCGGCGTTGCCTGTCGCGGTGCCGAGCGGCCCGCGGAAGCCGTGCTTGGTCCAGGCGAGCTCCTGCAATCGTGGACTGATGAGAGCCTCGATCATGCGATCGACCTGTTCGTCGATGGCGATGAGGGGATGAGCCGAATAGACGGTCGGATGCGGATAGAGCACGACGGGCTTGGCGCTATTGCTCGCCTGAACCCTCTTCCAACGCTGCGGATCGGCGATGATCCACTCCACCAGCTGATTCTCATAACCGACGATCATCGGTTCGCCACCAATGCCGCCTGCGAGATACTGTTCGAACAGCTTGCCCGAGGACGACGACTTGAAGCCCATGTTGCGGAAGATGGCTTGCGCCTTGTCGCCGAACTGCGCGAGACCGTCAGCGCTCGCCACATTGCCGCTCAGGAGGCTTAGCACCAGACCGGAGAACATGAAGCCGGAGTTCGAGCGATTAGGATCGGTCGACACGATTCTGGCTTGGCCATAGAGCGAGTTAACGCCGAGCTTCGACCAGTTCGTGCCGGCGAGCACGGCATCCAGCAATGCCTTCAGATCAAGCTGGTGCTGCCCTTCCGGCGTCGTCGTCACGAGTCCTGCCTTGGTCAACCCATCGACCACGGGCTGCCAGGAGTAGACGACGACGGGCGTATTGAGAATGACACGATCGTTGCGAATCTTGATGCCGCCCTGCCGCGCGATATCGACCATGATCGACGAGGAAGGCCAGAGAAATGCGGGATTCTGCGACAAAAGCGCCTGCTCGCGCACCATTTCGACCGAGCCGGCGACGCGGCTGTTGATTTCGAGCCCATGGCTATGCAGTGCCGAGATCACGTCGCTGTCGGCGAGAAATGCCTCCTTCTCACCGCCGATGAAGCCGAACAGCTTCGTGCGATTGCCGAGCAGCCCCTGCAGCTCCGGCCGGTCCTTGACGGCGAAATAGCCGCCGGTTCCTGCGACACCGGCGGCAAGAAGCCCTACTCCAAAAGCGCGGCGGGAAATGGCCATCAGCGTCCTATATCCTCTTTGAGCGAGGCCTGTATGAGGCGCAGCTCCGTATCAAGCGTATCGAGCCTGTCTTCGACCAGACTGTCGGAATAGTGAACGAAAGCGTCTTCCAGCTTGGTCAGAACGAGGCCGACCTCCTGCAGGCGCGCGGCATCCGGCTGGCGCTTCGCCTCGATCACCGCGAAACCTTCCGCGACTTCAGCCGCCCTCGGCAAATAATAGCTGAGGAACCGCCTGACGGTGCCTGCGCTTTCCGGATTGGCCTCCACCTTGGCAAAGACGTCCGCGGCAATTTCCGCTAGATGCCGCACCCGTTTTGCCACATCCTTGCTGCCGATCTGTCTTGCCGATGCCTCGAGCCTCTCGGCGGCCGGTGCCGCCGTGCTCAACAGATCGCGGGCAAACTCCATACGTCCCCTGCCGATCGCCTTGGCATCCAGCCCCTCGAACATGCGCTTGGGCGCAAGGACGAAGATCAGGCCGACGAAGACCAGAAGACCGATGATCGCGGCGATCCATATCGGCATCCCCGCAAGGAAGCTGAGCACAGGAACGACGATCGCAGCGGCAAGCCCCGCCACGATCCAGTTCCAGTCATTGCCGAACCAATTGCGCATTATCGTCCTAGTTATAGCCGCGCACCGCCCGGAATGCGCTGACCAGATCGCCACGGCCGTCGAAGACGCGCGCCGAGGTTTCCTGTGCGAGCGCATCGAGCTGCCGCTTGTCCGCATCGCCGAAGGTGATGCCGAATACGGGCACATGCGGGCTCACGGAGGCCCATCGGCTCATAAAATCGCCATTGGCATCATCGGATTTTCCATCGGTCATGATGACGATCGCCGGGAGATAGGATGACAGATCACCCGTCTTTTTCATCCAGTCCAGCGCCCTGCTCGCGCAGGCATACATATCCGTACCGCCGCCGGCACGCTGGCGGGAGACCCGGTCGACCAGCAATTTCTGCTGAGCCGGGTTTCCGGTGCCCTCGTAGGTGGTGCGCACGTTGGCGTCGAAGGGAATGACCATGATGCGGTCGGCCGGCGTCCATTGCGCTAGCACCTTGCCGGTTTCATCCGGATTGAACAGGAACCGCATGGCCGCCTGCAGCTGTTCTTCGCCCTTGCCCCCCATCGAGCCCGAAAAATCGAGGCAGAGAGCCGTCAACGACGGCTTGCGCAGCGCCACCTGATAGAGATCCAGCGCCTGGCGGATCATGGCGGGCTCCGGCATGCGGATCGCCGTCACGATCCGGGTCGGATCGAAATTCCATGCTGGGTCCGGTTTGGCGGCGATATCGGAAAGGGGAATACGGCGGCCCGTATCGGCGATGCGCTTCTGCACCGCAGCGGAGCGCAAATAGTCGACGAGCTGATTGAAGAAGGTCTCGACCTCCTGCCCTCGCCCATGATCGACGAAGCCGATCGGCGAATCGGCAACGACGACGCCATCGGCCGGGTAAATCGCGTAGAGCGGCTCCTTGCTCATGCCGGTGAGCTTGTCGTTGGTCTCCTTCAGGATCGCCTCGTAATTCCACATGGCGTCGTAGAGCACGCCCTTGCCGGCAGAATCCGTATAGAGATCCGCAAGCCAGCCCGACGAGCCGGAGGAACGTTCGACACCGCCAAGCAGCGCGCGCACCGCGCCCTGCACGTCGGGCTTGTCGAGATCGCCCGGCTCGATGACCGGCTTGTTGCCGAGCGCGCTCGACAGCATCGCGAGATAGGCGCTGGCGCCGGAATTGGATTGCGTCGCCGATGTCATGAGAAATTTCAGCGAGCCGTTCTTCACCGCCGCCAGTATGTCCTTCATATAGACCGGCTTGCCGACCCAGCCGAGCGCTTCGGCCTTGGATTTGCGCACGCCGAGAATGACGGGCATCTGCGCAACGGACGTCAGCGACTTCACCCGGCGCTTGGTATCGAACATGTCGACCCACACGCCCGACGCCGGCCAGACTGCGTCCTGCTCAACGCCTTTCTCACTCTGGAGAGCAAGGCCGATATCCAGGGTGCCCTCGTAGGTGAAGCTGCAGCTCGCCTTCTTTTCCTTGCAGAACTCCTCGACGATCGGCTGAAGAACCGTGTTTTCCGAGCCGGAGATAATCGAGAATTTCGGGCCTTGCCCGCCGACGTTGCAGCCGCTCAGCGCAAGAGCCGCCGCGAGCGTCAGGCCGGTAACGAATGTGCGGATTGTCATGCGAATTACCGCGCCTCGATCATTGCTTTCTTGAGCTCGATAGTCATTTTCTGCATCCGCTGCTCCGCCTCGGCCCGCTTGGCGCGGCCATCCTCCTGCACCTTCAGGACGCCACCGATCGTGTCGATCAGGTCGCGATTGGCGGCGGCGAGCGTGTCGATATCCACGATACCGCGCTGCGATTGCTGTTCTATGGCAATCGCCTGATCCTTCATCATCTTCGAAGCCTGGCGGATCATGTCGTTGGTGGCGTCGGTGACCGTCTTTTGCAGCTCGAGCGCCGATTTCTGCTGGGTGAGACCGAGCAGGATAACCATCTTCTGCTTCCATGCCGGCACGGTCAGCGCCGATGTCGCCTGCAGGTTCTCGATCAGGGTTTCATCACCCGCCTGGACGATGCGGATCTGCGGCAATTGCTGGATGCCAAGCTGGCGAGCCTGCTGCAGGTAGAAGACCCGCTTTTCCAGCCGATCGAGCGCCTGCAGACTATCCTGATAGACCTGCGCCTCCAGCATGCCGCCGCCGGGATTGGCCGAGGCAGCATCGGCAGCGCTCTTCAACCGGGGAAGTTCGATCGTGCGAAAGCGCTCGGCGAACGTCTTGCCGGCCTGCACATAGGCATCGAGCTGCACGATGGACTGCTTGGTTTCCTCATGCAGGTCGTCCAGAAGCGCGATATCACGACGCAGGACATCCTTATGGCGATCAAGCTCGAGACCGATGCGATCGATCTGGCCGGCCACGTCCTCGAACTGTTCCTTGAAACGCTCCAGCTTCGCCCTGAACGAGGAGAACATCCGCGACAGGAAACCCTCGTCCTTAAGCGAGGCCGGATCGAGCTTCTTCGACTTGACGATGATATCGGTCAAAAGCTTGCCGACTTCGCCGAGATCGCGATTGCGCACCTCGCGCAGGATGCGGTCGGAATAGTCGGAAACGGCCTGCTGGGCACGGTCGCCATAGACGGAAATGCCGGCGCGGTCGGTCAGGTCGATGCTGTCGCCGATGCGAGCGATCTCCGCCGGATCGGCGACGGCGACAGGCAGGCTATTGCTGGAACTGGCGGAGATATCGGTATTGCTCATAAGTCGTGCTTTCCTGTGCATGAACACGGAGCCGACCGCAAAAATTACCAACCGCCCCCAAGACGATCATTCCCCCGCGCGCCCCACTACAATTCCTGATCGGCGCGGGCAAAGACAGACTCACCCACACGTGCCGATCCTTTCACACCATAGTGAAACTTGGATCACAGTTTTATGACGATGATTTTACGTCCTGGGCGCAGCCCGTCCTGGGGCTATTGGCACGCCTTGGTATTGAGGACTTCAAGCTTGGTGAGCTTGCCGGTCAGCACAAAGTCACCATAGTCCATGGTGAGATCGCGCGTTATGCCGTTCTCGTAGAGCTTGAAGGACATGCGGTAGACTGGCGTGGCATCGCCCGTGGACTTTTCGTTGAAATAGGCGACGGTCACGGGCCAGAAAGGCGTCGTCGCAAAGGCGCCGGCTTTATCGGCATCGGGATCGTCCTTGCCCGGTGTCTGCTCCTTGCCGACAACGGTGGTCGCGATCAGCGGCTTGTCGCCATCATCGGAACCGTCGAAGACCTGCGCCTCGAAGAAATTCTTGCCGAGCTTCGCATTGTGGATGATGTCGAGCATATGCTCGGTCGGGAAGCGGCTTTCGATGATCTGGACCTGCTTGTTGTGCGGCTGCGTGAGGTCGACCTTGATGCCTTTCTGGTCGTCGCTTGCCGCACCGCGCACGTCCTTGTCGAGCTGGTTGTCCGTATAGGACTTGGTCTCGAAGCGGAACAGGCGCTTGCCGAGGTCTTCGAAGGTCGTCGTCTGCTGGTCGCTGACGCGGGTGGAATCGCCGGTATCGATCTTCGTCACGAAGCGGAAGTTGGTGGTGAAACCCGTGCAGTCGGAACCGTCGAACTCATAGACCATGCGGCCGACCATGCCGGAAATGCCGGAGCGGTCCGAGGCATCCTTGAGCTCGAGATCATACACGGCGCGATGCGCGATCAGCCCGCTCGGACCGGCCGGATAGGCCGCCGAAGTCCCCAGTGACAGAATGCCCAGCCCCGAAACAACGGTGGCTGCAAGACTCGAGCGGAACATTCATTATCTCCTGTTGGACTCGCACGCGATGTTATAAGAACGCTTTCGGCTGAAACGAGGCTGCCGATCCTAAGTGACGGAATTTAGTCTTGATGCCGGATTTTTGAAGTTTTTACAACAAAACGGGAGATGAAAATGTCCGACGCTATTGAGGGCCGCCTGAAGGAACTCGGCATCGTTCTGCCACAGGCTGCGGCACCGGCCGCCAACTATGTTCCCTACGTCATCAGCGGCAATCTTCTCTATCTCTCGGGCCAATTGCCGATGGAAAACGGCAAGATCGCCGTGACGGGTCATCTCGGCAAGAATGTCGACGTTGCCGGCGGCCAGCGCGCTGCCGAACTCTGCGCCATCAACATTCTCGCCCAGGCGAAGGCTGCCCTCGGCGGCGATCTCGGCCGCATCAAGCGCCTGATCAAGCTGAACGGTTTTGTCGCCTCGACCCCTGATTTCGTCGAACAACACCTTGTGATCAACGGCGCTTCCAATCTTCTCGCAAACGTACTCGGCGAAGCCGGCAAGCACGCCCGCGCCGCCGTCGGTATGGCAGCCCTGCCGCTGAACGCCGCCGTCGAAATCGATGCCATTCTGGAAATTGCCTGATGAGCAAGCTTGCCTGGTTGACCGAGCGTCCCGTCGCTCACCGCGGCTATCATGACATGAACAGGCAAGTCTGGGAGAACACGCTCTCAGCCTTCAGCCGCGCCGTCGAGGCAGGCTTCGCCATCGAGTGCGACCTGCACTACGCTTCGGACGGCGTTCCGGTCGTCTTCCATGACGACGACCTGCAGCGCGTCTGCAACCTGCCTGGCGAAGTGCGCGAGCGTACCTCGGCCGAACTCGGCCTGCTGTCGATCGGCGGCACCAAGGACAAGATCCCGACGCTGAAGCAGCTTCTGCAGCTTTGCGACGGCAAGGTGCCGCTGGTGCTGGAGCTGAAGGGACGCGAAGGCGATGACGAGGGCTTTGCGGAATCCGTGTTGGAAGTGCTCGAAGGCTACAAGGGACATGTGGCGCTCATGAGCTTCGACCATTGGTTGCTCAAGGACCTCAAAAGCCTGGAAGCATCCTACCCGGTCGGGCTTACAGCCGAAGGAAACAAGCCCGAGACATTTTTTCAGCATGACGAAGCCATGCATCTTGGGCTAGACTTCATCTCGTACTTCTACGGCCACCTGCCGAACCCCTTTGTCACGGCGCAGCGCCAGCGCGGTATTCCGGTCATCACCTGGACCGTGCGCGACGAAGCGGCCCGCAAACATACATTTGCCAATGCAGACCAGATGACCTTCGAAGGTTTTGACCCGCGCATAGTCTCGTAAATCGGGATCGATTGAAGGCGAGGCTTTGCGCAAACCCAAATTATCGCTGCGCCTGTGGCGCGTCCCCTTGGATGCATGGCGCAGCGGTGAGAGCCCTCCCTTCCTTCTTAGCGCAAGAATTTGATGACAGACGAATTATCCATTCGAGTCGAACGATCCTTCAAGAATATCGCCCCGGGAAGCTGGTCGAAGCTCGCCGGGGCATCCAGAACCGGCAGCGTGCTGCCATATAATCCCTTTGTCTCGCACGCCTTCCTCTCATCGCTTGAGGAGTCCGGCTCCGCGACCGACAAGACCGGCTGGCTTGGCAATCACCTGCTGCTGGAAAACGACGGCGGCGAATTGCTCGGTGCCGTCATCGGCTATCTGAAGAGCCACAGCCAGGGCGAATATGTCTTCGACCATGGCTGGGCCGACGCTTTCGAGCGAGCCGGTGGCCGGTACTATCCCAAGCTGCAATGCTCCATTCCCTTCACGCCCGCCACGGGACCGCGGCTCCTCGTCGCCGAGGGACAGGATCGCAGCGTACTGCAGCCTGCGCTGGCCGAAAGCCTCAAGGAAGTCACACGGCAGCTCGGCGTTTCCTCCGCGCACATCACTTTCCTGCCGGAAGAGGAAGCGTCCGTCTTCGAAGGCGATGGCTATCTGCACCGCACCGACCAGCAGTTTCACTTCATCAACGAGGGCTACGCTGATCACGACGCCTTTCTGGAGACGCTGGCGTCGCGCAAGCGCAAGGCACTGAAGAAAGAGCGGCGCGCGGCGGTCGAGCATGGGATCAGCATCGATTGGCTGACAGGAAGCGATCTCACCGAAAACATCTGGGATCAATTCTTCGCCTTCTATATGGATACCGGCAGCCGCAAATGGGGCCGCCCTTACCTCACCCGGAAATTCTATTCGCTGATCGGCGAGCGCATGCCTGACGACATCCTGCTCGTCATGGCCAAACGCGAGGGCCGCTATATCGCCGGCGCCATCAACTTCATCGGCGGAGAAACACTATATGGCCGGCACTGGGGCTGCATCGAGGATCATCCCTTCCTGCATTTCGAAGTCTGCTATCATCAGGCGATCGACTTTGCCCTCGACAAGGGGCTGAAGCGGGTGGAGGCCGGCGCACAGGGCGAACACAAGCTGGCGCGCGGCTATCTTCCGGTCATCACGCATTCGGCACATTATATCGGCCATCAGGGCCTGCGGCGCGCCGTTGCCGACTACCTGAAACAAGAGCGGGAACAGGTGGAGGAGATGAGCGAAATCCTCACTGAGCACAGCCCCTTCCGCAAAGGCGAACGGCAGGATATCTAGGGCTTTTCCGCTTTTCTTCGAATCGCGAAAACGCTCTATCTTTTTGTTTTTACGCAATTCCGGACGGAAAACCGCTATACACTTTTCCTGGAATTGCTCCAGCTATTCTGGACAACAGCAAACGCAAGACGAGGAGACACTGGATGACCAGCCCCGCCTATGACGACAACAATATCTTCGCGAAGATCCTGAAGGGCGACATCCCTTCCTATCGCGTCTACGAGGATGAGCACACGGTCGCCTTCATGGACGTGATGCCGCAATCGCCAGGCCATACGCTGGTGCTACCGAAATCCCCTTCCCGCAATATCCTTGATGCCGATCCGGCTGCATTGCAGCACGCGATTACGGTCGTCCAGAAGATCGCCGTCGCCGTTCAGGAAGCCTTTGACGCCGACGGCGTCTATATCGCCCAGTTCAACGAGCCGTCCGCCGGCCAGACCGTGTTCCACCTGCATTTCCATGTCATTCCGCGGCTCGAAGGCGTCGCGCTGAAGCCGCACTCGGGCAAGATGGAAGATGGCGCGGTGCTGGCGGAGAACGCCAGGAAGATCATCGAAGCGCTGGCTTGAGCGGGAGGCGCATATGATTCGTCATACCGTCGCCTTTCGGCTGAAACATGCCGCCGGCTCAGCTGAAGAGGCCAGCTTCCTCAAGGATGCCCTTATTCTCAAGGGTATACCGAGCGTCCGGAACTTCGAACAGCTTCGGCAAACCAGCCCGAAGAATGATTTTACCTTCGGCTTCTCAATGGAGTTCGATGATCAAGGGGGCTACGACGCTTATAACATCCACCCCGACCATGTCGCTTTTGTCAGGGATCGCTGGTCGCCTGAAGTCGAGGCCTTTCTCGAAATCGATTACACAAAGCTCTAGCATTACATTAGATAATTAAAATACGCATATAAAAAGGCTGCATTGTTTCCAATGCAGCCTTTCGTTTCCTAACATCACCAGTCGGCGATTACTTGCGCGGAACCTTCGGAACCGTGCCGCCCTTGCGCGGCGACTTGCCTTCCGACTCGTCGTTCTCGCCCGAAGTAGAGGCCTTGGCCGAGCGGCGGCTATCCGCTGCCGTTGCAGCCTTGCCGACGCGGCTTCTGGCCTTGACGGTCGTGTCGCCGTCATCCTCATCCGCCTCGACATGTGGTTCGCCCACCTCGGCTTCCGGCTTCGGCCGGATCGGAGCGGTATCGGCGGTCGCGTCGAGCAGGATGCCGGTCGAACCGTCTTCCTTCTTGCCGACCGTGACGGTGACGACGCCACCCTTCTTCAGCTTGCCGAAGAGGATTTCGTTGGCCAGCGGCTTCTTGATGTTTTCCTGGATGACGCGCGCCAACGGACGGGCGCCCATCTTGTCGTCGTAGCCCTTCTCGGACAGCCAGGCGATGGCGTCCTCGTGCAGGTCGAAGGTCACGTTGCGTTCCGAAAGCTGCGCTTCCAGCTGCATGATGAACTTCTGAACGACCTTATGTATAACCGTGGTCGGCAGCGGTGCGAACGGAATGACCGCATCCAGACGGTTGCGGAATTCTGGCGTGAACAGGCGGTTGAGCGCCTCTTCATCCTCGCCCGTACGCTTGGACGAGCCGAAGCCGATGGCGGCCTTGGCCATTTCCGAAGCGCCCGCATTGGTCGTCATGATCAGAATGACGTTGCGGAAGTCGATCTTTTTGCCGTTGTGGTCGGTCAGCGCGCCATGGTCCATGACCTGCAGCAGGATATTGAAGATATCCGGATGCGCCTTCTCGATTTCGTCGAGCAGGACCACGCTATGCGGATGCTGATCGACGCCATCGGTCAGGAGGCCGCCCTGGTCGAAACCGACATAGCCGGGAGGTGCACCGAGCAACCGGGAAACCGTATGACGCTCCATGTATTCCGACATGTCGAAGCGCAGCAATTCGACGCCGAGCGACGAGGCAAGCTGCTTGGCGACTTCGGTCTTGCCGACGCCGGTGGGGCCGGAGAAGACGTAGCAGCCGATCGGCTTGTTCGGCTCGCGCAGGCCGGCGCGAGCCAGCTTGATCGAGGTCGACAGCGCTTCGATCGCCGTATCCTGGCCGTACACGACCGAACGCAGTTCCTGTTCGAGGTTGGCGAGAACCATCTCGTCATCCTTGGAAACCGTCTTCGGCGGAATGCGGGCCATGGTCGCGATCGTCGCTTCGATCTCCTTTTCGGTGATCAGCTTGCGGCGCTTGGACGGTGGCAACAGCATCTGGGCGGCACCCGTCTCGTCGATCACGTCGATCGCCTTATCCGGCAGCTTGCGGTCGGAGATATAGCGAGCCGACAGTTCGACAGCCGTCTTGATGGCGTCGTTCGAGTAACGCAGGTGATGATACTCTTCGAAATAGGGCTTCAGGCCCTTCATGATTTCGATGGCATCCTCGATGCTCGGCTCGTTGACGTCGATCTTCTGGAAGCGACGGACGAGTGCCCGGTCCTTCTCGAAGAACTGACGATATTCCTTGTAGGTGGTAGACCCGATGCAACGGATCGCACCCGAGGAAAGAGCCGGCTTCAGCAGGTTCGACGCATCCATAGCGCCGCCGGACGTGGCGCCTGCGCCGATGACGGTGTGGATCTCATCGATGAACAGCACGGCGCCGGGATACTCTTCAAGTTCCTTGACGACCTGCTTCAGGCGTTCCTCGAAATCGCCGCGATAACGGGTGCCGGCAAGCAGCGTGCCCATATCGAGCGAAAAGATCGTGGCGTCAGCCAGCGCTTCCGGGACCTTGCCTTCGACAATCCGCTTGGCAAGGCCTTCGGCAATCGCCGTCTTGCCGACGCCGGGATCGCCAACGTAAAGCGGGTTGTTCTTCGAGCGGCGGCAAAGCACCTGGATGGTGCGATTGACCTCGGAGTGACGACCGATCAACGGATCGATCTTGCCGTTCTTGGCCTTCTCGTTGAGGTTGACGCAGTAGGCCTTCAGCGCGTCCTGCTGCTTCTTGTTGTTACCCTCTTCCTGCTCGCCACGAGCAGTCGGCTTGCTTTCAGACTCGGTGTCTTCGGCGCCGCGCGGCGTGCGGGTCTGGGAGGAACCCGGGCGCTTGCCGATACCGTGCGAGATATAGTTGACCGCGTCGTAGCGGGTCATTTCCTGCTCCTGCAGGAAGAAGGCGGCGTGGCTTTCCCGTTCGGCGAAAATCGCGACGAGAACGTTGGCGCCCGTCACTTCCTCGCGGCCGGAAGATTGTACATGGATCACGGCGCGCTGGATGACCCGCTGGAAGCCGGAGGTCGGCTTCGAGTCCTCATCATAGCCCGTGACCAGGTTGGAGAGTTCATTATCGACGTATTCAGTCAGAGTCTTACGGAGCGCGTCGAGATCAACATTGCACGCGCCCATGACAGCTGCGGCATCGGCGTCGTCTACCAGCGCCAAAAGCAGATGTTCCAGCGTGGCATACTCGTGATGCCGCTCGTTCGCGTAGGTCAGTGCCTGATGCAGCGCCTTCTCAAGACTAGGCGAAAATGTTGGCACGTTCAGATCCTCACTTCTTTTCCATAACACATTGCAGCGGATGCTGGTGCTGCCGGGCAAAGTCCATCACCTGGCTCACCTTCGTTTCGGCTACTTCATATGTATATATCCCGCACTCGCCCACGCCATGGTTGTGGACATGCAGCATGATACGGGTGGCACCTTCTAGATCCTTTTGGAAGAAACGCTCCAGGATATGGATCACGAAGTCCATGGGCGTATAGTCGTCATTCAGAAGCAGCACGCGGTACAGGTTCGGTTTTTTGGTCTTGGGCTTGGTACGTGTGATGACCGAGGTCCCACGGTTTCCGTTGTCCCCGTTCCTTTCGCTGTTGTTTTGCATCCGGATCGGCTCAGCGATCATTTCATTCATTCCTCAAATCATCCGGCAGAAGCTATCGCATTCCGACTTGGTACTAGGGTTGGTTACTTCACTTGGTCGGGCCGGATATCCGAACCACTAACTTAGTTCATATTGGCGTGATTTTAAGCCCCTTGCGGGACACTGCAATCACAATTCGCTGACAAAGAGGGCTGCGATCAAAAAAGTCGCTGCATATCTTCAAGCCTAGTTGAGCAGGCGAAAACGCAAAAGACCGGCCACGCATCGCGCAGCCGGCCTTTTAGAAATTTTTGCCTTACGGCGTATCGAAAGCTTAAGCGGCGGTTGCCGTTGCTGCAGCCTTGCTAGCAGCCTTCGTCGCGGCGGCGACAGGCGCTTCGTAGGGCTTGTAAGCGTTCTTGGCGAGATCGGCATACATTTCGCCGAGCTTGGTGGCTTCGGCAACGAAGTTTTCGTAGGAAGACTTCACATAGCTGCTCTGCAGTTCGAAGGCAGCTTCAAAGCTCTTGACGCCAGCGAGCGTTTCGAAGTGTGAGACGCCATCCTGGAAAGACTTCTTGGAGTATTCGGCGGCTTCGGCGGCAATCGCCTGAAAGCCCTTGGTGACATCGGAATAGCTCTTCAGCGCCGTGTCCATGGCTTCCTTGCCCTTCTTGTTCGCTTCATCGAGATTGAACATGCTTCTCCGTCCCTTGTTGGCCGGCCGGCGGCCGGTTTACAGGGCTAAAGGTTAAATGCGACGCACAATTAGTCAAGTAGTCTTGTGCGTCGCAATATCACCTTTCGGTTGCATTTCCAATGACAGGGCGGTGTCACCGGCAATGAATGCACCGCATCATTCTGATTTTCCTAATATATATCTTAAGCCCTGCAACCACAGGCTTTGCTTAAAATATTGGCATTCCGTCGGAAGAAGCTGCCTGAGATCAAAACGGCAGCGGAATGATCAAATTGACATCAACCAAAGAAAAAGGCCGCATTTCAATGAAATACGGCCTGGATATTCGATCACTATACGAGACCGAGGGAATTAGAGATCGACGTCCAGGATGGCCATCGAGAAATTATAGGAGCGGTCGCCGTCTTCGTCGTCGATATAGACGACGCCCAGAAACTCTTCGCCAAGATAGACTTCCGCAGAATCGTTCTTGCGCGGGCGGGCCTTTACCACGATCTGCGGGTTGAACGTGCGCTTGAAATAGGCGTCGAGTTTCTTGATTTCTTCTGGCTTCACAATGCTTCTCCGTGAGGATCTCGGTTGGCCGCTTCTTGCATAGGAAAAGCGGCTGTGTAAAGACCGGAACCGCGCATAGCTCTCCGGCGACAGCGCACGCCTCCGCAAGTCGTACTGGATTTTCCTAGATTCCCGCGCCCATGATCTGATCCACGACCAATTGCTCGGCCAAAAGCTGATCCATCGAGCGAGACGGTTCCGAACACCCTGCTTCTCCGACGACCTTGGCCGGAACGCCGGCAACCGTGGTCTTGGCGGGCACTTCCTTCAGCACCACCGAACCGGCGGCAATGCGCGAGCAATGGCCGATCTGGATATTGCCGAGAATCTTGGCTCCGGCGCCGATCAGGACGCCGTGGGCAATCTTCGGATGGCGGTCGCTGCCTTCCTTGCCGGTGCCGCCAAGCGTCACGCCGTGCAGGATCGAGACGTTATCGCCGATCACAGCCGTTTCGCCCACCACGAGGCCGGTCGCATGGTCGAGGAAGATGCCCTTGCCGATGCGCGCCGCCGGATTGATGTCGGTCTGAAAGACGCTGGAGGATCGGCTCTGCAGATAGAGCGCGAAATCGCGTCGACCGCGATTATAGAGCCAGTGTGCGAGACGATGCGTCTGCAGCGCATGGAAACCCTTGAAATAGAGCACTGCCTCCATGAAACGTAGGCAAGCGGGATCGCGGTCATAAACGGCCTGGATATCGACCCGCAGAATCGATCCCCATTCCGGCCAGTCGGCCAGCATTTCCTCGAAGGTCTGCCGCAAGAGAATGGCCTGCATGTCCGGATGGTCGAGGCGCTCGCAGATGCGATAGATGACGCATTCTTCCAGCGAACGATGGTTGATGATCGTCGAATAGAGGAAAGCGGCAAGGAGTGGGTCCTTTTCGGCAGCAGCGCGTGCTTCCTCGCGCATGCTGTCCCAGATCGGGTCCATGACCTTCACCGCGCCCAGGCCTTCTACCTGGCGAATATCCGTTACTGCGACCATTGGCGGTCTCCCGATTTTCTGTCAGGGGTGCATTATATAGAATAAATGCCACACAAGACAAATGGGTTGGTCGCGCATGAATTTCGAACATGATTTTGCCGGCGGTCTCATTCGAGCGACATGCAGCGATGCGATAGGCACCATCGCGATCGGCAACCCCGACAGAAAAAACGCCGTGACATCCGCCATGTGGCGCGCCATTCCGCAGGCGGTGCGCATTCTGACCGATGAAGCCCATGCGCATGTGATCGTTTTGCGCGGCTCGGGCGCAGATTTTTCGGCTGGCGCCGATATCAGCGAATTCGACATCGTACGCAAGAATTCCGAGACAGCAGTCGCCTATGAAGCGCTGAACAGTCAGGCCTTCGCCGCCATCCGCCATTGCCGCGTGCCGACCATCGCGGCGATCCGCGGCATATGCTATGGCGGCGGCTTCGGGCTTGCCGCCGCCTGCGATCTGCGCGTCGCCGAACGAGGCGCGCGCTTTTGCGTTCCCGCCGTTCGTCTCGGCATCGCCTACCCGGCAGACGCGGTGCAGGACATCATCAACGCGCTCGGACCGCAGATGGCCAAGGTGACCTTGTTTACCGGCGCTCCCATGTCGGGCAAGAAAATGGCCGCCGCCGGATTTCTATTGGAGGAAATCGAGGCGGCGGCTTTCGATGGAGAGGTATCCGCGCTTGCTCATGCCATCGCCGCCAATGCTCCGATTGCGCTACACGCCTCGAAACTGGCAGTCCGCGCCGTCATCGAGCAGGATGGCGACCTGTTGCGCGAGGCGGAGGTGATCGGCGCCGAAACCTTCGACAGCGCCGATTACGCCGAGGGCCGCGCCGCCTTTGCCGAACGGCGAAAGCCCCACTTCACCGGACGGTGACTTAGGCATTTCCCAGCGCATTTCAGACGGAAAACCGCTGCGCCCTTTACTAGAAATGCCTTAGCGCCGGTCGAGGCGCTGATAGAATTCCAGAACCGCCGTTTTGAAGATCTTGTCGCCGACGGCGAGCATGTGATCGCGGTTCGGAATGTCGATGGCCTCAGCGTTCGGCATCAGTGCCGCTAGTTCCTGTCCGGAGCCGGCAATATCGTCCTTGGTGCCGACGGCGATCAGCGTCGGCGCCTCGATCTTCGCCACATCCTCGCGTGAGGCCAGATCGCGCGAGCCCTGGATGCAGGCGGCGAGCGCCTGGCGGTCGCTTTTCGTCTGTTCGGCAAAGGCCCGGAACATGCGCCCACGCGCATGGCTGACATCATCAAGCGAGGGAGCAACCAGCGCATCGGCGATCGGGTCCCAGTCGCCGACACCTTCGACCATGCCGATGCCGAGCCCGCCGAGCACCAGCGATCGGACACGATCGGGATACGCAATGGCCATGAAGGTCGAAACGCGTGCACCCATGGAATAACCCATGACATGGGTCTCGGGGATACCCAGATGATCGAGGAGCGCCACGGCATCCTCAGCCATGATCCAGGGATGATAGACATCGGCATCATAGAGCTTGTCGCTCAAGCCGTGGCCACGATTGTCGATGGCGATGACGCGATAGCCCGCCTCGCCGAGCGTCTTCAGCCAGCCCGGATTGACCCAGTTGGCAATCGCGGTCGAGGCGAAGCCGTGTATCAGCAGCACCGGCGGGCCGTTCGGATCGCCTTCATCGAAAAAGGCGAGCTTCAATCCGTCTCGAACAAAGTGAGACATCGGGGGAGCATTCAAATTCATGGCGTCGTCTTTGCAATCTGGGTCGTGTTGGTGCCGGACCATATTTTATCGGCGATATCAAATGAACCCTGCGCTTGCGAAAATCTCTGCATCGAGCCGGACTTTCGCACTACACAATCGGGAAGAAGGATTATAAAGAGGGGCTACCAAGTCTGGCGCAACATTCATGCCGCTTTAGGCAAGACGCATTTGGAGATCATCATGGCCGGCCACAATATTCCCCATTTCCAGAACGACGGCGGACATCGCGTCATCGAAATCGGCGTGAAGGAATTCATGTGCACCGGCGCCTCGGTTCCCTATGATCATCCGCACATCTTCATCGACATCGGCGACGAGAGCGAGAAGGTCTGTTCCTACTGCTCCACGCTTTACCGCTATAATCCCTCGCTGAAAGCGGACCAGACCAACCCGGCCGGCTGCGTCTTCCACTTCAAGGCGGCGTGACGCCTTAGAGTCCGATCGGACAAAAGAAATGCCGATCAAAGCAGCTGCCATCATCGGCGCCGGAATAGCCGGATTGACGGCAGCACTGGCGCTGGCGAAGCATGGCATAGCCTCGGACATTTTTGAGCAAGCCGAAGTGCTGACCGAAGTCGGCGCCGGTCTGCAGATTTCACCGAACGCCTCCCGCATTCTCGATGCGCTCGGCGTGCTCGACAGGTTGCGGTCGGTCTGGCTGGAGCCAGAGGAAGTCCGGCTCGTCTCCGGCTCATCGCTGCGCCCTGTCGCATCGGTTCGCTGCGGAAAATTTGCCCGGGAACGATGGGGATCGCCTTACGGCACCGCGCATCGCGCGACACTGCAGAAAGCGCTCCTCGATGCCGTGACCGCCAATGAGCTCTGCAAACTGCATCTCGGGCGGCATATCGACCTCAAAAGCAAGCAGGCGCTGGAAGAAATCGCCGGCAGGGAATTCGATCTGATCATCGGTGCCGATGGCGTTTGGTCGAAGGCGCATGCAATGGTGCCCGGCGCGCCCTCGCCGCTCTTCTCCGGCAATGTCGCGTGGCGCTTTTCCGTTCCGGAGGCGGCTGCCCCTGCTCTGTTGGACAAGGCAAGTGTCACCGCATTTCTCGGCCCGTCCAGCCATCTCGTCTGCTACCCCATCCGCGAAAATGCAGCCTTTAATATCGTCGCCATCGTCTCCGGCAGCAGCGCCAGCCGCGATTGGGGCTCGGCGGGCAACAAGGCACAGCGCGAGCAGATGCTGCGCGGCTTTTCCGGCTGGAATAATACAATTCTGAAAATGCTCGAAGCCCAGGATCAGGCGAGCTTCTGGCCGCTCTACGAGATGAAGGGCGGCCGATGGCATAATGGCCGCGATACGATCCTGATCGGTGACGCCGCGCATGCGATGATGCCGTTCGCCGCGCAAGGTGCCGCCATGGCCATCGAGGACGCCTTCGAGCTTGCCGGCATGCTTTCCGCGCGTTCGCCGGCCGAGGCCTTCGAGCTCTATGAGAAACATCGGGCGCCGCGTATCGCGCGCTTGCGACAGCGCGCCGCCTTCAATCAATTCGCCTATCACGCACGCGGCCCGATCCGTATGGCGCGCGATCTCGTCCTTTCACTTCGCCCGCCGCAAAGCCTCGCGGCGGACATGGACTGGATCTATGGGTATCGCGCGATCGGCTGATTAAACCGCCTTGACGGCAGCAAAACCCTTTTCGATATCTGCCTTGATATCGGCGACATCCTCAAGGCCGATCTGCAGACGGATCACCGGCCCCTCGGTCGGGGCCTTGGTGACGCGGCGGTCGTTGAGGTTGACGTGCACCGCAAGGCTTTCGAAACCGCCCCAAGAATAGCCGAGTCCAAAAATCCGCAGCGCGTCGAGGAAGGCGTGCGCCTTGACCTTGAACTTCTCGGGGCTATCGGCGGCAAGCACGAAGGAGAAAATGCCGCTCGCCCCCTTGAAATCACGCTTCCACAGCTCGTGACCGGGAAAACTCGGAAGAGCCGGATGCAGGACGCGCGCGACTTCCTCCCTGCCCTCAAGCCATCGGGCGATCGCAAGTGCGCTCTCCTGGTGGCGCTCCAGGCGCACGCCCATCGTGCGCAAGCCGCGCAGGACCTGATAGGCATCGTCAGGTGCGCCGCAGATACCGAGCTGGCCATGCGCATCCAGCAGCCGCCCCCAGTGCGCCGCATTGGCGGAAACCGTTCCCATCAGAATATCGGAATGGCCGGCGGGATACTTCGTTACCGCATGGATGGAGACGTCGACGCCGTGATCGAGCGGCTTGAAATAGAGCGGCGTCGCCCAGGTATTGTCCATGGTCACGACCGCGCCGTGCCGGTGCGCCGCAGCCGAGATCGCCGAAATATCCTGCATTTCGAAGGTGTTGGAACCCGGTGCTTCGGTATGGACGAGCTTGGTGTTCGGCTTGATCAGTTGCTCGATGCCGGCACCGACCAAAGGATCGTAATAATCGACCTCGATACCAAGGCGCTTCAGCATGGTATCGCAGAAGAAGCGCGTGGGACCATAGACCGAATCAACGACCAGCGCATGATCGCCAGCGGACAGGAAAGCCAGAAATGGCACAGTGACGGCAGCAAGGCCGGAGGGAACGATAACCGTTCCGGCCGATCCCTCCAGCGCATCCATCGCCTCACACAACGCATCCGTCGTCGGCGTTCCGCGCGTGCCGTAGGTGTATTTCTGGTCGTGGGTTTCCATCACGCGCGCATTGGGGAAAAGCACCGTCGAGGCATGCACCACGGGCGGATTGACGAAGCCGTGGAAATCGAAGGGTGAATTGCCGATGTGAGACAAACGCGTATTGATGCCAGCGTTCTGCAGGAGTGTGTCTTTGTCTTTCATGTCCGGATATGCCTTTGGCGCTGTAGGAAGCTGGATTTGTGGCCGCCAAGTCCAGTGAGGTCAACCCCGGCCCCTTGCGTGTCTCATATTATTCGAAGGCTAAAATAACAAAACTCGCGAAAAAACTCCAATTTCGAGCAGTTTTTCGGCAGAATGCCGCCCATTTTGGCGCCAAACGCCCATTTTTCGACCGCAAATAGCGAAAATGCCGAATAAATCCGCAATAGTGGGGCCAATGTCTTGACCGCCAATACATTTACGACTGTGATAGGACCACTCGCACCAGGAGAGTGAGGAAACGCGGTTCTCGGGGAACCCGCTTCAGGAGCGATACACTTTAACTATAAAACAAATAGACAAAGGTAGGGAAAATGAAAAAGTTTGCTCTCTCCGTATTTCTCGGAGCCGCGGCATTGGCTTACACCGCGTCCGGCGCTTCCGCGTCGACGCTAAGCGACGTAAAGGCCAAGGGCTTCGTTCAATGCGGCGTGAATACAGGCCTTCTCGGCTTCGCGCAGCCAGACGCCTCCGGTAACTGGGCCGGTTTCGACATCGACTTCTGCAAGGCCGTCGCTTCCGCCGTATTCGGCGATCCCACCAAGGTGAAATATACGCCTCTCAGCGCCAAGGACCGCTTCACCGCGCTGCAGTCGGGCGAAATCGACGTGCTTTCCCGTAATACCACCTGGACCATTAACCGCGACACGGCGCTTGGCCTCAAGTTCCGCCCCGTCACCTATTATGACGGCCAGGGCTTCATGGTCCGCAAGGAACTGAACGTGAAGTCGGCACTTGAATTGTCGGGTGCCGCCATCTGCGTCCAGTCCGGCACGACGACCGAACTGAACCTCGCCGACTATTTCAAGACCAACAACCTGCAGTACAATCCGGTTGTTTTCGACAAGCTCGAGGAAGTCAACACCGCCTATGATTCCGGCCGTTGCGACGTCTACACGACAGACCAGTCTGGCCTCTATGCGCTGCGCCTGACGCTGAAAAACCCGGACGACAACGTCGTTCTGCCCGAAATCATCTCCAAGGAGCCGCTCGGCCCGGCCGTTCGCCAGGGCGACGACCAGTGGTTCAATATCGTCAGCTGGACGGCTTACGCGATGGTCAATGCCGAAGAATTCGGCATCACGCAGAAGAACGTCGACGAGATGAAGAACTCGGCGAACCCGGACATCAAGCGCTTCCTCGGCGCCGAGCAGGGTTCGACGATCGGCACCGACCTCGGCCTCACCAATGACTGGGCCTACAACATCATCAAGGGCGTCGGCAACTACGGCGAAGTCTTCGACCGCAACATCGGCGCAGGCAGCCCGCTGAAGATCGCCCGCGGCCTCAATGCCCTGTGGAACAAGGGCGGCATCCAGTACGCGCCTCCGGTTCGCTAAGCCGCAAAGCGCCTAACTAAAAGAGAGAGGCGGCTCCGCCTCTCTCTCCTCAAGAAAACAAGCCTGAAACAGGCACACTGGGGAAAAACTCTATATGGCAATTACTGCAAACTCGCCCGAAGGCGAGCGCTCAGCCTTATCGGCGGCGTTGTACGACCCCAAAGTTCGGGGTGCCTTCTATCAAGCGCTTACCATTATCATCCTGGCAGGGCTCTGCTGGTTCGTCGTCACAAACACGGTCGACAACCTGCGCGCTTTGAATCGTTCCTTCGGCTTTGGTTTTCTCGAAGGACGCGCCGGCTTCAATCTGGGGCAAGCGCTGATTCCCTATTCCAGCGATTCGACCAACGCCACCGCCCTTCTCGTCGGCTTGCTCAACACGCTGCTGATTTCGCTGGTAGGCATCGTCGCGGCAACGATCGTCGGCTTCATGATCGGCATCGGCAGGCTTTCGCATAATTGGCTTATTGCGAAGCTTTCCCAGGCCTATGTCGAGATCTTCCGCAATATCCCGCCGCTGCTGGTCATCTTCTTCTGGTACAGCGGCGTTCTGGTGCTGCTGCCGCAGGCGCGCGATGCCGTGCACCTGCCATTCTCCAGCTATCTCAGCAATCGCGGCCTCGCCTTCCCTAGCCCGATCTTCGGTGCGGGCATGTGGGCGGTTGGCGTTGCCTTCCTCATCGCCATAGTCGCCGTATTTTTCGTGGCGCGTTGGGCCCACAGGCGTCAGACGGCAACCGGCCAGCAATTCCATACCATCTGGGTCTCGGTCGGCATATTGATCGGCCTGCCGTTGCTGGTCTTCCTGGTAACGGGCATGCCACTTTCCTTCGATTATCCTGTTGCCGGGAAATTCAACCTGACGGGCGGCACGGTCATAGGACCGGAGTTCCTGGCGCTTCTGCTTGCGCTTTCCCTTTATACCGCATCCTATATTGCCGAAATCGTCCGCGCTGGCATCCGCGGCGTGCCGAAGGGGCAGTCGGAAGCAGCCGGAGCGCTGGGCCTGCGGTCGTCGGCCATCAACCGGCTGATCGTCATACCGCAGGCAATGCGCATCATCATCCCGCCGCTGACGAGCCAATATCTCAACCTGATCAAGAACTCGTCTCTCGCCATCGCTATCGGCTATGCCGATATCGTCGCAGTCGGCGGCGTGATCCTCAACCAGTCCGGACGAGCCGTCGAAGTCGTCATCATCTGGATGGTCATCTATCTGATCCTGAGCATCGTCACATCGCTGTTCATGAACTGGTTCAACGCCAAGATGGCCCTGGTGGAGAGATAAGATGTCGAGCGTAGATCAACACTTCGTCAGCAAGACGCTTCTCGTGGCGCAGCCGGCACCCGCCGGTGAAAAAGGCGCGTGGCACTGGTTGAAAAAGAACCTGTTTGCCACGCCGAAGGACATCGTCCTCACCTTGCTCGCGGTCTCCTTCCTTGCCTGGGCGATCCCGCACTTGGTCGACTGGTTGTTCATAAACGCCGTCTGGAGCGGAACCGACCGCACCTTCTGCGCCACCACGGTTCAGGGTGGAACGCAGCCGGACGGCTGGAACGCCGCCTGCTGGGCCTTCATCCGTGCGAAATTCACCATCTTCATGTTTGGCCTCTATCCGCCGGACGAGCGCTGGCGCCCGATACTCGTCTGCATCTTGATGATCGTCAGCTTCGCCCCGTTGCTGATACCGTCCATTCCAAGGAAGGGATTGAACGCTATCCTGGCGTTCTTCGTGCTGCCGGTTGTTTCGTTCTTCCTGCTCCACGGCGGCTTCGGCCTTGAGACCGTCGAAACGGAAAGATGGGGTGGCCTGCTCGTAACGCTGGTGATTGCGTTCGTTGCGATCGCGGTCTCCTTCCCGTTCGGCATTCTGCTCGCGCTCGGCCGTCGCTCCAGGATGCCAGTCGTGCGGATGCTGTGCGTGGCGTTCATTGAAATCATCCGCGGCGTGCCGCTGATCACGGTGCTGTTCATGGCGAGCTACATGCTGCCGTTGTTCATGCCGCAGGGCTGGACGGTGGATAAGCTGCTGCGCGCCGTCGTCGGCGTCGCGATCTTCACCTCGGCCTATATGGCCGAAGTCATTCGCGGCGGTCTGCAGGCCATACCCAAGGGCCAGTTCGAGGGTGCGGACTCGCTCGGCCTCGGCTACTGGCAGAAGATGCGGCTGATCATTCTGCCGCAGGCGATCAAGCTGGTCATTCCGGGCATCGTCAACACCTATATCGGCATGTTCAAGGACACGTCTCTCGTGGCGATCATCGGCATGTTCGACCTGCTCGGCATCGTCCGCCAGAACTTTTCGGATGCGACCTGGGCGAGCGCGGTGACCCCCATAACGGGTCTTGTTTTCGCGGGCTTCGTTTTTTGGCTGTTCTGCTTTGGCATGTCGCGCTATTCAGGTTTCGTGGAACGCCATCTGGACACCGGCCACAAGCGATAAAATTGAGGGAAATATAAAATGGCTGAAGCCCAATCGAGAAAAATGACCGTCTCCGAGACGGAGGTCGCGGTCGACATGATCAACATGAACAAGTGGTACGGTGATTTCCACGTGCTGCGCGACATCAACCTCAAGGTCATGCGCGGCGAGCGCATCGTCATTGCCGGCCCGTCCGGTTCGGGCAAATCGACGATGATCCGCTGCATCAACCGCCTGGAAGAGCACCAGAAGGGCCAGATCATCGTCGATGGCGTCGAGCTGACGAACGACCTGAAGAAGATCGATGAAGTGCGCCGCGAAGTCGGCATGGTGTTCCAGCACTTCAACCTCTTCCCGCACCTGACCATTCTCGAAAATTGCACGCTGGCGCCGATCTGGGTGCGCAAGATGCCGAAGAAGCAGGCGGAAGAGATCGCCATGCACTTCCTTACCCGCGTCAAGATTCCCGAGCAGGCGAAGAAATATCCCGGTCAGCTTTCCGGCGGTCAGCAGCAGCGCGTGGCGATCGCCCGCTCGCTCTGCATGAACCCGAAGATCATGCTGTTCGACGAGCCGACGTCCGCGCTCGACCCGGAAATGATCAAGGAAGTGCTCGACACCATGGTCGGCCTGGCCGAAGAAGGCATGACCATGCTGTGCGTGACCCACGAAATGGGTTTTGCTCGCCAGGTCGCCAACCGCGTCATCTTCATGGACCAGGGCCAGATCGTCGAACAGAATTCGCCGAAGGAATTCTTCGACAATCCGCAGCATGAGCGCACCAAGCTCTTCCTCAGCCAGATCCTGCACTGATCCGGCAGAGATAGAATCAAACGACCCGCCGCTGCATCGCACCGGCGGGTTTTTTATTGAGCGCCATTCTCCAAACGCGGCCGCTCAGCGCAGCGGCAATGCATAGGTCTGCTTGACGATCTGGCTCGGCACGTCGGTCTTGACGTTCTGAATGCCGTTGACCTTCGTCAGGTGCGTCGACTGGAACCGCCTGTAATCATCGAGATCAGAGACGGCGACACGCAGCAGCGCGTCACTCTCCCCGAGCATGATGTAGCATTCCATCACCTCAGGCAGTTTCTTCATTGCCGCGATGAAATGGTCGATCGTTTCCGCATCCTGCGCCGTCAGCCAGACACGCGCAAACATCGAGAGCGGCAGGCCCGCCTTGACCGGGCTCACCACGGCCACATAACGATCGATGATGCCTGCATCCTCCAGCAGCTTCACACGCCGCAGACATGGCGATGGCGATAGCCCCACCTCCCTGGCCAGTTCCACATTCTGCATGCGCCCGTCGCGCTGCAGCGCGCGCAGGATACGCTTGTCGATATCATCCAGCCGCATTGGCATTCTCTACCGATAAATTTCGTATCTTGAATTCTGATGCCAATAATCTGCCAGAAATTGGCATCTTCGCAAGCCGATTGCATCACAGGGGCACTAGGCTTGTCCCTATGGAAAACACCAATCTTCTTCTCTTCTCAGCCACCGTGCTGCCGCTGATCTGCACCCCCGGCCCCGATATGCTGTTCGTGGCATCGCAGGCGATATCGGGCGGTGCTGCCGCCGGTCTGCGCTCGACTGTGGGGATCTGCGTTGGCTATGTCGTGCATTCGACGATGGCGGCGCTCGGCCTGGCTGCCATCATCGCGGCCTCGCCTCTCCTGTTTGCGGCGCTGCGATGGCTTGGCATCGCCTATCTGAGCTACCTCGCCTTTCGGCTCATCGCATCCTCCCTGAAAGGGAGCGGCGTGATGCCCATATCGTCAAGCGCTGCAACCAATAGGTTTCGTCATGGCTTCCTGACGGCTGTCCTCAATCCCAAGGGCATGATGATCTATTTCGCCATCCTGCCGCAGTTCATGAGCCATGATGGAAGCATCATGGCTCAGGCCTCCTTGCTCTCGGCCGTCTTCATCAGTCTTTGCGGCATCGTCTACGCCTTGCTCAGCCTCGCCATCGCGACCCTGGGCTCCCATGGCAATTTCACCGATCGCCGCCGCAGATGGGTCGAGGGCATCGCCGGCGGCCTCTTGCTCGTCGCGGCCGGGCGGCTCGCAACGTGAACAAGCCCATGGCACTTCCCGCAGAACGCGATATACTTTCAACCACCGCGAATAATGCGGGATTCACGAGACGTCGGGGGAAGCGGGCCGTGAAAAAAAGCGACAGAATCATTGGTGGGCTTGCGCTGTTGAGCGTCGCCATCATCGTCATCAAGCTCGCCGGGGTGATGTACGGCTACGACCTCATCCAGATGGCGGTCGATGCCACTCGGCCAAAAGCGCCCGGCGGCTGGCCGGTGATGGCGAACTGAACATGCGCTGATGAATGGCGCTTGCCCGGCACTGAGTGATTACACGGTCTTGGTTTGTCCATTTTGCAGAATTAATCGTTGAAAACATTAGGTAATTTTCTGGACACCCAAAACATCTTGGGCATCCCGCGGCATTTGATTTGGGCGCATTCGAAAGCAAGCCAAAGAAAAACCCGCCGGAGCGGGTTTCGTAAGGCGGTCTCTACCCGATTTGGGGTCGATCTTACCCAATCCGGGTAATCTCTGATCTCCTGTAGAAGCGGGCGATGAACCCCTCGGGTTCGAAGATGGGTGACATTCCGGCTTGGTCGAGTTCTGCCTTGATCGCAGCCCTGTAGCCTTGGCGAGACTTCGCGATCTCAGTCAGGGAAATATAGACATCCTGAAACTCTGCCAGAGACTGCCGTTCGATGAATTTCACATCCCGCCCTGTCTCCCGACGGATGGTTCGCTGGCGGAGGTAGCCGCGCTTGATCAGGTCCGCGACCGTGATGGTCGTTGTACCGAGCGCGAGTTCGGCTTCCTTGAGCCGCATCAGTTCATCATCGCCTCCGGCCAATGGACTGACGTCAAGCTTCAGGGCATCCGATGCCACCCGTGCTCGCTGTAGAACGGGCGCTGTGCCTGGAACAATAGAGGTCTCGAGGCTGCCTTCGAGGATCATGGCGACGAGCGTGTGGAACGGACGACGCCATAATCTGGCGGCCGCGGCCAACGACATGTGGCCTTCGTCGCTCGCCACCGCTGTCATCTTCCCGTTGAGACGGTCCGTCAATTCCTCAACCGCGGATTTGAGGATGCGGGTGTAAGTCCGTTCATCGTCGGATCGGGTTTCGACCTGCTTCAGAATACCGGCGACCAGAAGATCATGAACCCGTTCTTCGCGAAGGCCCAGCGCCTCGCCCGTCTCCTTGCTCGTCAGGGTATCGCTGGCGGCTTCAAGAATCGGACGCAGGGCGGCAGCGTCGAAGTACGTGGAGCCGTCAGAGAGGCCATCACGAAAATCAGGATCATTTGCCTTCATCAAGGCTCTGATCCGATCGTGGGTGAGGCCATACTCCGCGTGCGCGGAACTCACACTGTGGACGTGCCGGGTTTTGACGGGCTTGAGGATGGTCTGCCCCTCGCCGAACGGCATGTTGCGCTCGATGATCTCCTGCATGAGATCGATCACGAGCCCATACGCTTCCTTGACGAGGTTGCGGCGCAACCACCTCACCATCGGCCCGAGAACCAACTCGACATACTGCGTTGTCGGGCGCTTCCGATCAATGACTTCCGCAAGAACATGGCGGATTTCGTCTTCTCCCCTTACCGCAAGGCCGAAGCCCCATTCACGCAGATCGGTTCCGTCGTGCATCCAGGCCTTGACCTCGTGGAGGACCAGAAAGTCCCCGAGATAGCGAGAGAACTCGGCAGCGACGTGCGCGTCGAGCCTGTCGAGGAAGCCATCCCCGCCATCCTGAAACACCCGGTCTCGAAGGTACGTATCCAGCCGAGGCTGGCGGCTCGGGACAGGAGTCGCCGCGGCTTCCTCGATCAATCCGAGATTGGCATTCACGAACTGCGGGAAGTCGTGAACGTCGCCGGCGGCATCAACTGCCACCTCCGTCAGTCGGCAGCCGTGAACTGGGCATCCTTCGATCCCGCGAACGATCCACCATGCACGGCGATAGGCGCGGGACGCCAAACGTCCCACCTCCCTTTCTCGGTCTCCCAGCACGCATTGGGAGCAGAAGCGATGCATTCGGCCCGGCCGCATGTCCTTGCTGAGGGTTGCACAGCCCATCTGCCAGGTGCCGCCAGCCCCAAACGCCCTCGCCGACAGTTTTCCCAGAATGGCGACTGGCACCGTGGACCACTCGCTGACCAGCGACATGGCATCCATCTCGCCATGAACGATGGCAGTGGCCGTGGTGTCCGTATGTGCGAGAAACTCCCGCAGAGACGGATATCCGTTGGCGGCGGCAAGACGGGCGACGAGATCGATCGCCGCCTCGTCGTCGTGAAGGGGAAGCGTTACGGGCAGAACCATCACTGTCCGTCGTCGAATGATTTGAGACTTTTTGGGCTCTGGAAGAATGGAGTTTCCGGCTCAGTTTGCGGGTTGATTTAAGCCGCTTTGGCCTGGTGGTTCAAGCGGCGCTGTCGGATAGTGTCTCGTT